>Ga0209542_10000090_pt1 | contig 228099 bp, 280 predicted proteins | sample RifCSPhighO2_01_FD_184028 | JGI IMG/M metagenome (GOLD analysis project Ga0209542, IMG submission 184028) | Soil microbial communities from Rifle, Colorado - Rifle CSP2_plank highO2_0.1 (SPAdes) (version 2) | ecosystem: Environmental > Terrestrial > Deep subsurface > Rock core/Sediment ...
TGAACTGCATCACAGCACGCAACATGCGTGCTGAAGTCTTTTTCAGATTGACAGCATACAACTTTGAATGCTTATTCAAGATGATTTAGGACAAGGCTAGATTTATGGAAAGATATATATATCAAAATTACACGAGTAACCTATAAAGAGGTTGAAGAGGTTGGAAAATAAGCAAGTCTTTACTTGGGCTATACTCATTCTTGCTGTTGCATTCTTATATTCAAATTTCATTGATGATGGATCAAATATTGCAGATATTACGGGCTTTGCTGTAAAAGAAAAGGTTGATGTAACCTGCACATTTAAAGGATACCCTGTTGGAACAAATGATGCTTATGAAACACTTTCAACTTCTTTAAAAAATGGATGTGATATCAAATCTGGAAGTACAACTTTCTATTGCACAGGCACTGGAAATCAATGTGTCAAAAACAATTTACAGCTAGAAAGAGGGACTTGGACAGTCACAAGTTCAGTTTGTAAAAGTGATTCAATAAAATTTGAAGTTAAAAGAAATACAAAAAAAGTTACAGTGGATTTTACTAAATGCGGAGATATGAAAGAAAAAGTTACTTGTAATTTTATATCTGGAAGTTCAACTGATAAATGTTATTATAGGACAGAACTAAATAATTGGGGATACTGCATTAATAATGGGGGAAAATGCGAGGCGATAATAACAAATAAAGAGGCTTCAGAAAAAACGCCTGTAATGTGGACTGGTTGCGGAAGTTATAGCTACACCAAATTTGATGGAAATAATGAACTTATTAGTTTAAATTGCAATAAATGGAAAGCAAAATGCGTTGATAAAGAGTTTAGGTTAAGTTTAATAAGCATAACTGGAGCTTATTTGAATGCTGAGAGATGTGATAACGGAAATTGGACAAATTACCCCTTGTCGAATTATACAAATAATTTAACCAATATAAGTGAATTAAAGAATGAAACTCTATATCTATTGAATGGAAGCCAAATAAGAGATTTAATCAACAAAGAAATTTCCAAGTATTCAACTGATTTAAAGAACATAAGCAATAGCACATTTTATTTAGTGAACGGAAGTCAGATATTGCAATTCTGTAGTTCACTGAATACTTCCAAGATTCCAACTAATTTGACAGAGTTCAACGTTTCAATACCTGTTGTAAAAAATTCATCGGGTGCTAAATTAATATATGTCGAACATCTAGAAGAAGCAGTCATCAATACGGGAGATATGTTCATACTCAACAACCAGAAAAACAATCCAAATGACAATACAGGATTTACGCACATTGTGAAGTACTCTTCTATTGACACTGCAAACGCTCAATTGAAATTAAATGATATGGCTGGAGGTAATAAACAATTCACTTATCTTTCATCAAGTAATCCTGCATATGTTGGAACAGCATCCTTGGTATTTGGTGGAACAACATACGCTGGTTGGATACTCAACAAAAGCGGTAACCCTTTGGTAGTTGATCTAAATGCAAATGGAATATTAGATAACTTAGTTTCATATGAGGGAAAAGTGAATAGTACGGCTGTAGTCAGCATGGTTGAAAACTTTGGTAAGGTTTATCCATCGCTTAAAACGTTTACTGAAATGAATGCTTCAATAATACAAACTATAAGCGGTACTACTTATCTAAACTTATCAACTAGAGAGGGTAAAAACTACTTTATCGATATCAAATCTTCATCAAATGAAACTTTCAAGTATACATATAAGCACCTTTATTGCGGTTAATATGAAATTTTCAGAAAAAGTGTATGAAGTCTGCAAGGAAATACCTAAAGGGAAGATTAGTACTTACAAAGAGATAGCTAGAAAATTAAAGACTAAAGGCTACAGAGCTATAGGAAATGCATTGAACAAAAACCCTTACAAAAATGTTGCTTGTTGGCGTGTGATAAAATCAGATGGATTTATTGGTGGATTTGCGAGAGGCCAGAATAATAAAATAAAAATACTTAAATCTGAAGGAATAAATATATCTAAAGGTAAAATAATAAATCTAAAAAAACAACTATATTCTTTCAAATAAACTATTAACTTTTTTAGCTACTTCGCTTTCCCAATTATTTTTAAAATCAGTAATAATAATATTTATTAGATATTTTTCTACTATCTTATTAAAATCTTCGTTAAAAGCTTTTTCTTTAAGTTTTTTATTTAATATGAATATAACTGGAGCATCATTTACAGTTACTATTCTAATAATCTTACCAATAATAAAATCTCTATATTTATTCCATTGACTATATTTGTGCTTTGCATTAGAATTTTCCCCTAATGTACTTATCTCTAAAATTAACTTTTTTTCATCTTTATATAAAACTATATCACCTTTAGACCTATCAGTACATGTAGTTCTATTTTTTGCAATTAAGAAACCTAATTTTTCTAGTTCTGGATAAAGAATTCTTGCATCTCGGTCTTGGATTAGTTCTTCTCTTTTTAATCCAAAATTATTAGAATCGATGTGGATATCTATAAAAATACTACTATAACTAGTCCGTGTATTTAAAAGCAATTTTGCCATACTCTTAGGTACTGGGTACAATGAAACAAATAAATCACCTTTTTTATGAACGTTTATTTTTTTCTTAGATCTATCATCCCTTTCTAAAAATATTGATTCTAAATTATTGCTATATACTATTTTCACTCCAACTCCATCAGCGCTTGGCAAATCCCTAATCTTGTTGCATTTAAAAGTTAAATACATTGAATCTGCAATTTTATTATAAATAATTCTCCCTTTTAATATAGTATTAGCCTTTTCAAATATTTTATCATTAAAGGAGTATTCAAATCTATTGAGCTTAAACTTATTTATTGTTCTATAAATTATCTGATGAGAAATACAAATTTTATATTTTAAAGATAAAATAACTGCAAGGGACTTATTTCCATAACCTAGCCGATATCCTTCAATCAAATCGTTTAATACTCTACTAAAAATCTCAGTTTTTTTAAAATTATTCCATTCCTTAGGCGTGTAAAATTTGATATTTAAATAATTATCCTTAGATATTCCGTGAAAGATTTTTGAATTAATGTTGGCTAATTCTATATTTTTAGAATTAAGAATTTTTTTTATTTCTCTATATTTTTGTATATCATTTAAAGTTAACATATAAAATATAATAAATTCAGATTTATAAAGAATCTTAGGGAGGTTGTCACGTGTCTATATTCTCCAGTATAATATGGAAGATTTTCGAATAGATTGTAAATTTTTTATCGAGAAAGAAGGTGTTGAAGTTAAAGATAATAAGGTGGATCTAAATAAATTTTTATATAGATTCAAATAAACCGCAAAATTTACGGATTAAAATGTAAAAGCTTATAAACAATAATAGCGTTATAATGCTATGGAAACAGTAACGATACATAAAAAAGAGAATGAAAGATCGAAAAAGAAGACAGAAACAGATTTTGATTTAGCTAAACAAATAAAAGATGGTTTAGAAGACGTAAAACATGGAAGAATAAAAGAGTGGAAAGGAAGTTAATCTTTTTTATTAAATAACATATTTACATACTTTTTATATTCAGTTAAATCTGATAAAATTTCGTCAATAGTGTCCTGCTGCGTTTTTTTATCACTTATCGCTACTACCAAAATAATCTTCAAATCAGGATATATTAAGTAATATAATCTTTTATCGCCAAACTTTTTCTCTCTAAAAAAAGACAAACCTGAAAGAGGCTTTCCTATCTATGCCCCATGCTCTCTTAATTGGCTTAAAATATTATTTACCCTTATTTGTTCTGAATAGTCTAACTTATTAAAGACCAAGTCAAATTTTTCTATTTGATATATTTTATACTCAACCATTAAAGATTAAAAGTGAATATCTTTTATAAGAACTTCCTAGAAATTATCGAAAATCTTGCAATAAAACCGAAAAGAATTAAATTAATTCGAATAACTGAGACAAATTCAATTCAAAAGCTGCAACAGGCATTTCTAATCCAAAATTTGACAAAACTTGAGGATGAATTTCTCCAATCCATGCAACTAATTTTCCTTTTACCTTAATGTAAGCTGTTCTGCCTTCAATAAAAGATGGAATATGGCTTCCATAAGGATTTTTTTCAGTGATTTCATATTCAATTCCCAAAGTCGACATCAAATAATCAAGAACTTGCTTTATAGAAGTGAAATTTGAATTCTGATTGCATAAAACAACAGAAAGCCAGCATTTTTCCTCTATTTTTGTTTCAGTATTTCCTTCATAGAAGACAGTTGAAGCTTCAAAGATATTCTGCGGATATTCATGATGCTTGTTTCTGGACAAAACATCTAATAAAGAAGGTATCATCCAAGATCTTAGAACATTGAATTCAGCGCTTTTTGAGTTTTTTAGCTCAATAGATTCTGCTGCGAAGTTCATTTTTCTTGACATCACATCGTGATTTGACAAATGGTAAGTTTTAACTTCCAATAAATTTAATCCAACTAAGATTTCTGCTATCTTGTCCTTGAAAACTGAGAATTTTGACTCTTCTCCTACTGTCGCTATATTTGGCAATTCTTCATTGAAGTTTTCATAGCCATAGGCAATTGCAATGTCCTCTATAATGTCTGCTTCACTTAAAATATCTGACCTATAGCCAGGAACTAAAACTTTTTTATTCTTGTAGCCATGACCCATCTTAGCTAACAAAGGCTTTAATTGAGATTCTTTCAACGATAATCCTAGCAATTTGTTAACTTTATCAAGATTTATAGACATTGTTCTGGCTTTCAAGTCAGGAGTGATGATTTTTTCATCTGGATAGACAACTTCTATTGAGAAAATTTTACCACCCATGTCAGCTAGAGCTGTAACTAAAATATTCAAACATGTTTTCTGCATCTCAAGTTCAAATCCTGACACTTCTATGAAGACGTCTTTAGTCTTTGTTGTGACTTTTCCTGCCAAGTCTGAATTTATGATTGGTGTCAATGACAGAACATTCTTGTTTGAATCTACAAAGACAGGATACAAATCATATTTTTCTAGCAAATGAGCGTATTCTCTTCCTTTTGGATGAGCTTTCAAGATTTCATCTGCATCCATCTCCTTTTCATAGTCTAAAGGTGCAAATACAATCTCTTCTGGTTCTACACCTTTGAAATAAACTGGGAATTTGATATGTTCCAAAGGATAAACTCCTATTGCTGCCTTTTTTCTGTTCCTGCAGAATGTAATGTGAAGTTTTTCTTGCACATTTATTATCTCTTTTATCTTGTCATTGTCAAAATTCAATCCTTTTACGATAGCACAGACAGTATAAGGCCTAATATTTTTTAGATTTTTATTTACATGAACTTGAAAACCTGATTTTTTTACTTCATATTCTCTTAAACCTGTTTTAGCTCCTAGAAAAGAAGCCATTGCTCTTGAAAATCCATGCTCTGAAAGTAAATCTGGACGGTTTGGGAAGACTTCAACCTGAATTTCTTTTGAATTTACAACTTCTGGGTCTGAACCTAGCATTGCCATCCTTTCTCTAAGCTTTTCATCTGATAGTTTTCTGCCTATCAACTTATCAACTACCTTTCTGTCTAGAGTTATCTTTGGCATTTTACTTCACACCGTATAGGTTTTCATTCCAATAATTAATTCCATTGTCAATTTTAATAGTTTGTTTTTCAATTAAGCTTGATTTTTCCAATAAGTAGAAATATTTAAATAACGTTACACGATTAACATTAATATCTTTTCTTTTTAATTCACTTATAATACCCGATACATTTGTTTTTTTAAGTTTTTTAATTGTGCAGTATACTTCATTCAAGCTTACTTTTGATAAGTGATGCTCTGGGAATAGATAGTTTAATTCATCAATTGTCAATTTTCTGGGATTAATAAAGAATTTAAGTCTATTATATTTCCAAGTGTCTTTTTCAAAATAATAAAGCAATTTTGACAGGTAATTTTCATTTCTACCACTAATTGACTCTATTAACCAGCTTTTCTTTTTCTTGTTATAACGCTTATTCACTTCAATCCCATCTTCTTTTAAGATGTTATAAATATCTTCTATTAAGTCCTTACTCATTGAACTAATTGCAACCATTCCCGAAGTTTTAACTCCACCATCAAAACTGATTACACCTTTAGCAAAAGCCTTTCTTATCTTAAAATTTGAATTTTTAATTAATTCTGGTTCTTTTGCTATGTCAAACTTTTTTCCAGGCTTTATCTTAAATATATTTTCAAAGTACCTTCCAATTATCTTGTTATTAAACCAGCAACTCCAGGTATTATCTCTTGAGCTAAAACGTATTATTGATTTTATGCCAAAAATATTTTCTACTAACTTTGCACAACTTTCTACTAATTCTCTTCTGCCATCGCAAACGTTTATCTTGTATGAATTACTTTCCATCCTCATGTGGCCATCCGCCATATGGGCACCAATTAGTTCGGCTAGATCTTCAGTCAATACAAAAACTGCTTTAGTTCTCTGTTTTGTATAGCTAGTTTTAGATATAAATTCTTCAAAAGAATTAGCAACCTTAGCTTTCATCTTAGGATGAATATAATCTATCAATACAATTAACAAAGGTAATGGAAACTCAAACCCTTTTTCGGCGTGCTTTAATCTAATTAAGTGTTTACTGATTGTACTAAAACCAGCATTTAGCTTTTTACAAAGCTCTAATGTAATCTCTTTTAATGATTTATTTCTTAATAATCGCAAATAATGTCTTTTAAGCAGTTTAGAATCGAATCTGACCCATATCCATCCTTTTGGAGAATCTTTCTTTGAATGTAACTTAAGTAAGTCTAATCTCATTTTAACCACGCCTTGATTTCCCTTAGTTCTTTTATATCATTTTTATAAATTTCCCTTAAATCTTTAATTTGGTAATAGTCTGTTAATATTCTTTCAACACCTAATCCCCATGCCAGAACTGGGATGTATTCTCCTAATAACGGCTCAACTACTTCTGGCCTAAATATTCCAGCACCACCTAATTCAACCCACTTTTTCCTTATTGGATGATAAACTTCTACCTCCACACTAGGTTCACAATATGGAAATGGTCCTGGCCTGAATCTTGCTTCTGGAAATCCCATTTTCTTGAAGAATAATTTCAAATAGCCAAGCAAGTTTCTTAAGTTAGCATTTTTGTCTATTACAATGCCTTCTGTCTGATAAAATTCAAACAAATGAGACCAGTCTAATGTTTCATTCCTGAAAACTTTTCCTACTGAGAAGAACTTCAAAGGCAAGTCTTTCTTTTTTATTGATGATAAAGTTTGAGCTGATAGACAGGTAGTGTGAGCTCTTAACAAATTCTTTTTTGCTTCCTCTGGATTCCACCTGTATTTCCATCCTTTTTCGTGAACTAATTTAACTCTGTCTTTTATTGAAGGCAAACTACCTTTTTCTGGATCTTTTATGTAGAAAGTGTCCTGCAATTCTCTTGAAGGATGATCTTGAGGTGTAAATAAAGTGTCAAAATTCCAGAAAGATGTTTGGACATGATTACCTGTCATCTCTTTGAAGCCTAGTTCTAGCCAGATGTTTCTGATATAACTTATTACATGATTGACAAAATGCCTTTTTCCACCATAAATTTTTGGAGAAGCCATGTTAATATCATAATGACGAAATTCCTTGTTCTTGAAGTTGCCTGACTTGATTAAATCTGATGTTACTGCTTCTATCAAATTAGAATTTAGCTTGACGTTCAATAATTGCTTTCCTAAATCTGTCAAGTTTATTATAATATCTTTGTCTTCATCTATTTTGATTATGTTTTTTCTTGTTTTCAATTCGTTTACAATAGATTTATGCTCTGAATTCAATGAAGACAATCTTAAAGGCAACTTTGAAATGAAATTTTCTTCTGGAAAACCTACTTTAAGCAGTTCTTTTCCTGTTGGAGTTAGCTTAATTACTCCATTTACAATTAAAACTGCTGATTTTCTTTTTAGTAAACCTAAGGATATAGTAAATTCTTCTTCTGATAAGCTGATTTTTCTCTTTAATTCTGGTATTGAGATGTCTCTGTCCAATGCAGATAAAAATCTCTTTTCTGGAAGCCCTTTTTTAGAATATTCAACACCGTTCTTGTCTAAATTGACTATTTGAGAAACAGTTTCTTTTGAAGATAAAATAGATTTGTTCTCAAGCCAAGTCAAGGCTCTTTTAATTTCAACTTCTTCTAGCTTAGAATTCTTGATTAAATCCTTCAAAGTCCAGCTAGACTTAAGAAATGGCAGTAATTTCCTCTCTAATGGATGAAGCTTTTTAACAACATCTTTGATGTCCATACAAGAAGAACGTTTTAAGTAATTTATAAAACTAATGGTTTAAAGAATACCTGACTTCAGTTTCTTTTTTTTCTTGACATAACCTATTTTTCATTCTTTTTAGATAAGCTTCTGTAGAAGTAATAGTTAATCCTATCGCCTCTTTTATTTCTTTAGAGGTTGAATTTGGATATTTTGCCAGATAGTTTATAATATCATCAATCCTATCATCAGCAGATCTTGAGTTTATGCCTGGAGAGACTGTTCTATATAACTCAATGCCCTTAGCAGAAAATCTGCTTTTTATGTCAGTAATATTTTCACTATCAATCAAAGCTGTTTCTTCTTCTAAAGCTTCTTTAATAGGGTGAACCCATTCGTCTAAAAATCTTTTGCCTTTATCTAATATTTTTATATTGCTTAAAGTTTCTCCTGCTTTCCATTCAGGGGTTTTCTCAGCAAGACCTTGTTCTACAAACCTAGAAAGAACACACGAGATATTGCCAGCATGTTTATATCTTAATTTATGTGCTAACGCATTGCAATCCGCCCATTTTTCAAAATTAGCAAGTGCTCTGGCAACCTGCTCAGCAAAAAGTAGACGTCCTTTTATTTTATGAATCTCATGAGGTTCTTTATCTTTTATCCATCTGTAAACAAATTTACCCTTAGATACAGCGCCAATTGTATTATACTCCACAAAATGAATTTTGGCCAATGCATCCATGCTTCGCATTATTGCTGAGTGGTCTAGCTCTAAGGCGCTGATTAAATCTATTTCTCTTAACTTCTCATGGGCAGATAACTCTTCTAATATTCTTATTCTATTGTAAGTAGCCCTTGTTTTCCCGCGAGATTGAGTAACCCCTAAGATACTAAACATACTAATATCGTTATTGGCTGCATATCTTAAAGTAAAAGCAGCAATTGGCAAACCATACTTTTTTCCAGAATCTGTTAAACTATAGCCTACAGATACAAGTTCTCCGTCGTCTTTTGTTATAGTCTCTTTTGCAACTAAAGCAATATCGTACAAGGTACTGCCATAACCTCTAAAAACCCTTATCTCTGGCAAATATCCTTCGCCCACGGTGTTTCTAATTCTTGATTTAATTTCAGAAGCACCTGCAGGCTTGTCATCCAAATGCAAAAGAGTTACTGATTTTAGTTCAGTGTTTATAGAATTCAAAACTGATGATAATCTACCTTCTAAATCTTCTGGAAATGATTTTTCTTCAGTTATTTTTTTCATGTTAATAAACCCCGGTAAGGCTGCCATCCCGTGCTTTTAGAAAAAGTTACGAAACGGCGTGCCCTACCTGGGAAAAGAGGTGATTATAAGTAAACTCCTAGCTGGTTTTGTATTGGACCTCTTATAAGCCTTAAATATTCTCTTAAGTCTTCTTGATTAAGGGGATTTTCTAATTCAATATCCATTGCAATTTCACTTAACCTTTCTCTCAATGCAGGAATAAAGATTGATGGATTTAGATTTTTCTCATCTTTTGCAATTTCATCCAATATACTGTCTAAAGTCTCTACATCTCCATCAGACTTTGTGAATAAAACCTCTGGGATTCTGATATAGCCACCTGAATAATTATCGTGACCATTTTTAACGCCTCTTAAATAAGCTATTGCAACACCCAAATCTGATGTTAAATCTGATTCCAAGTACAATATTGAATGCAGTCTTTTACCAAGCACTCCTTTTAGTTGGCGGATAGCAGTTATTACCTGTGAAGTATCATTATCTTTTGATTCTATTTTATTTGCTAAAATCTCGCTTAGCAAAGTATTCCTCATTGATCTGTTTGGAATTTTTAATCTTGGATGGTCTGCATAAATAGAACCGTCATAATTGCCTGCCAAATATCTCAATGCTGGCTCGTACACTTCTTTTTTAACATCTGACATTTTTATCACCTTAAAAATTTGTTTTTTTATGCGTGTTTATATTTTGGTACTAATGCAATGCCTGTTTGAGTTATTATTACTCCAGGAATACGCTCTTCACTTCCATAAGGACGAGCAGTTATTTGATAGTTTAAAACCACACGTGCATCTTCTGGAACTTTTTCTGCAAATTCCGCAATGGAAAGAGTAGTAAGACGAGTTATCGCATCCGTATCTGAAATCAGAGCATTGGTAATTAAATTTACGCCTTTTAAATCAAACAAAGAAGATGGTGATTTTTTAAGCTCAACTGCTGAAAGCCAGTCTGGTAGTGATATTGCCAATATTTTTTCTAATGGAAAAGCCATTTTTATTCCTCCTTTTTTCTTGAAGCGAAATATATTCCTGAACTTGCTGCAAGTGAAGCTAATACTAATGAACCAGCAGCAGACCAATCATTAACAAACTTTTCATGAGCTAAAAAATTATAATCTGTTGATCCAACTACAATCTGATTTAATTTTTTATTTACTCTTTCATATTCTAAATGATAATCGTAAGCTTTTAATCCAGCGAATCCTGCAATAAGCAAAAAACTTCCTCCCGTTAAAATATCTGTTAAAGTTTTTGCCATTCTTTATTCCTCCTTAAATTTTGGTGCAGATAATGTCTGCCATGTTGCCTCGAACATTGTGTTTAAAGCGTTTGCGAAATATGGTGTGTTAACCCATACAGCAGTGTCATAGCTTTCATGAACTTCTTTGTCATCTGTTACCATAAATAACAATTCTTTCTCGTCTACAAGCAAAAATCTTGCTTTTATTGAGTCAATATGCTTTATCTGAGCTACATCTTTCAAACTTTCCAATAATTTCTTTGATTCTTTTGAAACTGGAGCTGCAATCCTTATCTTTATTCCTTTTTCAGACAATTTCTTTAACAAATTTTTGAACTTGTCAGCTTTTCTTACAAAACCATCAGCAGTTGTCATTATTGTTACTGATTTTTTTGCATTTTCAAGCATTGACCTCATCTGGTCATAGATATTTTCTCTTGACTTCATAGCTCCAGACAAAGAAGCAACATCTACTTTTTCTATTCCCTGCTTGTAAAGCAATTCAATGTCCTTGAATAGAGATTCTCCACGAACTTTTTCTAAAGTATCTACTCTTGTTTCTGCCAAAAAATGAATGTTTTTCTTTAATCTTTTAACTATTTCTTCTGGCTTTACTGCCAAGTATTTTATTGGCTTTCCCAACTTCATTATGATAAATCCTTTCTTTTCTAAAGACTCTAAAACGTCGTAGCTTCTTGACCTAGGAACATTAGAAATATCTGATAATTCTCCTGCTGTTGCTTGCCCTCTAGACAACAAAGCTGTCCAGATCTTGACTTCGTAAATATTCAAATCAAATGCTGATCTTAATTTCTTAAGGAATTCTTCTTGTACTATCATTTTAATTGCCCCCGTTAGCGTGATTTAAATTGACCTTTTTTTTGGCATATGAGTAAAAACCATATTTTAAAAGAAAACATGCTCCTGTTTCAAGCCCAACTGCCAATAATTTACTTGTTTCTATTTGTCTATTTACAGGTAAAGAAAGTGCAACTGCTGTAACTAAAGGTGAACTATAAGCAACAAAAGATAAAGTTACATCTGCTATCCCACATATACTTGAAAGGAAAGTAGCATCAATATCTTTTTCAGATTTCATGAATGAACTGCCAGGAACAAATGTGCCATATGCGAATTCTTTTATTTTTTCAGTTAAATTACTCATTATTATGCCCCCATATTACCACTAAAAAGGAACATCTTACCTATATAAAGCTTTCGTTTGTATACTACTAGTAAGTTACTAATAGTAGTAATAGTAGAAAGGAAAGTATAAAAACTAAAATTGAATGTTTAAAGACAATGAAACATAATATTAAAGTGACTGTTCTGATTGCTTTGCTCTTCTTATTGGCCCAGATTATAGGGCTGTTAATAGTAAATCATTACCTGGATAAAGATCTCCCTTACAACATTGAAAGGCCAAAATTAAATGAAAAAACATCGGCTTTGCAGGTGTTTTTGACAATATTAATTGTGACAGCTTTAGTGTTTCTTATAATGAAGTATAGAATTTTTAAATTATGGACTGTCTGGTTTTACTTAGCAAGCACTGCAACCTTAATGATTGCTTTTTCAACTTTGTTGAATCAAAATGTAGCCTTTGTTTTAGCATTAATACTAGCTTATTTTAAATTAAGAAGAAATATTTTTATACATAATTTTACAGAATTGTTTATTTATGGTGGATTAGCAGCAATATTTGTTCCAGTGATAAATTTAACTAGTATAATAATTTTATTAGTAATAATTTCAGTTTATGATTTTATAGCAGTGTTTAAAACAAAGCATATGGTGAAGATGGCGAAGTTCCAGACAAAAATGAGAGTGTTTCCTGGATTGCTGATACCTTACAGAAATAAAGTTGCATTGCTTGGAGGAGGAGACATTGGATTTCCTTTACTATTTGCAGGGATAATGATGAAAGATTTTGGCAATATTGCTTTTGCAGTTCCTTTATTCTGCACAGCAGCCTTGCTGGTATTATTATTCATAGGCAAGAAAGACAAGTTTTATCCTGCGATGCCCTTCATGACAACAGGATGCTTGCTAAGCCTTACATTGCTATTACTTTGAATCTAACAAAGTAAAAATTTTATAGCATGAAGTTATTATTTTTTACTAAGTTTTTCTAAAAGCGCAGTGATTATAGATTTTATTTTAATTTGGTTAAGAATTATATAGTTTTTATTCAGCATAAACCCCTCATAAGCTATTTTATTCCTATAGTCCCTCATTTGTTGCAAGAACTGCCTTGCATTCTCACCTAGGGGATGTTCTTTTGAGACATAGTCTATTAATTCTTGATGTGCTCCATCTCCCTTAAATTTAATTCCATTACTTAATGTTATAGCTTCCATTAGTTTATGCAAGATATCGTAATAATCTGTAAGAGTGTTGCTTGGATATTTTACAATCTCTATTTCCTGAAGCCGCTGCAGAGTTATTTCTGCCATTGTCTTAAGGCTTTTCGCTTTTTGCTTGTCTGGCTGTATTTTAATAATCATTTATATCCCTCTAGGAATCCATATAAAACTATTCCGTTTATAATATTATTTTTCAATTCTTTTGGATAAGACCCAAAATTTTCCTTAAAATGCAACTGAATTTTCCTCTTGAGCTTTCTCTCAAAATTGCTCAAATTAACCTTTTCTTCTATACCTTCTATGAACAAATCTATGTCACTGCTTTCAATATCTTCCCCCTTCCTATAACTGCCAAAAACGATCACAGCATTTGGGGCAATTTTCTCCTCTAAAAAAGTAGTTACTCCTGACTCTAGCAAGGATGTTAAATTGTACACAATTTTATATTCCCTGAAACTCTTGCTAGCACTATTTGCCTTGTATATTGGAAAATTCCTCTTGCCTTTTTTCTGCAACTCCCGCCTTACTAAGCCAAGCTTAACTAGTTTCGATAGATTTTGTTTAGTAGAAGTGTGGGCAATTCCTATTTTCCTGCTTATATCAATAAGATAATGCTCTTTAGATGGTTCAATGAAAAATACCTCCAAAACTTTCCATATACTACTTTTTTGTAACATATATTACAATAATGTAATAGGTATTATATAAATGTTTCTATTATTAATTTAGGAAGAATAACTTACATTGCTATTACTTTAAATTCTCTGCAATCGCAAGTGCAGGTCAAATTTGAAGGTGCATTGCCCTGGCTGACTGCAAAAATTGCTTCGCATTCATTACATTGTATTTCCATTTTAGTACAAAACTCCTATTAATTTTCCTTTGATCTGAGAAGGACGAACTTTCAATGCATCTAAATTTTTTGCATTGTCGCCTTTTGTAAGATAATAAACTCCTTGTTCATCATTTTCTATTGAAATAATTCTGTGAATCCTGATAAAGTTGTCATATTCAAAAGAAATTATGTCCCCTACATTCAACTTCATATCTTTAGTGTAAGGAACTTCTATTCCATTTGAATTTTCATCCAAAACAGGATCCATGGAATTTGTATCTGCAAATTTAGTCAAAAAAGCGTCTTTTACATTCAAGACAACGTTTGAATCTAAGACAATAATATCATTTTCATTCAAAAAATCTGAAGGAGAATCTACTTCTCTTGATTTAGTCAAAGATGACTGCAAAGATAATACTGGATAAAGCAAAACTAAGAAAAATACCAAGGTTAGCATAGCAGTTGCAAATTTCATTTAATAGAACTATATTCTACACTATATAAATATTACGAATCTGTTAACACTTAAAAGTAGTTATTTTAATCTAATGCTTTCCAAGTTCTTTGGAGCTGCAGTTTCTATTCTATTCTGTCTATGAACAGAAGAAGCTAAATCCAAGCATCTTGAAGATTCTCCATGATTCACTATAACTTTCTTAGGTCTTGGAGAAACTACAGAAACATATCTCATTAATTCGTTTCTTCCAGCATGTCCCGACATTGAATCTGCAATTTTAACTTTCATATTTACATTTAAAGTTTCTGGCTTTCCGCCATCCTGCAAAACAATTGTTTTTTCTCCATTCTGGATTCTTCTTCCTAAAGTTCCTTCACCTACATAGCTTACAAACAGCAAGCCATTCTTTGGATTGTCGCATAACTGCTTGAAGTATTCTACTGAAGGACCACCAGTCAACATACCTGATGTTGCTATTATAATGCAAGGGACTCCATCATTTATTACATCATTCTGCTCTGTCCTGCTTCCAACTCTTTTTATTAAATCTGACAAGAATGGATTTTCTTCTTTATGGAAGATTGCTTTTTTAATATCTTTATTCAAAAAATCTGGATATGCAGTATGAATTGCTGTAACGTCCCATACCATTCCCTGGACAAAAATTGGAACTTTCTTGATTTTACCAAGTCTCATTGCTTCTTCAAATATAAGAATCATTTCCTGAGCCCTTCCTACACCTAAAACTGGAATTAATACTTTTCCGTTATCTTTCAAGACTTCATTTGCAAAGTCTAGGCATTCTTGCTCTGCTTCCTTCCTTGGTTTAAAAACATTGTCCTTACCACCATAAGTAGATTCTATCATCAAAGTTTCTAGCCTTGGGAATTGAGTGTCGGCACCTTCCAATAATTTTGTTCTGATGCACTTAATGTCGCCTGTGTTATGTAAAAATAAGAATCCTTCACCTCCTAAAAAATTCTCATATCCATCAACTTTAAAATCATAAACAAATTTAGATGTTGGCTTTACTTTTTTAATAGACGCTATCTGATCAAACATGAAGTCTGAGTTCATTATCTTTTCATTTACATTGAATTTATTTCTTAAAATATCTATACCACAGCTTTTTGCTTCTTTATACGAAGATTTTGTCAGCATCAACTGAGCTTTCTTTGATAAAGCTGTTAAAGGAATTCTAAGATCAAAACTTGCTTTTCTTTTAATCTTGCTTACAGCCAATTGAAGCTTGCTAAATGCAGCATTTTGAATCCCAATATCTTCCAAAAAATGACTTATTTTTTCTGCATTATATATGGTAGCTATATGCATGCCAGTATAGTTGTTGTATTGAATCGTTGGCACAATATCAAACTGCAACAACATGAATACCAAGTCTTGTATTAATAGCTTGCTCTTGCTTCCAGCTGTTATCTCCCTGCTCTCTAATCTTGTCCTAATGCCTCCATCTCCTGAGAAATAGCCATAAAGGAAGTTTTTCATTATTTCCTTATCTGCAAATAAAAGCTCTTTAGGAACCCTTTTTAGATAAGCATTATTACCGCACTTTAGAACTTTTGAAATTAAGTATTTAATCTGTTTTGAGTTAATTAAAATTGCTCCGTCGTTATATCTAACATCGCTTCCAATATTGAATGTATTTCTTATTATTTTCTCGCAGTCTTCAAGTATTGCATTAGAATAGTTAGCAATGTCTATTGTCTGGCTGTTTTTTCTTGGACATCCTTCAGAAACATAATATCCTAAAAATCTGGCAAAGTCTTTAGTAATGGCAAACTTATGAGGCAATGAATGCTTAACTCTTGGATGGTCTTTTATGCCCAAAATTTTGAAAGCTCTTCTTACTCTTCTTGGATGCACTTTATACTTTTTCGCAATTTCTTCTTTATACATTGCATACTTATAATGGTCGATTAGCCAACTTACAATGCAATTTCTATCATTTTCTACTAGCCTTGAGAATGATTTAGAGTGCTCTTTAATTAATTTGTTTAACAACTCATCATCTTCAACTCTAATTCTTAAGTTATCCTTGTGCTCAAATAAGTCTATTACTGGCAACTTGCTAGAAGAAGGAATAGATTTTGGACCAACTATAAAATCACCTTCTTTTAATTCCGAAACCTTTACTGATTTTACTTCTCCATCTAAAACGCTAAATAAGCTATGGGATTTTGTAACAGTTGCGCTTCTGCCTGTTGCAGTTTTAACCTCATATAAATCTTCATTAATTGGATGTCTTATAAAACCAGTTACTCTTTTAATTTCTGTTTTATAAGTTTTAGGATTAAATACAAGAGTTTTTATTCCTTCTAAATTATCTAATTCTTCATAGCCATTCTTATTTTTTATTAAATCTTGATATTCTTCAAATTGCTTGTCAATTAATTCCCCTATTGGCTTAAATTCAGTATTATCTTTTGAATCTAAAACAGTTACTGGAGTTTTCCAGTCTAAGGAATATACAAGATTATGCAAACCGTTTCCAATATGCAAGTGAGATAAAGCTGAGCCTAAAATATGGCCTGCGTTGTAAAAAGTCAATCTAATATCAGGGGTTATGTCAGAAACTTCGCCATACTCTAGGCAAATCATGTGCTTCACCATTTCTTTTACGTCTGTAGCGTCAAACAAAGATTTTCTGGCCTGCTTGAAAGCTACCCCTATGAAATCCAGACCTAGCAAAGCTGTTACGTCCCTTGTTGGCGAAGTACAATAAGTTGGGCCTTTGAATCCCATCTTGTATAACAAAGGCAACAATCCAGAATGATCCAAGTGAGCATGGCTTAAAACAACTGCATCTAGATCTTCAATCTTGAATTCTGGCGCGCTGAAAATAGGATACATGTCATCGCCTGAAGCAGCTACATTGATGCCACAATCTAATAAAATTCTAGATTCTGGAGTCTGAAGCAAAATGCAGCTTCTTCCTACCTGTCTTGCTCCACCTAGATAAGTAATTCTAACCCATTCGTGTTTTTTGTCGCGTTTCCAGCCATCATATATTCTATGTCCTACGCTGTCCAAAAACTTTCTTCTGAAATCTGAATTTTGATACAAAACTGCACGAATATTTTCTATGATTTTAGACTTTAAGGCAGGAGTTCTTCTTATGATTGGAACCCACAAGCATTTTTTCCTTATTTCTTTAAGAATTTCTCCCATCTTGCCTATTGCAACGCCTGGCTTTTCAGCACCAATAATAACTCTTGATCTTTGAGCATCAAAAATAATTTCATCGACCTTTGCATCTTCTGGAATCAGTTCTTTTATAATTTTTTCAGCCTTTTCCTGATCCATAGTTATTGAAGGGTCTGGTCTTAGCTCTACTCTTTTCTTGATGTTGTCTACTATATTCTTAATAACACCATTATTGTCTAGAAAAAACTTAGAGTCCTTTGTATATAAAATTATATTTGCTCCTTCAAAACATGAATCACTGATTTTTTTAGGATCAGGTATCAGCTTCATAATTTCTTCTATAATATCTGGCATTTAGTTAAAACTCCTAATTCATTTAAGAAAATTAAACTGTGATTGTAGTTTCCAACTTCTTTGTCAAGACTTTCTTGACGCCTTCTTTTGTTATTGTAAAAACATCTACTCCTTCGCCTGAAGCTGCATCTCTCTGCATTGCTGCACTTATTGCCTTGACTGCTAACTTGACTCCATCCTGCACTGTTATGTCTTTTTTGTACAAGGTGTCTAAGACTCCCCAAGCCATCATCATTCCAGAACCGTCAACTGCAAAATCTGTTGCTTCTATGACGCATCCATCTGGGCTTAATTCATATAAGTGGAAACCTGATTTGTCTCTTCCGCCTAATAGGAAAGCTACAATTCCTGGTATGGTTGAAAATTGCCTTATATTTTGATACATTATTGAACCTAACAAATTAGCAGCTTCCTTTACTGTTGTTTCTCTGTTGTTTCTTATTCTTTTTAATGTCAATTCTGCCTTGATTAACTTGGTTATTAGTTGAATGTCAGAGACTAAGCCTGCTGTTGTGAAGGCCATGTTATCTGTGATTTTTAAAACCTTATCCATATTCTTGTTAGAAATTATATGACCGCCTAATGTTGCCCTCTTGTCTGCAGCTAAGATAATTCCATCCTTACAAACAAGACCAACTGTTGTTGTTCCTTTTTTAGTGTGTTCTTTTATACTCATCTAATTTCACCAGAATTATACAATTTACTATTATTAGCCTATTTATAAAGATTTCGGATTTAAAGATTGTCTAGTTCTTCTTGCGTATAAAGTTTATCATTAAGCCTTTGTCCTTTAACATAGTCCATATCATTAAAAACGTATTCATATTCTTGTTTAGATGGTATATAATAAACTTGAATTTGCCGATAAGAAAAAGTAGAGCCTGATTTCTTTGCCAATTTTATAGTCTTTTCAACCTCAAGACTCATCAGTTTTTTAATATTGCGCACGATCTTATCAAGATCCTCTCCAGAAATTTCTGTTGGTAGAAAAATTTGTGTTTCAATAGTATCTTTTCTTGCTTGAGTCTTCGTTGGCATAAGATTGATTAATATTCTATATTTATAAGCTTTTCACTACTATTACTATCTTAAAATAGATTTGGCTAAAGATAAAGCAGAGGGATATTTCCTTGATATTTTAGTGCATAATTTCCCAGATTTAACATAGCATTTTTTATGGACTTTCTTGAAGTTTTCAACTCCTGGTTTAATAGTCAAAGGAGGACCAATAACTTCTTTTTCCTTGGGCAAAGTTAAAGATGCTAATTTAAAGTAGAAATAAGCTTTATTTTCCCAGTGCCAGCCTTTATTCAGGATTTTAAAGTCGTTTTTCTCCAAAGTGTAAGCTAAAAAATCAAACCTCTTTTTTAAAGCAGCTCCAACAACGTCTAATTTTCCTTTTTCTGGAGTAATTTCCAAAACCAAATTGTATTTTTTCTTTATTTCTGACAAATTAAAAACCTTAGGAACAAAAAACGAATTTGAAGGCTTTTTCAAGTAAGACTTGCAAGTCTGTATAAACTTATTATATTTCTCTTCTGAAATTGCAGCTGCAGCATTCCTTGATTTCTGGACTGGATCTATTAATATCAAAGGAGAAATAGTCTTAGAATAGTTTAGATTATCTGCATCTTTACTACTTCCTATAATAGTTTTAGCTTTCCATTTTACTACGTTTTTAATTAAATTCTTAAAAGAACCATAATGAATAACTAATAATTCAATAACATAGCCTGAAAAGCCTTGAATGAAAGATTCTGCCCCATAAACTTCACAAACTTTGCAGAATAATTTAGCCAATCTTATCTCATTTGATAGTTTTTTATATTTTCTTACATAATCAACATGCAACTGCGATATATCTGTGATGTTTTTTGCTTCATCTGCTTTTTTAATGTCTAGAATAGGAACTATTTCAACAGTAAACTTACCAGCTTTAGTCTGGAAGTAATCTCTAGAGCCATGCAATCTTGTTAATTTAAACTTTGACTTGATAGCTTTGTATAAAAACTCTGATATTAATTCAGATTTGTCCTTAAATTTTTTATAATTGAACTTTACATAAATATCAATGTCGTGAGTTCCTGGAAGCCAGGTATTTTTAGCTCCAGAACCGCCTAAAATTGGCATGGCATCTTTAACTTTTATTCTTGACAATACTGACTTAACTGCAGAACTAATTTCACCTTCCTCTTCTTTTGTCGGGATATGATTCACTATTGTAAAAATAAGTATATAGAAGATTAAAAGCTTTGTGCTTATCTAAATAATCGTTGATATTCAAGTATTGAAACTCCTACTCCAGCTGCTGCAATCATGCTGACCCTTCTTAAGAGATTCTTATATAAAGGGCTTTTTTTGTGGCTAAGTTCCCAGGTTAAGTTTCCAGTGCCTCCGCAAGGAACATATTCTTCCCCTAAAGAACATTCATTTACGCAGCTTAATCCGCAAGAATATTTTACAAGAACACTTTTTTTATCAAGTGTTGATGATTTAATTTGCAGACTTATCCTAAGAGGAGCTGTTTTTTTATGGTAAGGGTTAAATTGCTCAACTTCATCATCAATGACTCTTTCTGCTTTAATATTTTTAAAAGAAATAGGGGTGTTCATCTCAATTTCTTCTTGCTTATTAAATTCTTTTGCTCTTTTTATAATATTTTCTAGATGAAACTCATCCTTAACAAGAACCAAAGAAGTACATTCTATTTTTTCTTGTTGTTTCTGCAATCCACCTTTCACTAACCTTAGTGGCATTTAAAAATCTACAAGAAATCCTTTTAAAAAGCTTATGGTTTTGATGGCTTTGTGTAATAAGTAAGGGTTGTGTAAAAAATCATTTATATTAGACTTTATGAAAATTACACTCTTCAAAGTAAAGTCTGAAGGCAAAAGTAAATAAAAACACTTCAAGAATAATCAACGCAATTCCATCTAATTGACCCTGAATTATCAAACTTATCTCAAATAATGATAGTCCCATTGTTAATAAAGCTCCCCATTCATTATGTCCTATGATAAATAATACAGAGGCAAAGTAGCCTGCTATAACTAAAGCATTGACTATCCATATTTTAAATCCAGCAAATAAACCAATATTTAACATCAAACTAGTAATCCTAAGCGATACCAAAAAAATTATTAGGATTTTTAATAAATAACCCTCTTTCATAGACTAATAACTAAATTACTCTATTTAATACTTTATGGTCAAATTGGGTTTTGATAAGTCTTAGAATAATCTGTGTAAAAAGTAACTCATTTATCTGACTTTATACACAAAGCCGGTTTTGATATTTTAGCTACAAAGAATCCTTCTGTCTGGTAATATTGCGGCCAAATCTTCAAGTAATCTTTATGGGAAGACTTAATATCTAATTTTATCTTCTCTAATCTAGCGTCTGTCTTTGATAATAGAAATTCAACTACATTTTCATCTTCTTCTGGTTCTAAAGAGCAGGTTGAATACACTAAAGTGCCTCCTTCATTCAATAAAGAATATGCTTTTACAATTAATTTTTTCTGCAATTTGGCTAATCTTAATATTGTATCTGGATTCCATTCCAATAAAGTCCTTTCTGTATTTTCTTTTTCTCCTATAATTAAGCCAGAGCCTGAGCATGGAGCATCAAGAAGTATTTTGTCAAATTTTTGGTTGATTTTTTCAATGTCCATTGAAGTTACAACAGTGTTTGAAACTCCGCATCTCTGCAAATTAGAAATCAAAGTATGAAAACGCTGCTTGTCAATCTCGTTTGCCAAAATTAATCCTTTGTTCATCATCATTGAAGCCAGCTGAGTTGTTTTTGCACCTGGTGCTGCGCATAAATCTGCAACTAAATCTGATTCTTTTGGATTTAAAACTAAAGGGGGTATCATTGAAACTGAAGACTGGATGAAAAACTTGCCTTGCCAGTGCGAATTTAAATTTCCTAGGCCAATAACTTTCTTGTTTACATAGAAAGCTTCATCACACCAAGAAACTTTTTCTGGATTGAAGGGTTCAATAATTTTTTTTACTTCGTTTACAGTAGATTTTAGTGTATTTGCTCTTACAGATTTTCTAGGAAAGTTTAAAACTGCTTTTTTGTATTCTTCAAAGTCTGTCAGCTTAGAATACTTTTCTATAAACTTTGGCTTGAATTGCATAAAGAAAATAAAAAAAGAAAGAGTTTAACTAAATTGCGTTTTTTCTCCTTCTGTAGATTCTAAAACCTACAACTCCTAAAGCAACTAAAACCAATGCAACTGCTAATTTGCTTCCTTTTGTGCCCATGCCCAATACTGAAAATCCTGTTATTGGTGGCGCTACTGCCTCTCCAGTTATTGCTGGTGCTTCTGCTGGTGCAGCTTCAACTGGAGCTTCTACTGGTGCAGCTTCAGGTGCTGATTCTATTGCTGCTGGTGCACTTTGCGGGAACTGCTCTGCTATTGTTTGCCTTGGTAGTCCTGAAGAACCGCCACCTCCACCGCCTCCACCACTGCTTCCACCGCCTCCACCTCCAGATATTGATGGAACTGGACCAAATAGCCCAAAGGTAGTGAAGTGATCTACTATAGCCGTTATGGTATTCGCACCTGTGTTTCTAATTACATCAGGTATTATTACCCAAGACGTTGAAGCAATGTCATAATAATAGATGTTCAAGTTAGTTTCATCTATGGTTGTTCCGTCAACAATGCCATCTTGATCCACATCTGCGTATGTAAAGACCAAATTTACTTCAAACTCTCCATTTGTCAAGTCGGAAGTTATGTCAAAGAAACTTTCTACCGAATCCATGCTGCCAAAGTCTATACTCGTTGAATCTGATTCTTCAGCTGCCAACGTGAAAGTTCCAGGCGGCAAGTCAGTAAATGACAATTCTACGTTTGGTGCATCTGATGGTGTATAGGATGATGCACCAACTACAATTGATGCTGTCTCTGAAACTGTGTCTGTTCCATCTGTTACTGAAGCTGTTACAGTATAAACTCCATCTGCTGCAAATGAATGAGAGACTTCAGTCCCTTCATCTCCAGATTCGTCTCCAAAGTCCCATGTTATATCGTAACCTAATAATTGAGGCATTAAAGTTCCTATAAAATCAATTGACTCGTCAGGAGAAGTTACTATTTCTGTTGGGCTTATTGTTAAAACTGGAGTTAATGCATCAATATGGTAAGTTGATGATTGTGTATATTCTTGATTTCCAGCTACATCTTCAGAGTAAAATTCTAAAGTATGTTCTCCTTCGCCAGTTATTGTAATTGTATCAACAACTTCAGCAAATTCAGAACCGTCTAAAGAGTAAAATACTGTCTCTGGCTCTCCATCTAATAAACAACCAGAAGTTTCATCGTTGCATGTCAAGTCAACTAAAACATCTGATCTGTAAACATTTGCCAATGCTTTTTCTCCTGAAACTTCAAATGTAGTAAATGGAACGTCATCATCATATTTTATATCTTCTATTGTCTGTTCATCTTCTGTGTTTTCTAGATTGTCAACACAGTAAAAGGATAATGAATGAGTGCCTGGCAAGTCAATTTCTAAATCAACTGAGTCTGATTCAGCATCTGTGAAATCTTCATCTACATCCCACTGATAAAACAATGTTGAGACTCCTGAACCTTCATCTGAACATGTCAAATGGATTTCTGGCTCTTCTACAATACCGACATACCAACCATTTAAACCATTTGTTTCGTCTAAAGTTGCTATTGTTGATGGAGGCGTGTTATCTAAGATAAAAGAGGCTGAATCTTCAAAGAAGTTGCCTGCAACGTCAGATGATGCAAAGTTTATGGTATACATTCCATCATCACCAACCAAATTGAAAGGTTCTTCATAATCGAAGGTTTCCTCTTCATCTATATCATAAGTCAAAGTTTCTAAACCAGAAATTAAGTCTTCCGCAGTTAATTCAAACAATGTTGAAGAAGTTACAAATAAATCACCGTCTTCATAAGATGGGCCTTCAACTATGTCTATTGAAGTTAAAGGGGCTGCTTTGTCTATGTTGATATCTGAAACTGTAAAGTCTTCCGAGTTTCCTGCATTGTCAACCGCAGTTCCTGTTACTTCCTGACCAGCTCCATCATCTTCAAGTAGAACATTAGGACCGCATGAGTCTATATCTGATAAAGCATCTATGCATTCAAATTCAACAGAAACTGGGGATATAAACCAGCCATTGTTTCCTTCATCACCAATTGCTTCACCATCTATTGCTGGTTTTGTTTTGTCAATTAAAACTTGAACATTTGAAACTGTTTCTTGATTGCCAGCTATATCTTGTGAAGCGTATCTTAAGTAAGAAGTTCCTTCAGTTGAAATTGGAATTACAGTAGTATAAGTTGTGTCTGCAAAAGGATCACATGTATTGTCTGTATCAACACAATAATAAGTTGTACCTATTCCAGATGTTGAATCCAGAGCATTTAGTTCAATTGAAGCATCTTGGTTGTTCCATATTCCGTCAAAACCATAATCATCGGTTGTAACTGGATCTGTCTTGTCTACTTTTGCTTGAAAACCTGCTGGCTGTACAGTTTCTTCGTTTCCAGCATTGTCAGCTGAAAAATATTTTATTGTATAAGTCCCATCTGTTGAAACTATAATTGAAGTTCCTTGTGAAGATGAAGTTGTTGGATCATTTCCATCTGTTGTGTAATAGGTTGTTGCAATACCTGATGTTGTATCTGAAGGTGTTAAAGTAATTGTTTGGTCTGAAGTGTGCCAATTGCCATCTACATCGTCTGTTGTTGAAGGATCTGTGTTATCTACTGTGAAAGCTGAAGCAGAAACATCATTCTCAGCACCTTTTTTAACTTTTATTTTATAATTGTTACTATCAATGTTTGGGTTAATGTTAGTTATCCAAGAGTAAGTTCCTGTACCATCGTCATCTGCTGAGCCTGCAATATTCGTTGTTAATGCGTTAAAATTAGTACCCCCATTAGAACTATAATCAATATTAAATTCTGGGTTATTCCCACAGCCAGTGTAGCTCCAATCAATACTATGAGTTCCTGACCAGACTACTGCAGTATCAGGACTTGAAAGAGTGATAACACAAGCAGCAGAAACTGCCAAAGAACCTAAAGAAAAACTCAACAAAGATAAAACTAATACGATTAATAGTCTCTTATTCATAAAAATAACCCCCTTTGTTGAACATTTTATACTAAAACTGAATAACTTCCGTATTTATATACTTTTACCTAAATTTTGTTACCGTTTAGTTGTTTAATCAAATTTACGTGCTGAATTCCTATCTTGCCTATATATAAATCCTTTAAATTTCCCCTTCTTTTTATAAAATTCTTAACATCATAATATCCTTTAAGGTAAACATAGTCTTTAGAATAATCTATTAATAGAAAATACAGTGATTTTAGATTTGATTTTGAAGGCGTAAGATTTAAATAGTAGTTGTATTATTAATAATACATATGTATAAAAAAATAAGTATAACAGAAAATACCCTACAAGTTCTATCATTGTTTACTAATGATTTTACTAGAGAGTATTATATACGAGAAGTTGAAAAATTGCTAAAAATAAGCCCAAGAACAGCTCAGCTTATTCTTGAAGATTTAGAAAACAAAGGTATTATTGAGTCAAAAATAAAAGGTAAGATAAAAAATTATAAAATAAAGCATAGCGAATTTACTAATAGATATCTTGTTTTTGTAGAACAATACAAGGCGATTGCATTTCTTGAAAAAAATCTTTTAGTAAAAGAAATTATAGAAAAAATAACCAAAAATATTAAGGGCATAGGGCTCATTTTTGGGAGTCATGTTAAAGGAATAGAAAGTAAGGAATCTGATTTAGATATTTTCATAGCAGGAAATTATGATAAAGAAGCAATAAAAAGAGTTTCAAAAAATCTAGGAATTGAGATAAGCGTAAAATGTTATCCTATAAAAACTTTTGAAAAGAACATAAGTAAAGATATTCTACTAAAAGAAATATTAAAAAATCATATAGTTTTTATTAACACAGAACAATTTATACAAAAGGTACTAAAAAATGGATAAAATAAAGTGGTGTGCTGGAAAGAAAGGAGGACTGAGTTTAATTGAACCAAATTCGAACCTTGCAGAAGCTTATATTAAAAAAGCTGAAGAAGCCCTTGAATCAATGAGGGTAAACATCATAAAAGATTGGAAAATTTCAACCGCATATTACACCCTCTATTTTTCGCTTTATTCTCTCTTAACAAAAATAGGAATAAAATGTGAAATCCATTCATGTACAATAGAATTTACAAAAAGATTTCTCAAAGATTTTTTTAATGAAGAGGAATTAGACTTTGCTGAAGATTCATTAAAAGCAAGAATAGACTCTCAATATTATATTGATAGGACTGTTCCTGATAAGCAATATAACAAAATGATAGTAAAAGCTCCTGAATTTTTAGTTAAATGTAAGTCAGTTCTTATCAAATTAAATGAAAAGAAAATTAATGAAGTAAGAAATAAATTTCAAGCTGATACGATTAGGAAGAGATAAGTTAAAGGAAATTAAGAAAATCAAAATAGGAAAAACATTTTTTACTTATTTGTTACCGTTTAGTTGTTTAATCAAATTTACGTGCTGAATTCCTATCTTGCCTATATATAAATCCTTTAAATTTCCCCTTCTTTTTACAAAATTCTTGACATCATAATATCCTTTAAGATAAACATAGTCTTTTGAATAAGCACCAGGCAAAGAAGTGTTTGAGATGCCTCTTTTAGCTCTTAAAGTTAAGTTCCATGCTATTTCTTTAGGGAAAAATTCCAAAAGAGAATTGTAAACTGTAGAAAAAGAATTTTTCAAAGCAATATCAACGGCAGCTACACGGCCAGCATAATGCTTCACAATATTATTAGTTAATAATCCTGCTTTTTCTTCGTTGTAAACTGCCAATCCTTCTTCTGTAGACAAATAATCTGGGAATCCTATCAAGAATAATTTATACTTTTGTTTTTTAGCGTTTTCTGCCCTCGTAATGTGAGTTCCAATTTCATGGACAACTAATCTTTTCAATTCATGGTCTGTAAATTTTCTATTTTTATTTATGTAAAGAATGTTTTTAGAGACATTAAAAGAAGCTCCAACAATCATCTCTTTGTGCTTCACTTGCCATCTCATGCCGTACATCAAAAAAGAATCAAGAAATTTTTTAATTGCAGATATTCCATTATAACCTTCTGGCATGAACTCATTCTCCAAGTCCAGAAACTTGTTTGCATGCTTCACCAAGTCTGGAGAAGGCTTGCCGTAAAGCTTGACTGCATTTGAAGAAAATGAACTTGAGCCAACAGACTTAATCAAATCAATCTTTTTTGCAAGCTCGTCTGCCTTGGCCTTCAATAATTTCCCAAAAACTGAACTATCTGATTTGATTTTATTTAATTCATTCTTGAAAGTGTCATAATTTAGGATATTTTTTTCATAATAGAAAACAGGGTTGTAAGTCTTGTCTTTCAAAACTTTCTTTTTTTCAATTTCCAAGTTCAAAGGATTGTTGTGAGAAGAAGATATTTTTTTATGAATGAAAGCCAACTGCCTGTCGATTGCTAAGTAGTCCATTTTAGTTACTTTTTTTGAACTTTCCTTCAAAAGTAATTTCTGATAGTTTTTTTCTTTGACTTGGAAACTCTCTTTCCTGCATTTCTTTTGGCAAATCTTCTTTTTTTCCAGGTTTACCAACTGCAAACATCATTTCGACATTATAATCATCAGGAACTTCAGCAATTTTTTTTGCTTTTTCATAATCAAAACCAGCCATTCCATGCACCGCTAATCCTTCCATAGAACCTTGCAATGCAATATTTTCCCAAGAAGCTCCAGCATCAAATGAATGCGTTGCGGATAGATTACCATTATGATCAAAAGTCTTTTTAGAGATAACTAATACTAAAGCCCCTGCATTTTTAGTCCATTGTTGGTTAAATTCGCCCATAAGACTAAACAAAGAATCCCAAGCAACCGTGTCTTTAATCCCATAAATAAATCTCCAAGGTTGATTATTAAAGCAAGATGGAGCCCATTTTCCAGCTTCGAACAAAGAAAATAATTCTTTTTGAGTAATAGAACCGGACATTGCTCTGGGAGACCATCTATTTAAAAAAATTTTGTCAACAGGATATTCTGGAATTCTTTCTGACATAAAATTAATGTTGTATCATTGTTTAAATAAGTTGTGATTAATAAGTGCGCTGGGCGAGATTTGAACTCGCGTCCTAGAATTGGCAATCCCAGATTCTAACCAAGCTGAACTACCAGCGCTTGAAAATTAAACTAAAACAATCATATTTAAAGCTTACTTATCCTTTCTATTGGCCAAAGGCAAGTCAGCAAGCTGCTCTTTAAGGCTGTCAAAATCAGGATAAGGATAATCAACTTCATTCACAATAAAGCAGTCTTGATTTAAAGACAAGAGTTTTTCAAGATTTTTTAAGTCAGATTCTGGCAGATAATGCCTAAACTTGAAGGATTCAAAAATAACTTTTTTTGACCTTACAACTTCCCCCCTTACATTGATTCTTGGGTTTTTTATTCCATTTAAATAAAGCATATCGTTAATCATACAAATATCAGCAGGATGGAAAACAGCAGCATAACTCCCTATGAAAGGGGGGACCTTTACTTCAATAGCGAGACCATTATGATATTCTAAAGGTATAAGAATAGGAGCACTCTTGAAAACAAGCTGCAAATCAACGTCTTCTATTTCCTCTTCTTTTTTTCTCATTATATATTTATCAGCAAGATAGTCAAGAAGAAGATATTTGCCTTTTAATGGGTTCACTATATGTTCTTTAAACCATTTCATAGATTTTTATTGAATAATACAATATAAAAGCTTTATGAAAAAGAGTGGACCGGGAAGGATTTGAACCTTCGACGTTCCCCGTGTAAGGGGGATATCATTTACGGGTTGTTAGAAAACTAAACAACTAACCGCTAGATCACCGGTCCTTGGAATTAGAAGCTAGAATTATAACTTAAAAAGGTTTCCATTTAAAAAAAGAAAAAAGAACTATAGGTTCTTTCTTGGCGCCCTATAATTCCTATAAACCCCTTCAACTTTGCGGATTCCATCGTTGACTCCCCTATAAACACTTTCAACGCTTTCATTTAAGTCCTGAAGTATTCTTTTCAGCTCCATACTTAGCTCACCTGCATTCATCAATGCAATAAGAGAACTTTTAGTGCCAATTATCTCTTCTCTTTGGTTTTGCAATATTTCGTTTGTCCTTGCAAAGGTAGATGAAGTTGAATTAAACACTGTCTTAAGCTTTTCAACCTGTGGCAGCAACTTAATGAAATAATTATATCTTTCAGTGTTCATTGCCAATTTAGAATCAATACTCACTATTTTATCCTTGATTCTTTCTCTTGCAGCAAGAACGATAAATCTGCCTTCGGTTTCATTTGCCTTTTCAGAGATTTTATTGGCGCTAACATAGTGCTCATTTTTTTCTGTTGACAAAGAGGTGTTCTTTTTCTCACAATTGTCCAAGGTAAAGCACGACTGTGTGTAAAAATCATTAAGACCTTTTCTTATTGCCTCATGACCTGCCACAACACCATTAAATTTCTCAGATATGTCCTTGACAACTTCAACCTCATTATCAACAAGAGAAGACAGATCCTCAAAGTCCTTTCTTGTAATCTTACAGAAAAAGTTGTATAATGGAGAAATCTTTCTCTTGACGTCATTTTTTATCTGTTTTGTCAATACATCAAGCTCTTCCCTTTTTTCTGTGACATACCTTAGGGTTCCTTCATAATCTACATGATATTTTTCAACTTCGGCAAACATAATCCCAGCCATCTCCTTACCCTTGTCAGAATCAAGCTCAACTTCCAAATTTGACGCTATAATACCATTTCTACTCAATCTATCATACAATCCATTTCCATTAAAGACTTCTTTCTGCCTTTTTTCATAATCTCCTACTAATGACGATCTCATTTTATTCATCCTCCTTTTTTGCTAATTGATTTTCCAAGCTCTTGTATAAGGTACTAGTTGGTTTTAGTTTTTTCTTCAATTCTTTTTCAAACAGCTTCCTTGTCAAATCTAATTTTTTATTATCTGGAATCCTGTCCAAAAATTCAGAAACAACGTCTTCGTCAACAGCCTTTTCAGCAGCTTCCTGCAAGAACAAGTCAAGCTTGCTGACTTTGTTTCCTGTTGCATACTCTATTTTAGTAATCCTTTTCTCTAGTTCCTTAACCTGAAAAGAAGTGTCATAGCTCTTCATGACTGCGCAACCTGCAGTTATCAAAGTAGTTCCAATCAAACTGTATTTTATAAAATTACTCAACTCAATCACCTCGCTAAACAATAAGATGATGTATTTAAAGAAAGTTTTGCAAAAAAACCTGAAAATCCTGCTTAGAAAATAAAAAAATTTCTTAAATTCTGAAATATTTTCGGTTAAAACATGTAAAAGCGTATAATTTTCAAGTTCCGCGTATGTCAACGTTGCAGAAAAGCTTGACAGAATCCTTATTTCTCCTTACTTCCCTTACCAAATAGCCCAATGGAGAAGCATAGAATGCTGCTTTTTTATTGTCTATGCCGACTAAAGGCCTGTACTGAGGATATTTAATCAGCAAATCGTCCAAAGTTGAGGTTGCATTCAAGCCATAATGGAATGATTTGTTCCAATAGATTGTTGTTTCTTCTATCTGAGATATTTCATTGCATGTGAAAGTATCAACTACGAACCCTGCAGAGCCTATAGATCTTCCAAGCTGAAAATATCTTTGAGATTCGAGCATTGAAATCCTTGCGTTTACAAAAGTTATCAAAGCGTCTGTATCGTTTGTCTGCTTTGCCTCTTTCAAATCTTTCTTGTAATCCTCTAAATATTCTATGTAGTCGTTTATCTTGTAGAAATCTGCCAGAGTGCCATTAATCTGCTCTGCCTTGTAGCTTGCTCCATATTTTTCATCAGCTTTCTCCAAGAGCTTAAAGCCTCCTTCAAATGAATACTTTGAGGCGCAGGCTGTCAAAAATATTATTAGAAGCAAAAAATAAATTTTTTTCATGATACAAAAGCTTATATTATTGGCTTTTTATTAGTTTCGGTATGAACCATAACAAAAAAATAGCTGTCGAAAGAATAAAAATTCTATTTGAACAGGCTGAGAAGAATAGAGAGAAATCTAAAAGATATGTTACTTTAGCAAGGAAAATATCGACTAAAAACAAAGTAAAAATACCTGCCAATTTAAAAAAAAGATTCTGCAAGAACTGCAACGCTTATCTAATACCTGGGAAAAACTGCAGAGTAAGAAACCACAAAGGAAGAATGATTTACCAATGTCAGGAATGTAAAACTTACAAAAGATTTGTAATAAAGAAAAACTAGATTTGTTTTAATATTTCATCCCAATTTTTGACTCTAATAATTCTAGCATCTCTTGAATTTTGATTCCATGGATAATCTAACAACAATGTTTTCATACCTTTTGAAGAACAATCTTCTGCAGTTTCTAGAGAATCTTCAATAATAGTATCTGCGCCATAAATTCTACAGATGTCAAACTTGCTAGTATGGTTGCTATGGTGCTTAGAGTAATTGTCAAGCAAAATAACATCTGAAAATATCCCGTAAAAATGCCTGTCTATCCATTGTTCAGTATATCCCTTTTGCATTCTTTCTGCCTTGATGTAACAACAATTAATTTCCTGCCAATTTCACTTAATCTTTTAGTCCCAGAAATTGAGCCTTCTACAGGAGATAGCTTCTGATATCCGCCTTTTTCAATAAAATCATAGACCTCATGAATTGCTTGCTCTTTAGTTATACCAAAAGTTTTTTCCAAGTCAAACTGTTTAAAATCTGAAATGGCAAAATTAGTTTCATGTTTATTATTATAATGATTAAGAAAGCCTATCATGAAATCTGCCAATACTTCGTCCAAATCAACTGCAATCTTCATTTTGCTAAAGGATTCTCATATTGTTTTTCGTAAAACTTTAAAGTTTCTGAAGTAATTGCTGGGATCTTAGGCTTTTTTGATCCACCAATTGTTCTTCCAGTAAAGCCTTGATAACTGCCCTGATGGACATCATAAATAAAATTTTTTATATTAACTGCAGATGTTTCAAAAATTTCAGCAATCTCGTCTATAGGAGTGCGCAAATTAGCTAACCTGACTAATACAGTTACCTGCCTGTTGCTGTGCCTTCCTGTGCGGAATTTAATGCGTTCATCTAGTTTTGCCATAAAATTAGGTCTAAAAAAGCGTTTTTAAAGCTTATGAATTATAACCACCAGAATCTTCTTTTTCTTATTATAACTCTAGGCTTTAATTTATCTGGGCATAATTCTTTGTACAAAGGCCACCACTCCTTCTTAACCCAGGACTTCTCATTTTTAACAGCATAGCCAAAACCTCTTTTAACTAATTCCTTGTCTACAACTCCATGGGCATGGGGCTTGTTAACCTGCTTAGGCAAGTGAGAATGGAAGCCGTGCATGTAATGAACTATCTCGTGCGCTATTGTAAGCTTCACTACATCTTCGGGAACTCTCAAGTCCTTGAACAACGAATTTATTGCAATCTCAGTTCTTTTGCCAGACGTTGTTTTTATATGGCCGAACTTATTTTTCCATCTGCCTTTCCACCTTATGAATACGTTCTTCTTCTCTATATCTGAAAAGAATAAACCCCAGATCTGATCAAAGCGCGTTTGCAACCATTCATTATCTCTCATATTTAGATTAAATAAGAAGCTATTTAAAAAAGTTTCTTTAGTTCATTAAGCTTAAAAACAGTTGATTTTAGAGGTTTGTTATGGATAATACAGATATCATAAATGAATGGACCCAGCTTTATTCAAGCTTGAGGAATGAAAGGATAGTTGACCTAAAGCTATCCTTAACCAGAAAAAAAGAAGAATTTAATGAAAAAAAGCTAAAAACACAAAGCAAAAAAGAAGAGTTAACTACAAATTTTGATCACAAGAAAAATGATGCTGATACATTATTAAAAGTTTTTGATGACGTAATAAAAAAGGCTAAAATTTTAAGAGAAGATATAGAAAATGGTAATATAAATAATGATAACATATATAATGCAGAAGCTGCAAGAAAAAATTTGGTTGAATATCTAAGCAAAAATAAATCCTTAGAGAATCAAATAAATAATAATTATATGATGTATAAAGAAAAATATAGGGAAAAAGAAAGTGAAATAATTATCAACAAGATTAGGAGTGGAGATTTAAATGGGGCAATTAAAACTAAAATATCTAATTTGAGTTATGGTAATATTTCTGATAAGGATTTCACTAAGGCACTTGAAGTAGTTTTAATGATTCAGAATGCTGAGTTTGATAGCATTAAATCAGACTATAAAGCTAGAGTAAAAGTTTTTGAAAAAGAAAATAAATTAAATTTAGAGAATTACTTAGAATCTATAAAATCCTTAATGGAAGATACTGCAAAACACTTAACTACTGATCTAATAAAGATAAGTGATGAAATAAAAAATGAAGATATTTCATCCCAAATAGAAAAAACAATTTACAAAGCACTTTTTCAAATAGAAACAAAAACAAAATTTGACAAGACAAAATTACTTAGCTTAAATGAAAATGAAGTTAAGAATTGCTTGGATAAATTGGTTGGAAAAAATGAGATAACTGCTGGGGATGGTTTTAATTTATTTTTAAAATTATATGATTATACATCACACACTCATCAAGAAGAAGAACTACAAGAAAATCATCAGCAAAAAGGTAATGGTGAAAAAATGAGAAAAGTGGCTCTTTATAAAATTCTAGGAGATGCAAGAGCAGCGATAACACTTGCTAAAAAGACACCAGTTTTAGGCTTTAGTAGAGAGGGGTTTGAAATTTATTCAAAAAAATTAAAGGAAATAAAAACTATTTTAGTAAATAATGGAGAATATGATTATATAAACCCAAAAACTAACCCAGCGATGTTTGGAAATCTTAAATCAATGGAAAGTCTTGAAGAAGAAATTAAAAGAGATGATATCATGCAAAATTTAAATCAGGACTTAGCAAAAGAAGGTTATGATTCAGAATTTGTTCATGCTTTTATATCAGCATTTAGACCTGGAACTTTTAATTTCATTGGAAGTCATAAAATAGGAGAAAGGTCAGTATTAAAAAATATAAGACCTTATTTATCACAAGAAAAATTAGGGCAAGCTGACAAAGAGCTAAAAATATTAGTCAAAGCAGGATTAATAGATAATAACGATGGTTACAGCCTGACTGCACATAGAGACAACATAAAAGACAGATCATTGAAAAGGACGCTAGAATATTATCTAAATATAGTTCATTAACTTTATAAATTGAATCTGGGTAGTAAATAAGATGGAATTTGTTTCAAAGATTATAGATATAAAGAGGGAAACATGGGACACTGTAACTGTAAAGATTAAGGCTGATAATTTCAGTTTCAAAGCTGGCCAGTTTGTAACGCTTACTTTGAAGATAGATGGAAATGAAGTTAAGAGAGCATATTCAATAGCAACTTCCCCAAGCGATAAAGGATATTTTGAGATTACTTCTAAGAAATACGGTGTTTTTTCAACATATTTAGATGAGAAAGCAAAAGTAGGAGAGAAAATAAAGGTAAATGGACCCCATGGATTGTTTACATACGAAGAGAGATGCAACAAAATAATAGCTATTGCAGCAGGCTCAGGGATTGCGCCAATAAGAGGTATAGTAAGGCAGGCAATTGAAGAAAAAAAAGAGATTGAGCTATTATATTCAGTAAAGACAGACAAGGACATAATATATGAGAAGGAACTTGAACTATTGAAAAATAACAAAAACTTTAAAAGTAAAGTAGTCTTAACAGGCAATGGCGGAAAAAGAATAGACTTAAATTTTTTAAAAGAGAACTTAAAATTTGACGATAAATCATTGTTTTATATCTGCGGACCGCCTGCTTTTGTAAAAGCAATGGTTGAAGCGCTTAAAGAGCTAGAAATAAAAGAGGACAAAATCAAGGCTGAAAGATTCGGTTGAGGAGGATAAAATGGAGCACAAAGTAAGAAATTTTGATCATCTGATTGGAACAATGGGATTTTCTGAGAAGCTATTGAAGGACCACTTCACGTTATATGCTGGATATGTAAAAAAACTAAACGAAATTGAAACTAAATTAAAGACAATTGACAAAAATGCAGCTAACTACTCTTTCAACGAGTTTTCTGAACTGAAAAGGAGAGAGGCAGTAGCTTTCAACGGAACTTATTTACATGAGATGTATTTTGAAAATATGACTAAAATTTCTGGACAGCCAGAAGTAGAAACCAAAAAATTAGCTGAAGCATCATTTGGAAGCTGGGAAAATTTGATTAAAGACATAAGGGCAACAGCTTCATCAACACCTGGCTGGGTTTTATTGACTTACAGCAAAGTTGACAAGCAACTGCACACTTATATAACGTTTGAACATCATATAGGATTGCCAGCACATCAGGAAATTATATTAGCACTCGACTGCTGGGAACATGCTTTCATGTTAGATTATGGAATTAATAAAGCTGGTTATTTAGATGCATTTTTTGCAGCTGTTGACTGGAAAGTTGTTGAAGATAGATTGAAAAAAGCTAATAAATAATGGAGGAATAAGAATGACGGCAATAATGGGGGAATATAAAGGACATAAGACCATAAGTTTAAAAGAAGAAGGAGAAGAAATTTCTGATAAATATCCACCATTTTCTTTTGGACTTAAAAAAGCAAAACTAATTATCAAACATCTTGAAGACATTAAAAGATTTGTAGAGGAAAATGAAAAATAGAAAAATTAAAGTTAATATAAAATGCCTAATTAACTGATTAAACAATTATCTTATTACTTTTTCATGCAGACACAAGGCTTGAAACCCTTCTTGAAGGCCTTAGCTTTTGAAGCGAATATTATTTTATTACTTCTTTTCAATTTTCTACCAAAAACACAGTCTTCGAGATGCAATTTACCAGAAGATTTTCCTGCTATGAAGTATTTTTTACTTCTTTTTATTTTAGTTTTTACAACTTCCTTTACAACAACTTCTCTTTTTTGTGGCAATGAATCTAGTTTATTGTTTAATAATTTAAAACTGTCTAATAAATGTCTTTCAAGCTCTCTTAACTTAAAAAACTCGTCTTTTAATGTAATAATTTCATGCTTCAAAATAGAAATTTCATGATGAACAGATGAAGAACCTGACTCTAGTTTAGCAAGATCCTTATTTGTAATGGTTAATTTTTGCTTTAGAACTTCTACATCTCTTCCGACAAGCTCAAATGACTTGACTACGTTGTTAACTAATGTCCTTAAGTCTTCTTCCATAATAAAAACAAAGAATATTAATTATATTAAGGTTTCTATAAACAAAATCATGACTTCTTAAACTGAGCCACGGTGTCTATCAAGTCTAGATGTCCTAAGAATAATGCTCTGCAGCAGTATCTTTCCAAACCTAGAGAATCCATTACTTTTTTTCTGTCTTCTCCTTTCTTGACGCGCTCTACATATTGCTCGTACAAATGAGAAATTGGTTTACCACATGACATACATCTTTGGGGACAAATCGTTTTAATCAACTCCATTAATCCATTTAAAACCTTTTTCAGTTATATGGTATTTAAAGCTTTCGTTTAAGGATTTTCTATTTCTTTTAACAAATTCGGCTTCTGTTAAGGCTGTCAATTTTTTATGACTTCTTTTTCTACCAATTAACTTTGAAATATCTTCATTATTTATTCCAGGATATTTATTAACTAGATTAACCAATTCTTTATAGCAATCTCTAACATAATAACCCCCCAATAGCTCTTTAGCTTCTTTTAATTTTTCTGGATGCTTTATGTAAGGCAATACTTGTTTTTTGAACAACTCTAAATCTTGTTTCCAAAATTCTTTTTTATGCCCTATAATAAAGTTAGATCCATCATATCTAAAGTGATAACATTCATTTTCTAGCAATTCTCCTATAAATTTTACTTTTTCTTTTATTTTTTGACTCCATCTAAAATTTTTATCTAGCTTATTTACGTTTCCTTCAGCATCAAAAAAGCCAGCAAGAAAAGCTCCTTTTTCTATGAAAGTTAAAACTTCAAAAAAAGATTTGAATTCCTTAATCAAATTATTATAAATTTTATTGAAAACTTCATTAATAACAAAGATACATAAAACATAATCGCAATTAATTTTATTATTCTTAGGATTATAAACCATAAAATAATCTGAAATTTTAGACATAAATTCTTTTAGATAATTTAATTGATTATCTTTTATATTTTTATAAACATTTATATTCCCCTGAACTTCAGAATTTGGAAACAAGTCTCTTAAATAATCTGAAGTATTTTTTATTAGTTCTAAATTTTTATTTACTACCCCTATTTTAGCACCATTTGTACCATCTCCATATCTTAAACCTAAGAAGTATAAAAGGGCTTCATCAACTTTAATTTTTGCAGGCATAGTATTAATGTACCTTTTAATTGATTTTGTTCTTTTGTTGTAGGCTTCATAATCTAAAGTAATTTTTCCATTTTTAATAATAGGTTTTTTTACATTTCTTAAAATTCCTTTTTGAACACTTACTTTTTCAAACCATTTTGATAAATTAAGCCATTTTTCTATATTTATATACAAAATCTCATTTTCTTTTTCTAAAAAGGATTCTAAAGGTAGCTCAAATTTAAAATGTTCTTTTAAGTAATCTCTTCTAAGATTAGTACCTATTTCAAAATTTTTCTTTCTTTGTTTCTTAGCATTAAACATGGTGATTATATTATTATGAAGCTCTTGTTTAGGGATTAAAGACAAATTCACTGCTTTAATTAAGATTTTATAAGGAATACTTTTAACCCAACAATTTTTATAATTTCTTAGTGCAGATGCAGATCTATTTAGTACTTTAGAGAGATTTATAGAACCTTTGTATTTTTTTAATAATTCGCTAAATAATCTTCTTTGAAATTCTGGTTTTAATTCAACCATTAAGCCATAATTTGGATTCATAAAATAAAAAAGTAAATTCTATTTATATACTTTCTAGGGTCGGTTGTCACATGTCTATATTCTACAGTATATAATGGAAGATTTACGGAAAAAATGAAAGATTTTTATATTGGAATATCTTTAAGAATATATGTTAAGCTACCCTAAAATTAAAACAAAAGTTCAATTCCCACTTAAAATAAAAAGCTTTCTTAGAAATCAAAAGATCAAGATCTTGCTAGTAAAAAAGAAGATCTTACAAGAATTGCCTCATGATTTACTTGATAAAAATTATAAAATTACAAAGCTAAAAGAAGTCTTAATCATTGTTAACGGAATTTTTATAACAAAAAATAAAAGAATTTTCATAAGTCCAAAAATAATAAGCAAGAAAAAACCTTTTAAGAAAGTTTCTTGGGTTGGAAATAAATACTCTATTTATTATTTAATATATAAAAGAAAATAATTCCAAGCAATAAATATCGGTTTAACGATAAGATTTTTGTCTGCTTGCACGTGGCTTAGAATCGTTCGGTTTTGAGGCTTCATTGACACGTGAATCTTGAACCAAAAGGTTTCTATCGTAAGCTATAAAATCTGTTTTTAACTTCTTGCTTCCTGAAAATTCTACTAAAGCTCTTGCAATGGCTAGTCTTGCAGCTTCTGCCTGTGAGTGCCAGCCACCGCCAAAAACATCTACCCTGATGTCTACTTTTTTAGACAATTCTGCTGCCAACATTAAAGGCTCTTGTATCATCATTTTTGCAATTTCTGGAGAGTAAGCTTCTAGTTTCAATGAATTGATTCTTATGATTCCTTTGCCCTCTCTTAAAGTAGCACGAGCTACGGCTCTCTTTCTCTTTCCTGAAGTCTGTATTATTTTTTTCATCTTAGTAATTTACAAAGATTTTCAACAGTCATATATTTAAGACTTTGTAATTTTTTAACATTAGCGTTTTCAACAGTTTCAAATTTCTTGCCCTGGAATTCTTCTGGGATTCCAATGTAGCATTTTATTCTCTTGAAAGCTTCTCTTCCTTTAGGCTGCTTATGAGGCAACATTCCTCTTATTCTTCTTTTTACAAACATGTTTTCTTTTCTGTGGAAAAATGGACCTGTCTTTGGCTGACCTACAACCATCTTTTCCTTATAATTTGCTAAAATAATATGTTTTTCTCCTGAAATGACTGCCTTGTCGCAGTTTAAAATATCAATGTGATTTCCCATCAATGCTTGCTTGGCTACGAAAGTTGCCAGTCTTCCAACAATCAAGTCTTTTGCGTCTATTATCATCCTATAATCCTAACTCCCTTGCCTTTTGGATTTGTCTTGACTAATTCTTCTATTGACAATGAATCTTTTATCTTAGCTTTTGCAGATTCAGAGAACCTGAAAGCAGCTACTTTTGCTTTCTTTGTTAAATCCCCATCACCTAGAACCTTTCCTGGAACCAATGCAATTTCACCATCATTAATATAAGAATTAATCTGCCTTAGATTTACTTCCCTTCTTTTTCTTGTTGGCTTGTTTAATTCAAAAGCAATTCTAGACCATAAAGGGATTTTAAGCTTCTTGCTGATAGTATTCAAGTCTATGATTAGCTTCCTTAAATTGTCGTTTGTTGGACCTGTTCTTTTCATTTTACAATCAGCTTTGCTTTCGCTCGCCCAAGTTAAATTGGACTAAAAAGAAAGCTAGAAATAGGGTTTATAAAGGTTTCTGAATTAAATAGCGTCGTGCGGTTTGGAGTGTACGTCTACATACAAAGATTTATAAATAACGTAGCCGTATAAACTTTATGGCATATACTGAAATCAAGGAAAGGAATGGAAGGAAGTATTACTATAGAGTTATCTCTATAAGAAAAGGCAAAAAAATCTCTAAAATAAGAAGGTATCTTGGTGCAAACTTGGCTAAAGGGGGATTATCTTTAAAGGAGAAAAAATATGATAAAGAGCTTAATTTATTGCATAAGGATAGGAAAAAAAAGTTATTGGAGAACATAAAGAAAAAAATTATCCCTATATTAAAAAGATATGGGGTTAAAAAGGCGGGGATATTTGGAAGCTATGCCGTCGGGAAAGCAAAAAAGAATAGTGACGTTGATATTCTCATTAAACCCCCAAAAGGGATGGGGTTTGGGTTTATTGGATTGGAAATTAAATTGTCGGAAGCACTAAAAAAGAAGGTAGATTTAGTAAGCTATAATGGCCTGAGCCCTTATTTGAAAAACAAGATTTTAAATCAAGAGATAAAAATAATATGACAGAGAAAAATGATTTGGTTTTTATCTATCATATCTTAGATAGTATAAATGCAATAGAAGAATTTTCTAGGGGTCTATCCAAAGAAGAACTAATCTCAAACAGATTAAGGCAGAGTGCGATAATAAGGGAAATAGAGGTTATAGGGGAAGCTGTTAAAAATATATCTAAAAATCTTAAAAAGAAACACGAAAAAGTTGAATGGAAGCGCACAGCAGCTGCAAGAGACAAAATGATCCATCATTATTTTGGAATCGATTTAGATATTATTTGGAACATAATAAAATTGGATCTACCGCTATTAAAGAAACAGATGATAACAATAAGAAAAAGCTTATAAAGATTTTTAATCGGATAAGTAAGTTTATTTAAATGTATCTTGAAGTTCTCTTTTTAATTTCTTCCATATCAGCTCTATATTTTTGAATTTCTTCTAATAATCTATAGACAACTGCTACTTTCCTATCACTAAATTCAATACAATTATAACTGTGAGCATGAGCCTCATCACAAGCAAGCCTTCCAGTATTGCCTTTGCCTATATCAAAGAGTCTCCTTATTTCTTTGAGAGTTAAATCACTTAGTGTTTCAGAAAAGAAACCTGTTGTTACTAACTTTTTAAATTCTTGAGAAGTTAGGTTATCTATAGTCAAATTTTCCATAAAATCTAAATATTATAAAACCTTATAAATGTTTCTCATAGTAATAGTAGTATGGATTACTACAATAAAATAGCCTCTGGATACAATGAACTTCATAAAGAAGAGCAGCTTAAAAAACTAGAACTAATAAAAAGACATGTAAACTTTGAAGGTTTAGTCTTAGACATCGGAGCGGGGACTGGAATTTCATCAGAATACTGGAGAAATGCCAAAGTAATTTCTCTAGAGCCTGCTTTTGAGATGCTTAAACAATCAAAATGCGAGAAAGTGCAGGCAAAAGCAGAAGAGCTGCCTTTCAAAGATGAAATTTTTGACGGAATAATATCACTAACTGCGCTGCATCATGCTGATTTGAAAGAAGCATTGAAAGAAATAAAAAGAGTTTCAAAGAAAAATGCAAAAATAGTTCTCAGTTTTTTAAAGAAAAGTGCAAATAAACCTAAAAATTTAAAAGGTTTCAATAAAATTGAAGAAGATAAAGATATAATATTTATTAAAAATTAAAACATATCAAATAAACCTGATCCTGGCTCTTTACCATCATCTTTCTTTAATTTACTGCGTTTTCTTCCAAATATTGTGTCTTTAGAATAGCTTCCAGGCCTGTTGAATGAACCTGCATTGTCCTCTTCTCTTGATCTTCTTTCGTAATTTATCCTGTTTTTCTCCAAGTCCCTGTCAATTTTTCTTCTTATCTCATCATCAGAAAGATTTTCATGTGAAGGATGCTGTGACTGCCTTGACTCTCTTATCTTTTGTATTAATCTTCTTCTGCTTGTTGCAATTAAATAAACTACTACAGCTATTATAGCAAGGACAATTATGTAATACACAATGTCAAAGTTGAATGTGGTCTTGGCTGGGCCTGTTAGTACAACATTGTCAAATGACTTATCACCAACGTAAACTGTGAAAGTTCCTGACAATTCTGACTCTGCCAAGTCAATTGTTTCTGTCTCATTTACGTCCATATTTAATTTTTTAACAATATTAGTTTCCTGGCCAAAACCTTTCAACGTAACTTTTAATGGACTGTTATAAGGAACATTTCCAACGTTTGTCACATAAAGATAATGATCCTGTAATGCATAATCTAATTTGCTTAGCTCTCGAACATAAAATGTTTTTTCAACCTTGAATCCAGATGCAAATGAAACTATCCTCCAGTTCCCGGGCCTTGACTGCTTTGGCAATACAAAGCTTAAAACAGAATTTGTGACTGCAACATCCTGGAATATTTTGTTGTCGTCAGAATCAAATACCTCAATTGAAACTTCCTCATTAATTGCATCTCCTGCCTGGTCAACAAGCAAAGGAGTCAGAGTCAGAGATTCTTCTGGCAATAGATTATCTCCTTCAACTGTCAAGTCCAAAGTCTTTGGAACAACTAAGGCATTTATCTTTATTTCAGTTGAACCTATGTTGCCTACATAATCCTTCACTTCTATCTTAATAGGATGGTCTCCTGCCTTTATGTCTTCAGGAATTTCTATGGTGTTTGAAAATTTTCCGCGCTTCATGACTGTCTTGTATGTGAAGCCAACAAAGCTTATGTAAACATCAGCTTCACTCACATCTTCTCCTGTTATCGTCTTTGCTATCCCAAAGACTTCAATCTCATCGCCAGGATATACTTTCTGCTTGCTTGTGTCTGCTGAAACTGATATTATATCTATCAAAGTGAAATTTGAAGCTGAAACAAATTTGTACTGGTTGCCGCGGTCATCAAACACTTCAACATCAACATTATATTCTCCTGCCGGGTTTTGAGAAGTATCATGGATATATACTATGGTGCCTTTAGTGACTGGGGCTGAATCAACAAAAAATGGAACTCCTGACTGCATCAAGTAAATAGTTGCAGAGCCGTCAACATTAGTGCCATCTAATCTGAAAACATTTCCTGAAAGCTCGAGCTGCTTTCCAACCTGCAATCTTCCTGTTTTAACATCAAAATTTCCTTTTAATTCTTTCGTGATTTTGAAAATTGGGGTCTTGACTTCCTCAACTACTGTGTTGTTAACCACTAAAGTAGCCTTTATCGAGCATTCGCTTCCTAAAAAGAAAGGCACTGGCAAGCTTTCTGAGAATTCTTCCTTCTCATTTTGCTTTAGACTTAAAAATCTAACAAGAACCTGCAAATCATTTTCGCAGTCGAAAAACAAGTTGAACAAACCATAAAGGTCATGGTCTTCTGTCACGTATCCTTTTACAATTACCTTGTCTCCAAGATTGTAGACCTGCTTGTCTGGACCATCCAAACTTATCAATGCGTCAACAGAAGGTATTAGCAGCAAAAATAGCAGTAGCAATAGCCTCTTTTTCATGAAAATAAAGCTGATTTCCTTATATTTAAAACTTTTTGATGGCATTGTAGCAAGGTTTAAATATTTACAAAATTGAAGTTAAACTATGCAAGAACTTGAGAAGCTAAGGCATACAGCAGCACATATATTGGCTCATGCGATAAAGGAACTTTATCCAAGTGCACTGCCAACAATAGGGCCTGCAATTGAAGATGGATTCTACTATGACTTCTATAATCTGAACATCAAGGAGGAAGACTTGCCTAAAATAGAGGCAAAGATGAAGGAAATTGTAAAGAAAGACTACAAATTAGCTAGAAAAGAGAAAAAGAAAAAGGAAGCAAAAGATTTTTTCAAGAAAAACAAGTTCAAGCTTGAAATCATAGATGAACTGAAAGAAGGCGAGATTACTTTCTACGAGCAGGGAAATTTCATAGACTTATGCAGAGGCGGACATCTAGAAAGCACTGGGAAAGTAAAGGCTTTCAAGCTGATGAAATTAGCTGGAGCATACTGGAGAGGAGATTCTAAAAATGAAATGCTTACAAGAATTTACGGCACTGCTTTTGCAAGCCAGAAAGAGCTTGATGATTACTTAAAAATGTTAGAAGAAGCTGAAAAGAGAAACCATGTTGTAATTGGAAAAAAATTAAACTTATTTGACTTCCATGAATACAGCCCAGGAGCTCCATTTTTCCATCCTAAGGGTGCTGTGATATACATTGAATTATTGAACTTCATAAGAGAACAGTACAAGAAAAGAGGATACAAAGAAGTTATAACTCCATTATTGTATGACAAGAAACTTTGGGAAACCTCAGGACATTGGGAGCATTTTAAGGACAACATGTTTATTTTAAAGATTGATGGAAGAGAATTTGCCTTGAAGCCAATGAACTGCCCTTCACACTGCATAATGTACGGTGATTTGGTAAGAAGCTACAAAGATCTGCCTTTGAGACTTGCAGACTTTGCCCCATTGCATAGGAATGAAGTGCGCGGAGCTTTAGGCGGATTGACAAGAGTAAGGAAGATGAGCCAAGATGACAGCCACATTTTTGCTGCTGAAGACCAAATTGAAAAAGAAATAGAGAATTTAATTGACTTTGTTGATATGGTATATAAAAAAACATTCGACATGGACTTCATGATCAAACTTTCAACAAGACCTAAACAGAGGATGGGAGATGACAAGCTTTGGGACAAGGCTGAAAGAGTTTTGGAAGATGTCTTGAAGAAAAAGAAACTTAAATATGAAATCAATCCTGGAGACGGATCTTTCTATGGGCCTAAGATAGATATTCATGTGAAAGATTGTTTGAAGAGAACTCATCAGGTTGCAACAATACAATTAGATTTCCAATTGCCATTAAGATTCAATCTAGAATATGACGGGAAAGATGGAAAGAAACACACTCCAATAATAATACACAGAGCAATTTTAGGAAGCCTGGAGAGATTTATTGGGCTATTAACCGAGCATTATGCTGGAAGATTTCCATTATGGTTGAGTCCTGTGCAAGTAAAGATAGTCACTGTAAATGATAGAAACATTTTATTTGCAAACAAAGTCAGGCAGGAACTGGAAGAAAACAGCATTAGAGTAGAGATTGATGACAGGGGAGAATCTGTTCCAAAAAAAGTAAGAGATGCTGAAGTTGAGAAAATACCTGTAATAGTAACAATTGGGGATAAAGAAGTAGAAAAGAAAACATTAGCATTAAGAGATAGGAATGGCAAAGTCAAGTTTGGAGTCAAGATAGAAGACTTAATAAAAGGACTGAAAGATAAAATTGAAAAAAGGGAACTAGAGTGATAGATTTCAATCAGTTGCTAAAAAAAGTTGAGAGTTCTAAAGTTTACAAGCATTGGAAAGAAGAAAACAAAAATACTTTTTTATGCAGCTTCTTCAATATATTGAGCCAGGACAAAGACAATGGCTGGCAGGTTTATTTCTATAATGAAGACAAGGACTCTATAACAAGCTTTCTGGCAGAAGACAATATTGAATTAATTGAGGAAGGAAGCAAAGTATTCAAGGAACCTGGAACAAAGGTAGATGAACTGAAGCTTAAAGATGTCAAAATAAGGCTGGATGAAGCATTTGGCATATTCGAAAAATTAAGAATGAAAAAATATCCAAATGAAAGTGCAAACAAAAAAGTAATAATACTTCAGAAAATAAAAGTTCCTTTATGGAACATAACTTACATAACTTCTGGCTTTAAAACTCTAAACATAAAAATAAACGCTGAAAATGGAAAGATAATAGAAGAAAGCCTGACTTCCATATTAAGCTCAGTCAAAAAAATAGATTAATCAACGATATCCTCTGCTGCTGGAAGTTTTATCCATATGCTTGCTGCAGGTTTCACATGTTAAATGCGTTCCATGATCATAAAATCTCTTAGTTCTAAAGCAGTTTGTGCAATAGCGGTTTGTTGTTGCTGGTTTTACATAATTTGTACCTATAATCTTTGGCTGATCTTTTTCAGCACATGGTTTGACAGGGGTAAGACTAATCATGCCAGAAATAGTACTTTCTAACCCATTGCCGCTTAAATTTTGAAATAATTTTTTATCAAAAGCAGAAACATCTGCAGGCTTGTAGCCAGAAGTTATATCCTTGTATTTACGGCTTTCTTCATCCATCAAAACCACCTCAATTGTTTTTACTGTTCAGTCCCTAAGCCGTTAAATTAACAATCAGCAATACTATATAAAACCTTCCTTGCCTCTGTGTACATATTAAAACACGTCTACAGCCTTTTTTGATAATTTAATCCAAGTTCAACATCGATCAAGTATTTCCAATATTTTTTTCTTAGATTTTAAGCCTGAAACGAAAAGAACTGGCTTTTTAAAATGCTTGGAAAGCAGTTTTATCAACTCAATATTAGCCTCATTTTCTTTTGCCTTTGCATTCAGCTCAACATAAAAAACATTACCTTCATGACTTACTATCTTTGATTCTCTCTTGTTAGTCTTGACTTTAACTTCAATTTTCATTTGTACAAATTCAATGCTTCCTCTTCCTTGAAATGCAAATTGCCTGGGATAATCAAGCATTGCGGAAATTTTTTCAAGCTTAATTGAGAGGCCTTGCAGTACTTTATTTCTGGAGATGAAGAACCTAGAGCGGCACATCCTACAATCATTGAATCTTTCTTCAATCCTTTCTTGATTAAATAAGAAACTGCTTCTGTAACCTTCATCAATCTATCTGGCTTAATATCAAGCAAGAATAAAGTATGTAAACCAAGCTTCTTGTTTTCCAAAAAATAACTATAAGGGCTGTCTAAATTTTCATTTTCAAAAGGTATTGAGATTGTTCTTCCAAACTTGTATAATTCCAAGCCTGTAATGCCTATTGCTGTCAGGACAGAAGCATTGTTCACAATGTTGACTTTGACTTTTTTCTCTTTTGCTCTCAATAAGACATCTATATGGGTTGTTGCAGAAAAAACATCACCTACAATCAATAATGCAACATCTTCTTTTTTTGCCTCTTCTAAAATGGCATCCAGATGGTTTTCAACTTGAAGACGATGAGCTTCTATTATCTTCTTTCCATAGAATTTTTCAAGGTCTTTCAAAGAGCAGTTCAATTTTGAAGTGTATGTTTCTAAGTAAACTCTCCTGGATTTTTTGACCAACTCCAGACCTTTTACTGTTATGTCCTTCTCATCATTTAATCCAATTCCGACTAAGTTTAATGCCATAATAAAAAATCATAATTTGGGATATATAAAAGTTTAGTATCTGAGAAAAATAGAGCCTGCTGAAAATGCCAAAATATATGGATTGAAATCTGATGGCAAGATGAAAACCAAAGCAAATCCTAAAATAATGTAGAGCAAATTCAATAAAATTCCCATGGATAAAGCTCCAAAGCTTAAGCCATAAAGAAAGACAAGCGAAGATGAAAAAACTAAAAGGTCAAGATTGAAAACACTAGAAGCCAAAATTAAACCTAGATAAAAATATCTCTTTCTGAATAAAAATGAAGATAAAAAACCTAAAGCAAAGAATATTAGAACAATGAAAGACAAGTCCAAGTAATAAACAAGCGATATTGCCAATACAAATAACACCAAATACTGCAGATAAATCAAATATTTTTTATAATTATTAACTTCTTCAAATGCAATTTTCCTTAAAATTTTTCCAAAGAATATACCTGAGAATGCTAAGATTGACACTGCAAGAAAATTAAGCATGCTACATACCGCCGGATAAAATCGTTGAAATCCTGGTTTCAAACTCCAATCTTGTCAAAACTTTGTCGCATCCTGACTTTAGGGCCTTTTCCCTCAATGAAGTCTGTGCAGGAGACAAGTAACCTACAATAGTCAAGTCAGTAGTTCTTGAATCCTTTCTTGCCTGCTCGATAAATGCCAACGGATCAAAGTTTTTCAAGTTTAAATCTATCAACAGCATCTGAGGCTTACTTTTGAAATCCCTGAAAGCTTCTGCCTTGTTCCTCATAAAAAAAACTTCTATGCCTAGATTTCTCGCTGTCTCTGATATTCTAGAAGACAATCCAAAATCCTGGACTGCTGCCAAAATAAGCTTGTTTTTCTGCAAAAGCATACTAAAATGAAGAATGAAGTTTATATAAAGTTTTTGATTAATATTTTCTTAGATAGCGCTTTATTTTTTTAAAAGCCAAATAAACTTCTTTTTTTAGTTTAGATTTATTAACATTTGACTCCTCTGCTCCATTACTTATTACTTCTTCAAGACTTTTACCAATTTTTGAAGTTGATTTAATCTTGAAGGTATCCTCAATGGTAAATTCTTCAATAAGCTCCAAAGAACTTAATGCCCTAATAATATATCGCTTAATGTCTCTTGAATTTTTATTCTTTGAATATTTATCGTCAATAAAACCCAAGAATTTTCTGCAGTTGCCTATATTGTATCTGGTAACTTGATCTAAAACTGAATCAACCATGCTAATTTAGACTGATTAGAGATTTATAAATATTACGCCGCGACTGTTATCCAGTTGCTTTGTCCACAGCTTAAAATATCAATTAGTATTAAATATATAAGTAAGTTATTATTTAAATGTTTCTAAAATGGTTAAATTACAAAAGACAAAAAATGGCAGCTATGTCATTTCAATACCTTTAGAGAAAGTCAAAAGAAAAGGCTGGCAGAAAGGTCAGGAATTTGATGTTGAGTTCAATGAGCATGGCAGCTTAGTGCTGGTGCCTATTATGTCTTAATTTTAAATTCATAGTTAAATTGTTTGAATTGGATTTCATCGGCTACATACCCTATCTTACAAGAGAAAGAATCAACTCCTTCCGATAGTTTGTAAATTAATACTAAACTAGAATCGTCTAAAGTATCAAGTCTACCATATTCTACTTTAAGATATGATTTTGATATGTCTGCTGTTTTAAATTTGCCGCGTAGGGAATATGTTACATAAAAATTAACATCTTCACAATTTAAGCTCACTACTACATTGTTAAGCCTTTTACCTACTCCCTTTATTATTAGATGGCTCTGATAGTAAAGTCCATTATCTTCTAATTCTGCTGTTTTAAATTGTCCGCAGTCAGGATTTGAAAAAATAACACATAAAGTTTTTATTACAATACCCTCTACACTAGAGTTAAATAGATTATGATATGAAAAAGATAGGTCTGCTTTTTCTTTTTCTATTTCAGCTTTATTTAAATCAACGCCTTCTTTTGTATATTTAAGGGCTTCTTCAGATACTTGCAAACTTTTATTTGATATTTCTATTCCTTGTTTCCCTAAAGTTACACTCCAATTACTTAAATTTAAAGAGGTCTTAGCTACGTCAATGTTTGTCTGACCCCAATAATTTGTTTGATAGATTATAAAAAACGTCGTAAGTAGGGTCAATATTGCAATAACTAATGCCCATCCTGCTATCTTAATTGCTTTTGCAGCTAATTTATTACCTTCTGCAGCAAAAGCTTCAGGCATTCCTATTTTTATCACTTCTTTTTCTTTGGTTTTTCATCAAGTTTTTTTAGTTCTTCGAATACTTTTTTTAATTGAGCCTGTGCTTTCTTTGGGTCTCCAACAGAAAAGCTAACTTCTTGTGTCTGTTGGCTGGAAGCTTCACCACCTAATTTTAGGACTTTAATATCTACCCCACCATCCCCTGATTGTTCTTGAACGACTTTTAACTTAAAATCTATATTACTTACAAGTTCAAAACCTTTAGGTAAGGCATCTTGTAGTTGGTTTATTGTGTCTCTTACAAATACTTTAATTGGACTTCCAATATCGCTGATATTATCATCTGGCATTTCTTACTCCTCTGGCAATCACCAGTTCAATTACTAAGTAAAGAACCTTTATAAAATTTATCTTATCAAAAATATTAAAAAGGCTTAAAACTTTAAATTTTTATGAATAATAACCTAAATGATAAAGTTAAACATCTGGAATTAATACAAAGCATAATAAATAGAATGGCTACTAACTCGTTTATTTTAAAAGGCTGGTCTGTGACCTTAGTTACTGGGATAATCATCCTTTCTTTAAATAATAGTATAAAGAATTTTATTTATTTAGGACTCGTTCCTACATTAATTTTTTGGGGATTGGATGCTTATTATTTGAAGCAGGAAAGATTATTTAGAAAATTGTATGATGGAGTAAGGTGTAACATGAAAGGGATAGAACCTTTTTCATTAGATACGAGGTTATTTAATAATGGATTTAAAGCATGGCTTTGCTGTTTCTTTTCATTTACACTTCTCGCCTTACATTTTGCGATAGTTTTAATAATCTTAATAACTGGGGATTATCATGGCTAGAAGGGTATTCTTTAGCTTTCATTATGAAAGAGATGTCTGGCGTGCTGGACAAGTCAGAAATAGCTGGGTTACACAGGATAGTGCAGGATTTATAGATTCTGCTTCGTGGGAAGAAGTAAAGAAAAAAGGAAATGATGCAATAAAAAAATGGATTGCGGATGAACTTGCTGGAACTTCAGTAACCATTGTCTTAATAGGTAAGGAAACATCAGATAGGGAATGGGTTATCCATGAAATAATAGAAAGCTATAACAAGGGCAATGGTTTGATTGGTATTTATGTTCATAATTTAAAAGATAGTCAAGGGAATGCAGATATTAAAGGAAAAAATCCTTTTGAGAATGTATATATTGAAAAGGATGGTAGGAAAAGATTTTTTTCTGAGATATATCCTACTTATGATTGGGTTAATGACGATGGTTATAACAACATTGGTAAATGGGTAGAATCTGCAGCCCCAAAAGAATAAAATGTCAAAGCTCGTCCTAATAATCCTGCTTATTCAGTCAATCATAACATTTTCTATTAGCCATTATTTAGATTCTAAGGATATTCCTTCTGATGAAGTAAGTGCTGCTGTTTATGCAGGTCAACAAGTAAATAATGCAGTAGGAAACTCTACAAATGATTCTACAGTTAGACAGATAACTGCTAATATTGGTAAGGGCTATAATAATTTTAATTCAACTATGAAGCTAGTCTCATTAATAGAGTTCATTGTAATCATTATTTTATTAGTTATCTCTTTCTTTGTATAATACTAAGAGAAGCATAAAATTGTGCGAAGAGAGAAATAAAATATCTCATAATATGCTAAGAAGGCTCAAACTTGATTGTGTTGCCAATGAATGCAACCTTACTTATTAATTTGACTTCTCTACCATCTTTCAGTTTCTGCAAAAGCCCTTCCTGCTCTAATAAAGTTACATAATCAGCACACTTTGTATATGACAGTTTCAATTTTGAACTAAGCTCATTTATGCTTAAAGTCTCTTTTTGAATTAGCTCTAAAATACTAAATCTGAGCTCATTAGACATAACCTTAACTTTCCTAAAAAGAGCTTTATTTTGTAACATTACACCATAAGTAGAGTAATATTTATATATTAAATAAATACACCATTTATGGTGTAATATGGGTAAAAAGGTGATAATTCTAATTTTATTATTGGTTACTATATCTGCTTGTAGCAAAACAAATTTACAAGAAGTTAATAATAATTTAGAAAAAGAATTAGAAGAAGTCAAGAATGAAGCACCAACTCAGGATTATGAAGCTCCAGTTCAAAATTATGAAGAGAAATGTACTATAGAGTTCTTTCATTGTGAGGAGTTCACCATAAATCCCGATGGTACTGCGACTCTTATAATAAAAAATGAAATTGGAAAAACTTTGACTGACTTTACTTTAAGCCTTGAAAGTGTTGCTGGAACTTGTAGTCCCCTCTACTGGGCTGGAACCTACTGGTATGAAGACACATGGTTAAAGTGCGATTTCATAGGATTAGAAACTGGATTAGGGAAGACTTATAATTTAGATATTAAGTTAACATATTCTGAAAGAGGGAAGAGTGATAGGATATCTGAGTTTGGCAAGTTAAGTAAACAAATAAAATCTGATGAAGTAAAGAATGGTCAACTTAATGGGAAAATAGAAAATAGTCCTATAAGTAATATTGAAACAAATAAAAAGCCAGAAGTCTCATTTGAAATAAAAGTTGTAAATAATGGATTGTCAGCCCTCACGTTATTTGCTAACAGGAAGCTTTTACATTATGGCAGCTATTTAATTTCTGAGCCATTAATAAAATTGAATATAGTTTCAGATGAAAAAAATAATATTAAAAATGCAGTATTAAACTTACAATTTAATGACTTTTCAAATGTTGAAACAATTGAAGTTGGCGATATAACCAAAAAAATAAATGATTGCGAAGAAAATTGTAAACAGCCTCAATACCGCAACGGTTACTTAATTTGTCTTAAAGATTTTCATTGTGATACTGTAGAAATTGATTGGAATCCAACAATGAAAGAGAATATTTTAGAAGTTAGGTCTGAGATAGTAGTTCCAATAACTGCTATCTTAAGCTATGAAGATTCTGAAGGTAATGTTTACTCAGATAAAAAAGTTGTAAATTACCAGCTTCTTCCAGTTGATAAAGCCAAAAGATTTGGTGGCTCTGGCAAAGACATGGAACTTTACTATGGAATGTTTATTACTCCTTATGCTGTTGAAGATTTTGCAAAAAACAAAGTTTCTTTTTCAATAAACAATAAAGAAGATGTCAATAATGCTGTTAGAAATATCTACAACTCTTTAAAAGAATCAGGAGTAAGTTATAGTACAGAAAGAAAAGAAGCAGACTTACAGTCACCAGCAATGACTTTAAGATTAAAACAAGGCAAGTGCGATGAATCTTCTTTATTGATTTCATCTTTATTAGAATCGTTAGGCATTAAGACTAAATTAATTGCTTATACTCGTCCTAATGCCCTGATTGGGCATATGTTTATAGTTTATTATGATACAGAGAACTGGATTCCATTGGAAACAACAACCATCTCTACTAACAGTTTTGAAGAATCTTTAGAAGTTGGCAAAATTAATTTAAAAGAATCTGAAAACGATAAATGGAGTTATGTTATAGATTTACGAGAAATATTGGCTAAAGGGATTACACCTCCTTATTCTAAGAAAGAATAATATATAATAAGAAAAGAGCAGACGAGAGAGAGAAATATAATATTAAGAATAACGAAGCAAATTCACGCACACCCACAACCAACGCCAACAACAATAGATAAGTTATTATAATTAAAGTCTAGGCATAACTTACAGCTGGCTTAATAATGAAAAGGATATTTAATATTTTATTACAGTATCTGGATATTTTTGATAACTAAAGGGATATGTTTTAAAAATTTCTTGATGATATATGTTCCTGCCCTTCATTTCAATTGTTTGGCAATCTCTATCTTTATGTAGGATATATTTTTTTATTTTTGAGTCTAATTCACCATATTTTCCTTCAAGTTTCTTTATTATTTGCTTTGTTTTATTATAATCCTCACCATAATTGTTAAATCCCATTTTTTTAAATTCATTTAATAAATATTTTAAACTTTCTTCACCATAATAATCAATTATTTTTTTAACAAGATACTCTGATGTTTCATAAGCGAGATTATCCCATTGAATCTTTTCATCTAAAGAAAATGCCAGATTATTTAATTTTTCTTTTTCATAAGCCCATGCAGAGATACAATAAAGCTCATCTTGAGGATAAAGAATTCTCTTATTTTTTATTGTATCCGCTACATATTGTGCTATTCCTGCTTCTAACCATCTTGGTAGATAAAGGTCTTCAATATAACTGTCGGTAATTCCATGAATAATTCTAACATCATCATAAGAAGTTTCTAATTTACCTTGAAGATAAATACCCCCATCTATGTAATAACTAAAGAATATTCTTGCTTCAGGTAAAGAATAAGTTTTAGCTGCTTCACTAAAACCAATTATATAAAATTTATAGGTTGATTCTAGACCTGTAATGTCTGTTATTTTATTTAATTCTTTACAAGTATCCTGCAAATTAAAAGCCCAACTAGTATAAATTGATTTATAATCTTTTTTAGAAATTAAAAATTTATCGCATACTTCAATATATTCCTCCGTTATATTAAATTTTAGTGGTATCTTTTTTGTTATTTCTTCAGTTTTATTAGCGGATTCATTAAATTTATGTTTTAAATCAGTAGTATTTTCTAGAACTTTATTAATTATTTTATTATCCTTGATTTCATAATGATTATTGCATCCTGACATAAAAGTTAATAATAAAATAAGAAAAACAATAAAAAATATTTTAAAAGTCATAGACTATCTGTTTCTCCATTCAATCTGATGCTTTGTATGCAAACTAGGAACATTTCTATAAAACCATACTTTTATGGCAATTAAACCTACAATAAAGAAAACTATTGAAAAAAACAGAACCCACATTCTAAATTCAGTTACATTATTTCCAAATAAATTATTATTAAAAAAAGCTCTAAGTAAAATAATTCCTATAAGGATTGAACCACCAGATGAAATTAAGGGATGTCTTCTGCAAAACCAGTTTAATTTTTTAAATAAAGAAGGTCTAAAATGCCTTTTATGAAATCGATGTCTAAATCTTCTATTTCTATGCCTTCCCATAGAGAAATAACTAGCTTTTTGCTATATAATCTTTTCCATCTTGCTATTAATAACTAAAGAACTATTTTTTTATTCTGTAGAAATACTGTCCAACAAAATAAATAATTTCTGTCTTACCTTCATATCTATTTACAAATGAGCTTCCTTTTTCTGCTAATTTTTGCATATCTTGAGAACTTTTAACTTCAATTAGTCCTTTGATATCAGGTAAATTTTTAACATTTATTATTTTAGATAATTCAATCCCTTCATCAGCAGGAATTCCGTTTTCAATTAGTACGGCTTTTTTTATAACTTTTAAATTTGTATTTTCAGTAATCACCAACGATTGATTAGCTGGGTTAGCATCAACAACAATAAACTTTAATCCTCCAAATCCAGAATTGCCCATAAAACCTTCTTCAAATACATTAAAAATTTCCTCAAAAGGGCTTCCAGTAGTACTCTTTTTTCTTTTTCTAGTTCCGCCAGAAATAATAAGGTCTCCTTTGACAAGGGGTCTTCCAATTAGACTTTTCTTGAAAATAAATGGGTCTGCTTGAATCATTACACCTTGCTGTGCAGGCGCAATTGTAATTGACTTTGCTTCTTTAACATCTGCTTTCCTTATTCTAACATAGTCTCCAATCCCAGTTTTAGCATTTCTTCTTATTATGCCATCAATTCTCATTATCTCTTGCCCAATATCAGAAGGATAGGCTCTATCAACAATGCCTAATGTAATCCTATCGCCTTCTATTTCAATAATGTCACTTGGCTTAACATTTATTTCCCTCATAGTCTGGCTGTCAATCCTTACTATTCCTTTGTAAGCTTCTTCTTGCAAAGCTTCCTGTACTTTCAACCTAACTTCTTGTGTTTTTGTTTTCATTTTGTTTTTTAGTTTTGTAAAAGTATTCATCAACAATAAAAATTAATTGAGTCTTATCTTCATAACAATTAACAAAAGAATAAGTTTCTATCAACTTTTTTAAGTCTTCTATGCTTCTTAGTTCTATTAAATTAGAAGTATCTGGTAAAGATTTTATATAAACAACTTTAGACTTGGGCATACCGTTATTATCTATAGCTTCGTGGTTTACATTAATTATGGTATTTTCAGTTATTTTCACTTCGCCCTTTGGTTCAGTAGAATTAACAAAGAAAGTAATTGAGCTGAAAAAACCTGCAAAGTTTTCAAATATTTCTTCAAATTGTCCTTTAGATTTTCTTGGTTTTTTATCAGGTTCTATTAAATCACCTTCTTTTATGACTTTACCAATTAAACTATTTTTGAAATGATTTAAAGCTTCAATATAAACAGTTATTTTTACTCCTTCTATTGGACTTAAAGTAACTTCTTTTGCTTCAACACTTTTTGTCTTTTTTAAGAATTCTAGCATGATATTTAATTCATCTAATAAATATATAACCCTTTCTATCTTTCCTAAAGCGTTCTTGAACGTTCTTTATGTCTCTCAAGATATAATTTAGCCTTATCAGGATGAAGCCTGTTAAAATGCCTCTGTCTGCAATATGAAGAACAAAAGATTTTCCGGCTTACCTCGCTTTTGATTTCAATGTCCTTAAAACAGGTTTTGCATTTACGAAACATTTTTAGTGTCCTCCAACCCTTGACAAGCTAAATAAACCTTTATTTGTGCCAGAATCTGGATTTAGGAAACAATCTCTACATACTTTTTCATTTGCCTTACCAAAATCTACATGATTAGTGTCTTCCTTTATATTTCTCTTACAGCAAAAACACTTTGGATAGACAGGCTCTGATGCCTTCACGATTGTTATATCAGCTATCTTTTTAGCAATAGCCTCGTCTGCGATTCCTGAAAGGTTTAGCCCAAATTTTTTAGCTTCTTGTAGTGTTTCATAATCAATTGATAGATTTACAGGTATTTTTCTTTTTTCAACCATAGTCAAAACCCGAATGCATATATGCGTGTGCATATGCGCATATCATTTTTTAGTCACTCCTAAAATTTTTGAATTCTCTTGTGAAAGTTCAATCTCTTTCAATAATCCAAGAGTTATCAATTCCTTACAGTAAGAAGACAACGAAATTCCACGTTTGCGGGAGTTTTCTTTTACCAGACTTAAAATAGTGATTTCATTAAGGCTTCTTTGAAGTAATATTTGAATCCTATCATTTCCAATCCAAGTTTGTAATCTTGCCATTTTTGAGTATAAAGCTTTTAAAGTCTAAAGAATTAACAGCTATTGGTTAAATGCTGCAATTCTTTTTTCTTTATTTTTTGGTGTTTGAATTTACATTGCCAAGCAACTCTCTTAACCATTCAGGTAACTCCATCTTTGACCCCCTTAATTTCTAAATAATTATAAATCAAAAGTCTAATCAAACCAGCAACAGAACGTTGCTGTAGTTTGGCTTTTTGTTGTAGTTTCAAAACTACTGATTTATCCAGTCTTACACAAAAGTTGATTTTTGCTTCAGTCATTTTATATTAAAGAGAGAGATTTATATATAGTTTTAACCAACTTACACTGGTGTGTAACAATGAAGAAGAAACCAATAATCAAAGACCATATTATTTCTTACAGAACCGATAAAAAAGCAGCATTTTTGATGTGTCTAATATTGGCTGCCATGGAAAATAAAGGTATAGTTGATATGAGCACCATAAAAATAAAAGCAAAAAAAGAAGGATATAAAGGATTAGGATATAGTGCTACAATATTCAATAATTACAAAGATGAGTTGGTAAGGAAAGGTATTTTAAAAAAGTTAAAGAATTATGGTGAAAAGGATTTAAGAAAGCAAATTTATCAATTAAATTTAAAAAAATTTGATAATTATATAGAAAGGTATAACGAAGAAACAAAAGAAAATACTTCTCTAAATAAGGCACTAAAGATTTCATTATTGTTAGATTTGTTGAACGAAATTCCATATTCTAAAAAATTAATAGAGCAGCTTAAGCAGGAAATCATTAATAAAAATAAGATTGATGAAAAAACGATGAATAAATATGATAAGCTATATCAAGAAACTGGAAAGAAAGTAATACACCGTTTAATTTTCGAGCTTAAGAGTTAAGAGCAAGTGAATTAAGGGTATTAAAAGAATTTTTAAGAGGGATAACATTTCATTTTTTCTTTAGATAAACTGGAGCCATCTACTTTAATCTTTACACAGATATTCTTTATAGGCTTGGAGTGATTGTCAATACCTGTTATGTAAAATATAAACTTCCATTCACCTTTGTTGCTAAAACTCTGTTGTAAATAGGTCTTTTCACACCTTTTTTTGATATCTATTGGCTCTGGAACAATACTCAGACAGGTAATATTGTAGTCATTAGGGCTTTCACTTGGAAAGATGTATAAATCCGTATATTTTTGGTCATTATATGTGTTCTTTATTAAAAATTCAAGTTTCCCATCGTTAAAATTTAAACCACGTATTGAGAGCGGATTATAATTTAATGTATCATAAATCAGATTATCTCCGTAATTAATCCAAAATGTGAGCAACACTGCAACGACAAAAATTGAGCTACCCCATTTAACAATTGGTTTTTCAGCAGCATGCTTAAAGAAGGCTATAATTTTATTCATCATCTTGTTATAGTTATATCTACAGATTGGCTACTGTAAACTATTGTGCCTTCTTGATTGCTTAAAACCAATAAAATCTTTTGAGTTCCATAGCAACCTTCTTTATAAGCTTCCCATCTATTACCAACTGTTGGTGAGACTTTGACAGAATAAGAATCTTCTTTCTTGTCAATCTTAACATTAACCTTTGTCTCTTCCTCACTTAATCTTATACATTCTTTATTATATTGATAAGAAACTTTTCCTGTAAAGTCTAAGTTTGTTGGATTTTTTATAGTATAAATAAGAGTTACAACTTTATTGAAATCATCAACATATTCGCTTGGTTTTAAATAACTAGGCTCTGCTTTTGTTCCTTCTGGCGTGAATGCAGGGCTAGTTTGGCAACCAGAAAACAAAAAAGATAGCAATATCATCAACATAATAATTTTATAATTTATTCTCATTTTAACCTCCTAAGGCTAAGATTTACTATAATTTCAGCAATATAAAGTTTTTTGTTTGCAAAATTATGGTATAACTAAATTCTAGTTTCCTACAACTTCTTTAATCTTCTGCAACAATTCAATGCTTTTAGGCTGCTTTGACAGCTCTTTAGTCCTTTCCTTAATAACTTCATCTTCCATTATCAAATTAATAAAATCCATTATTCTTGCATTTTTGTTGTCCAAAGCTTCTACAGCATCCATACTTGAAAGCTTATTGCAAAAAGGACAAATTGGCTTGTCTTCCAATAAAACTTTATGGCAGCTTATACACTTCTTTAGCTTCTTGATTCCATTTGTTCTGTCTAAAATGCCTTGACTTTCGAGTAAAGCATTATTTGCATCAGCAGAAACTACATGGCTATAAGTGCTTAACTGCGAACTGTCGAGTGTCCAGCCAAAATAAGCTTTAGCTTGCTGTTCCCCAATTATTTTATTGGCTAATAAATGTGAAACCCTGCTATGTCTAAACAGATGATTGTAAACTCTCTTATTTATCCCTGCTCTTGCTGTTAACCTCTTGATTGTCTTTGTAAAGCTTGCGTAACCTAACTTCTCGCCCCTGTTCCTATCTTTGCTTTTATGGCTTATTTCTACAACCCATAAAGGACTATCAGCTTTTGGAACTGGATGATGCTGCAGCCAAGCATCAATGTAAGGAGCAGACATTATAGCAATTACAGTTCGTTGACCTGTTTTTCCATTCAAATCAATCTCATAAACAGAGTTTTTCTTTCCTTTTGCTTCATATTCTTTTCTTGTTAGGTTCTTAATTTTCAGATTGCCAACTTCGCTAATCCTAGCCCCAGTTTCATACAGCACAGAAAGAAAGGCTTTATGTTGGATGTTTGTTGCAGCTTCTATAATCCTTGAAACTTCTTCTTCTGTCAAGATGTCAGAAGCAGCTATCTTTTTCTGATTTTTCTTCTTTATGTAAGTGTTAATCCATTCTACATTTTCAGGATAATCTTTTCTATTGAAAGCTTTGTCTCTGAAAGTAAGCCATCTTCCAAATTTCTTTAAGATTACTTTGAACTTGGCCTTTGTGTCCTCGCTGTAAAGTTTACCTAATGGAGTTTTGCCTTCTTCTATTCCAATAATTATGTTTTCATAGTCCTGTTTTGTAAGCTTGTCAAAGTCTTTTTTAACCCATTTGTTAGAAATAGTAATCAAGCTGTCAATATACTTGATTCTTGTTGCAAATTCAAGGTTTTCAACTATTGTGCATTTCCTTTCAAATTCTAAAATCAAGTCCTTGTTTACCTTACTTATGCTTGAAGCTTGCAATCTTTCTTTAACTCTTTCATAGATGCCTTTGTAATTGTATAAGTCCTGTTCTTGCTTTGCCATATCATTTACCTGTCCTTTCGTGCTTAAAAAACTGATACTAAAAGATATGGACAAAGAATAATACGCCGCGACTGGGATTTGAACCCAGATATCCTTTCGGAAACAGGATTAGCAATCCTGCGCGATACCAGGTTATGCGATCGCGGCACAGCCTAAACAGGATATAAATGATTTATAAAACTTTAGCTTTTAAGTCAATTCTACTTCCCAGACTTCTTCATTATAATTAGAATCAAACTTTTTAATTATTAAAATAACTCCTTTTTTACTTAAACTTGAAAGAACTTCCTTTACCTTTGCTGTCTTAAAACCTGTGGTAAGAATCAATTGTCTGGAATTAGAATTTCCATCCTTGATGCCTTCAATAATTATTTCCTCATCTTGAGAAAGAATCATAAAAAAAGAAAGGGGATTATTTCCCCATCATCATGCTAGAGCAACTGCCGCAGTATCCCTTGCATTTTAGCATCTTTCCAATTGCCCAAACTAAGATTCCACCTGCATAGTAAGCAAGTATCATCCACAAGGCATAGCTCTGGGTCTGTGCTATGAAGCCTTTTACAAATAGAAATACACCTACTGCCATGACGATTACTCCTATAACCATCATGAACCAATTGCATTCGCATTTTCCTGCTTTAGCCATTATACATACCTCCTTAAAATATGTTTTAAAATATAACGGAATAGGACTATATAAAGTTTTTTGTAAGCTTTGCACATAAATCTAAGCAAAAATACAATTCTGCATTTTTATTGTGCTTGTTTCTTCATTATTGCTAATGAGAGACTTCAGGGCAGAAGCTTCTACCCCTGATTTAAGCATGTAGCTTAAACCCCGTTTGCTTATATTAAAGGCCGCATTCCTATCTGCATTATCTTCATATCTACAATTATTGCAGGAAAACCAATTGCCTTTTCTGCTTCCTATACTGCCACAGACAGTACAGGTTTTTGAAGTATATGCTTCATTCACAAAGATAACCGGCACTCCTTTTTCCTTTGCCTTATATTCAATATATTTATTAAATTTGTAATAAGAAAAATTATTTAGTTTTCTATTAAATTTTCTTCCTTTATTTTTATTCAAATATTTTAATTCTCCAACTACAACTGCAGATTTGGTATTATAAGCAAGGTTTATAATATCTTTAGATATTTTATGTAATCTGGAGTTTATCTTGTTCTTTTCTTTGTTTCTTATCTTCTTAATTTGCTTTATATAATTGTTCTTTCCTAACTTTTTTCTTAGGTAATAATACTTACCCCTAATCTCTTTGATTTCCTTTCCTAAGAAAAATGTTTTTCTTGTTTTTAAGTCAACCATTACAATTGGATTTCTTAATCCTAGGTCCAAACCAAGAATATTTTTTGGCTGATAAACTTTAGGCTCTTCAATTTCAATCACAAAATGAATGTAATATTTATTATTCTTTCTTACCAAGTAAGAGTCTTTTAATTCATATTTTTCTGGCAAAGGCTGGTGAAATTTCAACGGCAACCAGATTCCCTGTCCTTTTCTTCTGCTATTAGGGATCTTAATCCAGTTTTTAGTCAGTTTAGTATCCCGAGTTCTAAACCAATTTTTAATGAACCTTGTCTGCAAAGGTAAAGGATATTCTAGATAATTAACAATTTTTTGCTTGTGTCCTTTAGCAGCTTTAAAAGCGCTTAATAATCCCTTATCTACCCCAAATATCATCCACCATTGATAGTTAAAATAATCATTATCTAACAGTTCTTTTTTTATATTTGTTAGTCCTATTATAGAAGCTTTAATTGTTTTCTGCATCAGATAATTTAATAAGTAATTTTCATTTATAAGTCTTCATAAGGTGTTTGTCACGTGTCTATATTCTGCAGCATATAATTTATGTGCAAAGTCATTTTTGTAGAAAGGTTTAAAAAGCTACTTTGAGACTTAAAAATTAGCAGGGTGGAACAGCTAGGAGATACTTGACAAAAAGTACCTAAATGTTCGTCACTTGACGTATGAGTCAGCGAAAAGGGCTCATAAGCTGTTTGGAGACACCCGAAAATAATACAATATCGGGAAGGTCGGAAGTTCAAATCTTCCCCCTGCTACTCGATTACTTTATCATTTATTAAATCTAAAACTCTTCTAAGTAGAACATTACTTATATCAAAATGGCAAACACCATTACCTTCTTTAGTTAGATTGTGATTATAATCTCTTACTACAAACATTTCAATTGGGAACTCTAAATTATTAGACCAATATTTTTTAACAATTTCAGGATCATTTTTAAAGTGATGAATTTGAAAACACCTACCTTTTATTTCATCTTTCAATAGCAAACCTGCCTTTTCTATTTCAGTAAATACTTTTTTTAAAAACAATGGCTTTTTATTAGTTATATTAAATCTATAGTAAGCCTTATTCTTTATACTACTCAACCCTTCTGCTTTAAAGAAGCCAAGAACCCAACAGAAACTAGGGGTTAAATAAATATATCTTGGAAATATTTTTTGAAATTTTCTTTTAGTGATATGGTTTGTTGCTATATAGTAGATTAAAATTTTGTTTCTTGATAGAATCTCACCTTCTAATTTATATTGCCTTCCTGTTGACCAATTTGGATAAGTATATTTATCTTTTATCAATTCTAATAAGTCAATTTTTTGAGGCATAAATATTAAAAAGCAACTTTTCTTTATAAACCTTCACAGGGCGGTTGTCGCATGTCCATAATAATTTCCGAAACCACCGAAAGATTTACGGAAAATGGTTCGTATAAAACATAAAAAACTAACATAGAAATCTTTTTAAAGCCTTAATCTAAAATTTAAACAATGAATGTGTGGGGATACTCAATAATTAGTGTCGTAATAATAAGTCTGCTTTCTTTCATAGGAATTTTTACATTAGGAATAAAGATTAACCAGCTAAACAAAATCTTGCTCTACTTGGTCAGCTTCGCAGCAGGAGCTTTGTTAGGAGATGTTTTTTTCCATCTAATGCCAGAAATTACTGAAGAAATTGGCTTTACAATAAAAGTTTCATTGTACATACTAGCAGGAATAGGAGTTTCATTCATTGTTGAAAAAATAGTAAGATGGAGACATTGCCATGTTCATGAAGCAGCACATCAGCACAAAGTACATCCTTTTGCAGTCATGAATTTATTTGGAGATTCTGTGCACAACTTCATTGATGGAATGATTATTGCTGCAGGATACTTGACAAGCGTTCCAGTAGGAATTGCAACAACCCTGGCAGTTTTTTTGCACGAAATACCTCAGGAGATAGGGGATTTTGCAATACTTTTACACGGCGGATTTTCAAAAACAAAAGCATTGTTTTATAATTTTATAACAGCATTGACAGCAGTTCTTGGAGCTATAATTGTTCTTCTCTTAAACCAAAAAATAGCAGGATTATCTGTTTTCTTCAATGCTTTTGCAGTCGGCGGATTTATTTATATTGCAGGTGCAGACTTGATACCTGAGATGCACAAGGAAGTTTCAGCAAGAAAATCATTGATGCAGTTTATGTTTCTAGTTTTAGGAGTTGCTGTTATGGCAGTTTTGTTGCTGTTAGAGTAAGTTATTTAAACAATCAAAAGTTAGAAATTTATATGGGAAATCCTTTTTTATTGCAAGGTTGTCTAAGACTAGATTTAAAAGACATACCAAAACCACTTGAAATAGGAAAAAAATATAAATTTTACAAAGAAGGGCATAGACTATATATGATTAAAGTTCCAATGGATATATGGACTTCTGATTGGAAAGCGCTAGGAAGATGTGTAGTTTTAGAATATACGGTGGGTAAAGGCAAGACTGAGGGGACTTTTGTTGTGGTACAAATTTTCGACAAAAAACAATCTGATGAGGTAACAAAGACTTATGTAGCTGATTTAGAAGTTGAAAAAATATTAAAAAACTTAGAATGATCTATACTAAACTCAATCCAGTTATCCTTGAAAAATCTTTAATATTATAAGTTTTTACAGAAAAATTGTTTTTAAGAGCTGTTACACCAATCAACAAATCTTTAAGCTCCATCATTTTTCCATTCTTCTCTAATTTAGCTGCCATCTCTCCAGCTTTTATAGCCACTTCATCATCAGGCAGCAATATCTCTACTTTTTGCTTTAGAAATTCTATAGCTAAAATATCTTTGATCTTGCCAAGCTTGAAAGCTCCATAATAAAGCTCAAAAAGATTAATTGAAGTAGTAGCCAAAGAAGAAAAATTCTCTATTTTATTTATAAAGTCAACTTCTTCCTTCCTATTTCTCAATAAATTAACAAGAAAATCAGTATCTAAACATATCCTATCTTCCAATTTCTCCACCCTTTTCTTATATCTTTAAGCAATTTTCTAGCTTGCTTATCACTTATATCCCAAGCACCAGCTAGATCACTTAACTTACCAGAAGACCTTAATTTAGATATAGCTTCATCTATAGATATACTTCTTTTTTCTTCTATTTGCACTTTTCCAGCAATCTCGCATAACCATTCATAGTTTTGCTTGCTTATCTTAACAGTTTTGGCTTCCATAGTTACTTAGTGGTAAAAGTAGTTTATAAACTTTTCTATTCAAAATTCGCAAATCTTCTAGAATAATTAAAAATTCTTCAGCTCTGCCTTCTTCAAAGCATCTTCAATCAATTTTTCATCTTCAATCTTTGCTTCAAAAGACTCAATTGTCTTCAAATCAGACTTTGTTGCTGGATGCTCTGCCACAAACAAAGAGCAGCAGTCTGAGTAAGGCATAATAGAGATATCGTAAGTTCCTAATTTTTTTGATTCTCTTATAACATCAACCTTGTCTTCGCCCATCAAAGGAGCTAAAACAGGATAAGAAGTTGCTGAATAAATGACTGAAATATTGTCCAAAGTCTGAGAAGCTACTTGTGCCAATGAATCGCCAGTAACAAATGCCTTGCAGCCTTCTTTCTTCAAAATTTCTTCTGCAATTCTTAACATGTATCTCCTGTAAACTATCATTCTGTATTCACCAGGAACTTTTTTAATGATTTCATGCTGCAAATCCTTGAAAGGAATCAAGAACAACTTAGCTTGGCCTTGATATTCTGCTATTTTTTTTACTAATAATTCTACTTTTTCCTTTACTGCGTCCTTTGCTGTAGTGAAATTGTAAAAATGGACAAATGTTAATTGGCAACCTCTTTTAATCATTCTTATCGAAGCTACAGGGGAATCTATTCCGCCAGAAATCAATGAAACTAATTTTCCTGAAGTAGAAGTTGGCAATCCGCCCATAGATTGCAGCTTTTCTAGATAAATATAAGCGTTCTGATTTACAACTTCAATGTTAAAATTGACATCAGGCTTTTCTAAATCAACTTTAAAGCCTAAATTTTCAACAACGTGCGAGCCAATTATCTGATTTAATTCCAATGAAGTGTACTTGAACTCATTTTTATTTGCATTCTTAGATATAATTCTAAAAACTTTCTTATCTTGAGCCTTGGCTAATTTTAAAACAATATCTTTTATCTTTTCCAAGTCCAAAGAAGTCTTCTCTGCAAATGAGAAATTTATTATTCCTGGTATTTTTCTTAATTTTTCTGCAACCTTTTCCTGGTCTGCCTGAGAATTCAATACAATTAAAAGCCTGCCATACAATCTTTTGACAGTTTGAGCTTCTTTTAACAAGGATTTCTTGATATTTTCGCACAGGACTCTTTCATAGTATTCTCTATTGCCTTTTTTTAGTGCAATTTCTCCATAATGAACTATTATGTTTTCCATATCAAAAACCAAATACTTTTATTAAATCAGTAGTAGAGAAAACTTTTACTTTGGATTGTAGTTTTAAATTTTTATCATTTGACCATAAAGGATAATTCAACTTTAAAGCAAGAGCCATGAATGGAATGTCTTCAGGATGTGTAACTAATTCTTTTGCCTTTTCTTTAAATTCCTTGAAATCTTCTTTAGATATTATTTTTATATTTAATAGAAATATACTTATTAGTTGATTGAAACTTTGTTCATCAATTTCAGCTCTTAATATAATCTCTTCTTTATTATTTAGGGTCTCTTCAATGATATTTTCTGGTGCGTATAAAGTTATCCCTGGTAAGCAAATTATTTCCCTAGATTTTCCATTGCTAATTAGTGAAGAAATCAAACAATTAGTATCTACAATTAAATTCATTTACCATCCCTGCGCTTGATATTTCTTCCACATGGATTTTTTTATCTTATTCCCTATTTCAAAAGCATCTTTTTCTGTCAGCTTTGACTTTGCTGCAATTGCATTTAAAACTGCTAATTGCCCTACTTTAATTCTGATAGCTTCCCTTGCTACTTCAGACCAATTAATAAATTTGGACTTGTCCATTTCTTTTTTTAGATCTTCTGGCACTGATAAAGTTATAGTTGGCATTTTTACCTCCGATATTTATTATATTTAAAACTGTGTAAATATTTAATCTATATAAATCTTTCTATTTTGAAATTAAGAAGTTTTAAAAACGTTGTTAATAATAAGATTTTATGAAAGAATTTCCTAGGTTAAAGAATAGGCTGATATTGGCGCCAATGGAAGAAGTTTCAGGACTGCCCTTCAGATTGCTCTGCAGAAGATATGGAGCTGCTTTAACTTACACTGAAATGGTTTCAAGCCATGGAGTTAGAAATGATAATAAATCTACTTTAAAGCTTATTGAAACAAATGAAGAAGACAAGCCTGTAGGAATCCAGTTTTGCGGGCAATTAAGCAATGTAATATTAGAAGCTGCCAAAAAAGTTGAGAAAAATTTTGACTTAATAGACATAAATATGGGATGCCCCAGCCCAAACATAATAAAACAAGGAGCAGGCTCTGCATTGTTAAAAAGGAAAAACAAGATTAAAGAAATTATAAAGACTTTATCTAGTAATTTAAGCATCCCAGTAACTGCTAAAATTAGATCAGGATATTCTAAAGATGAGGCTGTTGAACTTGCAAAAGTAATTGAGAAAGCTGGAGCGGCTGCGGTTGCAATACATGCTAGATTAACAATACACAAAAGTAGTGTTAAAGCTGACTGGTCTAAAATAAAAAAAGTCAAAGAAAATGTTTCTATTCCTGTAATTGGCAATGGGGATGTTTTTACAGCTAAAGATGCTGAAGAGATGCTGAAACACTGCGACTATGCCATGATTGCAAGAGGAGCTATAAGAAATCCTATGATATTCAAGGAAATATTGCATTATTTTAAAACTGGAGAAACGCTAAAAATAAAACCTGAAGATAAAATTGACATGTTTTTTGATTATCATAAATTGACAAAGAAATATCCTTATGGCGGCATTGTAATTCTAAGAAAAAGAGCTCAAGACTTTACTCATGGATTGATTAATTCAACTAAAATAAGAAATAAGATAACATATGTAAAGACAGAGGAAGAGCTTCTAGATTTAATGGAAAAATATAAGAAATCTCTAGTATAGATGTTACTTATTAGTGATAATAAATAGAAGGGTTTATAAAGGTAAATTACTCGATATAGGCATAGTAAGAGGATTAAAATGCAAATGCAGCAAAGTATTGGAATGAGATTGGAACAGAGGTTAGAGTTAAAACCTACAAATCCACATGGTCCTATTAAAAATCCAAGAATTACTAAGATGGCTTTTGAAGGAGAACTAGATGAGCCATTTTCTTTAGAAGAAACAATAAATGATAGATGTTATACAACAAAAATAGCATACTCTGTAGAAAGGGAATTGCTGAAAAGATGGAAATATGCTGGTGGATGGGAGAAATTTTTAGATTCTCCTTTATTAGCTCATGCAGATGCTGCAATAGTTCTAGCGGAGGATTATGATGCTGTTGTAGGTATAAAAGAAGCTGGATTAGCCTATGCAGACATATTTAGAATAATGGGTTTTCCAGTTGAAGAGATAGATTTTTCGCATCATAAAAAAAATATGACTTGGCCAGTGATGTCTAAAGAAAGCATAGAAAAATTAAAAGACAAAGAAGGAGTAATTTTAGTAGATATTGATGTAGTTACTGGAAAAAGTGTAAAAACGGTTTATGATTTCTTAACATCAAATGGAATCAAAGTAAAAGCACTATATTTGGGATTATCAAAGTGGTCTGGCATGAAAATGAAAACAACTAGTGCATGCGGATATAGTTGGAAAGAACCTTCTTTAGGACAGAAAGGAATTGGTTTTAAAGGATTTTGGAAAAAAGCTGAAGGTGGATTAGTAGTAATGTCGAAAAGGGAAGCATATCAAGAAAATATTATACCTACTGGATTAGTAGTGTATGGATCAAATGCCAAACTGGACGCGCCAAATCACCATTGCAAAGCGATAGATCGCAAAGCAATGAAATCAGCTGCAAAAAGAGTTGCACAACATTTACTTAAATTGGAGAAAAAATGACTGATAAAATATTACTTTCAACAGATATTGGATCTGATGTAGATGATGCTCTAGCTTTGCTTACAATGCTAAATTCTGGGATGAATTTGAGAGCAATTTATACTACAAATGGGGACGTTAACTCAAGAAGTTATATTGCAAAACATATGATAAATTTATCTGGTAGAGATATTGCAGTTGCAAGGGGCGAGGCAAAACCATTGACTCATGGAAAAGATCCTTATTTTTTCTACGAAAATTGTCATATTGATGATTCTTTTGAGGATAAAGAAGAGAGCGAAATCGCTAGAGAAATTAAATATTTGCCTGTAGAAAGAGCAGGTATTGAACCAAAGGGGGTAGATGAGTTAGTTGAGAGACTAAGTAAAGAAAAACAGGTTGTATTTAGTATAGCCCCTCTTACAAATATCGCTCGAGTTATATTAGAACATCCTGAAGCTGCTAAAAACATTTTACAACTTTATGTAATGGGTTGTCGCTTTCCAACCAAAAGTTCACCAATATCTGAACTAGAACACAATTTGGGCTACGATACAGAAGCTGCAAAGATTGTTTTCAATTCCGATGTTCCAATAACCGTAGTTCCTAGCAATTTATGTGATCAATTTAGAATGCCAATCGATATTATCGGACAATTAGAAAGTGATGTTGGTAAATATGTTAAAAAAATGGCTGATGCCGCAGTAGGACTTGCTACTTGCATTAACCTTAATAGAACCCAAATAGGCAAATATCCCTTAACCGCTTTATTAACTCAAATGACTATTGTACCGCCAGAGGTTTTATTAGAATTGCCAAGAAAAGATATGGACAGATTGCTAGAAGATACACGTAAAAATATTGTTAATTTGAGTGATTTTTATTGGCCAGCAATGAATCCTGAAGAGTATATGCAGGTTTATAGAAAAATAATAGATAACCTTAAACATGCAAGTTGGAATAAAGATACATATAAGCTTGTTGCTGAAAAATTAGAAAGTTTGATTCCTAGAGATTTGTCAATATCTGATGTGTATGTCCCATATTGTTATGCCAACAGAGATAGAGTGAGAACTGTAAAGGGAAATATTGGTGTTACAAGCAGAGGAGAATCTTTTATAAGAAAGGGAAATAAACATACAATAGTTACTGAAATAGATTTCGAACACTTTAAAGAATTCTTGAGGCAAAACATTAAGTAATCTTTAAATCTTCCGGTAATTAAGACAAACTGCCTGTGAAAGTGATAGTTTCAGCTATAGAAACCTTTAAATATAAGGTTACCTATTAGGTAACTATGTATAACGAGATTCCAAACTATGGATTAAGAGCCTATGCATTATTTTTTTCAAGGCATGGCTTGAAGGAAGAGTTTACACAGTCAGACTTAGATTGGATAGTTGGGCAAAGCATGAGAAAAAAAATCTTCTCCTTATTATTGAATAATGGGTGGATAAAAAAATCTTCTCCTAATTCATACAAATGCATAAACCCAGAAATAATCTTAAAAGGCTTATTGGAGTTTAAGGTTCCAAGGATAATCAAGGAAGCCAAGAAGCCTTATGCATTTACAGGATTGTCTGCTGTTGAAATATGGTCAGACTACTCATATATCCAAAGAGGAAGAGAAAAATCCCCCTATTACATAAAAATTTTAAAGAGAGATTTCAAGTATTGGAGAAACTTCTTTAATCATTACAGAATTCCTAATTATGTTAATGCTGGTTCAACAATTGGCGAATTTATCATATTAGAACCTGTTGAAAAAATGGATTTTACTGAAAAAGACGGAATAAAAGTTGAAACATTAAAAGAAACTGAAAGAATAGCAAAAGCAAATAGTTTTTATGCCTATCCTTATAATTATATAAAGGAGAAATATGGAACAATTACAGCTTAGAGAAAAAGAAATATTCGAGATGTTGAAAAAAATAAAGAAGCGAAAATTTGTAGTTATCGGAGGATATGCAGTTAATGCTTATACATTACCCAGATTTTCTGTCGACTGTGATATAGTAATAAAAGACAATGATGAATTGAAAAATATAGAGAATAATTTATATTATTTGGGTTATAAAAAAGTAAAAAATGCTTCTGAAACTCCTTATGATGGCAAATTTGAGAGATATGAAAAAGAACTCGCGTCAAGCTTCAAAGTTAGTGTTGATATTCTCATAGGAGAAATCTTTGATAGGCAGACAAATGCTAAATTCTCTGCAGAATGGGTTTTTAGCAACTCAAAAATAAGGAATCTAAGAGGCAAAACCATTGAAGAAGAACTAAAAATTAATATTATAAACGTTGAAGCATTATTTACAATGAAGCTTATCAGCTGCAGATCAACAGATATCAGGGATCTTTTTCTTTTAGTTAACTTGATAAAGGATAAAGCTTGGATTAAAAAAGAAGTCTCACAAAGATATGACTTCAAGGATAGACTTTCAAGATTAATTAATGAAATAAAGTCTAAGCAGTTCAAAGATGGTCTACAAGGAGTCTTCGGATTAATTGATGAAAAAGTATTTGAAAGAAATAAGAGCATGATATTAGAGCTAGAAAAATAATAGATATCCAAAATTTTTGTAAGGGAATTTTATACCATGTAAATTTTACTTAACAATTGTTAAAAATATTTAACAAAAACTGTAAATCTTACAATAATAAAGACAACTGCCTGTGAAGGTTTATAAATACTAAAAATTCTAAATTAATTATGTCAAAGCTAATAGCGGCTGTTGATGACTCTTAATATACTCTAATAAGGAAAAGTATTTAAATAAGTAAATATTTACACAATTGAGTAAAATGTTACACAATAAATACTTTTGGGTATTAGAACAATTTTTAGGTAATTATAACAAGCAAATATACGGGAGAGAGCTGGTGGGTAAAATACAATTAAGTCAAAAAGCTATAGCTCTTACGCTTGATGAACTAGAAAAGCAGGGTATTCTTAAGTCTAGAAGGCAAGCAAATTTGAAGTATTTTAGTTTAAATATCAAGAATCAAGAAGTTGCTGAATTGTTAATTACTACTGAATTGATTAAAAAGATAAATTTCCTAAAAAAACACAGAAAGTTAGCCAATATATTCAAGCAAGATAATAGGATTGTTGGGATTTTTGGCAGCTATGCTAGGGGGCAAGAAACAGAAAACTCTGATGTTGATCTATTTATTATAGGTAAGAAGGCTAAACAAGATTATAACAGTATTGGAAAATTATTTGATGTAGATATAAGCATTAAATATTTTACAGAAAAACAATTCAATATTTTAATCAAAGAAAAAAATAATTTATGCAGAGAAATAATAGAGAATCATGTACTAATTTTTGGAATTGAAAACTTTATCAATACTGTCTGGAGGGATTATTATGGTTTCTATTGATTGGTGCCTAAAACAAAAGGATGGCATTAAGTTGATAGAGCAAAATAAAAATATAGCTGATTCTTATTTAAAAATGGCTGAGGAGTCCATAAAACAACTAGAAAACGTAAAAAAGAGTAAAATATGGACTGCAACAATAACCTATTATACCTTTTATTACTCACTTTATTCATTAATGCGATATATAGGAGTAAAGTGCGAAATACACACCTGTTCTTTAGAATTTATTAAAGTTTATTTGGATGAATTTTACAATAAAAAGGATATTGAAATGTTTGAAAAAGCTTTTTCTGCTAGAATTAACCTACAATATTACGCAGACAGACCTGTTGATGAGAGTGAGATTAGGGACACCAAAATATATTGCAAGGATTTTTATATAAAAACAAAAGATATTCTAACAAAGATAAGCGAGATTGAAATAAATAAAATCAGAGACAGAATAAAGAAAAGTAAAAATGCTAACACTAGGTATAGATGAAGTGGCAAGAGGCCCAATTATCGGCAGTATGTTTATAGCAGGAACCATGTTTGATGAAAAAGATTTAGTGAAATTAAAAGAGTTGGGGGTTAAGGATTCTAAATTATTAGAACATTCAAAAAGAGTAGAATTAGCAAAAAAGATAAAGAAGCTAGCTAAAAAAATAAAAATAATAGAAGTGAAGCCAAAGGAAATAGATGAGGCTGTAGAATCTGAAACTGGAATGAACTTGAACTGGTTAGAAGCTTTAAAGCAAGCAGAAATAATAAATGAACTAAAGCCTGATAGAGCAATTATAGACTGCCCAAGCACAAATCCTAAAGCCTTTACAGAATATTTAAAAAAGCACATAAAAAAAGAGGTATTATCTAAAGTTAAATTGATTGTAGAGCACCATGCAGATTTTAATTTTTTGGAATGCAGTAGTGCCTCAATCATAGCCAAGTGCAAACGTGAAGCTTATATGGAGAAGTTAAGAAAAGATTTAAAAATAAATTGTGGCTCCGGATATCCATCAGATCCTTACACCCAGGAATTCATAAAAGACAACTACAAAAAATATCCAGCAATATTTAGGAAGAGCTGGCAGACCTACAGAAACTTAGTTGAAGGCAAAAAGCAGAAAAAATTAGGCGAATTTTAAGCTCTCTAAGTCCACTCTTCTAAAATCGTATAGTTTTCTTTCTTCCAAATCATAGAAACAATATTCAAAAGCGTTTTTTGAATTTCTCAATCCTAAGAAATTTTTCTGTACCAAATAGATCTGAGATTTAAGGGGTTTTCCTGGGTAACACCAAAGTACCCATTTCTGATGTCCTTGTATATACTCGTTTTTTAATTCAATCTTTCCTTTTATAATCAGATAAAAAACCAGAGCTTCTTCTAGGAAGAAATTAAGTTGATTCTTGTCAAGTTTAGTCTTTCGGATACTAAGTAAATCCTCTTTTATATATCTTCTAAATCTTTTATCTTTTTTATATAGTTTATTTAATTGTCCTATATAGTTTGTAAAATCCTTGCATTCCAATAAGGTTTGACCCCAAGTGATGAATGAAAATGCTTTTAATATGTAAAATTGGTTCTTCGATATAATATTAGTAAATTCGTTTTTGTGAGAAAGGATTAGAGTTGTAAATCTATTCTTAAGTTTTGATGCTCTTTCTTCTGAATTAAAATACAGATAATCCCCATAAATAAAATTTAATCCAACTAAAGGTTTTATTATTTTTTCAGGGCTAAAGATCTTTACGTATTCCCAGCATTTTTTAGCATTTTGAGCATTAGATATTCTACTCATCGATATAGGAAACACTAAGATTCCATCTTCCGGCGGTAGCTTGTTTATATCAAAAAACCTGTTTGTTAGGTTAGTCTTTGGCATATAACTATAGTGGCGTTAGTATTTAATAAGCTTTCTTTTGATGTATATTTTATATCATATAAACGTATATAAATGAAGAAGTGCATTAAATTTTAACGGTATGAGGTTAAAAGAGATTTATCATTCTAAGGAAGAAGTTATCAAAGAAGGATTGACTTATGACGATGTTCTGTTAATACCACAATTATCAACTGTAAAGACAAGAAAAGAAGTTGATTTGAGTTCTAGAATAACTAAAAAATTAGGGTTCAAGCTGCCAATAATATCTGCCAACATGGATTCTGTTACAGAAGCAAATATGGCAATAGCAATGGCAAGATGTGGCGGATTAGGGATTGTACATAGATATCTTCCAATTGAAAATCAAGTAAAAGAAATATTAAAAGTAAAAAGGTCTGAAGGCCTTATTGTAGAAAATCCTTACTGTCTAGGCGAAGATGTCATTTTAAGAGACGCAAAAGTTTTGATGAAGGAAAATAATGTCTCAAGCGTCTTGATTATAGATGAGAACAGAAAATTAAAGGGAATAATTACCCAAAGAGATGTCTGGTTTGAAGAAAATTTAGATAAAACATTGAAAGAGATTATGACAAAAGATTTGATAACAGCAGAGCCTGGAATAAAGCTAGAAGAAGCAAAGGAATTTTTCAAGCATCATAAAATTGAGAAACTGCCAATTGTTGACAAAAAAGGAATTCTTCAAGGATTAATAACTTCTAAAGACTTGAATAAAAGAATGCAGTATCCTAATGCCACAAAAGACAGCAAAGGAAGATTGATTGTTGGGGGAGCAATTGGAGTTGTTGGCGATTATCTTGAAAGGACTGAAGCCTTGTTGGAAGCTGGAACTGATGTGATTGTAGTTGATATTGCACATGGACATTCTATTTTGGAAATTGATGTTGTAAAAAAACTAAGAAAAGAATTTGGAGACATTCAAATTGTTGGAGGCAATGTTGCAACCTACGAAGGAGCAGTTGCTTTGGTAAACGCAGGCGTAGATTGTGTCAAAGTGGGTATAGGCCCGGGAGCGACGTGTATCACTAGAAAAGTTACTGGTTCTGGAGTTCCACAATTAACTGCAGTTTTTGAATGTTCTAAAATCACAGAAGAAAATGATATTCCTATAATTGCTGATGGTGGGATAAAAAATTCAGGGGACATTGTAAAAGCATTAGCAGCAGGAGCTTCTTCTGTTATGGTAGGCAATTTATTTGGAGGAACAGATGAAAGCCCTGGGCAAGTTATTACAAAAGACGGAAGGAAATTCAAGGTTTACAGAGGCATGGCTTCATTTGGAGCTAATCATGGAAGAAGACAACTAGAAACTAAGAAAGAAGATGTGGCAATAAACGACGTTGTTCCTGAAGGTGTTGAAGCATATGTGCCTTACAGAGGCTCTGTCTATGATATTCTATACCAATTATCTGGAGGAATCAAATCTGGATTAAGCTATAATGGCAGCAACAGCATTGAAGAATTAAAAATAAAAGCAAAATTCACCAAAATAAGCCCTGCAGGATTTCAGGAATCTGGAGTTCATGACGTCAAGGTTTAAACGCGACAAATTGACCCATAACCTTTATAAATTAAAAAATAGGGGTTATTATAGAGATGACTTACATCACAAAAATGAGGCTGCATGGATTCAAGTCCTTTGCCAAGCCTACAGAATTAGAGTTTGGAAATAATTTTAATGTTGTAATAGGGCCGAATGGCTCAGGAAAAAGTTTGTCTGGAGAGAGTAAAGTATTATTGTCAAATGGAGAAGAAATAAAAATTAAAAAATTAGCTGAGAAACAATTAAAAGAAACAGATAAAGTCTATACTCTTGATGATGGGGTATATTGTAAAAGTAAAGAACCGATAAAAATATTTTCCTTGAATCCATTAAGTATGAAAAATGAGGAGTATCAAGTTTCTAAATTTATCAGGAGAAATGGAGAGCCATTTTTATATAAGATAAAAACAAGAACTGGTAAAAGCGTTACGTGTACTGGTTGCCATCCAGTCATGGTATTCAGAGAAAATAGGGTAATAAGTTCGCTAGTCAAAGATTTAAAGAATAATGATGCAATAGCAACTCCAAGGATTATACATACCAATTCAACCTCTAAAGATAAAGATTTTGCAAGATTATTTAGTTATCTAGTTGGGGATGGTTATATAAGGACTGATAGAATTGAATTTGGAAATGATGATAAGGATATTATAGAAGATTTAAAAAGGCTTGTTTTTGAATTGTTTGGATTTAAACCACAATATGAAAAGATTAGTGGTAAAAACTATACTAAATTGATATATTATCAAAAAGACTTCATAAACAAGGTAATTGAGTTAATAAAAAATAAGCACAATAAATACACCACAGAATACAAATATATACCCAACTATTTCTTAAGTAAAGATTTAGAAACAACATCGCACATCTTAGCTGGTTTGTACGATACAGATGGATTTGTGCATAAAGACGATAATACAATAGAATTTTCATCCAAAAATGAAAGGTTGACTGATCAAGTACAAAGCCTCTTCCTTAGATTTGGGATAGTTGCAGTAAAAAAGACTAAAGTAAAATGGGCTTCAAATACCGCAAAAAAAATAAAGAGAAAATATTATTTTTTGTATATCCAGAATTATAAAGATATGAAAAAGTTTTATGAAAATATTCCTTTAAAATGCAAATACAAAATAGAAAGACTTGAAAAGCACTTGAAAAATATTAAAATATCTAATCCAAATATAGATTTATTACCTATTGAAGTTAATCAACTTATAAAAAAAGCAATAAATCTTTTAGGTATAAAATATAAGCCTCTAAGAAAGGATTATCCAAAGCTTGCAGCCTACATGGAAGATAGATGCAACCCGACTAGGCAAGGTTTACAAGAAATAATCCCAATTTTATCATCAAAACTACTAGAAATTTATACAACAGGTCTGTCTTTAAAGCAAGATCAATTAGAGCTAGTTAATGCTATGGATGAATTAGGATTATCTGGAAGACAAACAAGCAGAGAACTTGGATTAAGCCAACAAATTATAAGAGATTATTGGGCTAAGAATCTATTCCAAGCAAAGCCAAAAAATTTAGAAAACTTTTATAATTTTATCAAGTCATCAATAACTTATAGAATAGAAGAAATTAAAAATATTTTTAATACCTTATATAATCTAGCAAATTCAGATATATTCTGGGATGAAATAACTTCTATAGAAAAAGTTAAAGGTGAAAAATATGTATATGATCTAACAATACCTAATAACCATAACTTTATAGCAGATGGCATTTTTGTCCATAACAGCAACATCATGGATGCATTAACCTTCGTTTTAGGAAACATCTCTGCAAAATCAATGAGGGCTGAAAAAGCTGCAAACTTAATCTTCAATGGAGGAAAAAAAGGATCTGCGATGAAGGATGCTGAAGTAGCCTTATTTTTTGATAATTCCAAGAAAGAATTTCCTGTTGAACATAATCCAGTAAAGGTTTCAAGAATAATAAAGGATAGTGGAAGCTCTGTCTACAAGATGAATGATGATACTGTTACAAGGCAGCAGATCCTTGAATTATTGAGTCATGCTAAAATAGATCCTGATGGGCACAATATTGTATTGCAGGGAGACATCACATACTTCATGGAGATGAAGCCTGAAGAAAGAAGGCAGATAATAGAAGAAGTTTCTGGGATTTCTATCTATGAAGACAAGAAGCAGAAAGCCATGCTAGAATTAACCAAAGTTGACACAAAATTAAATGAAGCCGAAATAATATTGACTGAAAGAAGCTCTTTCTTGAGAGAACTAAAGAAGGAAAGAGACCAGGCATTAAAATATAAGGAGCTTGAAAAAAATATCAAGAGCAACAAAGCTACATTCCTGCACATACAAATGAACGAGGCTGAAGAAAAAAGGGATGAAGTTGAAAAAAGAATAAATGAACATCAATCTGATCTTGATAAGATAAACAATAAAATAAAAGACATAAAGGAAAAAATAGACAATGAAAAGAAAAACCTTGACAATGTAAACAAAGACATAGAAGAAAAGGGGGAAATTGAAAGCCTAAAGATACAAAAGGAAATAGAAGATTTAAGGACTTCAAAAATAAGAAGCGAGGAAAGACTTAACACCTGCAAAACAGAGATTGAAAAGATAAACGAGAGAATAAAGCAATTAAATGAAGGGCTAAAGGACAATGACAATACAATTTATGGACTTGAAAATTCAAAGAAAGAGCTTGAGAAGAAAGCCAAAGAAATAGAAGCAAAAGAAGCCAAAAACGAGGAAGAAATAAAGAAGTTCAAGGAAAAATACAACATTTTTGACGCTTCAAGCTTTGAAAAGATTGAGAAAGAATTTGAAAATTTGCAGTCAGACATTTTGGAGACAAGAAACAAGTACAACAATTTATTGCAGAAGAAATTCCAGATTGACAGCAAGATAAACTTCCTGAAAGAAAGGATTAAGCAGGGTGAAAAACTGGAAGGCTCTGCAAACCTGAAGAAAAACAAGAATGAATTAAAAAAAGTCAATGATGAACTGACAAAATTGCTGAGCGAAGATAGTGCAATCTCAATACAGTTTTCAAATGCAAACACAAAACTTAATGATACTAACACTGAACTCTACAAGCTGAATGCAAAGACAGCAGCTTTCAAGGAACATTCTTCTACAGACTTGGCAATTAACAAGATTTTAAGCTTAAAGAATAAAAATGTCCATGGTCTGATAACAGATTTAGGAAAAATAGATTCAAGATATACTATGGCAATGGAAGTTGCAGCAGGCTCAAGGATGAAGGCAATAGTTGTAGAAGATGACAAAACAGCAGCAGAGTGCATCAAAGTATTAAAGGAAAGCAAGATGGGTACATGCTTATTTTTACCATTAAACAAGATAAAGGGAAGCCAAAAGCCAAACGCTACCGGAAATGGAGTCTTGGGAAATGCTTTAGACTTAATAGAATTTGATTCTAAATACAAAGAAGCCTTCTCATATGTCTTTGGATCTACACTAATTGTAAATGATGTTGAGACTGCAAGAAGAATTGGAGTTGGAAAGTGCAGAATGGTTACATTGGATGGGGATTTATTTGAATCTTCAGGAGCAATAGTTGGCGGATTCAGGAAACACAAGCTAAGCTTTGCATTCAAGGAAAAAGATGTTGATGAAAAAATAAAAGTATTAGAAGATGAAATTGAAAAAAATCATAATCTAATCAAGCTATTGAACAGAAAAAGAGAAGACAATCATAAAAAAATAAGCGAGCTAAGAAACAACAGGTCATTGTTTGAAGCAGAAATATTCAAGATTGAACAGACAGCAGGCTCAATAGACATTGAAAAGCTTGAGGAAGAAATTAAGCAGCTAAGCAAGAGCCAAGAGCTGAAAGATGTTGAAGAGCTTGAAGAGCTTGTAAAAAACAAGGAAAAGAACCTGGAAAAAATAAAGAAAGAGAAGGAAGAGCTCAAGGGAAGTAACAGCGAGCAAGATGGAGAGGTCATAAACAAGCTGGATTCGTTGGAAACAAAGAGAAACAAAACCAAAGAAGAGCTAATACAGTGCAGGAACGAGATAAAGAACATTGAAATACAGATAAGCAGCATCTACCAACCAGAAAAAGAAAAAGCACTGCAGATCATAAAACAGCAGGAAAAAGAATTTGAAAACTTCAGGAACGAAGCCGGAGAAATTGAAAAGAACCTTATAACAAACAACAAGCATCTTGCTGAAAAAGACAAGTTATTCACAAGATTCCAGCGGGACTACAAAGATTTATTTTTGAAGAGAAACAAGATTTCTGAGGAAATAACAAAAAGAGAAGCAGGCATCGGAAATGAACTAACCAGAATAAGAGAGATTGAAGGAAAAATAAACAACCTTTCAATTAATAGAGCAAAGATAGTGGCAGAATATGAGGGCTTGGCAAAAGAATTCGAGCAGTACCAAGGAGTTTCATTAAGAAAGGGGACAAGCATAGAAGAACTTAAATTGGAGATAAGGAAGTTTGAACAGTCATTAATACAAATGGGCAATGTAAACTTGAAAGCACTTGAAGTTTATGAAGATGCTGAAAAAGAATACAACCATATCATGGAAAAAGCAGAGACACTGAAAACTGAAAAGAATGATGTTCTGAACATGATAGGGGAAATAGAGAAGAACAAGAAAGGGTTGTTCATAAAAACCTACAAGGAAATAGCAAACAACTTCAAGAATATATTCATGTCATTGTCAAGAAAAGGAGAAGCATTCTTGGAGCTTGAAAACAAGGAAGATCCACTTTCAGAAGGGCTTGACATAAAGGTAAGATTGGTTGGCAACAAGTTTCTGGACATAAAATCATTGTCTGGAGGAGAAAAGACCTTGACAGCGCTAGCATTTTTGTTTGCAATACAAGAATACCAGCCAGCTTCATTCTATTTACTGGATGAAGTCGATGCAGCTCTTGACAAGACAAACGCAGAATTGTTATCTAAATTGATTGCGAAATATTCTCAGAATGCACAATACATCTTGATTTCTCACAACGACGCTGTCATTACTGAAGCTCCTTTCATTTATGGAGTGTCAATGCAGGAAAACGGAGTTTCAAAAATTGTCAGTCTGAAGATTTAGATTTTTTTCTTAAAAATACATGGTGGAGAATTATCAATATAACAAGAAGAAGCAAATAAAACAAGGTGCTTGCCCTAGGTATTGTAATTTCCAAGGGAGTTTCAAAAACTATTTTCTGCCTGTTTACAACAAAGAAGTCAGAGTCTGCTGCCAAAGAATCTAAATTGGTAACTTGAACCGTGAATATATAATTGCCATCTCTAATGCCTTCAGGAAGCTTCAATGTTTTTTCAAAAATCTTTACATCGTTAACCAAAACGTTGTTTTCTCTTTCCTGAACTATTATATTACCCTTGAAATCTTTTATTGTGTAATAAACTTCAGAGTACAAAGGATAAGTTTTCTTCAAAGCTGTTATCTTGACATCTGCAGTGACGCTGTCCTTGTCTCTTATGACTCTGCTTTCATCTTTCAAGTTGACCTTGACATCAAAAAATCTCTGCCTGCTTTCAACCTGAAGGATTATTGGGACTTCCTTCAATGTCCTGCCGCCTAAGACATTTATTTTTCCTGTGAAAACACCCAATTTCTTTCCAAAGACATAAAATTCAAGTATCTTGCCCTCGTTTGTATTCAAGTCAAATTCACGTTCTTTCAAAGTTATAAAATCTTCAAGTCCTTCCACTGAAATGTAAAACTTCAACTTTGAAGGTGAGTGACTCAATATCGACAGGCTTGAAAGGATTGTCTCATCTTTAACCAAGTTGAACTTGAATGATTTTGGCTTTATTGAAAACAATTCAACATTGCTTTTTGTACCTTCACCATCGCTGTCAAAAGAGCCAGTGAAATTTACTCTGAAGTTTGACGTTGAGAAGTTCTGATTGTTTGCAGTGTCGTTTGCATAAGCATAGAATATAAAAGTAACATATTGCGGTGGAACATCTAAAGTTCCCTGAGAGCCTGTGCAGCTTATTCTATTGAATTCGGGAGTCAACAATATTCCAGTTGATGTTGTAACCTTGTACCAGCAACTGTCTAGAATCTGGTTGTCATCAAAAACAACAAGTATTGGAATGTTTGTGGCATTATTAAAGAATCCAGACGGATTAAATATTGTTATTGAAGGAGAAAAGAAGTCTGTTGATGCATTTGCCATTATTGAAAAATTAGTCCTTGAAGAAGATGCCAAAACATCATGGCCAATGAAGATTATTCTGTAATCCTTAAGGCTTATTATTACAAAAAAAACTACAAAAATGCCGATAAGTACAAATATGAACTTTTTATTTAGTGTCATGTTCTTTTTGAATAAATCTTTATTTGACCTTCATACAAACCCTGCTTGGCATCACTAGGAACAGAAGCTGTCATAGTGACCTTCTTTTTCTCACCAGGTGAAATTAAAAAATTGTTGATAGATGGATGAACAAAGTCAACATCATCTACAAAAATTTCTATTCTAGCATCCTTATCTGATGTAACAAAAATGTCTCTGTCAGCAGAATTTCCAGCAGGTATAGTGCCAAAATGAATCTTGTCTGCGTCCAAATTAAATCCGACATGGTCTCCAACAACAACGTCAAAATATAAAATTTCAACACTAAAGTTAAAATAAAGTACTGAAGCTACTAGAGCAATGAATATAAAAGGAACTAAAAAAAAACTAATCTTCATCTTCCTTCTTCCTCCTGCCCAATATGAACCAGAGCAAGTCTATCAATATTATGAAGATTATTATCCCTATAAGCAACTTTGTCATGTCAATCTTAAGTCTTTCAAATATGTAGATTTTTCCTGTCTCTTCATAGCTTTCATTCTCATAAGACAACCTAATCAAGATTCTATACTCGCCTTTATTCAATCCAGTTGTGTCAAAGAAAGTCCATAAAGTATCCTGAGCCCATGGCTTCAAGTCAAGAGATGGTGTCTTAAAAGAAGTTACAACCTCTCCATTTGCATCAAGAACAAAAACCTGAGCTGAAACTCCCTTTACTTCCTTTCCCCACCTATTCTCTATTTCCAACTCAAACCTTGATATCTTGTCCTTCTCAAAAGTATTTGAATAATTAAGAAGCTTCACGAAAAAAGTTCCAATCTTGAATGGCTTTTCAGCGCCAAAAGCTATTCCATCATATCTCAAGACAGCCCTTGCAAAATAATCCCCTGGCTGGAAGTCAGTTGTATTGACTTTTGTCCTGAACTCAAAGTCCTCTTGAGAAGGTAAATTCCTTACTATAACAGATATTGATTTAGCAATTTCATTATCTAATGAAAGCTCAATATTTCCTTCTATCAACCCTATTAAATCGAGACCTACATTTCTTATCTTCATCTCAATGTTCAAATCATCTCCAAGATTAGTGTCTGGAACTTCAAACAAACTTATTTCTGCATATTTTCCAGGATATGGAATGAAGAAGTATATGGCTGCTTTTACTGTAACAACAGTGCCAAAACCAGTACCTGTGTTTGTAAGCTGGGAGGCCCCTTCCGTTGCCCCAACATAAACAGGATGCCATCCTGGAGTTAAAGGCTCTTTAGGAAAATTAATCTTAACATTTACATGGTAATTTGACCTTGCAGGAACAACAATATTTTTAGGATCTATCTCAACATTGTCTTTTATCGCACCGTCTGGAAACAAAGTAACTGCCATGGGCTCAAAATTTATATTGACAACATCTATGCCAACTGTAACAGACTCTCCTGGCTTGTATTCTATATTTTGGTCTGATGGTGAAAGCCCAACTGCAGAGACGCTTGCTGCCAACACTAGCATAAAAAACAAAACCTCTTTTTTCATTATTATTGCCCTCTTTAAGTTCCAGGACAAGGCAATACTGAGCAGTAACGTTGAGCAGTAACATTGACCATTGTTTCTCTGTAGCCTGGCCTGACATCAGCAGGAATTCCTAGATAAATATCTATGTTTAATGCATCTGTAGATTCTGTAAAGGTAAAGTTAGTGCATACGTTTGTTGGAGTTGCTGTGAATGAAGTGATTGTACCTGTTAAATTGCTTGTTCCTGAACAGCTTCCAGTTTCATTTTGAGAAGCGTTCCATTCATAAGTTGGATTTGTCCCGCCAATAAAACCAGATGCTGTGACACTATAAATAGTGACATTGACGTCTACGTTCCCGTCATTCTGCAAAACCAAGGGACCTGGATCCTTGAATGATGAAGGATTTATGTCGGGATCTGTAGTATTGATTGTTGTAAGGTTTGGGGCATAGACCAAGCTTCCATTGCCGAAGTCTACAAATGAAATGTTGAATCTTACTATGACTGTCGGAGCGATAGTAACGTTAACTCTTGCAGAAGCATTTGAAGACTGAAAGCCAGTTATCAAGTTAGAATCAAATTTTCCTAATTTAATAAAGTTTAATGATGCTGCAAATAAAGTTATTGCTATGAAAACAAACAAAAGATAAAACAAAGTTTTATTTGTAATCTCAGCCATTCTTGTTAGCCTCTTTTGAATCAGAATTATTTTCAAGCGACAATATGGTAAAGCCAACTTTTCCGCCCGATGCTGGAGGCGAATAATAAATTTCATTTTTTGAGCTTAAGGCATCCAAAGTAATCCATGTACCTAAAATAGACAAAACTATTGCTATTATTAAGACAACCATTACAAGTTTTCTAGGTATTTCCTCTTCCATGTTACTCGTATTTTGTTGCTACCTTACCATTTTCTCTGTGAAGCAACTCTGCTCCTTCTTCCTTATGCCAAAGCACCATATCCTGACTGTATGAATTTCCTTCTGTTCCTGTGGTCAATCCAACAAAGTTGCAATTTAATTGTCTTCCTGCTTTCCATGTTGTGCCGTTTGCATCAACCAAAGTGCAGGTTGCATTAACACTTTCAATAACTAAAGCATAATCAACTAAAGACTTACCAATTCCATTTCTAATAATGAAAGTTCCTGTTCCATCAGACTTGACAATGAAATCATCACAGTTAAATCCTGGAGCCAAGATGCATGATTTTGGCAATATCCCTTTTGGATTCAATACACCGAAATAAGCCAATGCTCCAATTGCTATTAGAACTACTAAAATAGCCCAGCCATAGGTCATTAAAAACTCTAAAGCTGCTTGTCCTCTTTTGTTATTCATGATTTATCACCTTTACTCACTTTGAAGTTAATATATCCTAAACTTTAATTGTATTTAAGCTTTATTGTTAAATTTTTTCCTCTATTTTTCTTCTTTTTAAGTATCTAAACCAAATTATATTCAAGACTACAAGGACAACAACTGCAATCATAATTGCTGAATTTCTCTTTAAAATTCCTTCTTTGCCAGAAACTACTTCAGCTGTTGCCGAAACCAATGAGGTTTTAATCTGATTCAATGTAACTTCCAAATCTACCTTTGTTTCTTTGACTTTTCCTTTGTAGTGAAGCACTATTACTGCTTTATAAAATCCTGACTGCTGGTCTTTTGTATCCCAGAAGGCTTCAATTACTTCATTACTGTTTGGAGCAAGCTGTGTTGTTGCAGATTTAGACTCTGAGATAAATACGTTCTTGTCGTTTTGTATCAATAATTCTGCATATAAATCATCAATCATCTCCTGCCATCTGCTCTCTACAGTTATTTCAAATTTGGCAACATCTCCTAATTGGAAGTTCCTGACTTTTACATCAGTAATTTCAACTATTGGATCTCCTAGAGTGAATGTAGTCTCGTAAGTTTCTAGCTTTCCATCATAGTCTAATATGACAACAGCATAGTACAATCCTGGATTAATGCTTGAAGTATCCCACTTTGAAATCAATTCTTTTCTTCCTTTAGCATCTATAGACTCTTCTGTTGTAAATAATTTAGCAATTGGCTTGTTGTCAGGACCCTGAACTTCTATAGAGGCTTTTGCCTTTTCAATCTTTTCATCTCCCAAGTTGAAAACTGGCAAGATAAACTTGACTTCTCCAGGCTGTTCATCTATTTCAAACTTGAAACTGACGTGCTTGCCTGGGAATGGAACTCTGATTACTAACTGTGATGCTACTGCCAATGAAACTCCGACATAAGTTCCCTTTGCATCTGAAGCTTCGGCAAGTTCTTGGGCAATTATTGAAACTTCATGGTCACCTGGCCTTCCTAATGCACTTCCAGGGATGTCAAGTTTATCTTTGAAGTTCTTCATGTATTCATCTGCCTTGAATTCTACAAACTGGCTGCTCAAAGTTACATACTTATCCAGCTTATCATCGCTCTCAAGCTTCAATAAGACTTTCATGTCTTTATGTTCAGTATTTACAACAGAGAATTTTATTTCTTTTTGTATATGCGGCTCGAATTCTAAGACTGTTCTGCCTGGAGTGATACCTATTGCTGAAACTTGTATTGTGAAAATAGCTGAAGCTAACAAAAATACTGCAATAATCCAAATTAATTTTTTATTCATCTTGCTTTCCTATTAAAATTTCATCTGTCAAGTTGAGATCGATTATACTTCCAACATCCAAAATTGCATAACCTAATGGAGAGAATCTTCTGTCTGCTATTGTGACGTTCACTTTCACATTTCCTGCATTTTCTAGCTGGTAAGTGCCATTCAATTTCAGATTCAAAGCTACTTTGCTTGATATTGTGAAGTTGTAGATTTCACTAATTCCAGTTCCTCTCCAGAAATATAATCCTGGAGACAATTCCAATATGAATGGAGGATTGATTTTTATTGGGGAAGTGAAGAAAATATTGTCATCTACCAAAATATTTCCAAGTCCAATTTTTCTGAATCCTACTCTTGTTGAGTCTAATACAGAACCGTCATCAGGATACACCAAATAGTCTGTGTAGATAGCAAGGACTACAAAGATTGCAATCACTGAAAGCAGCTTTACTTTGTTCATCTTTCCTCCTTTGAATATAAAGAAGCCAAGACAGAGGAAATACCAGGGGGCTCATCCAAGTAATTAACCTCCATCTTAGCTTTTCTTCTCAATTTGGGGAATTGAGCGTGAATCATGGGAATCCTCCAGCGTAGTAACCAGTAATTGTCAAAATATTTGACCTGTTTCCTGGAGGCTCGTCTATTGGCGGAGTAATAGATATGTCAGCTTCACCACTATCTGTCAAATTAGAGAAATTCAACTGCGAGAACATTTTCTGCGTTGTAACTGCAACATTTGTGAAAGTGGTTGTAGACCCTGACCAGTTAAATGCGCCTTCTTCTCCAGTTGCATTGTCTACCTTGAACTGGAATGCTGATGATGGCGAAGGTGCTTGTACAAAAAGAAGCTTGTCTGCTGTCTTGTTGACATTAATTAATGAGTTACCATCGTTCTGAACAATAAATGGCCTTGGACTGTTGTCTGTTGTATCATCAGTTACACCAATCTGAGCATTTGTGAAGTTTACTGATGAATTGTCTGTGCTGATAGCAACCAAAACTGAAATGTTTAAAGTCCTGTGAGTGCTGTTGAAGCTGTATTCAAAACCGTCATAAGATCTTACAAACCATCTGTAGAAATAACCGTCATCTGCGAAGAAGTCCAAATCATCTGTCAAGTTCAAGCTGGTTGTAGTTGAATTCAATAATCTGTTGTCTGACGCGCAGCCGCCTATGCATAATATTTCCAAAGTGTAATTGATTCTGTCAACTGAGTCTGCATCTCCTGATGTAATCCATGAGAAGTTTACATTTCTTTCTGTTGTAACTGTTAAATTTGCAGGAACATTCTGTATTACTGTGTAAGGTCTGCTGTTTACAACTGAAACCAAAGAGGAATTTGTTTCATCGCTTGTGAACTGACCATCTGAAACCTGAACTCCGCATCTCCAAGACTCTCCCTTTTCCTGCAAAGCATTTGTGAAATTAAATGAAGTTAAAGTTCCATTTGCAACTACAGTTGAGTTCTGCTGGTAGAATGTTGTTGTGTTGTACCATTTTATTGTTGTTGTCAAAACATCATCTGCGTTTGGATCTGAAACTGTGAATGAGCAGTTGAACTGGTCAGTAGTGTTTGCTGGATTTGGACCTAAGGCGACATTAAGGATTGTTGGGGCTATGTTTGGGGCTGTTTCTGCAAATCCAAATGCGACTTGCTTAACATCTGATGATTGATATCTGTCAAATGTTTCAAAAGATAATTTCCACTGGAAGAAACGATTGGCAGGGACTACTGACTCATTCAAAGGATAAACTTGAGTCATGTTTTCAAAGTAAGAGGTTGTAGTGTTTGCTGGACCTACAAAAGATTCCCCAGCGCAATTAATATCATCACAGCTTCTGATTTGAAGCCTTGCTTTTGAAAATGCACTGTCATAAATATTTTGCAATTCTAATTCTGATAGAGTTCTATTGAGAATGAATAAAGTATCAATTGTTCCATTGAAGGCTGATTGAGGACTTGTAGATAAAGAACCAATCAATGTAGTCCCATTAGTATTGTTGAAACCTCCTGAAATTATTGAAGTACAAGCAGCAACCCTATGTCTTTCTCTAGGAATTTGAGAAATAGTCCAGACTGTTGCGTTCTGGTCTGATGAATTGAATGTTAAAGCTAAGAAATACCATCTGTTTCTTTCTAATATTACCCCACTTTGAGCACTACCACATAACGGAGCAGTAGTTCCTAAAGCATAGAAAGGCTGTGCTCCATTGTTTGAAGTTCCCTGAATACCAAAGGATTTTCTTCCCCTGTTTGCATTAAGGGCTCCAGATTCATCTCGGTTTATATTAATAATATATCCAAGACCTTGCGAACCTTGCCATTCCCATCTCATTATAATGCCAATGGTTGCTGAAGAATCATTATTAAAGTCGAAGTTGGAAGTGTTTTGCCCTTCTATTCTCATGAAAGTTGTCAAGTTGAAGTATCTTGCTTTCCCTTCTATTCCTGTTGTAACTGCAGGGCATCTTGATGCGTTGTTTCCTATTCCATTTCCACAAGTTCCACCTAAAGAAGAATTTGTTGAGCTTAAAAATAAAGTATCATTTTCTCCTGATTCGTTATTAAATCTAAAAATAGTTACCTTGTCATTTGGGAAATCTTTCTGGCTTAACCTCTTTGGATAGTTTTGAGAACCGTTGAATGTCAAGTTGCCAAAGAACTGGGTGGTGTTTAAGTCAAACACTTTTGAAGTGAAGGTTCCATTTTGAGGATACTTGCCTCTTAACCTTTCAAATATAGCCCTTATCTCTGGAATGCTTAAAGTCTTGTTGTAGATTGCAAGCTCGTCTATGAAGCCGTTGAAACTTGCAGATGAAGAGCTGTCATTGGCTGAACCCAAGTATAGATTCATCTTTCCATCGCCATCAAGATTAGAAATGTTAATCATGTTTGGTGAATCTACACTTCTCAAAGCTCCAGCATCTATTCCTAATCCTTCATCCTGAACAAATAAAGTTACATTAGCCCCATTGTTGGAATAATTAGAAGTGAAAGCCATGAATCTCCATTTCTGGTCTGATGGAGAACCACCTGCACCAGAAACTTGGATTGTTGTTGTAGTTCCAGTTGCGTTTTGGTCACGAATTTGCATTATCAAAGTTGATGAGCTGAAAAGAACACTAAAGGTATTTGACTTTGTAAGTCCAATAGAATGGCATATTATACACAAGCTTAAACCTCCAGTTGCATTTGGCATCCACATTAAAATAACTGTTGCATTTTGTCCCAATCCAATTGGATTTATCGTGATGTTTCTTCCAGTTGTATTAAAAGTCAAAAATCCTTGTATTCCGCCTGAATTTGTCAAGTCATCTTCAAAAGATATTTTAGGACACTTGTCTCTTGGGTCTAAAGACAATGGAGAGCAAGAGCCATGATTATTGTTTCCAGAAGAGTCATTGAAGAAAGAAGAATTACCTTCGTTTCTCCATGATTCGTTGTTGAAATGCAACGATAAAAGCATATTTGAATACAATGAATTATTAAGCTCAGAATCGTTGGCGTGAACTAAGGTAACATTAGCTGCTGTTGCTGAGACCTGAATTGTAGTGTTTGCGCTAAAGTTTAAGATAGCTGTAAATTCTGCAGCTGATCCTGTTAAAACATCAGATGGCCTGCTTGTAACTGTAACTACAGTTGAATTGACAAAGTTTGATCCTAAAAGGCCGTCTGAAGAATTCCATTGAACCAATACTGTATTGTTGACTGTAATATTCGTTGCGTTGAAAACAATTGACAAGATGCCGCCAGAAGGAACACTATTCAAGAATTGCAAGGTTATATTTGTCTTGTCATTAATGAATAAAACTGCAGTTCCATTAATCCTGTCTTCTGAATCAGAATCTGTTACTGTTACAGAAGCGTTTATCTGCTCGCCTGTGGCAAAGAAGGTTCCATTTGTGTAGTTTATTGCTGCGTTAGTCAATACAGGAGCTGCATTTGTTCCATAACCTACTTTAACAAGCTTGACATCTGCTGTCTGAAGCCTGTCATATGTTTCATATGATAATTTCCACTGGAAGAACCTATTAGGTATTACAATAGAATCGTTCAATGGATAAACTTGAGTCATGTTTTCAAAAGATGAGCCTGCTGTGCCATTTACTCCTACAAAGGTTTCACCAGAACATGATTCATCATCGCAGCTTCTTACCTGAAGCTTTGCTTCTGAAAACGCAGAATCATAAATCCTTAGAAGCTCAAATTCATCTAATGTTCTGTTGACAATGAAGATTGTGTCTATTGTGCCATTGAAACCTCTAGCTCCAGCAAGTGGAGTTTCAGAACCTATTATGGTAGTTTCATTTGTATTGTTAAAGCCACCAGAAATAATGCTTGAACAAGAATCAGCAGGATGCATTTCTCGAGGTATAGGAGAAACATGCCAAACTGTCTTGTTTTGTGTTGTATGATTAAAAGTTAAGGCAACTAAATACCATCTTTTTAGCTCAAGAGTGACTCCTGCTTCTCCACCACCACAAAAACCTGAATTTCTTCCTAAAGTCCAAGAGAGATCGCCTCCATTCCTAGCCTGTGCAAGAACATAAAGCTGTTTTGATCCAGAACTCCCAGCTATACCATCCAAATCGTTCATTGAAAAAATGTAATAATTGATACCAGAGCCACCAGACCCAAGGCCGTTCCAGTTGATAATAGCCCCTATAGTGAAAGAAGAATCATTGTTATAGTCAAAGTTTGATGTATTTTGATTTTCTATTCTTATGAATTGCGAGGTGTTAAAATTAACTGCATTGCCTTCAATTCCTGTTGTGATTGAAGGGCATCTTGATGCATTGTTACCAACACCTTTGCCGCAGGTAGCACCTAAGGAATTATTGGCTGCATCCAAAAATAAGGTGTCGTTTTCTCCTACAGTATCATTATTGAACCTGAAGATTGTTACCTTGTCGTTTGGGAAATCTTTTTGGGAAAGCCTTCTTGGATAGTCTATTGAGCCGTTGAAAGTAATATTTTTGAATTTCTGCAAAGAGCCTAAGTCAAATACTTTAGAGGTGTAAGTCCCATTTTGGGGATACTTGCTCCTTATTCTTTCATACACTGATTGAATTTCTGGGATGCTTAAAGTTTTGTTGAAGATTGCTATTTCATCAACGTAACCAGTGAAAGCGCCGCTGGTATTTCTCTGGCCTATATAGTAATTCATCTTTCCATCTCCGTCTAGATTTGAGATGTTAATTGCACTAGTAGAACCGACCATTTTCAATGCAGGATAATCTAAGGCTCCGGATATTTCATCCTGAAAGAACAGAGTAATGTTGGCACTGTTGCTGCTATAATTAGAGGTGAAAGCAACAAAGCGCCATTTTTTCGGATCTGGGTCATTATTTGTACCTGAGCTACTGATGGTATGAAGATTCTGCGTTGCATTATTATCAACTATCTGAACAATTATGTTAGTGCCAGCTTGAAATGCAAAAGTATTCTTCATTGTTGCTCCCTGAGCAGCCTGAGGATTGCTATTGTCATTGCATATTATGCAGCCATCAGATGATGACCCATTGACCATAATCAACATAATTACTGTAGCGTTATTACCCAACCCAAGAGAATTCACAGTGATGTTGCTTGAACCATTAAATTCTAGGAAGCCTTGGATTCCCCCAGACATGGTATAATTATCATCAAACAATATTCTTGGACATCTTGTTTCTAATGAAGGACAGCTTCCATGATGATTATTTCCAGAAGAGTCATTGAAGAAAGATGAGTTGCCTTCGTTTCTCCATGACTCGTTGTTGAAGTGCAATGATAACAACAATTTATCATTTGAAGATAAAGTTGTAGTGTTTATTTCAGAATCGTTACCATGGACTAAAGTTATATTTCTTGCAGGAATGCTGCTTTCAAGGATTGTTGTGTTTGCAGAGACATTTATCTGATTAGAAAGCGCACCTTTTGTAGTTGCAAAGCTTGATGGGGCGTTTGCTATGAATGAGCTTGAGTTCAAGAATACTGTAGAATAACCATCAGTAGCGCTGAACTGAAGTTTGACATCATCTTCACTTGTCAGATTTGTCCTGTTAAAGATAACTGAATAAGTGCTGGAAGCAATTTTATTATTATCAAAAGTGGATGTTATATTTGCCTTGTCATTTACAAACAGAACAACAGTTGCATTAATTCTGTCTTCAGTGTTTTCCTCCAAAATATAGGCAGAAGCATTAATGAAGTCGCTTGTAGAAAAGAAAGTTGTGTCTGTGTAGTTTATTGTTGCATTTGATATAACTGGAGCAGTTTGAGCACACACCCCGATGCAGAAGCTTCTTGTCTCGCTGAAATTGTAGTTTATCCAGTCTGAAACATTTGCAATCCAAAAGTAAGTGCCATTTTTTAATCTGTAAACATCTTCAATCTCGGATAGCCTTAAAGATCTGTTCCAGATTGCTATTTCATCCAGTAAACCAGCGTAATAGTTTGAATCTTCGCTGTCTCTTCCGATGTCTATAAAATTATGGTTAGTTGAAGTGTCTTCATAAGTCGCCATAGTGCCTCTTTGGACACCATCAATGTAAAGTTCAGACCTGCTTGCAGCAACAGAATGCGTTGCAACAACATGAGTCCACTTGTTTAAGCTTAATGCGCTTGTTGCAGTTATTGACTGATAAGAACCTGTGTCTAAAGCAAACACTACGCTAGTTCCAGTTTGATAAATGATAAGGAAATTTCCAGAGCCTGCAAGACCGTGACCCATAGAGACAAATTTATGTTCACCTGTCAAAGTATGTGGCATTACCCACAATGAAATTGTTTCTTCCTGCTTGTCGTTTGCAGCCAACGAACTTGTATTAATAAAATCATTAGTGCCATCAAACTGCAGAGCATAACCAAACTTTCCAGAAATATTGAAGAATGGGCAAGAAGAACCTGAACAGCTTAAATTGCTTCTTCTTCCAGATGCGTCAAAGAAATTTGTTGTGCCTTCATTATGCTTTGTCTCGTTGTTTGCATGCAATATCAATATTGTATGATTGTCTTCAACTGTTACAGGAGAAGTCCAGTTGTATGTGACTTGAGAGCCATTAAATATTGTGCCATTGAATTTGTAAAGCAAGGTAGTGTCATTCAAAATTGAGCTGTTAATTCTGCCGTAAATCTCTACTCTTAATGGCTGAGTTAATACATCATCGTATGGCGTTGCATTCAAGATAACGTTGAAAACTCCTTGAGTGAAAGTCGTTCCATTTGCAGGAGCGTTCAAAACTATTGAAGGCGCGTCTGTTTGCTGGTTAACGTAAAGTGTATTTAATGGAGTTATGTTCACGCTTTTTGAATCATACAAAACATCAGATATTTTTACCTTCCAATAATAAGTTCCGTTTTTTAATCTGTATAAGTCTAAAATTTCATTTGCGGATAAAGAACGATTCCAAATTGCAACTTCGTCTATAGCCATCGTTGAAGGAAAAGTCCCTACATTATATCCCCCAATTGTATCAATATCTTGAACTGCATTAGAACCTAAAGTAAGATTGCTTCCTAATTGAACTCCATTTTTAAAAAATCTAACTTGCCTGTCACTTCTTGTAATAACGACATGATTCCAGATTCCTGATGTAAATCCATTATGGGCGGTAGAAACAAAATTACCAGCGACAGCAGAATAATAGATGGTCGTGGTATCAATATATGGGGCATAATGACCAGCACTTCCGCCAATTACAACTCCATCTCCACTATCCTTCCAGTTTAGCCATAATGAAAATGAACTATTTATTAATCCAATTGTTTTAAAAGTAATATTGTTAGCTACGCCATCAAATTCGTAAGTTCCGCCAAACTTTCCCGATGAATTGAATAAAGGACAATTTGAGCATACTCCATATTTATTTAATTTGGACGAATCATTGAAAAAGCTTCCATTTAACTCATTTCTTTCAGTTCTATTATCTAAGTGATATAATAAAAGCAAACTACTATCTTTATTGTCTGTTACAAGAGAAGTCCAGTTGTAAGTAATTTGTGTGCCATTGAAGATTGTATCATTGCCTTTGAACAACAATAAGGTATCATTTAATGTTGTAGTATTAGAACCATAAATCTCTACTGTCAAAGGAGAAGTAAGCGAGTCATTTGCAGACGTTGCGTTTATACTAATTGTAAGATTAAATCTATTTTCAAAGTAGTTTGAATTGTTTTGCGGTGTATTAATCTTTATTGAAGGCTGGAATTCTCTATTGACATAAATAGTGTTGACTGGATGAAGAGTTGAAGTTTTGCCTACACTAACATTTACAATCCAATAATAAGTGTCATTTCTTAGCCTGTACAAGTTTAAGATTTCATAATCATCCAAGCTTCTATTCCAGATTGCAACTTCGTCTATTGAACCATTCCAGAACCTATTTACAGAGTCTGTTGGTCCTACTCCGCCAATTCTCAATTCATTATTTGTTATAGGAAGAGTATTATTGGTGATGTTTATCTGATAAGTTAATGTCCTGTTCACTCCATTAAGATAAAATTTCAACCTGCTTGAATTAATATTAGCACTGCCATTGAAAACCATTGCAACATGGAACCATTCTCCAGCCCTAAATTCATTGTCATTTGTATAGCCAAACTGAGAGCCACCATAATTTGACACAATAAAGTCATCATTGCCACCAACCCCTGTTGTGCCTGTTTCAATTACCCAGCCTACATTGTTGCTATTGGCAAACTTTGCAACAACTGCCTTCAGGTTTAATAATGTTCTTGCATAGACCCATGCAGAAACAGTCATTTCAGAAAGATTGTCTGTGTCTGTGATGTCTGTGACATTGATAAAATTATCTATGCCATCAAATGTGTAAGTCCCACCAAACTTTCCTGATGTGTTTGTTACTGAGCAATTTGTTCCTACGCATAGCCCATGATTTTCATTGCCAGAAGAATCATTGAAGAAGGTTCCATTATTTTCATTTCTTGATGATAAATTGTCAAGGTGCATCAGCAATATCAATGATTTATCACCTTTCTCAACCAGCGGAGAAGTCCAGTTGTAAGTAATTTGTGTGCCATTGAAGATTGTGTCATTGCCTTTGAATAATAAAACAGATTCATTCAAATCATTTATATTTGACGAGTTTGAGCCGTAGATTTCAATTGTCAAAGGAGTTGTAGTCAGATTGTAAATTGCAGTGAAATTCAGGGTTATGTTAAAAATCTTTTCTATAAAGTTTGTGCCATTTATGAAACTAGTATCATTTCCAGAGAAGTTGAACGTCAATGAAGGAGTTACTTCTACGCTATAACTTGTCTGAATAGAATTTACATCTGCTGTTTGATATCTATCATAGCTTTCAAAAAATAATTTCCACTGGAAGAACTTGTTAGCAGGGGTTACAGTGCTATTAAGAGTGTATAACTGCGACATATTATCAAAATAAGTATTTGCTGTTCCGTCTTTTCCAACAAAGGTTTCACCTGAACAAGCAGAATCATCACAGCTTCTTACCTGAAGCTTTGCAGTTGAAAATGCACCATCATAAAGCTTTAGTAATTCACTTTCAGACAATGTCCTGTTGACAATGAATAAAGTGTCTATTGTTCCATTGAAAGAAGATGAAGGAGTTACTGCTATAGTTCCAATTAATGTAGTGCCATTTGTGTTGTTGAAGCCACCTGAAATTATATTAGAACATGAAGTAACTCTGTGCCTTTCTCTTGGAACTGGTGAGATTTGCCAGACAGTTGCGTTCTGGTTTGATGAATTAAAAGTTAATGCGAGGAAATACCACCTGTTTCTTTCTAAAATTATTCCACTTTGAGCTCCCGAACATAATGGAGCTGTAGTTCCTAAAGCATAGAAAGGTTGAGCACCATTGTTTGCAGTTCCCTGAATACCAAATGACTTTCTTCCCCTGTTTGCATTTGCACCACCAGCTTCATCCCTATTCATATTAATAATATATCCAAAACCTTGCGAACCTTGCCATTCCCATCTTAAGATAACTCCTATTGTTGCAGAAGAATCATTGCTAAAATCGAAGTTGGAAGTGTTTTGTCCTTCAATTCTCATGAAAGTTGTCAGGTTAAAGTATCTTGCCTTGCCTTCTATACCTGTTGTAACTGCTGGACATCTTGAAGCGTTGTTTCCTATTCCTAATCCACAAGTTCCGCCCAGAGAAGAATTTGTTGAGCTTAAAAATAAAGTATCATTTTCTCCTGACTCGTTGTTGAACCCGAAAATTGTAACCTTGTCATTTGGGAAATCTGACTGGCTGAATCTTCTTGGATAGTTTTGAGAACCATTAAAAGTGATATTTTTTAAGGTTTCAGTGGTATTTAGTGCAAAAACTTTTGATGTATATGTTCCATTTTGAGGATACTTGCCTCTTAATCTTTCAAACAATGCCCTTATCTCCGGGATGCTTAAAGTCTTGTTGTAGATTGCAACTTCATCTATGAAGCCGTTGAAAGGTGAAGAAGCATTTGTCTGCCCTATATAATACTGCATCTTTCCATCACCATCTAAGTTAGAAATATTTATCATATTTGCAGAATCAACGCTTCTTAAAGCATATTGGTCAATTCCTGTTGCTCCTCCTTCATCTTGGACAAACAAGGTAACATTAGCTCCATTGTTGGAATAATTTGAAGTGAACGCTATGAATCTCCATTTTTGATCTGTTGGGCTTCCACCTGCACCAGAAACTTGTATTGTAGTTGTTGTCATGGTTGCATTGTTGTCATTAACCTGCATTATCAAAGTGCTTGAGCTGAATAATAAGTTGAAAGTATTTTTCTTTGTATTAGCTGGGCCATTGCAAAGGATACATAAAGACAATGCTCCAGTTGCATTTGGCATGAACATCAAGACAACTGTTGCGTTCTGGCCTAATCCTATTGGGTTTATTGTTATATTTCTTCCATTTGTTTGAGTAGTGTTAAATTGTATGAAACCTTGAATGCCGCCAGAATTTGTTAAATCATCTTCAAAGAATATCTTTGGGCACTTGTCTCTTGGGTCATCTGCCAATGGAGAGCAAGAACCGTGATTGTTGTTTCCTGAAGAGTCATTGAAGAAAGAAGAATTGCCTTCGTTTCTCCAGCTTTCATTGTTGAAGTGCAATGATAATAACAAATTGGAAGTGAGTGAAGTGTTTATTTCTGTGTCATTGCCGTGAACTAAAGTCAAGTTTGAAGCTGTTGTAGATACCTGAGTTGTAATGTTGGTTGATGAAGTTGCATGCGCTGTAAATTCCTGAGTCGTATTTGTAACTATCAAAAAAGTCTGCAATGACAAGTGAGGAACTATCCACTGTATTTCATCTGCGTTTCCATCTTCATCATAGTCTGAATAAGTGAAAGGAAGTATTTGATTATTGTTTGTAACCCAGTAAACCCTTATAAAATCTGGATGAATATTAGCTACAGCAGTATAAGCAAGAACATTCTGATAACTAATGTCAGAAGATACAGAAACTGTTTTCTGGTTTTCTTCTTCAACCTCGACCAACTCAGGACCTTGAGTCTCATAAATGACTTCAAGAGTGTCGTTTTTTGTTATGTTTTCATTTATTTTTATTGTAATATTCTCTTCAGGCTCAAAGCCGAAAAATCCCGTAAATCTAAAAAACCTTACAAAGAAATTTCCTGTAATAGCATTGCCATTAGATTGAGTTTCATTTTCTAAAACAGGATTTATCTCAATGTCTGCAGTAATATTATTTTTAAGAACAGTAATGTTCTCAGCATAAGAAGGAATCTCAGTCAATAAACCTGATATAGTTTCATTTACAGTTATTGTCTTGACCCATTTTACAGGCTTTCTTACTACAATAGGATAATGCTCTAGAAGTTCTGTAATGTTTGCTTTTGTATAAAGAGGAACTTCAGTTGTAATATTACTCTCATTTGAAGAAGTTTCGTTTGTTACATTCACAGGAACAATCGTGACATTGACAATGCTTATGTTCGTTGTTTCATTTGTGATGTTTACTTCTGCTGTAATGTTTGTCTCATTTGAAAGTGTAAAGTTAGTAACATTTATAGTGAAATTAGTTTCTTCCTGCGTAACATTTGCTTCAGTTTCATTTGTAATGTTTTCTTCAGCTGTCTCGTTTGAAAATGTAAAGTTAGTCTCAGTTAAGTTTGAAACATTAGATATCATATCTATGGAGATGTTAAAAAAAGTCTCGTTAAATTGCTCTGAAACATTTACTGAAGATTCATTAGAAGTGTAATTAGTATTGTTTACAGCTATAGCAAATGCAGTGTTCCAAACAGATTCTGAGAATTCTCCAGAAACGTCCTTAATATATTGCCATAAGCCTAAGCATTCATTTGCATCAAAGTCAAATAAGCTGCACTTGTACAAGCTTCCTGTAGCATCAGAAAAAAATTCTGCCTCGTCAAAATCCAGATCATGCTTGAATGCAAAAGAGGTTAAAAAAGAAAGATGAGGTGGGGGGGCTAAATCCACCTCTCTTAACTCTATTGAAGAACCTGACTTTAGATTTTTTATCTTGATTTTTTCAACTACATTTCCAGTTATAAGCTCAGAATCAGCATCTAAAGGAGCTATATAATCAATGTCATTTATCTTTATAGAAATTGTCTCATTTTCGTGGACTGTAAAGCCTGTCAGTTTGAAGTCAGAAACAAAGAAAGTTCCTAAGCCAACAGCAAATAAAAGAAAAACAAGCAGAAATACAAATGGAATTTTTTTCTTTTCAGAAATTTTTTCAGGCTTTTGCTTCAAGAAATCAATTATTGAATTATTTTTAAGCTTTTCGGGGGTTAAATCAGAATCTATAGTGTAATTGTTGGGGATAATAAAAAAAAGACTGAATCTGTGCTTTATTTTTCTTCTTATGGCCAAGTATAAAGCGAACAAAAGCAATAGAATGAAAACAATATAGATAGGCGTGAGATGATTGGCAGCAGAATTAAAGCTTTCTAAAAATGGTGTTTTATAGAAACTGGAGGTTATAAAATTAGCTGAAGAACTAGAAAACAAATATAATGTCAATAATATCAAACTTACTGAAGCTGAAACTAATAAAGTCGCGAACAATGGTTTCAAAGGAGAGAAATATAAAATTGATTCTTTCTTCTCTTCTTTTTCAAAGTCAGAAAGCTTTGCATTTTCATTCTTAAGAAGCTTAGAGTCAAGCTCATGGTAAGATTGTTCCAGCTCAGATTCTGAATCTAGGTCAAAGAATTCTTCGTTTACAGGGGCTCTTAATAAATCTAGTCTGTCTATTATCTTTTTATTTTCGTAGTCATCTTCTAATTTTTTTAATTCATTTTCGTAAGCTTCTAATGTTAAAGATTTAGTATTAAAGTCAGAAGGAATTGGAGATGATAATAAATTAAGCCTTTCAGAGATAGAACTATCTAGTTTTTTAGAACTAACTACTGCGCCACGCCTTTTTCTTTGCAAACTACTAACCCCTTTTAACAAATCGGAGAACTCTTTTGCCTATTACATACTACTAAGTGCAGTACGTAAAAAAAGGTTAATTGAGCCCCCTTTATTTTACTGATTACACTATTAAATTAACTTTTAACCCCAAGAATAACAACTAAAATTGATTTATATAGTTTTCTGTGAAGGAAAATTACTACATTTAAAGGAATATCAATCAAATAAGGCTGACTAGTCTGGATTATTACTTTTTAAAAGCTTATAATAAGCCTTTTTTTACCACTTCCTTTAATTTTGGATATATTTTATCTTTAATTAATCTTTTTAGCAAAACTTCGTAAATCTTACGGTAAATATAAAAGTTTTAGATTATATGAACGACAAAGTATATAAAAACTAATAACTTATTTAGATAATGCAAGTAAGATTGAAGCCTGCAAATGTGGAAAAAATAAAAAAGAGGCTAAGAAAGTATACTGAAAAAGACTTAGAATATAATGAGCCACATTTTACCCTTAAACTTGAGAGAGAAAAGATAGACAAAAGGGAAGTCATAAAGAATATATTAAAACCAGATAATTTGGCCTTTGTAGGAATATCAGAATCTAAGAACCCTAATTATAATTATATATATGACTTATACTTTAAACTGGGAAACAACCGGGTTTTTAAGATACCTATAAGTATTAAACCAAAATCTTTATATTTGGTTACTATCTATAAAATAAGGAGGAAGCTACAAAATGAAGCAAATAAATATTTCAGGAAATAGGAAGGAATATTCATTAAAGGGATTAAAATTTAATTACGATGGCCTTAATGATTTGCTTTATGTCTACAAGCAAAATTCAGAGGTTTACTCTACTGTTATGGTTGGAGAGTTTCATTTGGAATTTAGCAGAGATGGAGAAGTTGTTGGAGTTGAAATATTGAAAGCTTCTGATTTGCTTAAAGAATATGATGTCTCTAAATCTTTATTAAATAATCTTGATGGAATAAAAATTAGGGTAGTTGTGAGAAGTGACTCATTAATAGTATTTTTAGTAATTGGCGCAATGAACAAGGAAAGATCTATTCCGATAACTACTAATAATTTAGAATCTCCAATTATGCAAATAATTAATTAAATTTTATATAAGCCGCTTGTAAAGTATCCTTCAAAGAATAGTTTTGCCTATCCACTTTACTTTATATGTGTAAACTTAAGTTTATATTGATATCTTCGGTTTTATATGTGTAAAAATAAATGTTAAGAATTTAGAAGAATAAAAAGAAAAAATTAAAGGGGGTTTAATCCCTTATAGCTTTACTGTCTTGGGTAGTAGTAATAGCTTTGCCCTTCAACTGTTGAAGGCTCTTTTCCGCTGCCCTTTTTCATGGCTAGGACTAGAGCTAAAACAATCAAGACAACAACCAAGACGATAAAGACAACTGCCAAAACAGTTTTCAAGTCGTCAAAGCTTTGCTGTGGCTCTGCTACTCTTGCGTTAAGGTTTACTTCCCTTACAATATTGCTTCCCATCATTACTCTAGCAACAAAGTTGTAGTTGCCTGGTTTTGCATTGTCTCTTGGCTTCAAGTAGATGTTTGCTTCGCCAGTTCTTCCAGCTTCCAAATTAATGAAACCTGGATCAACTCTGGATTCTGCCCAAAGGTCTTCTCCGTCTAATTCAACTGAGAATACTCCTTTTGCATCTCCTAGATTTGCTAAAGTCAATCTGAATAATGTTTCCTGACCAGCCATTAAATCTTTGCTGGATGAGTCTACATTAACTATTGCTTGTGGGCCTACTGCAACTTTTTCCTGACCTTGTACAAAGATTGTCTTTGTTTCGGTTGCAAAGTCATGTCCTCTGTTGTATTCTATTACAACATTGACGTTATAGTTGCCTGTAGGTGCATCTTCTGGTAATCTTAATATTAGATTGATGCTCTCTGAAGACTCTTCATTGTCATCTAACAATCCATTAGATTCCTCTGCCAATTGATTGACAAGTTCATCTATGAAATTAGATGTTGAAACTCCTAGCTCTGGAATTGATGCAGTAACTTTTATGTCCTGCTCTTTCTTCTGACCTAGGTTCTCTGCCCTTACAGTCACGAACAACGGAGCACCAGCCCTTAAGTTGCTGCTTGGATTAAATAGAACTGCAAATGGCTCAATACTGTGTCTTCTCTCATCAATTCTAACCTGGAATTCCTGTTCAACTTCAGCTGTGTTTGAAGCAACTACAGTTATTCTTAAAGTATAGATTTCCTGAGCATCTATATCATTTGGTATTAACAATCTTAATGATTTCCTATAGACGTTATTACCTGCTTTGACTATGAATAGGTCTGTTTCATCTTTTACATCACCATATTCATAACCTAAGATCTCAGCTTTAACTTCGACCTTATCTGTTGTAGTGCTTGCGTTTGATCTGACCCAAACCTCTACAAGAATTTCATCTGTTCTTTCAATTGCATAGACATCGGTTGTTGAAGACAATACTTGATTGTCTATCTTTACGCTATCTATCGCAAATGGTCCAACGACTTGTGCATTAACTGCACCAACTAGTGCGAACAAAAACACTAGCATTGCGCTCAATAATATTGTTTTTCTCATTTTAATTAAACCCCCAATATATGTTTTATTACTATTAGCCAGTTATGACTAATATATAAACCTTTCGGTAGTAGCAACAAATAGACTTTTTTGCCTGATTTGCCTTGTATTTTGATGTTTTAGAGAAGTACTTTGTCTTAAAATAAGTGATTGAGGATAGGCAAGTAATGAAAAAAAGACAGCAAGTTTTATATACCAATGGGACAAATTATTCAGTTATGGGATGTTATACTGGAGATGGAGGACCTGCTCATGTTACGGTTCTTGAAAATTCTATAAAATATTGGGATACTAGAACAACAAACTCTGGGATTCCTAGAACTTGGGGACCTCATTATGGAGAAGTTATCTGGGCTTTTAACAGGGAAACTGGAGAGTTAAAGCTTAATAGGAAATACTATTCTAAAGAAGAACCAAGCTTACATAATGCAGAAGATTTTGAACCTCATTTTTTAATTGGAGAAAAAGGAATAAATTTAGGATCCATAGTCAAGGAAACTGACATTAAATATGAATTGCATGATGAAATTGACAATGTCAGAAGCATATGTTACTTGACTCCTGAGCAAGAAAAATGCTATACAAGATTAATTAATTCTACAAGCACTTAATAAAATAGGTGGGGTCATCAGGATTTGAACCTGAATCTGGCGCTTTGGAGGCGCTAATACTAACCGGGTTATACTATGACCCCTTTAAAGAAAAACTAGAAAATTGCCTATATAAATATTACCTAATCTGAGGGTGTTAAGTATTAAGGGCTTTTAGTCATTTTCTGCTCTCCTGTTAAGCTCGTGGCTTTCTTAACTGAATTTACTAAAATGGGATACCATCTATTCTGCTCATTAATCCCAATTCCACACTTCTCTGCTGGAGTTAATTTATCCTTTACATTCTTTCTTACAAAGTTATGATAGACTTTGAAGCCATCAGCATATGCTTGGGTTTCGGTTATCCCTCTTCTGATTTTCTGAAACTCTTTCTGATGAGTGTGGTGGCTTTCAACTGCATTATTGTTTATTTGTTTTCTTCTTCCTAAAATTGAGATATGCTTTACTTTATTTTTGCTTCCCCAATTCTTAAAGGTTTTTCTAATGCCTTCTTGATACCCAGCATATCTATCGGTTATTATCTGATTAGGCATTTCTTGTGTTTGCTGATATGCTTCTGTCATTACATTTTGTGCGTCTTTTATCTTTCTGCTTCTGCCAGAATTAATAGAAGCCAATAAGAATTTAGTATTATTGTCTATGACATTCCAAACATAATCAAAGTTCTTGTTTGGGTTTTCTTTGTCCTTTCCTCTCTTTGTTAAGACAAGAGTTTCATCAGCGTTCCATGTTCCACTTGTTTTAGGTGTCAAAGTTTTAGAGTATTTTTCCATGACTTTTGAAAACTTTAATACCCATTCCCTTATTGAAACATGAGAAATATTCAAGCCATAAAATTGCTTGAATTGGTCTGAAATATCTCTATAACTTAATCCTTTGTAATAGCAGTCCATAGCTAAGCAGACTAGTTTAGCATTTCCTTTTATATTTTTTATAGGCTCTAAAACAAATCTTTTTCTACAATTCTTACAACAGTAAAGCTGTTTTAATCCTAATTGCGTTTTTCTTAATCCTCTCTTGAATATATTTTCACAAGAACAATAAGGGCAAATATCATTCTTAGGAGTTTCAATAACGACTTCAATTTCTCTTTTAGCCTGTGGCTCTATTTCATAGGCGTTCTTTAATCTTTCAAACAAAAAGATGGCTTTGATATGCTTACAATAAATGCCTTTGTTTCTGCATCTTAATTCAAAGTCCTTGCATTCACAAGAATAGCTGTCTATATGAGTTACTTTGTATTTTTTATTGCTATCAAATTGTGATGGAACTAAATAGGTAAATTCGTCTAAAGCCTGTGGCTGTCCTTTCTCTAAAACTGCTTTGGCTCTTATTTCTCTTTTGTCTGAATATGTTTTTAATTGTTCTTGTATTATTTGCATTTTTATCACTCCATTATTTACCTTTATAGGTATACTTATATAAGTAATGCTAATATATAAACCTTCCTGTTTCTTACTTATATAAGTAAGGATTATATAAATATCTCTTTGTTTATAACTTAGTTAATAATACCTTATTTAAATAGTGTTTATATAAATGGTATCTTAAAAAGTAAGGTTTATATAGAAGCTATGTCTTTAAATTCTTATGAATAATAAGAGATATATAATTAAAAAAGAGGTGAACGCTTTTAAGTGTTTAAGATGTAATCATGAGTGGTTACCAAGAGTCAGCATGGAAGAGCTTGAAAGCGAAGTAAAAGAAAAGCCGAGAATCTGTCCAAATTGTAAATCTGCTTATTGGGATTTAGAAAAGAAAAAGAAGAAATAGAAAATAATCCGATAAAGTAAGAAGATTTTCGGAAAAAACACAGAAAGAAATAAAAAGGATTTTCAATTAAAAGAAATGACGATGAAATATTGGTTATGTATAACAAATATGGAAAATTGGGATGTTATTTTAGATAAAGAGGTTCATGGATTTAATGAAAGAAATAAAAGATATTTTGAACTTTTAAGTATTGGTGATAAAGTTGCCATGTATATCACTCCTAAAAGAATAGGCGGTCTTTTTGAAATAGTAAAAATAGATTTCAGCAAAGAAGTAATATTTGGAGGCGGAGATTATCCTTATAGAATAAAATTAAAGAAAATTAAGCTACCATCGCAGTTTATTCTTATGGACGAAAGACTAACGGATAATCTTTCTATTTTCAAAGGAGCAATTAAATGGGGTGCAACTCTAATGGGTAAATCTATTAGAGAGATTACTAAAAATGATTTTGAGCTTATATCAAAAATAATCAACGAGCAAAAATGAAACCTTTAATTAAATGGGCTGGTGGAAAATCAAGCGAGATAAAACATATAGAAAGGATTATTCCAGAATTTAATAGATATATAGAGCCCTTTTTTGGTGGTGGTGCATTATTCTTTGATTTAGAACCAAAAAAAGCAATAATAAATGATATTTCAAAAGAGCTGATTTTATTTTATAAGCTACTAAAGAATAATAAGAGCCGAGAAAGATTTAAGAAAGAATTATTTAGGTATGTAGAATCATGGGAGAGGATTGGAGTTTACATGAAACATTTTGGAAATGATTTCATAGTTCTTTACAATAAATATAAGACAAATAGATTAAATGAAGATAGCTTTGAAAAAGAAATAGAATTATTATTCAAGAAAAAGATAGTCCCTTTTAATGGATTATTCCATAAGAATTTTTGCATAAATCAAGAAGGATTATTGAAAGAAATAAAAGACAATCTGATAGCAAAACTGCAAAGAACTAGGAATAATGTTGATGTTAATAATCACTTTTCTGATTATGAAATAAAGAAAAACATAGAATCTGCTTTTAGAAGTGGCTTTTATATGCACTTTAGAAATTTAATGAACCGAGAGAAAAAAAGGAAAATAAGATTATCTAAAGAAAAGAAAATAGCTAATTATTATTTTATAAGAGAATTTTGCTATGGTGGAATGTTCAGATTTAATAGCTCTGGCGACTTTAATGTTCCCTATGGTGGTATAGCTTACAATAAAAAGGATTTTAGAGCAAAAGTGAAATATCTATTCTCTGAAAAGATAATTAATTTATTGAAGAATATAAAAATAGAGAACAGGGATTTTGAAGAATTGCTTAAAAGTTCAAGATTAAACAAAAAGGACTTTGTTTTTTTAGACCCACCTTATGATACAGAATTTAGTGGGTATGAAGAAAATCCTTTTACTAAAGAAGACCAAGAGAGATTAGCTAAAACTTTAATAAATCTAAAAGCTAACTTCATTTTAATAATAAAAGAAACTCCTTTTATCCTTAATTTATATCAAGGTAAGAGGGGTATAAAAATATCTAAATTTAATAAAGAATACAAATTCAACATAAGAGAAAGGAATGTTAGAGATGTAAGGCATTTAATAATTCATAATCTAAATATTAAGCAACACCGACAGGCTTCACTTTCGCATTATTAATAATCTCTTGAAGCTCTTTTAGAGTTAATACTTTGCTTCTATTCCTATGCATCATTCTATGACAATTAGAACATAAAGGAATTACTTTATTCAAGGCTTCTTTTAGCTTTTGTTTTGTGCCTTCAATATCCATTAAGTGAACAGGCTCTAAATGATGTATCTCTATGTAATCTTTTCCATGTCCATTATATTTTATTGAGAAATCAAATCCACAAGCTTCACAAGATACTCCTATTAGGGATTGTTTTAATTCTCTTAATTTCATTTCTCTTAACTTTCTTGACCTTTGCCTATGTTTTGCTTTTCTTTCTGTTTGCAGTCCTTCACTTATTGTATCTTCTAAAATAATGTCAGTATAATCTTTGTTAATAGCTTTCCTTACTTTGCTCTCTTCAAATCCACTTTCTTTGACATAATCAATAAGAATTTCATTATCTTCTAAATATTCAATTCCTTTTTTAGTTATTTTATTTAGACCACCCCTACCACCATAAATAATTAATCCTCTACTTACTAAACTTGTTTTTTGTTCTCTATGACAGATAAGATTTCTAACCTTTTGTGTAAAATGAGTATCATTTCTATCTTTAAGTATCTCGGCATCATAGCCCGTTGGTTTAAATTCTTGAACTAATAATTTTATAATTTCTGATGTAGAAATTCCATCTGGATTATCCCTTAAATGTCTTAAAGCTGGAATATCAAGCTCTCTTTCGGTAATCATAAAAAATTAAGGGTAAAATACCTATAAAAAACTATCTGAGCCACGCCACTTAACACATCTATTCAAGCCACGAAGACTTAACACTCTCACCTAATCTGTCTCGTCTTCTTCAGTGCTTAAATCTTTGGCCCTGAAAGTAGAGGCTAAATCTATCAAGTATTTTCCATCTTCTAATTTATAGACTAATGGCTTTCCCTTGAACAAATCTACTAAATCTATCTCAAACTTTCCTGGCTTTAACATACGAACACTCTCCAAATCTAAGATAACTGGCTTGTCAACTTCATCTTCGCCTAATAATTCCAAGGCATCATTCATGATTGACTGCTTTTCTTCTGTTGTCAATTTAACAGTTAAATTCTTCACATCTTCAACATCTTTCTTCTTCATGAAGAAAAAGAACTTGGCTCCACAATCACAGCCTTTTAGAATCTGATTAGAACCGTCTGGATAAAGTTTCCCGCATTTGACGCATTGGTGAGGCATTGTTTACCTTTTTTTCTTCTTTTTAGGAACATCAGTGTAAAGCATTATCTTGTTTGGATCTTTCCTGATTTCCTTTACAATAGAAGCTGGACCTATTATTGTGATACCATCGCGATTGCCAACTAAAAGCTTAATCATCTCTGACTTTATTTTTCCAAATAATTGTCTTTTACTTTCCTCTGGGTAAATTGTACAGATCTCAATTCCTTTGAATTCTTTCTTGATAGTTTCCATAGTCTTCTGAATTAAACCTGATTCTTCTTCTGGCTTCAATCTACCTTGCATAAGAACTATTTTTTCTTCTTTAACTAATTTTAATAATCTGTTTATTCTTTCAGCTGAAGAAAGGCTTTCTATTTCCGAATACGGCACAAATTGTAATGTTAACATTTTTCACCCTCTTTTTATTACTCTAAATAATGACTCATAAAACTCAGCCATGTTAGTTCCTTTTAATGCTGATATTCCTACAACATCATACTGCGGGAAAGCTGCTTCAACCTTTTTTATGTTTGATTTTTTCAAGTCAACTTTGTTAGCTACAATCAAGACAGGAATTTTTCTTGCTGCTAGATTACCAACTATTGTGATGTTAACCTGTGAATAAGGATTAATTGCTGAATCTAGAACTATTACGACACAGTCCATGTCATCAAGCCATTTTATTGATTCAATGACTCCTTTTGTAGCTTCCTTAGCTCTTTTCTTAGCCTGACCTTCAGGCATCTTGAATTTCAAAAAATCTTCATAATCAATTTTTGTTGCTATTCCAGGAGTGTCTACAATGTTAAAATTAATTTCCTTTCCTTTTTGCTTTATCTTGACTGATTCTTTAATGTTAATCTTGCGAGTCTCATGCGGAATCTTAGAAACAGTCCCCATTTCTTCTCCAAGCCAGTCCTTGCAGATTCTGTTTGCTAAACTGGTTTTCCCTGCATTTGGAGGACCATAAAAACCTAGCTTAATCTCTTTTTTTTCGTTAAACAACTGCAAGAATATTCTTCTTATGAAATTTGTCAAGACTCTTAGCATTTAGTTTCCCCTTTTGACTATACCTTATGTTGCTAGGTTGTTTTTAAGCTTTTTGGTGATAAAAACAGGCAAGTTTAGATTACTTACATAAATATAATCTATTACAAGGCATACTCAAACTTTTCTTTATCTAATGCTTCAGCTAGTGTTTTTTTTAATAACTTTTTATCAAATGCTCCGAGAACTGAACTTCTTCCATAAAAGCGTAGCCAAGGCTTTGTTGTATTGTGACGATATATATTAACCCAACCACCACCATGCTTTGTAAAAGTTGATGGAGACTCTCCTTGATCACTCAAATAACGGTTTAATCGTCCTAAAGTATTTACATGCTCAGGTCCTTTATCGATTCTTATAAAACCTCTTCCATCAGGAGATTCTAACAATACAAACTTGAGTATTGCATCCGGGTCTTGAGAACTAAGTCTAGATAATCCACTTTCAACTTCAAATAAATTTTCCCCAGTAATTTGTTCAAGAGTCATTTTATCTTAAATTCTAGATTATCTAGATCTCCAATAAAAACTTCTCCAATGCCTTCTTTTTCTTTAATAAAAAGCATTCTACTAACGGCACCAATTGGATCTTGAGGTCTACCGTGGTGACATACATCAATATCTAAACTAGGATCTTCAAATAAGCCTAATAATTTAGTTATATAGCGTTTGTAGGATTCAGCAAATTCTTGCCTATTTTTTAGCAGAGCAAAATGATGAGGGGATATATCTGAAACTTCGTAGGTTCCATTTTCCGTCAAATCTTCTGTAATAGTCCAACCATACCTAGTTGGATCTACCTTTGCTTTCCCATCAACCCTGTTCACACCTATAACTTTATGTTTAGGAACATAAAAATCATTTTCTCTTGTAAAGCCATAGTTCAAAAGAACTTGTACATTGATCTCTTCGAACCTAGTATCAGTGAATGAAGAAATATCAATGACATCAAGAGGAAGACACTTCCCGAAAGACATTTCATCTCCAACATCGGGTTTTACTTTAACTAAGTATCCACTACCTAAAATAAAAGGTATCCTCTCAGTTATCCATGTCCTTGAACGTGGTCTATTCGGCTTTAATATTAACATTCTTTCTTTAATCCATTCCTTAAACCATTCATCTTTACTGCTTTCAGGTACAGCTTCACTTCCTTTATCTATAATATCTTCCAATGCTTTGTAAGCTTCCTCAATATTTTCAAGAAAGGTTTCTACCATAGTAAAAAATCAAATTCACCAATTTATAACAATTATGCATCTTAGATATCTACAATAACACGAGCTTTCCAATATTTTTTAAGTTTTTTTACTTCAAATAAATGCAGTGTCACAGCCTTAACATCATTTCCTAGTTTATGCTTCTTTGGATTGATTTTTTCCCCTTTAATTTCTGCTTCAAGATGATAAGTCTTATTTTTCTCTGTAATTTTTACCTTAACTTTGTCAAATATAGAGTAATCCTTGTCTTTCAAGAAAATAATTTCATCTAAAAAATCAAACAACAAGTTGTCAATTTTCTCATTTTTTAACTTCACTTTCCAGGTTTTCTTAGAAGTTACGGTCTTCAAGTCTACCTGCATGTTGAACAAAGCCAAAGCTGCATTAGTGAATAGCTCATTCAAGTCTTTACCAAAAGCATCGAAAGCTATGTCTGCTACTGCTATATCTTCTAAATACTCAAATTTTTTCATAAAGTATTAAAACATGTCTTGATGTTATAAATCTAACTATCATAATACTTATATAGTGTAATATATGGGTTGCAGATATGGAAGGCCGAATAATCAGAACAATTGAAAAAGCAGTATTGCTAGGGAAAAATCTCAAAGAGAGGCATCCTGAAATTGCCCAGATGTATAGACAAAATGGTGATGGTATGCTATCTTACCAAGAGATTGCAATGAAATTAAGATTACCTACTAGATGCCATCTAAAAAAAAGAATTACAGCATTGGCTGTCTCATATACATTAAAGGGTTATGATGGTAAAGGTGAATTCACTGAACCTTATGAAGGCTTGATTAAAGATAGAAGCGAATTGGAAATATTGTGCAAGCAACATGAGATTAATGGATCAAGAAAAGCAGGCAGATATATTGTAGAAAACAAAAAAGGCATTCATGGCATGAGCGAAAAGAGAAGAAGAAAGCTAGGAAGAATAAGGGGGCTAGATTCTTATTTAAGAAAAGTTGGAGTTCATGCAAGAACTGAAGAAAAGATGAGAGATGATGGATTTAGATTAGTAAGAAGCAAGGGACAAACACCTTGGAAAGAAAGGATGGAAAGAGAAGAGGCTTGCTATTTAAGTGAAATTGAAATTGCAGCTAGATTAGCAGATAGTCTTAATTATTGGTACCATAAAGGGTTTAATAGAGGAAGAACCAATACTAGTAAAATAGCTGATAAATTAAATGAGTTATTTCATAATAACGAGTCAATTAGACACAATGAAAGTGTAGCTGCTGCCTTAAAATATTACAGGAAAAAAGGCTTATTGCACAGGGGCAGAGTCAATAGAAATATTTATATAGGAAAATATTATTAGAATTTTATGTTCAATCAAGACGTTAACTTGTGGGCAGTTTTAGTTTCTACTGTTATTTCTGTGGGAATTGCAATGTGGTGGTTTGGAAACAGCAGTTTAGGAAAACTATGGTTGAAGCTAAACAAGGTAACGCAAAAAGAAGTGAAGGAAGCAAAGAAAAAAGGCATGGGCGGAGAAATGGTTGCTGCATTTGTATCAACATTTGTAATTTCTTATGTACTAGCTATTTTTATTAAATACACTCAAGCAACAACAATTATGACGGGTATTCAAACTGGATTCTGGTTATGGCTTGGATTTTTAGCAACAAGTCAATTAGGAATGGTTTTATGGTACAAAAAGCCTTTCAAGGTATACTTGATAGATACCTTCTATTATTTAGTAATTCTAGCAATTTCTGGCGCAATTATTGCTGTTTGGTAATTAAATTAAAATAGCAAGGCTTATAAAAACCCAATATTTGTGTTCTAAAATGGCTGAAATTAAAGATATAAAACAAATTGAAGAGGCGATATGGGAAATACCTACAAGCTATAAAAAAGGTATGAGAGTTCCAGCAAGGATTGTAGCTACTGAAAAACTTTTAAAGGAATTAGATCAAGGTGTTGCAGAACAAGTTACAAATATGGCTTGTTTACCAGGCATTGTAAAACATGCAATGTGTATGAGCGATGCACATTGGGGATATGGCGCGCCAATAGGGGGTGTTGCAGCATTTGATATAGAAAATGAGGGAGTAATTTCCCCAGGCATTATTGGATTTGATATTAATTGCGGCATGAAAACTTTGCTGACAAATCTTACTATAAAAGATGTACAACCTAAAATAAAAGAATTAGTTGACACTTTATTTAAGCTAGTGCCTGCTGGCGTCGGATGCAAAGGGTTTGTAAAATTAAATAAGCAACAATTTAAAGAGATTACTGAAAATGGGAGTAGATGGTGTATTGAAAATGGCTATGGCTGGGAAGAAGATTTAGAAAGAACTGAAAGTTATGGTAAAATAGATTGGGCTGACTCTAGCAAGGTGCATGAAAGAGCAATTTCCAGAGGGATAAATCAATTAGGAACTTTAGGATCTGGGAATCACTATTTAGAAATACAATATATAAAAGAAGAGGAGATATTTGATAAAAAAGCAGCAACCAAACTGGGTATTTCCCCAAATCAAATAGTTGTTACAGTTCACTGTGGCTCAAGAGGATTTGGTCATGAGATTGCAACTAACTATCTTAAAATCTTTGATTCTGCAATGAAAAAGTACAATATTACAGTTAACGATAGAGAGCTAGCCTGCGCTCCATTTTATAGTAATGAAGGCCAAGATTATTATAAAGCAATGGCTTGCGCTGCAAATATGGCTTTTGCAAACAGACAAGTCATTTTACATAAGATTAGAGAAGGCTTTTCTTTAGTTTTCAAAAAGACTGCAGAAGATTTGGGGATACACAGCTTATATGATGTAGCCCATAACGTAGGAAAAATTGAGGAGCACAAAGTTGATGGGAAAAAGAAGAAATTGCTAGTACATAGAAAAGGAGCTACAAGAGCTTTTCCACCAGGACATGAAGAATTAGCACCAATATTTAGAGATATAGGACAAGTCTGTATTCTTGGTGGTAGCATGGAAACTGGAAGTGCCCTTTTATTAGGAACTAAAGAAGCAGAAAAAACATTTTACACAACAGCTCACGGATCTGGCAGGGTAATGTCTAGGACAAAAGCAAAACAGATTGTTAGAGGGGATGTACTTCAAAAGGAAATGCTAAAAAAAGGGATTTATGTTAAAAGTACTTCAATGTCGGGATTAGCAGAAGAATTTGGGGGGGCTTATAAAAATTTAGGTGACGTGATAGATGCAGTTACTAAAGCAAAAATAAGTAGACCATTAGTTATTATGCATCCTCTGGGCAACGTCAAAGGCTAGCTTATCCTTTATTTTGTATAAATACCCTACCTTTTTTATTTTCTTTCTAACTAAAATGCCCTTTTTAAACAAAATACTAAAATTTTTATTCATATTTCTATAATCTTTTAATCCTAAAATATTTACTATTTGTTTTATGCTCAATTCTTTGTCAATTAGCAATTTTAGAGCCTTTATAGTATCTAAATTTGATAGTCTTTCTTTAAAGTTATTATTTCTTCTTTCATTTAAACTAAATAGATCAAATTTAAAAGATTTAATAAAACTATCAATTCCATGAATTTCAATATTATGCTGATTTTTATACACCTTAACATTTAAACCAAGCTTTTTACATACTGTTGCATAAAATAATCTTTCTTCCTCAAACTTGGATGCAATTCTTATTGCTCTTATTTTATTAATCTTCTTAGATCTTCCATCACAATTTCCTTCTGCAGCTATAAGCCCTCTTAGGAAAGCAATAGAGTAATTTATATTTTTAGTGGCATTATCCTTGACAAATTTTATCAAATGATCTATTACTTTTTTCAATGGTTTGTTAAAAAATTTAATTTCTATTTCTCCATAATTAGGATATAAATTACTTTTGAATTGCTTATACAAACCAACACTTTTTATTGCCTTAGGATTTACCTTTAATTTATCTGCCCAGTAAGTTTTAGATTGACTTATCACAGGCTTGATAGATTTAATTTCTCTAGAATTTATGCACAACCTAAACTTCCAAGATTCTTTATTGATAAACTTAGAAATATTAAAAAAAGTTATTAAGTTATTTAAGATTTTAGGTTCAGTATTAGCAATTGATATATAGGTTTTTGACATTTCTCCAATTAAAATCCCGAAGGTCTCCCAAAAAAGATCATTTAAATCTAGAAATTTTGGAATAATAACAAATTCAGTATAATAACCATTCTTGTACCACACCCCAATATAATCTTTAGGAATTTTCAAATATAGGTATCTATTTTTATATAATAAGCTAACATTTAAATTAAGATTGTTAGAAGGCCATTTTTCTCTAATGATAATCCACAAACCATCTTTTTTGTTAATATATCTTAACCTTATAGTATTATTTGAATTGAATGATTTATTGATTTTTAATTTTCCATTGTCCTTAATCTTACCAATTAATCTATAACGTCTTATCTTAGTTATTGTATTTTTGTTTCTAATATAAGTAGAATATTCTTGAAACTTAAAATTACTTGGGATAGGTAAGTAGGAGGGGTACTTAATCAAAGGGATAGTATCCATTACATTGAGATTAAAGAAATTCTTTAGGAATTTTTGCAAATTTAATCTATTTTTATATATCTTCATCTTTTTCTTCAAAGTTTTCTTTCATTTCTGCCATATTCATAAAAACAATGAACATTTGTGCAGCACCTAAAGAATAAAGATCACGAGCAACTTCTCTTTTCTTCATCTCCCTTGTATTTGGCTTAACTTGACTCCAAATATAATCAAAAGTTGAGTCTGCAAACCCTTCAACAAAATTCTCTAGGAATTCATTGAACTCGTTTCCATTGCAATTTTCACAATCACACATTTCAAATCACCTCAAAAACTAAAAAAGTAACTTTTATTTATAAACATTCACAGGGCGGTTGTCGCATGTCCATAATAATCTCCGAAATCACCGAAAAATTTACGGAAAAATCGAAAGAATTTTAATGAAATTTTAATATTTTCAAGATAGTTCATAAAGTTAATAAAATCGTTTTAATCATAGCGCTTAATGAATATTTTTTTAATAAAAAATATTGAACTGAAAATTGAAAGAAGGTTTATTAAAAAGATAGAAGGTTTAGAAGGAGGTAGAGCTTTGTACTTACCTACAGATCCATCAGAAAAACCGCAGTTGTACAAATTTTCTAGACATGATTATTCCCATACCGTATCTGAAATTAGGGTTAATGATATTGCTATATTAAAAGGGCTAGAAGATTTGTTAAAAGGAGAAAAGAAATTAAAACAAAAAGAGGGAAAACCTAGGAAGCCCGTATCTTATTCTTATTTTTACACAACTGAAGAGGGATTGTTCCCTTTAAATGAAGAGACTATGTTTAAAGATATAAATGAAATAGATGAAGTTGATAGGGCTCTGACTTATGCATTGTTAAGAAATGATGCGTCTGTAGTCTCTGCAAGTAAAGCTAAGGAGATAATTTCTAAGCATAGGTTATGTTATAGGATATTGGAGTATTTTGGCAAAAAATATAATTTAAATGAAAGGGTAAATGTTATTGCAAGGCGGTGTTCTGGCATTACCACACCAGACGCCCAAAAAGAACCATTGGGATTTGGCATATTTTGTATAGTAAATCAACAGTTGTATAATAAATGTCCTTACATGGGCAAGCTTGTTCATGAAATTGAATTTAAAGGCAATGAAGAACTAGAAACTATTCTTCTTAATATGAGAAAAAATTATCTTGAATTCTTTATAGACAAAAGACAATGAGCTTATTATGGACATCTTAGCTCTTTCTTTATATTTTCAAAGTAAGAACGTGAATAAAATTTTAAGCCCCATTCTGGAGTAGTTGGTGTAACTTTCTTTGACAGCCACTTCTCAGCTTCCTCTTTTGATACTATCTCATACAAGCTACCAAATTGTCTTCTTTGTATTGCTAAAACACCAGCTTCGCAGTTATTTTCTCTCTCGTAGCTTCTAATATCTAATAAAAATTCTTCTAACTCTTTTAAAGTTTTAATATTTTCAGGATTCTTAACTATTGTCTGTATTGGCATGTTCCTTATTAAGTGAATTGAATATTTAAACTTAATGGATTTAAGCTTTATCTACAGTTAATAAAAATGGCTTATTTACAAGGCAGGGTTCTTCAACAAATCCTAGGTTGAATAAATCATTATAATATTTAATAGATCTTAAGACTTTCAACTTCTCATTTATAATAAAACTTATTTCATTGCTATTTTCTGTTAAACATACTCTGATTGCTTTTCCAAAATTTGGCAATTTATCCTTACACATGAGGGCTTTTTCACCGATAATCAAAACTGGCACTTCATAAGCATCTGACCAGTGCATTCTCTTTTTCTTTTCTTCTTCAGTCTCTTTTATTTTAATTCCTTTACTATCATAAAGGCTTACTCCTGATTTTCTAAGAAATAAATATACTAATTCCAATAATTCAACTTCTGTATGGAAAGGGAGATCCAACTCCCATCCAATATCTTCTCCTATTAAGCTACCAAGCATTCCTTCAAATTTTTTATACTCAATTAAGGGTTTATTATATCTTCTTAAATTAACATATCTACCAGTTCTCATATTTCTTATTCTTAAAAATGGTAAGATAATTCCGTTATCGTCCCTTGTTCTATATTTTAGGTCCCATAAATATGTTGCTCCTTTTTCTCTTATACTCTCTAGAATTATTTTCTTAGAATAACCTTTACTTACCATATCTATCACCATTGCTTCTTTATATGCTTCTGTGCTATGAATATTTGAGAATGTAATTACTCTATCTGATAAAGTTGGCTTAGTATAAAAGTTATAACCTGAAATAACTGGAGTTTGCAATCCGCTACTATCTTTGAAAGTAACTAAGTCGTCTAAACAAGTCAATATTTTTTTTCTCTTTTCTTTTGATATCCCTTCTAAATCATTAATAGTTATCATAAGTAATATAGAATATAATAGATATATAAATCTTATGAAATGTAGTCACTACATAGTTACTAAATTACGTAAATCTTCCAATATTTCTGAAAATCTTTCGGATTCTAAATGCTAAGCCTTATAAATGGGTAAATAACATAAATTCCAAGCAAGGGTAACCTTGTGAATAGATTATCGAATAGAAGGTAGGAAATAAGAATGGGATTTAACAACAGAAGAAATTTCAGCCAAGGTCCTAGAGAGATGCATAAAGTAACATGCTCTGACTGTGGACAAGAAACTGAAGTTCCTTTCAAGCCTGCTGAAGGAAGACCTGTATATTGCAGGGATTGCTATCAGAAGCACAGACCACCAAGAAACTAACAATAATACTTAGTGGGAATTTCTAAAACAATTTTTCTTTTTTATATCTCTTTTTGCCATACATAAACTCTCAATACTTTAGGAGAGTTAGCTAGCGGATCTTTTACCAAGAAAATTGAATTTGCATAAACACTCTTGTCAAAAGGAACGTCTTCTCCTATGCATGTAGCGACTTGGTTGCAGACCTCGCATGCAAAGTCGTAGTTGAAAGGAAGCTCTTTTCTTATAAATAGATTAATATCACAACTAGGGTTTGTTTCTGAAATTGCCTGGCAGTTTGTTCCAGCTTGATCCTGAAGATTGTAGTTAAAAATGCAGTCTCTGAAAGTTGAGTTGTACAATATTTCATTCAATATGAACTGCTGAGATGATTGAACATTTTCTGGGATTCTATTTTCAACCTCGGCACGCTTTGGCAAAATAAAAAATATAAAGCTAAATATCAGGATTATAGCCACAACTGCTTCCAATGTCCTTATGAAACCTTTTTTATTTACCATACTCTTATGTAGATTGTAATTGGAATCCTATTGCTCTCTTTGTCCAAAAGCCAGTATTTAATCTCTCGAACAAAGACGTTTGTCTCCTGAAAAGGATCGTTGCCAACAACCTTTTCTTCTGGTTGTCCTGAAAGCTTATGATAAATTGCAAACTCCTTATTTTCTGGATAATCCCAATCATTTTTTAAATTTTCATAATCCAAACTCTTTAATTCTTCAAGCCAAGTCGGATTTATCCCCTTAATATCTTCAGTGGCGCCAAGAGCATAATCACATATTGCTGTCGAGCCGCCCATATTAAGCTGCTCTTCATTTCCATCCTTTGCCTTAAAACATCCAAAAGTGAATTCGGGACTTTCAGGATTCTTGTTTGTCTGGTGAAAAGTCAATTCGTATGGAACTGAACCTGTTGAACATACTGCTCCAGAAGTTTCAGAAGGAACGCACTTTATCTTGAATGGGTTTAGTCCTAAAACTTGAAAGTTATTTGTTGCTGGATTCTGTTGATAGGAATTGAAAATCCAATCTGGATTTCCCAAAGTATTTTTTAATTCAACTTTTATGTAAGGCCCTGCGTCAGCTTCCAAATATTCGCCCAATGAAGAGACAAATAAAGGCACTTTCTTAACCGTCCAGATGACTTCATTCTTGAAATTAATGTCAACTATATCTAGCAATACTTTTTCCTTGTAGATTGGCTTGATGCCTGGCTTGAAAACTAAAAATAAAGCAAGCAAAGAAATCAAGAAGATTCCCATGCTGATTGCCCAGTCTACATGGATGTTGCCTTTTTTCATATTCCACCTTTTGCCGTGGTGACTATTAAAGCTGCAGAGGTCATCAATATCAGAGAATGAATCAAACCTTGCTTCAATGTTCCCTCAGAGAATTTTCCTATCATTATTCCTGCGAAAAATCCCTGAATTAAAATCAAAGCAAAAAATATCTTGTCAAAATCCAAGCCAGAATCCTTTATTGTTATGCCACCAACTCCAGAATCAATTGATGTTGACAATCCTGTAAGCTTTGGGAAAAGCCACAATTGTAAAATCAGCATGATGCCAATAAAAACAAAAAATACAATGTAACCCTGGACTATCTGAGAGAAGACAGACGCTTTTCTTTCCAATTTTAATTTTTTAACATTGAAGACAGAATCCACAATAGAATCTAGAACGTCTCTTATGTCGCCGCCAGACCTTTCAGCCTCGTTCACGATTGAAACTGCCCTTATTATGATATTGTTTTCAGTGTCGTTTGCAAAAGTAACCAATGCTTTCCTTACAGGGATGCCTAGTTCTATCTGGCCTGACAATTTTCTTACAAAAGGAGTCAATGCGCCATAATCTTTATTAGAAACGTGAAGGATTGAACGCGGTATAGAGATTCCTGACTTTATGCTTTCAACCAAGTTCCTCGTGAATTCCAGGAAATAAAATTCTATCTCTTTCTGCCTTTTGCTTTCGCTTAAAAAATCAATCCACGGAAGAGTCCAGCCTATTGTGATGCACAATATAATCCCAGCTGCAAACCATCTTGATCCATAAAACAAATAAAAATTTGCTGCTAAAAGGACTATTGCAAGGAAAATTCCAATGAGATAAACTGGCTTGAATTTCATTTTAGACCTCGGGCTGTATTATGTTTAGGAACAATATGAACATGACATTCAAGACTGGCAAAACAATGTAAGCTCCAATTGTAGAGATTGTTGCAACTGATAATCCTGAAATCTGACCGCCTAGCAAGTTTATTATTGCTAGTGTAACTATAAACAGCAAAGGAGCTGCTATTAATACTCCAGTGTAGATGTCTGAATATGTTGACAAGCTTTCAACATATTTTTTTCTTTCAAGCTTGTAGTTGTTCATTGCATCTTCTGCCTTTCCCTTAAGGTAGCCTGCTAAATTTCCTCCAGACTCTATAGTTGAAGTGATTCCATTCAGCAAGTCCTTGAAAGGCTTTGAAGGCGTTGTTAATGAAACTGCTCTCAATGCCGAGCTCAAATCATATCCAAACAAGTTTACATAATTTAATATTTTATTGACTTCCCTTTCCATGCCTTTGTATTCGCCAGTAGTCAAGATGAGATGGAACATAGAAACTGGATTTGCTCCAGAACCAGCAACTGCTGCCATATGGATTATCACAAATGGCAGGTCATTCTTTATTGCACGAGCTCTTGAATTTATTAGCAAGAAAGGATAGACATAAAAAACAAGCAAAGTCAAGAAACCAAGTATCATTGAAAGCAATACTGAAATCATAACAGAATTAATTAAATTGCTTTTACTCATTGACAAAACAAAAGTATTTGCCAGAGTCAAGAAAAATACCAACATTGAAGTGAAAAGCATCATGCTGACATAAGTCTTTGAAAGAATTTTTATATCAGCCTGGACCAAAGCATATTTTAGATTGCCAAAGATTTTTCCAGGGTTCTTTGTCAACGACATGGTAATGCTTTCAAAAAATGTGTTGCATAATTTCCCATAAAAGCTAGACTCATATATAGAGAATTCTTTTTCTTCTATGTTTTCAATCTTCTGCCCTTTCCTGAATTTTTTGAGATAATATTCACCTATGCCAAGCTGATTCAAGTAAGCTTTTTTTGTTTTTTCATCTATTGAAACCAATTCCATAGACTTTCTTGATATAGATACTGCAGGAGGAGCTGGCCTTTGAGAAATCTCAATCTTTTCTTCTTTTTTAATTGGAAAAATAGAGGGTGATTTCAATGATTTTTTTGGCTGAGTTATTTGAGCAGTTATTTTTGAAGGCTCAGAAACTGGAGTGGCAGCAGTCACCATATGCGGCTTAGGACCGCCAACAAAGAGAGCTATTTCCTGATTGTAATAATCCAAGTAAGACAGCAACTGCAAAATATAAAGATTGTAAGAATCTATCAGCTCACGCCTTGTCTTTCCTTTCAAAATATTGTTAATTGCAGCAGGATTATCTTTATTAGCTTCCAAATCTTCTCTAACTTTCTTCTTGTAAGACTTATAAGAACTAATTTCGTGAGTAAGTTCCAGCATCCTTGAAGTCAATTCTTTAAGCTTTTCCATTTTCCTTGTGAATCTTAAAAATTTCTTCCTTGATCAATTTTTTAATGTTAGAAACAAGCTTCAGAATGTAAGTGCGTTTTTCCTCAACTTCCTTTTCTTTCCCAACCTGGACAAGAAGCTCGCTATAAGAATCAACGATTTCCTGAATACTCCTTATATTTTGCTCTATTGCTTCAACAGCCATTTTAGATGTTTATGTTAAACTCTTTCATAACTAATTTTGGAGTCTTGTAGTAAGCATGTATGATGTCCTGAGCTTCCTTAAATCCAAAAATGCCGTGCCTATACATGCTCATCAACAACTGTGATCTTATCCTGAATTCTCTCTCCAGATATTCTTTTGACAAACCGCGATTTCTCATTATCTTTTCAAAAACCTTGCTTTCAATCTTGAAAAAGAATGTGTCAGTCCTTGGCTCCCAGATAAATGGAGTATTTTTTACTGCATCTCCTAAACTGCGTCCTAAACCTACAATCTCTGCAACTTCCCTAACCCTTCTTACTTCCTGATTCTTAACTTTTGCCTGAGTCATTATGCAGACTGCATCCAAGACTTCAATCAACGAAGGAGAAAGATTAATTGGCTGAGTTTCCAGCCTTTTTATCATTGTTTCTACATCTTCTGCATGCATAGTAGACATTGTAGGATGGCCTGATGCTGCACCTTGGAACAAAACATAGGCTTCTTTGCCTCTTATTTCTCCTACAATAACATAATCAGGACGCTGCCTAAAAGATTCTTTCAACAAAGCAAACAAATCTATTTCAGATTCTGACTCGCCTATTCCTATAGATTCACGGGAAACAGAAGGAAGCCAGTTCTCATGCAGCAATTGCAGCTCTCTTGTGTCTTCTATTGAAACCACTCTTGCTTGAGGCGGGATAAAAAATGCTATTGAGTTTAACAAAGATGTTTTACCAGAACCTGTGCCTCCAATCACCATTATATTTGCTTCATGCTCTATCAAAATCCACAAATAGGCAAGCAATTCTGGAGAAGCTGTATTGAACTGCATCAATTTTATTGGGCTGAAAGGCTCCTTTGTAAATTTTCTTATGGTGAAAGTTGGTCCTCTTGATGAAATTTCTTGAGTGTAGGTTGCGTTGACTCTTGAATTATGACAACAAATGCCCCCAGTTCCACCTATAAAATTCTCATGGTCTTTAACTGAAAAGTCGTAGACAAATTCTTTTGTAGGTTTTACTTTATTTATCTTTACAATTCTGGCAAATCCTAAATCTGAATCAATTAATTTATTTACTATTTCCATTTCTTTTAATAATTCTTCGCCATTTTCTGTCAGGCGCTTATCTTTAATAAATCCTCTTTTTTCCCATTCTTTAATAAACTTTTTATCAGAAATCTTACTTAAGTTTAAAAACTTATTATATCTTTCTTCATTAATAATTTTATATAATCTATCTCTATTTAATCGTTTATTCCTTAATCTATGATGTGTCTTAGTTAATGGGTTAAATAACTCAATTGGTATCATAGATGGGTAAGGATTTTTCACGTCCCTTACAAAGAAATTTGTATAAAATTCCCTAGATTTAATTTTTCTCTCATCAATTACTACTTCTCTTTCTCTATCATAAAAAGCAACTACATTCTTATTAAAAATTGATAAATAGCTGATTTCGTTTTGCAAATCTTTACTACTTGTGCTGCCATAGTCCCCTAGACTCCAGTATTTTAAAAATTCTGTTTGTAAATCCTTGCTTACATTAAATATTAATTCAGGAATTCTCTTTTTCTTTGCTCCTTTACTTAGTTTTAAAACTTGGGAAAGAGCAACCCAAAGTGCGTAACTATTAATATTAACCTTTATTCCATTTTCTCCATCTTTTTCAATTTTGCTGATATCCAAATCAAAGCATAACTTTGCACTTTTTGAAATAGCTTCAATCAAATCGTCTTCTTTTTTATTTAAGGCAAACTGGGTTCCATAAGTAGAATTATAATCATACAGCCATCCTTCTGCAATATACAACCCCAAGAACCTCATCAATTCCTTATTTACTCCCAAAATTGGTTTGATTCCAATTGCAGATGTTGGTCTAATAGTGCACTTTTCTAATTGCTCTCTAGTAAGCAAGTTATGCAATGATAATGGCAGAATATTCTTATTTTTGTGTTCATAAAATGCTTGATTTGCCTTTTTATAATTATTTTTCAAATATGAATAAATTTCATTCTTTCTACTAGCATAAATTTCAATAGGCACATTATCCAATATTAATTGTTTTGAATGTTCTGTCTTTGAAATTTCTTCAGCCAGATTAATTTCCTTTATAGAATCATTTTCTGGCATAGCGATTGGAATTATTGCATAATCCCCTACTTTTAAATTGTCAGTCCTAACTGCCTTAACCCCTTCTTTACCCAAAGCAAATAAGCTATGGCAACCTGTTAGTTTTATTTTTCTTCCAAATTCAAGTTCTAATTCAAATAAATCTTCATTTATTTTGTGCCTATAAACATAATCTACTTTTTTCCAATTTATTTTAAAAGTTTTTTGGTCAAATGCCGGAACTTCAATATTTGGAACTAGCACTGGTTTTGTTATTTCTTTTCCTTCATAAAATTTATCTATAAATTCCCCAATCTTTCCAGTCTTAACTATTCCATTTTCTTTATAAATTGTAGGCTCTTCATAATCAATGCTACCATCTGGCAAAGCTGCATCCAGCAAAGGCTTTGCATAAGAAATGTATTTGCCTGATTTTTGAGCCAATTTCTCCACAAAGCTAACCAATTTTTTTTCATCATCGAAAATTATGTTTGTTCTGATGTTCCTGTATCTTCTATGAACAATGTAAATTGGAGCGTTAACTCCGTTGCACTCAATATCTTCAATAAAATAATCCTTCATCAACGGCTCTATCTCGTTCAAGCCTACAAAGTCGCGGTAAACATAGTACATTATCTTCAAGAAAGTTTCCTGGCTCATCTTTATGCCTAGTTCATTTAAAATAACCTTGATGTTCTTGTCAAGATATTCAATTACTGCATCAGCTGTCTTGACTGAAATGAAACTTATGTTTATTAATTCCTGGATGCCGTCTTCAACCAATTTTAGCTGAGTTTTTTCCTGTTCAGACAAGATAGGCTCTTCAATATCGTAGAACAATTCATTAGTTTCATGGTTCCAGTAGATATGAGCGTTAACATAAGGAGCAATCAGTGGGTATCTTATGTCCAAAGTTGTAGGATCAACAGACTCTGGAAGGCTTGGAACCTCAGAAGATAGAATCTTGAAGCTAGCATCCTGCTTCACTTCAGATTCTTTTTTTCCAAACATTTTGAGATACTCCTAAGTAGTTACTTAAAACCTGCTAAGTGCTAATATAAACTGTTGTTTTAACTTTTAAGTGGAAAGTTTAAGTTATTTTTAATTCTATCATATGAGTGCCATCTGTTGTAATTTCTGAGTATTTCACCAAAATATTGTATTCACCTAAATATGGATTTGAATGATCTGAAATTATGCTGAACTTCAAATTACTGTAAGCAACTCCCAGGTTAATATTGTATTCGTCTCTGATATTTGTCTCGTCTTGCCAGATATCTAAAGTTCCTTCTTTTTTTACAATCCTGTTTGAAGATGAAGAAGGCTCAACTATCAATGCTGTAGTTTTCATGCTCCAGTTCACTGAATTTTCATTTATGTATAAATCTCCTCTTTGAATGTTGAATGGAGACAACTCTCTTTGAGAACCAAGACCTTCAGATATTACAGTCCTGATGCTTTCATCAAAGACGTACATCAACTCTTTAGTTTGAGCAAAAGTGTTTCTATCTTTTATTTTGTTTATTAATGGAATTCCTGCTGCCAATATTAAAGTCATTGCGACAATACCAATGGCTGTATAAAGAACAGCAGATATCCAGATCTCACCTTTTTTCATTTTCATTCAATTGGAAATTCTTCTTCAAAAACTTCGCAGGCATATTTCTTTGATTTTATTGCCTGGCTGCAGATTATCTTTTCTCCAGAACCTGACAATATTGTGGCTATTGCATCTACTTCAGTGCCTGAAGACAAGCCCTGCTCAATCAAGTCAAAGTTTTTCACTCCAAATGCCTGGATTCCATCTGAAAAGCTTACTGGAATAATTTCTTCTCCAGAATGAACTCTCAAAGTCAAGTTTACAATGTCGATCTCGCCGTTATTTTCTACTGTTATCTTCTCATTTATGCAGTCAACTTTTGAAATCTCAAAATTTAATTTATTTGTACATAACAAGGCAGACTCCGTAGTCTTTCCGACATTTTCCTGAGCTTCCTGGACAAAACTTATGCCCCAGTTGAAGACTACAACTGCCAAAGCTACTGTAAAACCTATCAATAAAATTGATGCTATCAATGGAGATATACCCTTTTTCATTTATTCCACCTCATACGAAACTTTTTTACTTGAACATGGCTCATAGATGCCAGGACCTATAAATACTTTTGGAATGACATCAACAACTTCTGGAGTGCCGACTTCAAACACATTAAATTCTACAGTAAAAGTCTTGACTTCTGAAGCTGATAAAGGTTCTAAAACTTCCAAACTATTCTGACCCTTGCTGCCACGAACTACAAACACAAAACCATCAACATCATTCTTTAAATTTTCAACATCAACATCCAATGAAGAACCTGATAAAGAAACGCCCTTGATTGTGACTGCGATATCTGTCAAACAGTCAAGCTTTGATGAAGAAATTGCACCCTGCTTCTGCTTCAATTCTGTGACATAAGTCCTGTTCCATAATGTTACTGTTGCAACAACAGCTATAGTGAATCCAATTAGCAAAACAGTTGCTATCAATGGGGAGACACCTCTTTTCAACATATCACCTTCACGCTCCTTGAACTGCATGTAGAGTTCCTTGAAATAGGAATGAACTCAATTTCATCACCCGGTATAGTGTCTAAAATGCTATTTAACACTTTCGTTTGCCCAGGTATTATTGACTCGTCCCAGATATTTCTGTTTCCATTTACAATCATCTCGTCATTTATCCTTATTATAAAATCGTCTATTGTAAAACTTCCCTTGTTTGAAATTTTTGGATTGGAGCAGTCATTTGTCAAGTTAACATTAAAAGAGATATCATTGCAAAGCATGTCCTCATTTATAGGATCTACAATGTCCTTCACGTCTTTTTCTACAGTGCTTTTAATCCAGATGGAAACTATTGTTGCCAAGGCTATCGTCATGCCAACTAATAATATCCAGGATATTATTTCTGATGCTGCCCTCTTATTCATTTTGCTCCTCTAAATTAATAGGAAGTGCTTCTTTAAAGTTTCCTTTTGTATAGACTTTTCTCTGGTTGCCTTTTTCTTCCCTGCCTACAATAACTACATCTGGCTTGCCCTTGTTTATCTCAACTTCATATTGGACATCGCCTAGCCTTATATTTATGTTGTAATTGTTAGAGTCTGTTATTCCAATCTGCTTTGTGCATGCAACCAATGAACCTACTTTTATCCCTGAAACAGACCATTCACCGCCTGCAACTCTAAATCCAGCTAAAATATTTCTTGAACAACCAACTAAATTTTCCTCTATATTTTGGTCTTCCTTGATAATTTTTACATCTTGGTCTAGATAATTGCCAACGTATAACTTGCTTTTGTAGTCAAACAAATATAATAATCCAAACTTGGGGTTTTTTGTCTTTGAGTATGAAGTGAAGAATGAAGTGAAATCCTCGAAATACTGCCTGATATCTGAATCTGTGAATGATTGAGACAACAAATAATTGACGAACTTAGCAGATTCTACATCATAATTCTGAGACAATTCTTCAAAATCATCATCTAAGATTGTTCTTTTTACAACATTCGTGTCTGTGTAAAGCAAATAGATAACAAAGGCTAGAATAATGACTGTCAAAAGATATACCTGCCCTCTTTTTTGCATAGAATAAAGCTATTTGTGAAATTTAAATAGGTTACTGTTAAGAAAAAAAGCGATGTTGAAGCAATGCTGGATACAATAAATCTTGACATAAATAAATTGTATGGCAGGATTCCTAAAGAAGAAGAAAGCATCTATGTAGACGATGAACGTTTTTTAGTTGTCCCAATATTTTTAAAGATGGCGCAAAAGAATAAGGAAGAAGTTTTTGTTGTAGGTTCTTATGATTACCAGGATAAGTTTTTTAAAGTTGACTACATCCAGATGCAGAAGATAGGGATTTACTTCTAATTTACCATAATTTTATAAAGCTAGTTTCTTTATTATTATAATGGCAGTAAGATACAAACAGCTTTGCTTTAAATGCAAGAAGAAATATGTAGAAGCTACCTGGAAAGACAGATATATTCTATGTTATGACTGCCAGAAAGCTGAGCTAAGCATTGAAATCAAGAATCCAAAGATGAAAAAGCTTTTTGACATCCCAGAATCATTTTATGAAAAAAATTCATTCTTAAGAAGCATCAAAGTTAACTACTTGAAGTTTGGAAATTTAACAGACAAACAAATTGAATATTTCAAGAAGACAGTTGATAAATTAAAGAAAGAAAAATAAGCCCAGGATGTGATTTGCACACACGATCTCCTGATTACCAATCAGGTGCTTTAACTAACTAAGCCACCTGGGCAATAGAGATGCCAACAAAAAGAGGTTTTATATAGTTTTCTTTTGTATTAAAAATAATGAAACTCGAAGACTGTATTAGCCCTATGGATTTTCGCTATAGAAGATTTGATAGGGAACTAGATGAGGTGGCAAGAAAATACAGAAGTTTAGACGAGCTTTCAAAGATTAAAAAAATTATGCCAGAATTATTATTGCCAAGACTAGCATCTTTAGAAGATAATTTGTTAAATATTGCAGTAGAAAATAAAGGGAAAAAAGTGCCAAAAAGAATTGATGGAAGACATGCTGGAAAAACAACAGTGGACAATATTTTTGGAATTTATGCAGAGAGATTAAATTATAGGATTCATAAGTTGAAAATAATTCCTTTAGATTTAAAAGAATTAGAAGAGAGCAAAAGAAATGACAGGCTTGCTGATATTGTTTATGCAGGATTATCCACTCTTGGTGTTGAAGCAAATATTGCAGATGATATTAGGCAGCTGCACAGAAGCGAGATAGAAGAAGTAGGCTGGAAAGATTATGGCAAAGAAAGAATTGGATCTTCTACAATGCCACATAAACAAAATCCAGTTGAATATGAAAACATTGTTGGTTTTTACAAAGCAACTATACCAATGATGACAACTGCGCTTTTTGCATTAATAACAGAGCATCAAGGAGATTCTAGAAACGATGATTTAGCTGGCCATGTATTTGAAATGCTAAGCAGAATATGTTACACTACGTTTAGTCTAGATAAAGCATTAAAAAATTTAGAAGTCAAAGTTTAATTTTACTTTTTACTCTTCTTAATTCCAATGTAAACTAATAATACCAATTCTATGAACAATACAACTACCCTCATAACCTTTGATAAATCTCCAAAGACTCTTGCTGTGCCATAAATCAAAGTTAATATACCTCCAAACATAAAACCAGAAGCAATTGCATCTAATTTAATATACATTAAGCCAGCTAAGATTGCTATGATTCCAATAACTGCTGTAATAAAGAAAATATTTCTTGAATAAATCTTGTTTTCAGCATCATATTTGACCTGGCAGGTTTCACAGTAAGGATTAATCTGGCAACCGTTCTCATCCACATCATATGCAACATATCCAATGTCTTGAGTACAGCTAGTGTAAATAGGATCTTTATAATTTAATTTTTGACATAAGCTTTCATTGTAAACTTGATATGGCTTTTCAGGATAAGGATAATTTCTTGACTTGCAGAAATCGTTGTAATCTGGACCAGAATAGAAAGCGTCAATTGCAAATCCAATGAACAATGCAAACAAAACTGCAATGCCTATTGTCAATGAAACTTTCTTAATTTCCATATCTGTAAAATGTTCTAATCATTAATAAAGGTTTCTAGTATATTATTGAGGTAGCGCTACCCCAAATTTGGATGGGATTTCTAAACTTTTCAAGTTAGCCTTCTTTGAAAAGCTATGTATCGCAAGCCCTAGAACATCTCCAGTCTTTTTATCAACCCTCTCAAAGATGCCTTTACCGAGATTCCTAAATACCCCTTTTTTAGTATCGCCTATAGATATCTCTAGAAAATCTGCTTCCTTGTCATAATATATCTTTAGTTTTCCTTTCATCTTATTTTGTCTGTATAAAAACTTGTTATTATAAAACCTTTGCCGTTTAAATATTTTACTGAAATAAACAGATATTGTTTCATATCTTTGTAGTATCTAAAATAAAGCCCAACATTTTTATCTTCATCGTATCCGATTATTTTATGAGGTCTTTCTAAAGTTTCTTTGATAAATTCTAATTTCCCTTGCATTATTGGATGTTTCATTATATGCTTGAATCTTTCACTTGTCAAATAAATTTTTCTTCTTGTAATATCTATTGTTTCAAATATGATATTCATGAGATAATAAGATTTCAAAGTTTAATATGATTTACTCAAGAAAATTTGAAAAGCTTGCATTGCCATTAAAATTATTTTAATTAAATTGCAAGATTTATTAATAAATCAAATTTTTGCGGAATTTCTATAATAAAGTTGAATTAAGAAAAAAAGTGTCGGGGACAGGATTTGAACCTGCGTAGGCACTAAGCCACAGGATCTTAAGTCCTGCGCATTTAGTCCTTCTTTATATGAAGTTTGACCGAGCTCTGCCACCCCGACATTGAACTAAAGCAAGAAAAACTTTATTTATAAAACTAGTGGTTACCTGCTTCTTTTTGATTGATATTCTCTCTTTAAAACCAACAAGCCCCAGATGTACAATCCAGAAATTATAATCAAAAGAATGCCTTCAATCTTCTTGAAGACCATGTCTGTAAAAAAACCATAGTCTATGCCTATTTCAATCATTCTTCTAGTAAAAACCAAAGCAAAGGCCCATGTAAATGCCAGCCACGATACAGCCCTTGGAGTTTTTCTTACAAAAAGATAAATCTGAAAAGATAGGAAAGCTGCAATAAATGAAAGTATGCTATGAACTAAAACAGTAACCAATGAGCCTAATTCTTCAGCCATAGAGTTTTAAGCTTATTTTTAGCTTATATATTTTGTTATTCATCAAAGAGTTATTTCAACTTCTTAGCCAGTTCTTTTACTTTTGACTTTGGAAGTTTGAGGAAGTGATCCATGCAGTAGCCAAATGATTCTGAGTGGTTTTCACATTGGTAGCCCATTTCTGTAACGAACTTGCATCTTCCAGGGATGAACCTGCAATTTTCGCAATAGCCAAATCTAGAAATTTTAGTGCCATCTGGCAAGTAGAATTTCTTGCATTTTTTGCATAGCAATCTAAACTTGGGTTTTGCCTTAATCATAGTACATAGTCTGGAATACCCTTTATATACTGTTCGAAAACCCTTAAATTCAGAAGTTTTATAAAGCAAATTTTAAGGTTTAAACTTATGATAATAAGTGTATTTGGCGGAAGCTTTGGAGCTAGTGAAGAAGATATTCAATTAGCTTATGAATTAGGTAAGAGAATTGGATTGAAAGGGCATACTCTGAAAAACGGAGGATACAATGGAACTATGGAAGCTTCTGCAAAAGGATGCAGGGAACAAGGCGGAAAAGTAATTGGAATTTGCGTTGAAGATGATCCATGGGCAACTCCAAACAGATATTCTACTCATGTTATACATATGCCCTTTGAAGAAAGAGTTAGGGAATTAATGAAATATGATAGAGCAATTATCTTGCCAGGGCAAGTAGGAACTTTAGAAGAATTATTTATGGCATGGACAAATGCAATAGTTGATAAAAAAGACCCTATTTATTTTGTTGGAGATAAAAGCATCAAGCTTGTAGATTTTTTAATTAAAGAAGGCTGGGTAAGAAAAGACCAAGAACCAACTTTGAAAACTGTCAAAAATTTAGATGAAATTGATTTTTTAAAACTATAAATTCAAAAGACTTATAAATTGAGAAAAAACAACAATAAAATGCAAGATTCAATAAGAAGTCACAGTTAATGTAAAGTTTTTTTCTAGTTATATTTATCAAAATTCAATCGGAGGTTTAAAATGAAAAATAGTCCTAAAGATATCGGAAAGAAAAACGTACTAAGAGATTCGGAGAATCTGGATCCTAAAGGTTTGAAAGAAGTTCATGGATACGACTTCAATAATGGGGTAAATTATGATAAAATGTTTGAAGCTTACGCATCAACAGGATTTCAAGCAACCCACTTAAATGAAGCCATTCAATTGATTAAAAAAATGAGAGAGGAAAAATGCACTATCTTTTTAGGATACACTTCAAGCATGATTTCATCTGGCTTAAGAGATGTTTTCAGATATTTAGTTGAACATAAATTTGTTGATGTTGTTGTAACAACTGCAGGTGGAATTGAAGAAGACATAATTAAATGCATAAAACCATTTTTACTTGGAAAGTTTTCAATGTCTGGTGAATATCTAAGAGAGAAAGGTATCAACAGGGCTGGAAATGTCTTGATTCCTAATTCCAGATACTGCGCTTTTGAAGATTTTTTTGTTCCAATTTTAAAAGAGATTGTTGAAGAACAGAAGAAGACTGGAAAAGTTTATGCAACAAATGACTTAATATGGAAACTGGGAGATAAAATAAACAATAAAGAGTCAATCTATTACTGGGCAAACAAAAACAAGATACCTGTTTTCTGTCCTGCAATAACTGATGGTTCTATTGGGGACATGATGTACTTCTTTTCCTATGACAATCCAGAATTAAAAATTGATTCTGTTGCCGACATAAGAAAATTAAACGACATTGCAATAACTGCCAAGAAAACTGGACTGATTATATTAGGTTCTGGTGTAGTTAAGCACCACATCTTGAATGCAAACATGATGAGGAATGGAGCAGATTATACAGTTTATGTGAATACTGCTGAAGAATATGACGGAAGCGATGCTGGGGCTAGACCAGATGAAGCTGTTTCATGGGGGAAGATACTTCCAGATGCTAGAGCTGTAAAAGTACATGCAGATGCAACTTTAGTATTTCCTATAATAGTTGCTGAAACTTTTGCTAAGGAAAAAAGCCTAGGGTAGGAATTGCACCTACGACCTCAGGTTAATTCGCAAATGATACGAAACCCGTGCTCCACTAATTAAGCTACCTAGGCAAACTACTTCGTCTTTTGCTGAAGCTCTTCTAGCTTATATTTTTTCTGACAAGAATTACAGACTGGCTTTTTATTTATATAAGTGCCTTTAAATTTGTCTAAAAACAACTCTTCAATTTTTTCTGAACAAATGTGGCATTTCATTAAATAAGACAAAAAAAAGACATTTATTAATGTTTAGGTATTGAGGTCTTAAAAGCGTAATAAGGTTGGGATTCATAGTAGGGATTGCCCAAGGCATTAATTTCTATATCTTTTAAAGATTTCTTAAAAAACTTTATTTTTATTCCTTTATTTGTATTTTTTGCTCTTAATTTTGGCAAATTTTTTCTTATTAGACTTGGATTAAAGAATACACTGTTTGCAGTAGGTTTTGGGATAAAAAGATTGGGATAAGCAATAATCAACAGCAAATTTTTACTATTAAAATCAAAAAAATTAGTAAAATTATCTAATCCTGAAGCCCTCAACAAGCCATCTTTAGATTCCTTCATTAAATCTTCTAAGCAGGCATGCTCTTCTTTGGAGTGTCTTAAATGAAACAATCCGCGAGCAATCAAAGGCAGATTATATTTTGACAGATAAGAACTAACAAATTCTTCGAGCTTAATTTTTTGAAGTCCAGAATTAAGTTCGTCCAACTTATCATCAAAATATGGAGTATCAGCTCCAAAATAAAAATCTAACTTCTTTCTACTTTCCTTGAAATCAAACTCGTAGAAGCCACCATCGCTTTTCTCTCTTGATGGATTATATTTTATTTTTATTCCAATTCTCTTTAGATAAACAACATATCTTTCAATTCTCTTCCTTATAGCTTCATATTTTGATTGGCTACCAACTTCATAAGCCTCTAAAGGAGAAATAGCATCTTCTGAACTAAAGTGGTCATCAAGAGCCTTAAAATAATCAGTGCCTTTAAGCCTAGAATCATATAATATTTGGATAAAATCCCTTAAGTCCCAAAATTTAGGGTTAATGTCTCTATTGTCATAAACATATTTTTCTTCTACATTATCAAAGACTAATATCAAGTTACCCCGCACATTATTTAACTGCACAAACATATATAAACCTTTCCTGCAAAAATTTATACTCATATGGTTACGAAAAAAGTGAATATTGGAGGGCAGGCTTTGATTGAAGGCGTTTTAATAAGAAGCCCAAACTACATTTCTGTTGCTGTAAGGAAGAAAAACAAGAAGATAAAAAGCAAGATAAAATACGAGCCAGCTTTGTATGTCAAATACAAGAAATTAATTTTCTTACGGGGAATCTTTGCTTTATGGGAAAACTTGAAACTAGGCATTAAAGAGACATTTTACTCAACAGAAGAAAGCACAGACGAGAAGATAAGCAACAATGAAATAATCTTGACATTTTTAGTTACAATACCGTTTGCACTTCTTTTATTTGTAGGTGTTCCATTATTTTTAACTAAATTGATTACAAAAACTTCAGGATACTTTGACATTATAGATGGTATATTCAGAATTGCAATATTTTTAGGCTATATCTGGATAATTTCAAAAATGAAAGACATTAGAAGAGTTTTTCAGTATCATGGTGCAGAGCATATGGCTATTGCATGCTATGAGAATGGGAAAGAACTGACTATCAAAAATATCAGGAAGTTTCCTAAAGAACATGAGAGATGCGGAACTGCATTCTTGTTCATAGTGCTGTTAATTTCAATATTCTTTTTCAGCTTCATCAAAAGCCCAGTTTTATGGGAGAAGTTTGTCTTAAGGATTTTATTGATACCTATAATTGCAGGAGTTTCTTATGAAATATTAAAATTAAGCTCAAAATACAAGAATTTTTTCCTTTCAAGATGGTTCATCAAGCCAGGATTATGGCTGCAATACATAACAACTAGAAAGCCTTCCAATGAGATGATAGAAGTTGCAAAGACTGCTGTTGAAAATGCAGTGAAAAAAGAAAAAGCCTTATAATAGCTAATTTATTCTAAAGATTATGCCAAAATCTAAGATAGCAGTTATTGTAGAAAAGGAAAAATGCTTCCCAAACAGATGCGGACATGAATGCATAAAGTATGATCCTATCAATAGAAGTGGTGGAGAAGGATTCCATATAGGAAGCGCTGGCAAATCAGAGATAGATGAAGCCATAGTAAATGAGATGCATAAGATATGCGCCAACAAATGCCCTTTTCAAGCGATTCACATTGTAAAATTACCGGATAAGCTAGATGAAGAACCAATCCATAGATATGGTAAAAATTCTTTTGAGCTTTTTAGATTACCAATAATTAAAGAAGACAATATTGTAGGCATAATAGGAAGAAATGGAATTGGCAAATCAACAGCTTTAAACATTTTATCAGGAAACTTGATGCCAAACTTGGGAAGACTAACAAAAAAACCTGACGAGCGGGAAATAATTGACAAGTATTCAAAATCATACCTAGGCGAATATTTCAAGAAGTTATTTGCTAAAAAAATTAAAGTATCTTACAAGCCGCAGAGAATTGAATTATTACCAGATTTCTACAAAGGAACTGTAAAACAATTAATAAAAAAAGTTGATGAGAAAGGAATTGGGGATGAACTTCTAAAAGAACTGCAATTAGACGAGCAAAAAGAAATTTCAAAACTATCAGGTGGAGAACTGCAAAAGGCTGCAATAATTGCATGCTTGGCAAGAAAATCAGATGTGATGTTTATAGACGAGCCAGCTTCATTTTTGGACATAACTTCTAGAATTAAAGTTGCAAAATTAATAAAAGAGCATTCAAAAGGAAGCTCTGTCATGGTTGTTGAGCATGACCTTGCTACATTAGATTATATTTCAGATGAAATTCAGGTTTTATATGGAGAGCCAGCATGCTACGGAGTTTTATCAGGTTCTAAGGGAGTAAGCAGGGGCATCAACGAATATCTTGATGGATACTTACCAGATGACAATGTAAGATTTAGAGATTACAAAATTACTTTTGCAAAGAACTTAGTGATATTTCAAAAACCAGAGCCTTGGTTTTCCTATCCAAGCTTTACAAAAACTTTTCCTGGATTTAAATTGAAAGTGAATGATGGAATTTTGAACAAAGGACAAGTATTAACAATAATGGGAGCGAACGGTTTGGGAAAAACAACTTTCATGAAGATACTTGCAGGATTAGAAAAAGCAGATGATGAAGAAATTGAAAATGCATCTATATCTTACAAACCACAATATATCAAAGCTGAAGATGCAACAGTAGAAGAATTTTTGAAAGAGAAAGCTAAAAAAATCTACAATTCTGGATGGTACAAATCAAACATACTTGAAAAATTAAATATAAAAGTGCTTCTAGAAAACAATTTAAAATATTTATCTGGTGGAGAATTGCAGAAAGTTTACATTGCAAGCTGTCTAAGCGAAGATGCAAAAATATTAGCTTTAGATGAACCTTCTGCATTCATAGATGTTGAGGACAGGTTGAAAGTGGCCGAAGTAATAAGAGAATTTACACAGAAAAAAGAAGTTGCTACAACTGTAATTGACCATGACGTGCAGTTTGTAGACTATTTAGGAGATGCAATGCTTGTATTTGAAGGAGTTCCTGGAAAAGAGGGTCATGTTTTTGGGCCATTATCTAAAGAAGAAGGAATGAACAGGGTTTTGAAAATGCTTAACATAACTTATAGATTAGATAAAGAGACTAAAAGGCCAAGAATCAACAAGCCTGATTCTCAATTAGACAAATTGCAAAGAAGCAAGGGAAAATATTATTCTTTGGTATAATATTTCTAAATATTAGTTTGAAGTTCAATAATGTTTATATATCAATTGAGCTTAAAGGCACTAGATGTTGTGTAATAAAGAGGTGAAGACCACAACCTGTTGTGGTGTTATAAGATGAAATGTCCTTCTTGTTCTAGTCTGCAAAGTAAAGTTGTTGATAAAAGAAACGGTGAAAGCTCTATAAGAAGAAGGAGAGAATGCCTAAACTGCAATGAAAGATTTACAACTCATGAGAAATACGAGGCTCAAGATATGATAGTCGTAAAGAAAGATGGTAGGAAAGAGCCTTTCAGCAAGGAAAAAGTGACTAACGGAATTCTAAAAGCTTTTGAAAAAAAGCCAATAAATTTGAGCGTTGTCGAAAGGATAGTTGAAAACATAGATTCTAAGCTAAGAAAAATGGGAAGCAATGAGATAAAAAGCAGCTTGATTGGGGAATTAGTTGCAGAAAAGCTTAGAGAATTCGACAAGATAGCTTACATCAGATTCGCTTCAGTATACAAAGGTTTCAAAGACATTACACTAATGGAGCAAGAAATAAGAAAAATAAACAAGGGAGAGATATAAAATGATGGCAAAACAAGTTATGGAAATGGGACAAGTAAAGAAAAGGGACGGAAGTCTAGTTGAATTCAACAAAGAAAAAATTGAAAATGCAATATTTTCAGCAGCAAAATCTGTTGGAGGAAAAGACAAAAAAATAGCAACAAATCTAGCCAATCTAGTAATTGAAGAATTAAAAAAGAATTTTGGCAATAATGTTCCTACAGTTGAAGACGTGCAAGATGCAGTTGAAAAAGTTTTAATTGAGGAAGGACACGCCAAAACTGCAAAGCATTACATCCTTTACAGGCAGAAAAGAAATGAAGTTAGAAGAGAGAAAGCAGTAGTATTAGAAAAAGATGGCTTGGATGAAGTTGACAAAAGATTTGACGTTAATGCATTGAGAGTTTTAAAAGCAAGATACTTGAGAAAGTCTGAAGATGGAAAATTGATAGAGACTCCTAAACAATTGTGGACAAGGGTATGCGTTCATGGAGCTTTACCAGAATTGATATATGACACAAGAATATTTGACATGAACAAAAAGCAGAAGTCGCACAAAGCAGAAGATTTTAATCCAAAAGAGCATGAAGATAATGTTTCAATTGGCAAATACAAGCTAAACCAGCATCATCTTCAAGCATTAAAGCGGATGTATGACAGGGCTGACCAAAGCTGGAATGCAATGAAAGTTTCTTGGACTGAATTTTTTGGAATGCTCAAGAAAGGAGAGCTTAACAATCATGAAAAGACAATAAATAATTTTTATAAAATAATGACTGAAAAGCAGTTTGTGCCAAACACGCCCGCAATTGCAAACTTTGGGGCTGTATTAGGGATGGGAAGCGCATGCTTTGTGATGGATGTAGAAGACTCAATTGAAGGCATAATGCAGACTTTGAAAGATGCATCAATTGTTTTCAAATCTGGAGGAGGCATTGGCTATAACTTCTCGAAATTAAGAAATGAAGGTGATTTTGTCACGACAACATGCGGAGTAGCATCAGGTCCAATAATATTCATGACATTATTTGACAAGATGACTGATGTAATAAAGCAAGGCGGAATCAGAAGAGGGGCAAATATGGGGATATTAAACAGCAACCACCCTGATATTGAAAAATTCATAACAGCAAAAGCTGGAAACAAAGCTTTGAAGAATTTCAACATCTCAGTTTTGATAATGCCTGACTTCTGGGAACATTATGAAAAAGGAACTCCTTATCCTTTAAGAAACCCAAGGACTGGAGAAGTTGTAAGGACTATAGATCCAAAGCAATTGTTTGACAGCATTGTCTACCAAGCATGGGAATCTGCAGAGCCTGGTGTAATTTTCTACGACAAAGTAAACGAGACAAACCCTTTCTTTGAAAGCCTAGGTCCAATAGTAACAACAAATCCTTGCGGAGAAGTCCTACTTTATCCAAATGAAAGCTGCAACTTAGGAAGCGTAAACCTATGGAGCTTTGCAAAGCAGAACGAGGATGGAGAAACATACTTTGACTGGGAAGGATTGAAAGAAACAGTATATTCTGGATGCAGGTTTTTAGACAACATAATCGATGTAAACAAGTTCCCATTGAAAGCAATTGAAGACATGACCTTGGCAACAAGAAAAATTGGATTTGGGGTGATGGGATTGGGAGATGTAATGTACGAGCTAAAAATTGCATACAACTCTGATGAAGGAAGGAAGTTCATGGAAAAAATAATGCAGTTCATAAACTACCACTCTAAATTAATTTCTATAGAACTTGCAAAAGAAAAAGGACCATTGCCATACTATGGCAAAAGCTTCTATCCAAAAGGAAGAATGCCATTTACTGGCTTCAACGACAAGAAGTCATGGGACTTTGACTGGGATGAAATTGTAAGGCAAGTCAAGAAGCACGGAATTAGAAATGGGTACACCACAATAATAGCCCCAACAGGAAGCATCTCAATGATTGCGGGAACATCTTCTGGAATTGAACCTGTTTACAGTCTGATATTTGAGAAGAACGTAAAGGTAGGAAGCTTCTATTATGTAGATCCAGTCTTTGAAAGAGTAATGAAAGAAGAAGGACTGTATGATGAAAAACTTATGAATGATGTCTGCGAAAACAGGGGAAGTATTCAAAACATTCCTTATATTCCAGACAGATTGAAGAAAATCTTTATAACAGCAATGGATACTATACCTGAAGACCATATCTATGCGTTGGCAACATTCCAGAAATGGGTTGACTCAAGCATATCAAAGACGAATAACTTTCCAGCAAATGCAACTGTCGAGTACATGAAAGAAAGCTATTTACTAGCTTACAAGCTTGGGTGCAAAGACGTAACCGTGTTCAGAGACTCTTCAATACAAGATCAGGTATTGGTTGCTCCTAAAAAAGCAGACGGAAGCAAAGGAAAAGAAGAAAAAAGACTTGGAGAAACTGCACAAATTAATGCAATAAAAACAAGTTTAGTAGAACCAGCTGATCTATCTGGGGCAATATCAAGAGTAGCAGGAAAATATGAAGGATTGACTTCTTGCCCTGAGTGTGGAACAAAAACAGCTGTAATTGAAGGTTGTGTCACATGCAAGAGCTGCGGCTGGGGACTCTGCAAGTAGCCAAAACATTTTTATTTTTCATTTTTATTAGGGGAAGAATGAACATAGGATTAGTGCAAGTTTATACTGGCGACGGAAAAGGAAAGACAACTACTTCATTAGGCACTGCTTTAAGGGCAGTTGGATATAATATGTCAGTTTACATGATTCAATTTCTTAAATCTGGAGATACTGGAGAACTTTTTTCAATAAGGAAATATTTGCCCAACATGAAGATAATACAGTTTGGCATGGAAGCTTTGAAAGAAAAACAGATGAAAATTTATGAACATGTAAAAGAAAAAGTCAACGACAAGGAGCCAAGCGAAGATGAAATCTATAGGTTCTTGCCTGATGAGCAGGAAAGAGAAGCTTGCAGAAGAGGATTGGAGCATGCAAAGACAATAATAAGCTCTGGAAGATATGACATAGTCATCATGGATGAAATTAACTGCGTATTGCAGAAGAAATTGATTGACATCAATGAAGTCTTGGAATTAATAAAAAACAAGCCAGAGAAGACAGAATTGATTCTGACAGGAAGAGGAGCTCCTAAAGAATTGATTGATGTTGCTGATCTGGTAACTGAAATGAAAAGAGTAAGGCATCCTTTTGACAAAGGAATTTTAGCAAGAAAAGGAATAGAATATTAGATTTTATCCAATATCCATGTTTTTATAGAATCTTCAGATCTTTTTCCCATCAATCTGTCAACTTCTTGACCTTTCTGTATCAAAAGCATCTGCGGGACTCCAAGAATTCCAAATTCTGAAGAAATTTTTGGGCATTTTTCAACATCAACCTCAACAAACTTGACCTTTGAATTGAAAACCTTTGAAATCTTCTCCAAAACAGGAGCAAGTTCCTTGCATGGCTGGCATGTCTGAGAAAAAAACTTTGCCAGAACCATGTCATTTTTGTTAACTAAACTTCTAAATTCAGTCTCTGTAACCTCTTTCATCTAAATTCCTCCTTTATTACTGTAATTTTTTCTGAGCCCAACAATTTTTCAAGTAAATTTTGTTTATAAACAATGTTGTGACAGAATATATACTAGAAAAAATATTAATTAGGTATTATATTTTATATGATTTGAAATATTTTGCCAATTTTGGTCCTCTTTGCAGATTATATCTTTGATTTTTAATTTCATCTACCTTATCTTCAGGAACTTCCCCATAAATGTAGCTAGGGATTTCTGCCATAAGATCAAATACTACCCTCCCAATTGATTCTCTGTGCTTAAAGGTCCTTGGCTCTTGTGCCAATAATTCAAAAGTAACTTGTGATCCCTTGCTAAGTTCTTCTAATTCAACCAATTTATTGTCTGCCTTTCTCCTAAAATAAGCAGTTCCAAAACCAGGATCACAAAAACCTGCATAATGACTTCGATATTCTCCGTAAGAAGGATCACTTACTGCAACTGTGCAAGACAAATAAGGGTGCACTTTTATACATTCAAAGCTTGAAAGAATATAAAAGTAACCTTTTTCTATGGATATCTTACCCTTCTTAGATGCAAATATTGGGGTCCAAAATTCGTTCCAGTCTAATCTCTCTTCTTCTGGTTTTCTACCATTATACATTTCAATTTTGCCCTTAACTTTCTTCTTAGATCTCCAAGCAACTATGTTGTTTTCATCACCATACTTACAATCTATACTTAATACAATCCCCGCCCTGTTAGTCCCAAACTTGTCAATTTTTATTTTATTATTTTCAACAGGTATCCCATCAGGGTAATATAATAATGGATTTCCATAATGGACTGTCCTTAGTGCAGTTTCTGTTAAATCTGTATCACCTCTAAAAAACTTTAACTGATTTAATGAATCCCCCATCTTGATAGATCCAGTAAATATTTTAGGGGAAATTAGTAAATATAAATCTCCATTATAACCTTCAGGAACAACATCGTATCTTGGTTCATTTTCTTCTGTCAATAATCTAACGTGTTTTCCTGACCTGCCAGTTGTACTCTTTGGATTTGAATAAGCTTCAATTTCCTGTGACAAGGCTAAACTTTCTTTTAATTTCGCAAGCCAGTGAAAGTTTAAATTTGATAAATCAATTCTCTCTTCTAAATTAATTTTATCCCTGCTGTTTCTGATCAGCTCCTCAACAGAATCTTTAGAGACTCTCTTACCAATTAAATATAAATCTCTATCTAAGTAAAGGTCTAAGCTTGCTGGCTGAATCTTACTGTCGCTTACCCCATTTGGATCATTAATTATCCCCTGACTAATAAGTCTGCTAATCTCTTGACATGGAAGAACCCCTTGTGTAAGCATTTTCAACCCCAAAAATGTTTAGACTTCAAAGTGATATATAAATTCTCCTATACTGCAACTTACATTTCTTCCAAAGATTCAATGCCCAATAGTCCCAAACCGGTGACTAAGATATTTTTTACAGCTTTGATTAATAAAATTCTAGAATTTCTTAAAGATTCTTCCTGATTGAGAATTTGCGTTGACTGGTAATAAGAATTAAATAATTTAGACAATTCTAATAATAATCTTGCAATCAAGTATGGCTTTAATTTTTCTCCTGATTCTTTAACAACAGAAGGAAAATCTGAAATCAATTTTGCAATCTGGAATTCTTCCTGTGTTTTTAACAAGCTTAAGTCTGCTTTCTTGATGTCTTTGCCTAATTTTTTCAAAATAGAATTTATTCTTGCTATAGTATATTGAACATAGGGACCAGTTTCTCCTTCAAATGAAATAGACTCTTCAGGATTAAAATGAATGTCTGAAACTGTATCGGATTTCAGAAGATAAAACTTCAAAGCAGCCATACCTATAATCTTAGAACGTTCTTCAATTTCTTTTTTAGGTAATTTTTGATATCTTTTTGTTATTTCCTTTTTTGCTAAAGACTCAATCTCTGATAAGATGTCATCAGCATCAACAACAGTTCCTTCTCTTGACTTCATTTTTCCTGAAGGAAGGTAAACCAATCCATAATGAATAGGATAACAGCTCTTTGCAAAAGGTAATTTCATCAACTCAAATATTTTTAAAAGTACCTTAAAATGATGGATTTGTTCTGAACCTACAACATAAACAGACTTGTCCATTTTGAAGTCCTTGTATTTTTGCATTGCAAGATATAAATCCTGAGTTATGTAAATTGAAGTACCATCTGCCCTTATAAGAACTTTTTTTCCTAGATTGTAAGGCTCTAAATCAATAATAGTTGAACCATCATCATCAACTTTAAACAAACCTTTCTTGACATATTCTTGTATAATGTTCTTTGCCTTGTCATAAAAATCAGACTCGTTGTAAACCTTGTCAAATTCCAAATTAAATTTCTTGTAGGTTTCCTTGAAGCCATTCAAAGCCCATGAGTTCATCTTTTTCCACAAAGCAACTGTAGATTTATCACCAGATTCCCACAATCTTAACATTTCCTGCGCTTTGTCTTCAAGAGACTTGTCTTTTTCAGCCCACTTGCTGAATAAAACATAAAAATCACCTACAAAGTGATCTGACTTCTTATTAGGTTTTTTATTTTTTCCAAAAAGCTTGTAGGCAAGCATTGATTTGCAGATGTGAATTCCTCTATCGTTGTTCAAGTTTACTTTTACTACTTTGTTGCCTAAAAATTCTAATATTCTTGAGATTGAAATTCCTAAAGCAATATTTCTTGCATGACCCAAATGCAATGGCTTGTTTGTGTTTGGAGATGGAAATTCAACAAGAATCTTTTTTCCCTGCTTCTCTTTTCCAAAATCCTTTTCCAACGACTTTGGGATTATGGTTTCTATAAATGAAGATTTCTTCAGGAAAAAATTAATGTAAGGGCCTTTAACTTCTACTTTTTCTATGAAATTTGCAGAAAACTTCTTGCTTAACTGCTTGGCAATTTCTACAGGATTAGTCTTAAGCTCTTTAGCCAATGAAAAACATGGCAAAGCAAAGTCTCCAAGCTCTTGCGAAGGAGGTATTTCTAAGTTAAAATCAGACTTTACCTCTTTTTTTATAAGCTTAATCAACTGCTCTTTAAAGTCCATAGATTAGAAAGCGCAGAAGGAATATTTAAAGGTTATTAAAAAGAAAAATTAAGCCTTCAGAACTTTATCTGCCGGCTCCATACCCTTCCAAGCATGATTGAACAATTCTTCCATTGCTGTTGCGAAGTATGGGGTTGTAATCCAGACTCCTACGTCATAAGTAGGATGGACTTCGTCATCATTCAAAACCATGAACATCAATTCACGGCCGTCTACAATGCAGAATCTTGCGTTTATTCCTTTAACATGGCGTACTTCAGCAACTTTTGAAATGTCATTCACTGCAGTGGCTGATTCTTTTGTCAATGGAGCTGCAATTCTTATCTTGACGCCTTTCTTCTTCAATCTTTCCAATTCTGACTTTAAAGCCTCTACTTTTCTTAGAATGCCTTTTGAAGTTGTCATTATGGTTACTGATTTTGTTGCTCCCTTAACCAAAGTTTCTAAGTGAGTGTACAAATTGTGTCTTCCTCTAATTGCACCTGCCAAATCTGATGGCTCAACAAACTCAATCCCTTGCTTGTGAAGTGTGTTCAATTCGTTAAGAACATCTGCTCCCTTCAATTCATCAAGCTTCTTTACTTTTTCATTTGCTTCTCTTCCAACCAATTTTTTGACACGCTCAACAACTTCTCTTGGCTCAACTGCCAAATATTTTATTGGCTTGCCTAACTTCATTACTACAAAACCTTTTTTCTCTAAAGATTCAAGAACATCATAAGCCCTTGATCTTGGAACATTACCAATGTCTGATAACTCACCTGCTGTAGAAACACCTCGAGAAAGCAATGCAGTCCAAATTCTAACCTCATAAAGATTAAGGTCAAAAGATTGTCTAAGCTTTGCTAAAAAATCTTCCTTCACTATCATCCAAAACCCTCCTAGGATCAACCTCTTTTTTATTAAAAATCACCACTAATGAATATCAGTAGCGATTTCCTACTTTAATTAAATATAAACTATAAGATAGTATCAATTGCCCATATATAAAGATTATTATTCTATATTGAGCATATTACTCCTCAAGGATAGCTAATATTCAGAAGCTTAAGATATTTGTTTAATTCAGCGGTTGAGATTTCACCTGGAAAGTAATCATTAAGCAGTTTTATTACTTTCTTTCTTAGACTAAAGGTGTTTGCATTTTGAGCATAACCGTTCCAGCCGCAGAAAGAACTGTATATCTTATCATAAGTAATTCTTCTAGAATCGTAAAGCTCCTTGTATTTTTCAATTCTTTTAGACAATTTCCTCTTATTTATCTTTCTTAGAAGCTTGTGGTAATAAAAAATCCTAAAACCTAAAAAATTAATGCCTTTATTCAAATTTATTATTTTAGATTTACTAGGATGCAGTTCCAATTTCAAGTTTTCTTTTAAAAAATCATCAATCGCCCCCCCCCCTTATTTTTAAAGTTTCTTTAGAAGAATCTAAAATGATAAAATCATCAACATACCTAATATAATATTCTGCTTTTAAATTATGTTTTACGAATTGGTCTAGTTCATTAAGATAAATATTAGCAAAAAATTGTGATGTCAAATTACCTAATGGCATTCCTATTCCTTTTACTTTAGAATTGAAATTATTTAAGATCTTGCTTATAAGCCAAATAACTTTTTCATCTTTAATCTTGTTCTTTAAAACATTCAATAAAACTTCATGTGAAACTTCGTCAAAATAATGCTTAATATCAGCTTTAAAAACATAGCATTTTTTCCTGTTATTTTTACTTACTTTTCTCTTGAAATAATCAAATCTATTCAAGGCCTTTAAGTTTCCTTTGCCTTTTTGATTGGCGTAGGAATCATGAATGAAAGATTTACTTAAGATAGGTTCTAAAATATTGCACAAAGCGTGATGAACTATTCTGTCTCTAAAATCTGATTTAGAAATTTTTCTGGTTTTTGGATCTCTTAATATAAATGTTCTTAAAGGTAAAGGATTGTAAGTGTGAAACAATAATTCTAATCTTAGTTCTTCCAAATTTTTATCCAAATCCTTTTCAAATTCCAATACATAAAGCTTTTTAGATTTTCTTTTCTTAGCTCTCTTATAAGCCATCAAAAGATTAGTGTAGCTGCAAATCTGCTTCCACAAGTTATTGTAAGTCTTCATTGTTAAAAGCCATAGCATTTGTTAGGTTATTCCAACATAACGCCCATTGTTGTTGAAGTTGTTGTCGCCATTAAGACCGTTGTTGTCATCGTTACCAACATAAGACAAGCGCAAGCAAAATAGCTCTCTTACCTTCTATATCACTGTTGCTTCACATTTTCGACTAGTTACTAAGTGTTGCAACTGAATTTTATGGCTACTCTATGCCCTAGTAAAAGAGCGTGTAGCCTAACAATTCTTAACTTCATAACAATAAGTTACTCATTAGTTAAGCTATGCTAAGGCAAAATAACGATAGAATCTAATCTTATAAAATTATTGGTAAAGCTTTATTATTGTCTTTTCAAAATCTTCTCTTGTTGAATCTGCAACGAAAGGTTTTGAAACTCTTAAAATCTCTTCTAAAGTTGGTGTCTTTATTTCCTGTGGAGATTTTTGCGCGCCGACTGCACGTACCCCAACAAAACGCCCATTGCCGCTGAAGTAGTTGACGCCATCAAGACCGCCGAAGTCAACGCCACCAACATAAGACAAGCGCCCTAAATTCTTTTGTTTTATATCTTTAGCTTCATTAAACCTATGCCAGCTTCCTAGTGTATTAACTCTATAAGTTTCCGTTGCTTTCTTGAAATAAGCTGAAGCCCTTTCAACGCTGCCAGATTTTGCTAAAACTATGTCATTTTTTATCCATTCTTCTTGTGTAAGCCTTTCTGACTTTGCTTTTTGCGCATTGCTTAAAGGCATTATAACTGCATAATTTCTTGGAAGCTTTGAATCTCCATTTTTTCTTAAATCTTTTATAGAAACTACTGCCCTTTCATCTGATTCTTCAAGAACGGCTTTAAGCTCGTCATCTGTGACTTCAACAAAACCATAATCTAGTTGGTTTTTTCTTTTTGCCCTTATTGTATCTGGAGTGAATACCTTTGTTCCATGCTCGATTACTGCAAGCTTACTTCCTTTTGAAGCATATTCGGCTCCATTTGGAATATACCAAGTATTGAATGGCAGTTCATTATTAATTCTTGCCTGAAGTATCTCTGGAGAAGTAAATATTGTCTTAAGCTCTCTTTGAGCTGTTTCTAAAGCAACAGCTAAAACTGAATTATAAACTGGCAATAGTTCTCTTTTCTCTAGAGTTGAGTTTAGCATAATAAAATAAACATTTTACTAGTATATAAAGCTTGTGATTTTGTAGTTACTATTAAGTAATATAAAATAATTTCAATTTAGACGTAAGATTTTCTGAAAATTGCAGTAAAAATTAATAAAGACTAAAATATTATTAAAAATAGTAAAATATATAAACTATAGTTCATTACTATAGACTATGGTTACTACAATTCAAATAGGGGAAAGGACAATGGAACAACTTAAAACAATTAAAAAGACTCAAGGACTTAAATCATATGAAGAGGTAATACAGGAACTTTTGCTTAAATCAAGGACTAAAAAATCTTTTTTTGGATTTATGGGTAAATCAGGAAATCTACCAAAAATGCTTAAAGAACTACAGGAAGAAAGGAGAGCAAGTGACAGATTTTAATTTTATTGACAGTTCTATTTGGTTAGCCTACTTAGAAGGTGAAGAAAATGTAGTTCCTTATATAGACAATGCTACAGGAGTTGCCACTTCAGTTATAACATTATTTGAAGTAGCTAAAAAATATAAAAAGTTAAACTATCCAATTCAAAAAATAAAAGCTTGCATTTCTTTAATTAAGGAAAGGAGTGTCTTATTCAATGTAGATGAAGATGTAGCGACTAATGCGATCAATTTTTCTAATTCCTTAGCTATGGCAGATGCTTTAATCTATGCAACTTCTCAACTAAATAAGTTTAAATTAATCACAAAAGACAACGATTTTAGAGGCATGAATAATGTTTTGGTAATTTAGTTACTTCTTGCCACGCTGCGAGTTATATATTTTTTCAATAAGATTAATGTCGCTTATATCATCTAAAGAACGATCAAAACGCACCCTTAAAAATCTTGGGAAGCGCATGGCATAACCCGAGGAATATGAAGGACTTTTCTGGATTTCTTCAAATGCAACTTCAACAACCAATGAAGGATGCAATGTAACTTCCTTGCTTTTCTCTGAGATAATTAAAGGCTTAAGCTCTTTTGTTATCTGCTCGAATGTGACTTCATTTTCTCCTTTCTCTTTTACTCCTGTGCTTACCTTACCAACTTCAACTAGATTTCCATCAGAATCTTTGCAGGCTACAGTATAAGATGAAAGCCATTTTGCTCTTTTGCCTTCACCCCATTCTGCTTTGACTATTACTAAATCCAAAGTTTCCAAAACTTCTTTTAATTTTGCCATGAAGCCAACATATCTTCCTGGCTTGTAAGAAGCTGTGATAGACTTGAACATAATACCCTCGTGGCCTGCTTTCAAAGCGCTCTTGTAAAAAGTTTCAACCTCTTTTGCAGAATCTGTAATCAAGTTTTTAGCCAAGACTATTTTCTTGTCAATCGGCTTTACAATTTTTTCCAAGATTTTTCTTCTTTCTAATAATTGTTCATTGAACAAACTTTTACCATTCAAAAATAATACATCAAAAACATTAACCTCAACAGGGAATTTTTTACCCATTTCTTCAATGTCGTATTTTCTTCTAATTCTCTGAGAAATACTCTGGAATGGCAAGTATTTGCCTGTTTTTTTATCATAGCCAACAACTTCTGAATCTAATATTACTGAATCTGCCTTTACTTGGGATTTTATTATTGGAACCAATTCTGGAAACTGCTTTGTGACATCTTCCATTCTTCTTGTTAATAATTTAATCTCATTACCTTTCTTGTGAATCTGCATCCTGAAGCCATCGTACTTGAATTCTATTTCTGCTGGCTTTCCAACAATTTCGAATCCTTCTTCTATGTTTTTAGCTAGAATAGCAAGCATCAAGTTTATTGGCTTGCCTGGCTCTAGTTTGACTTCATGTAATTTTTTTTGCTTTGCTAGTTTGGCAACTAAGCCGTAATCTGTCAATAAATCATAAGCATTTTCTACTTCTTCAACTGAAATGTCAAAAGCTTTTGAGATTGAATCTCGAACAATTCCAGCTGCAATTCCAATCCTTAACTCTTCCAGTACCGTTCCAATGATAAATTTGGCTTCATCTGGAGAAGCATTTGAAAGCAATTCTGAAACTAACTGAACTTTTCTGTTAACTGTGCCTTCTCCTTCCAAAGTTGAAAGCTTCCTGATATTGTTGAAGACTTTTGAGACTGTAATCTCCTGCGAGAACAATGTAGATTGCTTTTTCTTTGTAATCAAGATTGAAGCTACTTTTCCCAAGTCTCCTTCCTTGTTGAATAATTTTTCAATCTCGTTTATCGAAGAACCTGTAACAGATGAAATGGCCTTCATTACTAATCTTGATGAGAACCCTATCTTGCTATCATCCCATAAAGGAAAGACCTTGCCTTGAACTAGATAAACAATTTTCTCTAAATCTTCGTCTGCAGACTTCAATAAAGAAGCCAAAATATCTGTTTTTTCCAGCCTCTTTGTAGTCTTTCCCAGGCTCTTATAGAAATTGACTAAAATTGAATATTGCATGGAAATGTTTAAATAATTGGCTAATTTAAATCTTTTCATGGATATTGAAAAAGTTATTAGTTCTAGAGCAAGTTGCAGAAACTACAAGGACAAAAAAGTCACATTAGATTTGATATATAAGATGCTGAATGCAGCTACAAAAGCTCCTTCTGCCGGTGATTTACAGAACTGGAGGTTTGTTGTAGTAAGAGACAAGAACAAGATAAGTGAGATAGCTAAAGTCTGCTTAAGCCAGAAATGGATTTCCAAGGCACCTTGCTTGATTGTAATCTGCAACGACAAGGAAAGAGTCATGAAGATGTTCCCTAAAAAAGGAGAAATTTATTCTATCCAAAGCTGCGCTGTTGCAGCAAGCCATATAACATTGATGGCTGAAGAACTTGGATTGGGAAGCTGCTGGATTGGAGCTTTTGACGAAAATGCTGTAAAAAATATCCTAAATATTGATGAAGCTGGAGTTGAGATAATCTTGACAGTAGGATATCCTGAAGAAAAAGAGAAGAAACCTGCTCAATGTGATGTGACAAATATAACTTATTTTGATGAATGGGGCAAAAGAGAAAGTAACGACAAACTAGATCTGAAAGGCAAGCTAAAAGAAATTCTAAGAAAAATAAAGAAATAAAACCCTGGATGAGCTCCCTGGTATTTCCTCGCTAAATATTATTTAAAAAAAAGAAAAAGGCTGATGCGTGGCGCATCAGCAAAAAGTTATAAAGGGCAAAAAAAAGTCTTAGGGGGTTTCTTGTTGCCCTTTAATATGATCTTTGCTTGATTGGAGCACTGACCATGTCAATGCCCAATTCCTCACTTACCTGCATTGCTCTTGCAGATGCCTTTTTGTGGTCTACCTTACCCAAGATGTATGGTGAGTTGACTCCGGTAATAATTGTCATTACTCTAAGAGTTCCTGCCATGCTATCTTCAATTCTTGCTCCCCAGATGACATTTGCGTCTGGATCCAAGCTTTCGGTAATTAATTCTCCAGCTTTGCTTACTTCATCCAAAGTCAAGTCTGGACCACCAGTTATGTGAATCAAAGCACCTGTTGCTCCTTCATAGCTTACGTCAAGCAATGGGTTAGTTAAAGCTCTTCTTGTTGCTTCTTCAACTCTGCTTTCAGTGTTAGATTCTCCAATACCTATGACTGAGACTCCACCGTCAGACATGATGGCTCTAACATCTGCATAGTCTAAGTTTACTAATGATGGTGTTGAGATTGTCTCTACTATTCCCTTAATCATTGTCGAGATTAACTCATTTGCTACTGCAAATGCCTGCTGTACTGGCAAGTTGCCTGCAATGCTGACTAATCTATTGTTATCAATGACAATTGCAGTGTCGCAGACTTCTCTTAGCTGCTGTAGTCCAAATTCTGCCTTGTCAACTCTGGCCCTTTCAATGTCGAATGGCATTGTTACTGTGCCTATAACTATTGCGCCATTTTCCTTTGCAACCTGTGCAACTACTGGTGCTGAACCTGTTCCTGTTCCTCCACCTTCACCTGCACATATGAATACCATATCTGCGTCTTTTAAATAACTCTTAAGATCGTGTAAGTTTTCCTTTGCAGCTTCCAATCCTTTATTTGGGAAACCTCCGCATCCTAAACCTCTTGTCAATTCTCTTCCTATCAATAGCTTCTTGTCTGCTGAACTTATGTCCAAGTGCTGCTTGTCTGTGTTCAAAGCTATTATCTCTGCTCCCTTGATTCCTTTCTTGTGTAGCCAGCTTACCATATTTGAACCGGCTCCTCCGCAACCAACAACTTTAATGTTAGCTGTTCCTACTTTCAAATCGTTTGTAGGATTGTTTGCAGCTGACTGCAATGCGCTTTGTACTAGTCCTTCCATCATTTTTTATCCCCCATCTTTTTTTGTTTTTTTGTGTTGTATATACTCCACTACAACAATATTTATATTGTAGTTTGGATTATTACCTTTTTAGAAATCAACTTGAAGTTTAATGATAAATGATTTAAACTTTTAAGAAACAAACTATCTCGAACGAAACGCCAAATTTCAATGTTCGAAACGCTTAATATTTACGCTTTGATTTTAACGCCAATTAAAACCGAAGCTCCGAACTTCTGAGTTATAATTTTATTACCTTATATTAAGTAGTATATAAACCTTTTTTACCTGCGAAATATATGTTACAATAAATAAGTGACGTTTAAAACATCTTAAAAGAGCTTCTAGATGCAGTTTATTGATACTTTTATTTTACAAATAAAAAACAGTGAAATTCATGGAAATGACTGATTTTTGTCATATTTTGATGACAGAAAATTAGCAAAACTTTTTATATTGTTGAACATAATTATTAGGTTATGAAAGAAGAATTTTCAGCTGAAAATGTTGAAATAAAAACCAAAGACAAGGAATTTATCGGGATATTGTTGCCTTCATCTAAGAAAGATACAGTTTTTTTGAAGCTTGATTCTGGATATAACATAGGGATTGAGAAGAAGAACATCAAGAGCATGAAAAGGATAAAGAAGGTTGAAAGCGAGAAGAAAGTGCTAGGCAAGCTAGAAGTTAACAAAAACTTACCTACTATTGCCATATTACATACTGGAGGTACTGTAGCTTCTGAAGTTGATTACAAGACTGGTGCTGTAAGTCCAAGATTTACTCCTGAGGAGATTATAGCAAAGTTTCCAGAGCTAAAGAATATGGCCAACATAAGATCCAAGCTAATTGCAAACATGTTCTCTGAAGACATAAGGTTTAGCCATTACAACAAGATAGCCAAGGAAATTGAAAATGAAGTTAAAGCAGGTGTTGAAGGGATAATAATAAGCCATGGAACTGACACGTTACATTATACTGCAGCTGCACTAAGCTTCATGCTTCAAGATCTAGGAATTCCAGTTATATTGGTGGGAGCTCAAAGAAGCTCTGACAGAGGAAGTTCAGATGCTTTCCTGAATCTTGTAAGTGCCGCCTTATTCATCACTAAATCAGACTTTGCTGGTGTTGGAATATGCATGCATTCTTCAATGGATGACAATAATTGTGTAATACTGCCAGGATTGAAATCTAGAAAGATGCACTCTTCAAGAAGGGATGCATTCAAAGCAATAAACTCAAATCCAATTGCAAGAGTAAACTACAAAAAAGACTTAATTGAGTTCTTGACACATGACCATAAAAAATCTAGCAAGGACTTGAAGCTAAAAGTTAGATTATTCAATGAAAAACTTAAAATTGGAATAGTAAAGGCACATCCAAACATGTATGCTTCTGAACTAAAATCTTATTCAAGCTTCAATGGATTAATACTAGAAGGAACTGGATTGGGACATCTGCCAGTAAACAAACTAGACAAAGAAACTACAGAACATGATAAAATATTGAAAGAAATTTCTAAATTAGCAAAGAAAATGCCTGTTGTAATGGCTACGCAGACTATTTTTGGAAGAGTCAACATGAATGTCTATTCAACTGGAAGAAAATTATTAGAAGCGGGGGTTTTAGGGAATTATTCAGACATGACAACAGAAACTGCCTTCATAAAGCTAGCTTACTTATTATCTAACTACAAGAAAGATGAAATTAAAAGATTGATGAATGAGAACTTGCATGGAGAAATCTCAAAAAGGATAATAGGCGAGGAAGAATTTCTATGAAAAACATAATGTTTATATACTAGTAAATCCTTATATATCTTGGTGATTACATATTCAAATAATTTACAGCAAGCATGCTTTAGAGAAGATGGATGGATATGGACTTGAAGTAGAAGAAGTAGACAAGATAATTCAAAGCGGAATGAAATGGAAAGAAGAAAATACAGAAAAATGGCATGCCCAAATGGCAGGCATAGAAGGTGTTTTTATAAAAGAAAAGGATTTAATATTTATAATAACTGTGTATAAGGAGGGAAAATGAAATGTATAATGTGTAACAAGGGAGAATTAAAAGAAAAGAGTATAGATTACAAAGAGTTTGGAGTTTCATTAGGAAATTTCAAGGGAAATATTTGCAACAACTGCAACGAAATCTTCTTTGACAGCAAAACTGCAAAATTAATACAGGCAAAGTCAAAAGAATTAGGATTGTTTGGACTGACAAGGAAAACTAAGGTAGCGCAAGTTGGAAATAGCTTAGCAATAAGGATACCTAAAGAGATTGCTGATTTTGTTAAGCTGAAGAAAGAGGAAGAAGTAAAAATAGTGCCAAAAAACAAGCATGAAATAACCATTGAATTCGCGTGAGATTAGAATGAACTATAATGAACTTGGATTCAAATGCGGATTGGAATGCCATCAGCAGTTAGAAGGAAGAAAATTATTCTGTCATTGTCCTACTTTAGTAAATGACGATAGTAAACCTGATTTAGTAATCAAAAGAAAATTAAGAACTACTGCAGGTGAAATGGGTAAGATAGATGAAACTGCTAAGTTTGAAATGAAAAGAGATAGAAGATTCATTTATGAAGCTTGTTCTACTTCTAGTTGTTTGATTGAGCTGGATGAAGAACCTCCATTAGAGGTAAATAAAGAAGCTTTAGAAACTGCATTACAAGTTGCTTTATTGACGAATTCTAAGATTGTTGATGAAATACAATTTATGAGAAAAACTGTTATAGATGGAAGCAATGTTTCGGGATTTCAGAGGACAGCGTTAATTGCAGTTGATGGAGAGATTAAAACTTCTAAAGGAATAGTAAAAATACCAACAATTTGCTTGGAAGAAGAAAGTGCAAAAAAGATAACTGAGAATGAGAATGAAGTTTATTACAGATTAGATAGATTAGGAGTGCCATTAATTGAAATTGCTACTGATGCAAGCTTAAAAGATTCAGAACACGCTAAAGAAGCTGCAGCAATAATTGGGATGATATTAAGGAGTACTGGAAAGGCGAGGCGTGGTTTAGGCAGCATACGTCAAGATGTTAATATAAGCATAAAAGGACATCCAAGAGTTGAGCTCAAAGGATTTCAAGATTTAAGAAGCATTCCTATAACTGTTGAGAATGAAGTTAAAAGACAATTAGAAAATTTAAAGAAGAAAGAATTGAAAAGTGAAGTAAGAAAAGTAAATCCTGATTTTACCTCTACATTTTTAAGACCTATGCCTGGCGCATCACGTATGTATGTAGAAACTGATACCAAAACTATAAAGATTACAAAAGAAATAACTTCTAAAATCAAGATTCCTGAATTATTGACTGAAAAAGCAATCAAACTAGAGAAAAAGTATAAATTGAATCCTGATTTGGCAAGGGAGGTTATTGAAGTTCCTTACTTTGAAGAATTTGCTTCTAAGTTTAGAATTGAACCAAACTACATTGCGCAAGTTTTAGTTGAGATTCCTAAAGAATTAAAGTCAAGATTCAATGTTGAAAGCTACAATTTGAAACAGACAGACTTTTACTTTGTTTTGAATGCATTGAGTGAAGGTAAAATTTCTAAAAGCGCTGTTCTAGATATATTAAAAGAACTGGCACAGGGAAAGAAGGTTGTATTGAATAATTACAAGGTTGTAGATGACAAGCAGTTAGAGAACCATATCAAGGAAATATTAAAGAAAAATCCTGGAGCTCCTTTCAATGCTTTGATGGGAGAGGTAATGAAGCAGCTCAAAGGAAAAGTTGATGGAAAGAAAGCATCTGAATTGATAAAGAAATTATTGAAATAATAAAGTTTATATAAGGAATTAAAGGAACTAACACTATGATTAGAACTCATAATTGTGGCGAGCTAACAGGAAAACATATTGGAAAACCAGTAGTTTTACAAGGATGGGTTCATAAAAAAAGAGATCATGGTGGGCTTATATTTGTAGATATTAGGGACAGGTATGGAATTACGCAGGTAGTATTTGAACCTAAAGACCAAAAAATATTCAAGCAAGCTCATTCGCTAGGCAGAGAATGGGTAATTGAAATTGATGGAAAAGTAAGGAAAAGACCAAAAGGAACAGAAAATAAAGAAAGACTAACGGGGGAAATTGAAGTAGAAGCAAGCAAATTAAAAATATTAAGCAAATCCGAAGTCCCTCCAATAGAAATTGATGATAATTTACAGACCTCTGAAGATGTAAGACTAAAATACAGGTATCTTGATCTAAGAAGACCAGTGATGCAGAAAAACTTAATTTTAAGAAATGAGATAATAAAGATAACAAGAGAATTTTTTCATAATAATGGCTTTCTAGAAATTGAAACTCCAATCCTTGTAAAGTCAACGCCTGAGGGAGCAAGAGATTACTTAGTTCCTTCAAGAGTCCATCCTGGAAAATTTTACGCCTTGCCACAATCACCGCAGATGTATAAACAATTATGCATGATAGCGGGATTGGACAAATATTTTCAGATAGCAAGATGTTTCAGAGATGAAGACTTAAGGGCAGATAGACAGCCAGAATTCACACAACTAGATGTAGAAATGAGCTTTGTTGATAAAGAAGATGTTTTTGATGTAGTAGAAAGATGGTTGAAAGAACTTTTCAAAAAAGTAATGAAAAAAGACATAAAAATTCCATTCAATAGAATTTCTCATAAAGAATGCATGGAAAAATATGGATGCGACAAACCAGACTTAAGATTTGGGTTAGAATTGCATAATGTAAGTAAAATAGTTTCAAAGTCTCAATTTAAAGTATTCAATCAAGAATTGGTTGTAGCCTTGCCAGTTGCAAAAGATTTTACAAGAAATGAAATAGAAGAACTCACAGAATTTTCTATGCAGCTTGGAGCCAAGGGATTGACATGGATAAAGTACAAAGATGGCAAAATAGAGTCATCAATTGCTAAATATCTTTCAGAAAAAGAAAAGACCGAACTTATAAAAGAGCTAAAGCTGAAAGATGGTTATACTGTATTTTTTGTAGGAGATAGGAAAAAAGTTGTTTATGATGTTTTGTCTAAATTGAGAGTTGAGATTGGAAAAAGATTAAACTTAATAAAGAAAGATCAGTTTGAATTTTCTTGGGTTTTAGATTTTCCATTATTTGCTTGGAGTGAGGAAGATAATGGATTCACTCCAGAACATCATCCATTCACAGGTATACATGATGATGATGTTCATCTTCTTGATGACAAGAAAAGATTAGGGGAAATCAGATCTAAATCTTACGACTTGGTACTTAATGGTACTGAATTATGCTCAGGTTCTATAAGGATACATGATAGCGAAGTCCAAAAGAAAATATTTGACTTGATAGGAATAAGCGAGGAAGATGCAAAGAAAAGATTTGGATTCTTTGTTGAAGCCTTAAAATATGGAACGCCACCACATGGTGGAATAGCCCCTGGAATAGACAGACTTGTTATGCTTTTAGCTCGTCAAGAGTCTATAAGAGATGTAATTGCATTTCCAAAAAACAAATTTGCTGAAGCTACAATGGAAGATTCTCCTTCAGATGTGCCTGACAAGCAACTAAAAGAGTTAAATATAAAGTTAGATTTGCAAAAAAAGAATTAACTTTTCATAAGCTTTATATATAAGTAACCACTTCTCAAAGGTATCAAAATGGAAAGAACACTAATTGACCAACTGCATGAGAAAAATGGTAATGAAGTTCAATTATACGGTTCTGTTTCAAAGGTTAGAGATTTAGGCAAAGTCGCTTTCTTGGTTTTTAGAGACAGAAAAGGAGTTACTCAAGTAGTTATTGACAAAAATAAGATACGAAAAACTCCCGTTGTAGGAAGCTTCTTGAAACTTGAAGGCATTGTCAACCATGATTCAAAATCCTCCCATACCTGTTGTGATCACTGGGTCCCAAAGAACATTTCATGATAAAGACTCAGATGCAAAAAATAACTTCTTAGATGCACTCACCGTTGCTGCAAGATGGAGATTACCTGGATTTTATATTGTTTTTAAAGAAAGAATTATTCAAGGAGAATACGCAAGCAAGGCTTCAACAACTTCACTTGACGCTTTTAGAAGTGTGAATCACCAGGATGCAGGATATATTAATCAACATAAGCAATATATCCATTATACAAACATTAAAAGAACAACAAACCCTAATACCAAATTTGTTCTTCAAACAAAAATCGACAATGCAGTCAAAGTTGAACACCTTGTACCTGGATACGAACTAAATGGCTTGACAATATTATTGAAGACGAGAACATTCATGGGGTCGTAATTGAATGTTTTGGGCTTGGGGGTATACCTAGCAGGGTTGATGAAATTGCCAAAAGAGGATTAATGGAAGTGATTTTAAGAAATAGTGGAGATAAAAAGAAAGAAAAGCCTATTGTTGTAAGAACTCAATGTCCTGAAGGATTGACGGATCTTGGAGAATATGAAGTTGGAAATTGGGCCAAAATTGAAGGGCTTATATCTGTAGATGATATGACTTTAGAGAAAGCTACTTTTAGACTGAAATGGTTGCTTGGGCAAGGTTATGATACTAGTACAATAAGGAGAAAGTGGAATCCTAGGTATTAATAGCAACATTTAAAAATATAAACGCGTGTTCTAAAATATCTTTTTGGTGATTATTGTGGATGAGAAACAGATAGAAAAGCAAGCAAAGGAAATAATGGACAATTTCTTCTCAGTACTTTCTAAAGTCAAAGAAATTGAAAAAGAAGAGAAAGGAGAAGAAGCAATAAGGGATGCAAAGATTGAAAAATCAAATGAAGAATTTAGGAGCCTTTTTTTTAACATAGCAGTTAAAAAAGATGGAGACTTCTTTATTGCAGAAAAAGCAAAATGGAAATAATAGAAAAAATAAATAAACTAAAGGAAGGAACCCTTACCCCTGTAGAGAATATAAGACAATTTATTGATAAAATAAAAAAAGAAGATAAAAAAATAAACTCATTTTTACATATAAATGAAAATGTATTAAAGGAAGCAGAGCAAATTCAGAAAAATAATTTTAAAGGTCCACTGTATGGGTTGGCAATTGCCGTCAAATCCAATATAAATGTCAAGGGATTGAAAACTAACTGCGCTTCTAAGACATTGAACGGATATATCTCAACATATGATGCTGATGTAATAAAAAAAATAAGACAAGCTGGTGGGATAATAATAGGAATGACAAATTGCGACGAATTTGCTTCAGGTTCTTCAGGAGAGAATTCTGCATTCGGTCCAACACAAAATCCAGCAGCATATGGAAAAATACCTGGAGGTTCATCATCTGGAAGTGCTGCGGCGGTTGCAGCAGGATTCTGTGATTTAAGCATTGGATCAGATACTGGAGGAAGTGTAAGAAACCCAGCTTCACATTGCGGGATTATTGGGGTAAAGCCTAGTTATGGTCTAGTTTCAAGATATGGATTAATAGACTTAAGTATGAGCCTTGACCAGATAGGTCCTTTTTCAAAAGAAGTTTATGGTTCAGCTTTGCTCTTAGATGTAATAAAGGGAAAAAGTGACTATGACGCTACAACAATTGAATCAAAAGATTCACATTCAAAAAAAATTAATGATGCCAAAAAATTAACTATTGGTGTAAGCAGCGACCTGATTAAGTTGTGTAAAGACAAAGATATAATAAAGATATTTGAAAACAAAATAAAAATATTAAAAAAAATGGGTTTTAAAATAAAAGAAGTAAAATTAGAACACACAAACTTGGCAGTCCAAGCTTATTATATATTGGTATACGTTGAATTTTTCTCAGGAACAAGAAAGTTTGATGGAAGAAAATACGGGTTAAAGATTGAAGAAAGCTGTGGAGAAGAAGTTCTCAGAAGAATTGTTGGAGGAAAAGTAATAACAAAAGCAGAATATAAAGGAGCTTATTACAAAAAAGCTTTAGCAACTAAAGAACTCATAAGAAAAGATTTTATGAAAGCATTCAATGAAGTTGATGTAATCTTGTGTCCCACAGTTCCAAAATTGCCCCATAAGATAGGTGAGAAAATAGGAATTGAGGAGATGTATGCTTATGATGCCCTCACTATCCCCGCAAATCTAGCAGGTATATGCGCTGGGTCAATAAAAGCAGGAGAAATTGATAAAATCCCTATTGGGATACAAGTTCTTGCTGCACCATTTGATGAAATAAAAATGTTTAAAATAATGAAGGTACTTGAAGATGAAAATAGGGCTTGAGATCCACACTTATCTAAATATGGAGAAAAGCAAGGCAAAACTTTTTTGCAACTGTCCAGCAGAAAACATAGAATCAACACCAAACACAAATATCTGCCCTATTTGTACAGGAATGCCGGGATCAAAACCCATGCTCCCAAATAGAGAGGCTTTGGAAAAAGTCATAGCAATAGCTTCTATGCTAAAATGTAAGATAAATAAAAGTTTAATAATACAAAGAAAGCATTATTCATGGCCAGACTTACCTAACGGATATCAAAAAACTATGTCTGGTCCAAGCGTATTGCCTGTAGGAATAAATGGTGAACTAAAAGGCATAAAAATTTGGGGTGTTCATCTTGAAGAAGATCCTGCAAAATGGGATCCTGAGACAGGAAGGGTAAACTACAATAGGTCTGGACTTCCTTTAGCCGAAATTGTTACAGCTCCGGATTTGAAATCTGCTGAAGAAGCAAAAGAATGGTTGAGAAGCTTAGTTGTATTGCTAAGCTACATAAAAGCCACTTCTAGAAATGTTTCTATTAAAGCTGATGTAAATATAAATGTTGAAGGACATCCAAGAGTTGAAGTAAAAAACATAAATTCATTTAAGAACATTTGTTTAGCAATTGATTATGAAGTAAAAAGACAAAACAATTCAGTAAAAAATAAAGAAGAATTGATACAGGAAACAAGAGGTTTTGATGAAGATAAAAATATTACTTTTCACATGAGATACAAAGAAAGTGCAGAAGACTATAGATTTATACCAGAGCCAGACTTGCCAATAATTTTCTTAAAAGACAAAACAATAAAAGACATTCAAGACAAGTTACCAAAGACGCCAGAGGAAAAAATAGCTAAATACAAACAAAAATACAAGCTTACCAACGTTCAATCAACAACTTTAGCTTCTGAGCTTATATTAGCAGACATATTTGATGAAGTAATAAAAAAAGTAAACCCTTCATTAGCTGCAAACTGGATTACTATGGACTTATTAAAACTATTTAAAGAGCAAGAGCCAGAACAATTTGATATTGATGTTCGGGAATTCACAAAAATATTAGAGTTGCTTGACAAAAAAAAGATAACTGATAAAGTTACTAAAGACATGGTAAGGAAATTACTTTGGAAAAAAATAAGTGTTAAAGATTATCAAAAGAAATTTGGCATTGAAAAAGTTAGTGATGCAAAAGTTCTTGAACCTTTATGCATCGATGTAATAAAAGCAAATCCAAAGGCTGTTGAAGACTACAAAAAGGGTAAAAAAGAGGCTTTCAATAGTTTGATGGGGCAAGTTATGGAAAAAACAAAAGGCAAAGCATCTTATGAAGAAGTGATAAAAATAATTAACAAATTACTTAAAAAATGAACGTAGTTGAATCTATTAAAAGACTTCTTGAAAAAAATAACATTAATTACAAGTATTTTAAGCATGAACCAACTCCAACTTCAGAAATAGCTGCTAAAGTAAGGGGTGTTGATTTAGCTAGTGGAGCAAAAGCAATGGTATTAAGATACAATGGAAATTTCTGCATGTGCGTTCTAAGAGCAACTGAAAAAATTGACTTCAAAAAAATGAAGAAAATATTAGATACTGGAAGCATAAGCTTTGCAACTGCGGAAGAAGTGAAAAAGGTAACTAACTGCATTCCAGGAGGTGTTCCTCCTTTTGGGAATCTATTTAAAATTCCAGTTTATGCTGAAAAACAATTATTTAACAACGAGATAATAAACTTCAATGCTGGAACTCAAACTCAATCTATACAAATGAAGGCTGCAGACTGGAAAAATGTAGTTAATCCAGTAGTTAAAGAGTTTGCGCAGTAAGATTTACTCCTTAACTGACATAAATTTTAAACCAAAATCTTTATTAAGCACTTCTTGTTTTTAATCAGATTATGGAAATTGATGACTTTTTGCAGGAGAAGAAAGCTCACGAGGCTAAAGAGAGATTAGAGGAAGCCAAAAGGAAACTAAGAGAAGAAAAAGAAAGGCTCAAGGAAGAGCAAAGAAAACTTAAGGAGGGCAATAAGTCAGCAAATAATTCTGAAGATAAACCAGCAAAAGAGCCTGGCGAATATGCATTGAAGCCATGGATGCTATGGGATTTAATGATTCTTGCACTAGTTGCAATATTTTTTGTAATAGCTATGCTGTATCCTAAGGGTGCTGCAGGAGTATCGAGAGAAGACACTTTGAAGATAATTGACGAAAAGACAGCAAAAATTGATGAACTTACCAAAACAGTTGACACTTTAAAAGAAGACGTAAGAAAATTAGGAGCAACTCCGATTGATGCAACAAGCGGGCAAGAATTGGACAAAGAGGTAAGAGATGCTTTGATAACAAGCGCAGACACTCCTAAAGGACTATCAGACTTCACAATAAAAATTGAAGACAGTGCAGGAAATGAAGCAACTGGCGGCACTATAGAAGCAAACGGCACTGAAATAAAATACAAGGTAATTGTACAGAATCTTGAAACAAAAGACTTGAAATGCAAGGTAAACAAAATCATTGACAATGGAAGTCCTTCTGAAATAGGCTATTTCCATGTAGACAAAGTGGCAAAGGAAACCTTGACACAGGATTATACTAAGAAAGGAACTAGCCAGCTGAAATATAGTGCAAAATGCGCGTATGCAAAGCTTGAAGTTGAAAAATGGGTTGAAACTAGCGACTATTCAAAAGAGCTTGATGCAACGCTAGAATTAATATTGCATTAACCAGAATCGTCAGAAAACTTTTCTTTGATTTTTTCAGGCAGAGACAATGCTCCGTCAATTATGGTGTTGCCAGCCTTCTTGCTGACATCTAAAACTGACTTGCCTGTCGTGTCCAAGGCTATCTTAGCCTGATCTGGATAGAAATACAATGCAAATAAAAGAAATAATAAAACCAAAATTATTATGGTTTTAATCATTTTTTGCCTAATATTCTAAAAACTGTTGTACCGCATTTGCCGCAAACACCTTTCATAGCCTTCATTCCATTCTTCATAGTAACTTCCTTACCATTCTGAATTTGAACTGATGTTCTGCACTTCATGCATCTTCCTTCAGCCATTATTTCACATCCTTTTGGTTAATCATAGATAAAATTAAGTTAAATACTATAAAGGGGGATATTTAAAGCTTCTGCTTAATCAGGATTTGAGTGTAATTGCCGTTAAAATAAGCCTTGACAGCCTTCTTGACGTCATTTAAGGTTACTTTCCTTATGTTTTTTATGTATTCCGGGCTTGACTTCCCAACCATAGAGAAGAAGGCATTATTGTCTGCCTTTTCCTTGTTATCCTCATTTTTTATAAGAAAATTGCCTTCAACATAGTCTTTTGCTTCTTGAAGCTCTTTTTGAGTCAGATTTTTAAGCTTGAACTGGTCTAAAACTATCTTCTTGCATTCTTCCAAGTTTTTAGCATCAGTATTCAAGTGAATAGCAAAGAAACCAAAGTCCAAGTTGGCTTCATAGACAGCTCCGACAGAGTAAGCCAAGCCTCTTTTTATTCTTATTTCATCAAACAACCTTGAAGATTGGCCTCTGCCAAGAATTCCTTCAATGACTTCAAATGTGTAAGCGTCTTTTTTTGTGAAAGGAGATGCTTTGTATCCTATTAGCAAGTATGAATGCTCAGTTTTCTTATCAACAACAATTTTTTTTACTGATTTCTGCAATGATTCTTCGACAAACTTGTAAGGTTCTAGCTTAGAGCTTCTAAAAGAAGAGAAATATTTAGAAACCAAAGCTTTTACATTTGGGACTTCGCCAACTACTGAAAGGGTGGTGTTGTTTGCCAGGTAATGTTTTCTATAATAATTTATTATTTTTTGCCTTGTCAAAGACTGAACTGACTTTATGCTTCCATATACAGGATATTTTGCCTTGTTTTTCTCGAACAGATTTTGCTGTAATAATATCCACTGCAAATGCCTAGGCTCATCATGAAGCATCTTTATCTCGCTTACAATGACTTCACGCTCTTTTTCAATTGCCTTTGCATTAAACAATGGATTAATCAGTATATCAGAAATAACCTTGAATGCTTTTTCTACATGATTTTTTGGAACTAAAGTATAATAAAAAGTTCTTTCATTTGAAGTTGCTGCGTTTATTTCGCCACCAACTTTCTCAATCTCATTTGCCAAGGCTCTTGTCGTAAAATGCTTCGTGCCTTCAAAAAGTATATGCTCTAGAAAATGCGAAACTCCTTTCTCGTTGCTAGATTCGTTGTTGCTTCCAACTTTTACCAAAGCGTTTAAACAAACTGAATTGCTTTTCTTCTTGTCGTATAAAACTGTTAATCCATTCTTAAGCTTGAAGACTTGCATTTTCAGAAAGAGAATAACTATGTATTTAATTCTTTTGATAGGGAACTACCAAGTTCTTAGAAATCTTGTTAATAATCTTATTCCGAAACCTGTTGCACCCTTGCTTAGTATTCCATCTTCTTTTTCAGCGTAAACGGGACCTGCTATGTCCAAATGCGCCCAGCTCGTGCCCTTTTCTACAAATTCCTTCAGGAAAGCTGCGCCTGTCAATGAACCTGCTTTGCCTTCCCAGCCTCCAAGATTTTTAACATCTGCAAAATCAGACTTGACCATCTCAGAATGCTCTTCGTACAATGGAAGCTGCCAGACTTTTTCTCCTGTTTCTTCTCCGGCCTTGAAAATTTTTCTTATCAAGCCTTCGTCAGTGCCCATTATTCCTGCGATTGTGTCACCCAAAGCAACAATACATGCCCCTGTCAATGTTGCCAAGTCAATGATAGCTCTAGGCTTGTACTTGTTTGCGTAGCTCAAAGCGTCTGCTAAAATAACTCTGCCTTCAGCATCTGTGTGCCAGATTTCTATAGACTTGCCGTTCATTGCTTTCACAATGTCGCCTGGCTTGTAAGCATTATTTCCAGGCATGTTTTCAGTCAAGGCTGCAATTCCAACAATCTTTATCGGCAATTTCAACAATGCTGCAATCCTAATCAAACCTATGACAGCTGCAGCGCCTGCCATGTCTTCCTTCATGTCCTTCATTCCGTTTGCAGGCTTTATCCCTAGACCGCCAGAATCAAAAGTAATACCTTTGCCGACAAGAATAATTGTATCTTTAGCTGATCTTGGAGAATGTTCCATCACCAAAAATGCTGGCTCGTTGACTGAACCAGCATTCACTGCTAATAAAGCGTTCATGCCCATCTCTTTTATCTCTTTCTTGTAAAAAATCTTGCAGTTGACATTTATTTTTTTGCAGATATCTCTAGCTTTTGAGGCAATGTAAGTTGGAATCTTTATTGAAGCTGGGGTGTTTACCAAATCTCTTGCAATCACGACAGATTCTGAAATTATTTTTCCATTTTCTAGACCTTTATTGAAGCTGTTGATGTTTTTTCCGTAGTAAAGCAAAGTTACTGACTGAATTTCATGATTTTTGTCTTTTTCATTTGTCTTGTATTCATTGAATTTGTAGTTGCTTAGGTGTAAGATTTCTGATAATAGTTCGCCAAGCTCTTCATCCTTAAAGGATAAATTGTCTAAAGCCAAAGAAAATGACTTTAATTTCAAAGATTTGGCATATCTTACGGCATTTCCCAATGCTTTCCTAAATTTCTCATTATTAAATTCTGATTCTTTTCCTAATCCTACTAAAATGACTTTCTTTATCTTGTCTGTGAAGAAAAAATGGTAGCATTTTGAAAGCTCTGCCTTGAATTCTTCTGACTTTATTATCTTATTAACGAGATTTTCAGACTTGTCATTTGCATGAGAGAAACATTTCCCAGAGTTGCTGTCTGAAAAAACAGGCAAAATTAAAGCTTCATCCTTAATGTCTTCAATTCTTAATGACTTTACTGACACTTCCATATAAATGCTAGAAACTGGATTCTATATAAAAGTTGTGTTGCCATTTAACAGGAAAAATGCATAAAATGCTATAGGAAAGGCTGGAAAGCTGTTTTACTGCATTTTCAGACTTTTCAGATAATTATATAAGGTAAAATCAAGCCTGTTTTAATGGGCCTGTAATTTAACCAGGATCAGAATGCGAGGCTTCGGTTTGGCCTTTGGCTAGATTTAATGCCTATCTTGGAGAAACCTTGATATCCAGGTTCAAATCCTGGCAGGCTCATTCTAATAAAATTTACAATAAAGTATATAAACAAATAAGCTAATTTTTTTAGCATGCCAAAAGAGGAGCAGAAAGGTATCACAGTAAAGAAAGAAGCAGACATGGCAGATTGGTATAGCCAAGTTGTGATTAAAGCTGAGCTTGCGGATTATTCCAGCATAAGAGGATGTCTAGTAATACGGCCTTATGGCTATGCAATCTGGGAAAAAATAATGGAATATTTCAATGAGAGACTTAAGAAATTAGGTGTCAAAAATGCTTATTTTCCTTTGTTCATTCCAGAATCATTTTTTGAAAAAGAAAAAACACATGCAAAAGGATTTTTTCCTGAAGTTGCGTGGGTTGAGAGGAAAGACAAGAATGAAGAAAGACTGGCAATAAGACCGACTTCTGAAACTATAATGTATGATTCCTACTCAAGATGGATAAGAAGCTGGAGAGATTTGCCTTTAAAGATAAACCAGTGGTGCAACATTGTGAGATTTGAAGTAAAAGATGTGAAGCCTTTCTTAAGAAGCAGGGAATTTTTATGGCAGGAAGGGCATAACGTATTTGAAGACGAGAAAGGAGCGAGCAAAGATGCGTTGACAATGATAAGTGAATACAAAAAACTAGCTGAAGAATTACTAGCAGTTCCTGTTCTAACTGGAAAGAAGACAGAGCATGAAAAGTTTCCAGGAGCTTACTTCACAACAACAATAGAAGGATTTATGCCTGATGGAAAGGCATTACAGATGGGAACAAGCCATAATCTAGGTCAAGGATTTTCAAAAGCATTCAACATAGAATTTTTAGGCAAAGATGGGAATAAGCACAGGCCATGGCAGACTTCATGGGGATTTTCAACTAGATTGATTGGAGCTTTGGTGATGATGCATGGAGATGACAAAGGATTAATATTGCCTCCTAAAGTAGCGCCAATACAAATTGTTATCGTGCCAATATTGCCAAAAGAAGGAAAGGAAAAAGTCTTGGAGAAAGCTGAAGAACTAAAGAAAAAACTAAGCAGCAAATACAAAGTTCACATGGATTCAAGAGAAGAATACAGCCCAGGATGGAAGTTCAACGAATGGGAGATGAAAGGAGTTCCTTTAAGAATTGAAATAGGGCCAAAAGACATTGCAAATAAAAGCGTTGTAATAGCGAGAAGAGACAATGGAAACAAGAAAAATATTAAAGTCAAAGACATTGAAACTAAAGTTGGAAAAGACTTAGAGGACATTCAAAAATCGCTTTATAAAAAGGCTGACAAATTTATGAAGAGTAATGTTACTGATGCAAAGAACTGGGATGATTTTCAGAAAGCAATCGATAAAAAAATGATGGTTAAATCTTTATTTTGCGGCAAAGTAAATTGCGAGGATAAGATAAAAGAAAAAACCAATGGCGTGACAGCAAGGGTCATTGAAAGTGAGGCAAAAGGAAAATGCGTTCACTGTAATGATGATGCTAATCTAAAAGTTTATTTTGCCAAATCATATTAACCCTAAAGAAGCTAGAATATTAATATACCACGGGACATTGTTGACTTTAATAAAAATCTTGTCTTCATGTTCATATTTTTTGCCTTCTTCGTCTTTGTAAGTTATTTTAACTGGGATTCCTCTTAATATTTTGTGTGAAGGAATTTTGAGCATAACCTCTCCTTTAGAAGTCAGCTGGTCAAAATATAAATGGCCAACCCCAAAGTCCAAATCAACATCATATATTTCAGTATTTGTATTTATTATGAAGCTTACTTTTTGCAACCTATTGTATTCAACAGCTTCAGGATTTACGTCTGAAAAAAATATATTTGGTATCATCAAAACCTTAATAGGCAGGTACTTGTATTCTATTGAATCCTTTGTCTCTGCTGAAATCAATAATCTTCCCGACTCATGCGCATCTATTTTAATAGTTATGTCCTTCACTTCATCTTTATTCAAAGAATAAGAACTGCAATGATCGCTTACGCAAAAATTAATGTCATAAATATCCTGGCTGGCTTTCAATTTGCAATTAACATCAGCAGTTTCATTTTCATAATAAAAGGGCTTGTTAAGTTCACAATCAAAATTCAAGCATGATGCTTGACCATCGCCAGTGCAAATAAAATTATTTTTATCTTCCTTGCTCAATAAATTACTAATTTGTGCTTCTGCATCGCTTTTAGCAATAAATTTTGAAGCAGCATCATAAGTTATTTTAGAGAAAGCCTTGTTTCCATAGACATCAGAGATTTCAATGTCTGAAGTGTAGCTATAATCAGCTCTTAAGCCATCCTGAATCTTCAAAGTCCAGTAAATAATCTTGGTTTCTTTAGGCTTCAGAAGAATTTCACGAACATTTTTTTCAACCAAGCCAGGCGCTTTGGTCACTGCAACCTGCGTTGAAACATATAAATCCTTTTTGTTTGTCACTACAACTGCTAAAGGAACGTAGCTGCCAAACTTAACTTTATCTTCCAACGTATAAGTGCTAATTTCAACTGGGCTTGCGATTGGAATGCCAACCTCTTCAACCTTAGTTTCTATGTTTATTTTGCTTATGTCAATTTTAATTCCTTCTGCAGACCAAGAATAGAAAACTGCAGGGGTTCCTGAATCAACATCGTCCTTCAGCCTTACATGATCTGGAGAAAGCCAACCGTATTGACCAAGAGTAACGTCGAAAGGCACCCAACCATAATCTGGGAAATAGACTTCTGCCCAGCCGTGGTTTGAAAATTTGTAATCAATATTTGAATATATCACTCCAGAAACGAATCTTGCTGGAATTCCTAAGCTTCTTATAAATGAAATGAATAAATTTGTTATTTCATCGCAAACACCATATCTATTCTTAAGAACCCAAGAGCTTTTCTGGTCGACTTCTGCTGTCAAGGTGTTCAAGCTGTATTCAATATTATTTTTTGTCCAGTCAGCAATCTTGAAAACAATCTCATACAAATCCTCATCAAGACTAATAGGCCCAATTATCTCTCTTGCTTTAGCTTCTATTTCTCCATTTATGTCTATGAATTCAGTGGCTTTTGTATACTCAAAAAATTCACCAGGTATCTTCCTAACTGGAAAAATGGACTTGCTCTTTATTTCAAAGAAATTATTCGAAACTCTAACTTTTGAGGTCAATGAATAACGAAGTTCTTTACTAGTAGGCTCTGTCCATGTAAAAGCTATAGAATCGGTGTCTTTTTTTGCAATTGCTTCTGGAACTGAGTCAAAAGTTGTCTTCATTACTGTCTGCCTGAAAGTGTTAATTGGGAAATAATTCAAATCTGCCTTGATAAAACTTATCTCGCTTGAAGATGAAGTAGGAGAAGCATATATTTCAGCACTTATCTTAACTTCAATATCGAGGAAACTTGCTGAATTGTAATTTTCTACAGCTGCATTAACAGGAAATGCTAAAAGCAATGCTAAAAGTAAAACATATTTTATTGATATCACCTCTACAATTAAGGAATAAAGAAAATTTATATACTTATCTTTTTTAGATTAAATCATGTATATATTAGCAGAAAAAGAAGCAGAAGAATTTCTTGAAAGGCATGGGTTTCCTGTAAGCAAAAGGCTAGTAACAAGAGATGTAAAAGAGACTTTGAAATACTGCCATAAAATTGGATTTCCTGTTGCGCTCAAGATTGTAAGCCCTAGCATAATACATAAGTCAGATGTTGGCGGAGTTTTCCTTGACTTGAGGAACGATAAAGAGGTTGTTGACGCTTTTAATAATATAAAAAAGATAAAAGGCTATGAAGCTGTGATGGTGGAGAAATACACCAGTGGAAAATTCTTGCTTTTAGGACTGAAGAAAGATGCTGCATTCGGGCATGCAATCGCAGTTGGCTGGGGTGGTATTTATACAGAAGTTTTGAAGGACATAAGCTTCAGAATCTGCCCAATCGATAATAAGGAAGCTGAAAAAATGCTGGAAGAGCTTAAATTTTTCAAAGTATTAAAAGGAGTAAGAGGAGAAAAACCTGTCAATTTCAGAAATATCATTGATGTTATTGTAAAACTATCTAAACTGCCACTAAAATACAAGGCCATAACAGAGCTTGATATAAATCCAATGATTGCAGACGAAAAAAACGTAAGGATTGTCGATGCACGGATTGTCTTTAACTAGACGTAAATTGCCATCTTATGAGCAAAATGGCTTGAATTCTTGATCAACTCTTCTCTGTTGGCTGCCTTTTTTATATTATAAGGAGCCATTATGGTTTTTGTGTCAAAAGCAATTGTTTTATCATGAATGTTATTATAAAAATTCAAATTAGTCCTTCTCAAATTTTCTTTTATATTTTCAGGAACATAAAAAGTTTCACTGAGCAAAAAACTGTAAAGACCCAATGACAAAAAGAAATGATCAGAATCCTGACTAAATATTGAAACTGGAGTCAAGCCAGAAATCAATGAAGTGAATGCAGCTGCAACAGTCTCTTCATCAGCCCTTGATTTTGCCCTTACACTTTTATCCTTTCTTCCATGATGTTCTTTAAATTTTTCCTTCCTAAACTTTAAATTATCGTCAAGGTAAGTGATAAATGAAAATAGAGTATCTGTAAGATTCTTATTCTGCGAGTGATAAATATTTTTTGCTATAAAATTTGAATAAAAGTTTTTATGCTCTTCTACAAAATCTTTCAATGCTTCAATATTATCATCATTATCTTGAATTTTTTCTTCACTATATTTTGACCATTTCCTTCCTTCAACACCTTTTGTAGAAAGCAGCTTTAGCCTTTCGTCCAAAAGTTTGCATCTTTCTTCAAATTCTTCAACAACTTTTGGCACTACCCTTAATTTTACTTCTTCATCCTGCATAACAATATTTTCGAGAGATTTTAAAAAAGAAATTTCCCTTTTCACCCATTCAGTATCCAATTGGCTAATTGACCTAATTGCGATTATATGCCTAACTAAACAGAGTCCTTCTTCATTTTGAAGATTAAAAGCACTTGAATCAAGAAAAGAAACATGACTCTTCTCTAAAAGCTCTGTTGCCTTACCGTTAATTTCTCCCAATAAATATTTCATTTTTACTACAAAACTATCCTTTTCTTAAGTTTTTAAAACTTTCTAAAAAAAATTAATTTACTGCTTTTTTGAATAATTCAATGAATTTATCAAAGTCTTCTTTTTTTACTGAGGCACCGCATGCATAATCATGACCACCGCCATGCCCTGGGATTTCCTTCAGAGCCTTAGCAAGAATAGGAGCTACTTTTACGCCTTTGCCACGAATGCTCATCCTGACATCGCCATTAGCTTCTCTTGCAATTATGAAGACTTTGGCATTTATTCTGTAAGCTAGCTCAGTGCTTAACTGGCCTGTAAAGCTTGTGTCGAAAGTTTCGTAATTAAACATATAAATATTTTTATCTGGCTTAACTGACAAGGCTTTATGCAATAAAACTTCATAGCCTTTGTTTATTTTAACAAACCTATTCCAAAGAAATTTGCCTTCTTTAGATTCCTGCCTCAAAATTTCGTAAGGATTTTTCAATTTTCTTAATATTGAAATGCATTTTCTTACTTCTGAAGTCTTTCCTTTCAGGCATGAAGCAAAAACCTTAATTAAAGTTCCAATAGGTTTTGTGAACAAAGCTTCTGGTGGTTCTTTGGCATTGTCAATCAATTCTGGATATTCATAATCCTTCATGAAATCCTTGTCTGGAATGAAAAAATCAGCCACAATTCCTGTTGCAGCAAGCCATGAATCTTCCTTGTTGTTTGCTATCTGATAAGACCAATAGCTTGTGCATCTTGTGTCATTTTCATCGTAAATTCTAGGGTTGACATACTTGATTCCCTTTACATCTAAAACAGGATGATGGTCTACTATTATAAAAGGAACCTTGACTTGATCTATCAAAGTCTGATTGATAGTTGGCTTGTCCAAAGTCAGGACCAAATCAGCATGATATTCATCAATTTTTCTCAAGTAAAACTCGTCAGAATGCTCGTTTCTTGGAACCATAATCCCATGGCCTTTTTTGTATTTCCTAAACAAAAGCAGAAAGCTAGTCAAGCCATCAGGGTCATCATCAAAGAAAAACAATGGATTTTCTGACTTTTCTAGCTTGTCTCTAACCTCTTGAATAAGCTTATCGGGTATCATTTAGCTACTAATTTAAGAAGATTTTATAAACTTAATGAATTTCTAAATTTTATGGTCTATAATATTCCTTTATGGCAGGAAATAAGCATTTACATCTATGTTTTATTTGCCATAGCCTGCTTTGCATTGCTAAGCAAAATAAAGATATTTGGTATGAATCTAATAAACTTGAAGTATAGAATATTAATCTCAATATTCTCTCCGTTGATACTGGTTTTATTAATTGCTTTACTTCCTTTAATAATAATTGCGGCAATATTTGGATTGACATTCTTGAAAAAGGCTAATAAAGCTTTTAAAATAGAGATAAAAAGATTTTAAAAAAATTACTTAGGCAAAGGCAAGTCTTCCTTGTTCCTGTTTACGTTCCTTCTCAATCTTCTGAACTTGTTTGCAGTCTTTGAAGGACGCATATGCTCAAAACCTTTTCCTTTTCCAGCCAAACCACGAGTCTGCCTTGCTGCTCTTGTCAATCCTCTATAAGATCTTCTGAAGTTTGCTTTGTCTGCAAGCCATTCATAACCTGCATACTTTGAAACCAATTCTCTGTCTGCTAAAATGACTTCATACCAGTAATATTTACCGTCTTGTGCAACATAATATGAATTTAGAACTTCGCAATTGTAATAATGCTTGTTTGCTCTCTGCTCTGCTATTGACTGATAATTCTTATGGACAATCAACATACGCCTCATCTGCCTTGGCTTTCTACCTGAGCTGAATTTCTGCCTTTGTCTTCCACCTCTTAATAATTTAACACGAACAACAAAAAGTCCTTTTTTTGCCTTGTAGCCTAATGCCCTTGCCCTGTCTAATCTTGTAGGGTGTTCTAATTTAGTAAGTGCACCTTCTCTTCTCCAGACCTGCATCCTTTCTTTCCAAACGTCTTCTACCTGCTCAGAAGGCTTTAGCCATTGGTTTTTTAAAGCTTGATAGAGTCCCATTTTAATCCTAAATTTGACTGCGAAATAGTGTTTTTAAAGGTTTTGATTTAGTGGGTGTTGTTGAAAATGTCTAGAAAAGCTACATCTCTTTACAATAGAAGGTTCGTATAAATAGTCGCTCACTAGTAAATTGAAGAATATTATAGCTTGAATGTTACAACTAAACTGAGATTTTCAACAGAGCCGATTTAGTGAAATTGTCTACTGCAGTATATAAATGCTTTTAAATAGTAACTATTTGAAAATGGTATCAATAGGGGGTTTTACAATATGAAACATGTTTTTGAAATTTTAATAGGATTATTGCTTATAACTATAGTCGCTTATGTTGGAATTTCTATACCAAGGATATTATTGGCGGCAATAAGGTTTGCAGAAGGAGCATTAATGTGGGGATTTTTGCTCGTAGGAATAGGATTATTATTGCTAGGTTTAAGTGACTTAAAAGAAGCATTGGCAAAGTAAAATGATAGGCGTACTAGAAGACATGAATCTGGATTTGTTTTTAACAGATGATGAAATAATTCTGCTTGGTAGAAGAAGACTTGAATGGGATATTGTACAAATAGTAAATGGAAAAAGATGTCCCAGAGAAATTGGAATTGAATTAAAAGAATTTGCCAATAAAGATGTTTATACAACTCAGGATAGATTATTAGTATTCTGCGTTCCAACTACTAATTATAATCAACTAAATGAGGATAGAAAAACCGTTGTAGAATATAAAGATGGGAATAAATTAAATTTAAATAGGAGATAAAATGGAAAGCACATTGGTGATGATAAAGCCAGACCATTATGAATTTGCAGATGAGATTATTTTGCAATTAGATTTTAATGCAATAAGAAGCAAGATTGGAAGAGTTGATAGCATTCCAAGAGAAGTAATACAAGAACATTATTTGCCCCATAAAGGAAAATCTTTCTATGATTATATGACAGAGTACTTTGTTGGCAAACCTACAGTTGTTGCTGTCTATATTGGAAACGATATTGTGGATAGAATGAGAAGAATGATAGGTGTTACAGACCCTTCAAAAGCTGGAGAAGAGACAATAAGAGGAAAATACAGCAATGACTCTTTGGAATTGGCAACTTTTGAAAGAAGGCCAGTAAAAAATGTCATACACGCCTCAGAATCTTTGGAAGAAGCCCTAAGAGAAATAAAAGTCTGGGAAAAATTCTTGAATCAGTAAATTTATAAGCAATTAAAATAAAACTTCTAACATGCTAATAAGCCCGACAGAAATTGCACACATGATTATTGTAACTTTAGCCCTAGGCTTTATTTTTATGAGCTATTTGAAAAAGCCAAGAACAGAACTTGATGTTTTAGGATACACAAGATATGGCTTTGACTGGAACGACTTCAAATTAGCAGCCTTGATAACAGCCCCTGGAATAATTTTACATGAACTGGCGCATAAATTCGTTGCAATGGGTTTTGGTTTAATAGCTACGTTCAAAGTATGGTGGTTTGGATTATTTTTAGGGGTATTTTTAAAAATTATTAACAGCCCTTTCATTTTATTTGCTCCAGGATTTGTAGAGACTTCATCAAGGACAGCATTGCAAAGCTTCTTGATATCTTTTGCAGGACCTTTCATGAATCTATTATTGTTTGGGATTGCTTGGTACTGCCTAGAATATGTAAAATTGAGCAAAAAGTGGGCCATAACACTGTATTTGACAAAGCAGATTAACTTATTTTTGTTTATATTCAATATGCTTCCAATACCGCCTTTAGATGGATACAAAGTATTTTCAAACTTGTTCAGCCTTATCTTCTAGACTTTTTCTTCTTTTTAAAGAACCTTTTGAAGAAACCTTTTTGCTTTGGTTTTGACTTTGCTTTGACTTTTTGCTTTTTCTTTGGTTTATATTTCTTAGCAACCTTCCTAACCTTGACTTTCTTTTCTTTTTTCTTTGGTTTAGCCTTTTTCTTTGGCATTTCTTCTTCAACGTCCATATCCACGAATTGATACTGCTGAACTTCCTGATCTAATTTAAGAATTTCACTCTGAAGCTGGGCCATTTTGGCCTGATTGTCTTCCTGCTTCAAGACTTCTCCGCACTCAGGACACTTAAATTGAAGCTCCATAGCATTCTCGAAAGCGGCACGCATGTCCTTATTTGGGCAAACAAAGTAGGCAGAGTCTTTTTCCTTGTCTACTCTTGACCTTAATGATACTAGTTTCTCTGACTTGTGCTTCAATAAAAGAATTCTAGCTTTTGCATGGTCAAATGTCCAAAAGTAAATGTACCAGCCTTTTGATTTGTCTTTTTTTCTTGTGAAAGTGACTAGATTGTAGTCCTGCAACCTGTAAAGAATATTTCTTACCTGGTTTACAGTTATCTTTAGCTTGTCTGCTATCTTGAATTCTGAAACATTGTCTTTCTTAAGAATTATTTCGACTAATGGGGCAGCATCAGGACCTACTACCTCTCTAATTAGATCTTTAACAACTTGGTCAGGAAGCTTCATTTTTCAAGAATATGAAGTAGAGTATTTTTAAACCTTTCTATGGAAAAGGCTTTGTGTATAAAGTGCTGAAATAGGGTGACTTTTTACACAGACTAATCAATAACAGATTACTAATGCTGGATTTTGACTACATAAAGATATTTTAATTAAGTCATAAGCTATTTGATATTTCTTCAATCCCAAGAAGTCTATAGCTGATTGTTCTAAAAGATATGAAGCTATTTGTTTTTGTAAACTATTCCTTTCAGCCAAAAGGGTAGTTCTTTCAGCTTCTAATTTTAAATAACCAGTTCTTAAATCCATGTAGGATTGATTTAGCTTTGTATATTCAACTTTTATATTTTGTAACTCATTTATTGTAGGTTGAAATTTACTAAGTCCATAATTGTATCCAATCAATCCCCCTACTATAATCATCACAACCGTAAATACAAAAGATTCATTCATTAAAATCACCTCTTATTATTTTATAACTTCACTTCTCTGAACTCTGGCAGATTAGGAACTTCCTTAGAACTTGGCTGTGGGAAGTTAATCAATAAAGCGTCTTTTATTCCTAAGACTTCAATATATTTTCTCACTTGAGTCTCTTCCTTCAAGCTTAAAGTAGAGGATATTGCTTTAAGTTCAATTAATATTTTTCCTTTAGAATCATTCACTATTATGTCTGGTCTTCCTATCCCTACATTATATTTTTTGTAAAAGACAGGAACTATTTTTTGAGATTCATAGGCTATTTTTTCAAGCCTTAAAGCAACCTCAAAAGCTTTCTGATATATTGCTTCTTCATGTCCACTTCCTAATTCATTAAAAATATCTTTTGCTATTTCTTTTAGTTTTGGTATCATTTTGTTTGCTCCCTTGAGTTTTTTAAATTTAATCCGTTATGCTCTTGACAAATTGTTCTGCATCTCTTGTAAGCTTATTTATCTGTAAACTAAGTTTTACTTTTTTTATCTCAATCTTATTACATTCATTAATTATCCTCAATCTTGTTTTAGGGTCTGGGAATGGGATTTCAACATCTCCTATAGTATCCGAGTTCAAGGTATAACCTTTCGTAGCTCTCTGTGCAAAAGGCACATAGTCGATAGTTGGCAAAATGTAATAAAGATATTTTAACAAAGCCTTGTCTTTTTTATTCAAAGGAACAAGATGGGATATTGCTTCGTTAGTATAAAGTTCTGTTCCAGCAAATGCAACTTTTCCAATAGTTAGCTTAAAACTGAATAATAGACTTCCAGCTTGGAACTTTTTAACAGAAGAGTTTTCTATTCCTTCTTCAGTAATTTTTTCATCAGTATTCAAAATAAGCTTTCGATTCATATCACTTATTTTTACCCAAAGATTATCGCCATCCCAATATGCTGGATTATTTCTTGCAGGAGTTCCACCGATACTAGGATATTCACATATTTGGCTTAGTAATTTAACTGGAACTTTATGTATTGCTTTCTTTTTATAACTGTTCATGGTCAATTTGTAATTATTATTCTTGATTTCATCAAAAGTCACGCTGAATGAATTTTTGGAGTCCATTCTATCATTGCATAATTCTCTCAATAGAGGCAAATCGTTATCCTTTATAGAAGGTCTTCCTTTTCTACTCTGAGTTTTTTTAAATCCGTCATTTATAACATCAAAAAACCAGACCTTCTTAGTTTGACTTCCTTTTTCAAATATGAGTATACTTGTTGGTTGTCCAGTATATGGCTTGAAGACGAAGGGGTCTAATTGGATAATTGCTTTTACATTACAAGTAGTTAAAAGAATTTTTCTTAAATCAACATATTCCTTGCTTTTGTCAAATAATAATCCATCGGGCACAACAACTCCCGCTCTACCCCCTGCAATCCCATCTTTTGGATTTTTAAGAGCATCAATAACATGTTTAAGAAATACAGGATTTGCATTTTTATTTTTAAAACCATACAGATGAGAATATTTTGTGCTTTGAGAAAATGGAAAATTTGTCATTACAACATCAAATTTATCTTTGATTGGATGTTCAAGTGAATCTACTTGATTGATATTTGTATGTCCATCTCCTATTATTATCATATTCATTTTAGCTATTTTTGCAGTGCCAGTTATTTCCCTACCCCATACAGTATCTTCTTCTAAAGTCTGCATATTTTCTTTAGTTTGCTTACATTTCTTTTTTATATGCCTAAAAGCTTCAATAAGGAAGCCTCCAGTTCCACAGCAGGGGTCATATACCTTTTCTTTGAACAGGGGGTCAATAAGTGCAGTTATTAATTTAACAATGTGCCTTGGTGTAAAATATTCACCTAAATCATTCCCAACACTTACGGAGTCTTTTAGAAAATACTCAAAAGCATCTCCTTTAATATCGGAATCTGCATTGATTAACTGTAATTGGGATAATTTATCAACAATTTTCTTTATATTATTAGGGTTTTTAATTTTTAACTCTGATTGAAAAACATCCCCACTATGATTATATTTATTTACAAGTCTTGGTAAAATTGTATCATTAATGTAATCTAAAATACCTTGTCCATCTTTATTTTTAAAAGCATCCCAACAATATCTTTTTTCTAATCTTCTTGGTTCTCCACTATTTTCTCTATCATCTTCAATTTCACTAATTAATTTAAGGAAAAGTATATTGGAAAATTCAGTAAACCTTTCTATTCCTTCCCTCATGCCTTCTTCTCTTAGTAAGTTATTTGCTTCAGAAAATACTTTTATCAATTCTCTTTTTGTATAAGTTACCTTTTCTGGAGAAAATATTTCTGCCCCTTCCTTTTCAAATCTCAATAATGTTTTTTCATTAATTAAGTCTGTAATAAGGGAGCCATCAATTTTAAGATTATACCCTGTTCTTATATCTCTCGCTTCAACGATGGCACCATCAACAGCAAATATTATTTTAATTCCTAAACAGATTGCATAATCTTTTGCCTGTTTTAATGCTTTTTCTAAACTTTGCCCTTGCCTTTTAGCTTCTATAATTGCTAATGGTTTAAATTCATCAGAAGTGTAAAGGACATAATCTGGAAATTTTCCTTTAGGAAATTTTTGTTTTATTTTTTTCCTCTCTTCTTCTGTTCTTGGTCTCTCTGTAAAAACATTACACTCTTTTCCAAATTCGTCAGTTTTCCAACCTAGGTTATTTAAAATTAAATCTATTTTCTTTCTGGTTGCACTCTCTAAAGGAGAAGTAAACTCTTTTTGCATAGAAATACCATGATTTATACCTTTAAGAATTTTTCGTTCTTTTTTTACCACCAATGAATGAAAGGTTCTTTTCATTCTTTAACCTCTTTTTTGGCAGTAAATTCTCCTTTTATTCCTAGCTCATGGATTTCTTGTATAACCACACAAATATTGTGGCAAAGAACTTTAGCCAAAACTTCATTAATTTGGGCTGTTTCATCCTTGCTTCTTATTCCATCACCGAACTTTGATTTAATCATATGAAAGCAAGTCTCTACATTAGAACGCTTGTGGTAATGTTGCATGAACTCTTCTTGTTTATAAATAAAATAATGAAACATCTTTTTCCACATAAAAGAACCAGAGGCGTGTGTTTTAATTGTGACTGATTTTCTAAATGGAATAAAAGGAACTGCACCAACATCTTCAATTAAATTCATGTTGTTTCTAGAACTGTAAGCCTTGTCAGCACTTACTTCTTTTATGTTAAAATTCTTAGCTGTAGTATTAAGAAGTTCTGGCAAATATTTTGTGTCATGGCTGTAATCACTTCCTATCATTACATCAGTTATAATATTTGTCTTCACTCCACAAAATATGTGTGCTTTAATCCATTTACGCTTTACAGTATCTTTTTGATATCTCGTGCTAAACCATCTTGCAAATCTTGAAGTAGAAAATCCAGAGCCATCAATAGCAAAGTCAGTTTCAACTGATTTCAAAGCCAGACTGCTTAGTTGAACTAATCCTCTTAAAATTGGTGTAAGTTCTTTCTTCTGCATAAAATGTCCAACAGAAGCATAGCACGGCTTATGTTCAATATAGCCTTTTTCTTTAGCTGTCTGTAAGTCAGACATAAATCTTCTTAATGAGAATGTAGTGTAAACTTTCAAGACAGAAGCAAAGACCATCTCTTGCAAAGGAATCTTAGGTCTGCCAAAAGTATAAACTGGCTGTTCAATTGTCTTAGTTAAGTCTGAAAGTAGCTCTAAAAAGAAAAGCTTTTGATTTATAGAAGCATAATCATAGCTAGACCAATCTTGCTGATAGCTTACCTTCATAGTCTTAATCATTGTCATGTTGCCTTTATTGTCTACTTTCTGCTCTAATGTAAATTCTACAGCAAAGATATGCTTGCACTTGCACTTTCTTATCTGGTAATCTGGACAGTTGCACTTTGGCTGAAAGTTGTCTAACCATACCTTGTAGCTTCCACTTGTAGCTTGGCTTGGAACTATCCAGTTTCCTTCCTCGTGTCTTATCTCGCATGTTTTGGCTATCATCCTACCACGCTCTTTTCTCTTTTCATCACCAATTTTATCATTTATCATAGTAATATAGTAATATGTATTACTATATAAGCCTTTCGGGGTAACTTGACTATATTGTCTAGAATATGCATAACTTTAAATATTACTAGATTACTATATTACTATGCCTAGAACTACGAAGTGTATGAAAATAGACGCCTATTTATGGAAGAAAGTAAAGCTTAAATGTGTAAAAGAAGACCTTGAAATTTCTCAATATTTAGAAGATTTGATTAAAAAAGACCTGAAAAGAATTAACTAATAGGTAAACAACATTTATTCGCCTCATTCTTATTATTGTGATGTTTTTTACATATCAAACAAATCCAACAATGTTTTGAATCTACACAATAAAAATTCCTTTCAGACTTCATAATTAATAAATTGTTTATATCCATCTAATCCACCCAATACTCAGTTTTACAATCAGGACAAATTATGCATTTTTTATTGCTAAAATTCTTGTATTCCCAGTAACTATCAAAGCAACAAGAACATTCAAGGCATCTTTCAATGTCTTCTAAGTTATCCATATAGTGAACAGCATCCATACAATTATAATATTTTAATTTTTAAATAACCTTTGCCTTAAAATCCCAAAAATTCAATCATAGAAAACGTTAAATATACAATTCTAATGGATTTTATTCAATATGGGTGGCGGGAAGCGTAAATACAATCAGAAAATCCGATTTAGGAAATTTAAGAAAGAAGAAGCTCAAGAAGTAGAAGTAAAGAAAGAAGCTCCTAAAGAAGATGATGTTAAGGCTTTGCTTGATTTATGGCAGAGCAAGAAAAAGGATGAGAAAAAGAATGAAGCAAATAATCACTAAAAAACAGATTTTTGATATTTTACTTAAAGAAAACAAGAGATTAGAAAATAAAGGCTACAAGAGAGTTATTGGGTTATTTGAACTTAAAAGACTTGATGGAAATATAGGTGTTGTAAATGGTGAATATCATGAAGAAGGTCAAATTATCTATAGTGGAAGTATTATTTATCCATTAGACAACATTGAGCCAGATAGTATTTGGAGAACAATAAAAGTTGACAAAACAAAGTATTATGGTGCTTTAGTTGTCTCAAAAAAAGAAGGAATCCTAAAAATGATGTTTGGTTTCTTTCAGAGGAGCTTAAAACAAGGCAAAATACAGGATTTTGTAAAGTAGTCTACTCTTCAGCCATCTCTCCGCTTTCTTCGTCTTCTTCTAAATGCTCTCTGGGGGTTAAAGCATACCATCCAGTATTAATATTTTCCTTTACAGCCTCTTTCATTAAGCTAAAAGATTTCTTAATAGAAATCAAAGCTTTGTCTAAATCCTTATCGTTAGCTATTCTTAAAACACCCCAATTTTCATGACTATTTACGTTCTCAACATTTTCTAATTTTTGTTGATTTGTAAAGATATTAAGTCTAATTCCAGTCTTTTGAAGTCTAATAAATACAAACATTTTTTCTGGAGAATAGTAGGTTATTGCAGTTTTTGAGAACTTTCTAAATATTTCTGGATTTATATTTAATATTTCTTCATGAAGTTTGTTATAGAGCCTTTTAGTGTTTTCATTGGCATTTCTTGAATTGAAATGATGTGTAATGTCATACTCGCTTTTCTCTATATCTTTTTCCTCAGCTTTTATCTCCCTGTTTTGTATTGATGGGTCTTTTATAACTGATTTTAATTCTATTATTTCAATTCCTTCTAAAATCTTTTTTTGTTCATTATTCAAGTCGTTTTCCCAACAAATTATAATGTCGCAATCCTTTGGGTCGTGTTTATGCTGAATAAAATTACTGCTTACATATTCAAATTCAATATAGACTCTTTTCCAACCTTTACCAGTGTATCTTCTAGCTACACAATCAGGATAACCCTGTTTTACCTCTTCTATATACATATTTAAGTCTTCTAGAAGCCTTCCAAAGAGAAAAACCACTCCTTGCTCATTTATTGGGCTATAAACTAACCCTCTAAAGTTTATCAAAGAACCAACCATACTTTCTTCTTTAGCCATACTAAATTTAGGCTTATTTTACTATTTAAAACTTATCTAATGACTTTCTTAACAACACAAGCACTTATTTAACAGAAGCTACTTATTTAACAAAGCCGATAATCAATGCTTTGGCTATAAACTTCGTTCTGGCTATAAGTCTTATATATATGAAAAAACTACGCTAAGCTATGAAAGAGGGATTTTTATTGAAAACTTTTCTAATATTTTTAATATTGCTAAGAGTAGCTGGATTAACTATTAATTTATTATCCCAAAACGAATATAAAATCTATTTAGTATCTAACATTGTCATTGGAGTCTATCTGGCTTCAATTGTTTTAATATTAGCTCATCGGGAATGGGGAAGTTTATTGCTAATGGGGGCTTCTATGTTTGAGATGAGCCTAATTATTCAAAACCAATTAGATGGAACAGGCTTAGCTATTATTGAAGTATTTTTGTTTACCTTTGCCTATAGACTTTATTCTCAAGAATATAATTTCCATAAAACCTAATTCTAGGGTAGTCACATATCTTAATATAGAACTTTACCTTTCAATTTCTTATGAAATGTGCTTACTGCAATTCAAAAGCTGATGAATTAATTACTTTTGGAGTTAGTGGTTTTAGTAACAATCTATGTTCTTCTTGCAAAATTTCTGTAGGTTTAGAAGATAGAGCTCAATGTAGCTATTGTGGTTCAATAGCTGACAAGCAGGTAGAAACAAGACAGGGTGTTATTATTAAGCTCTGCAATAATTGTGAATGGCAAAGAAACGAGACGCTTCAAATTCATTGATTTCTTAGTAATTGACTTTTTACACAACCCTTACTTATTACACAAAGCCTATGGAAAAGGTTAAATAAATGAAAAAACAAGTAAAAAACATGGAGAAAGGCAACCTGAATGTTGTTATAATAGCCTTATTGATACTTCTTATAGTAATAGTTCCTGGAATAGCTCAAGAATTAACTCAAGACACTGACCAAGACGGATTAAGCGATGATAATGAAGCAAGATATGGGACAAATCCAAATCTTATTGATACTGACAATGATAAATTAAGCGACAGCCAGGAAATAAAAAAAGGCACTGATGCTTTAAAAAAAGACACTGACAATGACGGCATGATAGATGGAGAAGATGACTTCCCATTGACAGCAAGAAAAATAGAAGTTGCAAGCGATGACGACATAAAGAACATCGCAACAAAATATGCATATGAATTTCCATATGAAGAATCTGAAATAATTGAAGAAACAGCATCAAAAGCAAACATAGATGTCAAAGTTGAAGAAGGACAGCTTAAAATCAACATTGAAGACAAGGCAAAAATCAATCTGGACATAAATAAGGATGATAAAACTGGAATTAAAAAAATTTTAATTGAACTGCCGCAATAAAATTATAGATACTACTTAAAAATAATGAGAAAGTATTTAATAATGTCTTAAGATAGTTTTAATTCATTAGGGGTGATAAAATGGGATTATTCTCAAAAAAGAAAGATGACACAATGACTGAAAGACCTGCTTTACCAAAATTTCCTGAGTTTCCTAAGATAAATAACATGCCAAGACCTACTTTACCTTCTTATGAAAAAGAGCTAATACAAGAAAAAGATGAGGCTTTAAGGCCAAAAGAGCTTCCTTACACCGACAACATGCCTAATTTGGGATTGCCAACAAGAGAAAGAACTCCTTTTGAAGAAAAATTTGCAAGGCAAGATTCTATGCCAATGCCTAAAATGGCAGAAGAAAGAGAGCCAAGGCTTGCAGAAGTTGTTACAAATCCATTCAACATGCCGTTAAGGATTGAAAGACCAATTGTGGATAATACTCCTCAACAGCAATCTATGGGTGCTGAAAGACCATTGTTCATAAAAGTAGAGGAATACAGGGAAGCAATGGGCAACATTGAAAATTTAAAGAGAACATTGAAAGAGACTGAGGAATTGCTTGACAAAATTGAAAGCATAAGAATGGCTGAAGAAGAAGAACTGAAAAGATGCCAGCAAAATGTTGATGCAATAAAAGAACAGTTGCTATTTATCGATAAAAGACTTTTTGAAGTTTAAGAGCCCTTTTTAGAAAAGCGCTCTCGGAAAAACTTCACGAAAGAATTCCTGAGGAAAAAAGAGATGAAATACGTACATACTATGATTGACAGGCCAACCGAGATAAGGAGGGCCTTGCTTCAATCTGCTGTTTCTGCTGCTGAAATGCTTAGAAATTATGAAAACCTGAAGGATTTGAGCAGTTCAAAGCAGGAAATAAAGAAGAGACTAAAATTAAACATCGCAAGAATGAAGAGGATGGCAAACGATGCAAGGAAAAGCCTGCCTATAATACCTAAAGAGCTGGAAAAACCTGTCCAGATTAGACCTATTCCAATGAGAGGTAGGGATGAACCTTTGAATTTAAGCTCCAGAGAAAGGATTGACAAGGAACTAAGAGACATAAAGAACAAAATTTCTAGATTAAGGATTTAGGCTCTTAATAATTTTAAATATTTATTTAATTCTGCAGTTGATATTTCACTAGGGAAATAACTTTCGAGTATTTTAGCTACTTTTTTTCTCTTAAAAGGGGCTATTTTCGCAGATTTTACGGTTTTTCTGCAATATTTTAGGGATTTAAGACAAACTGCCTGTGAATGTTTATAAATGACGGCTAATTATTACAAAGAATGAAGCTGAAAAAAGAGGATATTAAAAAATTATATCTGGAAGTCAGAGATTTAACTAACAACTTTAAAGAAATTAACCCAACAATATTATTAAAAGAATATCCTAACTCGGAGTATAAGCCTTCACAAAGGTTAGTTATATTTAGGTGCATCCTTGGTTACGATTCTAATTCCTTTGCTAAACTTTTTGGAAGAAAAGCAGGTGTATTTAGCAATTGGGAATCTGGGTGCAGGTATATAAAATCAATAGAGACTTCTAAGGAATACGTAGAAACCATAGTCAAAGAGATTAGATTCAAAAATATAGATTTAAATCTTATATTAAAAGGATGGGAAACTATTCGAGTAGAAATAAAAGATAAAAGAGGAGAAAGAGCTAGAAATATGACATTTGAAGAACATAGCAGAATGGGAAAGATTGGTGGTAAGATAGGTGACAAAAATAAAAAGAGGACAAACCTAATAAATAACATATCTAAGCAACCCCCAACAAATTATGAAAAAATGATAATTAGCTTTCTCGAAAACAAAGGATTAAGTTATGAATTACATCCAGTCATAGGTGGAGAATGTTTTGACTTCAAAATAAATAATATTATTATAGAGGCTGAAGATCAACGTCAAGTTGGGCATGCGTATCATAAAGCACATAGGATGAATATAAAGGCAAAAAAACTAAGAGCTGAAAATGAGGATTACGCATTTTTGGCCATAGTTCCACCGAATACTGCCCCCGAGGTAATTAAAAAACTAGCAGAAGAATATATTATTTACATTTATCCAGAAGAGCCGATTTTAAAGAAATACGTTGATGTGATGGAATTGATAAATAAAGGTTATAACCTGCCTGAAACTACAAGTTGTCTAAAAGTAAATACAAACTCTATGCGATCAAGGTTCAAGAAGCTTCTTAAGTATAAATTAATTGAAAAGCAAAAAGAGAAATATAGAAATAAATGGAAAGTGACTTCTTCTGGAATGAAATTTTTAAAGGATTTCTATTCAAGTGAAGTATCTTCTTTTGAGGAAATTCTAAAGGGAAAGATAAAAGAAAAAAATAATGAATGGGTGTTAAAACTAAGTATAATGAAATATTGGCTCTTTGCAAATCCTTCTGGGCACATAACAAAAACAAAGTTTTTAGATAGTAGCGAAAAAAAGATTAAACGTTTTTTAAAAAAAGAAAATATAAAGCACTTCACGCAATACCCTTTGTATAGTGAAATTGAAGGCTACCCTATAAAAAGATTAGTCGATGAATTTATTCCATCAAACAAAGTAATAGAAGTAAAAACTATAGATATAAACAAGAAATATGCATTTAGCAAATTTGGAGGTACGGCGTTTGAACTAGTAGGAGAGGCTCTTAGAATCAAGGATTTCTATCCTTTATATAAGGTATATGCAGTCATTTTAGGTAAAAATAAAAAGATTAATAAATTGCCTATTGATGTAACTAATTGGCTCTCAAATTACGTAGATGGGATATATACTGATTCAAGTATAAAGGAGATAAAATATGTTATCTGATAAAAAGATGAAGATAAAATTCAAGAGAATAGCCCAAAAAGAACCTAGAAAGTATTACCCAATTCAAACCCTAGAAAACTTAGATTTTAAAAGGAAAAAATGTAAAAAATGTCAAACCTTTTTTTGGACCACAACTGAAAGAGAATATTGCGATGATCCAAAATGTTCTGGCTCTTTTAGATTTATAGAAGATAGTCCTGCTAAAAATAAATTAGATTATATAGAAGCATGGAAAAAATTCTCGGAAATGTTTAAGAAATTCGGATATACCCCTATAAAGAGGTATCCTGTAGTCAGCAGGTGGAATACCACTGTTCCATTTACTATTGCATCAATCGCTGCTTTTCAACCTTATGTTGTTTCTGGGGAAGTTGAACCGTCAGCAAATCCCTTGGTGATACCACAGTTCTGCTTGAGGTTTTCTGACATCGATAATGTTGGCGTGACAGGACACATGGTAGGATTTATCATGGATGGGCAACATGCATTTGTTCCAAAAAGTAAGTATGATACTAACGAGTATCTTAATCAAATATTTACGTGGTTAAATAAAGGAATTGGCTTATCAAAAGATGAGATTACTTTCCATGAAGACGCATGGGCTGGAAATAAAAATTTTGGAAGCAGTTTAGAGTTTTTCTCTAGAGGTTTAGAGATTGGAAATCAGGTTTATATGCAATATGAACAAACCAGTTCTGGATACAAAGAGTTACCAATAAAAGTTTTAGATATGGGCATGGGCCAAGAAAGAGTAGCGTGGTTTAGCCAAGGGAAAACTAATTGTTATGAGAGCACCTTTCCTACAGTATGCAAAAAACTATACGAAATCACAGGCATAAGACCAAATAATCAATTAGTCAAAATGTTCTTGCCATATTCTTCTTATTTAAATTTTGATGAAGCTGAAAACATAAACAAGGCATGGGAGCTAGTTGCAAAAAATGTCAAAACTGATGTCAATACTTTGAAAAAAGAAATACTTCCTTTAGCTGGATTATATTCCATAGCAGAGCACACAAGAGCCTTGCTAGTAGCCTTAGCAGACTCAGCATTGCCTTCCAATGTTGGCGGTGGCTACAACTTAAGAGTTATTTTTAGAAGAGCTTTAGGCTTTATTGACAGATATGGATGGAAAATAAACATGAACGACATTGCAAGCTGGCATGCAGACTATCTTAAACCATTATATCCTGAATTAAAAGAAAATATAGAGCAGGTAAAAAAAATCTTAGATGTTGAGAAGCAGAAATACTTAGCAACTAAGCAAAAAACAGCTTCAATAGTTGCAAGATTAGTGAAAGAAGAGATTAACGAGAAGAAATTAATGGAATTATATGACAGTCAAGGCATTACACCAGAATTAGTAAGAGAAGAAGCTGCTAAAATTGGAAAAAAAGTGGAAGTTAGTGAAAATTTCTACGCAAAAGTGAATGAACTACATGAAAAGCAAGTGCAGGAACACCAAACAAAGCATGACGAAGAACTAGATTTAGATGAATTGGAAGAAACAAAAGCTCTTTACTATCAAGACTGGAAACTAAATAAGTTCAAATCTAAAATAAAAAAGATAATTGGAAATAATGTAGTATTGCAAGAAACACTTTTTTATCCGACTTCTGGCGGACAGCTTCACGATTTAGGAACTTTAAATGGAAAGAAAATTGTAGATGTAATAAAGCAGGGGAAACATATTGTTCATGTTCTTGAAGATGTTAAAGGATTGAAAGTAAATCAGGAAGTTAATGGTGAAGTTGAGTTTGAAAGAAGAAAACAACTGGCTCAACATCACACTTCAACGCATATTGTAAACGCAGCAGCAAGGAAAATATTAGGAAATCATGCAAATCAAGCAGGAGCTAAAAAGACTTTGGAGAAAGCTCATATAGACATCACGCATTACAACGCAGTTTCAGATGAAGAGCTGAAAAAAATTGAGGATGAAGCTAATAAAATAATAAAAAATAAGATTCCAATAATAAAAAGCTTCATGTCAAGAACAGAAGCAGAACAAAAATATGGGATGACTATTTATCAAGGAGGAGTGCCTCCAGGGAAAGTATTGAGGATTGTCAATATATTGAATACAGACGTAGAAGCCTGTGGCGGAACGCATTTGGATAACACTAGTGAAGCTGAGAAAATAAAGATATTGAAAGCAACTAAACTTCAAGACGGAATTGTGAGAATTGAATTTACTGCAGGCAAAGCAGCAAGGCAGGAAGAAAATAAAGATTCTAAATTGATTGAAGAATGCGCAAAACTTTTGAAATGCGATAAAAAACAAGTTCCTGGAAGAGCAAAAGAATTATTTGAGCAGTGGAAATTAAAGAAAAAAGGCAAATTGAATAAATTTGAGTTAAAAAGCAAGGAAAAAGAAAATCTAAATGATAAAGAACTTCTAGACAGGGCTGCAATGATATTAAAAACCCAACCAGTACATGTTGTTAACACTATAAAGAAATTCTTGAAAGATTTATAATTTACTTTCTTAAGATAGATTTTTGTAAAAATGGAGAGAAATAAACAAAGATAGTATGTTCATTAGATATATCAGCAGATGTTGAATAAAATCCTTTTCTCTGGTAATTTGGGATTCTTGTTTCCCATGGGCTTCCATAAGGAATGTAGATAGTCCTGCAACCGTTGTCATTGCATTGAAAGCTTCCTTTAGGATTGTTGTAGATAAACAAAATCCTTCCTTTGTTGTTCATCAATAATCTTTCTGAAATGTCTGAAAGAGGATGTCCTACAATATCATTATCTAACTTGAAAGCATTACCACCAGCGTATAATTTGACAGTACCTATCTTATAATAATCTAAATCTCTTATATTTTCAGAAATTGCCCTTCCAGAAAGCAGATCATTGTCATATGCGCCTGCAATTGAAAATATCAACAACATTAATCCTATAACTAGAATTGTTGTCAACCTCTTATTTTCCATGAAATAAAGAAGAATATTGTGATATATAAAATTAGCGCTTATTCCAGTTTAACAATGAAAAAACAATCAAGGCAAAGAGAAAACCTACAAAAAACAAAGTCAAGTAGAATGGCGAACTTGACTGTGCAACTGGAGCTGCAAAATCAGCTGCCTTTGCCGCCATCATCAAGCCAGCTTCCTGAACTTCAGGCTGCAAGAACTGTTTTCCTAAGAAACCTGCAAAAACTGAACCTAATCCAGATATTACTGCAACTGAAAACAAAGTCTTCAACTTAGATGTGTCTATTGCTGTTCCTTTAGGGCTTATCAAGATGAATTTCTTAGCTATTTTGTATAAATCAATTTTTCTTCCCTTTTGACTCCACTTAAATTCTTCAACTTCTATCAAGCCAGATTTTTTTAAGTTTTGAAGATTGTAATGTGCTGTGTTTAAAGGTATTTTCAAAGCTTTTGCAATTTGAGACTCTGGGGCTTCCTCTATTTCAGACAAATAATCGAGGATTTTTCTAGCTGTAGAGTTCGAGATTACTTCCGCTAACTTCTTAGCTTTATTTTCTTCTAAACTTACTAAGACAAACTTTTCAGACATAAAAAAGAACAAGTAAATAGCATTTATAAAGATTATCTTAACTTCAAAGTGATTAGAAGTCTAAGTAAGCTATTTAAACTAGCTAAATGTAGTATTTTACATGAAAAAAGCAATTTTAATATTGTTAATGTTTTCAGTTTTGATTGTAGCAGGCTGTGGAAGCCTTGTTGACTTGAAAGCTTCGTCTGAAGTGATAAAACAATTTCTAAATGAGAATCCTAATGCAGATATAACTATGAATACTTGGAGTGCAGATGACGTAAGAGATAATCAGGATAAAATTACTTTAATCTGCGGCAAAATGCTTGAAGAAAAGCCTTACTATTATGTTTTGATTGAAGAAGAGGAACAAAGGATAGAAGCATTTTTAGATTTTGATACTGGAAAAGCAATTTGCGTTAAAAGAGTTGGATTAAAAGATGATATATATGAATGTTCTGATTTAAATGTTGAGCAATGCAGAGAAAGAAGCGACTGCGAAATTGTTTATGGACCAAGTGTCTGCCAGCCTAATGGATTATGTACTGCAGACATAGTACCTAAAGGCTGTAAGGATAGACAAGATAATAAAGAAATTTATTGTGGTAATGGGGTATGTGAAGATTCTGAGAAAAAAGCAGGATACTGCAAGATTTATTATGATGCAATGGAAAAATGCAAACAAGAAGGGCAAGTATGTTTATTTGAACCAATGCCCGAAGAATGCCAAAATTATTGTCCAAAGGATTGTGGAGAAATAATCGAGGTTCCTCAAGAAAAAATAACAGAAGAACAAGCAATTGAACTTGTAAAGAAGTATTTCCACAAGCAATGGTATCAAGTTGCTGATGGATGTGGTAGTTATAATGAAAAAACAGGGATGATGGAGCCTTTAAAAATTTATATTAAAGAAACATTGGAAGAAGGTGGAAGAACTACTTATCTAGTTTATTTAGAAACATATTGCGGATGGAATTACAATACTGGCAGTCCTACAATAATCAGATATAGTGTTACAGTTAATGGAGAAGTAAAAGAAGAAGGACCTATAAAAACTGAACCTGCGCCTGCTAAAGAGATTGTAAGCGAAACAATAAAATGTGTTTTTAAAAATTCTAAAGAAAAGCAAAAATGTTATAGTGAAGAGTTTTATTGTAGTGGAACCGAAGCGTGCAATGTTGAAGTAAAGGGTGAATCTGGAAAAACTTTAACCTGGAAGAGCAGCTGTGGTGGATATGCCTATATTACTCTAGATGGAACTGGTAATTATGATGGAAGAGGAGAATATGCAGAATTTGAATGCGGTTCATCTACAACCCCTAGTCAATGTTCAGATTACCGAAATCCGGTATGTGGGGTGGATGGAGAAACTTATCAAAATATTTGCGTAGCAGAAAGCAAGAATGTAAAAATATCTTATTATGGAGAATGCGAGAATGCAGTCAGCGAGAAAGTTACTTGTATATTTGCACATCCTAGCCTAGAAAACAAATGCTATTCTGTAGATGGATTGTGGAGCTGTAGCGGAGAGGAAAAGTGCGATGCCTATGTTAAAGGTGGAAAGGAAACGAAAATAACCTGGAAGAGTAGATGCACAGAAACTAGAGATGGCCAAGCAACTTATGGAGTTGGATATGCAGATACTGTAGTAGACGGTGAAGATGAAACTGCGAGCTTCGCATGTACTATCAATACCCAAGTTATAATTGAATGAATTTATTAGAACGTCTTCAATAACTTATTTAATTCTTCTGGCAATTTAGATTCAATTTCTATTAATTTGCCAGTTACGGGATGATTGAAAATTACTTTGTAAGCATGCAAAAACTGCCTATTCAGCTTGAATTTTTTATTTATATCCTCATCCCCATAAAGCTTGTCGCCAATTATTGGGTTACCTAATTCCTGCAGATGAACTCTGATCTGATGCATTCTTCCAGTTATTAATTCCAACTCTAACAACGTGAAATCGTTAAACTCCTTTAATACCTTGTATTTTGTTTCAGAATATTTTCCTTCTTCTGACACTTGAATCTTAGTTTCAAACTTTTTATCAAATCTTTCTAAGTTAAAGATTAAAGTTCCTGATTTGTTTTTTATTTTTCCAGAAACCAAGGCTAAATAATATTTTTTTACCTTTCTTTCCTTGATATCATTATTTAATTTTCTTAAAGCCTGCTTGTTTTTTGCTATCAATACAATTCCTGATGTTTCCTTGTCCAATCTGTTTGCTAATGAAGACCGGTTTTGCTTGTCTTTTAGGTAAAATCTTACTTCATCAATCAAATTGTCACGCATTTCAGAAGTTCCAGAATGTGAAGCTAGAAAAGCTGGCTTGTCTACTATCAATAAATCATCGTCTTCATATAAAATTTTGAATCTTAACTGGTTTACTTCATACCTTTTTACTTCTTTTGAGATTAATTTTTCATATTCTTCCTTTGGAATGTCAATTGAAATAGAATCTGATTCTTTTAATCTGTAGCTTTGCTCTGCTTTTTTATTATTGACCAAGAATTTTCCTTGTCTAATGCCTTTAAAAATAAAAGCTAATGGAGCGTTAACAAGAAGTTTTCTTAAGAACTTGTCAAACCTTAGATTTGAATCGTCTTTTTCAACTTTGATGTCCATGTTATTCCATATAGATTGCAGCTTTGCCTGGCTTTGCCTTTCCTGCCTTGTTTTGAGGATCGTGCTTTTCTTTGTCATTAACTGCGTAAACTTTTATTTCCAATCCCAATGCGCTTATCTTTGGAGCCAAAGATGAATAAACTTCTTTCTCTTTTGGTATGCAATAGACAAAAACTTTCTTTGGATTGCTTCCTTTCTGCCTTACAATGTTAAGAATATTTGTGATATCCTTGATTAAAGAAGATTGAACCTCTTCTTCTTTCTCAAATTCCAGATTAATTTTGCTTTTATCTGCCTTAGGCCATGATTCTAGCGAAATAAATCCTTTGTTTCCTAACTTTTGCCAAAGCTCTTCAGTAATATGTGGACATAATGGATGTAAAATTTTCAAGAAAAGGCAAAAATCAAACTTGCTTATTGAATTTTCTGAAATTGAATCAAACAAACTTCTTATTTTTATTACGGCAAGATTATATCTGAATAAATTTATGTCTTCAGATATTTCTAAGATTGCCTTATGCAATTTGCTTAATATTCTTTCGCTTGACTTGCCAAATTTGACTTGAGTAACATACACCAGTAACCTGTTTGTAAATCTTGAGCTTCCTTCTATCCCCTTGTCGCTCCATGCAATGTCCCTGTCTGGAGATGCAATTGAAACTAAAAACAGCCTTGCAGTATCAATTCCGTATTTTTTAGATATTTCTTCTGGCAAGACTACATTGCCTCTTGATTTTGCCATAACAAAGCCATCATCGCCATGCAACATACCTTGATTAAATAGTTTCATGAAGGGCTCGTCAAACTTTAAAAAACCTAGGTCTCTTAATGCCTTTGTGAAGAACCTTGCATAAATTAAATGCATGCAGGCGTGCTCTGCCCCTCCAATATATTGGTCAACTGGAAGCCAGTAAGCTACTTTTTTCTTGTCAAAAGCTTCTTTTAAATTTTTAGAATCGCAGTATCTTAAAAAATACCAACTTGAATCAAAAAAAGTATCCATAGTGTCTGTTTCCCTTCTTGCTGGACTTTTACATTTAGGACATTTAGTTTTTACAAAAGATTCATTTGTTTCCAGAGGATTTCCCTTGCCGAATTTTACTTTTACCGGTAATTTAATAGGCAATTCTTTTTCTTTGACTGGGACAATGCCGCATTTTTTGCAATAAACAACTGGAATTGGAGTACCCCAGTATCTTTGTCTTGATACTAGCCAGTCTTTCAACTTGTATTGGATTGTTTTCTTTCCCAAACCTTTTGATTTTAAATAATTTGTAATTTCTTCCTTTGCTTTTTCGCTTTCCAGACCATCAAATCTGCCAGAGTTGGTGATAATGCCAGAACCTCTATGCGCTTCGCCAAGAACCAATCTTCTGAAGACTGTGGTGTGCAATTGATCCTTGACTCTTTTTAGTGCTTCTTCTTTTGGAATCCATTCAACAGTGAATTTTCCTTTTTCATCAGCTACAAGCTTCTTGTTTTCTTTTTCCTCATTCTCAAGCTTGAAATAAAATCCAACTGCCTCTATTTTTCTGTTTACATTCTTAGAATGCGCTACATAATGATGATAAATTTTTTCTGATTTTGAAATGAACTTAACATTTTTATAACCTGTTTCTTCTTTTATCTCTCTTATTGCTGTCTTTAATTCATCTTCATTATTTTCAATGCCGCCCCCAATAAATAAATTGCCTCCAAGCTTGCCCCAGTTGATGGATAATACTTTTCCAGTCTTAGGATTTTCTACAACTGCAACAATGCTTCTTCTGAATTCTTCATTATCATGGGGAGTTCCAGTAATAGGATTTATTACAACTTTTATTGGGATATTATATTTTTTAGCAAAATCATAATCTCTTTGGTCATGCGCAGGAACTGCCATAACCATGCCAGAACCGTAATCTGCAACTACAAAATTTCCAGCATAAATAGGAATTTTTTCCTTTGTCAAAGGATGAATAGCATAACTTCCTGTAAAAACTCCATCTTTTTCCAGTTTGTCTACTTCTTCTCCTTTTAAAACACGAGTTCTTTTGGTGAAATTTTCAACTTCTTGCTTCTGATGTTTTGTGATTAATACATTCAGTCTAGGATGTTGTGAGGAGACTACCATAAATGTGACCCCAAATAAAGTATCTGGACGAGTTGTAAAAACTTTCCAGTCTTCTCCATTTACTTTGAAAATAATTTCAGTTCCGTGGCTTTTTCCAATCCAATTTTCCTGCATTACCTTTATTCTTGCGGGCCAATCTAATTTAGAAAGATCTTTTAATAATTCATCTGCGTATTTTGTTGTGTTAAGGAACCACTGTTCAAGCTTTTTTTCGACAACATTTGTATCTTTATGACGCCAGCACTTTCCATTATGAACTTGTTCGTTTGCAAGAACCGAATCGCAGTCAGGACACCAGTTAACATAAGATTCTTTTCTGTAAGCCAGACCTTTTTTTAAAAATTGCAAGAACAACCACTGATTCCATCTATAATATTCCGGACTGCAGGTTTTAAACATTCTACTCCAGTCATAGCTTGAGCCTAGTTCTTTTTGCTGCTTTATGAAATTATTAATTGCCTTATCTGTAAATTCCTTAGGATGAATTTTTTCTTTTATTGCTGCATTTTCAGCTGGCAATCCAAATGCATCATATCCCATTGGATAAAGAACATTGTAACCCTGCATTCTCTTGAATCTAGCATAGATATCTCCAATAGTGTAGTTGAAAGCATGCCCCATATGCAATCCAGAACCTGACGGATATGGAAACATTTCTAGACAGTAGAACTTCTTTTTCTTGCTGTTTTCCTTTACCTTGAAGATCTTAGCCTTTTCCCAAGCTTGCTGCCATTTCTTTTCTATCTTTGCGAAATCCATAGCCTATAATCCAGAACCTAGCTTTAAATTGTTTTCGGATTACTATAGGCAGTTTTACAGAAAAAGCTTATAAACAAGGAAAAATGCAAAAGTTTATGCAAAATTTAACAACTACTGGGTTAATTGAATTTAAAGTAATTGCTACATCTTTCTATCCGATTTATTGGAGCCATAAGTGTTTATAATTTCTGGCCCAGTAAATTTTAAGTTTTAAATTTTTTAACAGCTTTATTGGGCTTCTAGATACTAAAATGATAACCAACCAGAGGGAGGATGGGGAAATGGAAAGATTAAGAGAATTAGTGCTTGCAAGTTTAACAGAAACTCAGAAGCAGATACTTGCAAAAGCTAGAGAAGAGGAAAGAATTTCATTTTTTGTAAACAAATTAAGTAAAGAACTTGGATGCTCAGATTCAACATTGTGGAAGTCGATAAGAAGCTTGAGAGAAAAACAACTTTTGGAGAATGAGGATAAGATAAAGCTGACAAGAGTAGGGAGCTTCATTGTTGAAGTGATGTAAAAAATTAGACAGTTAATGCAAGATAGCAAGAGCTATGCAAGGGGGAAAAATGGAAAACAATTACGGAAGAAACTGCTCGTTGGACAGATTTGAATATATGGTAAACTTTGACGCTAGAAGATACGAAAGAAAAAGAAGTACGGAAAATATTACTGAAGAAGGAACTAGCTTTCTTGAAGAGATGGTTGAAAGAGATAGTGGATTTTCAAGCTTCTTAGATTCTGGAGTAGTGAAAGAGATATGTTTTGAAAAACATAGCAAAAATATTTAAGGAAGAGCAATCTATCTAAAATTATGAACTCAAAACTTATTATAATGGCAGGGGCTCCTGGTAGTGGCAAAACTACCCTAATAAATGCCCTTCAAAAAAGACTTGATTGTCCAAGAATAGATTTTGGAAGATTGAGGGAATTTCATCTTGATACTTGGTGGAAGAAAGCTAATGAAAAAGAAGAAAAAATGACATTCAGTAACTTGGTTTTTATTATAAAAAACTATTTTAAAAACAAATATAATTATGTTATAGTTGACGATTTAAAAAAAGACAAAGTAAAAGAATTGTCTAAGTTATTTAAAAATTCCATTATTTTCACTTTAGTCTTGAATGATAATATATTAAAAAAGAGATTAAAAAACTATAATCGGGATAGTGGTTTTAGAGATGTTAATAAGGCTATTAAATTCAATCTTGAATGGAAAAACATAAAATTAAATTCTGAATACAAAATAGAAAATTCTCAGAATAATCCAAATAAAATTGTTAATGATATACTAAAAATTTTAAAGTATTCTAAATAGGCATTTTTTTAAAAAGAGCGGACCTGGTCGGATTTGAACCGACGACCCCCGCATTAGAAGTGCGGTGCTCTATCCAAGCTGAGCTACAGGTCCATGGCAGAAAAGGCGGAAAATTAGTTTATAAAGATTGCTAATATTTTCGGCAGAAGAATCAGTAATTGAAATCTTTGACAAATATTGTGTAATGTTCACGTGAAATTTGAAAGATTTTCACGTTTTTTCAAGAAAAAGTTATAAAAAATTGAAGCTTTATAATCGCATGGACTCGGATAAAATAAATGCTTTGTCGACAGCAATAATTGCATTTGTAACTATATTAGGTTTAGCTATAGGTTTTTATTACAATTTGAAATCCGCAAATGCGAAAGTATTAAATATTTGGGTACTTGAATTATTTCTAGCAACTATAGTATTGGCTTTTACTATAATCATCGAGAGGAATATAAAAAATGAGGATTAATATGAAGAGCAGGATAATTGACATCTTATTATGGTTATTTATAATACTGGGAACAATATTTCTAATAACCCAAATTAGGGTTAATTAAGATAGAAAGCTTTTAAAAGAACTAAATGTAGTTTTTCTTTGTGCGCCGGTGGCGAAGTGGTTAACGCAACCGCCTGCAGAGCGGTCATCCACAGGTTCAAATCCTGTCCGGCGCTTATTATCTTAATGTGTATATCATAATCTTTCTTAATATTTCAAGTGCTATAAAACTAGCTATAATAACAATATAAAAAGAAAAATAAAAAAAGAGATTTACTCTTTCTTTCTGAATATTAGCCTAATAAAGAATATTGCCACTAAGACTAATATCACATCAGCTATTATCCAGAATATCTTTGTGTCTCCAAAGACATTTGCACCTGCTGCTTTCTCACCTGCAACATCAACTGAAACTGTCTCAGATGATACTGGCTTGCTTCCTGAAAGCAAGTTTACGTTGGCTGAGTACTTGCCTGCTTCTACATTATCTTTGACCTTCATGTTCAAGAATACTGTTGAGGTCTGGCCAGCTGCCAAGTTCAAGGTCTTTCCTGATACAGGCTCTGCAAATTCATCTGCGTTTGTTACTGTAACAGTGAATTCCCTGAATCCTGATGCTAGGTTTGTAACCTTTACTGGAACTGAAATTGCTGATCCAGATTCTGTTGCGAAGGTTGTAGTTGTCAAACTCAAAGCTTGGCTTGAGACTGGAACTGTTCCATCTGTTGGCTGCTCTGTAACTTGACCGCATGCATTGTCCAACTGAACTATTTCAGAGTCTGATGCCTTGTTGCTTTCATAGAATGTTCTTATCTGAAGAACATGTGCACCTGGCTCCAAGACTGATGGAAGTGGTATGTCGAAAGTTTCAGCTTGGCTGTCGTCCTGGTCTAGCACTATGTTTGAGAACTTCTTTATGTAGCTCAAAGTCCTGCTTTCCAATTCAATTGCAACTTCATCTTCATCTCTCTTTCCTAGGTTGTTGAAATTAACTGTAACCTGAACTGATCTGTCAGTGCAGCTTAAGACTGAAGGGTTAACATCGACATTCATTATGTGAATGTCGTGGCTTTCTCTCTCAATCTTCAAGTCAAAGTCCAATACTGAACCATGAGTTGCGCCGTTTTCATCTGTACCTAAGGCCAAGACTGTACATTTTAGAGTATCATCATCTGCATCGTCATCTATTTCCAATTCGATTGTTGAAACTTCTTCATCGTTTGTTCCTACATCGAATTCGTCATCTTCGTCTATTTCTAAAGATGATTCATCATCGCAAGTCAATGTGACGTCTACGTCTTCAATTGCAAGGTTTTCCCTGTCCCTGAAGTTGTTTTCTACATTTACTTCTAGAGTAATCTTGTCGCCTGGCTTGATGTTTTTCAAATCATCACCATCGTCCAAGTTTGAAGAAGTCAAGTCATTGACTTTTGCGTTTATATCTTGAATTTCCAATTGATTTTTTCTCTGCATGAATATTTTGAAAGTATTGCTTGCTGAACTTGTCAAAGTACCTGTTGCAACCTGGAATGATTTTTCATCCCCATCTACGTCTTCAACTGCATCCAAATTTGAAGGTATTGTACCTTGTATCTGAATTGTTGCTGAAACACCTGGTGCAATTGTAACTGGCAATTGACCTGTAACAACCTGCAAATTAAGGTCTGTGCTTGCGAAACCTAGCAAAAATGTTCCAAATGAAGCTGCGGTTATTGTTTCATTTATTCCACTACCTGCAGCATTTGTGTTTGTAACAGTTACTGTACCTGTTGCGGTAATAACCAGTTTAGAATCTTCATCGTGTTCTGGATTGCTTGCATCTTGGTTTGCTCCACCAATTGTCAAGTCTGTTACTTGTACTGCAGCGCTTGCAGCAATAACATTTAGGACTAGAACTAATCCCAATATTAAACTTAAAATTACTAATTTTCTCATTTTTTAACCCCCTATGAGTTTTATAGTGTAATCATTTTGTAGTTATGACAGATATATAAAGCTTTCTATTTCCTTCTGACTATTATAGTTATTATGAATATTATCAAAACTAATGCTATTATGATGTCTAAAGCTAGCCAAAATGAGCCTGACAACTGCTTGAAACTGAATGAAGGCTCTACTCTCTCTTTGACATCAACAGCTACAGTGTCTGAAGCTATTGTCTTTGCTCCAGAAGCCAAGTTAACTGTTACTGAGTATCTTCCTGGCTCTGTGTTGTCTCTGACTCTTAAATTCAAGAATATTGTTGAGGACTGCCCTTGTGATAATGTAATTGTCTTTGAAGAGACTGGCTCTGCGAAGTCTTCAAAATTTGCGAAGTTTAAGTTGAATAATCCTGTGTTGTCATTGTTTGTCAATTTTACTGGGATGGTGATTAAATCACCTTGCTCTACTGTAAATAATGAAGTTAAAGCTGAAAATTCTGCATTGCCTGCTTCTACAAATGGAAGCGCTTTAGTGCATGATAAAACTGATAATTTAAAAGACTTTGAAACTTTCTTTCCTGAAAATTCTGCAACTGCATCAAAGACATAATCTCCTGATGGAGCTGAATTAGGTATTGAAACCTGTATCCTTTTAGTTACTTCATTGTTTTCATCTGAGTCAAATTTATCTAAATCAAATGAAGGAAGCTTTTCCCTTATGTTTAGCTTTGGATTTGTCAATGAAAGGATAATATTTCTTTGATTGTCTTCTCCAATGTTAATCAAGTTTATTGTAGCAACTGCCAATTGACCGCAGGATGCTGAAGAAGGATCAAATCTTGAGGTATCTTCAATTACTAAATCATCATTTTCCAATTCAATTTTGACTTCAGTGCTTGCCTGGTTGCATTCCAAGTCTTCATTGTCTTCTTCGTAAGCCTTTACTATAAGCATCAAATCCCCTACTTTTTCAAAATCATCGTTGTCTGTAGGTATTCTTAATGTAAATTCAAAGTCTTCGTCGTCTAAATTGTCAATATTCTGGATTTCTGAAGCGTCATTTGTGACTTCGCTTTCGTCGTCAAACAAGAAAGCTTCAACCTGAACGTCATGGCTTTTATCCTGGTTAATATTTTTTACATTTACTTTTATCTTGACGTCATCGCCTGGCTTGAAATCATCTTTTGAGTCTGGATCTTTTATTGTCAAAACCAAGTCATTGCCCTGCAATCCAGAATCACAGACTACTGGCTGCGAAATTATCTCTAAATCAAATGTATCTGTTAGAGAACCTGAAGTTACTGTTACTTGTCCTGAAAAGCTTTCAAAGTCCAAGTCTATTGGAGCTGAAAAAGTCATTGTAACATTGGCTGTTGAATTTCCTGAAACTGTTCCTGGATCTGAAAATGATAAATTTACAACATCTCCGTCATTGTCTGTCAAGTCTATATTATGTGTAAAGTTAAAATTTTGCAAATCTACTGAACCTGTATTTGATATTGTGAAAACTGCTGTTGAAGAAGAACCTGGCTCTACAATTGCTGTAACCTTAGCATGGTCAACGACAAAAGACTGAGCTGAAACTGCTACTGAAACTAGTAAAAACGTTATTAAAAGGTGTATTAATCTCATTTTGCCCCCTAAATTGTTGTTATTCTTGAGTTGTGACTGGTATATAAAGATTTTGGTTTATAGATGAAGAATAAACTACTTTAGAAACTTGTAATTTATTTTGTTATAAAAAAGATAATAACGGACAATATTGTGGCTATTCCTAATAATATTGCTGTTCTTCTTTCAGCTAATATTATACCTATACTTTCTAGAAAAACAGCAATTAAAGATATTAATTGAGTATCCATCATTTTGTAACTACCCTTGTCAGCGTTAAAATTGTTACAGCGGCTGCCAAAACAAATCCTCCAGTAATTGAGATAACTTCATCCTTTGCAAATCTAATCAAAGCTGCTCCTATAAAAAGCAAAACAAATCCAATTATGTCCAATGCTAAAACCAAAGTATTACTTTTTTTATCCATGCTACAATATAATAATTTTAAATATAAATACTTTTCTAGGTAAGTTATCTTATTTCAAGAACTTGACTTTAGATTCCAACTTTAGAATTAAAACTCCTACAAAATAACCTATAAGACAGCCTGTGAAGATGTCGGAGAAATAGTGGACAGAACCGTAGACTCTTGCAAATAAAATTATAGATACTATTGCTATCCAGTAATTTTTCAATTTTGGAGTATATTTAGAAACCAAAGGTATTGAGGCTGCTAAAGTGACTGCATGTCCAGATGGAAAAGATAGACCTGAGGTAGGGACTAAACCTATATTCATGCCCAAACTAGAGAAGAAATCTGCAGGTCTTAACCTTGAAAAAATGTCTTTTAACACATAAGAGACACCTAAGGTTGCTGCAAAGGTAAGCCACCATATTAATACATGCCTTAATTTCCTTGCAAAAACTATTGTCAGTAAAGCTAGTAGAATCCACCTGTTTATCTTTATTATATATGCAAAAACAGGGTCTAGAAATGCAATTCTGTGATTATAAAAGAACAAGACTATCTGCTTGTCATAGATTAAACTTATTCCTAAAGCCAAGATAAAAGCTAAAAACCAGCAAATTTTTTTCATATAAAAGTAAAGGCTTATAAGTTATTTAAACTTTTGTATTAACATGAATTATTATAAGAATTTAAGCTTAAGATTGGTTATAAGTTTGGCAATTTTAATTTTCTACAAGATATTTTACTTTGTTTTCATTCCTTTGACATTATACTTAAGCTATTTTTCTTTGAAATTATTTTACAATCCTGTTTTAATTGATAATTCTATATTTATCAAAGGCAATGAATTAGTGTTTGTTGAGGCATGCGCTGCTTTAAGTGCTTATTTACTTCTAGCTTTGCTTATCTTATTGACCAAAAATATTAACTTGAAAAAATCTTTGAAAATATTTTTTGTTGGAAGCTTATTGATACTTGCGATGAACCTGATAAGAATTGATGTGTTGATAATAGTTCTTATTGAAAAGGGAGTCAACTATTTTGAAACACTGCACTTGTTTTTCTGGAAAATTTTAAGTAGTGTTTATGTAGCTTTAGTATGGATATTCATGACTTACAAGTTCAAAGTGAAAGAAATTCCTGTTGTTGATGATTTTAAGACTTTGAAAAAGAAAATTCGTTGAAGTTTGAATCTTCTTTCAATAAATATTTTACTTTCTGGCCAATGTGAAGAGACTTGACATAATAATACATGGCATACAATTCAAATGCGAAAGGACCATAGCCAAGATAACCTAAAATAGGCATCTCAAAAACTTTCATGAATCCAAGAAAATGAATATTGTAATACCATTTGACAATTGCATAGTAATTCCAGAACTCCCAGAAAAATCCTAGAATAATTCCTGCCAAAAATAAATTTATTGGAATTGCTAATTTTCTATCCTTGATATGCTGTATTATTGAAGGCTGTCTATGAAGATAGTTTATTGGATCCAATATAAAATAGAACGCAACCCAGACCAACGGAAAAGTGTATTTAGGAAGCAATATTACCAAAAGCAAAAAGATAATGCCTAAAGAAACCATTGAATGAAGCAAATGCTTTGAAATGTTGTGTGATTTTTTTAATTTCTCATGACTAAACAAATGGAAAGTCTGTAATAATTCAACTGTCTCTACAAAAGCTGGCAATACTGTAGAGAAAGATAATGTAGCTTTGAATAAAGAGGCTAATGATGAAAATGACTTTGAACCATAGTCCCAATTTTGCAATCTGAAGTTTACTAATTCAAAAATCCACCAGAAAATTGCTGAAATTAAAAATAAAGTCAAGAAAGTTTTCAGATGATTTGTAATCAGAGACTGGTTTTTCATCTTGTAGATTACTGCATCTAAAATCAAGATGTAGCCAAGCCATATTATGGGGAAATACCATGAAGCAAAAGGCTCTATTTTCAAGACAAAATTAAGCTCGACAAATAAGATCAATAAAATTCCAATCAATCCGTACTTCCTGAACATAGAATAAAAGCTTGAAACTATCAATATAAAGGTTTGTTGTAACTTGAATGATAGAAAATGTTGTAAAACAAATATTAAATATAGCAGAAGTGATTTCAACAGGCCTAAAATTAGATGTTATAAAGGAAGATCCTGATGATAATAAAATAAGTGAAAGATTTTTATATTCATTAAAACAAGCAACTTGAATGGTTTTATTGGGCATTGTAGAATGGGCTGTAGCGTTAATGTCTTCCTGGGGATATTTTGGACTTTTTGTTTTAATGGTAATGGAAAGCATGATTTTTCCTATTCCTTCTGAAGCTGTTATGCCGTTTGCTGGTTTTTTAGTTGCTGATGGACAGTTTAGTTTTTTCATTGCAGCTTTAGTTTCTGGAATTGCGAGCATAGTTGGAAGCTTATTGTCATATTATATAGGCGAGCATGGAGGAAGAAGATTTCTGCATAGATTTGGCAAATACTTCCTGATTGAAGAGCATCACATTGAGTGGACTGAAAGATGGTTTGAAGAGAAAGGCGAGAAAACTATCTTGATTGGAAGATTAATACCTGTTGTGAGGCACATCATTTCCATATTTGCCGGCATAGGAAGGATGAGCATGAAGCATTTTTTGATTTACACTTTATTAGGAGCTTTAATATGGAACACTTTTTTACTTTATATTGGATTTTTACTAAGGGAGAAATGGGACACTTTATTGAAGTACTCTACTGAAGTTGATATTATTGCTATAATACTTTTAGTCGGATTTATAGTATGGTTTGTTTGGAAACATAGAAAAATTAAGTGTCTTTGATTACTGTTCTTTATAAAGAACATATGTTTTATCTATTGGATGATAAGAAAGTACGCTTTATTAAAGATTATTAGGCATATTATAAGAGAAAAACCAGTTGTGATTTAGATGGATATAAAAGAATGTTTAGAAAAAGGAATATTAAAGAAAGATAAGCCAGATTTTTTTCTTTGTCTTGATTCTTGTGCTTTGCCGTTGTTTTCAACTCAATTGAAGCCATTATTGGCATATGATCGGAAACTTGAGTTTTTGAACATTCAATTTTTTTTATAAAAAATTTATCTTTATGAACAATGATATAATCTATAGTTTTATAGCTAAGATGTTATTTGGCTCAAGAAATCTACAAAGCCTTACTTTAAAGACTATCCTTTTTTATTTTTCCTATAGCTTCTTATCTGATCAATTATCAATTGCAATATTTTTGAGATATATTTTATATAATCTCCTTTGTCAGCAATATCTAAAGATTTATAATACTCTTCTCTTTTCTCAAATGGGATAAAAAACATAGGGAATCCTTTTTTTATAAGGATAAAATTCATGATAGTTCTTGCAGTCCTGCCATTTCCATCTTCAAATGGGTGTATCCATGTCAGTTTTGCATGAATTAATGCTGCTAATTCAAAAGGATGCAGCTTATGTTTATTTGAATTATACCACTTGAATAAGTTAAGCAGGTGTTTTTTAACCTCTGTGTGGGAAGGGGGAACATGCGTTGAGCCTTGTATCTGCACATCAAAAAATCGTATTCTTCCACCATAAACCACGCCAGTATTTTTAGTAAGGATTCCATTAACTTTCTCAATAAATTGCTTATTTAAATCTCCCTTGTAATTTTTCATATAATCCAGGCATTCTTTACCATTTATTGCTTCATTATAATCCTCTGCCCTTACTCCCGAAGGTATCACTTTATCTTTCAAGATTAGAGCTGTCTGCCTTAAAGTGAGCCTGTTGCCTTCAATAGCATTAGAATGATAAGTAAATCTTATTACAAAATCTTCATTCAGCTTTTCTTTAACACTTTTTGGAACGTGTTTAAGCCAGGCATTGTAACTTTCTTTTAAATCCTGCAAAGTTTCTGCATCATGCACTGAAAGGTAAGCATAATCTGATAATTTTAAGAATGGTTTTGACCTATCTTCTATTTCTTTCGTATGTTTTTTTAATTCTTCTTGTGAAGGTTTTTTATCCCCCATGAAAACTCTGATTTTCTTCCATTTATTTAAACTAAGCCTTATATTTTTTGTAAGGTAGTAATACTCTTTATTGTTTCTTTTTATTCTTTCAATATAGGTCATATAATAATGTATGGGCACAGAATATATAAAGCTTTCCTTTTTTGTGCACATACAACATGGGATATTTTAAGTAAATAAAGCTACTCTCCGTCTAGGTAAGGACATTCAAGAGAGTGGATGTGGGGGTTGTAGTGGAGGTTGCGGTAGTGGGTGTGGCGCCGGTTGTAGTTCGTGTTCTGGCTGCAATGGAAGTTAATGAAAATTAATTTTATTTATTCTTTTGGTAATTTTAATGAGTATATATCTACTTTTGAACTAATGCTGGCTAATATTTTACAATAATCAATTTTTAGCTTAACCAAACAACTCACTGAAATATTTTTTAAGAAAAACTTCTTTCTTTTTTCTATATTCATTTCTTGTTAATCCTGAGTATTTTTCTTTAAATTCTTCAAACTTCAGTCTTAGTTCTTTGTTGTTCTGCAATTTTTCAACAAACTTCCTAGTTCTTTCTATCTTCTTGCTACCAATCCTTACTAAATGGATTTCTGCTTCAATGCCAAACCTATAATCTCTTAGGAACGCGCTATTTTTTATTATTGGACCTTGACTAAATCCTTCCTTACTAAGAATTTCATGAGCTTTGATTACATCTTCTGTCTCAACTAAAATATCAATTTCTTCTTTTCCTTTCATAGGAACTGCCATTGAACCTATAAGGTAAATGTTGCATTTTGGCAAACATTTATTTATTATTATCTTATATTTTTCAAATAATTTCAAGAAATTTGGATTAAAATCAATAATTTTTACTGGTAATTCGTCTTTAGAATCCAACATAAATAATTATTAATTCTCAAGATTTAAATAGATATCTATTAAAGAAAAATGGTATGAAAAAAGAAATTTCAATAGGGGCAATAGTTTTTAAGAAGGATTTAGATAATAATAAATTTTTGATTTTAAAAAGAAGAGATAACAATATTTGGGAATTTCCAAAAGGACATGTTGAAAAAGGGGAAACTGAAGTTGATACATTAAAAAGGGAGCTTTATGAAGAATTAGGTACTGATGAATACAGTTTAATAAATAATTTTAAAGAAAATATAGAATATGTAAGTTCTAGAAACATTATTAGGATATTTATTTTTTATCTTATTAAGTTAACAGGAAGAATAAAAAAATCAAAAGAGCATGTTGATTTTAAATGGATTAATGTCAATGAAGCATCAAAATATTTTAAATATGACGATATGGTAAGTCTTCTAAAAAGAGCTGATAGGATTATAGATGAATAATGAACTTTCTTTATTTCTCTAGCTCTTTTTTTAGTGTATTTTTTATACCAAAATATGTCATCCAAGTCATAAGATGGTATATTTAATTTTTTAGATAATAAGTTGGCAAGAAAAGTTTTGCCAGAGCCTGAAGATCCTAAAATAAATATCTTATTTAAGTCTTTTTCATTTTTAATTTTTAGAACCATGGTAAATTTCATGTACTTCTTTTTTAGGTAAATGTTCTATTGAGTTAATCATCTTAACATGAAAAGAATCTTTGTCTTTTTTAATAATAGAAATAGAAGCGCAACTTACAACAAGACTCTGCCATAGCTTTTTGGGGTTTATATCAAGTACTTTAGCTATAAAATATCTTATTAAATTTCCATGAGCAAAAATCAAAATATTTTTATTATTTAGTTTTTTAAATAGATTGTTAAAAAAATTATCTGCCCTTGCCTTGTCTTTTGCTGTTCTATCATTAGGGGTTCCTTCTCTAGTAGGACCACCGAGAATTGTCCTGTATATCTCTCTTAAAGTAGGAGTTTTAACAAAAGGTATCTTTGGTTTTAACTTATGATATTCCTGAAAAGTTTGAAATGCCCTTCTGGAATCACTAGTATAAACTTTATCAATTTTTAATTTAGTAAGTCTTTTGGCCAATCTTTTAGCTTGAATTATCCCCTTTCTTGTAAGTGGAGGATCTTTTACATCAATTTCTAAATCCCCATGTCTAACTAGAAAAATTCGCATACCTACTATTTGTTTAGTGACTTTATATGATTTTCTATAGATATTCAATAAACTAACTTTTTTAAATAGCCTCATCTTAAAGTTAACTATGAAAATAACCATTACAGGACCTAGATCTGTTGGAAAAACCACAGTTTCAAAGCTAGTTGCCAAAAAACTTGGATTGAAATATGTTTCTTCAGATGAGATTGGTGAAAAAGCCTTAAAAAAGCATGGAGGATTAGATAAAGCGATTAAATCTGGTGCTATTGGAAAATTTATCAAAGATAGTTCTTACGGTTTAATAAGAAAACAATATATAAAAGACAATTTTATCTTTGATCTTTCTGGAGGTTCTATTAGTTCAACAAAATATTTTGAAGCAAGTGCAAAAGTAAGAAAAATAGCAAAAGATAAATCAATAATTATTGGCTTGTTGCCTTCAAGAAATAAGAAAGAATCTGTAAATTTACTTTTTTCAAGAGAAAAAGAAAGAAGTCATTTTAAAAATATGGACAATAAAGAATTATTTAAGGAGACTAATAAAGACTATAATAAATTTCCTCCTATTTTTAGTAAATTATGTAATTTAATCATTTACACCAAAGGAAAAACACTAAAAAATATTGCTCAAGAAATAGTAAATAAAATAGTAAAAAATAACAAACATCAGGATAAAAGTTACAGATTTAATGAATTGAAAAAATTATATAAAAGAGACCAAGCAGGAATAATAAAATGGCAAAAGGGTAAATTTAGTAAAAATGAATTTATTAAACAAAACAAAGATATTAGGAAACATTTAATTAAATTAATAATAAAATGTAAATTAAATAGAAAAGAATATTTTATTTGTGCTATGATTCTTCATCATAGATTTACAATTAATTCATCAAAACAAGCCTTAAAGTATATCAAAAAAGCTCAAAAATTAGGTTATACAAAACAAAAATGGCTAATTGCAGCTATAGAAGATAGACTATTGCAACTTAAAGGAAAGCCTCAGAAATATGGAACCCAAATAATTAAAACTAAATCTGGTAAGATAAAACAATACAAATTGGATGGTTCTATTACAGATAAAAAAAGGTTAGGTTTAGGTTTACCAAGATTAAAGCGACTTAAAAAAGAACTAGAGCAATAACTTCATTTTAGTTAATGATTTTAAGTTAACTTTTTAGCAACTATAAATATATATAAGCTATTGTTTTTATAGCCTTGTCCTAAATCATCTTGAACAAGCATTCTAAGTTGTATGCTATCAATCTAAAAAATACTTCAGCACGCATGTTGCGTGCTGTGATGCAGTTTAGGCTGCGTCCAAAGAGTTGCTTGAGTTTAAAGAAAGCACTTTCAACCATTACCCTTCTTCTGTAGCTTCTTAAGTCAACTTTGCTTCTTTTCCTGTAGAAGCCATTAACTGCATTCTTCCTTAGAGGAATGCAGCACTTTATTTCTTGCTTTGCAAGAAATTTATGAAACCATTCAGCATCATATCCTTTGTCTGCAACGATCTTCTCTGGCTTTACTACAGAGTTATTAATTAAATATTTTGCATCTTTGATGTCGTGGCTGATGTTCTTTCTGAATCTAGCAGAAAGAATCTTCTTGTTTCTTGTATTTATTAAAATGCTTAGTTTGCTGTTCTTCCTCTGTTTTATATCAATTCCAGCCCTATTGAGGTAGTGAAAACCGCAGCTTTTTCTTTCAAATGTTGTTCCATCAATTGCAGCTAGCTTTGCTTCTCTTGCTGCTGTAGCAGCAAGCATATTCTTTATAAAATTCCAAGGAAGCTTCTTGAAAGCATAATGCAATGTTGACTTACTTATGCTGCATTTTTCCGCAGTTCTTCTGAAAGAAGATTTGCAGTCCGCTTTCATAAATAAAGCATATACTTTTTCTCCTAAAGTGTACTTCTTAGGTCCATACTTGTTAAGGTATTTTGGTGCTCCAATTCTCCTGAGCAAACAATTAACTTTATCTAGCAATGTTGTTTTATTTTTCATGGGTAGCTAACTCCTACCCCTAAGAGCAACTCTTAACTGAGTTGCCTTAGTTAATAAACATTAAGATTTAGGACAAGGCTTGTTTTTATCAAACTTTTTCCAAGGTCCGCCATAAACTGCTTCAATTTTAAAGGAATTTTCTTTTAAAAGCTCTTTTAGTTCTTTAAAGGCATAAATTTGCATATCCCATTTCTCATTTAAAACTCTAGGTTTATCAAAACTTTTTTGAATAAAGACCTTCTGGTTAATTCTCATTATCCCCTTATTTATATCAAAATTATTTTTATTAAATCTAACAAACTTTGTGTTATTATGTTCTAATGCAGTATCTATAAATTCATAATATTTAAAGTTCTTACTCATAAAATCTAAATTGAATATATCAAAAATGAATAAGCCATTATCTTTTAAATTGGAACTAACATTTTTTAGTGCTTTCTTAAAATCTTTTTTTGTTAAATGTCCAATAGCATTAAAAATTGAGATTCCTGCATCAAATTTACCGTATTTTGAAGTTCTAATATCGCCATGACAAAACTTTATTTTTAGGTTATCAGCTTTTTTCTTTGCAACATTCAACATTCCTTTACTGATATCCGAGGCAGTTACTTTGTAGCCTTTCCTAGCAAGTCCTATTGACTGTGCGCCTGTGCCACAAGTCATGTCCAAAACAGTTTTTACTTTGTTTTTTTTAAATATTTTATCTAAGAACTCATTACTTTTTTCATAGTTTTTACTACCTTTAAGCTCTAAGACGTCATAATATTCTGCTATTTTGTTGTAGTTATATTGCTTCATTTTTTAATAAAAGCTTTCATCTCTTTAATTATATTTTTACTTCCTTCTTTATTCACAATTTTCCAAGATTTATTATAAGCTGGATGAAATTTCATTATCTTTAATTCTTCATTAAATCTTTTCTTTTCAAAGAATTTTAAAAAAATCTCTTTATGCATTGCATGCAAAGGAACGTGGATAGCTGTGGCAAATTTCTCTTTTTTATACTTTTTATCTAAAATGTAGCTAAAATAATCCCATAAGTCATTATCAATGAATAAATTATGGATTAGTTCATGTATCAAGGTATCAATAAATCTGTCAATGCTTTTTATAAATATTTTATTATTTCTCTTTGTTTGGATAGGTATTGTTAATGGAGATGAAAAAGGAGGGGCACTACTTATTTTTATTACATAACAGGCTATAACTCTTCTCTTGAATTTTAATCCCGATATTGACTGCATATATTCAAGGATTTTATTAGAAATTGGATTCCATTTTTTCTCAATTTTTCTTATATAAGAATAAACATATTTTCTATATTGTTTATCATTAAACTTAACGCCTTTTAGATATGGGGCATGCAAATTCTCTTCGTATACAAAAGACCAAATAAACTTAACTTTAGGAACTGCCATAATATAAAATCAAGAATGTAAGTATTTAAATTTAATTACTTCCCTGGAAAGCTATCAAATCTTCAGTAGTCAATTTCTTTTTACTCTTAAGCTTTTCTTCAACAGATTTAGCCTTGTCTTTCAATAATCTAGCTTCATTTTCCTTCTTGACCTTGAACTTTTCCCTCGCAGCTTCGCCTAGAGAAGCCCTAATCTCATCTATTTTAGACAGTTTAGCTCGAATTTCAGCACTCAAAGGATTTGCCAATTTTTTAAACTCAATGAATTTCTTGAAAGCTTCTTCTTGTTGCTTCCTTACATCATTTATTTTCTTAGATAACTCAATAAACTCTGCATAGTTCTTAGAATCTTTTGTAATGCCGTGCATCTTGAAATGAATTTGATTAGCTTTATCCCTTTCTTCCCTTAATTTTGAAGACAAGCCATGCATCTTATCAGAGTATTCAACAGCACCCTTTACTTCATTGTAAGATTTTTTTAATTTCTTTATCTTTTCAGTAATTTCTTTTTCCTTGTCATAAGTATAGCCTTCAGTTTCAATAGACAATTCAAGTTTCTCAATATATTTTTTAAGTTTTATAGCATCAAACTTCAAGCTGGAAGGTATTTTTATTACACCAGATGATTTTAATTCAGCTGCTATCTTCTGAACTTCCTTATTATGCAAATCACGTTCTTTTTTCAAGGCAGAAACTTGAGAATTTTCCTTGTCTTTAACAGATTTAATAGATTTTAACTTAGAAATCAATAAACTTAATTCTGTTTTCAAAGCTTCTTTTTTATTGAACCAGGATTCTTTATCTTTATTTGTAGAAACCAATTTATCTTTGATAGATTTTATTTCGTCATTCAATGTTTTCTGCTGATTCAGCAAAACTGATCTGTCCATGAAAATAAAAAAGAACTTAGTCTTTTAAAGGTTTCTTATTTAACAAACTCTACATATTGGTTTGATTTATTTTTTGATTAGGTTTAATATCATGCTACCTGACAAATTTTTTGGAAATATAATTCTTAAAGAATTACCATGTTTTCTTGGAATTACTTTAATAGTCATTTTTATCTCTTTATACCATATAGTTTATTTGTAATTGCTTATTTTGACCTTGAAAGCTGTTTATTTAGCCTTTCTGTAGCTTTTTTATTGATTTCCCTACCAAATCTAATTGCATCTTCTTCAGTCATAGTGCTTTTTTCCCGCATTTTACTTATAAATTCCATATCCTTAATCTGTTGAATAAATGCTTGCCTGGCTACAGCACTCCAATTTATTTGATTAAAATTATCCATTTTCTTTTTCAATTCTTCCGGTACTGCTAATGTGATGCTTACCATTTTGTGTATTATGTTCAAATATGTATAATACGTTTAAATATATAAATCTTTCTATTGCAGATTATAAATTCTTATTAGATCGCTAGTTGAATATATCCTTATCATAGTTTGCTCTGTTAATTTTTTATCATTTGTCCAAATAGGGCAATTCTTTTTTAGAGCTGCCGCAAAGTATAAAGCATCATTTTTATCAGGACTTATCTCTCTAGCAAGATTAATAAAATTTGATAGTTTTCTAGAAGATATAATTCTTACTTTTCTTTTAAATACTCTTAATATTTTATGAAATTCTTCAATACTAAGCTCTGTCTTTTCTAAAAGAAACTCTTCGTATTTTGCAAGTTCTTCAAATATAACTTTTGGTGCAAAGAGAGTTAGATCTTTCAAGAAAAATACATCTTTTGTCTTTCCTTGTTTTATTAATAATGCAAAAAGCACATTTGCATCAACAACCAGCTTCATTTAGAATTATAATTTGAATTCTTTTAAGTTTGTTTCCAAGAAATTATTGAAAAAACGAGTAACTAGCTTAAAAACATTACAAAAATATAAAATAAATTTCGAAAAATAAAAAGAAAAATAGAAAAGAAAGAGTTTATCCGAACAATGCGCCTAAACCAGCCGCTGCTGCTTCTTCTGAAACCTTAGGCTCTTCTTTCTTCTTCTCTTCTGCTTTTGGAGCTGCGTGTGCTGCTGCAACTGGTGCTGCTGCTGGCATTGCTGCTTCCTTTATGGCCTTGTCAATGTCAACGCCTGACAAAGCTGCGACTAATGCTTTTATCTTCATGTCGTCCACTTTTGATCCTGCTGCTTCAAGCACTTTTCTTACATTGTGCTCGTCTATCTTGTGACCAAGCCTGTGAATCAACATTGCTGCGTATATATATTCCATTTTAATCCTCCAACTATGCCTGACCTTTTGATTTCTGGTCTTTTAGCTTGTTTATTATCTTATTTAAGTCTTTTTCCTGCTGCTGTTGAGCAAGATCAACCTTCTTCTCATGGGTCTTATCTAGCTTTACTGCGTTGTCTATAACCTTATTTAAGATTTTCTTTGCCTCTTCCATCTCGTTTTGAGAGAAAGAAGGCTTAGCTTCGACTGCTCCATTTGAGACTGTGACTGACGGGCTTGATTCTGTGTTCAATGGCTTAGGCTCTGGAACTTCATTTATTTTTGCTTCAACATCTCCAGCTTTATCTATTGAAAGAGCTTCTACCTGGGCTTTCTTAACCATTATTTCAACAGATTCTTTTGTCATGTAGCCTGAGAAAACAGCCAAGTTTATGGATTCTGTGAAGGCTAGCTGGATGTTTGCAATGTAGACTTCTTCCTTGACTCCAAGCACTTCTGCTGTTAATATCTCTCCGTTATTATAAGTCAATGTTAAATTTAAACCTACCTGAACTGGCTCGATTCCGAACTTAGGAAGTAATGCTGCTATTTTTGCATTGATTTCTTTTCCTGCTGGAACTAAAACTTTAGATTCTCTAATACCAATTTTACCTTCCTTTACTTCAGTTTTTAATCCTAATGCACCTAATTCTCCAATCATTGGGCCTGGAGCAAAGGGTGTTGGACCTGAATCTATTACAATGTCAATAGGAGAAATTTGCCCTGCTTTTGCAGCTGCGAATATCTTATTTTTATCTAGTAACTTGAATAATTTGAATGGATCCTCTTTTGTGAATATTAAAGCTGGAACTCCTTTTAGATTTTCCAATAATCTTTCATAATTTTTAGGCTTGATAGATTCGATAGCTTTTATCATGAAGTCTTTTCTGGTCATCTTCATTTCTACAGTGCCCCTTAGCTGCTTCCTGATCTTCTGGTATAATCTTGCTGGAAGATTTTCCAAATTAACTATTCCCCAGATAGGGTAAGACTTACACAAGTTGAGGATATCTTTTACCTCATCCTTTTTCCAGTCATGCACTCTTGGCTTGTAGTTCTTTTCCATCTTCCTTTACCTTTTTCTCTTTTGATTTCTTAGGTGAAACTTCAGGTTCTGCTTTAGATTCTTCTTTAGCTTCCTTTATTTTCTTCTCTTTCTTTACTTTTACTGGCTTTTCAGCCTTGAATTCTGAAATTTTATCTAAGTTAACTGATGGTGACATTGTTAATTTTAGTAAAATTGATTTTAGGTTGTTTTTTTCTTGTGGTAATGCATGAATAATTGTGTTGTAAATTGCCATTGCGTTTTCTGCTATTTCCTCATCCTTCATGGTTTCAATTCCAATTGGAGCGCGAACAACAGACTCGTTTTTAGTTTCCAACTTTACTGTTTTTTGCAGTCTGTCAACTGTGGTTTTTAAGTCCATTGTTGGAGGGACTACACAGCCTGCTTTTGGATTTGGCATTTTTCCACGAGGACCAAAGTATCTACCAAATGTTGCTGCAATCTGCGGCATTAAGCTAGCTTGAGCAATGAAAAAATCACATTGGGAAGCCAAGTTCTTAGCTTCTTTCTTCTTGTATTTTGCAAAATCTTCCTTTGTAACTACGACATCGCATGTAGCTTTTGCTGATGTTAGCAAAGCCTGGTCTACGAAAGCGCCAATTGAGATTTTCTTTCCCCTTCCAAAAGGTAGAATTTGGAAAACAGAGATTTTATCTGAGTCTTTTTTTAGATCTAAACCTCTTAAATTGATTACAATGTCAAAAGTCTGAGGAAATTTCTTCTTAAAAATAGGATTTCTTAATAATTTTACAGCTTCTAGTATTTCTTTCTTATCCATTTTGAGCTCTCCTACCAGAGGTAGTACGCGAGTAAGAAAAGAGCTAAAATAGAGCTTTATAAAGTTAACTACTGCTAATTTAGATTAACTGAATAGTAGTAGCAATACGAAAGGTTTATAAAGCTAATATCATTATAGCAATCTGATAAGAAATGAAAGCATTATTAAATAATGGAAGCTTAATTGGAGATATGGATACATTGAATTCTTCTCAAGTAAATAAAAGAATAGTATATTTAGAAATTTATTTAGAGGAACATCCTGATCAAGATAGAGTCCTTACTAAAAAAATGAGGGAAGAAATAACATCTTTTGGTGCTAATCCTGATAACTACTCTAGATTTTCTAGATTGCAGCGTTTGTATCACATAGCGAGAAGAACAAGAAAGAAGGAGAGAGAAGAAAAAATAACTGCATATAAAGATCAATGGAAAGATTACGAACTTAAATTAGATTTACCAACTCATTTTGATCAGCAAAACGACTGGGTTGATGTAGAATTAACTAGACAAGATGGAAAAAAGTATTGGGCGCAGTTTTTCACACATGATTTCATAGTTAAGTCATTTGAGAAAGACAAAGAGAGTGGAGAGTGCGCTAATGGCACATATTTCTGGGCTCCAAATATGATTATTGTTAAAGAAATAACTGAAGAGAATATGAGAAGAACTATTGATGATTTAATAGCTACCTTCGGCATTGATGAATGCTTTTCTGAAAGAGAAGAAGATTAATGGCTATAAAGCTCTTTTAATTTTTTTATAACTGCGAATTCATTTACTTTCTTGCCGCCACCAAAAGCTTTTCCAACAATTTCATATCCGTTCTTAGTTTCCCTATAAAATAATCTAGCTCCTTCACTTCCACGCATATACCAAACGTCAGTTCCTTTAATATGCCTTGTACCGCTACCGGCTCTAATATGTCCTTTAGCCAGTTCAACTAGCAGATGATTCATCTCGTCTTGAACTCTCTCATTTTCAGTAGCTTTTTCAGCTAATCTGGCAAGCTTTGTTTTCTTTCCTAGTTTGCTTGTTAAATTAATTCTTTTTTCAAGCCCACCTTCGCTAACTATTAGTAATCCTAAGGTTGAAGATAATAAACCAAGGAAAAAGCGAGTGCTGTTTAACAGGTTTGAGAATCCAGCAAAAGCTCCAGTTGAATTAATTCCATTATAAAATATTAAAATAAGCCCAAAAACAATTAATGCATAACCAAGTATATTTTTATATTTCAACATTATATTACTTATTTCTTGTTTTTATATAAAGATTTCTACTAAAACCAGAACCGAAAAGCTTTTTAATATGCTTGATGAGAATAGTTATATGTTTTCTTGGTTCAAAAAGAAGGATGACGCAGCAGAGACAGAATATATGGATATGAAGGACTACAATAGGGACAATAAATACAAGGTCAAATTCTTCAAGATTATAGATGGAAACGAGCTAGAAGAAATAAAGAAATCAGTAGTTGAAGGCAAGACAATCTGCATGATAAACATAGGCTACTGCAAAGAAATGGAAGCATTGAAGAAATATGTTGCAAATTTAAAGGAAGTATGCGCAACTTTCGATGCAGACATAGTCGCTTTCCAACAAAATACTGTGATAATAACCCCTAAAGGGGTAGATATTTTAAGAGAAAGCCAAAATTCTGCAAATAGCGATGCAAATGCTTCACTGCAGTAAATAAACTATTAATTCTTCGAAAAAAACCTTCATTTTCTCAAGAATTTCTATTTTAAATTTGTATTTTTTAGCTAATTTGTCAACATTTGGAGTTAAAGATGAGGTTACAATCAATATTTTTCCGTCTTTTTCCAAAAAATTATGCGCTTCAGATAAAAATTTTGATAAAACTTCATTGCCTGATTCTCCTCCAGTCGTAATTAATCGTGATTCTTCATCTTCAAGGTCTTCAAAAGGCAGATAAGGCGGATTAAAAATAATCAAATTGAATTTACCTTTGATATTTGAGAATAAATCAGACTTAACAGCATTAATTCCCTTCTTTTTTACATAATTTACTACTTCTTCTTGGATGTCTGCTGCTAAAACATCTTTAGTATTTTCTAAAGCTACCTCTGCTAAAAATCCTGAGCCAGTTCCTAAGTCTAAAACTTTGCCTTTTGCATACTTCTTGACATGCTTGGCAAGCAGAAAAGAATCCTCAGCAGGATCATAAATCATTTCAAGGCTTTAAAGTACTCTTCAACTCTCTTAAGAACAGAGTCTAAATGATATTTTTTTATTTTCTCTTCAAATATTACTGGAAGCTCTTCAAATTCTGTAATCCTGTATTCATTTTTAATCTTTTCAATCAACGACAAGTCTCTTAACCTCTTCAACTGGCGCCTAACATTAGATGAAGCTATACCTTTTAATGGAAGCTGAGATTTTTTTCTCAATGCAATGACTTCTTTTTTTATTGACTCTGAATCAAGGACTATGCTCTTATCTTTTGCACTAAGCAAAACCTGAAAGATATCAACTATAACATCCCTTGAGTCTCCTACCTGCAACAATCCAATTGACAAGCATAATTTTCTTATCAGTTCGCGACGAGGCATGTTGTAAGGCTTCTCGTATCTTCTCAATGTAATCTCAGAAAGAGGAATGTCTTTTGATATTGTTTTGTTAGGCATAGCTTAAAAGATGCTAGCGTGATTTAAAAAGTTTTGGTTTTGCTAAAAATAAAGATAACAAAAGATATTTAAAATGATATTGTGTAATAAGATAAATGATTAGACTAAGAACTAAGCTTCTGATCGAAAGGATAGTTACCATAACAATAATAATGATATTAATAGTTGTACTTTTTTTAAAGTATAGCAATGAGCAAGATCAAAAAATTTCTGAAATAAATGACGAGATAAGCGATGAATATATCAAAGTTGCTGAGAATGTGATTCCAGCTGTAGTTGCAATATCAACTCTGGCAGGAGAATCAAAAAATTATGGATCTGGAGCAATAGTGAATAAAGATGGCTACATATTGACAAATGCGCATGTCGTTACTAATGGAACCAATATTTCTGTAACTTTACCCGACAAAAGAATTTTTTCTGCAAAGATAATTGGGGTTGATGCTGCTACAGATGTTGCTGTCATAAAAATAAATGGTAAAAACCTTCCAATAGCAGAGCTTGGAGACTCTGAAAAGATAAAAGTAGGTGAAAAAATAGTTGCAATAGGAAATCCTTTCGGATTTGATTCATCAATAACAACCGGAATAATATCTGCAAAAAACAGGAACAGAGGCCCGACAATATACAAAGACTTCATACAGATAGATGCGCCAATAAACTTTGGAAATTCTGGAGGACCTTTAGTAAATCTGGATGGGGAAGTAATAGGCATAAATACTTTTGTAGTTGGAAGCAACATAGGGAGCCTTGGATTTGCAGTTCCAATAAATTTGGCTAAAAAAGTAATGGAAGAATTAATCAAAAATGGAAAAGTTGAGCGTGGATTCCTTGGAGTAAATGTCATCGATGTAGTAAAGCTTGATGAGCAGGGCAACGGCGAGATAGAAGATGGAGCGAAAGTTATAAGCCTTTTCAAAGATGGACCTGCAGAAAAAGTAGGGATAATAGTAAATGACACAATAACTTACATAGATGGAATAAAGATAGAAGATTCAAACCATCTTAAAAACTTGTTGGCATGGATTCCAAAGGGAACTGAAGTTGAAATAAAACTTCAAAGGACAGAAAATGGAAAAGTAAGCCAGAAAACAATAAAAGTTAATTTAGCAATAAGGCCAGACGATACAAATTAAGAACATCTTGACTCTACAGCGCTTAATTTTTCTTCAGCATTCTTTTTGTCATCTTTCAAATTGTCAAGATCATCATTTAAGTCGTCAAGGTCTGTCTGAATATCATCTTTTTTTGTCTGATTTGTTTCAGCCAACAGCTCATCTTCCTTTTCCTCAATATCATTTTCCTTTTCATCCATCTTATCTTCAACCTGCTGAAGCCTGCTTTCTGCCCTTTCAATATCTGCAGGGCATGTATCAGCAAGAACATCTTCAGTAATATTGCATCTCTGCTGCAACGAATTTATCTCAGACTTCAAAACTATAAGATCATCCTGCAAAGAATCTAATTCATCCTGGGCAGCATTCAAATCATCTTTCTTGCTGTCAACATCTTTATTTAAATCATCAACAGTTGTCTGAGCATCGTCAATATCTTCCTGGACTCCTGAAGCTTTTGCATCTGCTAACTCATCTTCTGCATCTTCCAAATCGCTTTCTGCCTTGTCCTTATCATCCCTTGCATCATCAACTTTTGTTTCTGCATCAGAAATCTTTGAAACTAGAGAGTTTAGATCTGATTTTTTTGTAGCATATCCCTTGCAGCTCTCATCTTCATGAATTTCTGGTTGTGAAGCTAGCTCATTAAACTTGTCGCTCTCGATTTCATTGATCTTGTTCTGCACTTCCCTAAGTTGAGTTTTCAAAGAAAAAATTTCATTCTCCAAAACATCAACTTCTTTTTGGGGTTGTTGTTGCTCTATGCAAGCTGACAAGAAAATTAGCAGCGAAAGCAAAAATAGCGTTTTTTTCATAAAAAAGAAAATGAGAAAGTAGTATTTAAACTTAATTGATGCCGCAATAGCAAAAGTTATAAAGAGTTTAAGACTAAAAAAGCCATGACTCAATTAATTTCTTGCCTATCTACAGGAAAAGGAACTTGGGGGCATGTCTCAAGACTCATAGAAGACGGAAAATGGGATTCAGTTGTTCTGATTACTAACGATTACGGCAAGGAAAATTTCAACAAAAATGAAAAAACAGAACTAATTTCTGTAAACTTGGACCAAGGGCTTAGAGAATTAAGAGAAGAACTTAAAAAACACTTGAAAACAAGGATAAAAGGAACGGAGGTTGCTGTTAATTTCATTTCTGGAACAGGAAAAGAGCATATGGCATTGGTTTCTGCTTTGTTACAGCTAGGCGTAGGCATTAGACTGATGGCATTGACCAAAGACGGAATAGAAGAAATTTAGAAAGTATTTTAAACTATTTTTAATTATAAGGATTATGGCTGACTTGTTCAAGAAGATGCTAGGTCACAATGAATCTTTATTTCTAGATTACCTGCCATTGGACCCAGAGTTTGTGCCTCCAGTAATACAATTCAGGGAAAACGAGCAAGGATACGTTGCCAATTGCTTAAAGCCATTGTTTGACAAGAGACCTGGAAAGAATGTCTTCGTAACAGGAAGCCCTGGAATAGGAAAAACTGTTGCTGTGAAAGAATTATTGAACCAGCTTGAAAAGGAAACATCTGAAATTTATGGATTATACATAAACTGCTGGAAAAAAGACTCGCCTCACAAGATAATACTGGAGATTTGCGACCAGCTTGGATATAAATTTGTGCAGAACAGGACAACTGACGAACTAATAAAGGAAGTTTCAAAGATAATAAACAAGAAAGCAGCTGCAATTGTGTTTGATGAAGCCGACAAAGTTGAAGATTACAGCATTTTGTATTCATTGTTGGAAGACTTGTATCCAAAATCAATAATACTGATAACAAATGAAAAAGATTTTTTGAAAAGTCTTGACAAAAGGATAAACTCACGATTATTGCCAGACATAATAGAGTTCAAAAAATACAATTTTGATGAAACTTATGAAATATTAAAAAAAAGAGTTGAATATGCTTTTGCTGAAAATGTCTTCGACAATATAGCTTTTGACTTGATAGCAAGAAAAACTTTCGAGATTGGAGACTTAAGGACAGGATTGTTTTTACTTAAGGAAGCTGGAGAAATTGCTGAAGGAAAAGCTTCTAGAAAAGTAATAATTGAGCATGCTGAAAATGCGTTGAACAAATTGAAAGAGTTCAAGATAAGAAGCTCTGATTCATTAGAGGAAAACGAGAATGAAATACTAGAAATAATAAAGAAAAATACAGGAAAAGCAACTTCTGAGCTGTATGAGAAATATAAAAAAGACGGCGGAGAAAAAACTTACAGGACTTTTTTAAGAAGAATACAAGATCTGAAGAAAGCTCGTGTTATTAGCACTGAAGAAACAACCTGGGAAGGACCTGGAAAGATAACAAAAGTGCATTATGGAAGCATAAAGAAGCTTTCAGACTTCTAAAAAGCTAGTTTTAAGGTATAGATTTGAGGTTCACAGGGTATTTATAAAGGATTTACTGCGTAATTATTGTCTTTGCAGACACACCATCCGTTATCCTTCTTCCAGCAATGGAAGAAGATAACACCCTTTTAATTCTAAAATTTTAACATATATGTTGCAGAATATAGACACGCGACAACCGCGCTGAGATTCTTTATAAATAATAGTGACTTAATAGCTTCTAGAACATTTGAAAAGGAGGTGTTCTACAATGGATATAACTGAATTAGTCAGAACTATAGGCAGAAAAAGAAAAGATATGGACACAACTACAGAAAACATTGCAAGGCTGACAAGCCTGCAATTGAGGAGTCTACCGCTAGGAGAGCTAAAATGAACGAAACAATATACAATGAGGATGAGCTTGAATTCCTTGCTGAAGACGATGAGATAACTGTAGAGGAAGAATGGTTCATGGTGGGATATCTAAAGGCTAAATAGCCTTTCTTTCACTTTTGTATATTTGTTTTTCTCTAATTTGTTATTAATAGAGTAAACTATAAAAAGCTTTAATTCCAAAGCCAAAACATGAAAATATTGGCATTTACAGACATACATTCTGATCCTAAATTGATAAAGAATGTGCTTAAAAAATCTGAGAAAGTAGACTTTTTAGTATGCTGCGGAGACTTCACTTTCTTTGGAGAAGATTACAAGAAAGTGATAAAGCAACTATCAAGTTGCAAAAAACCTGTGTTTATTATCCACGGCAACCATGAAGAAGGCAATGATTTAAGCGAACTAGAGAAACATAAAAATATATACTTCATACACAAAAAATTCTACAAAATAAATGATGCCCTTTACATATTTGGATATGGAGGTGGCGGATTCAGCTATACTGACAACGAACTTGAAAAAATGATTCCAAAAATAAGGGATAAAATTGGAAAGAATTCAAAATTAATATTAGTAACACACCAACCTCCTTACAAAACTGAACTTGACATAGTTGCTTCAGGACATGTTGGTTCAATGACAATAAGGAAATTAATATCGGAAGTCAAGCCAATCATCGCACTTTCTGGACACCTCCACGAATGCTTTGGCATGCATGACAAGATTGGCAATACACTTTTGATAAATCCAAGTGACGAAGGAAGAATAATAGAGTTAAAATAAAAGAAAGACAAAGATTTTATCTTCGTCTTTTTCTTGATGATGATCTTCTCTTTGAAGATCTTGAGCTTCTTCGTGATCTTGATTTGGATCTTGAAGCTCTTCTTCTTGCTGCCATTTTATTCAACACCTCTTTTATTTTATGCTAATTACAAGGATTTAATGGCTTAAATACCTTTCTATTTGGAAAAAAGTTTCTGAAAATTCATGAAAATATTATTTTCTGTCTCAACCAAATTAAATTTTTTTATTTCTGCAATTTTTTTTATTGATTCAATTACAAATGCTGGTTCATTTCTTTTTCCTACGAATGGAGAAAGATATGGGCAATCTGTTTCTGTCAACAAATTATTTATGTTAATTGTTTCAATTGCAATCTGAAACTGCTGCGATCTTATAACATTTGGCGGTATTGACATGTAAAAATTTAAATCATTAATCTTTTTTAATAATTTTTTATTTCCGCAAAAGCAATGCATGTTTATTTTTTTGTAATTAAAAGTTTCTAAAAATTCTAAAGTTTCTTTTTCAGCCTTTCTTGAATGCACAATCAATGGCTTGTTCAATTTTTTTGCCAACTTTATTACATGCCCAAACCTTTCTATTTGAAGTTTTTTGTCTTCTATATCCTGAAAATCTAACCCAACTTCCCCAATTGCTGCTATTTTATCTGAATTTTTAGCAACAAATTTAAGCTCATCTTCAAACTGCTTTTCTGACAATTTTATAACGTGTGTTGGGTAAAAACCTAAAGCTGCCTTCACATTTAAAAATTTCTTTGATAATTCTAAAACTTTTCTGTTTGATTCTGGATCAAGTCCATTTTCAATAATAAGAACATTTGATGCTCTCTTTATTACTTCAGCTCTATCTTCGTTAAATTGAGGCAGATGTAAATGTGCATGTACGTCAACTAACATGAAAATAATAAATAATGGCAGTTTAAAATGCTTTTTATCCAAAAAAGAACTTATTATTTAAAATGATGGTCTACTTTACTTAGACCATGGGGTCCTTTCATTATTAAAAGATTTAAAGATGGTTTTATTGCTGTCAAAGGATGCCATTTTTTGGGATTAACAGTATGTATGTTATCCATAAGCAATATGTCTTTATCATCTTCATTAATTACACAGGAGCCTTCCATTGAAAAGTAAGTTTCCTCAGTTTCTTTATGATAATGCCTTGAAGTGATGTCACTTCTTTCTTTAAACATCTGAAGCAAAAGAGCATTTGGAATGCTGGGATTTCTTGCCAAGTAAACAGCTTGCGAACCTTCAGATGTAGATTTATAAGGAACTTCAGGAAAATCTGGCAAAAATAACTTATCATAAACAATGCTGCAAGAGGAGCCATTTAAATTTACTTGTCTGAAACCAAAGTTTTCTGGATGTGATTTCAAAAAATCAGTTAGTTCTGGATTAGCATCCAAAGTTGTCAGCAAGTTAACATCTTTCCAGTTAAATCTTTCTGTAGAAGGTATTTTTTCAAGTTCAAAATCTTTTGTTAACAATGATAATCTCATATAAAATTGACCTAAATGATTATATATAAAGCTTGTGAACTAAAAAGATAATAGTATTAGACAAACAAATTAAAAATGAAGATTAATAATTTATACAAATAAGGAACCAAGTTAATAAATATTAAAAATAAGCAAAGCATTGTGAAAAAACTCCATATTTTTTTTGCCCTAACCTCATTATTCCTGAATAAAACCAGCAAACCTGAGTAAAACATCCTGCCACCATCAACAGGACCTAATGGAAGCAAGTTAAACAAGCCAATTCCAATTGAAACCACAAAAATCCAGAAGAAAAGCATGTTAATCCATGAGAATGCAGCTGGCAGAAATGAGCCGTATTTAGATTCTATTTCTGGCTTAACCTTAGTATCCAAATCAAAGTTTGAGATACCTATGAAGCCTTTAGACTTGTTGTCAGGATTTTCTCCTGCGATGATATTATAAGGAGCATCTAAAGTAACTAGTGAAACTTTATGGCCAGGCTTTATATTTGAAGTAGCTTCTAAAAAAGACTTAATATCATTTGTAGCCTTTCCGTTTATTTCAGTGATTGTAAATGGTGTCTTTAACCCAGCATTAAAAGCCGGCTGATTTTCCATGACGGTATTTACTATTATTCCTGTGCTTTCGAACAAATTTGACTGAATTGGTGTTGTTACAAAACCAATAATGAAGAAAAATACTAAACCAAGAAGTATATTTGAGAAAGGACCTGCTGAAAATATCTCAATCTGATGCAGATTTGACTTCTTCACTAAAATTTTTTCATCAGGCTCTACAAAAGCTGCCAAAATTGGGCCTAAAAATGCAAAGCCAGAGCTTTTTACAGGAACTTTGTACAACTTTGAGTAGACTCCATGTGAAAATTCGTGTATAACTGCTACAATAAATATTGAAATTATCCAATGCCAGAAAGACATTGTTGGCAAGCCTGGAATTTTTATTCCTGGCAATACTGGAGCAAGAGCGGGGATTGACTTAGGAACGAAAACTAGATTGTAAGTGCCCATAATCAAAAAGTAAAATATAAAACCCATGCCTAAAAAACCAATGATAACTGACAATTTGCCTAGAATTTTTAATAGAGTGGGAAACTTTTTAGAAATCTTGTCCATCAGCTTCAATCCAAGAGAAGTCCTGTACATGGCAAATATCTTCCCTTGAACAGTCCACTTGGGTCTTGTCTTAAAAAAATAATAAATTATAAAACCGTAGAACAGGAAAACAAAAAGCAAATCATAATTCATTTTTACTTGCCTTTCTTGATTGCACGGAATGCCTTGCAGCCGCATTTCTTGCAAATCACCATCTTTTGCAATACTCTTTGAGAAGTTGTCTTCATCTTAGACTTGCATCTTCTGCATACAAAAATATTTTTGAACAATCTTGCAGATGCTTCTGGAAACTTTGACATTTTACTTTACCTCTCTCAAAACTTTTTTGCCCATCATAATCCAGTAGACAATATTTGAGCCTTCTTTAACCTGACCCTTGAACTCTTCTGGGATGTCCAAGTCAAAAGTCTCGTAAGTCTTTGTATCCATGACATTTGCTTTAGTTTCCTGAACACTTAATACTTGCGCAACTTCTTTTTCTATTATTGGAATCTGAACTTTATCGTGACCGGGCATTACCTTGATTATTTTAGAATCATCAATCAAAGAAATTGCTTCAACCCTGCACTTCATATGTCCATGCTTGCCTGGCTTTGAAGTCTGAACATCCTTAACAACACATGGTTTGCCGTCAAAAATAACAAATTTTCCTGGTTTAAGCTCTGTTGCTGATGCTTGCTTTGTGTCTTCAGCCATGCTTTAAAATTTGAGAAAGGGGTTTATAAAGATTACGGCAATTAAAAACTGATTTAGGTACTCTAAATTCATAAGTCTTTTATATAAAAGAAGAAATTTTTAGTACCATGGCAGAAATGGACCTAAATAAACAAAGAATCCTAGAAGATATATTGCCTAAGCTTGAAAAAGAAGATTTAAATAAATGGAGAAAGGATTTTGGTGATGATAATTATTCCATAGAAATAGAAGGATTAACTATAAAGCTAGTTCATTCAGATATTCTTAGACATTACTTATTTTTTGACTATTTAAATGATCCAAGTCAATATTCTATGAGTATACATTCGTCTGATGGGGGTTACTTAAATTTCAGAGATAATGAACGTATCATGAAACTTAATAAGAGAATTACTGATAATTTGAGAAAAAAGCCTTTGGAAGAACAAAAAAAGAAAGATGAAGAACTTATTAGAAGATTAAAAAAGAATACCTAATAAGGATTATCAACAGAAGAAAATAACTTTTTTATTAAAACCGGGTTTGTTAAATAAGTAAGAAAATTGTCAATTAGTGGTGGTTTAGAAATCTAAAATTAACAACCTATTGTATGTTGGACCGACTTTTTTAACAAAGCCATTAAAACCACAACATTTTTAACTTGGAAATGAAGCTAAAATTCTATGGCAATAAAGCAAAACGACTTCATTGAACTAGATTATATTGGAAGAATAAAAGAAGGCAATCATATTTTTGACATAACAAACAAGGAAGAAGCAAAGAAAAACAAAATTTTCAATGAAAAAGTAGAATATGGGCCTGTAAAAGTAGTCATCGGAGAAAAACAGCTTGTAAAAGGTCTTGAAGATTTTCTAATTGGAAAAGAAGTAGGAAAATATACTGTAGAATTAACAAGCGAGAAAGCCTTTGGAAAGAAAAACCCTAAATTGATGAAAATAATTCCTACTAATGTTTTTATCCAGCAGAATATCAAGCCATTTCCAGGGTTGCAGCTAAACTTGGATGGATTAATAGGGACAGTAAGGTCAGTTTCAGGCGGCAGGGTAATAATGGACTTCAATCATCCATTAGCTGGACGCGACATAATATATGAAGTGGACATAAAAAGGATAATAACAGACACAAAAGAGAAGGTTGAGATAATGATTCATGGATTGCATAGAGATATCAAGTTCGATTTCAAGAACAATATACTAGAAATAACAGCGGATGTTCCTAAACAACTAGAAGAAGCTGTTGAAAAAAAGATAAACGGACTGATTTCTGAGGTAAAAGAAGTAAAATTCAAGAAGCCTGAAGTGAAAAAAGAAAATCAGCAAAATAATTAAGTTTAAATATCAAATAAGCATTGGCTTTATAGTAGGGAAAATGGATTCGATAATACAAAGCGCAAAAACCAGTGTAATAAAACAAAATGTTTCTCATAGCAATCCTTTAGATGCTGAGCTTGAGCAGATGCTGGCAAAGCAGAAGTCACAGATTAAAGTCATTGGATGCGGCGGAGCAGGGAATAACACCATCAACAGGATGACTGAAGTAGGAATAAAGGGCTGCGAGACAATTGCATTGAATACTGATGCTCAAGATTTGCTTTACACTAATGCAGACGTCAAAATTCTAATTGGAAAAGAAGTAACAAGAGGCTTAGGTGCTGGCTCTAATCCTTCTATAGGTGAGGAAGCTGCAAGAGAAACTGAAAATGAAATCAAACAAGCCTTGCAGGGATGCGACATGGTGTTCATCACATGCGGTTTAGGCGGAGGAACTGGAACAGGTTCTGCTCCGATAGTTGCTGAGCAGGCTAAAAAGGTTGGCGCATTGACGGTTGGAATAGTAACATTGCCTTTCGAGATGGAAGGAGCAAGAAGATATGAAAATGCCATGATGGGATTGGAAAAACTTGAGAATGTTGTCGACACCTTGATTGTAATCCCAAATGATAAGCTATTGAAATTAGCGCCTGACTTGCCATTGCACACTGCATTTAAAGTTGCAGATGAAATTTTGACAAATTCAGTTAAGGGGATTTCTGAATTAGTAACTAAAACTGGACTTGTAAACTTGGACTTTGCAGACATAAGAGCTGTAATGGGAAAGGGGGGAGTTGCAATGATTGGAGTTGGCGAATCCGACTCTGAAAACAGAGCTGTTGAAGCTGTTCAGAAAGCAATTAATAATCCATTACTTGATGTCGATATTACTGGAGCAAATGGAGCATTAATAAATGTAGCTGGTGGGCCTGACATGACATTGGAAGAAGCAAGGAAAGTTGTTGAAACTGTGTCTGAAAAGCTAGATGAAGATGCAAGAATAATCTGGGGAGCACAAATTTCTGATGACTTAACAAATACTATAAGGGCTCTGCTTATTGTAACTGGAGTTAACAGCCCGCAGATTCTAGGTCCTAAGAGAAAAAGAATCCAAAAAGAAAGAAAAATAATGGAGAAAGAATTAGGCATTGAGTTCTTAGATTAAATACTAGATAAATGTAATAGTAGTAGTATTGAAAGGTTTATATATCAAATAATATTTATTTTTTTATGTGGATTGAAAACATTAATAATTTAGTAACTTCATATAAAAAAAATACTTCAGAAGGTAGCGCATTAGGCTCATCTAAAGACCTGGCAGATTTAGAAGTATTAACAAACGATAGAATTTCTGTAAAAGAAATAAGCGTTGGATTCTTAAGAGATTCAGTAGGTATGGAATGGGATAGATATACTTTTCTAGAAGGACGAATAAAAGATTGGATGCCTCCATGCTATAGGGATATATTATTAGTTAATGGTTTATTAGAATGGAAAGATGCACCAGAATATATAGCTACTGCAAAAAGAAATTTACGATTTCACTTTGAAGAATTGGGGCAACAAGTGCCTAGCCTAAGAGAAGACTTAGAAAGATGTTTAGAAGTTGTAGAAAAAGGCATAAGATAACCTGATTTTGAAAGAGAGTTAAAGGAAGCTAAAAAATAATCCAAAAGCTTTAAAAATAGACTTTTATGTAATTTTTCCATGTTAGAAAGATTTAAAAGCTTCATAGCAGAATGTGCGAGAGTATTCCATTTAACAAAGAAGCCCACTAATGAAGAGTACATGATAATAGTGAAGGTTACTGGCATAGGGATAATAATAATAGGGCTTTTGGGCTTTTTGATACAATTGATATGGACATTAATATTTTAGGTGAAAAATGCCAATATTTACATTAAGGACAACAGCGAACAGGGAAGATCAAGTTTTTGATTTCATTAGCTCCAACGCTGTAAGAAAAGGATTGAAAGTTTATGCTTTGATAAGACCCCATGGATTAAGAGGATATATCTTTATGGAAGCAGAAAACAAGATAGCTGCACAAGAGGCTTATCATGGAGTTCCTTATGCTCGTGGCTTATTGCCAAATACTGTAGACTACAAAGAAATTGAAGGCATGTTAGAGCAAGTCAAAATTGCAGTCAATATTCAGAAGAATGATATTGTCGAAATAATTTCAGGACCTTTCAAGAGAGAGCAGGCAAAAGTAAATAGAATTGACATGGCAAAAGAAGAAGTTGTTGTAGAATTATTGGAAGCTGCAGTTCCTATTCCTATCACCGTAAAGCTTGATTCTCTAAAGGTTATAAGAAGAGAAGAAGAAGCAAAGAAAGAAGAGAAGGAAGAGTAACGTGGTCAAGTTAGAAAAAATTGAAATGATAGTTGAAGGTGGCAAGGCAGCACCAGGTCCTGCTGTTGCACAAAAACTAGGACCAATGAAAATAAATATTGGACAAGTAATGAGTGATGTTAACAAGAAGACAGAATCTTTCAAGGGAATAAAAGTTCCTGTAAAAATAATGGTCAATCCTGATGACAAAACATGGACTATCGATGTTGGAAGCCCAGCAGTAACTGAATTGATTAAAGCTGAGTTAAAATTAGAGAAAGGTTCTGGAACACCTAACAAAGAAATTCTAGCAAATGTTGGTGCAGAGCAAATTTTGAAGATAGCTAAAATGAAGCACGATAATATGTTATCAAGAACCTTGAAGACAAGCATGAAGCAGGTTGCTGGAAGCTGCGCATCAATGGGATTAAGAATTGAGGGAAAAAAATCTGAAGATTTCAACAAAGACTTAGAAGCTGGAGTTTACGATTCTATAATTAAAGCAGAGAAATCTGAAATGGATGCTGATAAAGCTACTAAATTGAAAGCAGACTTAGCAATATTGCAGGAAGAATTGAAGAAAGAACTTGCAAGAATTGCAGCTGAAGAAGAAGCAGAGAAGAAAGAAGCAGGAGTTCCAGAGAAAGTTGAGGAAGCAAAAGCTGAAGGTATGGAAGAAGCAAAAGAAGGTGAAGCTAAACCTGCAGTCGCTGGAAAACCTGGAGAGAAGGCAGTCGCTGGTAAAGCAGCTGCACCTGCAACCCCTGGAGCTAAGCCCGCAGCAACAGCTGGAAAGCCCCTTGCACCTGCCAAAGCTCCTGCTAAAAAATAATTTTTTATTTTTCCAATAAATTTATAAGGTAATTTCTTTGTTTTTTAGTCATTGGGGTTGTCTGCCAACTTGGTTAAGCTTCGAGGTTTGGGACCTCGAGATCCAGGTTCAAATCCTGGCAACCCCGTTTATTCAAACCGGCGATGTCCTAAATCTTAATATTTATTAACTAAAGCAACTCTGGGTAGAGTTGCTTAGGGGGTAGGATAAGTACCCCATGAAAAACAAGAATATATTAGTAAATAAAGTTAACCATATTTTAAGAAGAATAAATGCACCTACATATCTAAACAAGTATGGCCCCAAGAAGTACACCTTAGCAGAAAAAATATCTGCCCTATTTTTAAGAACAGACTGCAACTTTTCTTTCAGAAGAACTGCAATAAAGTGCAACATAAGCAAGTCAACATTGCATTACACTTTAAGTAAAATTCCATGGAATTTTTTAAAAAGCATGCTTGCTGCGACAGCAGCAAGAGAAGCAAAGCTAGCTGCAATTGATGGAACAACATTTGAAAGAAAAAGCTGCGGTTTTCACTACCTCAATAGGGCTGGAATTGACATAAAACAGAGAAAGAACAGTAAACTAAGCATTTTAATAAATACAAGAAACAAGAAGATTCTTTCTGCTAGATTCAGAAAGAACATCAGCCACGACATCAAAGATGCAAAATATTTAATTAATAACTCTGCAGTAAAGCCAGAGAAGATCGTTGCAGACAAAGGATATGATGCCGAATGGTTTCATAAATTTCTTGCAGAGCAAGAAATAAAGTGCTGCATTCCTCTAAGGAAGAATGCAGTTAATGGCTTCTACAGGAAAAGAAGCAAAGTTGATGGAAGAACATCTAGGAGAAGACCAATGGTTGAAAATGCTTTCTTCAAGCTTAAGCAGCTTTATGGAAGAAGCTTGAACTGCATCACAGCACGCAACATGCGTGCTGAAGTCTTTTTCAGATTGACAGCATACAACTTTGAATGCTTATTCAAGATGATTTAGGACAAGGC
>Ga0209542_10000091_pt1 | contig 227124 bp, 262 predicted proteins | sample RifCSPhighO2_01_FD_184028 | JGI IMG/M metagenome (GOLD analysis project Ga0209542, IMG submission 184028) | Soil microbial communities from Rifle, Colorado - Rifle CSP2_plank highO2_0.1 (SPAdes) (version 2) | ecosystem: Environmental > Terrestrial > Deep subsurface > Rock core/Sediment ...
CCTTGATTTCTTTTTCTTCTTTTGGCAAAAACTCATGCAAAGGAGGGTCCAAAAATCTTATTATTACAGGGAGATTGTCCATAACTTTGAACAAGCCCTTAAAATCTTCTTTCTGGAAAGGCAATAGTTCTGCAAGCGCTTTCTCTCTTTCGGCGAGAGTTTCTGCAACAATCATTTTCCGCATTGCCTTTATTCTTTCCCCTTCAAAAAACATGTGTTCTGTCCTGCACAACCCTATTCCTTCTGCGCCGAAGTTTTTTGCAACCTCTGCATCTTTTGGAGTATCGGCATTTGTTTTTATTTTCAGTTTCCTGAAAGAATCTGCCCAGTTCATTAAAACAGAAAAGTCTCCGTGCATTGTGGGCTCTACAAGAGGAATCTGCCCTTCAAAAACTTCTCCAGTGCCTCCATCAAGTGAAAGCCAGTCGCCTTCCTTTATTACAACTCCGGAATTATTTGAGAATTCTTTTTTCTGCTCGTCCACATTAATGTCGGATGCGCCTGAAACACAGGGCTTTCCCATTCCGCGCGCAACAACTGCTGCGTGGGAATTTGAAACCAAAATCGGAGTCATTTTTTTTGAAAAAACAACAAAGTTTTTGTCCAATTCGTTTGAAGAATCAACTTCAAAGTTATAGACCTCGATTGTTCCTGCATCCGCTGTTTTTTGCGCCCTGTACATTCGCAAATCTGAATCAAGCACTTTTGCAATCTCTGTTTTCAATTGTTCTCTTAATCGTGGTTTGAAAACATACTTCATTATTTTTACTTTTCCGAGCATTTTGTTGTCGCGAATTGCAGGCTTTATTCTGCCAGTAAAATCAATCTCTTGTTTTACATCTTCGAATAATTGCCTTGTGGAAAAAAGCTTTGATTCGTATTTGTTGCCCCTGATTTTTGGCTTTACTCTTGCAGTATAAGAACAAATTTCCTGCATTTTTTCAACAAGTTGAACATGCCAAATTGTCCTGTTTGTTGTAACCTGCGGAACAATTCCAAGCTTCAGGCAAGAGATAACAATTCCCTGCAATAGGTTTTCGTTGCCAACATAAATATGCAATCTGTTGTTACCAAAAGAGCCGTCTCCGTCAATTGCTCCAGCCAAAAAATTCAAGGTTGATTGCTCATCCAAATCCAGAACCCAATTAACAAGATTGCTCCTGGTTTCCAGTAAAACCGCTGTCGGAGCTTTTTGAGAGCAAACATAATCAAAAGCAGAGCCCCTAATTTCTCTGCCTTGATAATTTGAAACAGAGTTTTTTACTCTTTCTTTCATCTGCACTCCAAACTTTTCAAAAAACAGGAGATTTACTTTGCTTATAAAATCGTGTTTTTCGCTTGTGCCCTTTTGAGTAAAAACAGTCCTTCCCCTTCTCCTTGAAAGCTGCAAACAACCATCTGTTAAAATTGCCCCCACTAAAAAAGCATAATTCGGGTCGTGCAAAGAACCCTGCAAAGGAATCTTGTCAATTATTGAAACCATTTGGTTTGCGCTCAAAACATTTTCCAACGGCTTTTTTATCAAAGAACGATTCTCCAAAATCATCATTTTGTGTTCGGGAGTTATTACAAGAGAATTGTTTTTTGTTCTGCTGCTTTGAGAAACATTGATTTCAATTGCTTCTGCTTCCCTCTTGCCGGCAGCAATAATCGGCTTCCAAACAGTTTTCATTGCGCTAGAATCAAAAGACAAAATTTTTGGCTTCAAACCCTGTTCAATTGCATCAAACAATTCTTTGCAGGAAAAAAAGCCGTTATCAGTCAAAACAGTTGTATCGCCGGCAAGACAGGTTGCTCCTCCGCGTGCAGTTAAAATTCCCTGTGCAACATGCATTCCCTCAATGTCCTCTGGGCTTGTTTCCAATCTAACCAAAACAAGCTTTTCTTTGGGGTTCTGTTCAAAAAGCTCTTTTGCCTTTTCAGCTGTGAAAACTGCTTTTCCGACTGCTGCTCCGGGAGAAGCGTTTATTCCCTTTGCAATTGATTTTTTTTCTTTTACGGCAAGAGGGTCTAACTGCTTGTGCAGTAATTTGTCAAGCTGTTCAGGCTTTACCCGCAAAACAGCCTCTTCTTTTGAAATCAATTTTTCGTTGTGCATATCAACAGCAATTTTTACTGCGGCGTGCGCTGTTCTTTTTCCAGATCTGGTTTGGAGAAGGAAAAGCTTTCCCTCTTCAATTGTGAATTCAAAGTCCTGCATGTCCCTGTAATGCAGTTCCAGTTTTTCGTAAACTTTTATAAGGTCTGCGTAAACCTTTGGCCAGAGTTTTTTCATTCCGTCAATCTGCATTGGAGTCCTTATTCCTGCAACAACGTCTTCTCCCTGCGCATTAACCAAAAATTCTCCGTAATGCTCTTTTTTTCCGTTAGCGGGATTTCTTGTAAAGGAAACCCCAGTCCCTGAGGATTCCCCCATGTTTCCGAAAACCATTGACTGCACATTTACGCCTGTTCCCGCATCGTGCCTCAGATGGTTAATGTTCCTGTATGCAATTGCCCTTGCCCCGTTCCAGGAATCAAAAACAGCGCTGATTGCAAGCCTTAACTGCTCCCAAACTTCCTGGGGAAAATCCTTTCCAATGGAATCCCTTACAAGCTTTTTGTATTTTGGAATCAATGCTTCCAAGTCTTCTGCATTAAGCTCTGTGTCGAATTTTACTCCTTTTGTTTCCTTTGCATTGTCCAAAATTTTTTCAAAATCAGAATGCTTTACATCAAGGACAACATCGCCGAACATTGTAATGAAGCGCCTGTAAGAATCGAATGCCATTCGCTTGTTTTTTGTTTTTGCCGCAAGCCCCTGCACTGTTTTGTCGTTCAATCCAAGGTTCAAAATTGTTTCCATCATGCCGGGCATGCTTACATAGGAGCCTGAGCGCACTGAAACAAGCAAAGGGTTTTTTTCGTCGCCGAATTTTTTCTTCATTTTTGCTTCTAATTTTTTCATTGCCTTTTTTACCTGTTCTTCAAGGCCAGAAGGCCATTTTTTGTTGGAAGAATAAAATTCCTTGCATGCTTCGGTTGTAATAGTAAATCCGGGCGGAACAGGCAACTTTGAAGAAGTCATTTCCGCTAGCTGCGCCCCCTTGTTGCCCAGCAAAAACTGCATTTCCTCTGAATTTCCCTTTTTTACTTCGTTAAAAGCGAATACATAGTTTTTCAAAAAGCTCACCCCAAAAACAAAAAAGAAATTATGCAATAATTTCCAATTTTAATATCTAGAATAGGAAAAGGATTTTAAAGCTAATCGCAGAGGCAATAGCATTAAAACCTGAAGGAGCAAATTTATAGCATGCCGCAGGCAAGGAAAATACGCGTTTACAAAATAAGCTCCAAGCCGGAGCTTGTTTACAAGGGAGAGGAAAGGCGGATTCTTGAAGCCGAACGCAGAAAGATTGCCTTCGGAAGGCGTTCTATAGTGCCCTCTGCGCGCGGGGAAACAACAGGCAAACTCTTCGGAAGGCGCAGGGCAATCCAAAAAGGCAGGAAACTCGGCCCGCAGGACATTGGAAGGACAATAAAACAGGAATGGCTGAACGAACTACGGCAGACAGCTGCTGCAAACCCGCAGCTGCAGGAAGTGTCGAAAAAATTCGAAGCAGAATACAAGGGCAAAAAAGTTTTTGTAACTCTCACCTTTGACTGCAGGACAGGCAAATTTTACCTGCATTCCACAAGGCGCTTTTCAGACAGAAGAAAAAGAAACGACAGAAGAAACTCCGAAGGAAAAATAACAGTCGACGAATAAATTCAGGCATTGCCGGATTTCAATGCGTCTTTTTTCAATGGGAATTTTCCGCATGTTTCGCGCTCAGGGCAATAACCAATGCGCTCGCATATTGCGCCGTAGGGAAATAAATCGGGAGCAATGTTCCTGCAGAGCTCTAACATTTTGTTTGCAAGAGCGCGGATTTCCCACTGGGCGCGCGTACAGCAGCGCCTGTCAAAAAAATTGTACAAAGAACGCGTGTTCATTGTCATTATTATCCTTGTTTCACAGGCATTCGGAAGCAGGAAGCGCGCATCTTCTGCGGGAGAAATTTTCAGCATTTCCTCATATGCCTTGCGCGAAAATTCAATTGCCTCAAGAAATTTTTTGTGCGCTTCCCTGTCAGCCTTTATTTTCGGGGGGACAATAAATGAAAAACCGCCTTCCTTTACATAGCGCTGGGATTGCTGTGAAAAACTCGCGATTCTGTGCCTTACAAGCTGGTGCGTTAAAGCCCTTGAAACTCCCTCGATTCCAAAAGTAAAGGAAGCGTGCTCTAACGGAGATTCATGCCCTGAGGCAATCAAGGACTTGATGAGTTTTTTTGCATAATCGGGAGAAACCTTTTTTTTGAGCTCTGAAATTCCGACTCCTGCATAGCAGATGTGCCCTGCAGTTGCAGCAGTGAGAGAAGGCTCGGGAGTAAAGTTAAGAAGTTCAACATGCAGGCTTGTTTCAGGCAAAAAAAATCACTGTAAGTATAGGATAGGAAAACCCATTAAAACCTTTTCAAAAAAACACTCTTTCTGCATAAGCACAAAAAACAGCAGTATTAAAAAAGTTAGAATCTAATAGTATCGAAGCTGTAAAAATGATTGCGGAAAAAAGAAGGACTGTGCCTAAAACTTTTGCAAGGCAGCACCTGCATTCATACAGGGCTGCAAAGAAAAAACAGCTTGAAGACCTCGCATTTCAGGAGAAGCAGGGAAGTGTAACGCACGAAAGGGCAAAGATTATCAGGCGCAGGATTCTTTCGGAATTCCAGGAATTCGTACGCGCGCGGAAACAGGACTTCTGACAAAAAAACAGTTATAATTAAAAATCTAAAACAGTTAAATCTGTCAAACAAGGAAGGTGTTTCTTTGGGAGCAATAGAAGACTATTTGAAAAAAGTCCAGCCCTTGGTTGACAAGGAAATGGAAAAGGTTTTTCCACGGCAGATAGGAAAAAAATGGCTTGAATATGCATTGGACAAGGCTGATTTTGCTTACGATGAGGAAACAATTACAAAAAGCGCAGCAGAGCCAATCTGGGATTTATTAGACAGGGGCGGAAAAAGGCTGCGCCCCGCGCTTACAATTCTTTCATGCGAGGCAGTAGGCGGAAAAAAAGAACTTGCATTGAAAATGAGCCCGCTTGTTGAACTTGTACATAACGGTTGTGTTACTGGAGACACTTTAATTTGGACTGCAGAGGGAATCCCAAAAAAAATAACTGACATAAAGCAAGGCGACAAGGTTCTTTCCCTTGACAATGACTTTTCAATTGTAGAAAGGCCTGTTGAAAAGATTCATGAAAATGGAATAAAGAAAGTGTTGCTGATAAAGGCAACGAACAGGGAATTGAAAGCCACTGAAAACCATCCTTTTTTGGTTGCAAGCAAAAAACAGCCGGCAAGATATGCGCTTACGCAAAAAGGCAGGATAAATCTCGAGGCAAGGCTTGCGCATCTTGATTATACTATTTCCGATTTTTGCGAAAAAACTTATCCCGCTCTTGGGACAAGCGAGTTTTCTTTGCGGCACATGAAAAACGCTTTGTATTGCACTGCAAGCTGCCTGTTGCCTGAAAGAATTGTAAAAAGAATTTCAGAAACCCTTGAAATCGGGATTGACGGCAATTGGGAAAAACGGCAGTGCCTTTTTGAAAAAGCAGACATTGTTTTCGAATGGAAGCATGCAAACGAGATTGAAATAGGCGACTTGCTGGTTATTACAAAAGAAATTGCAATGGAAGAAGGCATTTTTCCAGAATTAAAATGCATTCCAAAAGCAGCCAAAGACAAAAACATTATTCCGACAGAATTTTCCCTTGAACTCTCACAATTGTGCGGTTTTATTTTAGGAGACGGATACATTGATGTTGCAGGAGGAAGGACAGGCTTGTGCATCCCAAAAAACATGCCCGGAAGGAAAGAATATGAAATGCTTGTTGAAAATCTTTTCAGGCACAATCCGGCCCTGGATGAAAATCAGATTACCTGCTGTTCAAAAGCAATTGCAAGCTTGTTTCAAAACCTTGGTTTTGCAAAGCATGCCTTGGAAAAGGAAATTCCCGAATGGGTTTTCAGGCTGCCAAAAAAACACAGGCTTGCCTTTGTAAAAGGCTATCTTGATTCTGACGGCACAGTTACAAAAGAGGCCCAAACAACTTTTGAATGCGGCAGCAAAAAATTAATTGTTCAGCTTAAAGCATTGCTTGACAGCATGGGGTTTGTAACTGGCAATGTAAGAAGCAGAACAGTGGACAATTCGCATTTTAAGCGCCATGTAAACAAAAAAACTTCAGAATTGTTTGCATTGCACTTGTCTTCCGGCGAAAGAGTGTTAAATGAAATCTGTACAGAACTGCAGTTTTACAAGGAAAGGCTCGCGCAAACAGTTCAGGGAAGGCATATTCAATTTCGTCAGGAAGAAAAAATCCCTTCTCTTCCTGTTGGTTTTTCATTGCAGCAGCTCGGCTTCAGCAGCGTAAGAAAAATAAAGGAACTTGGAGAGCAACAGACATTCGATATTCAGATTGAAGGCACGCACAATTATTTCTCAAATGGAATAGTAACCCACAACACATTGATTTCAGATGATGCAGAGGACTGCTCGGAAACCCGCCGCGGAAAAAAATGCACTTATCTTCTTTTCGGATTAGACACTGCAATCAATGACGGCGCGGCAATGTATTTTATACCTCTGACACTGCTTTACAGGAATCCATACAAGCTGAAGGAAAAAACAATTCGAAAAATTTATGATTTGTACAGCCAGGAAATGCTGAGAGTAAGCATGGGGCAGGCAATGGATATTTACTGGCATAGAGGACAAAAAAGCGATATTTCAGAACAGGAATATTTGCAGATGTGCGTTTACAAAACAGGCGTGCTTACAAGATTTTCCACAAAGCTCGGCGCAATTCTTGGAAATGCAAAGCCCGCACAGGAAAAGGCGCTTGGAAAATTCGGGGAAACAATCGGAGTTGCATTCCAGATACAGGACGATATTCTGAATCTTGTGGGAGAAGAATTCCAGAAGGGAAAGGGAGTAGGAGAAGACATTCACGAGGGAAAAAGGACAATAATGGTATTGCACGCATTGCAGTATGCAGAGGAATCGGAAAAGCAGAGGCTGTTGGAAATACTCAATGCGCATCCCACAGAACAGGAAACCATTAACGAGGCAATTGCAATAATCAAAAAAAACAATTCAATCGAATACGCGCGCGAAAAGGCAAAAAGCCTAGTGAAGCAAGCATGGAAAAAGCTCAATCCTGTGCTGAAAGAAAGCCCTGCAAAAAAAACACTGAAAGAATTCGCGGATTATCTGATTGAAAGAAAAATCTGAGGCAAAAAAATAATTTTCTGATTGGCTGAAAATCAAAGCAGTTATTTTTTCAAATAAGCCAGCATGCTGCGCCTTGCTTTTAAGCCAGTGCCGTGCACTATTCTTCTCGCGCCTGCCAGCCTCATTTTTCCTGCGGGATAACTTGTTGTCCTGCCTATCCCGAAAATCCCGATTTTTTTTGCGTTTTCCATTTCTCCCCTGCTGTCTCCGAAATAAGCAAAATGCCTGGAATAATCGGCCGGCTTTATGCCGAATTTTTCCGCAAGCGCTCGGACATGGCGCACTACCTTGTGCTCCTTATGCCCGGCTGTGACATCGCTTCCGAGAATGCCGTCAAAATACATTCTTAATCCCACATTGTCGACAAGCTTTTCCGCAACCCACTGCGGATTATCAGTGCTCAAAAAAATTTTCCAGCCGAGCTTTTTCAGCCTTGCCAATCCGGAAGGAATTTCCTTAAAGGGCCTTATTTTTAATTTCACAAAACTGCGCCAGATTTTTTCTCCCAACTCAAGCCCCTCGCTGTGCAAATGCTCCCTGCCGTCAACAAGCTTTAACGCCTGCCTTGACTGCTCTTCAATCGGGGTTCCCTTGCTTTGCACATAGCGCTTAATCAGGACACTGCGCTTGGCTTCGGGATAAGCTTCCTGGATTATATCCGCAAAAACCTCAGCCAGGGGCTCCATGCTTGGCGCTACTGTCCCGTGAAAATCAACAAGCAGTATTTTTGGCTCGGAAAACCTTTCCTTTAAAACCATAAAATTATCAAGCCGCAAAAATCATTAAATAAAGTTTGCTCAGCCTATTTTGCAAAAATTTTGTTAAACCCACTGCACTTCAATTTCCTGCGCTTCAAGAATCTTTTTAACGCGGTTTTTCTGCTCGGATTTTCCAATTCCCTTTTTGTCCACAACAATGCGCTGAGTTTTTTCAATGCTCTTGGAGAGCATTTCCCGCAAAGAATTTTCATTGAAGAAGGGCATTGCGTATTCCGCTGCAATGTGCGAAAATGCGAGGTTTTCCGAAAAAATTCTTTTTGTAAAGCTTGGAGAATAATGGCCTCCGCCAATGCCAATGCAGGGAACTGCATCTGAGCGCAGGGAGGTTTTTTCAAGAATTGTTTCGCAAATAGCTTCCGCAGGCTTTTTCAACTGCCACTCTTTTTCTGAACTGCCGAGCTCAATGAAAATCGCTGGCTTTTCAAGGAAAGGCCCGTGATGAGTTGCTTCTAAGGAAACATCAAAGCCCTGCAGATTTTGAGAAAGCTGCTTTTCCTTCAGGGAAAGAAGGTAATTTGCAGAGAGAAAAGCGCTTGCAGGAACAAGGGAAAAATCCTTTCCTCCGAGCTCTGCCCTTGAAAAGTTTCCGATTGAATGGACAGTTAGAGAGGGTTTTCCGGATTTGCTTCCGTGCTTTGAGGCGAAAACAAAAAAATCTGTTTTCAGTTCAGACAAAAAGTCCGCAAAAACCTGCGAAGAATCAATTGTAACTAGCTCGAAATTTTTGAATGAAAAAATTTTGTTTCCCTGGAATTCGCGCTCTGTTTCCTTAAAGCCGAAGCTTTCAATGAACAAAGAGCGGAAATTCATTCCCGCTGAATCTGTTTTGGAAACAATAATTGAGAAGAGCATAAGTGAAAAAGCCCTGAAAATGCATTAAAAACGATTGTTGAACCAAAAATTTCGGGGTTGAACCAAAACAAAAATAAAAAGCAAAAAACAATGTTGTTTCCATGAAAAAAATAATTACTGGGATTCTTATTGCCGCGATTTTTCTTACATTCGGCTGTTTGAGCTCGTATACTGTTGCAAAGCCCGATGTCTGCGAAAAAATTTCTTTGCAGGAAACAAAAGAGCAGTGCTACTGGGAAAGCGCAGCAATAAACAGGGATTCTGCCCTGTGCGAAAAAATCTCAAATTCTGAAAACAGGGATTTGTGCTATAAGGACATTGCAACGGGAAGCAGGCATTTCGACAATGCAGGCATTGCGAACATTGACTAAAAAATTCTCCTTCTGAAGCGCATTGCAGCTATGCTTTTTGAAACCCAGTGCGAAAAAATAAACTTGGGGTATTTAAATTTAAAAAAACAAAAGTAAGTAGGAAACGAAAAATTTTGTTTTTTAAAAAAATGCTTTGGAGGTGAAAAAATGCAGGAACTGAGCAGGATAACTTGTGATCCAAAATGCGGGTTTTCGGTACAGAGCCATGACAAGAATGAGGCAATCGAAGTTGCAAAAAAGCACGCAAAGGCAAAGCACAAAATGAATGCCACAAAGGCAGAGCTTGAGTCAATGATGACAACTGTTTCGGGTTAAATCCGGAATTTCCATCAGGCGTTTTTGCAATGCCATGTAGGATTTTGCAAAAGCGCTATTTTTTGTATGAATCGGAAATGCTTGAAAGCACTCCCTCAATGTCAGTCATGCCGTTGTTAACCGGCTGTTTTATCCAGTAGGAAAAGGATTCTTTGAGGCTGTTGGGTTCAGCATACGGATTGTTGTTGAGAAAATAGCGCGCCTTTTTTCTTACTAGCAGGCCTGACTCAATCAGCCTGTTCAAGTGATACCTGATTAGTTTTTCAGAAATTTTTTTCTGGAATTTTTCCTTTATGTAATGCTGTATGTCTGTTGTGGAAGGATTCTGCTTTGAGGAAAGCAGCAATGAAAACAAGGAATCCAGGACAAGCAAAACAGTGCTTCTCGATTCCCCGCTAGAAATCAATCCGAAGGAAAGCGCAAACCATCTCAGCATAGAGCGCTTTGTGAGCTTTACGCTCGGCGGCAGGTCCATCTGCCTTATGACAAATGTTTTGCGCACAAGGCTTGATTCGGGAAATTCCTCTTTCTGCAAAAAAAACACCGCTAATTTTAGGAAAGATTGTTTTTCCTTTTTCTAAAGAGTATTGGCAAGCAAGTATTTAAGCCTTTTCTTGGAAAGAAAAACCCGGAAAAAGAATCTTTTGCCGCGCAAAAGAATTCATTGCTGATTCTGAGCACAGGCGCAGGATTTTTAAGCACTAAATGCACTATTATTACTGAGCAATTTTTTGCAATTGCGAATTGCAGGGGTGTTTTTCAATGATTGCTATTGACGCAAGGTTTGCGCCTTTCAGGATGGTTTTAAACCGGCGCGAGCCAGTACAGTTGAAGATAGAAGTAAAGAATACAGGGGATTCCGCGGAAATGGTTTCCCTCGAAGTAAAGCTCGGGGCAAGGCTGAGCCTTGATAGAGTAGGATATAAGACAAGCGACATCAAGAGAATTGACGCAATAAAGCCGGAAGAGGTAAAGGCGTTTTATTTCAGCATCTGGCCAAAGAATGCTGCAAGCGCAACTGAAGAGCCAGTAAGAATAAGAGCAACAGAGCACGACGGCAATTTCAGCCTTGCAAAAGAAGAGTATTTTGAGAATCTCAGCCTCAAGATAGAGTAAAACATTCGCTGATTGACGATTTTTGATTTGACAAAAACCGCAAGCTTTTTATTGGGCTTGAAATAACTATTTCTAGGAATATTGCCTGCCTTAATGATTTTTTTATTCCTTTTTAAGTAATAGGCCTTTGAATGCAGAAACACAGTGTGTTATTGAAAATTTTGGTTAAGCCTGCAGAAATCCTTAATGCCTGCGGGCGGTTGCAAATAACTTGGTGAGCCTTTGCAGGAAAAAATGAAGGTATTGAACGCGGAAGAGAGAAAAAAGAGCTTTAAGGAAATAGAATCCTGCTTTTCAGAAGAACAGGCGCTCAGCGAAGCAAACCGATGCCTCCAGTGTTCAGAGCCGGGGTGTGTAAAAGGCTGTCCGGCAGGAGTGGACTGCAAAGGATTCATATTAAAAATAAGGGAAAAGAATTTTCAGGGAGCATTGCAGACAATTCTCGAGGAAGACTCATTGCCATGCTTTACATGCAGGGGCTGCAATGCAGAACAGCAGTGCGAGGGAGCATGCATTCTTGCAAAAAAAGGGGAAGCGATTTCAATAAGGGCGCTTGAAAGGTTTGCAGTTGAAAAATCCGAACTGAAAAACATCAATGAAAATTCCTCTGAAAAAACCGCGGCAATAATAGGCTCGGGCCCCGCAGGAATTGCAGCTGCAATTGAACTCAAAAAAGCAGGCATAAAGCCGAAAATTTTTGAAACCCAGAAAAATTTCGGGGGATTGGTTTTAAACGCGATCCCCGAATACAGGATTCCGAAAAAAACAGTTGAAGAACAGTTAAAATGGATGCAGAAACAGGGCATTGAAATGCAGAAAAACTTTGCAGTAGGGGGAAAAAAGAACATTGTGGAATTGCTGCAGGAATTCGATGCAGTGCTCATTGCTTCGGGAGAAAGCAATGCCAAAAAAATTGATTTGAACGGAAAAAACCTGAAGGGAGTTTTTTACTGGAATGATTTTCTTGAAAAAAACTGCCATGGCAATGGAGAAAAGGCAAAAAACAAGAAATGCGTTGTTGTAGGCGGGGGAGACACTGCAATCGACTGCGCAAGGACAGCATTGAGAATGGGATTTGAAACAACAATTGCTTACAGGAAAAACCTCGAGTTTATGCCGTGCAGGAAAAAAGAATACAACGAAGCGCTTGAAGAGGGAATAGAATTCAAATATTTATTGACTCCCGCGGAATTTTTGGGAAACGGAAAAATAGAAAGAATAAAATTCCAGAAAGCAGAAATTAAAAAGGAAGAGTTTGTCCCGACACAGGAAACAGCGGAACTTGAGGCAGACATGGCTATTCTTGCAATCGGGCAGGAATTCGATGAAGGCGTTTTCAAATCAAGCATTCTGCAGGGAAAACCCCTTAAAGAGGAAACAAACAGGACAGAACTGCCGGGAGTATTCATTGCGGGAGATTCAGTAAACAGGCAGAAAACAATTGTGCACGCAATACAAAGCGCAAAAAACGCCTCAAAAGAAATACAGCTGTTCATAAAGGAACAGAAGCAGAGAAGCGGAAAAGAAACAGGAACACACCAGCAGGACATCCTGCTCGGAGCATGAAACTTGAAGGAATCAAAAATGGACTCGCACATCGAAGGCTTTTACAAAAAAAACCTTGAAGAAAGGCTTGCAATAATAAAAGAAGCCGCGCAGCTGAGCGAAGAGGAGATTTCAGAACTGAAAAAATTTGCAGCGCTTGATTTCGAGCAGGCAGACAGAATGATTGAAAATGTTATAGGCACACAGCAGTTTCCTCTCGGCATAGCAACAAATTTCAGAATAAACGGAAAAGATGTTTTAGTGCCAATGGCGCTTGAAGAGCCCAGCGTTGTTGCTGCAGCGAGCAAGGCAGCAGGCATCGCAAGAGAATCCGGAGGATTTACTTCAAAGGCAACAGAGCCGATAATGATCGGGCAGATACAAATCATTGGGATAAAAAATCCTGAAAATGCAGTAAAAAAAATCCTCAAGGAAAAAAAACAATTGCTTGAAAAGGCAAATTCAATGGACAGAACGCTTGAAAAGTTTGGCGGAGGCGCAAAAAAAATTTCTGCAGGAGTGCTGAAAACAATCAAAGGAAAAATGTTAATTGTGGAACTGCTTGTGGATGTGCGGGATGCAATGGGGGCAAATGCAATAAACACAATGTGCGAGGCAATAACACCGCAAATTGAAGAGATAACAAAGGGAAAAGTTTTGCTGAGAATTATTTCAAATCTGGCAGTTCACAGGACTGTAAAGGCAAGCGCGGTTTTTTCAAAAAAAGCGCTTGAAGAAAGTTTCAGGGAAGGAAATTTGAAGGGAGAAGAAATTGTTGAAGCAATTTTGAACGCTTATGCGTTTGCAGAAGCAGATGTTTTCAGGGCTTGCACGCACAACAAGGGAATAATGAACGGAGTAGATGCGGTTGCAATTGCAACAGGAAACGATTTCAGGGCTTTGGAAGCAGGGGCGCATGCATTTGCATTCTGGAAAAACAAGCAAAAATACAAGCCCCTGACAAAGTATTATAAGGATAAAAGCGGAAATCTTGTTGGAGAAATAGAACTTCCGATTGCAGTAGGATTAGTCGGGGGCGCGACAAAAACACACCCGATTGCAAAAATATGCGTAAAAATCCTTGGAGTGAAAACAGCGCAGGAGCTCGCGGAAATAATTGCCTGTACAGGATTGGCAAACAATCTTGCGGCATTAAGGGCGCTTGCAACTGAAGGCATTCAGAGAGGGCATATGAGGCTGCATGCGAAAAACATTGCAGTAATTGCCGGAGCAAAGGGAAAGCAGGCGGAAGAAATTGCGGAAAAAATGATTTCGGAAAAAAACATAAAGGTTGACAGGGCAAAGGAAATTCTTGGAGAAAAAAATTAAAATTTAAAAAAGAGTGAAAAAATGGCTGGAATTGTAGGATACGGGGCGCATGTTCCTTTGAGAAGGATTACTGTAGAGGAAATTGCGCGCGTATGGAAAAAAGACGGCAAAAAGATTTCCGCAGGCATTGGGGTAAAGGAAAAAGCGCTTGCTGCTTTTGACGAGGATTCCTGCACACTGTCTGTTGAGGCTGCAAGAAAAGCGCTTGAAACAGCAAACCTGAACGGGCAGAAGATTGGGGCAATTTATGTCGGCTCTGAGAGCCATCCTTATGCAGTAAAGCCGACTGCTTCAATTGTGGGAGATGCAATTCAGGCTTCTCCCGAATTAATGGCTGCAGATCTGCAGTTTGCATGCAAGGCAGGAACAGCAGGCATACAAATGTGCTTAGGGCTTGTAAAAAGCGGAATGATTGAATACGGAATGGCAATCGGCGCTGATACTGCACAGGGAAGGCCGAACGATGCGCTTGAATTCACTGCGGGAAGCGGTGCAGGCGCAATAATAATCGGAAACAAAAAACAAGAAGTAATTGCAGAAATTGATGAAACTTATTCTTTTACGACTGATACTCCGGATTTCTGGAGAAGGCAGCACGCGGAATTTCCCCAGCACGCGGGAAGATTTACAGGGGAACCTGCATATTTCAAGCACTCTCTGGGCGCGGTAAAGGGATTGCTTGCAAAAGTGAAAAAGAATCCGAATGACTTTGATTACGCTGTCTTCCACCAGCCCAACGGAAAATTTCCTGTTCAGCTGGCAAAAATGTTGGGCATTGAAGGAAAAAAAATTTTGCAGGGATTGTTAACGCCAATGATTGGAAACACTTATTCGGGAAGCAGCATAATCGGATTGTGCAGCGTGCTTGACATTGCAAAGGCAGGAGAAACAATTTTAATGGCAAGCTATGGAAGCGGAGCAGGAAGCGACGCGTTTGCAATTACAGTTACAAAAAGCATTGAAAACAGAAGGGCAAAAATTCCAGTGCTTGAAATGATAAAGGAAAAGGAATTCGTTGATTATGCAGAATACGCAAAGCACAGGAAAAAAATAAAGGAGTAAGCCGGAAGAATCTTGAGGTGCAAAAAATGAGAAGCGTTTCAATTATTGGAGCGGGATTGACAAAATTCGGGGAGCACTGGAGCATGAGCTTTCGGGAGCTTGTTGCGGAAGCCGGAAAAAACGCACTGGAAAGCGCAAAAATAGAGGGCAAAAGCATTGAAGCGATTTACGGCGGATGCATGGCTTCAGGCAGATTTATCGGGCAGGAGCATATTGGGGCATTGATTGCTGACCAATTGGGATTGAATCCTATTCCTGCAACAAGGCTTGAAGCCGCATGCGCTTCTGGCGGAGTAGCATTAAGGACAGGATACCTTGCAGTTGCTTCAGAGGCTTATGACATTGTTGCTGTCGGCGGAATTGAAAAAATGACAGAGGTTTCAACTGAACTTGCGGGATTCGCACTTGGCGGAGCGGGAGACCAGGAAACAGAATTATTCCACGGCGCCACATTCCCTTCGCTTTACGCGCTAATGGCAAGAAAGCACATGCGCGAATTCGGCACAACAGAAGAGCAGATGGCTGAATGCGCAGTGAAAAACCACAAACATGCAATGAACAATCCCAATGCACAGTTCCACAAGGAAGTGACAGTGCAGGAAGTAATGCAATCGGGATACGTTGCTTCTCCGCTGAAACTGCTTGACTGTTCGCCATTGACTGACGGAGCAGCAGTGGTTATTCTGTGCGAAACAGAAAAGGCAAAAAAGCTCTGTGAAAATCCCGTTGAAATAATTGCATCCGCACAGGCATCGGATTCTCTTGCATTAACCGGAAGAAAATCCCTGACTGAAATGACTGCGACAAAAATTGCGGCAAAGCAGGCATTCGAACAGGCAAAAACAGAAACAAAAAAAATTTCTTTTGCAGAAGTTCACGACTGCTTTACAATAGCGGAAATAATGGCAATAGAGGATTTGGGATTTTTCAAAAAAGGAGAAGGCGGAAAAGCAACTGAAATTTGAAAAACAGCCATGGAAGGCGAAATCCCGATTAATCCGAGCGGCGGATTAAAGGGAAAGGGGCATCCTGTGGGAGCAACTGGAGTTGCACAGGCAATAGAGGCATTTTTACAATTGACAAACAAGGCTGAAAAAAGGCAGGTAAAAAACGCAAAAATCGGCCTAACCCATAATGTGGGCGGAAGCGGGGCAACAGCAGTAGTGCATATTTACAAAGCCGCAAACGGAAAAAAATAATTTGAAGAAAAAGTGATTTAATGCCTGCGGGAAAACCAAGAAAAAAAAGCGGCCTTATAAGATGGATTAAGGCAAGCCATGGAACAAAACAGAGATTAAGGAATATAAGGGCAATCGCAAAAAGAAAAGAGCTTGAAAAAAAGAGATTGATTGAAGAACTAAAGGAAGACGGGGAGAGAATAGAATAATTTTTTGAATGTGATTTTATGGTGCATCATTCACTGCCATTGCAATGGAGAAAATATCCGGAAAGATATTATCTGAAGGGAAACTACTGCGAGAACTGCAAGACAAGCTTTTTTCCTCCGAGGCCTATCTGCCCGAACTGCAGGAGAAAGGGAATTCTTGTGGAAAAAGACATGCCGTTCACTGGAAAAATAATTTCCTTTACAGAGGTTTTTGTAGGCCCTTTCGGCTTTGACAAGGAAACCCCGTATTTTTTGGCAATAATAGAGCTTGACAACAAGGCAAAAATATTAAGCCAGATAGTGGATTCGGAAAAGGAAAAAATAAAAATCGGTGCAAAAGTGAAAAAAATCTTCAGAAAAATTTCCGACATTGACCCAGAAGGAGCCATAGCCTACGGGTATAAATTCAAGGTAATCGAATAATAAATCACCATGCACGAAAAAAAAGCACAGGGAAGCCTCGAATATCTTCTCATTATAGGAAGCGGAATATTAATTTCAACAATTTTAATTATAGGGCTTTTTTCCGCGGCAACAGTCCTGAACAGCAGCCAGGCACTGGCAATCGCAACAACCCAGTGCGCTGCATATCCCCTGCAGGCGCTCTGCGCAGACAAAACAATCACAATAAGCGGAAACAATTATTCCTGCACATGGAGCGCAGGGGAAAACAGGTGCACTGCAACACTGCCGGCGGGAACAGTAACATGCGCTGGAAGCGGGGGAACATGCCAGGTCGGGCCTAACTGCACGGCGGGATTTTCACAACACTCACAGGGAAATTTTGACTGCACAAGCCCAGAGCCTGTTTGCTGCGTTCAAAGCGCGCAGCAATGCACTGACAGCGGCCAGTGCAATAATCCGCCCGAATGCAAAACATCTCCGGGGATATGCAGCAGCGGGGAATGCAGATATCAAAGCAATGCAGCAAACGGAACAGCCTGCACAGTGGGAAGCATTGGGGGAACCTGCCTAGCGGGAACCTGCGATACAAGTCAGCGGCAGGCATGCACTGATGTATCTGACTGCACTCCGCAACTATGCAAAACAGCTTACTGCACAAGCATTATTGGATCAGTACAGGATTATGCCTGCGCATGGACAGATACAACTGCATGCACAGGAGGGGATAACTGCTGCCCGAGCGGATGCAATGGAAGCGACACTGACTGCCCAAGCACCTGCATTGAAGGAGAAAAAAGGATCTGCCAGAATACAGGCACTGCAGGAACATGCACGGGATCCCAGACATGCACAAACAATGAATGGGGAACATGCGGGGGATGCTTTACGCTCAGCTCCTGGGCGCCATATATCGATGCAGGCCCCATTCAGGATGTTTGGGATTCGAAATATTTCCCTGCTTTCAGGCAGTTGCAGGGCATTGGATTCACGCACACTGGAATTCATATCTGGACTGATGTTTTTAACCTTCAAATTCCTTCAGAACAGGTAAGGTATGCGCGGCTGCAGGAGCAATTGCAGGGCATGCGTGATGGGGGAATGCAAATTATGCTGAACGAATCAACAGGGCACTGGTTTTTGCCGCCAGGCGCAGACAAGGAAATAACCGACACTGCAAAATATTTTGATACCCCGGGTTTTGACCCGTATACCTGCGCTGCAAAATTTGACAATATTCCTGACTATCCGGACGTGCCTGTTTCCTGCTGTGATGGAAAAACTTTTGTCGGAGGAGACGGCTGCCCTGCAAGCGAACCTAAAGGCGGTTGCCTGTGCCGCCTGATACCAAGCAGCCGTGCAATCGACCCTGCATATACAGGAACTGCATGGCAGCGCGAGCTTACAAGGCTGGACAATCTTATGAATATTGCGGAAATCAATGCAACTGACACTGTTTCCCTTGACACTGAACTCTGGGGCTGGAAACCGACGCTTACAGAAGACGCGTATCTGGGCTCTTTGGGTAATAATACTACGCACTACTCAGGAACTTTGCCTGACAGGTTTTTGCAATTTTATAATTTTGTCGGAGAACGGGGAACTGACATCATGGGGGTAATAAAAGTGCACAACCCTTCAACACAGGCGTTTTTTTACAATGAAAACCCCGAGAGAATTGCAAAGGGAATTCGGACAGACCAATACGGCAATACAACGCAGAGCTGGTATATCTCAAATTCCAGCATGCCCACGGGAACAGGGGATGCTCCGGCTCCCGACTTGTATCACAGCCCAAATCTCCAAACTTTTCAGAGCATAATGAATCTCGACCAAACTGGATTTACGGGGACAATTCCTTGGATTAGTTTCAGCACGAGCACTGTTAACTGGTATGCAACGCAGCTTTACTGGGATCCGAAGATTACGCAAAAAGTCGGCTTTATTTTAAGGGAAAGAGGAGTGAAAGGGGCTTTTATTTATCCCGGGCCATGGGACCATGAAGTGCCTATCGATTATTACATGCTGCACGCACAGGCACTGGTTGACGGATTAGTAAAAGGCATTGATCCGGAACTCTCCGGACCTCTTGTTGAAAGCCCCGAAGCCGGAAACTGCAGCGACGGCTGGGACAATGACGGAGACGGAAAGTGGGACGCAACAGGGCCTCCTGGATACCCGGATTTGGTAGACCCTGACTGCGTGCCGTGAAAAAAAAGTGTGAAACAAATGCCGCGAAAAATAAGAAGAAGAGTTTTCACAGCAATGGGCTTGGGAAAAGGAACTCTTGCAGCAGAAACAAGAAGGGATTTGCAGAGGCATTTTGAGCCGTACGCGCACAGGGAATATCCTACAAGAATGAGCAGTGATGCAAGCAGGGTTCCAATGGAATTTGCGGCAAGGCAGTGGGGGCAAATTGAATTTTTGCAGAAGGCATTGAAAAGCCCCGCAGTTGCAAGGCAGATTGCAAGGGACCCTCTTGCAAGGATTGAATTTGAAAAAGCGATTTTTGATTCGCTGCAGGCAAGGGCGCTGAAGTCTTTTTCAGAAGAATGGGCTTCCTTGTCGCCAAAAACAATTTCAACTTTAATCGGGCGGGCAAAAAAAACTGCAGCAAAGCCGACTCCGGCACTTGCAAACGAATACAATGCAGGCATGGTTGCGCAGGAAGCAGTGCGCAGGCTGCAAAAGGGGAAACCGATTACTATTCTTGATTTGGGCTGCGGCGGAGGAGGAACAATTGTCCCGATTATTAATTCCATTCCAAGGGAACTGCGAAGCAGGGTAAGAGTGGTTCTTGTAGATGTAATGGCGGGCGGACTGAAAAGCACTGCAAGAAAATTAATGCGCAGAGGATTAGTTGGAAAAGAACAGGTAATTGTAATACGGGAAAACATTTCAAGATTAATGCAGAACAACAGGATTGCGCATTTGTTCGGGACAATTGACATTGCAACGAGCGGCGCTGCACTGCATCATGCCTCAGCAATAGAGCCTACTTTTGAAGGAGTGAAAAGGCTGCTGAAAAAAGACGGCGCATTTATTTTCTGGGACTGGGGGCATGCGGCATGGAGAGCCCCGAATCTTGTGATTGCGCCGGAAGGCGCGCGCGTGGACAAATACGGAAGGTTTTTTGAAAAAGGCGCAAGGACAATTCAAGCTGAAAAAAGAACTGCATTCGTAGGCAGGGGAAAAATTTCAGGAATTTCAAGGGGAAGAGTTCCTACAGAGCATGAAACAGCAAGGGAAATGCTTTCAACATGGGTTTCTTTGCTGCATTTTCCGGCTGAAAGAAAAGCAGAGTTCCTTGAATGGTTTGACAGGAAAGCTGCAAGAGGAGAACCCATTAATTTCGGGGAATATTTGAAAAAGCTTGAGGGCACTGCTTTGGAAAATGGAATGCCACAAACAGAGATAAAATATTGGGAAGGGCACAGGCCCCCTGAATTGTACCACGACGCAATGCGAAATGCAGGCCTGATAGGGGAAAACCAAAAGCCTTTTACAATCTATTCAACACAAAGCCCGTTATTATACGAAATGATTGTGAGGAAAAAGTGATTTAATAAAAATATTAGTTTGGCGTTAGTAAAATAAGAAACAAGAAAACTAAAAAAAATTAATTTTTGTAGGGGATAAAAATTACTGTTTCAAGAGCTGGGAAAAAACTAATCAAGTGCTTAACCCGCGGAAGAAAACCCAGAAGCCTGCCAGGCGGAGTTTCCTCAAAAATCAGGGTAGCGTTTAAAACAGCAAAAGGACAAGGGCGGCAAGAAGTAGCAGCAAGATATGCAGAAATCCAAAGGCAAAGATACAGGAGGATACAAACAAGGGTAAATCCAACGTATACTGCGGCAAAAGGATATGACTTGTTATATTATTTGGGCGGCTTTGAAGCAGGCCATAATTACAGGATTGCTGATCTGGCCTGCGGCAACGGATTAGTCGGATTGGAACTTGAAAAAAGAATACAAGCAAACGGCTCTAATGTGCAGTCTACTTTTATTGATTTGACGCCTGAAGGATTGGCAAAAATTCCGAAAACCCAAAACAGAGAAATCAAAATTGGTGACGTTCGAAGGACAAATTCACAAACCAGCGAGTTCACCCACACTTTTTGCAGATACGCAATTAAAAACATGCCAGAACATGAACAAAGGAAAGCATTGAGAGAAATCGCAAGAATAACGGAAAAAGGCGGCTTGTTTGTTCTGCAGGACATGGTTTCTCCTGAGGGACTCAAAGAATTCCAGAATGCAGAGAGAATGGCAAAACAAAGAACCACCACGCCAAAAGTAACTCCAATGAATGTGCCGACAGAGGCAGAATGGATTCGCCTGTTAAATGAAGCCGGTTTTGTTGTCGAAGACATTCAGCATACTGTTTCAAATGTAGACACAAAAAACTGGGTTGCAGAAGGACAGATGACGCAAAAAGCATTAGACCAGTATTTTAGGTTTTTGAAAGAAGCAAAACAAAGATGGTCGCACTCCTGGGGCGAATACAAAATTATTGAAGAACCAGGGGGAAATTTCAAAATAACCTACCCTGTTGTCCTGTTCAAATGCAGAAAAAAGTGATTAAATGGCGGAGCAAAAAACAATCGCTTTTATTTTTGATTTGGAAGGAGTCCTGATTGATCATACAAGAAGGCAGTGCGAGGTTGCGACAAAAGCGCTTGAGTCAGTTGGAATCATGTTTAGAATTACTCCCCAAATATATCAACTTAGAAGCGAAGGAGAATTTCATATTACAAGAGATTTTTTAGCCGGGCTATATATTCTGCAAAAAGAAAGAATTTCCATTGAAGAAGCAAAAGCAAACCCAAGAACTGTTGCAGAAAAAAGACAAGGGTTGACAGCAAAAGAATGGCAATTAATTGACGAAGCGGAAAAAAGATTCCACTCATTAAGAGCAGATGGAAAACTTGAATTATCTGGAAAGAAGCCAATTGTAATTCGAGCAAAAGAACCAAGACTTGAAAAGATAAGGCAAATGCTTTACTGGGCAAATAAAAAAGGGATCCCAATCGTGATAGTTACTGCAGGAAAAAAAGTCAACGCAGACACCTTTATGAAAGAAGCAGGAATAACCCGTTATTTCAATGTGAATGATGTATACTATGGCGGGGACAAAACAAAAAAAGCCGGGATGTTTGCAGAGGTTTCGCAACGACTTGCCGCACAGGGGATAAGACCTGGAAGACAGTGGGTAATAGAAGATTCCTTAAGCGGAATAAAAGATGCAAAAACAAACGGCCTAAGGTCTGCATTGGTGCTTACAGGAAATACAAGCCTCGAAAGAGTGGAACGGCTGCCTCTGAATGAAAAGCCGAGCTTGGTATTACAACACGCAAAAGACCTTCTAGGAACACTTATCCATACCGAACATGGCCAAAGAATAAGACTGCAAAGAAGGGCGACAGCAAGAATACCCCCTGCAGTTAAACGTAGAAAAAGGGCTTGACTGGCATTAGAAAGGTTTTTATTAAAACTCAGCTAGAATTCTAAACACGGAGATGATAAGAGTGGAAAAAGTAAAAGCAGTTGCATATCCGACTATTCCTGTTGTTTTTGTTTCAAGCGTAAGAGACAACAGATGGCCGCTGCATGATACAATGGGATTGGCTGTAACTGACCTGAAGGAACAGACAAGGACTGAAACAACAGTGGAAAAAACAAGTTCGGGAAAGCTTGACAGTTTTATTGTCGGCAAGGAAAAACTGCCCGAAGAAAGGACAATGTCTGTTTCAGAGGTCCTGAAAATTTTTCAGAAAGAATCTGGAAAAAATTTCGGCATAAAAGTCGAATCCACAAATTATGCGATTTATTCGGGAAGCAGCGATGCGGGAGCCGCAGCATTGGTTGTTGCATTGAACGAATTGTTTGAAACAAATTTTCCAATCGGAAAAATTGCAGAGCTCGGGATGATGGTTTCTGAATCAGCAATAAGGGCAATTTACGGCGGCCTGAATATAATGGTTGTAGAGGGGATAGGCGCGCCCTATGGAAAGCAATTGGCTTCGGAAAAAGACCTGAAGGATTTGCGGATTTTTGCAATGGGCTTTGATTATCCGACAAGGGTTTCTGCAGAGCAAATCTTCCAGCTGACAAGGGCAAACACTTTTTACGAATACAGATTGAAAATGGTTCCGCAGTGGATAGCAAAAATAAAGCTCGGATTATTGGACAAGGACTGGAATCTTGTTTTTTCAGTTGCCGAAGAAAACTGTTCAAACGCGCATTATCTGATTGAATCATCCGGAAAAAGATGCAGGAAAAAAGAAATGATGAATGCAGTGATTGACGTTGAAGAAATAAGGGAATCAGGACTGCCTGTTTACTGGACTGCGGGCGGCGGCAAAGTAATCAATGCAATCAGCTGGGGAAAAGAAGCGGAAAAAGTTCTTGCAGAATTAAAAAAGCGCGGGCAAAAACCAATAGAATACAAAGTCGCACCAGGCGCAAAAGTCATTGAAAAAAAGTGAAAAAATGACTATTTACGATGAAAAAGACGATTTGCTATTGTGCACTGGGCTAAGCTTGAAGGAAATAGGCGCAATACTCAATTCAAAAAAGCCATTTGAAAAAGAGCTTGAAAAAAAAGGCAAAAAATACCTGGACAGGTATTTAACCTGGAAAAAATACAAGGAACTAATTGGAGAAGAAAAATTGAAAGAGCCTGTTCTGCCTTTAATCGCGGCTTTTCCCTGCATAGGAAAAACAACAATGTCAAGGGAAATAGCAACTGCTTTCGGCCTTGGAGATGTAATGGGGGGAGACGCTTTCAGGGCTGCCTTGCGGGAATTTATCAGCCAGGAAAAAGAGCCTGCTTTTTTTGTTTCAATGTATGAAACATGGAAAATCTTCGGTGAAAAAACAGAGGAAAACATGATAAAGGGGTTTAACGCGCAGGCAAAGCTTGCAAACCAAGCAATGGAAAGGCTTGTAGCCGACAGGGGGATAAGAGACGGGGAAAGCATGGTTTACGAATACCTGCACTTTCTGCCGTCACAGTATCACGAAGACACTTTGAAACATCCGAGCTTTATTCCGATTGTGCTGAGTTTGAAAAGCAGAAAAATTTGGGAAACGAGAGTAAAAAACAGGATTAAAAAAACGCATTTAAAGGGTGGCTCACAAAGATTATTGGAAGCGCTTGACACCTATGCCTTTTTCCAGAAAAACCTTGAAAGAGAGGCAAAAGAATTTGGCATTCCAATAGTTGAAACAGACAACTGGGACAGGGCAGTTGATGAATGCATCGGGATAATAATTGAAAAAATAAAAAAACTCAATGCGCTTGCGGGAAAAGAACTGGAAAAAACAGAAATGCAGAAAAAATTTGAGGAAGAAAGGCACAGGGCAAAAGGAAAAAAAGAGGAAATGCGGAAGTGAAAAAAAAATGCCAAGGGAAAGAGTTCTTTTTTTGGATATCGACGGTGTTTTTACTACAGAAGGAAAGCCGGAAGAAAGAAAAGTCCTGGATTCAACAGTTGAAATGCTTGTAAAAGCAAGGGAAGCGGGATATGCAAAATTTGTCTTTATAACTGCAAGAGCAGCTCCCTGGGTGCAAAAAGAGTTTTTGCCAAGAATAGAAAAATTTGGATTAATGCATTCTTCTGAATTTTACTGTGAAAACGGGCTGTACAGAATAATGCCGGGCGGGAAAATTTCCTATGCTCCGGAAGCGGCTGGCTTTTTGGGAGTAAAAAAAATTGTTGAGCAGGCAGTTGAAGCTGAAATAAAAGCGAGGGGGATAAACGCGTCGAATGCGACAGAAAAAGCTGGGAAACTTGTCCAGGTAAGATTTGTCCCGAATTCTCCGGAAGCCGCAAAACCGCTCGGGGAAGCAGTCAAAGAAGCAATTAACCAGTTAAAAGCAATGGGAAAAATTCCAAGAGATGTTGAAGGAGTAATAACAAAAAGCGGAGTAAACATTTTTCCTTATTCAGTCAACAAGGGAAGCACTTCAAGAAGAATTGTTTCAAGATGGCAGCAAGGAACAGGAAAGCCGAGAGTCAGAATAAAAGCCATAGGGGATGTTCCAACAGAAGACGGATTAATGAAGGACGTCCCCGGCGCGCATGGAAAATTCAGAATGGTTGAAAACGCAGGGCAATTCATGCACTTAATGCGGAACCTGGCATTAAGCAGGGATGCCGCAAGAAGAATTCGAAGGGCAAGAAAAGTAGAAAACTGGGGAGCAAGAGTAAAGGCAAATCTTGCAAAAAAACAAAGAAGGAGAGGGAAATAATGGGAGCATTGGATTTGACGCAAAGCCAATTGGAAGAAATAAAAAAAGGCAACGAAAAATGCAAAGAATGGCTTAAAAAAAATATTGACTGGAGGGAAGAAAACTGGCCGAATATTTCAAAAACAGAAAAAAGCAGTGCGGAAGTTCTTGTTGAAGCCTATCCTATAATGGGAATAGAGAAATACATGGGAAACGCGGACAAGGATGAAAGAATAGCATATTTTCCGCAGGTAAAAATGTGCCATGACACGACAAAAGCAGTTACTTATTTGAGATTTGACAAAAGCCTGAAAGAAAACGTCTACATCGTTGACGGAAAGCTGATTGAGGATACAAAAGGACTGAAGGGAATGGATGTAATGCTGCAAAGGCTCGACGAATGGACAGGCATAAAAACAAAATTTGTTTTTGTATCGGAAAACATTGCAAAAGTCCAGGCAAAAGGAAAAGGGCTTGGAACAAGCGCTGCGGCTGCGGGCGCAACAGCCATGGCTTTCACTGAAGCCCTGATGCCGGAATTAAAAACAAATACAAGATTCCTGAGCACGCTTGCAAGATATTTTTCGGGAAGCGGCACAAGCAGTGCCTGCGGAGGCTGGAGCGTCTGGCTAAGCTACAAAGGAATTCCCGCCTTGGAAAGTTTTGGAGTAAGATTTGACAAAAAGCCAGAAACAAACCTGAAAGTAGTTGCAGTCCCCATCCCTTCAAAAGTAAAAACAGAGGACGCGCACGGCGCAGGAGAGAAAAGCGAATGGTACCAGGACTGGGCAGTAAAAAAACCTGAAAAATGTATCAGGCTCATGGACGCAGTAAAAGCGGATGATGTTGCGACAATCGGAAAAATTGCGGAATTGGATTCGCTGAATTTGTTCCATATTCTTGTAAGCGGCGGGGGTTTTTTCAGCTGGGAACCGGAAACATTGGATATTTTAAGAAAAATAAATCTAATGAGAAAGGAAGGTATGAACTGCTATGCTTCAATGGACACAGGACCGAGCGTTGCAATAATAACAACAAAACAGGAAGCAAACAAAGTGAAGGGAATAATTGAAGATTATGTGAAACAAATGGGCCACGCAGAAGACTGGCCAGTGCACTTTGTAGACAAAGCCGGCGCGCCAAAAGTGCTGCCAACAAGCCAGAAAAAAACCATTCTGAACGAAAACGTAAAAGAAATTTTAAAACAAAAAGGAATTTCTATCTGAATTTGTTTTGCATCGGCAGCAAAGAGGGAAGAAACAATTCAAATTCGCTGTCAATTGTATTTTGCTGGGAATATGCGGCTTCTGTTTCAGCCCAAAAAATTTTTATTCTTGAAATCCAGCCCCTGTCCAAACAATAGCAGCGCCCGTTTTTTTCAATTATGGCTTCTTCAAGAAGCTGCTTAACCACTTTGTGAACTGCCTGATAAGAAACCGCAAGAGCATACTGCCGAAGGATAATGCAGTGCAAAGCCTTAATGCTCAATGGCCACCTGCTGCTGAGAATTTCAATTACAGCGGACTTAACACATTTTTTGGAAGAAATTTGAACAAACATACTTAACACAGATAAACGGTTTATTTATATTATTTTTGGGGTGTTGTATATTTATATCTTGCATCTTAAACCAGTTTCAACGATTAAGAGGGGGTAAACAATGAAAGACGGATTATTACAGATTTTGCAGTCTGAATTTAATTTGACAAAAAAAGATGTCCTCTTAATTTCAGCGCTTGCAAAAAAGGGCATGACTGCAGATTCCCTATGTGAAAATTTAAAGATTCCAAAAGGCAAAATATACACTTTCCTGAACAAGCTGATAAATTTGAACCTAATTGAAAAAACGCCCGGTTTTCCGGCAATATACTCGGTACCTAGCCTTGAACAAAAAATGATTGATTTCTTGAACACGGATTTTGAAAGATTTGTCAAAAAGCAAAAACAAATGGTAGAGATAATAACAGAGGAAAAAAAGCCGGAAAACGATTTTGAAATAATAAAGGAAAAAAAGGAATTCGTATTCAAACTAATGGAAATGCTGGCCGAAGAAAAGGAAATAAAATATATCCTGAGATACCCTGCAATTCCCTACCTATTTTATGCAGGAGCGCCGGCAGAATTCTCAAACATACAAGAAATTATTGTAAATTCAAGAGAAGCGCTTACAGACACAAAAGACAGCACGCCTTTGCTGCTGAATAATCTATATTTGAGAAAATTCAAGGAAGGGAGCCGGTTCGAATTCATTGTTTGCAAAAAAGCCGTTGACGATTTTTTTAGGTTGATGATGCAAAAAAAGGGCAGAAAAGAATGCAAAAAAATAATCGCGGAAATAAAAAACAAGCTAAAAAAACACAACGTATCTATAACATTAATAGACGAGCTGTTCCCTTTGGGCATATACCTTGCAAAAGATAAAGTAATGACTGTCCTGCAATTTGGCGGGGCCATTACAGGGATAATCCATAAAAAAACAGAAGTAATAAAATTCTATGAAACGCTATTCAGGGAAATGCAGGAAAGGGCATACCCTATAGAAAATTATTTTAAAAAAATAAAAATGTGAAAAAAAATGCTTAATCCATACATAATAAAGCTTGGCGGCTCGGTAATCACTGCAAAAGAAGAGAACAAATTTGAAATAAGGGAAGCAGAGCTGGAAAGAATTGCTTTGGAAATAAAAAAAGCAATGAAGAAAAAAAAGTTTTCGCTAATTTTAGTGCACGGGGCAGGGCCTTTCGGCCACACGAATGTTTTTGAATACGGAATAAACAACGGGGTTTTTACTGAAAAACAAAAAGAAGGGCTGGAAAAAACAATCAGGGACTGCAATTTTTTGGACAGCAGAGTAGTAAAAAAAATGCAGGAAGCGGGAATCAATGCGGTTGCATTCGACCCCAACAAAATAGTTTTGCAGGAAGAAAAAAAAATAATTGAGTTTGAAACTGAAAAAATAGAAAGCGCATTGAAAGAAGGAAAAGTGCCTGTGCTTTTCGGGCAAATGGTTCCTGACAAAAAACTCAATGCAAGCGTTCTTTCGGGAGACGCAATAATCGCGTTTTTTGCAAAAAAATTCTTTCCCAAAAAAATCTTCTTTGGGACGGATGTTTCAGGCGTGTTTTCCGAAGACCCGAAAAAAAACCCGAAAGCAAAAAGAATCCCGGAAATAAACAAAAAAAACTTTGATTCAATAATAAAAAAAGTGGGAGAAGCAACAACAGTGGATGTAACGCAGGGAATGAAGGGGAAGCTAATGAAACTGAGAGAACAATTAAAAGGAACAACAACCCTGATTTTTAATGCAAACGAAAAACAAAGCGTTTTCAGGGCATTAACTGGAAAAAAAATTAAAGGAACAAAAATGCGGTTTTAAAAATGCAGACCCAAAATCGAAAGTTAGAGCACCTGCGCATTGCGTGCAATCAAAATGTCCAGTTCAGGGAAAAGACAACCGGATTTGAGAAGATCGGGTTTAAGGGAATTGATCTGGAGTATAAAACTCTCCCTGAAATAAACAAAAAAGAAATTTCGCTTGAAACAGAATTCCTTGGAAAAAAATTTTCCGCTCCCTTGATGGTTGAGGCAATAACAGGCGGGTGTGAAGAGGCAACCCAGATAAACAAGGACATTGCAAAGGCATGCCAATCGCTTGGAATAGGAATGGGACTGGGAAGCATGCGCGCAATGATTGAAAAGCCGGAATTAAAGGAAACTTATTTTGTAAGGGATGTTGGACCCGGAATATTCTTGGCGGGGAATATCGGGGCAGCGCAATTATTGCAGTATTCTGCAAAGCAGATTGAAAAAGCGCTCAAAGAAATAGGGGCGGATGCGCTTGCAATCCATCTGAATGCTGCGCAGGAAGCACTGCAAAAAGAAGGCGACACGAATTTCAGGGGAATTCTGAAGGCAATTGATTCAGTAAGCAGGAAACTAAAAAAGCCTGTTTATGTAAAAGAAGTCGGCCATGGAATTTCAGCGGGAATAGCAAAAAAACTTGCAAAAACAAAAATAAAGGCAATAGATGTAGCGGGAGCGGGCGGAACAAGCTGGACAGGAATAGACTCTTTGAGAGGAAACAAGGAACTGGGAGAAACATTCTGGGATTATGGGATAGCAACAGCAGAAAGCATTGTGCAGTGCAGAAAAAACTTTAAAGGAAAAATAATTGCATCCGGAGGAATAAGAAGCGGGCTTGATGTGGCAAAGGCAATTGCATTGGGAGCAGACCTTGCGGGAATTGCGCTCCCTGTTTTAAAGGCACAGCAGGAAGCAGGTTCTGAAGGAGTAAAAAAATACCTTGAAAAAGTAATTGAAGAACTGCGCATTGCAATGTTTTTGAGCGGGGCAAAAAATTTGAAAGAACTGAAAAAGGCAAAAATACTCGGGTTAAAAAATGAAAAAAATAAAAACAAAAATTGAAAAAATAAACGGTTATGAACTGAGAATTTACGAGTATCCCGATGATCCTGCAAAAAAAAGAATCTGGTTCGAGCTTTTGAACGAAGAAAGAAGGCCCATTGCCCTGGCAATGGGATCTACTAAAGGAAATTCCTATTGCTTGGCGGATTACAGGTTTACACAGCCGCTGCCGGCAATAACAAAGGCAAGAATAACAGACAATCTGTTCAGCAGAATAGAAGCCTTTCTGAGAAAAAAAGGCATAAGGGCAATGCACGGCAATACAAACCCGAAATTCGCAAATTTTATGCGCAGAAGGGGCTATGCAATTGTTTCAGAAGAAGCCGGCTTTACAAAAGTTTCCGGACAAATTCCACAGAGAAAACCAGTGCGGTTGAAAAGAAAACCGTAAAAAAAATTCAGCCCGCCAATTTTAAACAAAACTAATTTTTACATGCACAAAAAACACGGGAAAATGTTTTTAAGCAGTTTAAACTAAATCCTAGCATGGCAAAAGAAAAAACACCCGAGGAAAACGCTTTTGCGGGCACTGCAAAAACACTGCAGAAAAAAAGGGAAACAATCGCAGTAAAAGTCGAAGGTATTTCAAAAAATTTCGGCAAAACAAAGGCAGTCGATGGCGTAAGCTTTGAGGCAAAAAACGGGGAAATATTCGGATTATTGGGGCCGAACGGAGCGGGAAAAACAACCACAATAAGGATAATGCTCAATTTGATTGAGAATTACAAGGGAAGCGTTGAAATTTTGGGCGGAACGTGCACTGAAAAAACAAAGGATCTGATTGGATACCTGCCGGAAGAAAGGGGATTGTACAAGAATGTGACTGCACTTGAAGCAATCAAATACCTGGCTTCATTAAAAGGCATGCAGGAAGAGGAAGCAGAGGGAAAGGCACTGCAATTGATGCGGGAAATGAATCTCATGGAGCACAAGGACAAAAAGATTTTTGAATTAAGCAAGGGAACGCAGCAGAAAATACAAATAATAAGTTCCATTATACATAACCCGAGTTTGTTTGTTCTGGACGAGCCGTTCTCAGGGTTAGATCCAATAAGCGTAAAATTCATTATTGAAATAATTGAAAGGGAAAAAAACAAGGGAAAGGCGATTATCCTGAGCACGCACAACATGAACATTGCGGAGCAGGTCTGCGAAAGAGTAATGGTAATAAACAAGGGAAGAAGAGTGCTTTATGGAAATACGCGGCAGATAAAGGAAAGGTATTCAAGAGAAAGCACAATAATAGAGCTTGCCGAAGAAACAGAGGAAGCAGAGAAAAAAATAGGCGAAATAATCGGAATAAAAAAAGTCATTGCAAAAAACGCAAACACCTTCGAATTATTGCTTGATGTGAATTTAAAGCCGGAAGATGCGCTGAAAGCGCTCGTATCAAAGGGGCTTGAAATAAGAAGGTTTGAAACAACTGCGCCAAGCCTTGAATCAATATTTTTAACTGTCGTAGAATCAGAGCAATGGATGCAGGAATAAAAAAAGGCGGGAAAATGAACAAAACTCTTTTGATAGCAAAACATGAGTTTTTTTCCAATGTAACAAGAAAAGGCTATCTGCTTTTTGCAGTAATAGTGCCGATTCTTTTTTTGCTTTCCGCAGCAATGCTTGCTATTTTCGGAACAGGTGTTTCGAAAGAGGAAGTCCTGATAAGGGCAATGGAAACCCCGATTCCCCTGCCATTGGTAATTCCCTCAATAATGGGCGCGATTTTTTCGCTTGCAATCTTCATAAGCTCGGGATTTCTGCTGTACGGAATAATAGAGGAAAAGGAAAACAGGCTCATTGAAATATTATTGACCAGTGTTTCGGAAAGGCAGCTTATTACGGGAAAAATTTTGGGTCTGGGAATGCTGGGAATAACACAGCTCGTAATGTGGATAATAGTTAGCCTGCTTGCAATAACAATTCTGCCGGCAATATTATGGATGGCGCACCTGCAGGGGATAAATGCACTGCAGATAATTCTGATTTCTGTTTTCTTTATCCTAGGATATTTCCTGTTTGCGACAATTCTCGCGGGAATAGGCTCTGTTCTCTCAGACACAAAAGAGGCAAGCCCAATCAGCGGGGCAATAACAACAATCTCGCTGCTGCCAAGCTGGATAGTGATTTTCTTTTTTGGAGACCCGAACTCAATGGTTCCGACAATACTGAGCTATATCCCGGTGACTGCGCCCACAACAATGGCAATAAGAGTGCTCATGACGGATCCCCCTGTAATTGAAATAATTACGAGCATAATAATCACAGTAATAACAATCGCGGCAATAATTTTCCTGGTGGAAAAAAATTTGAAAAAAAACCTTTTAACATACGCAAAAAAAACAAAATTGCTGGGATAAAAAATGAATCAGCAACTGGACAAGGCAATGCTTGTAACAGGCGCAATAATAATGATGCTAATGGCACTGCTTCTGCAGGAAACACAATTGCTTATCGCACTGCTTGCGACAGTGGCATTCCTCTATATGGCGCTCAAATACGACGCCCTGAAGGAAAAAACAGAAAAGCCAAAGGCAAAGGAAGAGCAAAAGCCGAAAGAAGAAAAAAAGCCAGCAGAAAAAAAATAAATTTTTTTTGAAGTGATTGTTCGCAAATCAAGTCAAGTTATGTATATAAAAAATACATGATGCGCGTGCTCTCGGGCACTTTTCCATCCCAGCGCGCTTTGCGGAACCCTTCCGGGCCGGTTGCCGGGTTAATTAAAGGGCAGTTAAAAGAATGTATTGAAAATAGCGAAAAATCCTAAAAAAAGCCCTGGTTTTTCAGGGCATTTTCAGGCGTTTGGTATGGCGGAAAACAGAGCTGAAAATCAAGGATTTTGGGCTTTTCTCAGGCTGAGATTTTCAGCAAAAAAATTGTTGTTTTTTTACGCACAGTAATCCGCACAGCAATAAAAGTTTTTTTGCGAGAAAAAATCCTTGAAAAAAGAAATGCACAGAAAGTTTTCGCACAAACAAGGGTTTGAAGCTATCCTGCAAACAGACAAACTCCCAAAACCAAGTAGTTGTATACATAACTAACATTTAGGCCTTGCGCAGCTGCGCTCCCTTGTGCCATTCCTCAAGCCATCCCGCGAACCCCCTCTCTTCCCCTAAAGCGCTTTTGTCGCGTTTTTTTTCAAAAAATTTTTTATTTACTAAGGTAAAAACGCTGTATAATCATGGATATGTTGCATTACCTTGTGGGTTGTTTTTGCCATTAAACATATTAAAATGCATATAAACGCCAAAATAAGCTATTTTATAAATAAAAAAAGTGTGCGCTGATGGCTCGAAATGGCTTTAAAGTCGAATAGGATGCGTTTTAACGCCAAAATAAGCCATTTTAGAAGTAGTCTAAACCTCACTCAGGGGGCGGTTTGGTTTTCAGAGCGGTAAAAAGCACTTGTCACGGCGTTTGGAAAGCAGGTTCGGGGGAGCGGCAGGCTTCAACTGCTGAACTTAAGTTATGTATACTTCTACGCTCTTTTCGTGCTTTGCGCGTATTTTTCTGCAAGCGCATTAAAACTTCTCGTATTACTGCAAGTTTCCACATTGGTTTCTTAGCCAGCCGAAAATTCATTTTGCTTCTTAACTCGCAAATCTGCAAAAAGCCCTCTTCTGTTAAATGCCCGCCGGAACGCATTATTTCCAGGCAGTTTGCCCAGAGTTTAAAGTCTTTGCCTTTGTTAGCGTAGAACAGTTGCTTATCAAAAAATTCTTGTATTTTCACTAGATCCGCCATGCTTTGAACATAGTAATGCGCTATGTTTCTTTCATTATTTTTCTTTTCTTCTCTTTTTTGCACATAGATCTGGCCTACCCCGAATTGCCCCTTTATTTCGTCTAGAATGTGCCTGTCTGCTTCAACGCAAACAACCCTAAAAGAAGCTCTGACTCTGAATGGAAACCCTGGTTTTTTCATCTTGTTTGTCCTGCCGGTTTTCCTGTTTTTGCCGAGCTCCCGTTGAATTGCAATATTGAAGCAGCCTTCCCCCTCTACAAAGCCCATTATTCTTTCGTCAGAAATCATTCAAAACGCCTCCGGAGCACTGGAGGGAGCCTGCCCAAAAAAATAGGTTTTCCGAATTTAAAAACTCTGCGAGAGAAGATTTCCGCTGATCTTTCTTTTCCCTTGTTTTTTTATTTTTTCCGCTCTTTGTATAATGCGGTGTTTGAATGCCTGGGAATGCTTCTGAAATAAAAGTCCGAAAGGCGCGCATTGGCGATATTGGTTTTCTTGCCGACAGGGCTTTCGAGCTGATTAAAACGCACGAGAACTATGATGCGTTTTTTTATGCAGTGACAAAAAGCGCGCGCCAGAGTTATTTTTCCTATTTCAAAAAAATAATCAAAAGCAGGGGCTGGCTGTTAGTGCTTGCGGAATCAGACAAGGAGATTGCCGGCTATGCACTTGCTGCAATAGAAAAAAGGCCTCCGATTTACAAGATTGACAAGAGATGCACTCTCCACGATATTTTTGTCGACGAAAAATTCAGGGGCAGGGGGGTGAGCAGAAAACTGTTTGAAAAGGTCCTTGAGTTTGCTCGCGAAAACAAGACAAAAATGCTGCAGGTGATTGTCGATGAAAGAAACCGCAAGGCAATAGAAATATACAAAAAATTCGGCTTTGCGGAATACGACAAAACAATGGCAATAAAGCTGCCGTAAAAAGCCTTTTTCTCTCTTTATGCATTTAGAATCCAGACAAAATAATTCAGCAGAGCTGCAAAGCTAACCCAGGCAATGTAAGGCAATAACAGCAAGGCAGCCTTTTTTGAAATTCTCCGGAATTCAAAAATAGTTATTGCAATGTAAACCCACAAAAAAATTATTCCTACAAAAGCAAGGAAAGGGCTTTTCAAGCCAAAAAACAATGCGCTCCAGAGAACATTCAGGGCAAGCTGGATAATAAAAAAAACAATCGCTATTTTTGCTTTTTTTTCCTTAAAGCCTTTCTCCCAGACAAGATACAAAGAAAGCCCCATCAGCAAAAACAAGATTGTCCATGCGGGCGCAAAAACCCAGTTTGGGGGCACAAAAAAAGGCTTCTGCAAACCAGCATACCATCCGGAAATTGCGGGAATTGTAAAAACAGAGCCGATTATTCCCGCTGCCTCGCAGAGCAGGATTGAAACAATCAATTTCAATGGATTCATTCTTTTCAAATAAGGAAGTTTAGTTTAAAAAGCTTTTTTGTTTAATATTTACAACTTTTTGTTGTGTATTTTCAACAAAAAATCCTTTTTTCACGTGATTCAAGTGTTTTCAAGAATGAAGGAGCTTCGGGCGCGTTACGGTTATACCCAGGAAAACCTTGCTGCAAAAGTCGGTGTTTGCCGTGAAACAATTGTTTTTTTAGAACACGGAAAATACAACCCTTCCCTGAAACTTGCCCACAAAATTTCCAAAGCGCTTCACACAAAAATCGATGAATTGTTTGTGTTCGATGAGGAAGAGTAACTGCTAGTGGCTGATAGGAATTTCCAGTTCCACGAATCCATGCGGGTTGCGCTTTGTTTTTTTCACCTTGATTAAAACGAATTCGTGCTGTTTGTTTGCAAGAAAATCCTTTTGGCTTGTGCGAAGCTCGTTTGCCCCGAGCAAAAAACCATGCATCTTTAGGCTTGCCCAGATATTGTCCAAAGCAGCAGCCAAATCTTCCCTTGTCATGTAATGAGAGACGTTTGTAAACCGGATTGCATCGCACTGAAAAGGCAATGGTTTTTTCTGAATTGCAAGATGCACGACCTGCACATCCGACATGCACAGGGTTTTATCCGGCTTAAATATGTCAACTGCATAAACCTTGCAATCCTTTCCGAGAATTTCTTTGGCTTCAACAGCAGTAGGGGCACCAGCAGCATTGCCTGCGCCGACGTCCGCAAACACACGAATCCTGTTTCTGTTGTTTTCAAGAAAACGATTCAGGTTTGGATATCTCCCCCAATGCGCGATATCCCTGTTTGCCCGAATGAGAATGCGGGAGCGTTCGCCAGTAAAATAAAAATACGGCTTCCATCCCTTTGTAGCGTCTTTCAGCCCAAAAAGTGTTTCCGTGTCAATGCGCCTGACTCTTCTGCCGGCAGGCTTTGGCGAAATTCCAGCCATGCAAAAACAAGCGATTAACTGCAATATATTCGTATCGCTTTTTTTCAGGGAGCGCGCAGCAAACACACACAAAAACCAGTTATGTATATGTTACCTTCTGCGCCTTCTTCTGAAGCCTTCCGCAAGCCCTGCCAAGCCACCTTTTGGTTTTTCTTTCGCAGGAATTCCTCTTATTGAAACAGGAATTTTTGAGATTCTTTCCCGCATGTCAGGCCTTTTCTCAGGCTGCTCAGAATGCAGGAACTGGTCAAGCGTCCTTGCAACTGCTTTTCTTTTTTTTGCCCTGTAATAAGTAATCACTGTTTGCTTGTAGTCAAGCTCGAGAGTGTCGGCAATCTTTTTTACCATTTGCCCCCTTAACGACTTTCCCTGCAAAACAGCAGTGCGGAATTCCGGCTTCAGGTATTGCCTGTTAAGCCTCAGCGTATTTTGCTCGAGGTTAAAAACAGTGTATCCGACTAATTCCTTTCCTTTGAACAACAGCAGAGTCTGCGCCGGCAGCGGGGGGACAAAAAGCGCAACTTCCTCCCTAGGGGTTCCAATTTCTATAAGAAAAGCCCTTTCAAGGCTTTCAAAATCCTTTTTTGCCTTTTCTTTTTCCTCTTGTTTTAGGAACGGTGCGAGAACAAACCTGAACATTTCTTCAGCCATTTTTTTTCACAAAAAAAATTCTTAATTAACTTGTTTCTTTGTTGTTTAAAAAACTGCTTCCAAAAAACAGTTTCTCAGCCAAGCGCTTTTTCAAGCTCTTCAAGTGTTTTTGTTTTCTGGATTTTTTCAGTTACTGCAAGATTCTGCTTTCCGGGAAGAAAACGCATTGCCTGCTGTTTTATTCTTCCAAAATGCACAAAACCGAGCTCTTTGCTTTTTTCCAGATATGCCTGCAGTGCCTGTTCCCTGCCCAATGGTTTTTTTCCAAGGAGTTCTGCAAAAACTCCAGGGTTTCCTATTGCAGACTGCCCTACCATTGCCGCATCGCAGTTTGTTTTTTCAATCATTAAATCAAAATCAGATTTTGTTTTTATTCCCCCGTTTCCGATTACGGGAATGCCAATGCTTTTCCTTATGCGCTTTATCGCAATAAAATCAGTTCTGCCTTTATTTTCCTGTTCAATTGTCCTTGCATGCACAATCAGTGCGCTTGCGCCCGCTTTTTCAATTGTCTTTGCAAGCTTTATACTCTGCAATACATTTGGAGAGATTCTTATTTTTGCAGTAACAGGCTTTCCCAGATCTTTCCAGCTCTGCAAAATCTCTGAAATTCTCTGCGGCCTTTTCAATAGCGCTGCGCCCGCTCCCTGATTCAGAACATTATCGCTCGGGCAGCCCAAATTCAAATCCAGAATTTCAAAGCGCTTTTTTTCAATCAGGATTTCCGCTGCTTTTTGCATGCTTTCAGTGCGCGCGCCGAACAGCTGCAATCCAAGAGGAGAATCTTCAGGAATTGTTTCCGCAAGCTGCCAGTTGCTTTTATTGTCCCTGATAAGCGCCTCTGAATTAATCATTTCCGAAAAACACAACCCTGCTCCCTGCTCCCTGCAAATCATCCGAAAAGGCAAATCAGTTATTTTGTACATCGGCGCAAGAACAAGCTGATTGCGCAGAACAATGTTTGAGATTTTGAACTGCATAAAAAAAATTGGCTTGAATGCGAATTTAAAATGATTGCAAAAATCAGATTTTTCTCATTCCGTCGCACATGGGAAATGCCTTGCAGCCCCAGAATTTTCCGAATTTTCCCTCTCTCAGAGTCATTTCGATTCCGCACTCGGGGCACATGGGTTTTTTTACGCTTGAATTCGAATGCCTTGAACAACAGGGAAGGCCTTCCCTTGTAAATTTCACTGCTGTTTTTCCGCAAACAATGCAATTCATTTTTTCTCCCTTGAAAAATCGCTGGAATTATTAAGACGATTCTATTTAAAATAGTTTTCAAACGCAATTTTGTGAAAAGGTGTTTTTTTGAAAATAAAAGAACTAAAACCAATGCAGGCAATTCCGGAACTAGAGGTTGAAATTGTTTCAAAGGCAGAGCCTCGGCAGTTTGCAACAGAAAAAGGCTCGGGAACAGTATGCAGCTGCGCAGCAAAGGATTCGACAGGCGAAGTCCAGTTGTCTTTGTGGAACGAGCAGTGCAACGAATTTGAGGAAGGAGACAATGTAAAAATAACAGAAGGGTGGTGCTCTCTCTTCAAAGGACAATTGCAGGTAAGCACTGGCAGAAAAGGCAAAATAGAGAAAGTAAAGTAATTTTGCCCTTAAAAAATCGGTTTTGTTTTGCAGTTTTATTATAACTCAAAAAAGGCGTGTAAAAATGTCTAAAGCTGGCTTTGAACTATTGGAAATAACCCAGTCCTGGACTGGCGGCGGAAAACAGACAGAAACCAAGAACTTCAGCGTAAGAGAAGGCGAAAGCTTTGACACGCACCCAAAAACAAAAGAACCATTGTTTACACTTGTAAAATTAACCCCTGAAAAGGTATTAGTGCGCTATAACAGGGAATTTACTCTCAAAGGTTATGAACAGCCCGCAAGCAGGGAAACACTTCTTGAAAGAGGAGAAACAAAAGAATTTTCCCACTTGTGGGGAAGCCACGGCCTGACAAAAAAATTAACTTTCAGCGGAATAACAGTAGAATAAATTAACAAAATAACGCTTCTTTTCAAATTGTTATTGGCTTTTTTGTTTTCTTTTTACAAAAAAACAGCCACTGGAAAAAAACCAGTTAGTTTTTCCGCAGGGCTTTCTGCGGCAAATCAGCTTTTTCTCTCTTTTTGCAAGAAAAATGCAAAAAATAAAATCCAAACTATTCAGCCTGATAAAAGTAAAAAAAGCAAACTAAAAACCATTAGAAAGTAAGAGAAAAAAAACCATTTTTGTCATTTGAACAAACAGTATGGGGCATTCTATGTCAAAACACCTTAAAACAGCAAAATAAAAAAGGAAAAAGATTTTTTCTTTTGGAAAAAAACAACTAGAAAATTAGTTATGTATATGCGCCTTTTATTACAAACTTATTTTTTACCTGCTCTTTTTCTCTGCCTGATTGATTTGAATTTGGCAGGGATTTTTCTCACTACTGCCGGCTTTCCCGCAGCCATTGGCTTTCTTGTTCCCTTTGCGGCAAATAAAGCACCCCAGCCCGGCTTCCAGACCTGGCCCATAGTGGCAACTGATTCGCTGAGTTTTCCCCTTGGCTTTCTTACAGGCATATTATCATCTTTGCCTTTTCCTGTTAATAATTCTTTCTTTTGCTTTTCAGCGCATGAAAACTTCAGGAAGCATAAACACAAGGACAATTAACAGGGTAAGCACTAAAAACCCCTCATCTAACTTTTTCCACATTACTGCCATTGAAATTAATGGCACTAAAAGAACAAGCCAGTTATAACCAAGCCTTCCGACAAAGTATCCTGCAAAGAAACCAACAGTAATAAAGAACAGCAGAATTGTCCCTATCTTTGCGGCAAGGGCTGGAATTGCCTTTTTTATTCCCGTAATAACATTTCCAATAACGCCCATAATAACCTAAATATTATTCACTTTAAAATTATAAAAGGTTAACTGTTTACCGTGCGACACAGCCCTGAGTGTTCAGCTCACATATGTCAGGTTTCCCTTATCGAATCCCTGCACAATGAAAATAGTGGGCTCTTTTTCAGGAATGAGATTTACATTTCCATAAACCAATCCCGGAAGAAATTTTTGAATGTTTGTTGCAAGCATTGTTGCAACATGATTTTTTCCGAAAAACTTTACACAGATTTTTGCAGTAAGTTCGCGGGTTTTTTCTTCATCAATAACGCCTAGTGAATGCAGATATTCATGCAGCAGGACATGGAAGCAGTAGGGCTTCAGAAGCTCTGGATTTGTTTCAACCAGCCTTCTCAAAGGAGTTGCGTTCATTACAATCAGGTTTGAATCTATTTCATGATACGCGCCTAAAAAACCGCCGGCAAACTGCCCGAGCTCTGCAATGCCCAACATTAATCCCGCCCGTGTTTTTCCAAGGCTTTTTTCCGCCGCTTCCTTTACAAGCTCGAATATTTCTGAAAAATCACTGCATTCCTCTAACATTTCAGAAAATTTTTCTTTCAAAAAAAATTTCACCCCCTGAAAGTTTTTTCCTCAGGCTAATTTTTTTCAAGCGGAAACCCTGCAATTACCCAGGCTCTTTTTCCGCCCGAAAATTCCCTTACATTTTCATACCCCATGTGCCAGAGCAGGTGTGCGGCGTTGCCGCTTGCATGGCAGGAAAAGCTCGAGCAGTAAACAATTATTTCGGAATTTCTTTCAAGCTCTTTCTCCGCTCTTTCCTGCAGCTCATCTACAGGAATATTTATTGCGCCTGGAACATGGCCCTTTTCGAACTCTGTTTTTCCGAGAACCTCTACAACAACAGGCTTCTGCCTGCTGTCAAGTTTTTTTTTCAGCTCTTCAGCAGAAATAACAATTATTTCCCCGTGTGAATGCATTTTTTTTACAGCCTCCAAAAATAATATCAACTCTGGTTAAGAATTTTATGAAACCATGCCGCGAAAAAACTAAGCGGGCTTAAGGTTTTTTTCTCCGGGCTTCCATTCTACCGCACATAAACCGCCTGTCTGCAGTGCTTTAAGGACTCTGAATGTTTCCGAAACGCTTCTCCCCACATTGAGATTGTTGATTGCGGCAGACTGGATTATTCCTTCAGGATCAATAATAAAGGTAGCCCTAAATGCAACTCCCTCATCTCTTTTCAGAACCTCGTATGATTCGCAGACATTTTTTTTCAAATCACTGAGCAATGGAAATCCTATTTCTCCAAGGGAATTGGAAACCCATTCCCTGTGGGAATAAACGCTGTCAACGCTCACTGCAAGCAAAGCTGCGTTTGCATTTTTGAAATCCGCCAGCTTTTCGCTGAAACCTCTGATTTCAGTGGGGCATACAAATGAAAAATCAAGGGGATAGAAAAAAAGCACTACCCATTTTCCACGGAAATCAGCCAGAGAAAAATCGCGGATTTTTTTTCCGAGCACTCCACTCAGCAGAAATTCCGGCGCCTTTTCCCCAACGCCAAGCAAAAAATCACGCCCCCCTTTTGTCAAACCTTTTTTTCACCTGAGTGCAGCAGGAAATCGCGCCTTTTTTTTCAGAATGACTTTTTCCGCAGGCACTGCACAAATGCCCGATCTTCTCGGTTTTGCAGCACTGCTCTGCCTCTTCTTTTGTATCATGCATCATGCCGCAATTGGAACACGCAAACAATCCCTGTGAAGCCAAAAAAAACACCAAGTTTAAAAAATATTCCTAGTATCAAATTGATATCGCAATATTACTTGGAGCCTTTGAAGTTTAAATAGCCCAAGTTTCAAAAAAGAAAGTGTGATTTTCAATGAAAACAGATGAAACAGAAAAAGTCTGCGAATGGTGCAACGAATGCCATCCGGATTCGTGCTCAATAGAAACAACAGTGGATTTTGTGGGAAAAAAATTCTCGCTGTTAATTCTCAGGGACTTGTTCAAGGAAAAAAAGCCTGTTCGCTTCAATGCCTTTCTCAAGTCAATCAAGAGAATAACCCCTAAAACTCTTTCAATGAGGCTCAAGGAACTTGAAAAAAGCGGGCTGTTAAAAAAAACAATTTTTCCCGAAGTTCCCTTGAGAGTGGAATACTCGCTTACAAAAAAAGGAAAAGCCTTGGGGCCGATTCTCGAAGCGCTTTCAGACTGGGGAAAAAAGAACGCGGAATAAAAAAGATTATCTAGGGGTTATAAGCCAGCCGATTGCACCAAAAGCAACACCTGTTGCTAAGGAAATATATACTCTGCCGCGACTAAAACGGTATCCTATATACAAACCCAAAAGAAACAAAATGAAAAAGGAAATTCCCAAAACATCAAATATGCCTTTTATTTCTTCACCAGTAAACACAAAAATCACCCTAAGAGTTATCAAAAAAAACTGCTTTTGCTTTAGCCAATTTTTCTTTTTTTACGTACACCTCAATAATCTCGACTTTTTCTTTCATCGGTATCTTTCGGAGAATATGAAAAAAGCGGGTTACTGACGACCTGCTTTTTCCAAGCGTTTTTGCAATTTTTTCTTTTTTAATTCCCTGCGCATTCATGGCAATTGCTTTCGTAAAATTATCCAAAAAATTATCCGCAGTACTTCCCTTAGTCATTGCCACAAAATCACCATTACAATTCAATCCAAAGAGAACTCCCTCTACGATATAATCTTTTGAAATGGACATATTTCCTGTTCGCGTTTTTTAGTCTCCCGCTGGCAGCATAAACTGCCTTGGCATCTTTGAAGCGAATTTCGACAAATTTGTTGCCTGCATTTTTTTTTATTTCATCAATAAGACGCAATGTCACTGAGTCTATCTCTCTTTGGCCGCCCCGTCCGGGCAATTTATCAGAACCAACAACTGAAAACGAGAAGTCAATATCCTGTTTCATAACAAATCCCTCCATAAAAACAAAACATATAAACAATAAATTAACCGATGTCATTAAAAAACATCGCTCAAAAAGCAAAACTAAAAGCAAAAACAAATAAAAAGATACTTAAAAACAACAATCTTAAAAAAAATTTTCAATTTCTTTTTTCCATAACAACTATTTTGTAATAAGCGCAGATTTTTTTCAATCCGCAGATTTCACACCGCGGGTTTCTCGGCAAACAAATCTTCTGCCCGAACTGCACCATCAAATGGTTTATTTCAATCCAGTATTTTTTTGGAAAAAACTTTTTCAGCTCTGATTCAGTCTGTTCGGGAGTTTTGCTTTTTGCTATTGCAAGCCTGTGCGAAATCCTGAAAACATGCGTATCAACAGGCAGGTCGGGTTTTTTGAAACCATAGACAATTACACACGCCGCGGTTTTCGGCCCTACGCCATTTAACTGCAGCAAATCTTCTTTTTTTCGCGGAACTTTCCCCGAAAATTTTTCAAGCAGTTCAAGGCTGATTTTTTTTATTCTCTTTGCTTTTACCCTGTAAAAGCCCGCGGGCTTAATCAATTTTTTAATGCTCCCAAGCTGTGCGTGCGCAAGCGCTTTTGCATTTGGATATTTTACAAACAACTGCCTTGAAGCCTTTTCAGTATTCTCGTCCCTTGTCCTCTGCGAAAGCACAGTTGAAATCAAAACCTTGAATGGATCCTTAAAACCAACAACGGGTTGTTTTGTGGAATGCCTTCGCAGTTCCTTTACAATGAGAAGAACATTATCCATAAACAAGGAGTTCTGAAAAAAGTAATAAAAGGCAATTCCTGCAAACAAAAGTGTTTATTATTTTCGCTGTCTATTTTAAGCATGGCGCGGCCTTCAACTAAAGTGCTAAAAAGAAGAGCCCGAAGCGGCATAAGAAGATTCAAGGAAAAATATGGCGCGGAGTCTTTTGAAGTGATTTCGTCTGCCCAAAAAATCAGTTATGAAAATATTAGACGCTATGGAAAGCCGTTCATTGGAGGATTCCGACCTTCAGAATTTAAATTTGGCAAAGAAACTTTTGGAGTCGCCTTGGACCGGACAATGTATGAGTCCCCGATCAGGATAGTTCTTTCTGGGCCTACTAAAATACCTGGCTTTAGTGACTTAATATATTCCCGATTAGGTTACGTTAAACTCAATTTTGACCATGGCGCTGTTTTAATTGAAGCAGTGCAAGGCGTAAGAGGAGCTGTTAAAGCCCTGAAGCATTTTGAAAAAGGCGTTGGAATGCCCTGGCCAAATTTCATTATTAAAAAAATAGAAGCAGTTGCAAGGCGCCTTGGCTACAAGCAGGCCAGGTTCAGGGACGTTGAAAGCCTTCGTTATTATCAGGAACCGTCGTTTGACATTGACCTGATTGATTCCTATCGCAGCCAACATCCTGAAACTAAAGGCATAAATCATATTGAAGTAAGAAGGCTGGTTGAAAAACAAGTCCAAGACCGCATGAAAAAGTTATACTCTAGTCTCTATTCCGGCTTGGGATATACAAGGCGCGAAGGCGATTACTGGGTAAAAGACCTTTAACTAAAAAGCACAGAGCCCTGCCTTAGCTACGCATGAAAATCAATAGCCCCAACCCACGCTAAGAAAGCGCTGTGCTTTCTCTGCCGAAAAAACTTAAACTGTTCTTGCCATAGCGCTTGCCGGCACGCAGTATTCTTCCTTGCATTTTGTAGAGCAGAATCTTCTGCTGTATAAGTCTCTTTCCTCGAAAATCAGTTTGCCGCAGTTCATGCAGCGCTTTTCCCTGCTCAATCCGAAATAGGAAATTCTTCTTGCAGGCACATGCGCTGTTCCCTCAATTGTTTTTGTAAGGTTTAACAATGCCAAAAAAACCCACCTCTGTAATTACTATGCTTCCTGCATGTTAAAAAGCCTTCGCGGTTAAAAAAGCAAAGCAAAAAAAACCAAAGTTTTTTTCCTTGGATTTCATTTTGTTTGCTTTTCAAGGCTTGTTTTTCCCTGAAAAGAAAGAAAAAGGAATTTTTTGCTTTTCCAGGCGTTAAAACCAGGAAAAACAAAAAATTTTTTTGCCCGAGAATTCAGAATTCTTCTTCGGGCTCTTCTTCGGCTTCTGTACTTTCTTCAGATTCTTCCGCTTCGGCTTCCTCTGTTTCTTCGGATTCTGTTTCCTCTGATTCTTCAGAGTCTTCAGATTCCTCGGATTCGGATTCTGTTTCTTCGGATTTCTCTGTTTCTGCTTTGGGTGTCCCTTCGCCGACTACTTCGGCAAAGCCTACTTTTCCCCTTACGGCATTTACCTTGACTTTTACATTGTCCCCTTTTTTTACGCCGGGAACAATGATTACAAAGCCCTGGATTTTTCCAATGCCGTCTCCCTTGCTTCCTATGCCTTCTATTGTAATGTCATAGGTTTCGCCTTCTTTAACCGGTTTTTCACCGTAGGCCTTGTCGTTATTGAATTTTCTGTATGCCAAATTAATACACCTCCAATGTGTAAGAGTAAAAATCCGGGCTACAAAGCCCAGTAAAAAATAAAAAAACAGCATTCAAAAAGAAATCCCCTGTCTGTAAATCACACACTTTAATTTTTGGTTTCTATCTTTTTCTTCCTGTTCAAGCCAAAATTAGCATATTTCCTGTATTTTGTCTTTGTCCAGGCTTCAGGCTGCTTTTTTCTCAGCCTGAATTCCTCTTCCAATAATTTCAGCCTTAAAACTTCATCTACACTAGCGTTCATGCAAATCCCCACAAAACCCCTTTTAAAAAACTCGCAAAATTAGAGTCAAAACCTTTAATTATATATTATATATAATGCCCTAAAGTGTTTAAAAACATATTGGAACTTTCCTACTAAACATGCAAATAACCCAAATGAAAGAGCCCCAGATAATCCTTGTAAAGGCAATCTTTTTCTTCTTAATAGGAGCGGGCTTGGCAACGCTTTTCATGTGGGGAACAATACAGGGAATAAAAGCCCAATGGGACAATAACGAGATTGCATTCATTTACTATTTTGCAGCCTGGTTAGCGGGAGTAGCAACACTCGCTTTTTACGTGCAGGCAAAAAGCCTTTTCCATTACGCGCAGATAACAAAAGAATAAATGCGGCGCTTGCGGCTTTTTTTAATTCCTGCTTCCCCTGATTTCATATAACAGCTGCCTGTTCCTTAACAACAGGAATCTGGTATTGGCTTTTTCAAGCGCTTTTAGGAATCCATGACCTCTCTTTCCAAGCTTTGACTTGACAACATGCTCGGCAAAGTCCCTGAAAAAAAGCAATGTTTCTTCACGCACTGCAATTTCCTGCACAGGAACTTCTTCAATATCCTGCAAGAATCTTTTTGCGGACAGCAGTATTTTATCAACAGTAACATCTGTGCTTCTGAACCCTTCTATCAGCTCGATTTGTTCCTGAAGAACTTTCAAAAGCCGTTCTTTTGGGACCACACAATAACGAACGCCCTCGTGTGTCATTCCCATGCTTCGTACGCGCATTGTTTCAATACGGAAAGCCTGTCCGCTTGCCCTGCGAACAAAAATTTTTTCCTGCCCAGACAAATGCGCGCTTTTTACCAGTTCTTTTTGTATTGCGGCAACAGCCGCAAAAGAGACGCGCGCAGAACCTGCCTTTTGTGCAGCAAGCCTGTTTATTCTTCTGCTCAGACCAGTCCTGCCTTTGCCCGGTTTTGGTGAAATAGACATAGCAACAAACTACTGCCTAAAAAGTATTTAAGCTTTTGCAGAAAAAGAGCTATTTCAAAACAGAACTTTAAATAAAAAAAAAAGAATTTTATTTTTTCTTTGCAGGCTTTTTTACAGGAGCTGATTCTGCGCCGTTTGCCTCTTCTTCAAGTTCTTCGAAAACCTTGTGCTTGTCCCATTCCTCTATTTCTTCCTTTTCAAGGCCTAACTGCGCAAGCATTTTTTCGTGCTCTTTTTTGTCGAGCTTGGCATACCAGTCCTGCCATATCTTGTCTTCTGATTTTTCAATCTTTCCGTCTTTTTTCGGTTTCATTTGCATTCTCCTGAATAAAAAATGCAATCAAAGAATTTAAAAAATCTTGCCACGCAGCCGAAATCAGGTTAGTGCAATGTTCCCGCAGGAAAATTTTTTAAATCCAGCGGGGGGGGAAAAAAATTCACACGAACAGTGTTTTGTAGGTGTCGCTGTTTCCAACAAAAACAAAATAGTGCCAGGTGCTTCTTCCGTTGCCGCGCAGCAGTACGCTATAATACTTATTCGGGGAAAGATTCTGAAAAACAAGTTCTCCGTTGCCGGAGCTTGCTGTTCCCCGTTGCCCGCCGGGCCCAAATCCTAACTGTGCAAAAACAGTTCCCGAAACATTTTTCGGGTTGCCTGTGCCCGTTACTATTACATGCAGGGCAGGATTCTGCAAAGCAGGCGGCTGCGCTTTAGAGATCTGTATTCTTGTCCAATAGGAAACATTTCCTGCAGGGCTTATTGGCGGAACAACATAACGGTCTCTCGGAGTTGAAATATGCTGGTATCCGATTGCAAACGCGGCAAACGCGGAAGCCGAAAGCAGAAGCACTGCAAAAGCCATTATCAAAAGCATTGTTTTTTTCATAATCAAAAACCCCCTTTTTCTGTTTTAAATATAGCCGTTCAAAAACAATTTAAACATGCACTTTCCGCATGGGAAGCTTGTATTTTTCGCGGGAAAGCATAGGTTAAAAACAAGGAAAAAGAAAAATAGTAATTGCATGGAAAAAAATTTTCTTGACGAGGAAAAAAAGGCTTTTCTGGAAAGATTTCGCCAAGAGCTTGTAATCAGCGGCTATTCCTCGAGGACAACAAAAATGTATCTTCTTTATGTGAAAGAGTTTTTTGAAAACACTCCGAAAAAAGTCACTGAAATTGAAAGGCAGGATATTGTGAGCTTTCTCGCGGGAAAAAAGGAAAGAAACGCAAGCAATGCAACTGTTTCTTTGGTTCATTCGGCATTAAAATTTTTTTTTGAGAAAATACTGAAAAACAAGGTAATGCAGGAAATTCCTCCCCCGAAAAGGGAAAAGCATCTTCCAAGTGTTCTCACAAGGCCGGAGGTGCGCGCGCTCATAAAAGCGGCAAAAAAAAAGCGCTCGCGTCTCATAATAGAACTGCTTTATTCTTCGGGATTAAGGGTAAGCGAGGCAGTAAAAATGCAGTTGGAAGACTTAAACATGAAAGAGCACATTGCAAAGGTGCGCGGCGGAAAGGGAAACAAGGACAGGATTGTGATTCTTTCAAAGGACTGGATAAAAAAATACAAAAAATATTTGGCAAAGAGAAAAATAAAAAGCCCTTTTGTTTTTGCAAAAAAAAACTCGCAGCCTTTTTCAACCGATGCTGTGCAGAGGCTTGTGAAAAAAAGCGCTAAAAGAGCGGGAATACAGAAAAAAGTCACTCCCCACACCTTGAGGCATTCGCACGCAACACACCTTCTTGAAGCGGGAGAAAACATAAGGACAATACAGGAACTGCTTGGACATTCCTCCCTTGCAACAACACAGATTTACACGCATGTCTCGCTTGAAAACCTGAAAAAAGTAAAAAGCCCTCTTGACAGGCTCTGATTGTTACAAGAGGGGGCATTGTTCCACTAATAAGCGCACTTCTGAGTGTTTGAGAAGGAAAACAGGGGGAACAGAGGCAAAACGCCCCAAAAACAGATTATGTATAAGTGTGTTTTTCACGGGGTTTTTTAAAATTTTTAAAAAACACAATTTGGGCGTTATGTAATTTCACGCTTTTTTTGGAAATTTTAAACAATAGATTTAAATAGTAAAATGGGTTCTATTATACTGCATTATTTTATTTCAGAATTTGAAAGGAGGCAGGTTGCTATGAGTTCTCTCTTGTCAAAATTGTTCGGCATGGACATTTATACTGTTGAAGGGGAATATAAGGGCAAAGTTTTCGATCTTATAATTAACCTTGAAAAAGGAAGAATCGAAACAATAACAACAGAACCTTTGAAGGTAAGGTCTAAGCAGGAAGCGAAAAAAATCATAAGCGAAAAAAGCATTCCATACAGGAATGTGCGCTCCGCAAAAGACATTGTTGTTGTAGGATCAGGGCCGACAATCATAGAGGAAGAAGTTTCGAACGAGCCGAGACACACTCCACATCCAAAATATTACAGAAGGCGCTGAAAAAATCGTTGTTTTTATTTTGTTTCCTCCCTGCCGCTTGCCTAGCTCTCTCAAAGTCTTGGGGCAGGGAAAACAAAACCTTTTTATTTTTTTATGTTTAATTAGTATACATAAAGAGAGTTTTTATATAAAATAATATAATAGGGGAAGTACGGGGTGTCTATGCCTGTCAAAGGATATTTTATTCAGTACAAGTTTATTTTGCCTGAAAATATAAAGCATTCTTCTTATACTTACCAGAAGCTGTTTCGCGCGTTGTACGGATACACGCAGGCTGTTTTCAAATCCAACGGCAAAAATTACAGGTATCACAGGCGCGGTGTTTTGTCGGATATACCCTATATCAGGCCGGGCAAAAACTGCGTTATTACTCCCGCAAATGCCTTTTCAAAAATGCTTGATTTTTTTAAAACTGGAAAGAATCCTGCGCATGCCTGGAAATTTAAGGGAGACTGGAAAGCGGTTTATTATATGAATGAAAAGGATGTTGATGAAAAAGCAGCTTTGGACGCTCTTGAACGCCTGGTTGACAGGTCTTTTGTTTTGTCCTCTGCAGAAGAGCATGAAAAGCTTTTTGATGAAATGAATGTAATACTGAAAAAAGAGCCCTCTGCAATCGACAAAAATTATGCCTCTTTGCTTGTAAAAGAAGCCGACAAAGTAGTAGGAACAGAGTGGTTCAAGCAGCTTTATTCAAAATCAGAAAAGCTTTCGGATTTTTATTCCTCTTATAAAAAACTGAAAAAATAAGGCCCTAGTTATTAACCTTTTTTTGCGTCCAACAACTAGGCTTTTATGCCGGCGCATTGTTTATCCGAAGCAGCGCTTCTTCTATAACAGTTCTCAGCATTGCGGAAAACTCTGCTTTGTTCTTTAACTTTAATTTTGACCTGGCAAATCTTTCACTTTGTTCCTGCACCCATTCCTTGAGAACGGCAGTCGTTCTCGGAAAGATGGCAGTTTTTGGGCTCTGTTTCATTGAACAGGCTGTTTCCGCAATGCGCCTGCAGTCAATTGCCCGCAGGCTTTTTTTCTCTTCTTCAGGAATAATGTGCGCCAAATGATTTCTAAGAAGGAGCGTGTGTGTTAATTCTATTATCCTGTCAGAAGCGTTTTCCCAGCCGACTTTGTTTCCTAATTTTCCGCTCGTTTCAAGCCTGTGAAGTTCCTGAAAAAGAACTTCAAATTCCTTCGCTTCTGCAGGCGATATTTTCCTGCTTTTTGCCAGTTTTTGTATTGCGCGCAACCGTGCAATTTTTAATCCTGCGGCAGCGATTGCCGGCATAGAGGAGGCTTTCCCCTTGAGAGACCCGTTTTTGTTAAGCCATTCGTTAATTTCGGGCCTGCAGAGATCTTTGGAAAACCAGAGCGGCTGCCCGCGCCCTCTTCTCGATTTCGCCATGTTCTAATTTCAAAGTAGGATGTTTTTTTATTCTGATTTTTTTCTTCAAAATTTAAGCTTTTTCTCTGGCTCTTTGTCTTCTTGCGGCATCCCGTGCATCGGCTTCTGCTCTTTCTTCAGCTTCCATTTTCGCAAGCTTTGGCGGCTTTTGCATTGCTGCTCTTCCGGCCTGACCCCAGGTAATTTTTCCTCTTTCTTTCAGGGCCGCTCTTTTTGCGGCTTCGACAGCAATAGTTCTTTTTGCGGCTTCAGATACAGTCGTTCTTCTTGCAGCTTCAGCCGTTGCTGTTCTTTTTGCAGCCTCTGATTCCGCAGTAACCTTTGTCCATTGCCATTTTGCGAAGCTTTTCTGCACTGGCAATGGCCGTGGTTTTTTTCTTCCTATTCCAAAAACCATTTTCAAAACCTCTTTTTTTATCCCATAAATCCGATGTTAAATATACTGCCTTCTGCAATTTAAAGGTTTGTTTTTCAGCCGAGTTTCAATCAGGGTTTTCTCAAGAATTAGTTTTTTCTGCCTGCTTTTCCTTTGCTTCTATCGGCTTTTCTTTTTCTCCCTGCTGCTCTGCTCCCTGGGTTGTAATGAGAATGTTTTTTTTTCGCCATTTGCGCTTTCCGCCGATATCAGTGCTTTCAAACAGTCCGATGTCAGTAAAAGTCTTGATATAGGGGTAAAGGCTTCTTTCGTTCTGGTATTCCATGCCGAACTGTTCCTTTATCCTGCGCCGTATTTCCTGCATTTCAATCCATTCAAAGCCGATAACACTCGTTAAATGATGTGCCTGGGTGTTATCCCGTATTTTAATGTAATCCCAGACAGAATGGACCTCTTTTCGTGGTTTTTCTGCTGTTTCAATGGGAATTGCCTGAACCTGAATCGTCCCCTGTTCCGGCTCTTCGCTCCAGTCTTTAATGTCTTTAAAGAAACCCATTAATGTCCTGACAAGCTTTTTGAAAACCATCATAACTATAATGACTGTAATGATATAAATTCTTTACGGTAATTACCAAATCATTAAGGTAATGACAGTAATCTGGCTTTTTTCACATGATTCTTCTGAAGTGGCTGCCGGTGAGTGTAAAAATAGTTGATGTTTCTGAAGCAACCAGCTAAACCGGCATTGCAAGCAATGCCTCGGAGCTCTGTGAGTTGCTGTTTTAAACAGTATTTTTGTGGTTTTTCAAGGGAACCTGTTTTTGTTGCTCCCTGGGGGTATGTGAGTCGTTGTTTTTATGGGGTTTTTCTGTATGCCTGCTGTTTGCCTGTTTATCCCTGCTCTTCTGCGTTATGTGAGTATGGCTTGTTTTGCAGTTATTTTGGCGCACTTGCCAGGTGCGCGCTTTTTTTGCTCCCTGGCCCGATGTGAGTTGCTTTGTTTGCCGAAGCTGCGGTGTTCTTTCCTTCAGAAAGCAGTATTTAGCCTATTTTGACAATTGTGAGTTTTTTAGAAATAGCCCGATTAAAAAAGAATTAGCGCGGGAAGGATTTGAACCTTCGACCTTCGGGTTTCTCCTTATTTTCTGGAATTATGAGCCCGACGGGCACTCCTGGCTGCCCTACCGCGCTATTTGGTTTGTCTGCTTTAATACTGCGGCTTCAAAACTCTTTTAAAGCCCACGAATAACAGGTTTTCTGCTTTAATAAAAAAGGTTTTTTTAGCTTTATTTCTTGTTTTAGCTTTTTTTATCGCCCTGTATTAAAAATTAAACCTTTTTTTATTCTTTTTTGGTTTTTAATTTAGCTTTTGTATTCTTTTGGTTGTTTTTGTTCTTATTTTTCCTTTTGGATTAGCGGAAGATTCCTGTCCAATATTTTGTGTTTTTTTACAGCTGTTTTTGTATCTCTTCGCGCTCTTTTTTCAATATTTCAAGCTCTGCCTGCAGCCCTGCGTTTCTTTTTTCATTGTCTATCTGCCCCAATGTTGAGCCGCATTCCGGGCATTTGAACAGGTATTCTGTTGCTATTTCAAAGGGAATGTAATCGCATTTTTTCTGGCAGCTGAACAATATGTAATTTTTTTCAAAGTTTTTTTTGGTTTCAAGCTTTTCTATTCTTTCATTGTGCTGTTCCATGAGCAATTCGAGTATTCTCTTTGTCTTGATTTCCCAGGTATATGAAAACCAGCCTGTTTTGCTGTTTTTTGTTTTCTGGTAACAGGCAATCCCACGGTAATGCAGCCTGTTCAGGATTGTCCTTATTTCAGTAACTTTCAGCTTTATTTTTTTTGCTATTTCCTCGTCTGTTATCTGCTTTCCCTTTGTCTCGTAGATTTTTGTGATTTTTATTGCCGCGTCTCCCGCAATTGTCTGGAGCAGTTGTTCTGCTCCCTGGAACTGCAAGACGCTGATTTTCGCCATTTTTTCAACTCGTTTTTTATTTTCTGCTGCAAACCAAATAAAAAGCTTGCCTGTTTTTTTTTACTCTGCTTTCCGCTTTGTTCCGATTACTTTTTTTCCTTTTTCCTGCGGGACAATGCGTATTTTTGCATTTTTGAATTTTTTCCCCAGCTCTTTTCCCTTCTGCGCCCAATCCAAGGCGACTGCAAGCGCTGCTATTTCCGAGTGCGGCTGCTGGGTTACTGAAATGTTTGCATCTGCTTTGTGGTAAACTTCTGTTTCCACTTTTTGCGAGCCTATAATAACCAGGATTTTTTTCTGCTTTCTTATTTTTGCAGTGCACTTTTCAAGCGGCAGCCCGTACATTGTAAGGTGAATGGAAAAAAATTTTTTCTTTTTGTATTCCTGCAGTGTTTTTTTCCAGGAATCAGTGAATTCTATTTCAAAATTCGAACCCCAGTTTTTGTTCACTCCGAAAACAGTTTTCCTTATCTGCGCATCTTCATTTCCCTCTATTATTATTTTTTGTGCGCCGAATGCGCGCGCCACTAGCGCGCAGTGGCTCGTAACTCTGTAATCGCGTATGTCGCGGTGCCCGTATCTTAAGATAACAATCTGCATTTGAAATTCACCCGGCTTTCTGCTTTAAGGCAATACTAATATGCTTTTTATAGTTTTTTAACTACTTCTCTTTAATTGTTTTTGAGTGATTTGCAATGCTCGACCTTGAGTTCATAAGAAAAAATCCTTCTTCTGCAAGGGAAAATCTTGAAAAGCGCCAAAACGAAGAGATTCTTGTTTTTTTCGACGAGCTCATTGAAAAGGATGTCCTCTGGAGAAAGTTAAAGGCAGAGGCTGATTCTTTGCGCAACAAGCGCAATGTTCTCTCACAGGAAATAAACACGGCAAAAAAAGCCAATCAGAATATTTCTTCCCTGCTTTCAGAGGCGCAGGAAATTCCGTGCAAAATCGACTCTGCGGAAGCACAGGCAATTTCCCTGAAGGGGCGTTGCAATTTTCTTCTGCAAAGGCTTCCGAACCTTTTGCACGAAACAGTTCCCTTTGGAAAGGATGATTCTGAAAACATTGTAATAAAAAAATCCGGTTCTCCTCCGAAGCAGAATTTTGAAGTAGTGCATCACGGCCAGCTTGCCGCTGCTTTGGGAGTTGCGGATTTTGAGCGCGCAGTAAAGATTTCGGGAACTGGTTTTTTCTTTTTGAAAGGGGAGCTTGCCCTTCTCGATCTGGCTTTGCAGCGCTTTGCAATCGACCTGCTTGTGAAACAGGGTTTTATTTTAATCCAGCCGCCTTTGCTGATGCATAAAAAGCCCTATGAGGGAGTCGCCCCCTTGGGGGACTTTGAAAGCGTGATGTACAAGGCTGAGAACGAGGATTTGTATCTGATTGCAACTTCGGAGCATCCTTTGACAAGCATGTACATGGACGAGATTCTGCCAGAAGAAAAACTGCCAATAAAAATGGCGGGTGTTTCCCCCTGTTTCAGGCGCGAGATTGGAAAGCACGGTTTGGATGAAAGGGGATTTTTCAGGGTTCACCAGTTCAACAAAATTGAACAGATTATCCTCTGCAGGCAGGAGGATTCTTATAAATGGATTGAGGCTTTGAGGAAGAATGCGGAAAGCCTTTTGTCTGCGCTTGGAATTCCATGGAACACTGTCAATGTCTGCACAGGGGATATGGGAATTGTTGCCGCAAAAAAATACGACATTCAGGGATGGTCGCCAAGGGAAAAGAAATACATTGAATTAATGTCCTGCAGCAACTGCACTGATTATCAGGCTGTGGGCCTTAACATCAAATACAGGCTCAAAAACCAGGAGAAAAAATTCGTGCACACTCTGAACAGCACAATGATTGCAACAACAAGGGCTTTGCGCATTATAATTGAAAATTACCAGACAAAGCAGGGAACAATAAAAATTCCTTCAGTTCTCCAGAAATACATGAACGGCATCAGGGAAATAAAGCCCGCGGAAAAGCCAAAGCAGGCGCAGAAGGCAGGGAAAAAACCTGTAAAAAAGCCGCCAGTTAAAAAGGCAAAAAGGCGCAAAAACTAGTTTTTTTAATCCTTGCCGTGCAGATTTATCTTAATAGAAAACAGGGTTTTTTTGCTGTTTTTGCAGGTTTGCTTAATATTTTTGTTTGTCCATTATTTTTTGCCCTTTAATGGGCCCATAGCTCAGTCTGGTAGAGCAGCGGCCTTTTAAGCCGCGTGTCGTGGGTTCAAATCCCACTGGGCTCGCAGCCGCGCTTTTCTTTTTAAAAAAGAAGAGTGCAGTTAATATGCAGGAATAACAACAGCAGGGCCCATAGCTCAGTCTGGTAGAGCACCTGACGGAAAATTTTTTGTTAAAGATTTTTTCCGGGTGAACCTCTTAAGCAGGGCGTCGAGGGTTCAAATCCCTCTGGGCTCGTCCTTTAATTTTTGTCGGAGAAAAATAATAACTGGTTTTTATGGCTGAAGAGGAATCCTTATTCTGGGCTGACCAGATTGCCCGAAAAATAATTGAAAGAAAAAAATTCTTTTTCACTGAGGAAAAAACTCCCAAGCTGAAAAACTGGGCAGTAAAATCAAGTTCCTCTCTTTCAGGGGTTCTGCACATTGGCAGGCTTTCCGACCTTATAAGAAGCGAGGCTGTTTTCCGCGCTTTGAAGGAGCAGGGTTTTCCATCTGAATTCATTTATGTTACTGAAGACATGGATCCTTTAAGAAAAATTCCAAAAGGCGTTCCCTCCAATTTTGAAAAATACATCGGTGCGCCTGTTTCAGACATTCCGGATCCATGGGGCTGCCACAAAAGTTATGACAAGCACTACCTTGAGGCTTTCCTGAATACTGTTTCAAAATTCCTTTCAGAACAGCCAAAGGTTTATTCAATGCGCGAGGAATACAAAAAAGGCTCTTTCAATGAAGGCATTCTTTCTTTGATGAAGCAAAGCTCTGAATTGCTTGAAATAATAAACAAGTTCAAGCAAACCCCTATTGAAGGAAACTGGATTCCATGGAAGCCTGTCTGCGAGAACTGCGGAAAATTGCAGACAACAAAAACAATTTCCTTTGACGGAAAAACAGTTGAATATAAATGCGAGGATTATAAATTTGAAACAATGACTGCAAAGGGCTGCGGGCATCGCGGTTATTCGGAACTGAAAAAGGCAAACGGAAAAATGCCCTGGAAATCAGAATGGGCAATGCAGTGGAAGCTCTGGCACGTCTGTTCAGAGGGCGCGGGAAAAGAATATGAAAGCAGAAACTCTGCTTTCTGGATCAATGCGGAAATATGCGAAAAACTTCTGCACTTTCCAATGGCAGAGCCGATTTTTTACGAACACCTGATTGTTGACGGCGTAAAAATGAGCGCTTCTCTCGGGAACGTTGTTTATCCGCATGACTGGGTTGCTGTTTCAAGGCCGGAAACTCTCAGGCTTCTTTACCTGAAAAAATTAATGAAAACAAGGAGCTTTTCCTGGCGCGAAGTTCCCTTGCTCGAGCTCGAGCTTGACAGGCTTTTTGAAAGCGTTGCGGAAAAAAAAGGCTCTGAAAAAGAGCTTGAGCAGAACAAAAAATTATTGCATTTTGTAGAAATGAAATCCCGTCCATTGCCTGTCCCGAAGCCTGATTTTTCAACTGCAATAATGCTTGGGCAGTTATTTTCTGAAAACAGGCAGGCGCTTGAAATGCTTGAAAGCATGGGCGTTGCATCCGGAAAGGAATCCAAAAAGGAAAAGGAATTCCTTTCCGAAAGGCTTGGGCTTGCACGGGAATTCGCAAAAAAGTTTCTCCCTGAAGAGCAGAAAATAAGCTTTGCTCCTTTGCAGGAAATTGATTCAAAAAAAATTGGCGCGCAGGAAAAAGCCCTGTTTCCGGAAATTTCAAAAAAGATTCTTGCCTCAAAAACCGCAGAGGAAATCCAGTCGCTTGTTTTTTCAGAAGCAAAGGCAAATAATTTAGAGCCCAAAAAACTTTTCTCCGCGCTTTACACTGCAATCCTGAACAAGGAAACAGGGCCGAGATTCGGAAGCCTTGTTTTTGCCTTTGGAAAGGAAAAAGTCTGCTCACGCCTCTTGGAAATAAAATAAGCAATTATAAAGATTTGCACTCCCATTTTATTGTTCCTGAGGATATAGCTCAGCCTGGTAGAGCAATCGGCTGAAGACCGGTGTGTCGCGGGTTCAAATCCCGCTATCCTCACAGCCTTTCTTTGCAGAGCAAAGAAAGCCTGGTGAAAGAAAGCGTTTTCTTTCAGAAAACGCGCGTTCGCTTCGCTCACATTTAAAAAAAATCAGGAGTTTTTTTATGACTGAAGAAAAAGTAAAAATCGGGATCTGCATTCCCTTGTACAACCAGGTGCCGAGCGTTTTCTTTATCCACTTTGTTTCCTTTTTCGTTGAAACCGCAAGAAAATACTCCCTGGAAATTTTCCAGGTCGATTCAACAGTTGTCGACGTTGCAAGGAATGTCCTTGTCGAAAACTTTTTGCAGAGCGACTGCACGCACATGCTTTTCCTTGATTCTGACATGGTTTTTCCCCCGGATATTGTCGAGCTGCTTTTGAAGCGCGACAAGGACGTTGTTTCGGGATTGTATTTCCTGCGCAAAATGCTTCTCCCGTGCTTCAGGTTTTTCAAGGACGGAAATTACCAGAGCAGCTATGATTTTCCGAAAGACTCTTTGATAAAAGTCGATGCATGCGGCCTGGGCTGCATTTTAATAAAACGGAAAGTCCTTGAAAAAATTTCCGAGCAGAATCCCGGCAAGCCGTTTTTTTTCACGAAATACGAGCAGGGCTCAAGGGTAAAAATAATGGGGGAAGACACTGTTTTCTGCGAGCTTGTAAAAAAAGCCGGCTTTGAAATTTTTGTTGACACAGGCATTATTCTCGGGCATTTCGGCGGGATTATTCCCGATGCAAGGTTTCGGGGCTATATTTACTGATTTTTTTTAGTTTTTTTTTATTTTCAGAATTTCAGCACCAGTGAATGCAATGCTGTGCCTTTAAATTTTTTTCTTGTTTATTACTAATATGAATTTTGCAAAAATTTTTGCAATTGCACTTCTTTTATGCTTTGCACAGGCGGCTTTTGCCGCAGCGCCCGCTGTTTCTTCTTCAACGCATCCTGTCCAGGAAAAATGGTATAACAGCACTGTGGCTTATGTTTCCTGGGTTCCTGTTGAAGGTGCGGCCTCTTATGTTTATGCTTACGATTCAAGCCCGGATACTGTTCCTGGCAATTCAAATGCTATTGCCAAAACGGGATTGACTCTGCCCCCAAAGGCGGACGGAACATGGTTTTTTCATGTAAAAGCGCTTGGTTCTTTCGGCTCTTCAGACACAGCGCATTTCAAGATTCAAATTGACACACAGGGGCCCACACAGCCCCAGCCGACAGCAACCGCAAGGCAGGACGGGATTTTTTTGGAATGGACTCCTTCTGAGGACAGCCTTTCCGGCGCAAGCAGTTATACGCTTTACAGAAGCCTGACAATGAATTTCACTATCAGGGATATTTCAGTAAAAAAATTCGGCCCCTTCAGCGGCACTAGTTACTTAGACACAAATGACATGGAAGAGGGAAGGACTTATTTTTACAGGCTTATTCCCATTGACAACGCAGGAAACACAGGCATCATGACCAAGGAATTCAAGGCAGCAATGCCGACAACCTGCACTCTCGGAATTGTTCTGGATGCAGGCATTGCCTCAGACAAAAAAACCCTTTTGGTCGGCATAACAGCGCAGCAGCCGATTTATTATTCCAGCTTACGGATTGTGACTCCGGACAACAACAAAGTCACACTGTTTACTGACAATTCAAATTACACTTCTTGGGACGGAAATTTTGACCTGAGCAGCTCAAGCCAGGGCAAAGGCCTTTTGATCCTGAGAGCAAGCGAGTTTTACGGCGACAACTGCGATGCAAACAAGGAATTTGTTTTTGATACAGCTTTGCCAAGCGTTAATTTTGTTTTCCCAAAAAACTACAGGGAAGAAGTCAATGGGGTTGTCGGAATAAAAATCAGCGCTGAAGACTCCGGAACTTTCAAATCAGGAATCAGTTCGGTTTCGCTGTCGTACAAGGCAAACGCAAACTGGATTTCACTGGGAAATGCGGTTCAGGATTCAAACGGCGTGTATTCGCTTCCATGGAATACTGCCGGGCTGGCAAACGGCTATTACACTCTCAAAGCAGAGGTTTCCGACAATGCCGGAAATCTTGTTGAAAAAACAAAGGAAGTCTGGGTTTTCAATACAACTGAAATTGCCGCAGACACAAACACCCTGATAAGCGCTGTTTCGCGGGAAGCCGCAAACGCCAAGGAAAAAAAGAGCCTTTTGCTTTCCTTCGGAATTGATTCAAACTCTTTTTCAGGCCCGCAGGAAGAGGGGCAGGAAAAGCTTGATTCTGCAAAGCAGGCGCTTGTTGAAAGGCGCTTTGAGGAAGCAAAGCAGCTTGCAACACAGGCAAGAAATCTTTTTTCGCAGGCAAACTCTGCGGTTTTGCTTGAACAGGCTGCTTCAGAGGATTTTATTTTCAACAAGCAGCAGATACAGATTCTGCTTGAAGCTGCAAGAGTTTCCCCGGAAATAATCCCGAACTCTGTCCTGCTGATAAAGCAGTCAAAGGTTTCCCGCGCCCTGAGGGTTTTCAAGGTTACTGATTCGGGCAATAATTATTACAAGGCTGCAATCGTTGTTTCCTTTAATTTTCCGAGGACCTTCCTTGCGGACAACAACATCGGCACTCTGCAGGTTTTGGAGATTATTCCAAAGGACTTTGCAGCAAGCGCCTCCCAATTGGCAGGCAATGCTGATTTCAATGTCATTGTTGCAGATCCCCAGATTGTTTTTTACCTTGACAAGGCTTTTTTCGATTCAAACAGACAGATTGTTTATGCTTTGAAGCAGTCTTTTTCAGAATCAGAGGCAATGCGCTTTATTTCAACCAGCACAGTAAACAAGTTTCTTGCCCCGCCTGTTTTAATCGGCTCCCAGTATGCGATTTCTGCCCTGTCCTTTGATTTTAACCTTGTTCTCATTGCGGCTGCTGCAGTCATCATAATTGCAGTTATACTGGCCCTTCTCTGGTTTTTAACGAAAAGAAAAAAGCAGCCCAAATCAGCTTTGAAGAAATGGTAAAAAAATTATGGCCTGCGCCCTCTTCTCTGCTTCGGAGCATTTACTATTCTGAACTTGCCTTTTTTCAGTTTTCCGCCTTTTATTTTTTTCATTAAGCCGCTTACTGCTTTTTCCATTGCCAATCCCGGGGATTGTTTGTATAAAGCAAGTGAAAGGCCGCGGGCTTCCGCAGTTTTTCCTTTTTTAATAAGTTCTTGGATTTTTTTGCGTGCAGCCAAAAAAGCCGCAAGCCGTTTTTCTTTTTGGTTCATAAAAAACCAGTGCAGAATCAGCAGGATTCAGGTTTCCGCGTATTCTTCCTCTATGCTCTTTATTTTTATTCCCTTCTGGGTTATTTCAAGGGGATGCAGATCTTCAGAATGCTTTGTTGCGCGCATTTTTCTTATGTGCAGAGTCCTGTTGCTCTGGGTTCCAACTCCCATGTAATGCAGCATTATTACCCCGTCAACAACGTATTCTTCAACGCCGTATTTTCCGAATTTTGTAGTCCCTTCCTGTATTTCGGAAGTGAGCAGGGCGGTTGTTCCGCTTCTCATGAGCATATAGCTTAATTTCAGAATAGCCTTTCTCACATCGTTAACATTTTCAAAATTGAATCCGAGCGCGGGAATAGAATCTATTACTACTCTTTTTGCCCCGATTCTTTTTATTACGCGCATTACTTCCAGGAGAAGCTTGTCGACATCATAGCCAGTTACAGGCAGGGCGTATTCTTCCTGCGAGGGCATTCCTATTTTTGCAATCGACCCGTCTACAATCTGTATTTTTCCCTGCTGTTCAAGCTTTTTCAAATCCCATCCGAACCTCAAAACATCCTCTCTTATGAGATCAGGCCTTTCATCGAGAGTAACATAAACTCCCGGCTCTGAATACTTGCTTGCGCCCTCGTAAATATACTGCATGCAAAAAATCGTTTTTCCGGTTCCGCACGCCCCGCTTATCAGAACGCTTCTCCCTTCCGGAAAGCCGCCCTCAATGAGCTCGTCAAGCCCCAAAATTCCCGTCTGGACTCTTTTCATTTTCTCGCCAATACTAATTTTCCCTTTCTGTTTAATAAGGCTTTTGTTTTCTGCGGGACTCTGCAATTTTTTTCTTTTCCGCGTTAAGCCCTTTCTACCTCGAACACCTGGGGGAGCTTTTTTATTTTCTGGATTATTTTTTCAAGCTGTTTTGCCTGCTGTATCCTCACATTGAACAGTGCCTCCACAACCTTTCCCTTGTTTGCCTTTGCGCTCGTTGAAACAATTGTCGCTCCCGCGGAAGAAACCGCATTCAGCAGCCCGGGTAATAAGCTGGAGCTTTCGCGCGCCTTTATCCTGAGCTGAACTTCAAAGTTTTTTCCCGATCCTATATCCCAGTCAAGCGCCACAAGCCTTGCCTTTGCGCACTTCTGGATATTCCTGCAGTCAGCCCTGTGCGCAATGATTTTTCTTTTCGTAGTGCGCAGCCCTATTATCCCCTCTCCAGGAAGCGGGCTGCAGCATTTTGCAATCCGCACAGAACTGCTTTTTGTAGTAATTGCAGCCTTCTGCTTTTTTTCTTTTTTAGGGGCTGTCTTTATCCCGAGCTTCTGTCGTATCTTTAATTTTGCCTTGTCTGATTTTACAATTGAAAGCCAGTCTCTTTTTGCCTGCACGCTTTGCATTGGAATTATTTCCACCAAATCCCCGTTTTCAAGAGCGTAGTTAAGAGGGACTATTTTTCCGTTTACCTTTGCCTTTCCACACTTTAATCCCAGATCAGAATGGATTGCAAAGGCAAAATCAATTGGAGTTGAATTTTCGGGAAGGACAATTGCCTGTTTTTTCGGCGTTAAAACAAAAATTTCGTTCTCGCCAAAATCCATTCTCAGTGCTTCAAGGAATTTTTTCGTGCCTTCCTTTGCCTGCAGCCATTCGACAATCTGCAGCGCCCAGCTTAGCTTTTTGTCGAAGTATGCGTCCGGAGAATAATCCTTGTAGGCCCAGTGCGATGCAAGCCCTGTTTCATTGTCCCAGTGCATTTCCCATGTGCGGATCTGCACCTCAACTGGCCTGTCCTTCCAGATTATTACTGTGTGAAGGCTCCTGTAATTGTTGCCTTTCGGGTTAATGATGTAATCGTCGAATTCCTGCGGAATAATGCTGTAATTCGAGTTTATTATTCCCAAAATTTCATAGCACTGCCTTATGTTTTCGCAGATAATCCGCACTCCGCGCAAATCATAGATTTCGGAAAACTTTTTTCCCGATTTTATTTTTTTCCTTATTGCAAAAAAATGCTTGGGCCTTGCAAAAACCCTCGCATTAATGCTTTCTTTTTTCAACAGGCTTTCAATCTCTTCCCTTGCCAGATTCACTTCGCTTTCGCGCGATTCTATTTTCTCGTTCACAATGCTTTTTATTTCATTGTATTCCTTTGGGTTCAGGGCCTTGAAGCTCAGGTCTTCAAGACGCCATTTCATCCCATGCAGGCCGAGTTTTTCGCACACAGGAACCCAGACAGTGAAGCACATTTTTGCAAAATCCTTTTTTTCATTTTCAGAGACTATCCCCTGCCTGCCAAGAGTATCTATTGCAGAAGCAAGAGTAATGAAGATTGCCCTTACATCCCTTATCGAGCCGAGAATAACTGTCGACAAAAGCCCCTCTGAAAGCATGTTGCGGTTTTTCTGCTCTATTTCAAATCCTTTTGAGCATTCCTCTGCTATTTTTGCAATTTCCACGCCGAATTTTTCCCTGATTTCTTCGGCCTGCGCGCATTTTTTCAGTACGGCATCATGGAGCAGTGCAGAGGCAATTGTCGCATCGTCAACTCCCATTTCAGAGACTTCAAGCGCAGTGCAGAGCAGGTGCTGCATTCTCGCGGATTCCTTTGCCTCATTGTGCTTTTTCAGCGCAAAATCAAACGCTTTCCTTAACAGTTCCCTGTCTGATTTTTTGCTGAATTTCTGCGAAGACGCAATTACGCTTTCAATTGAAACAATTTTCTGCTGCATTGCAATCAATATAGATTCTGCCGCCAATTGAATTTAAAAAGTTCTTGTCCATAATAATTATCTGTCTGAATCAAAAAAAGGTGTTTTTCCTGAAGCTGAAAACCCCGGTTGTTTTTATTAATTTCAAAACCTATGAAGAGGCCACGGGCAGAAACGCGCTTGCGCTTGCAAAAAAAGCCTCTCTTGTTTCAAAAAAAACAAAAAAGACAATTGTGCTTGTTGTCCAGGCAGCAGACATCCGCCTTGTTTCTGAAAAAACAAAAATGCATATTTTTGCCCAGCACATCGATGCAATAGAACAGGGCGCGTATACAGGATGGACTTCCCCTGCGGCAGTAAAAGAGGCAGGCGCAATAGGAACTGTTCTGAACCATGCAGAACACAAGCTTGACAATTCTGTTTTGGAAAAAAGCATTGCGCTTGCAAAAAAGAATTCCCTGCTCGTAATGGCGTGCGCAGAAAACCTTGAAAGGGCAGAGCAGATTGCGGGCTTTGAATCAAAGCCGGATTTCATTGCAATAGAACCCCCCGAATTAATTTCGGGAAATGTTTCTGTCAGCACTGCAAGGCCCGGGCTTGTTTCGGATTCCGCAGAGGCAATAAAAAAAATTGCCCCCGAAATAAAGGCAATTACCGGCGCCGGCATAAAAAATTCTTTTGATGTTTCAAAGGCAATAGAGCTCGGCACATTGGGAGTTTTTGTGGCTTCAGGGATAGTGAAAGCGCCAAACCAGCAAAAGGCTATTCTTGAAATTGTTTCGGGCCTGAAAAAATAATTTTGCGCAAAAGCAACATTTGAAAAATACTTTGAAATGTTTTTTATTTACCAAGGAATGGAGGTTTTTTTATGGCGATTACTGCTGTGGATTTGCTTGAAAAGAATTTTCTGCGCGTTGAAAAGGATTCTTCAATTTCGCAGCTCATAGGAAAAATGATTTCCTCAAAGCAGGGTTCCGCGCTTGTTTTCCAGGGAGATTCTTTTTTAGGGCTGGTTTCAAAGCGCGAGCTTGCAAGGAAAAAAATAGTGAATGCCTCAAAAATAAAGGTTGCCTCAGTCCTTGAAGCAGCGCCGGTTCTTTCTTCTGACACTGAAATAGAAAAAATCGCTGAGCTCATGTTTTCAAGCGGGGCAAGGGTTCTGCCTGTTTCAAAAAATAATGAAATAATCGGAATTGTTTCCGCTCTTTCGGTTGTAAACCAGATTAATTCCTTTCCCGAAATAAAAAAAATTCCCGTAAAGCTGGTATGGAAAAAGCCCTTTGTGCTCGAGGAAAATTCCACTGTTGCACAGGCGCTTTCAATGATGCGTGAAAAAAACATTTCGGGAATTCCCGTTGTTGACAACGAATCCTTTTTGAAGGGCTTTATTTCAATTGAGGACATAATGGAAAAGTTTTTCCTGTTTCCCAAGGAAAGAGACCAGGGAAGCCGTTCCGGCACTACGACAAAATCAACCGGATTTTCAGCGGAAAAAGTCCCTATTGCAAAAACTCCCGTTAAAAACGAAATGACTGAATCAGTAATAACAATTGAGCCGCATGAAAATCTTTTGAAGGCAGCAAAGCTGATGTTTTCAAATAACATTCACCATGTTGTTGTTGAGGAAAATTCCCAGGTTCTGGGCATTGTTTCAATCCGCGACATTCTTTCCTGCTTTGCAAAAAAGGAATCAGCAAGAAACATCCAGATTGCGAATTTTCCGCAGGTAGATGAAATCGACAGGGCAAAAATAATGGGCTCGATTTTTATTTTTTATGACAAGATTGCAATGGTTTTTCCCGGAGAATTTCTCCTTCATGTCCATTTCAAGGAGCACGGAAAGTTAGGCACAAGAAAAAAGCACACTGTCCATTTGAAGCTTGTCCTTGCCGGAAAAACAGTTGTTGCAAGCGCATTTGACTGGAAGCTTTTAACCGCAGTTCAGAGCGCAATCGAATCCCTTGAAAGGGAAGCAAGGGACAAAATAAAAAGAACTTAAATTTTTTATCGTTTCTTTTTTTTCTTTGGCTTTTTATTGGCTTTTTTTGGCTTTGCCTTGTGATGCGCCTTTTTCTTTGCAGGCTTGTGCTTTTTGGGTTTTGAGGCTTTTTTGTGCTTCAATGCCCTTTTTCTCTGCTCGCGCATTGTTGCAGGGAGGAACAAGTCCAAATCAGTGCTTTTTTCCTCTCTCAGTTCCTTGCGCATTTCCTCTATGATGTCCTTGACGCTCTTTCTTTCATCCATAAAAACTACCTGTTTTTTTGCACTATAAGTAGCCTTTTTCCCCTATTTAAAATTATGCCTGAAAAAAGCCTTTTGTAAATAGTCGTTCTTGTGCAAATATCCAGAAACTTGTGTAAGCAATTAATTCTTTAAAGAGCGGTATCCCGCGTCTTGCATATAATCCGCTGCAATGTTAATTATCTTTCGGATTGCAGTGCTGCAATTTTTGAATAGTCTTTATTTTATTCTTTCTATGGTCGCTGTATCCAATACTGCCGTTATCCATAATCCCTTGTGTGTTTTATGGGAACAATTCCCGCACAAATCTTTTCTGTTTCCTTTTAAGTGTTCTTTTCTTATTGTTTGCATTTTTTTAGAGTTCCAAATTTCCGCTATGCTTTGATTTGTTACGTTTCCTATTGTTTTTCCATGAATGTCTTTGCAGCAAAGCAGAACATCCCCGTTCCATGCTATTGCCATTGAACGCCACAATAAGTCGCAGGGATTTAAAGAGAGTTCCTGAAACTGTTTTATTTCCCAAGCGTACTGTTCTTGTTTTAATTGCCCCCCTAAATTTCCAAACTTCTTTATGTTTAGCCTGTTTACTTTCTTTTTCCATTTTTTTACAAATTCTTCTATTTGGTGCTCGTTATTTCTTAATACAATAAATTGCAGGTCTATTATTGTTTTTGCTTTTATTTCTTTTTTAATCCTCAATGCGGCATTTATGTTTTTGATTGTTTCTTCGTATTTTCCGCCCCTTCTTATCTGTTCATAAACTTCTTTTGTTGTTGCGTCTAAACAAATTGTTATTTTATCTGTTTTTGCTTGGAACAGCCCTCTTGCCATGCTTTCGTTTAGCATTGAACCATTCGTGTCTATAAATACCATTATTTGGTTTTCTTTTGCGTATTTTATAAAATCTATTATTTGCGGGTGCAATAACGGCTCTCCAAATAAAAAAGGCGCAATTGCTTCCGTATGCCCCTTTATTTCGTCTATTATCTTTTTCCATGTTTCAAATTTCATATATCCAACCGGCCTTGTCATATCGTCTATCGGGCACATTAGGCACCTAAAATTGCAATTGTTTGTTATTTCTACATTCATGGTTATTGGATATTTCGATGTTTCCGGCCTGTCCTGGCAAAAAGCATAGGCCGTTACCCTGTTTTTTATTCTCTTTAAATAAAAAGTTTCCGGCAAGTGTCTTATTAAATCTAAAAACAATTCTTTCTTTGCCATTTTTTCACCTCTATTTACTTCTTCAAGTCAAAATTAAGAAAAAGACAAGAAATAAATCCGCACAAAAAACCAACTAACAAAATCTCTAAAACAAAGCCCTCTTAATTTCCAGACCGCCAAACAAATTGCCCTGACTTAATTTATGGGCAAAGTCAATATTAAATTTATCGTTATGTCCAAAACACTTCTTGTGCAATCAAAAAGTGGGCCGCCTGAAAATGGATTTATCGTGCTGGGAAAAGTTTTTCACTGCCTTTCCTCGCTTCCAAAACTCCAAAGCATCCTTTGCCAGAGCTACCGTTGCTTTCTTCCGAATCTCGCGGGGTTCACTTTGACAAAAAATCTTTTGAAGGCAGAAGTTCCTTGTATTGGCAATGGCTCTTTCCAGCCTGCTAAACCTCTTTCCAGGCGCGGCTCCGGCATAAAGCAGGTTTCCGGCTACAAGGCACTGCTAGCGCCCCAGCCCGGCCCGAAGTAATTCTGCTTCGAGGCTTTTTTAATGGTTTCACTTGGCTTGTTTTTCGCCTGTTTTTTAAGTTTTTTGATGCATTATTTTTCCTGGTTATTATGCCAAAAAAACTGATAGGAAAACTGACGCATTATTTTGACAAAATAGGAGTTGGAGTAATAGAACTATCCGGCACTTTGAACAAGGGCGACAAGATTTCCATAGAGCATTCCGGGGAAGCCTTTGAACAGACAGTTGAAAGCATGCAGATAGAGCACAAGCAGATTGCAAAAGCCATTAAGGGACAGGCAATAGGCATGAAAATGGCGCAGCCTGCAAAGCACAACAGTTCAGTGTTCAAAGTAACAGATTAAAAAAAGAAATTATAATTTGGCTCAATAAAAGAAACAACTCTTTTACTGAACCAAACAAAAACAAGTTATGTATACTTCCTGTTTTCTTTGCAGGTTTTTATTCCACGTCTTCTATCCCATGGCCAGTTACCCTGAAAATCGCTTCTCCATCAGGCAGTGATGGAGAATCAACTAACTTTGCGACTCTCTTGTCTTCCTTGCTTTTTCTGAGATAGATTCTTGTTTTGCTGTTGTGCGCCACTATTTCCCCTCCGATTGGAGTTGTTGGGTCTCCGAACAGTATTCCCGGGTTCTGCATTACCTGGTTTGTTACAAGGACTGCTACATTGCTCATTTCCGCGAGCTTCATGAGCGTGTGCATGTGCTTGTTGAGCTTTTGCTGCCTGTCAGATAACTGCCCTCTTCCAATGAATTCTGCCCGAAACTGCGCAGTCAATGAATCAACAATTATGAGTTTTATTCCTTTTTCCTTTACAAGGTCTGTTGCCTTTTCCCCGAGCAGTGACTGGTGGTCTGAATTATAGCATCTCGCCACAAAGATTTTTTTCAGGACTTCTTCCGTGTTTAATTCGAGATGTTCAGCTATTGCAGTTATTCTCTCGGGCCGAAAAGAATTTTCAGTGTCAATCCATAAGCATGCTCCGTCCAATCCGCCTTTTTCCTGGGGCAATTGGACTGTTACTGCTGTCTGGAAGCATACCTGTGTTTTTGCGCTTGCAAATTTTCCATAAATCTCTGTTATGCTTCCTGTTTCTATGCCTCCGCCAATCATTGTGTCGAATTCCCTGCTTCCGGTTGTTATTTTTCCTACAAGCTTTCTTCTTTCGGCAATTACATCCGCAGATTCAAAGCCCATTTCAAGCGCGTCTCTTGCCGCCCTTATTGCCTTTGTCGCAGTTCCTTCTCCAAGGCCTGCTGCTTCAATTAGTTCTGCCGGAGAAGCAACTGCAATGCTTTCAATTGTCTTATAGCCTGCAGTGCGGAGTTTTTCCGCTGCCTGTTCTCCAATGCCCGGCAAATCGTCTATTTCCTTTATCTGTTTTCCCATTAAAATCCCTCCAGTAGCTTGGGCCGTTTGAGAGCGCATCTTTGGGCTGACTGCTCACTTGTGCCCGCTAACGTTAAAGATAGTCCTTGATTGTTTTTAAATAACATTCCAGCGGATTTCCGCTGTTCAGGAAGATTTAAATTTTGGAAGGCTTTATTTTAATCAATGAAAAAAATATTTTTGGTTATTTGTATTACTTCGATTTTGCTAATTGCCGGTTGCCTTAATTTTGGCAATCTGCAAAATTCTTGCCTTCCAGATAGTGTTGGCAAAGCAAATCGAATTGGACTGTCCCCTATGCCGTCCTCTGAGTTAAGTGCGTTGGGGCCTAAATTTGAGGCGGGTTCAATGGCGATTTATGTTTATACTGTTGAAAAAGGAGAAAATATTGAGGTTCAGTTTACAAAACTCGAGGCTAAAACCAAAGAGGATGCTCAAAGTTTTTTGCAAAACAAAATTTCTTCATTAAAACTATCTGAATGTGTTGTCTCAAATATTAATGGCTATTGTAAATTTGATAATTCCCCCTCGTATATGCCTTCTGCGCCCCAGTATGCAATTTATTTTTTTTGGAATCAGGATAACAAAAGTTATGCAGTTTCTGGAAGAGAATTTTACCTGAATGTCCCGTGTGGAGTAACAAAAAGTTCAGAATTTGATTATAGCATGTCTTATGAAAATTGTCCTGCTGCTGGAAAAGACCAAGCAAAAGAAATAATCCAAAAATATGAACAAGCAACCGCAGATACCGGTATCGAATTGATTAAACAAGTTGTCGCTCAAGGGCAAAATTGTTAAGCGTGAACCAAAAATTCTATTTTTTTCAATGCTTTCAATATTTTGGCAAGAGATTCAATTCGAATTATTTTTTCTCCAGATTCTTCGCCACAATTTCCAGCTCGCCTGAGAATTTGCTTTCCTTTACTAGCCCCTGAAGCTTTATCTGTTTTTCCAGCAATTGTTTTTTTGTTTCCTCGAAGATTTCCTCAAGGCTTTTTTCTGAAATATTTTTTTCAATCACTGCGGCTTTTTCCCCGATCAGTTCTTCTGCTGTCTGCCCGTAAAAAACAGCGCTGACGCTTCCGCTTTCATCCTCTATTTTAACTGAAATAACTGCATTCGGAACTGCAATTTTCTGTTCTCCGCAGTTTTCGCACAAAAAGCCTTCCTCCATTTTCAAAAGCTTTTTTCCGCACTGCCCGCAGGTATTGTACAATAGCCTTCCCTGTTGTATTTCAGAAATTTTTCCCTTTATTTCCACAAAGCCGTCTTCTTTGTGCAGATTGGAAATTTTTTTTGCAACTATTTCTATTCCGCGGAGTTCTGTTGCTGAAGGAAGCTCTTTTTCCATTTTAGGATTTTTTAAAATCCTTGCCTTGTATCCCAGATGAAGTTCTATTCCCTTCATTCCCTGTTTTGTATAAGCCCCTTCTATTTTCACTAAATCGTTTTCCTTCAGTGTTTCAGCTTCTTTTGCCAAATCGTTCCATGCAGTCGCCCTTATTGTGTTTGTCTTGTCTGCAATCATGAAATTTATTACTCTTCCCTGGGTATTTTCTTTTTTGAATTCTGTTGCGGGAAAAACCCTTAACACGCGCGCTATTACGCTTGCATCGTTCAGCCCCGGCTGTATCTCATCCAGCTGAAAAATCCTGTTCTCTGCCTTTGGCAGAAAATCAGAATTTATTTTCGGATTAACAGTTATCTGCCCCTGATTTGAAAGGCTTAACTGCAATTTTTCCTTGAATGAGCTCACATAACAGTTTTTTATTTCCAAAACATTTCCCTTTTCAAGCCCGCAGTCCAAAATTTTTTTCACATCATCATGCCACAAAGTCAATCTTATTTCCCCTGAATCATCCGCAACAATGAGATTGCACAGCCTGCCTTTTCTCCCGTTTTTTTCAAATTCTTTTGGCGCAAAAACCTGCATTACTCTTACGGCAAGGTCAATATTGCTCATTCCGTCCTCTAACTGGGAAATTTTTGTTCTTTCAGAATTCCTGTCAAACTCAAGCCCAAGCTCCTTTGCAACCATCAGGGCAGCCCCTGATTCAGTTAACAGCCCCGCAAATTTTTCCTTTTTCGACTCTATCTTCTCAAGTATCTCTTCCTTCGGCTTTCCGCTTTCAAGAGAAATCCTTTCAACCAGAGAAACCGTAGCCTGCTCCAACAAAAAACCCCAAGAACTATGGCATGAAAAAAAATAAAAAGCAATCCAAAAAAACAAAAGCCAGTTTTTTCCGCAGGCGTGTTTTTAACATCTTTTTTCCAGTTTTTTTTGCATGTTAAGGCAGATTCTTCCAAACCTTTTCTTTTTTGAATCTCAAGGGATTGGAAGCAATGTTTTTCTCCTCAAGGGAAAAAACCCTGTTCTGATTGATTCCTCGGCGCAGGCAAACTCCTCTGCTTTGAAATCATCTCTCGAAAAAGCAGGCATTTCTCCCAAAAAAATTTCAATAGTTCTCCATACCCACGGGCACGCAGACCACTTCGGGGGAGATTTTCTTTTTCCGCACGCAAAAATTTTCATGCACAAATTCGATGCGGGTTTTGTGAACAAAAAGGATTTTGATTTCACTGCCGCGGATTTTATCCTTACGGAGCATTTTCCAAAAATAACTTCTTTTTTCAAAAGCAATGAAACAATAAATCTTGGCAATTTCAAGCTCGAGGTTTTGTTCACGCCAGGGCATACAAAGGGAAGCGTTTGTTTTTTTGAAAAAAGCCTTGGACTGCTGTTTTCAGGTGACACCTTGTTTCTCAACGGCTTTGGAAGAACAGACTTGCCATCGGGAAATTCTTCTGAATTAATGGCTTCCCTTGAAAAAATTTCAAAGCTTGATTTCAATTTTCTTCTCCCTGGGCATGGGAGCATTCTTCAAGGTTCCCAAAAACAGAACATTCAAGAGTCTCTCGAAGCTCTCGGCAAAGCCTTTTTATAAGTATTCGAACTATCTTATTTTCGGTTTTGTTCATGAATGGGACGCATGTTGGAAAAACTTACGACAGGATTCTTGCAAGCATAAAGCAAAAAAAAGGGCTTGTTTTTTTAGTCTTAGACCCTCCAAACCAGAGCCCTGAAACAGCGGGAAAGCTTGCGGCTATTGCTGAAAAAGCAGGTGTTTCCGGAATTTCAGTTGGAGGAAGCATTGGCGCGCAGGGCCTGCTTTTAGAACAGACTATTTTGTCGATTAAAAAAAGCTGTTCTCTGCCTGTTATTTTGTTTCCGGGAAACATTGCGACTCTGAATGAGAATGCAGATGCGATTTATTTCATGTCAATGTTAAATTCTTTAGACCCTTATTATCTTTCGGGTGCCCAGATTGTTTCTTCAATGCCAATCCAGAGAATGAAGCTAGAGGTTATTCCAACTTCTTATATTATTGTCGAGCCGGGAATGGCAGTAGGCCATGTCGGAAGGGCAAAGCCTATTCCAAGGGATATTCCGTATCTTGCGGGAGCAACCGCGCTTGCAGGGCAGTTCATGGGTTCTCACTTGATTATTCTTGAAGCAGGCGGCGGAGCTCCCGAGCCAGTTCCTGTTGCACTTGTTTCTGCAGCAAGAAAGCTTGTTTCTGTTCCAATTGTTGTTGCCGGAGGAATCAAAACCGCAAAGCAGGCCTTTGAATTAGTTCAGGCTGGAGCAGACATTCTGCATGTAGGGGCAGCAATTGAAAGGACAAAAGGCGATTTGAACCAGGCTGAAAAAATCCTGACAGAATTAGTAAAAGCAGCTGAAAAAGCAGGAAAAGCAAGATAACAAATTTTTTTATTAAGGCTTTTTTTGCTGTGCGGTTTTTGCCTTTTCAGCAAGCACATCTGCAAAGATTCTTTCAAGAACCCTGTGCATTGTCGCTTTCCTTGTTTCCGGGTCTTCATATTCCACTTCGATTTTTATTTTTGCGGCTTCAAAACTTTTTCTTGCATGTATCCATATAGGATCAATAGAGCCTTCAAAATCAGTAAACATTCTGGAAAAAAGTTTTTGGTAATCCACTGGCTTGCTCTGGTCGCGCCGCAGCCTGTCGCATGCCTGAATAAAATGGCTGCTTGTAATCTTTGTTGCAAGCATTGTATCTCTGTCTCTGCCGAAAACATCTATTGGCTTTGCCTGCGGTTTTGGCGCCTCAACTGCGGGTTCTGCATGTTTTGCGGCAAACCTTTTCTTTGAAGCAGTCTTTTGCTGTGGCCTTCTGAACTTTGAAAAAAATCTTCCAAAAATCATTTTTGTCCGCCTGCTTTAATTTCTTGTACTGTTTCCTTTAAGGCGTTTTCTGTCGAGTATCTCGGCTGCCAGCCCGCCTTTGCTATTTTGCTTACATTATAGTTTCTTTCGTGCAGAACCCTGTTGATGTAAGCCGGCTCGAGAAGGCTTTTTTTCCCCGTGAGCTTGTTTTTTATGAGATTCAAATAAGCGATTATTTTTGCTATTCCAATCGGAATTGTTTTTATTTCTCCCTTCAGGCCGAGAATGTTTTTTATTTCCCGGCAGATTTCTTTGAGTGTTTTTTTTTCGCTGTTCGCAACAATGAATGTTTCTCCGAAGCAGTTCCTGTTGTTTGCGCAGAACAATATTGCGGAAACCAAATCCCTGATAAAAATTGTCTGAAAGATATTGTCCGCCTTTCCTGGCAATGGAAAGTTTTTTTCTACCAGATGAACAATGCTTTTCCAGTAATTGTTCGCGCCGAGAATAAGCGCTGACCTTATTATTGTGACAAACATTGTTTCCTGAAATTCAAGCACGATTTTTTCGGCTTCAGCCTTTGTTTTTTCATAAGCTGTTTCAGGCATCAAAGGGGATTCTTCGCTTACAATGCTTTTTGCCTTTCCATGCACTCCCACGCTGCTCAGAAAAACAAATTGTTTCACGCGCGCCTTTGCGCTTGCCTCTAAAATGTTTTTCGTTCCCTCAACATTGACTTTGTGCAGGAGCGGGCTTTCCTCATCGAGAACAGCTGCGAGATGGAAAACAATTTCATTTCCTTTTGCGGCTTCCGCGCACTGTTTTTCATCGGACAAGTCGTTTCCGAGGCGTAAATCGAATTCCCTTACTTCAAAGCCTGTTTTCTTCAATGCAATTACAAGCTCTTTTCCTACAAAGCCCCTGCTTCCTGTAACCAGAACTTTCATAACAAAATAATTGGAAGCAAGCTTCTTATTATTAACCATATTTTTTGTTACTATGCAGGAATTCATTGAGCTAGATTGTTCAGAGGGAACCGGCGGCGGGCAGATAATCCGTACAGCGCTTGCGCTTTCAGTCCTTCTTGAAAAGCCGGTGCATCTTTCCAATATCCGCGCTGGAAGGGAAAGCCCTGGCTTAAAGCCCCAGCATCTAACTGCAGTGAAAGCACTTGCAACAATTTCTAATGCGGAAACAAAAGGCGATTTTCTGCAAAGCACTGAAATTTTTTTCTCTCCCAAAAAAACTTCTCCTCAAAACCTCAATATCAACATCGGAACAGCGGGAGCAATTTCGCTTCTGCTCCAGCAGCTTCTTCCTGTTTCCCTGAAAGAACACATTGAACTCCACATTGCAGGGGGAACTTCCGTTGCCTTTGCCCCGAGCATTTTTTTCCTTCAAAAGGATTTGTTTCCAAAGCTGCGCTTAATGAATGCAAAATTTTCCGCGGAAATTCTTGCCCATGGTTTTTTTCCGAAAGGAAACGGGCGTGTTTTTTTCAAGTCTGAACCTTCAAAGCTTCCTTTGAAGCCCATTGTTTTTCTTGAAACAGGGAACTTAAATCATTTTGAATGCTTTTCTGTTTCAAGCGCGCTTCCTTCAGAGGTTTCTACTGCCCAGGCAAAAACAGCAAAGAGAATTCTGCTTGAAAAATTCGAAGCAGACTGGATTGAAAAAATCGAGTCAAAGCAGGAAAGAAAAGACACTATCGGAAGCTCGATTGATTTGTTTGCCTGCTTTGAAAAAACAGTTCTCGGAGCAAATGCCCTTGGAGAAAAGGGCAAACCCGCCCTTGAAGTCGGAAAAGAAGCGGCGGAAAAACTCATTGAAGAGCTTTCAGCAAACTCTCCAATCGATTCCCATTGTGCTGACCAGTTGCTTGTTTTCATGGCGCTCGCAAAAGGAAAATCAGAAATTGCAGTTTCAAAATTCACAGAGCACTGCAGGACAAACATTTCCATAATAGAAAAATTCCTTGAGTGCAAGTTTGCCGTAGAAGGAGAACTCAACATGCCTGCAAAAATTTCAGTTGAAGGAATAGGATTCAAATAAACAAAAATCCCAGAAAATCCGGTTTCAGCAGGACAACTATTATTGCAAGGAAAATGAAAGGCGCAAATGGCGGCATGTTCCTGTAAACAGGAATTTCTTTTATGCCTGCCTTTTCCAGTTTTTGCTTTTCCTTTTCGCCTAAAATTCCCTTCATGCCCGCTCCGAGAACTTTTTTTATTTTTTCATCAATAAACTCGGAAGCAATCACTTCGTCCTCTTCAAGTTTTGAAAGGCTTATTTTTTTCAGGAAAAAGTTTTTCCTTATCTCCTTTTCAAACGCCAAAAACAATAATCCGAAGGCGAATCCTGTTCCCAAAAAACCGAGCGCGAAAACGCTAACCTGTTTTGTCTGCGCCAAAAACCAGAAATATGCAATGAAAACAATGCCGAACAAAAAAACCTTTTTCAGGTTTTCAGTGTTTTCCTTCCAGTTTATCCCCCTGCGCGCGTATTTTAAAGTATAGAAAACAGAATAGAAAATCACTGCCAGAATAGCGGAAACAAGCAGCACGCTCAGCACAAATATTCTTCCAACATAAAACGGCATCAGAAAAGCTATTCCTGTAAAGAGTTTTACGTCTCCCCCGCCTATTTTTCCGAAATAATAAACAACAAATCCAATTCCGAAAACAACTGCCCCGAACAATAATCCAATCCAGTCAAACGCAATAATATTCAGGATTATCCCTGTTGCAATCATTGCATAATTTATTTTGTCGGAAATCATTCCTGTTCTTGCGTCCTGCACTGCTCCCAGTCCAGAACCCGCAAGAAGCGCTATTATCCGTAAAAAAAGCAGTTCCATGCAATCACTTTTGTTGCTGTTTTTCCCATTCGCGGTTTATTATTGCAGAGCTTGCACTTACTATTTCTGCATAATTTTTTCCGAATATCCGCCAGAAATCTTCTGCTTTTTCTTTGCTTCCAAAAATGTTTTTCAGGCTTTCCGAGTCTTCTGCCCGCAATTCCACATAGTCTTTTTCGCAGTCGCGCATTGCAATGTGCTTCATGAGGGAATAAGCGTGGCGCCTTTTTGCCTTGCTTCTGACCTGCAAAGCCATTAGCGCAAAAGTTGTTGTCAATTCTGCGGATATCGGGAAAACCCTGTGTAAGACAAGCGGCTTGTTGTTAGACCTGATAGACTGTAAAATCTGCGGCATAACTGGCATGAGTTTTTTTTCCAAGGCAGCCTGATGCTTGAATCCTAAAAAACCCACTCTTCCTGTAAATTCTATCTGCCTCCATTGCTGCTCTTTTCTTACGTGCCTTGGAATGCCTTTCCTGCTTCTCAAAATTCTTTCAGGCATTTTTCTTCACTCAAAAAATTCCTTGCGCACAATTCCGATGAGTGCCATTATTACTCCCTGTTCAATGTATTTTGTGCGCGGCATTTTCCCTTTTGTAAGCCAGCCAACTGCGCCCTCTTTCTGCTTGTCTGTTTTTTCCCTGAAAACCTTTTCGACTGCTTCTCCCACAACGCAGTTTTCAGCAAGGATTGTTTCAACTATTTTTTTCGGGTATTCAAACATAGGCGTAAATCCCAAGTGGAATTTTTTTCCGTCGAAAATCGCAACGCATGCAGTGTCTAACCATCCTGAATTTGTTCCCTGCAATTGAAAAATTCCGGCTTCTATTCCAACTCCAAAATCACACTCTTTTGATTCAAATGCTTTTTTTGCGCGGTTTTTTGCTCCCTGCAGAATTTCTTCAATATCAATGGGCTGTTCTCTTACTCTGCTTGCTGTTTCAATCCCTTCAATTTTCGCTTTTTTGAAGTATTTTAAAAAAGCGTTTTTTGCCGCGTTTATTTTCACGGGATTTTTCGAGCCTACAATAACAAGCATTTTTTTCACCTAATACCAAAAAAAGCGCCTGTTAATAATTGTCCTGCCCTTCTCGCTTGTTTTCCACTGGACAAAAATTTTGCTGCCCCTCTTTACAACAGTTCCCTTTGTGCGAGCCGCAAGTTCTTTCGCGCTTTTTAGGGCATGGCTTTTTAATTTTCGCAGGTTTTCTTTTTTCATGCTGCCCGGATTTCCTGCTTTTGGCGTGCGCCTGCGTTCTCTTCCCATTTTTTCGCCTCTTTTTTTTATTTTTTTCCTTTTGCAAGCTCTTTTTCCAGGGCAGCCATGTTCATTTCAAAAACAGCCTGCAGGTGCTGCGCTATTGCAAAACTTCCTCTTGCCTCTGTAAGCTTCTGTCGGCTTTCATTTTTTTTCCCATTTCTTAAAAGCATTACTGCTTCCTCTTCCAGCTGCTTACTGCGGTCGAATGCCACATCTGCTTTTAGTTTGAATTCTTCAGCCCTTTGCACAAGCTGCCATGTTTCAAGCGGCAGGTCTGTTCTCTGCAAAGCCCGTTCCAGCGTCTGTTTAAATTCAGGTTTTTTGCTGAGATGCTTTGCCTCGAGTTCTGCAAGCCTTTGCGGAGAAACATGCTGTTTTTCTTTTCTCTCCGAGGCTTTTTTCCAGAAGATGCGCACGTTCCTGACAATTTGAGGCGTTATTGTTACAGGCCCCGTTGCCCTTCTTTTTCCGAAAGCGTTTTTTTGCGCGTGAAGCCACAGGCTTTCTTTAGTTAGCAGCCTTGCGATTTCTGCGTCTTTTAAGCCCTGCCCGCTTAGTTCAAGAATCCTGTCTTTTGCCCTAGGAGAAATCCTCTGGTTTTTGACCATTGGCAGTTCTTGTACTATCCCTCTTTCATATGCTACTTCCCTTTCTTCCACACCGAGCTTTTGCGCTATTCTCGCATCCGGCCACCGGTTTTTCCAGACAAGCTCTCTCAGGGCTGCCTGTTTTTTTTCCTTTTTTACCAGACGCATTTTTTTCCCTGTTTCAATTACGCTTTTTTTCTTATTAACTGTTGCCCTGCTTGCGCGCTTTATCTTATCTTGAATTTCTGCTTTTTTTTCGGGCCAAATCCCTGAAGGACTTTTCCAATGTCCATTTTTCCGTTTTTCTGCATTTTTTCAAGCTTTTCCTCGTCCAATCCTTTAAACTTTTTGAATACCTTCTGCATCTGCTTGAACTGCTTCAGCAATTCGCGCACCTGGTTTTCTGTTTTTCCCGAGCCCTTTGCAACTCTTTCAATTCTCTTATGATTCAACAAGTCCGGATTTTTCTTTTCCTGCTTTGTCATTGAATCCATCATTACCTTAAACCCTTCAAGCTTTTCCTCTGTTGTTTCAAGCATTTCTTTTGGCAGCTGCATTTTCATTCCAAGCATTTCCGCAATTTTTCCAATGGAACCCATTTTTTTTGTCGCCTTTAACTGCTGGTAAAAGGTTTCCAAATTGAATTCTCCCTGCATTATTTCTTCAGGGCTCAATTCGTGCTCTTCGGAAAGCTCTTTTGCTTTTTCAAGCAGCCCCTGTAAATCACCGTAACCCATTACTCTGCTCAAAAATCTCTGTGCATCAAACTCTTCAATGTCATCTGGTTTTTCCCCTGTCCCGATGAAATAAACAGGGGATTTTGCAATATTGCACGCGCTTAACGCCCCTCCTCCCTTTGCGCTTCCGTCCATTCTTGTAATTATTACTCCGTTTACTCCCACTGCATTGTGAAAGGCAGTTGCCTGTTTTTTTGCAAGCTGCCCCATGTCTGCTCCCAGAACAAGCCATTTTTCTTCAGCTTTGAAAACTTTTTCAATTGCCTTTATTTCGGAAACAAGCTCTTCATTGAAAGCGTCCCTTCCCGCAGAATCAACAATCAGTAAATCAAACCCCTTCAGCTCCTTCAATCCCTGCTCAACTATTTTTGAAGCGTTTTTTTCCTTCGGGTTTCCATAAAAAGAAATATTGATTTTTTCAGCAAGCTGTTTCAATTGTTCGAATGCGGCAGGCCTGTATGAATCCGCACAAATTATTCCTGTTTTCAGGCCGCGTTTTGAATAGTATTTTGCAAGTTTGGAAACGCTTGTTGTTTTTCCCTGTCCGTACAATCCTACAAGCAGTATTCTTTTCGGCTTTTCAGGGGCTTTCTGCATTGTCCCGCCAATGAGTTCAACCAACAGGTCATAGGTTATTTTCAAAACATGCTCTCTTCTCGTTAATCCTTTTGGAAGTTCCTTGAATGCCGAGCTTTCGATTTTTTTTGTCAAATCAAGGACTAGCTGAACCTCTACATCAGCGGAAATCAGTGCGCGCTGGATTTCCTTTACAGCTTCCTTTATTGTTTCTTTGTCAAAGGCAGTTGCCTTGCGCAGGGATTCCATTGCGCTTCGTAGTTTTTCTCCCAAGCCCACAAAAAACTCTCCATAATCGAGTAAGATAATTAGAATTAGAAACAATTAAAAAAGTTAAAAAAACCGCAGGCAAGGCGTGTTTGCATGCGCGCTGAGTTTTTTAAGCCTTTTGCTGTCTGTTTGGTTTATGAATCCTATAATAGGATTTTTCCTTCCTAAAGAGACGGAATTTTTCAGCATGCTGGAAAAGCAGAGTTCCACAATACTTGAGGCATACAACGAGTTCCAGGCATTCATCCAGAACTATCCCTCTTTGAGCGAACAGCAGCGCCTGCACGCAATAGGCAGAATAGGAAAGTTAGAAGGAATAGGCGATGCACAGACAAGGGACATAACAGACTTATTGCACAAAAGTTTAATCACTCCTTATGACAGGGAAGACATCCATGCAATAACAGTGCATCTGGACGATGTCATTGATTTGATTGACGCTACTGCAAGAAAAATGGTTCTCTATAATATACGGAGAATTCCCTCTCCCATGTTCAAGCAGGTTGCTCTCCTCCTTGAGCTTGTACAGGCAATCCATTCGACAGTCCTTGAGCTTCACGCGCTTGATAAAATGAAAGGCCACTGCGAGGAGCTTTACAGGCTTGAACACAGGGCGGATGCATTGTATGAGGACGCGATTTCAAGCCTTTTCAGCGGCTTTGAAAAAGAAACAGACCCTGTTCTCGATGTAATAAAATACAGGGATTTATACGGGCAGCTTGAGGACATTTTTGATACGGGAAAGTATCTTGCAGACACTGTCAGAACAATTGTGGTAAAGCATGGCTGATCCTTTAGGATTAGTAATTGCGGGCATTGGAATTGCCCTGCTTTTTGATTTTGGAAACGGCTTCAATGACGCTGCAAATTCTATTTCAACAGTGATTGCAACCCATGTCCTGACACTGAGGCAGGCTGTTTTTCTGGCAGCTGGGGCAAACTTTGTCGCTGCATTTATTTTCGGTGTTGCTGTTGCAACCACTATAGGAAAAGGAATCATTGACCCTTCGGCTGTTTCAATTGTAATGGTAATCAGCGCGCTCATAGGGAGCGTAATCTGGGTTTTTGCAACGACTTTTTTCGGGCTGCCAATTTCCGCAAGCCATGCGCTGATAGGCGGCTTGGTTGGCGCGGGAATTTCTGCGGCAGGCTTGGGAGTCCTGAATCTTCCGGGGATTTTTACTGTAATTATTTTTATTTTTCTTGCCCCGTTTGCCGGGCTTTTTGGCGCAGTGATTTTTTCAATTCTGGTTTTGTGGATTGTGCGGAAAAAAAGCCCTTCCGTTGTGAACAATTATTTCAAAAAGCTCCAGTTAATTTCTGTTTCAATCTACAGCCTGAGCCACGGAACAAACGATGCCCAGAAAACAATGGGAGTTATTTCCCTGCTGCTTTTTACTGGGGGTTTTTTGGGAACAGTCTTTTTCGTGCCGTTCTGGGTTGTGCTGCTTTCCCACGCAACAATTGCGCTCGGAACTCTTGCCGGAGGGAGTAAAGTAGTGAAAACAATGGGGACAAAATTAACAAATCTGAAGCCGATGCAGGGCTTCTGCGCCGAAAGTTCAGGCGCATTGACAATTATTTTCTGCACTCTTTTCGGAATTCCAGTAAGCACGACCCATGTAATCTGCGGTTCTATTGCGGGCGTTGGATTAACAAGAAGGACATCGGCAGTAAGATGGGTTCTTGCAAGAAAAATAGTCTGGGCATGGATTTTGACAATTCCTGTTAGCGCGGCAATCGGCTTTGCCTGCTTCAAAATTTTAAGCCTTTTTTTGTAATTAACCTGCGCCTCCCCCTCCGCCTCCTCCTCCGCCACCGCCGCCAAAGCCGCCGCTTCCTGAAGTGCCTGATGCAGAGGAAAATGCGCCTGAAAAGCTTCCGATTGAAGAGCCGAAGCTTGCGAAATCCGCCGCAGTCATTGTTCCAACAAAGATTGCGGAATTAAAGTTTTTGTCGTAATCCTTGAAAACCAAATCCATTGCCTTCTGGACTTTTTTCGCAACTCCTAAAGGGATACTGTAAACAAGGTACTGCTCCCAGAGAGTAATCGCATCGGGAGAAACGTTTTTCAAATTGCTGAAATCATTCAAAAACTTTTTGAGCTTGTTCCATTTTGCATAATGTTCCGCTCCAGTCGGGGTTCTGTTGGGCAGGGAATTCGGAAAAATTATTGCCAAAAAAATCGCTTCCATTAAAGTTATTATTGGAAAAAAGGGAAAGAAAAAAATGCCCGCAACTGCAATCGCAATGCTTCCTATGATATATGCCTTTACTGCGTTTTTTTCCGCAAAGAAATACATTCCTTCAGCCTCTTCCTTTACTTTCTGCTGCCACCTGATTGCCCAGTAATACATTTCGCGCTTGTTTTCAGCAATGTAAAATTTTAGTTCCTCCATTGAAACAACATTCGGAGTCGAATCCTTTTTCATTACTGAAAAAACAACGAATTTTTTTTCAATTCCGTATTTTGCGGCATCGCTCAATAAATCGAAAACCAATTTTTCGCTTTCAGGCAAATCCGCAGTATTCCTGTTCAAAATGAGAATATTGAATTTGTCCTTTGCTGTTTTTTCAAGCTTTAATTTTCCTTTGAGGCAGAGATGCAATATTTCCCCGGTTATTTGGTCAAATCCCGGGGTTTTTGAAAACTGGTGAATCAGCGCGCTCACTATTGCCGGGCTGTAATCATACGGCACTTCCCTTTCGTAAATGCTTTCATCAAGGATTTTCGGCTCTCTTCCCCAGTGATGCCAGCAGAAAGCGAAAAAAACAATCTGGAGCGCGGCAAAAATAACTGCAAAAACCGGCAGCATTGCCAAAAAATTTTTCTGCGCATCTTCCTGCGCTGCAAAGTTTTTTTCCTCTGCAATAATTGCCTGCAATCCGTCAGAGTTTTTTACAATTGCGTTTCCCGCTGAAGGCAAATATTTTCTCGGAAAAGCAACGCGCAGTTCAACCCATTGTTCGCTAGGAATATTGAATGCCTGGAACAAAACAGTTTTGTTTTCAAGCATTGCGATTTTTCCGTTGAGTTGCGGATGCCCGTAAGTGTAAACTTCATTTGGATCTGCAACCCGCATCGGCAGTTCTATTGTTCCGTACAATTCCCTCAATGGAACAGCCCATCCGCTTCCCCAGACTTTCCAGTAAAATTCCGCAACATCGTTGTATGCAGTAACTGCTTTTTTCAAATCGTATTTTATTGTAAAAATTCTTTTTTCATTCGTTGCAGAAAAATGCCAGGTAATTCGCATTCCGCTTCCTGTAAATGACTCGTCAAAATTAACGGGATAATTGTTTTCAAGCACCTGAATGTTTTCAACTTCCCAGTCTCCATACTCAAAATCCCTGTAGGCATAAGTATAGCTTCCAGAAAAATTAAAAGTAAGGTCTTCCTGCACATGAACAAGCGCGTCCTGTTCAATCCGGATTTTTATGTCTGCCTTTTCAAGAGAATAGGATTTTGCGGAAGCAACCGCACAAAGAAGAATGAGCGCAAAAAACAGGAGGAAAATTTTTTTATCCATGAATTAATTAGCGCAATTTGTTTTTTTAAGCTGTTTTGTTTGCCTTACAATATTTTGTCAAGGACAAATTCAGGCCTGAATTTTTCCAGGTCCTTATACTCCTGCCCTGTTCCGACAAACAAAACAGGCTTTTTCAGTTTGTACAGCAGGCTTATTGTTGTCCCGCCTTTTGCGTCGCAGTCTATTTTTGTAAGAATAAATCCGTCTATTCCGATTGCCTTGTCGTATTCTTCCGCCTGCTGCAATAATGCCTGCCCTGTAAAGCTTTCGCCCACATAAATTTTCAAATCAGGTTTTATCACACGGACAATTTTTTTCAATTCTTCCATGAGATTTTTGTTTGTTTCCTGCCTTCCCGCAGAATCAATCAAAACCGCGTCAATTCCCTTTGCTTCCGCTGCCTTTACTGCGTCGAATGCAACTGCAGCAGGGTCTGCGCCGTAATTGTGCTTTACAACCCGCACTCCAAGCTTCTCTGCGTGCTTTTCAAGCTGTTCAATTGAAGCCGCCCTGAATGTATCAGAAGCAGCCCAGATTACTTTCAAATTATTGTCCTGCAAAAATTTTGTTATTTTTGCCATGCTGGTTGTTTTTCCCGCTCCGTTCGGCCCCAGAAAAAGAATTTTGAACGGCTTTTTTTCCTTCACTGTTTTCAAAAAGTCAATCTGCTTTGTTTCCATCATTCCGAGCAAAATCTCTTTTATTTCCCTTTTTATTGTTTCGTCAATGCTTTCCCTTGAGGAAATTTTTTTCCCAAGAATTCTTTTCTGAATCTCGCGCGCAATTTCCTCGGCGGCTGACTGTTCGACATCTGCCTCGAGAAGAGAAAGCTCCAGCTCTTCAAGCAGTTCCTTCAGATCTTTTTCTTCAACTGCAATTTCCCCGCCGAAAAACCGCTTTACTTTTCCGCCAATGCCGACCTTTGCCTTTAAATCGCGCTTTTTTTCCTCAAAAGCGCGCGGCTTTGGAACAGCTTCCGGAATTTCCGCTTCATGGGGAATTTCTGTTTCTTCCGCGGGAATTTCTTTTTCAATTTCAAAATCAGTTTCAGTTTTTTCTTCTTCGGCAGGTTTTTTTAATTCCTCTTCCTTCTGCGCCTCTTCTTCGGCCTGCTTCCAGATTTTTTCCTCTTCGGAAAGAGCCCCTTCCTTTTGAACCTGCTTTTTTTCCCTTGGAATTTTTTCAGGTTTTTTTTCCTCGGGAATCTGTTCTGTGGTTTTTTTTGTTTCTGCCTGCGGCTCTGCTTCTATTTTTTTCTTGAGCTTGTCTGTAAAAGAAGAGATTTTTTTCTTTAATAGTTCAAACAATGCGCTCACGCTTTTATTTTTCCGCGGCTTTCTGCAGCCTCTGCTGTGCCTGCCTTTCCGCCTGCTGCAATAATCCGCCTATTTCGTTCAAAGCAGAAATTGTTTTTTCGTATTCCTTTGCTGTTTCCGCTGATTCTTTCTGGAGCATTTCCTTCTGCTCCTTAAGGTAATCGAGTGTTTTTTTTGTATCGGAATTCTGCATTATGCTTCCCGCCAATCCCGTCTTGAAGCTTTCGTTGCCGTCAAGAACTGCTTCGGTGTAAACCCCCGCTCCGAGGCTTACTATTATTTTTTCGTTTTTCGCGGCTTTTTTTATTTCATTGACTGCCTCTTCCGCAGTGTTTGCCTCTATTACAAGCCCCTGCAATTGCTGCATTCTCTGCTGCAGTGCCTCGAGCTTCATCTGTTCCGCGCGGTAAGCCTCCAATAATTGTTCCCCGGTTACAGTGACCTGTTTTTTTTCTTCCACAAAAACCACCTTATTGTTTTTTTTCGCGAACTTCTTTTATTGCAATCATTCTTCTCGGCTTCCTGTGCTTCGAGCCTATTGTGCAGAGCGCCTTTTCCGCCGCATAATTCGCGTTTTCCGCTTTTATATGCAGGAGGAATTTCTGCCAGGATTTTTTCTCCCTGTATTCTCCGTGAATCTCGAATTCCTTCAAAAAAACACCTTCATTCTCCGCCTAATCCTTCGTCAATCCTTACAAGCTCTACTCCGGAAGTGCGTATTCCTGCTATTGCTGCCCTGCTGTTTGCCGCAAGCGAATTTCCTATGAAGGCGTCGCCGTAATTTGCCGTTGAGCTGCTTCCGTTCAATCCAAAAAATTTTTTTGCATCCGCGAATTCCTTTTCCGATGCTCGAGTGCTTATTACAAACCCCTTGTTTGTTGCGACAAGGCTGCTCCCTGCAAGGTCGCTGTTGCCGATTTTTGCTTCCCTTAATTCTATTTTCAGGAACTCTGCAATTTCCCTCTGGATTTTCGGCTTTATTGTTGGAGAGCAGATTCCCTTTGAATCGTTTGCCTCCAACAGGTTTCCTATTGCAGTTACTCCCGAAATTTTTTTTACCCTCAATCCAAGCCCTTTCAAGTGCTGTAATTCCTTTTCAGTTGCAATTTCTCCAAGGACAAACCCATTGCTGTTTCCAACAGCCAGAATTCCCAAAAGGCTGCTGTCTGCAATCTTTGCCCGTATAACTTCAATTCCGAACAATTCTTCAATGTCCTTTATTTCCTTGGGGGATACTCCCGCGTCCAAAGGAAACAATCCTGTTTTTTCCGTAATGCAGCAGAAAACCCCTACAAAAGGGCTTCCGCGCAGTGTTCTGCGCAAGATTTCCATTTTTTTTCCCTGCTTATGTTCCTCTTTTAATCGCCATTGCCTCGGCTTCTTTTTCCATTTCCTTTTTCTCTGTCTTTTTCTTCTGCATTTCCTTTTCTTTCTGCTTTTCTTCCTCTGTCTTTTCCTTTGCTTCTTTTTTCTTTTCCTTTTTTTCTGCAAAAGCCTCTTTGGGCAGTGAAACCCTTAATTTTCCTTCCTCGAGAACAGCCTTTACCTTTATTTTTCTCGGGATTTTTTCCATTCCGCCGTGCCAGATTGCCTGGTTTACTCCTGCGGAAATAAGCATGCTGCTTTCTTCAACGCGGAAATTTTTTTTCATGAATGCGCGTAAAAACCCTATTGCCTTGTTTGCGCGTTTTTTCGTGCTTCTCTCAAAGGCCTTTGCCAAGGAAACAGTGAATTCCCTTTCTATTTTTTCTGTTTTCTTTGCCTCTTTTTTTGCCATTCAAAACCACTTTTTTTTGCAGTTATTTTTTTTCAATACCTGCTTTTTTTGCGCCTGTGTTTCAGCTTCAGCTTTTTCTTTTTCTGGTGAACAGGCTTTTTCTTCACTGCAAGCTTTTTCTGCTTTGCACGATACAAGAATCCAAGGTCAACGTTTTTCCAGTGCCTTTTCTGCTTCGGGTTCCAGATTCTTTTTCCTGCCTTCTTCAGAACCCAGAAGGGCGCGTTTGTCATTCCAGGCCCGATTTTTTTTCTCGAGCTTATCAGAAAATCCTTAAACTCTTTTTCCTTGTTCCTTGCCATTTCAACCACTTATTTTCTTTTTATTTTTATTTCCCTTTTTTCCGAAAATTTTTCAAGCAGCTGCCTCAGCTGCAGTTCATCGATTTTTCCGCTTATTCTTCCCTGATTGTACAAATAAATAATTGTCTTCGCTGCCTTGAAATAAAGTTCCCGGTTTACCAGCCCGACATTGTTCAGCCTGTTTTTTGCTTCGGGAGTCAAAACAAGGCGCATTGTTTCCTCAATCTGTTCCAAGACTTTTTCCTGTTTCTGCGCGTTCTTGCTTTCTTCCTCACTCATTTGTTTCGCCCTCGGCTTTTTTCTTCTTTACTTTCTTTTCGATTTTTTTTGCCGGAGCCCCGCTTATTTTCCTGAGTTCCTCCCTTACTTTTTTTTCCTCGGCATCCCTTTTTGCGCGCTCCCTTTCCTTTTCGGCTTTTCTTTCAACAGATGTTTTCTGTTCCTCAATTGTAATTCTCATTGCCTCTTTTGCCATTTTGTCCAAAAAAGCGCTTCCTTTGGGGGAGAGTTTTCTTCCGCCGGTTTTCTGCTTCTGCAGATAGCCCTGCTTTTCAAGTTCCTGCAGGCAGCTCCGAATTATTTTCCCGCCTGCCTTGAAAAAAGCATGCGGCCTCACTCCCCTTGCCTTTCTTCCGCCGTAATAACTTCTCAATCTCTGGGTTCCTACAGCGCCTGTCTTTGAAACCCTGTACAAAATGCTTGCAAGCCTGAAATACCACCATTTCCGATTATGCGGGGCTCTTTCCTTGTGTGTTCCGGTTTTTACAAAAACAGCCCATTCCGGCATTTTTACGCCCTGCTTTTCAAATTCAATTGCAGCAGCCTCTACAAGCTTGTTTGGAGAAACATCAAATTCTTTCAAAAAATCACCTGCATCTCGCGATGCGAATTTTGCTTTACTCTTTTGCAGAGAAGCAAAATCAGTAATTCAGTAATTATCTTTCTAGAAAACAAGGTTTAAAAACCCGAGTCATGCCCTTGTTTTCCTTTCAAAACCGCATTCTTTGCAGCGGATGCACAGCAGTGTGCCGCGCTTTTCAGTTTCACAGTTTTTCCCGTTTTTCAAAAAGGCATTGCATTTTTTGCAGAAACTTGCTTTTAATTCCTCTGGAATCCGCGCCCTGTTTCTTGTGGAAACCTTTCTCGCCATTTCAATGTAATGCGCGCTTCTTGCAGGGTGTGTTTCAAATTCTTCCTCTGCAAGCTCGAAAAGCCTGTAAATCCTTTCCAAAGCGATTTTTTCAAAAAACTTTTTGTTCTGCGGCATTTACAATCATTGCCTTTTTTTCTTTTTATTACTGCGCCTTGCTTGGACTCGCCGGGAATTGGACCCGGGTCTCGGCCTTGCGAAGGCCGCGTCTTGCCACTGGACAACGAGCCCGGTTTTTTTGCTCTTTCCGATAAAAGTAAGGGAATGCGTCCGCCGGGATTCGAACCCGGGTCAAGACCTTGGAAGGGTCTGATCCTACCACTAGACTACAGACGCAGTGAAAATAATTTGGATTGCAATGCTTTTTAAAGCGCTTTGGCTTTTTTTTATTTCACATTATGCGCGGAAAAATAATTGTTTTTGAGGGCACTGATTCAAGCGGAAAGGCAACCCAGAGCAGGCTTCTGCTTGAGCATCTGCAGAAAAACGGGTTTTCCGCAGAGCCGCTTGATTTTCCAAGGTATGAAAGTTTCTTCGGCTCCCTTGTCGGAAAATACCTTGCAGGCGAGTTCGGCACAGTGGAAAGCCTTCCCCCTGAATTCTGCGCGCTTCTTTTTTCCATTGACAGGTATCAGCTGAAATATGAAATCGAATCAAAGCTTGAAAACGGGATTTTTCTTGTTGCAAACAGGTATGTCCAGTCAAACATTGCCCACCAGACAGCAAAATTTTCCTCTGCAGAACAGCAGAAGGAATTTTTGTCTTGGATTGAATCCCTTGAATCAAGAATGCCGAAAGCCGATACAGTTGTTTTTTTGAACATGCCCACTGAAGCCGCGCAGTCTTTGATGAACGGCAGTGACAGGAAAAAATCCTATCGCAAGGGAAAGGAAAAGGATCTGCACGAGGCAGATCCTGCTTATCTGGAAAGGACGCGAAAGGTTTATTCCCTGCTTGCAAAAAAGCACAACTGGATTGAAATCACATGCGCGGAAAAAAAGCAGGGCTCCTGGGCTGTGAAGCCGATAGGGGCGGTTAACAAAGAGGTTCTTGAAAAACTCAGGGCAAGGCAAATTATTAAATAGTTGTTTTCCGTTATTATTTCAGGTTTTTTTATATGGGCGCATACATTGACGGGGTAATCGAGTCATTCAAGCATTCGCTTAATGTCCCGCTCTGGCTCTATTTCATGCTTGTTACAATTATTTCCCTTATTGTTACGGGAATTGTCTGCATTGTTTTTCTGCTTCTGGGAATTTTCCTTGCTTCGGGAATTCTCGGCACTGACATTCTGAAAATGATTTTGGATTTGGTCGCAGGCAATGCGGCCGGCTATTCCGCTCTTTTAGGCCTTTCTGCCGCCCTTACAATTCCTGCAGTCATTGCAAACCTTGCAGTTGTATTCGTTGTTTTTTTCATTGCCTGGATTATTGTGGACCTTTTAATCGGCTCTTTTTTCGAGGCAGCGCTTTTTTTCCTTGCAAGGGATTCCCTGCAGGGAGCAAAGCTTGACCTTGGAAGCGCATTTTCAAGCGCAAAGGAAAAATTCCTTGTTTTGTTCAAAGTCAGGGTCCTTGTAGGAATTTTCGTCTCGATTTTGTCGCTCGTAATTTTTTCGCCACTGCTCGCTTCGATTCCCGCTTTAATGCAGCAAATGCCTTTGCTTTCAATGGCATCGGGCAATCCAGGAACTGCCAGCTCTGCAATGCTTGCATTCATTGGCTTTTTCCTGCTCGCTGCAGTGCTTTTCCTTGTACTGTTGCTGGTTCTTTTTTTCCTTTCCCCTTTCCTTACTTTAATGGTGCCCACTGCAATTTTCTCAAAACTCGGGGCAGTCGATTCGATAAGGCGCACAATTGAAATAACAAAGGCAAAATACTGGGAATCCCTGGGATTTTTGCTCCTGTTCGGAGTTCTTGCAGGCATTGCCCTGTCTGTTTTCATAGCAATAATAATAGTCATTGAATTCCTGTCTATTTTTGCAATATTCTTCATTGCACTTGCTGTTTTCCTTGCAATAGTGCGCGTTGCACTTCAATTCGCTTTCGGCACTTGGATGAATGCCTGGACAACTCTCTCGCAGGTAATCCTCTACGACCTGAACTCCGGCCATGCAAAAAAACCTGCAAGAAAATCCTTTGTCGGCGGAACACGCTGATTCTTCTTCTGCCTGTTAACCCGCTTTTTGAAAAGGCAATCTTTAATATTCCAAAGCGCCTTAATTTAACGGAGCATCAACAATGGCAGTGCCAAGAGACCTTAAAAAAATTCATGAAATCAAGCTTGTAAATGGAAAAATTGTCAGCATCACTAACTTTTCCCAGCTTGAGCGCCGCAGAATAAAACCCGATGTCAGCGAATTTCTTGAAACAGGAAGGCCGATAAGGGGCCATGCATCAAAACTTTTTGTCGACGAAGGCTACCAGAGCCGCGGCCTGGGAAAAAGAAGCCGCAGAAAAGTGCATTCGATCCAGCGCATAAATGGAAAAATTGTGAACCTCACCCATGATTCCCAGCTTGAGCGCCGCAGAATAAAACCGCATATCGGAAGGCTGCTTGGAAGCGGAAAATCAGTAACCGGGCATGCATCCACGCTTTTTGTAGATCTCGGAGTTGAAAGCCGCAGCCTCGGGACAAGGCAGGGCAGCCGCAGAAGGCGCGGGCACTGATAAAAAGCAGTTTTTAATAATCCCGAAGCATATTAATTTACTGATTACAAAATGCCCGTAACAAAAAACCGCAGAAGAACGCGTTCTGTTGTGCACATTAAGGGAAAAACCGCGGGCCTCGGGCGCCATGCAGTGCAGCCTTCTTCCGGCATGCATCCGCAAAAGCGCTTTCGCATGCTGCTTGGCGGTGCGCGCGGAATCACTGAAGAAAAGAGAAACCGCAACAGGCTTTTCAGGGCTGGAACTTCAATTGGACTGACGCGTGATTCTGCGAAAGCAATTGCCTTATTCAAGCCTTCACAGCGCGACATTGATGCGGGTGTTTTCGGCGTAAAGGTAAGGCCAAAGCTAAACGAGATTGCCGACGCGAGAACAAAGGAAGCTGAAAAAAAATCTGCGCGAAGAAGGCGTTCACAAATTTTTAAAAGATTCTTCCGCGGAAAAAAATAAAATTTTTTCTGATTCAAGCGTCCTGCGCTTATTCTTTTGCCCTGAACATTTTTCCGTGCCCGGGAATTATATAATCCGCTTTTTCCAGAATAAGTTTCCTGCTTTTCAGCAAATCCTTTTTGTTTTTTGCATAAGGATCTTTCAGGGACAATAATTCTTTCCTTCCTGTTTTCTGCTTCCCTGTTTCCCACCACCACAAATCAGCGGCAATTGCAACCACTCCCTTTTCTGTTTGCACAATCGGAGTTGCGTGCTCGTGCGCATGCCCCGGAGTTGGAACAACCTCTATTTCTGTTCCGGGAATTTTTCCCTTAAAAGAAATTTCCTTGTCCCCGCGGTAAATACTGTCCCCGTCCAAAATATCCTTTCCGGGAAAAAGCCTTATGTTCAGGATATGGTCAGGATGATAATGAGTCAAAAAAACAATGTCAATATTCTTTGGAGTTAAGCCTTCTTTTTTCAGGGCTTCCAGAAGCAGTTTTTCGTTGCAGCCCGGATCAACGATTATTTTTTTGCCGGAATCCTCAATCAGCACAGTGCTGCTTGTAGCTTCCAAAAAATCCTTTTGTTGGCGTGCATATCCCTCTACGAGAACTTTTACAACAGCCATAAAACAAACCCAAATTATTCAGTTTGCAGTTTTACAATGTGAGCGAAGCGAACCCAATTTGCGGAGCAAATTGTTTCTTTCACAAGGCTTTCTTTTCCAAAGAAAGGCTTTGCGGGTGCCGGGAATTGGACCCGGGCCTCGACCTTGGCAAGGTCGTGTCAAACCACTAGACCACACCCGCACCTGCCTTTTCTTTTCTTTGCGAAAGAAAAGAAAATGTAAGTTGCCAAAAGAAAAGAAACCTCCTCAAGCTGCCTAAAGAAAAGAAAAATTTCTTTGGCGCCTAGATACTTTTTTCCCAACAAGGATTTTAAAGCAATTGTGCATGGGCCCGGTGAGAATTGGACTCACGGTCTCCACCTTGTAAGGGTGGCGTCATAACCACTAGACCACGGGCCCTGCCCTTTCTTTTCTTTTTGCGAAAAAGAAAAGAAAGTGTAAGCTGCCCAAAGAAAAGAAAAAACCTGAATCTTTGGCAAACAAACTTTCCTTTTCCGAAAGAAAAGAACAATTTTGGCAATATGTGCTGTTGCTAAAGAAAAAGGCTGTGGGGAAATATTTAAATACAAATAATGCCTTATAGGTTTAGGTGATTTTTTGAAAGATGTTTTTTGCTGTGCTAACAATTTCTATTTGATGCGCCTGATAGGCGCTTTGGTCATAATTGTGGGATTTGCGTTATTGAGCGGTGCAGTCCTGAATTCTTCGGATTCATGGAGGGCGGTAAACGATTATTCTGGATGCGTTGCAAGCCTTTCTGCGGATGCCCCTGATTATTCGCAGCTGCGCCTGACTTACTGCCAGCAGTCAATCTATAATATTACAGGCGTACAGATGCTTGCACAGCCTTTGACAAAGAGCTTTCAGGCACAGGTTCTTCTTACTGCGGTAGTAAAGATATTTGCTTCAATTGCAATAATCTTCTTGGGAGTATGGCTTTACAGGCCTTTTTCAAGGATGAGGGCAATGCATGCGCAGGCGCATGCAGAGCAAAGGCACCACAGAAAATAAGAAGAAAGGCAATTGCTCTTTTTCCTTTTTCTTTATTTTTAATTCCTTCAGCGGAGCAATTGCTTTTTTTGCAGAACCTTTGCAGCAATTAAGCCATTGTAACTACTTTTACTTTTTCAGAGTTTTCAAGGCGGCCTTTTTTCACTCCAACCAAGCATTCAATGTTGTTTTCCTGTGCAGCATCGACAAGCCTTTTCGTTACTATGCCGTCGAAAACAACTGCTTTTGTTGCAGGATTTTTGTGCATTTCGTCAAGAAGGTCTCTTACGCTTACTTCCTTTATTGTGTTGTTTTTTTCATCGAGAAACCTTGCCTTCAGGGAATTTTTGAGTTCCTGCATTATTGGCCCGAATTTCTGGTTTTCTTCCTGCGAAGCCGCAGGGCGAAGCTCTTCAAAAGAAGGCATTGCCCGAGGAGCGCCGTCAAATTCAAAGGGCTTTTCAAAAGGCCTTTCAAAGCTCCTGTGTTCAAACCTTTCCCGCGGCCTTTCCGAAAAATTTCCGCGCATAGGCGGCCTTCTTCCACTGCGCTGCGGCATTCCCCTTCCTCTGGTGTTTGGCTTGAATTCCCTCTGCGGAAATCTCCTAGGCGGGGGCCTGCTTGAATATTCCCGGTTTTCCATTTCACCTGAAAATCTGTACATTGCAACGGGAATTTTTCTTGCCAAACTCAAAAGAATTTCTTTTCTTGCAAGTTCCTCAACTTCTTTTCCATCGGGTGCCTTTGCAATGAATTCAATTGTTGCAGTCTGAACAAGCTGCCTTGCAATCAAATCCCCGCCCCGATCTCCGTCAACAAAAACAGTGATGTGCTTTTTTTTGCTGAGCTCTATTATTGTGGGAGAGATTTTTGCGCCGTTCATTCCGATAACGTTTTTGATGTTGCTTTTCAAAAGGTTTACAACATCCGCCCTTCCTTCAACAACAATTACCTGTTCGTTTGTTTCAACTTCCGGCCCTGCAGGAAGCTTTTCCTCTCCGAATTCGACTATTTCCGCTGTTCTCTTGTCCTCCATTATGCCTGTTGCTATTTCCTGGCTTTGGGGCATTTCAGAGGTTAAGTTCTGGAGCAATTGCTTTGCCCTTTCCGCGAGTGCGCTTCTTTTCACTGCCCTTGTGTCTTCTATTTTTTCGATTTCGAATTTTGATTCATAAGGGCCTACCTTGTCAACGCTTTCAACGCACGCCGCAAGCATGCTTGTTTTTACCATGTCCATGCTGCTGGGGGCTGTCAAGGTACCGTTTGTTTTTCCCATCTGGATTTCGAATTCAACGTCAATCCTTCCTATTTTTCCGGATTGCTGAAGTTCTTTCAGATCCATGTCTTCGCCTAACAGCCCTTCTGACTGCCCGAAAACCGCGCCTATAATATCGTGTTTTTCTACTATTCCCTGTATTTCGAATTTTGCTTTTATCAGATACTTAAAAGTGTTCAAGTATGTCTTTGCCATTAAATACCACTTCCGTGAAAATTTTACTAGAATCAGAGCAATCAATGCAGGATTTTTTCAAGGGCTTCCTGTTCCGGGAGATTTATCAAAATTTTTTTCCGCGGACTTTTAAAGCCCTGAATAATTCTTGCATTTGTTTTAAGTTTTTTTTCGAGTTCTTTTATAACTTCAAGATTCGCCCTGTTTTTTTCCGCAGGGCTTTTAACCTTGATTTTGAGTTCTTTGCTTGAATCAAACCCCGCGATTTCAAACCTGCGCGAGTTTGGGATTATTTTTGCCTTCAAAACAAAATTTTCCATAAAACCATTCAAAAAAAAATTTAACAAATTTTTTTTGCAGCACTGCTTTTTTTGTGCAATGCCTGCCAATTGCTCTAATCCTGAAAAAATTTGTTGAAAGCAAAGAATATTAATATATGCCTTTTCATGCTCCAATTCCCAGAATGACAAGATACGCAAAAGGAGCCAATGCAGAGAGAGAACTCGTGCATCTTTTATTCGACAAGGGATTCAGCGTTATCCGCACTGCAGGAAGCGGAAAAACCTCTCTTCCCGCCCCTGACATAATCGCAATGAAACCCAGCAAGCACCTTGCCTTTGAATGCAAGGCATGGGCATCCAACAACCTTTCAATTCCAGTTGCTTCCATGGAAGAATTCCTTTCCTGGTGCACGCGCGCAGGAGTAGAGGCAATTATTGCATGGAAATATCCCAGAAAAGGATGGTTTTTCCTAAAGCCCGAAATGCTGCACAACACAGGCAAGTATTATGCTATTTCAAAAAAAGACGCAGAGCGCCATAACCAGTACCTTGAGGTTGTAACAGGAATACAGGCGCAGCTGAAATGAAGCGCAAAAACAGGCTGCCTCCTTGTCGAAAGAATTATAAACAACCTGTAACTTTATACTAAAATGCAGGGCAAAGAAAAGATTTTGGCTTTGGGCATTGCGTTAATATTGTTCTTTTTAGCATCAAACATTGTTAGCCAAATTTTTAAAACAACAGATTATAGTTCAATGCAGGCAAATGCCTTGTATACTGCAGTAACTCTTGTGGCAATAGGCTTGGTTGCAATGCTTCTTGGGGCGTTCCTCATAAAAGTAGAATCCATTAGTACGGGCTTGATGGGAGGAAGTGTCCTGATTCTGATTTACGGAGGTGGCTGGTATTATGTACTGTCCCAAAACCAGCTTGAAAAAACTGTTTTGCTTGCAATAGTTTTTATAGTTCTGGTTGCGGTGGGGTATTTGAAATTCTCCAAAAAAGGCAAATCGGATTCCAAATAACCGCGCATAGTTTCTTTTTTAATCCTTTTTTTGCACAATTTATTTCATTGGTTAAAAACGGTTTTTTTATGCGTGTTCCCCTCGATGATGTGATTAACGAAGTAAAGTTCCGCCTTGAGAACAACAAGGACGGCCTGCGCACAAAGATTCTCCTGCAGGAAGCCTTGCAGGCGCTTGAGGGCTACAAAAGCCTGCTTGAACAGAAAAAACTTTGACAACAAGTACTAATTTTAACTAAATTAGTAGCTATTAGTATTTGGTTTTCAAGTAGTCTTGATTTTCTCTTCGAATTGGGCTGATTTGTAGAAAAGGAACTGTTTTTGTTTTTTTTGATAAGCAAGGTATCCCTTTTTTGCAAGGTCCAGCAAATCTGTTCTTGCTGTTTGATAAGTGACATTGTATTTTGTTTGTGTTTCTTGGATGGTAATTATTTTTTCCGGTTCTTCGATAAAGTCTTTTAGTATAAGTGATTGTCTGAGGCTTAGGTGTTTTGCTACTTTGGTCATGAGCTGGAGCGCTTCGGTGCGCTCTTTTTGTTTTTGTTTAAGATAGTCATCCAATTCGTTAATTGCCTTTGCGATTGCTTCCAGATTGTAATGAATAAAGTAATTAAGGTCTAATTCGTCATTTTCAGTATAGAGATAAGCTTTGGCATATTGTGTGTACGCCCTTTTGATTATTCTTGATATGGGCATATATTCGAAAGTCCAGTATCCTGCCTTTAAACACGACCAATAAAAAATTGCTCTTGCAGTTCTTCCATTTCCATCTTCGAACGGGTGGATGTATCCGATTAGAAAATGCAGGGCAATTGCTTTTATTATCGGGTGAATGAAGGGGCTTTGCGAATTTGCAAGATCGCAAAAGTCTTGCATTAATTGGGGTATTTTGTTTGCATTTGGCGGCACGTGCATTATTTCTCCTGTAAGGGAGTCTTCGACAGTTATATCGTTGCTTTGCCGGAATTTTCCTTCGGCACTTTGGTTTGATAGAGTTCCATTTGTCATTTTTTTGTGAATGGATAAAACTGCATTTTGAGTGAGTTGTTTATTTTTTTGGTCGTTTGATTCGAATAGTTCTTTTATGAAAGTGATTGTTTGATAATTGTTGTAAATCATTTGTTCTGAATTGCTTTTGGGTTTTCTCCTTGTACGGAGCATTTCTTTGGCAACTTTTCGAGTGGTCATGGCTCCTTCCATCTGGCTCGAGGCAATGGCTTCTTCCATCAAGGAATTGATTAAATATTTTTTCCGTTCGCCTGCCTGAAATCTTCCCAAGGACGATTCTGACCCGATTATTAGCCCTGCGTGCGAGTCGATGAAGTGGAGTTTTTCCTGTGCTATTTCAGTTAGAAAGTAGTTAAATGTTATTTCCCCTATTTTTATGTGCTTGTATTGCTGGGTTCTAAAAAGTTTTATAATGGCCCAAAGTTTTTTGTAATCTATCGGCAGGCCAGAAAAATGATACTTAAGCTCTTCCCAGTACAGATATTTGGATAAGGCATTTTTTACTGCATTGGCTATTTGAACATTGTCAAGTAATCCTGGAAATTCAGGGCTGAGGGGTTCGCTTTTCCAATTAGGCGGATTTTCAGGTTTTTTCATAATAATCGCAGCAACTACTAATTTTAAATAAATTAGTAGATATTAGTATTAAAAAGCCGTATGCCAACTACTAATTAGCTAGAAATTAGTAATTATTAGTATTTGCTGATGGCTGGTCCTGGCAAACAATTCAGATTTTTATTTTCGCTTTCTGCCATTCCTGAATTAAGAGCTTTGAGGCTGTTTTTGTGTCGGGCAAACCCTGCTTCAAAAGCTTGTTTTTTTTCAATGCAAATTTTTCAAGTATTTCTTCAGATTCTGTTTCTTCAATGCCGAAATTTTCTTTTATTGCTTCGGGGTTTTTCAATAGAATCCAGTCAATCAGCTCGAGTGCAACCTCTTCTGGCTGTTTCAGCTGCTCTGCATTTTTCGAGCTTACAAGCATTAGTTCAAACTCGTTTTTCTGCTCAAAGGGAATTATTCCCGGAGAATCCACAAGCAGGATTTTCTGGCTTATTCTTACAAACTGTTCTCCGCGCGTAAACCCCGCCTTTGGGGAAACCCTTGCAACCGCCCTTCCGCGCAGGGAATTTATTATGCTGCTTTTTCCCGTGTTGGGATAGCCAAGCACTCCTATTACAATCTGCCTGTTCGTGCTTGCTGTTTTCCCTATTGTTTCGCGCAGCCTTCTAATCCCGCTTCTTTCCTTTGTGCTCAGAAAAACGCAGGGAGCGAATTTTTCCAGTGACTTTTTTTCCTTCAAAAGAGTTTCTTTGCTCGCAAGGTCGCTCTTGTTCAGCACAAGAATGAGTTTTTTTCCGCTGCGCAGAATCTTTGTTTCCGTAACAGAATTTCTTGTAAGCTCGGGAAACCGCGCGTCTAACACTTCAAGCAGCAAATCGCTTTTTTCGATTATTCGTGAAACCCTTCCCATAAATCCCTTCTGCATAGATTCCTTTTAATTCAAAAAACCTTAAATATTCGTTTCATTCATTATACTACTGGCTTTTTTATGCAGGCAAAAAAAATACTCGCGATTCTCGCAGTGGCAGTTGTTGTGCTGATAATTTTTGTTTTTCTCCAGCCTGTTCTTTTTCCTTCTCCTAAAGAAAGCATTGAAAATCCGGATTACGTTGACCCCGGAGTTCTTGCAGGAACAGAGCTTCCGGAAGACATTCCCGCGGGAATTCCAGTAACGGGAGTAGACTGCGAGCTCCAGCCCCGGCAGTCCTCAAAGGATTACTGCTATTCGATTCAGGCACAGGATACTAACAGCGTGCAGCCCTGCCTGCAGATTTCAACTCTCGCGGAAAAAAACAGCTGCATCAAGGTTCTTGCAATGGACACTGCAGACATTTCTTTCTGCAATTACACTGAAAGCGCCTATTATCCCAATGACAATTCCAATGTGAAATATTCCTGCATTTCAGCAGTTGCGGAAGATTTTGGAGACGAAACAATCTGCAATGCGATTCCAAGCGCCGAATGGAAAACCCTCTGCATCCAGAGAGTGCAGGAATACGTTCCGCTGAGCTGAAAAACTTTTTTTTCAATTTAAGGAATCAGAGCAGTTTCAAATGCCTTACAAATTCGTCTATTGAATTTTCTTCAACAGGGCCTATGCCTATGCATGTCGCCTCTCCGCTTTCAATCTGCGTCAATCCAGCATCCTTTATGAGTGCAACGGGAAATTTTTTCCTAAGCCTTTCAAATAGTTCAAGAAGCTCTTTTTTTGTCTCAACCTTCAAAACAACTTTTTTCATTCCTGTTTCGCGCCAAGCCTCGACATCGCCATTGTGGGATTTGAGCATTGCCTCAATGCTTGCATGCGCACATTGAGCCGCGATTTTACCTTTCCCCATTTTTAAATCAGTTCTTACCACAAGAACCTGTTTTAGCGCCATAAAAAATCGTTTCCAATATTATCCTTGCTTTCCAAAATGTTTTTGCCTGTAATGCTTTATAAGCCTTTTTGCTTCGGGAATGCAGTTCCTGTCCTGAACCCCTATCTTTGTCCTTTTCTGAACCTCTTCGAATGTTTTTGCTCCGTCAAGGACAGCCTCTTCAATATCCCTGTTTGTAATTTTCAGCGCCTTGTCAATTATTTTTGTGCCTTCTTCCTTTATTCTTTCGGACTGCTTTGTTTTCCTGAAATAATCATTAATGGCTTCCCTCAAAGCCTTGTCTCCGAGCACTGAACAATGGATCTTTCTTTCCGGCAGTCCCCCCAATCTTTTCATTATGTCCTGGGGAGAAAGTTTCATTGCCTTTTCAAGCTTCATTCCGCCTTTTTCAGTTACCATTACAGTCAGGATTGAAGTGGATGCAATCGCGCTTGCGCACCCGAAAGTCTGGAACTTGCATTCCCTTATCCTGTCTTTTTTTGCGTCAACCTTTATCCATAATTTCATTACGTCGCCGCAAACCGGGCTCCCTATTGTCCCTACTCCGTCAGCCTTGTATTTTTTCGCCTCTTCCTTTGTCTTGAAAATATTCCTCGGGTTGAAAAAATGGTCCTTTACTTTTTCCGAATAAAACCATCCCTCTTTTCCCACTACATCGGGCTTGAATCCTTTCATCTTCCCACATCCTTTTTGCTTAATTCAACAGGGCTTAAAGCCCTGAGCTTCTCAATTATCGGCGGCAGTTTTTTTATTACAAAATCAATTTCCTTTTTTGTAGTCCTTTTGCCGAGAGAAAACCTTATGCTCCCGTGCGCAATTTCATAGGGGATGCCTGTTGCAACAAGCACATGGCTCGGTTCAAGGGAATGGGAAGTGCAGGCAGAACCAGAGCTTACGCAAACCCCGAACTTGTCAAGGTAAAGAATAATTGCCTCTCCTTCAACATCCAGAAAAGAAATATTTGCATTGTTCGGCAGCCTTTTTGAAGGATGCCCCTGCAGAATGCTTTTCGGGATTTTTGCCAAAAGGCTTTTTGTTAGATAATCCCTCAAAGCGATTAATCTTTTTGCTTCCTTTTTCCTTTCTCCCTGTGCCAATTCCAATGCCTTTGCAAGCGCAACAATTCCAAGAACATTTTCCGTCCCTGCTCTCAAAGAAAATTCCTGCGCTCCCCCGTGAATCAATGGCTCTATCTTAGTGCCTTTTTTAACAAACAATAATCCTGTTCCCTTCAAAGCATAAATCTTGCTTCCATTGATAGTCATTAAGTCAACGCCGAGTTTTTCCACATTGATTTCCTCAAAGCCTGCGGCCTGGCAGGCATCAGTATGGAACAAAACATTGTGCTTTTTTGCAATGCGCGCAATTTCCTTTACAGGCTGAATTGTTCCGATTTCATTATTCGCATACATTATTGAAATCAAGATTGTATCCTTCCTGATTGCATTTTCAAGCTGCTTAAGGTTAATCATTCCAAACTTATCTACATCGAGATAAGTTATTTCAAATCCCATTTCCTTTTCCAGCCATTCGCATGCATTCAGCACTGCGTGATGCTCTGTTTTCTGAGTAATAATATGCTTTCCCTTTTTGCGCAACGCAAAAGCAACTCCCTTGATTGCAAGATTGCATGACTCTGTTCCCGAGCCAGTGAAAATTATTTCTTCCGGAGAACAGCCCAAGATTTTTGCAATTTTTTCCCTTGCAGAATTCACTGCCTTTTTTGCTTCAAGCCCTATTGAATGGAAGCTTCCGGGATTCCCGAATTTTTTTTCAAGGAAAGGCGCAATTTCCCCTGCAACCTCATGCCTTGTGTAAGTAGTGGCTGCATGGTCCAGATAAATTCTCTGCATTTGCACACCGTTTTTCAAAAAAGGCTTAATTTATTTTCCTGCATTTTCCCATGCAGTTTTTCTGGAAATGATTTTCCATTATGCTCAAAAAAGCCGGAGTTCCCGGCCGTATATTTCCCGCGGCTTTGCCGAGCGACTTGTCAAGGTTGTAAATCCTTTCCTTTCCGTTTGAAAGGCAGGAAACAAAATTGCAATCCCTGAGTTCCGCAAGCGCATGGCTCACAGTGCTCTGCTTTGCGCCTGTTTTTCCGACAAGGGATTGCACGCTTTTCGGGCTTTCCGCAAGCGCCGCAAGAATCTTTATGCGCAGGTCGTTGCCCAGAGTTTCAAAGCACAGGTGATACGGAGTGTTTCTCATATTAATCCCGACTCATATGAATAATAATTCATATAAACCCTTTTAAACCTGTGCGGATGCAATGCAAAAGATTATTAAAACAAAAAACACAAATTATCTGGCGTTTTTTTTGGATTCACTGCACAAGATGTTTGACCCGAAAACAATCTGCGTGATAGGCGCAAGCAGCAGGCAGAACAGCGTCGGTTTTTCCCTGATGAAAAACCTTGCGGGGACTGATTACAGGGGGACTGTTTATCCAGTAAATCCAAAAAGGCGCAGTGTTCTGGGAATACGCTGCTATAAGGGCATTCTCGATTTGCCTGAAAAAATCGATTTGGCAATAATCGCGACTCCCTCCTTTACTGTGCCTGATATTGTAAGGGAGTGCGTCAAGGCAGATGCAAAATCAATTATTGTCCTGAGTTCCGGTTTCGGAGAAACAGGAAAAAAAGGAATGCTGCTCGAACAGGAACTAAAAAAAATAATTTCGGGAACAGGAATAAGAATGCTCGGGCCAAACTGCCTGGGTTATATACGCACTGACAAAAAAGTAAATGCAAGCTTTGCAATTCGGAATGCGCTTCCCGGAAGAATGGCTTTAATCAGCCAGTCAGGCGCGCTCTGCTCGAGCATTCTTGACTGGGCTTTGAAGCAGCACGTGGGTTTCAAGTATTTCATTTCAATAGGCTCGATGGCAGACATTGATTTTTCGGATTTGATTGATTTTATAGGAAAGGATCCTGAGGTTGAAAGCATTGCGATTTACATGGAAACAATAAAGGATGCGCGCAGGTTCATGAAAGCCGCAAGCAATTTTGCAAAAACAAAGCCGATTATTGTTGCAAAATCCGGAAAATTCGAGGAAAGCGCAAAGGCGGCTGTTTCCCACACAGGCTCAATGGCGGGAAACGATGCTGTTTTCGATGCCGCGTTCCAGAGGGCGGGAATTGTGCGCGTTGAAAACATTCTGGATTTGCTTGGCTGTTCAGAAGCACTGGCAAAACAGCCCCTGCCTAGAGGAAACAGGCTTGCAATAATAACAAATGCCGGAGGTCCCGGAGTAATGGCAGTCGATGCTGCAATAATGCAGGGCTCGAAAATTTCCGTTCTTTCAAAAAAAGCCTTTTCTTCGCTTGAAAAAACAATGCCTGCCAACTGGAGCCACAGCAATCCGATTGATTTGCTCGGCGATGCGGATGCGGAAAGATACGCCAATGCGCTTGATGCAGTCCTCAAAGAAAATTCAGTTGACGGAGCAGTGATTATTTTCAGCCCGCAGGCTGTTTCAAATCCCGAGGCAGTTGCTGAAATTGTTTCCGCAAAAGCGCGGCATTCCAAAAAAACAATCCTTGCCTGCTGGATGGGAGAATCTTTTGTCGAGCCAGCGCGTGAAATTCTGCGCAGGCATTCTATTCCCTGCTACAAGACTCCCGAAGAGGCAGTTCGTGTTTTCGGATACATGGATTCCTACAGGGAAAACAAAAAATGGCTTTTTGAAACTCCTTCCGCAAAGGAATTCCTGCCCAATCCTTCAAGAAAAAAAATACGCGAAAAAATTTCCGAGTACATTGCAAAGAAAACCCTTGTTTTGAACGAGCTTGACTCAAAGCAGATTCTTTCAGAATACGGGATTCCCGTGAACAAAACTCTTTTTGCAAAGAATGCAAAACAGGCTGTTTCAAAATCACTGCAGATAGGCTTTCCAGTTGCATTGAAAGTTGTTTCGAGTTCAATAACGCACAAAACAGATGCAAATGCAGTGGCTTTGAACCTTGCATCCAAAAAAGAAGTTGCAAAGGCTTTTTCCGAAATAATCAGGAATGCAAAAAAATCAGCTCCCAATGCAAAGATTTTAGGAGTTACTGTGCAGGAAATGATTCCGCCCGGAAACCTTGAACTGATAATTGGTTCCAAAACAGACAATATTTTCGGGCCAGTAATCCTGTTCGGCTTCGGGGGAATTTCAACGGAAATTTTTCGCGACACAAGCATCGGGCTTCCTCCCTTGACGCAAAACCTTGCAAAAAGAATGATTGCAGGAACAAGAGTTTCAAGGCTGCTCTACGGGGAAAGAAAAAAATTCAAGATAAATGTTTCCGAGCTTGAAAAAATTCTTATTGGTTTTTCGCATTTTGCAGTCGACTTTCCTGAGGTTGAGGAAATAGACATTAACCCGATAATGGTTTCAAACAACAGGCTTTTTGCTGTTGATGCAAGAATAGTGCTTTCCGAAAAGGTTCTGCGCAAGGAAAAAAACTTTGTCGGGCTTGCAATTTCCCCCAAGGCAGAATAGCGGAAACCCGCAGCCAGTTAGATTTTAAACAACCTTTTATTCTTTTTATTAATTGTTTCGCATGCAGAACATAAACACTGTTATTCAGGAGGCTGTTTCAAGCATTCAGGGCTTGGAGCAGAAAAGAAGCGTTTTTGCAAAAAAAATCCTTCCCTTTTTGAAAACAGACTTATCTTCTCTTTCTTCTCCCGAATTGCTTGAATCAAGGCTTGTTTTTCCCGTTGAAAAAATCCCCCTCGATTTCAGCATCGGCGGAGTAGATTCAGGCTTTGTGAGCAAGGAGCTTTTATCGCTTGATTTGGTTTTAGTTCGGACAGTTGGAGTGGTAATGAAATTCAAAAACAACTGCCTTGAAAAAGCGGATTATTACCCCAATTTTTTTTCCTTTCCCCTTCCCTTCCTGAGCAACCATGCGCTTGAACAGGACGAATTCGCCTGTTCCAAAAGCATCCGCAGGCTGCTCTCTGAAAACAACGCGGCAAAAAAAATAATTGAGCAGTTCAAGCCCAAATACTGTTTCCTCGACGGCAGCATTGTTCCGCAGTACCCCGACAAGCCGCGCAATGATTCTAAAATAAAGGATTTTTACCACGAGCTGATTCAGAGCTTTCAGGATTTGTACAAAACAGCGGAAAAAAACAGCTGCACTTTAATTGCCTGCGTTGAAGATTCGCGTGGAAGCAGATTCAGAAGCATTCTGCAGGAACAGGTTTTGGAAAAAGCAAATGTTTCAAGCACTGCCCTGAACGACTGCTATGACGCAATCCTGCTTGATTATCTTCTTGAAACAGGGCAGAGAAGCATGGCTTTCAGGTATTCTCCTGAAATAGAAAAGCACCCTGTCCTTATGGATTTTGAAAAGGGATTTGCGGAGCGCGTGCATGCTTTTTACATCAAGCCTGTTGCGCTTGACAGGCCTGTTCGGGTCGAATTTCTGCATTCCTCGCAGGACAATTTTTCGGATTTTGTGAATGAAATAGCGGGAATTGTTTTTTCTTTATCCTCCTTGCACAGGGAATATGCTTTTCCGAGCGTTTTGATTGAAGCAGACCTTCATGCGCGCCTGAAACCCGAAGAGATTGAAATCGTTTACCAGAAAATTCTTGACAAATTGAGCAAGAGCGTCAACCTGCGCATGCGCAGGAACAACAGGCCTTTCTAAAATGTGAGAAAAATGCAGAAAAAAATTGTAAAGCTTTGTTCGCAGTGCGGTTCGCAGAGCTTAAAGCCTGCAGTTACACCCTGGAAGGCGCAGGCAGCGGCCTTCGGGCAGTACAAGTGCCTTGACTGCGGCTTTGAAGGATTTATCATAGAGGCGGATGAAAAATCCGCGGAAAAAATAAGGAAAAAACTGCGAACAAATAAAAAATGATTCCCGCCAAAAATAAAAGCACAAAACAAAAAAAAGGTTTTTTTATGGAAAAGGAAATCGGAACAGTTATTTCGGGAATGGATTCCCCGTCTCCCTCTGCGCTTGATTTTGTTGTAAACCAGGGAGTTGTGCATAGGGGGCAGTTTGTGGAGCTTGATTATTCCGAAGGCACAATGATCTGCCTTGTAACAGATGTTTACAAAACAAACAGGTATTTTGAAAGAGCCGAAAGCGTAAAGGAATTCGAAAGCTCGGGCACAAAGCTGTTTGAACAGTTTCCAACCGCAGAATGGGAATACTTGGTTGCAAAAACAAAACCCCTCGGAGTTTTCAGGGGCGGGCTTACAAAAAGAGCGACTCTTCCTCCTGGCCCAGGAACAAGGGTCAGGATTGCATCAGCGGAAAACCTGAAAACATTTTTTCATTTTTCAGACGACGGTGTTCTGCTTGGAACAGTTGAAAACCATAATCTGGAAGTAAAAATCTCAATGAACAATCTGCTGAAAAAACATCTTGCAATTCTGGCTTTGAGCGGAGCGGGAAAATCTTATTTGGTTTCTGTTCTGTTTGAAGAGCTTTTGGAAAGGAAAAAAGAATCGGGAAGAATTGCAACAATTGTTTTCGACCCTCATGGAGAATATTCAAGCTTTGCCGAGAGAATTCCTGAAAAGGGAAAAACAGATTACAGCAGCAGGACAATTCTGGTAAAGGCAGGGGACATAAAAATAGGAGTTTCAAAAATAAGCATTAATTTTTTGGATTCATTGATTCCCGGCTTGAGCAGCATAATGAAAAGAGACCTTGCAAAAATACTCGATTCTCTGCAGAAAAAAATGCGCTCGGGAAAAGGCCCGTTTGATTTTCTGGATGTTGTGGAGGAAATAGAAAAAAGCAGCATTCACGAAAACACGCGCAATGCGCTTCTCTCCTGGATTCACGGCCTCAATGAGTTGAATCTTTTCGGAAAAACAGACAATCCCGGAATTTTTGACCTTGCACAGCCGGGAAAGCTCACAGTGGTTGATTTGTCAGAATTAATCGACCTGAGAAAAAAGCAGATAATTGTTTCTTACATTTCAAGAAGATTGTTTTATGCACGGCGCGATAAAAGCGTTCCGCCTTTCCTCCTTGTTTTCGAGGAGGCCCACCAGTTCGCGCCCCAGCAAACATCCAAAGAGAGCGCAATCAGCAGGGGAATTATCCAGACAATTGCAAGGGAAGGCAGAAAATTCGGGGCTTCGCTCTGTGTTATTTCCCAGAGGCCGATTCAATTGAGCACAACAGTCCTTGCGCAGTGCAACACGCATATCATCCTCAGAATTACGAATCCCTATGATTTGAAACACATCGGCGAGAGTTCCGAAGGCCTTGATAACAGGGCTTTGGACATGATTAATTCTTTGCGCGTGGGAGAGGCGCTAATTGTCGGAGAAGCAACTCATTATCCGCTTTTTTTCAAGGTGCGCGAAAGAAAAAGCGCTGAAAGCCGGCACGAAATTTCCTTGGAAAAGGCGGGAATTGAATTTGAATCCGCAAAAGAGCAGAAAAATTCTGAAATGGAAGAATTTCTTTGAAAAAATTAATTTTTTTTCCAAATAGCACTTTTTAAATATTTTTTGCTTCTCCATAATAGTGCCTTTTTTGGGGTGAAAAACTTTGGGGCTCAACAGTTTTATTTATTCTGCAAAGAAAAATACTCCAAAGGCAATTCCGTTCGACCCGAACAAAAAAATCGCTAATTTTATCGATGCAACCGGGGCTTCTGTTGTAAAATCAGATTCAGGAAACGGAAACGGCAATGGAAATGGCAATGGGAACGGAAACTGCGGCTTCTCAAACGCAGCCGCGGAAAAATTCAACTGGGAATCCTGCCCGCACCTGAAAAAAACTTCTCCCCATACTCTCTGCAGGCGCTTCTTCAGCATTTGCGCAAAGGAAAAATGCAAGGGAAAGTTTTTGGAACTCGGCGACCAATAAAGCCTTTCGAAGCGCTCATTTCATTCGCTTTCGAAAGCCTTGGGAAAATGCTTCACAAATTGAAGCGAAAAGCGGAATAGCGGAAACCCGCTGTCTAAAAGCCTTTTTAAGCGCCAAAACCCACTTCTTCTCTGTATGACCTCGAGCACTTCTTTTCAAAATTATTTTGCCGCTTCTGAAAAGACTGAGAATACTATTTTTTGGCTCTCCAGCGCAAAATACTTGGAAGAAAAAAAGGCAATCCTTGTTGAATTCTCTTCAGGAAACCAGAAGAGGACTGCAAGCATTGCCTTCTTTCCAAGCTTTCTTGTTTCAAAAAAAGCAATTTCAAAGGAAGACCTGAAAAATGAAATTTCCCTGCTCGGAAACCAGAAATTCACTCTTGCAGAAACAGAAACCTGCTTCAGGGTTGTTTCTACAAATTTTTCCTTTCTTGAAAAGCTTGCAAACAATATTTTTGCCTCGAACAATGCAATTCCTGTAATGCCCTCCCCCGAAAGGCAGTTCCTCATGGAAAAAAACTGGGGTTTTTTCTCTGCATTCAATTTTTCAGAATCAGAGGAAATTCCCGAAAAAAACTTTTCCCTGCCCAATATCAAAACAGATTTTTTTTCAGAGCCGCTTCCAAAAACAATTTCAGAGCTTGCAAAAATAGATTCTGAAGAGGCAAACTCTATTCTCGCGCTTGTAGCGCTTTCAAAGATTCTCTGCCTGCCGCTTGAAAAAATCCCGAGCGCTGGCTTTTTGCAGCAGGAAATTTTCCTTGAAAACATTTTTTTCAAAAACAATTTTGCTCCGGAACAATTGTCAAAGCACGACATGCACGAAATCCATCTTTCCCAGGCAGCGAGCTTTTTCAGGGGCACTCCCGAATTCGACCTTGCTCCTTTGATTCCCTCGCTTCTTACAGATGCTGTTTACAATCTCGGCCCTGATTCCATAAATTGTTCCTGCTGTGAGCCAAAAACCCTTGATGCAAAAAACCTTTTGCCAAGCACTCTTGTTGAGGTAGAGTTCCTGAAGGACGCTTTTTACTTTGAATCCGGCAATTCCTGCTTTTCAAATGCTTTCCATGAAAGCAATTCCCTGAAAGAAAACAGGCTGCAGAGAAAAAAGGAATTTTTCCTCAAACAGTTTCCAATTGGGCCTTTCAGCAGAAACCAGGCAAGCCAAATTCCCCTGCCTGATGCAGCCGTGCTTGAGCAGGATTCCTCGGCAAAAATTCTTGGCTTTAAGGAAAGGCACTGGCACTGCATGAAGCAGGAATCCCTTGTTTCAAAAACAATAAAAGCAATCATGGAGGAAACTGCGGAAGCAAATTCCTTCATTGAAAAAACCCAAAGGGAGTGCTTTGCAGGCAATGGAATAATGGGTTTTTCGGAAATGGAAAAAAACTTTTCACTGCGCTTTGCTCTTGAATACAAGAAATCTTTGGAATTTTTCCTTCTCAATCTTCCCGCGCATTTCTGCAACAGGGAAAGCAGGTTTTACAATCCTGTTTTTTCAAGTGCAGTAGAGGCTGTTTACAGCAATGCAATCATTGCATTCAATTCCATAAAGCAAAACCCTTCCACAGCCGGCATTCCCAACGAGCGCCTGAACACCTATCTGCTTGCAACAGCAAAAAGGGAAGAATAACCCCCATTTGCCTGCCTGTTTGCAAGCCTGCTTTTTCACGCTTTCCGAATGGCTTTTTTAACCTTTGCGTTTACTAGTTTTTTTGAATACATAGCTGTTTTTTTCCTGAGTGTGTTTTTTTTGGAAAAGATTTCAAGGTTTGAAAAAGCAAGGTTATTGTCGGCAAGGGCGCTGCAGTTAGCATTGGGCGCGCCTCCCTTGATAAAAATAGAGTCGGAAAGGACAATGTTCGAGGTTGCAACCAAGGAATTCGAGCAGAAAATCCTGCCATTGACTATTTTGAGGACTTTTCCAAACGGCGAAAAAAAGGAAATTTCCTGGAATTAAAAATTTCAAATTGGTGTTTTTATGGGAAAAGCTGTTCCAAAAGCAATCAAAATGCGCGTAATAGAGCTCCTTGAGGAAATTCCCGAAAAGTTTTCCATTGATTTTGAGGCAAACAAAAAAGTCCTTGACGCCTTAAAAATGCCTTTTTCAAAAGTAGACAGGAACATGATGGCTGCCTTTGTCGCAAGAAAAATCAAGGCACAGAAAAAAGCCTAATTTTTGTCTTTTGAATGAACATGAATAATCTGATTTCCTTCGGCTATTTTTTCCAAATACCCAAGCAATTCTGCCGCCTGTTTCTTTTTGTGTCCGTTAGGCAGGGCTTCAACATATTTTTTTAGTTCACGCACGTTGATTGCCCCTACTTCAAAAAAAACAAGGTTTCCTTTCGGAGTCCTGCCTACATTGGTTTCAAAGCGGTTAATGAGAATTCCCGCCTTTGAAAATTCTCTTGCAAGAACATTTATTTCTTCCTTGACTTTGCTTCTGTGCTTCAAAAAATTTTTATCAGCGGCCATGTCCTCGTAAAAGCCGTTTATCCCCTTCCTGCTTGTTCTGTTTAATGGAACTGCTTCCAAAAAAACACTTCTTTTGTCAGTGCCTGAAGCAACAAGCCTTGGAAAATGGCTTGGAAACAAAAGATGCGCCATGCTCATTGCAGTGCTGTATGCCGGATTGGGATTCCATTTTTCCCTGACTGTCCTTTTCACCAAATGAGGAAATCCTTTGAAACCGAGTTTATGCTTTTCTTTTTGTGAAAGAGAGCGCACAGCTGCATGCTCCCCAGTTATATTGACACGGCGCGGCTTTGTCATATATGCAAAAAAGAATGAAAAACAATTTTTTAATGCTTGCTGAAAAAAGCATGAACATTACTTTTACATTATTTCAAGTTTTTCGGGCATTGTTGCCCCGTCGTTTCCCTTGTCTCTCTGCAGGGCGTAAATGCTTGCGCTTGCTGCTTTTTCCATTTCCCTGTCATGCGTAATAATGAAAATCTGCTCCACAAGTTCGGGCAATTGTTCCCTCATTGTTTTGCTTAAAACGCTAACTGAATGTGCATCAAGATTGTGAGTCGGCTCATCCAGAATCAATAGTGAAAGATTCTGTGTTAAAACAAGCGAAAAGGCAATCCTGATGCAGAGAGCGGCAGCGCTTCTTTCTCCGCCGCTCAAAATTCCTTCAACCCTTGTCCAGTTTCCGTTCCTGTCCTTTACCTTCAGTTCATAGCTTCCCTGTTCTATTTCAAGCCTTGCGCTTGAAAAATCGCCGTAAGGATAAATTTTCTGCCAGATATCGTTCATTGCAAGATTAATGTTTTCCACAAGCATTTCCCGCAGTTCTGCCTGCGTTGCCTTCAAGGAGTTTGTAAAAAGAATTATTTTTTCCCGCGCTTTTTCGCTTTTTTTGATTTTTTCCTCAAGCTCAAGCAGCTGTTTTTTTACATCTTCGGCTTTTTTGAGGTCCTGGCTGAGCTCTCCGATTCTTTCATTGTCGTTTCTTTTTTCACGCTCAAGGCTTTCAAGCAGGGATTTTTCCTCAATCAGCTGCTTCTGGTTTTTTTTAAGTTCTGATTCTTCAAAGCCTGTTTTTTCAAGTTCTTTTTCAGCTTTCTCAGCATTCTTTTCAGTCTCTGAAAGGCTTTTTTCCTTTTTTTCAATTGCCTCGAATTCTTTCAAAAGTCCTTTCATTTCAAGGAGGGCTTCTTTTTCCTTTTCCCTTTTCTCTTCAAGCTTTTCCTTCAAAGAGTTTTTTTTGTCAATCTCTTCCTTTGCCTTTTTCATTTTTCCAAGCAGTTCTTTTTCCTTCAGCGCAATTTCCTCTTTTTCGGCAGTGTTTTCCCCGAGAAGGGATTTTTTCGCATTTTCATCAAGCGGCTTTTTGCACACAGGGCAGTCTGCCTTTGCATGCTTGAGCTCGTGGATTGATTTTTCAATGCGCGAAATTTTTTCCTCGTTCAATCCCTGTTCCTTTACAAGCGCATTCGCTTCCTGCATCAGTTCCTTTATTTCAGAATCGTTTTTGCTTTTTTCCCCGAGGATTTTTTCAATTTCCTTTTCCTTTTCATGAAGCTCTTTTTCAAGCGCAGTTCCTGTTTTTCCCTTCAATGACTTTTTTGTTTCCTCAATTGTTTTTTTTGTTTCGCGGATTTCAGCCTGCATTGCAAGCAGCTCTTCCTTTGCCCTGTGAAATTCCTTTTCCTTTTTTTCAAGCTCTGTTTCTTTTTCGCGGAGCTTTTCAATTTCTTTTTTTGTACCTGCGATTTTTTCTTCTGCTTCAGAAACAGCCTTTTTCTTTGCCGAGATTTTTTTTCCAAGCTCGGAAAGTTCTTTTTCATCGAAAACTTTTTTCTGCTTTTCAAGCCAGTCTTTTCTTTCTGCAAGAAGGTCTTTCAAAGAGTTGGAAATTTTCACTGCATTGCCCCTTGCCTGCTCGTATTTTTTCAAGTCAAGCAGCTCGTCAAACTGCTCTTTTCTCTCCAATGGGGAAAGCCGTAGAAAAAAGTCTATCTGGTTCTGTTCCGAATAAACAGCCCTGCTGAAGAGATTGTAATTGATTTCAAGCGCCTGTTCAATCGCCCTTGTGACATCGGTTGATTTCGGGCCTGCCAGCAGCTTGTTTTCGCAGTGCAGTTTTGCCTCGTTTGTGCCTTTTCTTTTTATTATTCTTTCAACTGCAAAATTTTTTTCATTGTAAAAAAATTCCACTGAAACCTTTGCAAATTCCTCTTTGTTCGGCTTGCTTGTAATGATTTCTTCAAGAGAAACCCGCTTGCTCTGCAAAGCAGGAAAAGTTCCGAAGAGAGCGAAGCAGATTGCGTCCATGATTGAGCTTTTGCCCGAGCCCATTGCACCTACAAGCACGTTTGTCCCGTTTTCAAATTCAAAAACGCTTTTTGCATGCGTGCGCCAGTTTTCAAGCGTGACTCTTTTTATCATTCTGACCAGTAAAAACAGCTATGGAAATTGATTAAAAAAGAAGCCGATTTTTAAAGCAGAGTCATGTTTTCCACTTCTGAGTTTTCAATGCTTTCAATGGAAGAAATTTCCTGTTCAAGCTCTGCGAGCGCGGTATCTGCCTTTTCTTCTATCAAAATTGCTGCCTTGAGAATTTCAATTCCGAATCCTATTGGAAATTTCTGGACATCCTTTACAATGCCTTTCTTTATTTTTTTCAAATCGGCAATTGCATTGTCAATCTGGTCTTCCTTGGGAGTAATCTTGAAGATTACGATTGTTTTTCCCAAGCAAAAACACCTTAGAAGCAGTTACGGCCCTTCAAAGCCGCATTCCCCGCATTTGTATGTTTTCACTGCCTTTCTGCAGTGCGGGCAGCGCAGTATGCGCTCTTTGCCGCAGTTCGGGCATTTGAACTCTACAAATCCTGTTGTCAGTTCCCTGTTGCAAGTGCTGCAAACCTTCAAGATTATCACCAAAAACCAATTATTCTAAAGTTGCCAAAATTAATAATTAGAACTTTATACAACATTCTTTAATCAGAGCGGTTTTTAAAGTTAATTCTGAAGGGCCCATAGGCTAATGGATAGACTATCCGGCTTCGGACCGGATAATGGGGGTTCGAATCCCTCTGGGCCCGCTGGATTGATTAAAAATGCGCGTCCCAAAAAAAACGCAGAAACAGAGAAAGCCGCGGGCAAGAGCTGCTGGCTGGGCAAGCCTGAAAGTGCATGACATTCCGAGCAGCACAACTCTGTTTCCTGTTCTCTTTCGTTATATCTCTCCAAACAGCAGGATTTTGGATGTAGGATGCGGTCCAGGGAAAGTCAGTTCAAGCCTGTATGAACAAGGCTATGCAAATATTTTTGGGATAGACATTAATCCGAACGCAGTGCGCTTTGCAAGAAAAAGCCTTTCAAAGCTCGGAATGCAGAAAGCAGGAGAATGTTTCAGGGTTGCCAACGCGCAAAAAATTCCTTTTCCGAACTCTTCTTTTGACTGCATAATAAACAAGGCTTTCTGGACTACTGTAACTTCAAACAGGGCAGCCATAATAAAAGAGATTGCGCGAGTCCTTAAACCGCAGGGAGTTTTGTATCTTGCAGAATTTGCCCAGAACTGGCGCGCGCAAAAATTCCGGCAGGACTATGAGAAAGGAATAAGAAAGGGCTATGAAAAAGGAACATTTGACGCTGCCAGCAGAAGCGGCATGCCTGATTTACAAGTGCACCATTATACAAAAGCAGAATTTGCTTCTTTGCTGAAACAGGCGGGTTTCAGGATTGAACATTATTCCAAAGAGCCCTTCAAAACAAGAACAGGAACACCCACAATAGGGCATGTGATTATTGCAAGAAAAAGCGCATAGTTACAAGAAGCCCTCTTTTCCCCGCAGATATCTAGTGAAAAATTCCTGAAATTCAGGGCTTTTTTTGTAGAGCTTTTCAAGGTTTTTTTCGTGCAAAACAACTGCCTTCTGCTGTATTGCCTTTTTCATGTCGGGCTTTTCCTGTGAAACAATTTTTTTTGCATATCCTGCCAAGAACTTTTCGGCGCTTGTAAATTCGCGTTCTGTTTCCAGAACCCACCTTCCCTTTTCAATTCTCGGCCCAGATAATGGCTTTTTATGGGCTTTAAGAAATTTTTCAGAATGCTCTTTCATTTCAACAGGCGGCCCTATTCTTTTCACTGCCTTCTGCAGTTGCAGGCTTTCAAGCTCGAACAAAAAAATAATATTGTTTTTTTCGTCAGTCCATTCAGCCGAAGAATCAACCTTGAAATCGTGGACTTCAAGCGCCTTGGAAATCTTTTCGCGCAGGCGCTTTATTTCCCCCCAGATAACATCAGCGAGCGCGCCTTTGGGATAGCCTATTTCAAGCCCGATTAATTCCTTTTTCTTCAAAATCTCAAGAACCTTCTGCATTGGCAACGGAGTTATTCTTTCGGGGAAAAAGAATTTCATTGAAGGCTTTTTCAGGAAAGCGTTTGCAGCGGCAACAAGCCGATTGAATTGTTCAACTGAAAGCGCAGCAGCAACATTCCGATTTTTGTCCACTGGGTCGATTATTACAAGGTGCTTCTGGAATTTTTCCCTTGCCTCTTTTTTTTGCAAATGATTTTCAATGTCAATTACTTGTCCAAAAGAAAACTTTGCAATTGCTTTTATTGCATTTGCAAAAGTCTTGTATTTCAGAATCAGAAGCTCTACAACATACCCCGGAACAGAACCGGTCTTTATTTCTGCGCCGTAGGCATCTATTCCCTTCAGAAACTGCCGCAATAATCTTATTTCGTTTTTCTGTTTTTCCGAAAGCCTTTTTTTCAGATAGCGCTGGTGGAAAACGCTCCTGTCAACGCTGCTCATTTTTTTTGAGGCATCGCTTATTTTATAGCTTGGAACTATTTCAACTTCAAAGCCGTAAATCATTCCCCTTACGTAGGGATGCTCGGAATATGCCTCTTCCCATTCATGTCCTTTGAAAACCTGCTTTCCAATCCGCAGGCCTTCTTTTTCAAACTCTTCCCTTGAAAGTTTCTGCGGGAATAAAACAAAAATATCCAGATCCCTGTCGCCTTTCAGGTGAGTGTCGCGCGCGCTGCTCCCTGCCCATACTACGTCAATGTGTTTTCCTTCCATTCCCTTGATCTGCTGCATTATTTTTTTTGCGAGCTCTGCCTCTGATTTTTTTTCCTCTGCAGAGGGAACAACGCGTTCCAGAACCTGTTTCAGCAATTCTTTCATGTCAATCAGGAAAATATTGGCAAAAACCTGTTAATATTACTATCCCATTTTTGCATTGGATTTCTGCAAATGCCCTTATGCTGCAAGCCTTTCCTTTGCCTTTGCAGCAGTGCCTGGCTTCCGCGCAAAATATCCAGTATGCGTTTTGGGATTAATGCGGAAAACATATCCTTTCCTTGGAATAGCGTGCTCAACCAGGAATCCATTTTCTTTCAGCATTCTTCTTATGATTTCCGCTATTTTGCTTGTCACTTTTGGAGTGCTGTCACTGTATTTTTCCCAAACCTCTTCTATGAAAAGCCCGACCCGTCCGATTTCTTCGGGGGAATTGACAAGTTTTTTTGTTGCTCGCATGCTGAAATATCCAGTTACTTTTCCGTGCCTGTCAACTGTTTTAATATGCCAGACCTTTAGTCCGTATCCGAATACATGCTTTGTAAGAAAATAATTAAGGTCTCCGAGAGAAGGCGTTGAAATAGCCCTGCGCAGGGCATAGAAAGGGTGGGTATGCGCAAAAGCATGTTCATTTTCTCTTGGCGGAGAAGGATAGACAAATATTTTTCCGCGGCCCTCCTCGGCTTCTCTCATGAATCCCGGCTTTCCTTTCTGCCTGTACCAGCCCATTTCCCTTGTTTTGATTTCAGGCATTGCCTCAACAATCTGGTAAGGCCTTAATTTCTGAGGGTTTGTGGCAAGCATGTGCCTTATTTTTCTCTTGGTGGCAGGTTTCATGCAAAAACAATGGAAACTTCAAATAAAAAGATTTTGCTTTTGCACTGGGCTGCGGAATTGCATGCGTGAAAAAACATATTTTTAAAACAACGCGCGGTCATTTTTTGTTCATGCTTTCCAAAAGCGAATTGCTTGCCGCGCTTGACAATGCCCTGAGATTTGAGCTCGAAGAGGGAGTTTCAAGATACTCTGCAATAATCCGGCAGGCTCCCGATGCAGAATCAAAAAAAATACTGGAAAAACTTTTGCGTGAAACAAAACAGCATGCATTGACTCTTGTTCAGCTGAAATTCCTTGTTCTGGAGGCTGACAAAAATGGCTACTGAAAGCTTTTTGCTTGACCTGCAAAGCCTTTTGAGGCTTGAACAGAACATGGAATCTGTTTACGAGAAAATATTGAAGCAGATTAGCACTCCTGAAATCAGCGGGCCGATAAAGGCAATAGATGTGCAGGAACAGGAACATGTAAGGCTGCTTGAAAAACTGATTGAAAAGCACGCATAGCAGCCTTGGTTTCAAGCCAAAAATTAATTATACAGGTTACTGCCTATTATTCTCGGTTCAAATGCAGGAAAAGCCAAAGCAGCCTTTTGGAAAAAAATTGGATTCCTACGACAACATAGAGATTACCGAGGAATTTCCCTTCAATTTGTACAATGTAAAAGCGCAGGAGCTTCCCCAGAACGAAAGGCTTATTGCAAATGCATTGGTTCAATTGATTTTAAGAAAATCCTCTTTCCACGACCTTGAATCTGTTCTTGGAAAAAACGCTTCGTTGGTTGAAGAAATCCGCAGTGAAATAATCCAGCCCATTGATGCAGAGGAAATGCTCCAGAAGTTTCCCAGCACAGAGGCATTGGAAAAAATAGGGAAAACCATTCTCGGGATTGCAAAAAAGATTCAGGTGAAAAACCCGGAGCTTTTCACGCAGATTGTGCTTGATGAAACCTTGGGCTTCAGGAGCCTTTCTTCCTTTATGCGCGACAATCTGCTTGAGGAAATAATGGTTAACGGTTTTGAAAAAAATGTTTTTGTTTTGCACAAAAGGTTCGGCATATGCAAAACAAACATTGTTGCCCGTAAAAATGGATTCCTGCACGAAACAATTTCAAGGATTGCCGCAACAGCAAACAGGCAGTTCAGCGAGCACAGCCCCCTGCTTGATGCACGTCTTCCTGACGGAAGCAGGGCAAATGCAACTCTGCAGTATGTGACTCCCGCAGGCCCCTCCCTTACAATTAGAAAATTCAATCCAGTTCCCTTTTCAATAACAGATTTGCTCGCAAACAGCACTCTTTCCAGCGAAGCCGCGGCTTTTTTGTGGACAATGATTGAGGGAATGAATATTTCCCCGAAAAACATTATTATTACCGGGGGAGCGGGAAGCGGAAAAACCTCTCTCCTGAATGTCCTGAGTTTTTTTATCAGGAAGCACGAAAGAATTATTTCAATCGAGGACACAATAGAGCTTGATTTTGCGGGAAGGGAAAACTGGATTCAGATGGAATCAAGGCCTGCGCTTCACGATATTCCCTCTGTTTCAATGGATGACCTGCTGAAAAACTCTTTGAGAATGCGCCCTGACAGGCTTATTGTGGGGGAAGTGCGCGGAGAAGAAGCCCAGACACTGTTTGTTGCAATGGACACAGGGCATGAAGGAATTCTGGGAACTTTACACAGCAACACTGCAAGGGAAATGCTCCTGCGCTTAAAAAGCGCTCCAATGAATGTTCCGGAACAAATGCTCCCATTGCTTGATTTTGTAATAGTAATGCAGCGCAGGTATAACCCCGAAAAAGGAATGCAGCGCAGGATAAAGCAGATTGCCGAAGTATCCAGAATGGACGACAAGGTTTTGTTGAGCAATATTTTCGAGTTCAACGAAAAAAAGGATGCAGTGGAAAAAACAGATGTTCCGAGCCATGTCTTTGAAATGCTTGCAAACGAATGCGGAATGCAGAAAAACGATTTGAAAAAAGAAATCCTGATCCGCCAGAAAATCCTTGACTGGGCTTTTTTGGAAAAAAAGCATTCAAACAGCGAGCTCGAGGAAATAATTCAGGGCTATTATTACAATCCCGAAAAAATCCTGAAAAAAGTAAGCGAAAGCCTCTAAGCAGAAAATTCTATTGAAAAAAGTTTTTTGTAGTGCGGCCCCTTGGGTGTTAAGGTTGACTGCATCAAGTCAAAGCCCCGCACTTTTATTTTTTCAAAAAACTTTTTTCCCCTGAGTCTTTCAACCGCAGAATCAAACTCTTTTTTATACGCTCCCTTGTTTCTTGCAAGCGTAAGATGCGCGTGAAAATCCTCGCAGGGCATTTCCAATGCAGTGCATAATTTTCTTGAAAGCAGGTTGAATTCCTCTGTTCCCTTTCCAGTCCCAAGCCAGAGCACTCTTCCCTTGAAGTGCCCTATGCAATTTATCTCTGCTTCAAATGATTCAAAGCTTTCAAGCGCTGATGCCTTTTTCTGCAGCTCTGGAATTTTTTCCTCTGGAAAATAACCCAGAAAAGCAAGCGTAATGTGAAGGTTTTCCCTGCTTACTTTTCCAAATCCCTCTTTCGGAATTTCAGAAACAAGCTCATTGAAAATTTTTTCCTTTAGCTCTTCCGAAAAATTAACCGCAAAAAACAATCTTGCATTTTCAGTCATTTCAGCGCCTTTCTCAGCTCTTTTTCAAGCCGTTTTATTGTCACAAAGTTTTTTTTGATTTTTTCATTCGCCTTCCTGACTAAAAACTCGAGGAATTCCTTTTCCACAAGGATTTTTTCACTGCTTTTAACCGGCACGGAAATTCTCTGTGTTCCTTCTATTTCAAACAAAAATTTTCCGGGTTTTGCGACAATTATTCCGCCCCTTTTCACTCCCGCTCTCTTCATTGTTTCAAGAACAATGTTTGCGTTTTCAAGAGTGCCTGTTCCCAGATGCAGAATTATAGGCTCCATTTTGAACCAGATTTCATTGGAAGTTTTTTCCTGCAGCGCGTTCCATACTTCGCTTGGCTTCACAACATTGTGCCATTTCCTGTGAAATTTTGTCCCTAACTTTTTTTCGTCCTTTGACATCTGCAGCAGGAGAATTCTTCCCGAACAGCAGCTTGAAGTGAAAAAGTTTTTTGTTTTTGCCACAAAACTGCACAAGGGAATAAGCGCCTCGTCCGCCTTTCCTTCTTGCACGGCCTTTGCGAATGTTTCTGCATGCCTTTTTTTTGTCATCAAAAACCTTGTTTCATCAGTGTCCATTTTTGCACCCCCGCAATTACTGCAGGCTTATTCTCTCGAATTTTATTTTTTCTCCCTGCAGTTCAAGCACAATCGCGTGCATGTCCTTTACTGCGCCCGAGTTTATGCAGAGAGTTTTTCCTATTTTTTCCTCTCCGAATGCTTCGTGGCAGTGCGCGCACAAATGCAGCAATGGCCGGAATTCTTCTATTATTTTTCTCACTGCGCTTGAGCCTATGTGGACTCCCCTGCTTGCAAAATCAATTTTTGTCCCAAGGGGAGGGAGGTGAGTGCAGAGAACAATGTTTTTTTCTCCCGCGCAGAGTTTTTTCAAAGTGCTGTAAATTTTTTCTTCCGAAAAATTTGTTTCCCCCGGATTTCCAAGGATAGCGCCTCCGAAGCCAATGAAAGTAAAACCTTCAATTTTTGCTTTTTTTGAGTGCAGCGAAATTCCGCGCTCTTCAAAAAACCCTGAAACTTCTTTCAGGTCAAGGTTTCCGGGCAGCGCAAGGATTTTTTTGTTCCCGATTATCTGCAGGATTTTTTTTATGTCTGAAATCCCCCCGTAATGCGTGTTGTCTCCGAGCAGCAGAACCAGTTCTGTGCCTTTTTGTTTTTCAAAAGCGCTTTTTGCTGTTTTTTCAAGCATTTCCATGCTTGAATGGATGTCCGCAAAGACTGCTATTTTCATACACAAGCCTTTTAAATTTTATATCTGATAAATAGTAATAATTTCATAACGCAGGTTTTTAATCATAAAGGGGTTTTTCTTGCTTTCAAGGTTTGCACAGATTTTCGCGCTTTTCTTTGCCATAACTCTTTTTTTTGGATTTGCATCTGCAGCAATAAAGGTTGTCCTTCCCGTTGAGGCGCAGGTTTCAAGCGGCGAGGAAATCGATTTCGGGAATGTTGCAGTGGGGGAAACCTTCAGCGTTGTACTCCAGAAAAATTCCGGAGAGGGATTTTCCTGGGACAATGTTTCAGTCAATGTCCCGAACGGCTGGCAGGCAAATTATTCTCTGGGGGATAAGACAATGATTGCAGAAATTTCAGTGCCGAGAAACGCTCTTGAAAGCGTCCAGGTGCTTTATTTTTCGCTTTCCTCTTCTGAAAAATCCGCGGAAGAAAACTTCAAGGGAGTCCTGACAGTCAAAAAAAACCTTCTTACTGTTTCAATCGACAATCTCAAGCAGGATGCAGTTGTTGGAAAACCTATTACCTATACTTTGATTGCAAGCAATGATTCGATTGCAAAGCACAGCGTACTTGTCGCTTCCTCTCTTCCAAATTACTGGTTCGAGCCATTTACAATTGCGCTTGAGCCCAAGCAGAAAAAAGAGCTAGTCCTCTCACTTACTCCGCAGGCATATGGATTGAGAAATTTTTCCTTTTTTACAAGGTCTGCGCAGAATGACTTTTCAAGGGAATTTGTTTCAGAGCTTAGGGTTGCACCGACATTGCAGGGAAAATTCCTTGCTCCCGCATACGCATTTCCATTATTTTCCTTATCCAACTTTGCCTTTTACCTTCTGAATTCGCTTCTTTCAATGCCATTTGCATGAAGAAGTGTGCATGAGTGGTTTTTTTTGCCTGCTATTCTGGAAGAATACTCAAAGCAAATAATTTCCCTGATTGAAGAAGGAAAGATAACAAACAAGCGCACTCTTAACGAACACAAAATCCTTTTGTGCAAAAAACTCGGCATAAAAGACCTGCCTTCAAATCCAGACATTCTTTTTTTTGCAAAAACAAGGGAACAGAAAATCCTGCGCATTCTCGGCATAAAACCCACAAGGACTCTTTCGGGAGTTGCAGTAATTGCAGTAATGTCTCCTCCTGAAAAATGCCCGGGAAAATGCATTTACTGCCCTAGCTCTCTTCTTCCGAATCAAAAAACTCCGAAAAGTTATACTGGAAGGGAGCCCGCAACAATGCGCGCAGTAAAAAACAATTTTTCCGCAAAAAAACAGATTTTTTCAAGGCTGAAGTCTCTTGAGGAAACAGGGCACAGCACTGAAAAAATAGAGCTCATAATAATGGGGGGCACGTTTCCCGCAATGCCTTTTCAAAAGCAGAAAAAATTTGTTTTGGACTGCTTAAACTCTATTTCTGGAAAAAAAACAAGTTCTCTGGAAAAGGCAAAGCTTTTTGCGGAAAAATCAGAAAAGCGCGTAGTGGGAATTACTTTTGAAACCCGCCCTGATTTCTGCGGGAAAAAAGAAATCAAAACACTGCTTGATTTCGGGGCAACAAGAGTGGAGTTAGGGGTTCAAAGCGTTTTCGATGATGTTCTAAAAAAAATAAACCGTGGGCATTCAGTGCAGGAAACAATTACTGCAACGCAATTGTTGAAGGATTCCGCCTTCAAAGTAACTTATCACTTTATGCCGGGCCTGCCGGGAAGTTCTTCTGCAGGGGATTTGAGTGCAGTGAAAAAGATTTTTTCACAACAGGAATTCAGGCCTGATTCCCTGAAAATCTATCCCTGCCTTGTAATTGAGGGAACAGAACTTTTCAGGATTTGGAAGCGCGGAGAGTTTGAGCCGCTTTCAACTGAAAGCGCAGTGAAGCTTGTTTCAAAAATAAAGGGGATTGTTCCGCGCTGGGTGCGGATAATGCGCGTACAGAGAGACATTCCGCATTATCTTGTAAAGGCGGGAGTCCAGAAAACAAACCTGCGGCAGATTGTTTCAGAGGAAATGCATAGGCAAGGAAAAAAATGTTCCTGTATCCGCTGCAGGGAAGCGGGGCTTCTTTCTTTGCGCTCTGAAAAAAAGTTTGATTTGGAAAATGCAAAAATCTTTGTGGATTCCTATTCTGCGAGCAATGGAAAGGATTTTTTTATTTCTCTTGAAGACAAGAAAAGGGAATTATTGTATGGCTTTACGCGCCTGCGCTTTCCTTCAAGTCCTTTTCTGAAGGAAATTGATTCCGAAACAGCGCTTATTCGGGAACTGCATGTTTTCGGAACTGCTCTTCCCCTTGATTCCCATGAAGATTCAGGCTTTCAGCACAGGGGAATCGGAAAAATGCTTCTGCAGAAAGCCGAAGAGATTGCCATTGAAAAATTTGATGCGAAAAAACTTACAGTGATTTCCGGCTTGGGGGCAAAGCAGTATTATTTCTCGTTGGGCTTTGAAAGGAACTGTTTTTTTGTTTCAAAAAAGCTTTTTTAACCTGCCCTGCGTTATTTATTCATGGCAGAGCATGACGAATGGCTTTTGTTCCTTGAATCCCATCCGGAACTCTGGCGGATTTCAAAATCAACTATTTTAATGAAAATCCTCGAACAGTTGTGCAAAGAATCCCTTTCCCTTGAAGCTCTTTATTTTCATTTTCCGAGCATTTCCCTGCCTGATCTTGAAGAAATCCTTGAAACCTTTATTGCAGACAGGCTTGTTGAGAAGCAGTTTGTGGCAAAAAGCATTGTTTTCCATGCAACTGAAAAATGCAGGAAATTCATGGTTGTTTACAGCAGTGCAAAAAGCTCCTTTACAGTCAAGTAAACTCCCATGAAACGCGCTTTTCGAACCATTTATAAATTATATATACTACTAAAATTTTTATTAAATATAAAAAGGAAAGGGAGTTTTTTTTTGTCCAAATCCTTGATTGCAGTCCTCGGTGCGGGAAAAGGCACCTGGGGGCATATTAACAGGCTTATTGCAGAGGAAGAATGGAGCAAAGTGCTGCTTGTTTCCAATGAATGGGGCCAGCAGAATTTTTCCGCTGCAAAACCCGTTGAATGGGTCCTTGTCAATAACCGTTCCGGCTTTGAGGTTTTAAAGAACGCAATCCTTGAAAAGCTTCCAGAGGATGAAATCTGCGTTTCGCTTGTTTCAGGCTCTGGAAAAGAACACATGGCAATGCTTGTCGCATTAAAAGAGACAAAAAAACCCTACAAGCTCGTAATTCTCACAGGGCAGGGAACAAAATATTATTGAAGCGCGGTTTGCTTTGCTCACGTTCTAATTAAATCTTTTTTGCTCTTTTTTTTGTCTTCATGTGGGAAATTCTTTTTTTTGCAATAATTGTTTTCCTGATAATCTTCATTGCCTTTCTTTTTTCAAGGTTAAGCGGCCTGCAGAAAACTCTTGCGCACACTGAATTCAGGAAGGCCAGCCAATCCGTAAAATACGGCAAGCTCACAGAGCAATGGATTCCTTTTTCGGAAAAATTTCCCTTTCCAAGGGAAAACTTCAGGTTTTTAGGAAACCCGATTGATGGAATTGCATTCAACGAGGAAAAAATAATTTTCTGCGAATTCAAGGCAAATACATCTGCCTTGAGCGAAAAGCAGAAGAGCATAAAAAAACTGGTTCAGGAAAAAAAGGTCGAATGGCTTGAATTAAGGGCTGAATGATTTTCAGATTATTCGTATGTTCTCTTTTTTTCCCCGCTGCAGTAATTTTCCCACGCCGAGTTTTTCAGGTTTTCTCCCCCTTGGGTGGGATATTTTCCGTTTAAGCACGCCATGCACAAATCGTTTTTCGGCAGGCTTATTCCATTGACAAGCCCTTCAATCGGCAGGTAGGCAAGCGAATCAGCTCCAATGTGCTGTTTGATTGCTTCAAGCTCTTTTTCCGAAAGCTCTGTTTTCATTTCTTCAATGTTTTTTGTTTTCGGAGCAGTTACGAATTCCCCGAAAGTAGACATGTCAATTCCGTAAAAGCAGGGAAATCTTATCGGAGGGCAGCTTACTCTTACATGAACCTCTTTTGCCTTTCCCGTTTCCCTTATGTAATTTACAATCGCCTTTGTTGTTGTTCCGCGCACAATGCTGTCTTCAACGAGAATTACTTTTTTTCCCTTCAAAACCTTTTTGTTCACTGTGTATTTTTCCTTTGCGCGCTCAAACCTGTTTGCGCCCTCAATAAAAGTCCTGCCGACATATCTGTTTCTTATCAGGCCTTCCTGTACCGGCGCTCCCAGAGAAAAAGCCATTGCGTCTCCCGCTGGCTTTGCAGTATCCGGAACAGGCACTACAATGTGCTCTGAAGAAATTTTTTCTGTTTCAATCTTTGCAAGCTCTTCTCCCAAAGAATATCTTGCGGAATAAACATTCCTGCCCTCTATTTCAGAGGCAACGTTTGCGAAATAAACCCATTCAAACATGCAGTGGGCTTTTCTGTTGCTTTTGCAGAACCATTTTTTTTCAATGCTTCCATTTCCGATTTCAACCATTGAGCCGGGAGCGACTGTTTCGAATTTTTCAATGCCGATGTTTTCAAGCGCTGCGCTTTCGCTTGCCGCGGCAACAATCCCGTCTTTCTGCCCGACTACAAGCGGCTTAAACCCTAGAGAATCCCTTGCAACAACTGTTTCTCCCTCGGCATTTATGAATGAAATGCTGTAAGCCCCGTCAAGTGCAGGGTGCAATCCTGAAAAAACATCCACGGTCCTTGTTTTTTTGTCTCCCGCGCACCCCCTTGCAAGAAAATGCATTATCAGCTCTGTGTCATTGTCAAGGATAAAATGATACTGGCGCGCTTCCATCTGTTTTTTGAGTTCTGCAAAATTTGCAATGTTTCCGTTGAAACCGAAGCTGAACCATTTCCATTTTCTTCCGTGCTTTCTTTCAAACGGCTGTGCAAAAGCCTTCTTGTTTCCCCCGAATGTAGAATATCTCAAATGCCCTATTCCCTTGTTTCCGGAAAATCTTTTCATAATTCCCTGAAAAGCCTTTTCGTTGCTTACTCTGAAGACCTCGTTGACAAGCCCTGTTTCTCTCAGGGTATTTAGCAGCATTTTTTTTCCTGCATTAAAAGTAGTTATTCCCGCGCTTAACTGCCCGCGATTCTGCTGCTGCAGCATTATTTTGTACAAGTATGTAGCCGCGTTTTCCTTTTCAGGAACGCTTACTGCAGCAATTCCGCACTCTTCATGAACTTCAGCCATTCTGCAAACCCGACAAATAATAATGCAATAGTAATAAATTTTAATGATACCACAATGCTTTTTTTCAGTATCTGATTTTGAATTTCAGCAGTGCCGCAATTCCGCCCAGTCCCTCTAACTTTTTTCCGGGTTCCTGTTCGGAATTCAGGATATGGATTATTCCCTTGTTTTTTTCAACTGCATCCATCAAAGGCTCTATCTGTTCCCTTTTCTCGAGCAAAAATTTGTCCAAAACAAGAAGCTCCTTCACTGCGCCTGCTTCAATTGTTTTTTTTGTTTCCTCCAAGCCGTATTCCGCAAGAGAAGTGTTTTTTCCAATGTTTAATAACACCTCTTCAATGAGCTTTGCTTCAAGAACTATCTGCCTTTGCTTTGAAATCTTTTCAAGTACATCCGATTTCATTAATTCCTGCAGTCCCGTAATGCCTGTGGAGTTTGTTGCCGCAAACAAAAAATTTCCCCTGAAATTTTTTTCCTGAAGCCATTTTTTTAGGGAGTCTTTTTCAAATCCTGGCCCCGCAAAAACAATTGTTTCAGCAGTAATTTCCTTTGTTTTCTGCAGTATTTCTGAAAAATATTTTTTCTGCATTCCCTCTTCCTGCTCAAACCTTTTTCCGCGCGAAGCACCCTTTACAATTCCCCGCGGCTCTAATTCAAATTCTTTTAACAATCCAAAGGCGGCGCTTTCCTCGTCAAAAACAACAAGCAGGATATTAGTGGTTTTAGAGGCTTTTTTTGCATTTTCCAGCCTTTCAACCTGGTAATTTTTCAGTTCTTTTTTTTTGATTGTAATGGGTTCATTGAGCTCTATTTCAATTGCCTGGTGTGATTTTAATTCTACAAGCTCTTCGGGCTTTCCCTCTATGATTATTCCCTGAACCCTGAGCTTTCCGGAAAATTTGTGAAAATCTGTTTTTTCCACTTCAAGCGAAACAAAAATCTTCACGCGCTCTGATTTCTGCTCAATGTCCTTTGCCTTAATCCGCCTGTCAGTGCTCCCGCTCACAAGGTCTCCTGCTTCAATTATTTTTTCCAGATGCCACAGGTCATCCATGCTTTCAGGAACAACCTTTACAAGGGCATTTTTTTTGTCAAGCGAAAGAATGCGCATGATTATCACATTTAATTTTCTTCAATCAATTTTTTCAACATTTTCAAATTTTTAATTTTCATGGGCGATTCAATTTTTCCATTGACTCCGTTTTCCTCAGAATAAGTCAAACGCGTGCCTGTGGGAATTGCTTTGTAGCGATAAGAGCAGGAATATTCTCCATTTACCAAATGAAAATCCAATCTTCTGTTCTCAATGAAGCCTGTTACAACAAGCGCCGTTTGCTTTGCCTCTTTTTTTTCGGCATTTGTCTTTTGGCTGTAAATTGTCCCGATTTTCACAATCGGGTCAGAAGTTTTTTCTTCAAGCACTGAAGGAATCCACTTCGGAGTGTTTTTCGGATTTAGAGTGAACTGAAAAACAACTGGCACGGGTTTTCTAATGTCAATTGTCAGTGTGTTCTTTTTCATACTGAATCAATGGTTTTAACTTTTTAAATGCCTTTCTGAGCTAAGGTGGATTAGCGGAAACCTGCTTTCGGCAGGTTATTTAAAAACGAGCAGCCATATCCTTTGTAGTTATGTCTAACAGAAAAGAGGTTTTGGGCAAGCTTTGGGCGCATTTTAATTTCAGCCTGAATTCCTTAGTGGATAGAATAGTTTTGCAGAAAACTATTTATGTTTTGTCTTATCTCAACTATCCAAATCTTGGCGATTACAAAAAAGATTTTGCAATGTATATTCACGGGCCGTATTCCCCCCTTTTAGCACACGATGCTTATGACCTTTCGGAAAATCTTAAAATAAAATCCGGTTTTTCAGAAACAGAGGAAGAAAAAGTCAGTTTATTTGAAGAATCCGTAAAGTTTGCCGCAGAAGGAAATAATAAACTGGAACATTTTATGGCCTGCGAATTGGTTGCAGACATAATCTTTTTGTATTCTAATGAAAAAGTCAGGGATGAAAACAAACTTTTTGAAATCTTGAAAGAAAAAAAAACCTATTTTAACGATTCCGCCAAAGTTTTTGCAGTAGCCAATTTTTTAAAAGAGAAAAAAATAATCTAGCGCTGATTCTCATGGGGAGCCGTGATAAATGCAGTTTCGGGCAGAGCGCCCATTGCACAAGGTGCGGCAAAGCCGACAAATGCCAGCTTAAAAAAATATTGTGTGATACAAATGTTATTTCCGCTGCATTTCTTGAAGAAAAAGAACAGGATATTGCAATGACGTTCTTGGAAAATCACAGGCAAAAACACCTTATCGTAATAACAAAAGAAATTCTTGGCGAAATCATTGGGGTTCTTCTGACAAAGTCAGGCAACGATCAATTGGCACTGGACAATATAACTAAGTTTTTAAGCCATTTAAAAGATTTTATAGTAGAAAGCCCGCCATATTCTGAAGAAGAGTTTAGAGAAGTTCTGAACAAAATTTGGGATTCAAAAGAACTGCGTTGCGGTTATGCTGACCGCATCCATATCGCAAACGCAATTTTTTCAAAAATAAAATTTTGTACTCTTGAAGAAAAAATACGTGAAGATGCAAAAACAGTGAATGACATAGTTTCTGAGGAAGGCTATAAATTTGAATTGTACAATTTACATTAGAAGTCGAACTAATGTGTCTGGTGTTTTTAATGTCGGGTTTCAGCAAGGGAAAGCAGCGCGTAGCTGTCATAGATAAAGACAAGTGCATCAACGGCAACGGATGCAATTTTTTGTGCGGTTCTGTATGCCCGGTCAATCGTTCGGGAAAAGAATGCATTGTCATCGGAGAAGACAACAAGCCGATTATTGACGAAGACCTCTGCACAGGCTGCGGAATCTGCCCTAAAAGATGTCCTGTGCAGTGCATAATTGTAATCAACCTTCCTTCGGAAAAAAACACTGTTCCAGTCCACAAGTACGGCAAAAACTCCTTCAGGCTTTTTAATTTGCCCACGCCGAAAAAAAATTCAGTTGTCGGCCTTTTAGGAAGCAACGGCATTGGAAAAACAACTGCCCTGAGAATTCTTGCCGGGCAGCTGGTTCCGAATTTTGCAGATTTTGAAAATCCAGCTGATTACAAAAAAGCAGTTGATTTTTTCAAAGGAAAAGAACTTCAGGCGTTTTTTGAAAGGCTTTCGAAAAAACAGGCAAGGCTTTCCTACAAGCCCCAGAAAATCGACGAGATTCCGAGCATTTTCAAGGGAAAAGTAAAACAGTTATTGGAAAAAACAGACGAAAAAAAACAGTTAAAGGAAATCGCAAAAAAACTCGAGATTGATTCTATTCTAGGAAACGACATTGCAACTGTTTCAGGAGGGGAACTGCAGAGAATAGCGATTGCCGCCTGCTTCCTGAAAAAAGCGGAAATCTATTTTTTTGACGAGCCAAGCACTTATCTTGATGTGAGCCAGCGCCTCAAAACAGGCGCTCTGATAAGAAGCCTTCTGGATGAAAATACAAGCGTTTTTGTCGTAGAGCACGACCTTGCACTGCTCGATTATCTGAGCGATTACATTGACATTTTTTACGGCAGCAAATCCGCGTATGGAATAGTAAGCGGCTCAAAAAGCGTGCGCAACGGAATAAACGAATTTTTGGAAGGCTTTTTGCCGGAAGAAAACCTGCGCTTCCGTGAAAAAGAGCTGCGCTTCAATGTGCATCCTGCAGTTGTTTCAAAAAAGAAAAGAGTTGTCCTTGAATATCCCGCGCTTGAAAAAAAGCTCGGAAACTTTTTCCTTCACGCGTCACAGGGAAACTTTATGGAAGGCGAAACAATCGGAGTTCTGGGGCCGAATGCAATTGGCAAAACAACTTTTGTAAAAATGCTTGCGGGAGAAATAAATCCCGACAACACTGCGCTTGATTTCAAAATGAAGATTGCATACAAGCCCCAGTACATTCAGGCAGAACAAAATACCCTTGTGAGAGAACTTTTTTCCGCCAAAAAAATAAACTCTGAAATTTTTGAATCAGAGGTAAACAAAAAGCTCGGCATAAAAAAGTTTTTCGAACAGAATCTTTCCGAGCTTAGCGGCGGAGAACTGCAAAAAGTAAGCATTGCCTATAATCTCTGCCTTGACTTTGATTTGCTGCTGCTTGACGAGCCGAGCGCCTTCATGGACATTGAGGAAAGGCTCAGGGTTGCTGACTGTATCCGCGGGATTATTTCAAATACAAAAAGAATCGCGCTTGTTGTAGACCATGATATTTTGTTTCAGGATTATGTTTCCGACAGGCTAATTGTTTTTTCAGGGGCTCCCGCAAAAAAGGGAACAGCCTCTGAGGCAATGGAAATGCACAGGGGAATGAATCTTTTCCTGAAAGAAATGAATGTTTCGATGAGAAGGGACGTTAACAGCGGGCGTCCTAGAATAAATAAATTGGATTCTGTTTTAGACCAAGAACAGAAGAAAAGCGGGGAATACTATTATAAAATAGGTTAATTTTCCCAAACATTTTTATAGCTGCAAAACGTTTTGAGAAATTTTGCCAATGTCTGGCTTTGTATTATCTTTTGGTCGCGTGTAGGAGTAATTTTTATTCCAAATGTTTTTTCTATTTTGTTTTCGATTTCTTTATTTGTTAGAATTTTTTTTGGGGGCCGTTGAATAACCGTAACCATTGTCTTTTTTGGCGAAAGATATTCAAAAATATTTTTGTCAATTTGGTTTGTTTTTAATTTAAATTTAATAAAGTTATGCCCCCGTAATCCAAATTTTACATTATTTTTCGAAGCTTCTTCCAAAATTTCTTTTTTTTTCAAAACTTTTTCATACAGTTTCAGGGGGGCTGCGAGTTCATTTGTTTCAAATCTCGAATAATTTTTTCTAGATAAATTTAACTCTTGCGAAAATTCTTGTTGGGTTAGTCTTTTTTTTTTCCTTATTTTTTTAAGTTTTTCTCCAAATCCTTTGATTCTCAAATGTTCAATCAGGGTAATATCGAAGTATTTATTAAAAATGGATTTGTTGTCAAATCCTAGAAACGCTTCTTTTGCAGTCCCTCTTTTTATGTGATGTTCTAAAATATTTTGTTTTCTTGGATGTGAAAAACCTATTTCTTTGCTGAATTTCATGGTGTCCTTTGAGTATATTTTTATTCCGGAAATTCCAAGATTGTCAAATACTACTTCGCTGGGTGAAAGTCCAAATCCTATCAGGGCTTTTCTGACCTCTCTTGTAAAATCAGCATCTGCTGATTTGAATGTAAGGTAATTGTATTTTTCATGTATGTGCCCGTCAGTGTCAAAAAGTCCCCTGACAAATGCTCGTAGGCACTCGCGGTTTTTTTTGTAAATGGATGGTATTCTCAGCCTTTTTTTTGGAGAAAGCGGAACTTCTAAAAAAATAGTCACAAATTTGGAAATTGGTCTAGAAACAACAAGTAATTCAAATTGGTGGTCCCTTCTTCGAATGGGGGCGGGTGATTTTCCGAAAAGCTTGTAAAAGAGGCCACCCACGTATTCAAGAAACTCTTTTGATGCCTGTAAATTTTCTTCTTTGTGGTGGCCATCATTTATTTTAATCAAGTTTTTGCTTATGTAGCCGTCCCCGAATATTACGCCACAAAGATACGCCAATTCAGTGTTTAACAATTGTTTCTTAGTTAGTGGAAGTGAAATTGTTTTATTATTGTAAATTAATACCTTGTTTGTAACGCTCTTTTGGAAAAAATTGTCTTCTTTTGAGAGAAGACTAACTGCCCTTATGAAACTTACTGGAAAAAAATTAGAGGAAAGCCACTCTTTCAGGGTTTCTAGCCTTACTCTGTATTTGGCGCACAAGTATTTTTGGTAAAAATCCCTTAAGGCTATAAAGCCTCTTTGTTTGTCTGTTTTTAATATTCTTCTCTTTGTTTTTGGAGAAAAAACTCTTGGAGCAGATTTTATGTTTTTATTCTTTCCAATCAGGCAAAGCGCGATGTTTAATTTTTCTCCGAAGAACTTCTGCTTTAACAAAGAGTCGTTTTTTATAGAAACCATTCTTGAATGCAGGGGCGAGCATTATTTAAATATATTTTTATGATACCGTCCCTAGGATAGACCGTCCAAAAACCCAGTCTGATAAAAAATTCCTAACCGAAAAATCTCAGGGAATATTATTATCAGTAACTGCCTCAGGGGTTTTGTGGGATTTCAATGACTCCCGACTGCAAATCAGTTATTGTTATTTTGCAGGAACCGCTTGCAGAGCTTGCGTCAACCCTTTTTTTGAAGGTAACATCTTTTTCAAAGCTCGCGCTGAATCCCGAAAGGCTTTTCGTGCATTTAAGTTTCGTTGAAACAGTTATGTCAGTTGTGCCGGAAGCCGTTGGGGAGGTATAAGTGCAATTGTCCCCGAAAGAACTGTTTTTTGTGATTAAAAAAGAATTATTTATTGCGCTTGCGCTGAGTGTAAAATTGCAGCCTGCATCGACAGAGCCTGCAAGTGCCCTGCTTGTTGTCTTGTCAAGCAGATAGCGCGCATTGTTCCACTCGCTTTTCAGTTCCAGAACCTGCTTTGAAAAGTCAGCAGACGAAACGTTTGCAGTGCTTGTGGTTGAAACAATTATTGCCGCGGCAACAAGTGCAACTGCTGCAATTGCAAGCAATGCGCTGAAAATCCCTTTTCTGTTCATTTTACATCACAATAAACATTTGTCGCTATATCCCCGCTGCCCGGATCGTAAGTGAAATGCTGTGCACAAAAATAGTATTTTGCATCAGAGGAAACCAGCTCGTTGGGCCCTTGTAACTGCAAAGAGAAAAGCGGGTTTATTTCGTCGTAATTCTTTTTCAAATAAAATCCGGCTATCGAAGCATCAGATGCCGTTGTTTTCACTGCTTCAAAGGTTTTTGTTTCAGTTCCCGCAGTGCTTGTGTATAGCATTGCAAGTGCGGCAATTGCAATCAGAACAACCGCGATTCCGACTGTAGCATCAATGCTGAAAAAAAACGCTTTTTTCATTTCACTGCCTCCAGACCGAGATTGTAATTGCTTTTGGAACTAAACCGCATGTTCCGCTTGCTGTTCCCATGCATATCTCAAGTTCGCTTTTCGGAACAGGTCCCGAGTAAGTGACAACAGCCCTTTGTTCCGCGAAAACGTTTGCAGGTGCATTTGCTCCCTGCGTTATTGCGGTTCCTGCAAGCAGTATTTGGGTTGTGGAATCAAAAACCCCAAAAGCATAGCCGCTTGGAATTCCCAGGCTCGCACTGTTGACTTTGCTGAGGTCAATGCAGTTTGGCAAATGAGTAATTATGCTGCTGTCTGTGCTTGTCAGAGGGCAAGTTATCTGCGGGCTGCCTGCCAGGAGCATTGAAGCGTTTTTTCCTATTGTTTCAAGCTCGTTCTGTGCAAGCTCCTGTTTCTGCGAGTAAATCCTTGTTTCCGTTGATTGAATCAATAAGCCTAATCCGAACACTATGATAATCAGCGCAAGCAGCAAATCCAGTGACAATACCTGTGCCTTTTTCATTGTTTCACCCGTTAATTACAAGAATTTCCCCGCAATCTGTTGGCAGCGAGGGAACAGTTGTTCCCTGAGGCACTGGGGTTTTTTCCTCAATGCCTCCCAAACTTGCAACGATTTCATTTCCAATCAAGCTTAGAGTGCATTTTTGCGAGCCTGTTCCCGGCTTTGCAATCATTGGAATGTTATATTCAAGCGAATAAGTTCCGTCGCCAAGTGCCTGCGCGGAAGCAACCAATTGTGCGGCATTGAGAGAGATTTCTTTCAGCTGAATCCTTACTGCAGTGTCTTCCTGCAGGGAAACAACCTGGCTGCTCAGGATTGTGAGGCTGTAAAAAAAGATTATTGCAAAGAGAATAGTGAAAAGAGCGTCAAGGCTCAGCTGGGCTTTTTTTGATTTGTGCATCATAGCATATGGAGTTTCAGTTATTTAAAATTTGTGCTGTGAGTATTATTTTTTTATCAGGCTGTGGCCTGTCATTTCCTTGGGTTTTGGAAGCCCCATTACTTCAAGAATTGTGGGAGCGACATCGCTCAGGCCGCCTTTCTGCATTTTTGCTTTTTTCAATTTTGCGTCATTGCTGATTAGAATAAATGGAACTGGATTTGTCCCGTGGCTCGGCTTCGGCTCTCCGTTGGGGTAAAACATTGTTTCAATGTTTCCATGGTCTCCTGTAATCATGCAGGAATATCCCTTTTCAAGCGCAAGGGAAACAATTTTTCCAAGGCATTCATCAACTACTTCACAGGCCTTTATTCCTGCTTCAAACTTTGCGGAATGTCCCACAAGGTCGCCGTTCGCAAAGTTTATTGCAATGAAATCATATTTTTGCTTTTCAATTTCAGGCAGAAGCTTTTCAGTTATTTCAAAAGCAGACATTTCCGGCTTTTCGTCATAGGAAGGGACTTTTGGGCTTGGAACTAAAATCCTGTCTTCTCCCTCAAAAGGCTCTTCGAGCTGGCTGTTGAAAAAGAAAGTCACGTGCGCGTATTTTTCAGTTTCCGCAATGCGCAATTGCTTCAACCCGTTTTCTGAAAGAATCTGCCCCAAATTTTTTGTTACTTTCTGGGGCTCAAACGCAAAAGGCAAATCAAGTGCCTCATCATACCTGCTCATGCACACAAAAGCAATGTCAAGCTTTTTTCCCCTGTCGAATTCATTAAAGTCCTTGTTTGTAAGCGCGTAAGTCAATTGGCGTGTCCTGTCGCTCCTGAAATTCCAGAATATTACGGAATCCCTGTCCTTTATTGTCGCAATCGGCTTTCCAGAAGAATCAACAATTACAATTGGCTGTACGTAATAATCTGTTTTGTCTCCGCGCGCATATGCGTTTTCAATTGCCTTCAAAGTGTCGGTTTCCTTTATTCCTTCTCCGAAAACAAGCAGCCTGTAGGCCTTTTCCGTTCTTTCATAATTCTTGTCCCTGTCCATTGCATAATATCTCCCGTTTATTGTGGCAATTTTTCCCACGCCGATTTTTTTGGATTCTTTTTCGAATTCCTCAAAATATTTTTTCGCGCTTTTTTCGGGAACGTCTCTCCCGTCCAAAAACGGGTGCACGAAAACCTTTTCGATTTTGTTTTTTTTCGCAAGCTCAAGCAATGCATACAAATGCGCTGTCATTCCGTGTATTCCCTCATCTGAAAATAATCCCATGAGATGCAATGCGGAATTGTTTTTTTTGCAGTTGTTTATTGCAATCATTAACGCGGGATTTTTGAAGAATTCTTTGGAACGGATTTCCCTGTTAATGAATTCCAATGGCTGCCAGACAATTCTTCCTGCTCCCATTGTCAGATGCCCGGGTTCAGAGCCTCCCTGGGTTCCTTCGGGAAGCCCGACTGCATTGCCCATGCACTGCAGAATTGTCATTGGAAAATTTTTTTCATAATAATCATTGTTGGGAACCTTTGCAGCCTTTACGGCGTTTCCCTTTACTTCTTCACTGTAGCCCCAGCCGTCCCTTATAATCAGAATAACCCTGTTTTTCGGTTTCATTCCACCACTTCCAGTTCAATCCGCTTTCCATCCGCATTGTACGCGGCAATATTGCCAATATTGAAGGGATAAGAGATTATTAAATTAATTTTTCCCGTTTTTTTGAAAAACCTTTTGTCCTCGGAACTGGGATTGTTGTTCGGAGAGGGATGCGAATGAATGCTTCCCACAATGCTCCTGTCAAAGGGCACGAGATTCAAATCTATTGAAGAAAAAGTATCTCCGAAAAGAGAAGGCAGTACCACAAGCTCGTCTATCACATTGTTTTTTCCTTTGCTGCCTAACATTGCAATGAATTCCTTCGGAAAAACATTCCTTGAAGCAATTGCAATTGATTCAGCTGTCGCTCTTTTTATTGCAGCCATTAAAACCCCAGATAAAATAATAAAGCTGGAATCATTAAAAATGCCATGCAGTTAGTCCTTTTCACGCCTTTGGAAACAGCAAGCAGTCCGATTGCAGTTGCGGAAGCAAAGGCAATCAGGCCTGAAATTTCAGAGAGAAATGCAACAAGCGCTATCAGCACTGCAAGAATTATCAGGTTTGTTTTTTCATAATTTATCCTGTGCATTTTTTTTACAATTATTTTTGCGAGAAACATTGTAACAGCAAAGCCGAAGCCGAGAGCTATTAGGCCGGCAATGCACAAAAGCAGAATGTTCTGAGCGCTTATTTCAATTAACTGGCTTATTGCTGCGGCGCTTCCGTTCCTTGTTTTTCCCCATGCAAACAAAACAAGAAAGCCGAGCAGCATGTTTGCTGTTCCGCTCCCCCCGAGCAGGACAAGGAATTTTTTTGTGGAAATTTTTCCAAAAATCTTTTTCAGGATGAAAGCCGCCTGGTTCGAGCCTATTGCAGGGAGTATTGAAACAATGCTTCCGGCAAGAAAACCCAGCAGGCTTCCTTCGAGAATAATCGTTTTTTTTATTCTAAATTTTTTTTCCTGTTGTTCCGGAAAAACGCTTTTTTTCCTCAGGGATTCTATTATTGTTGCCGCGCCGAAAAAACCCGTTATACCGGCAAGCAATGGCTCTTTTACAATGCTTTTTTCCCCGAGAACAATTGCCCCAAGCAGGGCGGAAAGCGCAATTATTGTTATTGCCCAGAATTTTTTCCCCATTCCCTTTTCTCCAAGAACCATTGTTGCAAGCACAACTAAAAGCGCAAAGGGAATTATTTTCGGAAGGAAGGAACTTGCCTTCTGCACAAAAAGGACAAAAACCGGCGCAAATGCAATTGCAATCAATCCCGAAAAAAACGCTCCGCTCGCTGCGAGCTTTATTGCAAGCAATCCCTTTCCCTTCAGCAGCATTCTGTGCCCTGGAAGCACTGACAAAAAATTTTCCTCTTCGGGCGCCCCAAAAAGAATGCTGGGCACAAAATCAACAAAGGAATGCACAATGCTCATGCTTGCAATCATTAATGAAACTCCCAATGCATCTGCAGGTCGCATTGTTGCCGCAAAAGCAGCAACAGTATTGATGTGAATCCCGGGGCTCAAGCCAGTGAAGATTCCTATAATGCATCCCAGAAGAATCCAGAAAACAGGGAAAACATCCATTTTCTCACTGGTTCCATTCCTCTGCCTTTTCAACAACAATTTCCAACTGCCTGTTGTACAACTGGATTTTTCCAGTTATTTTCAAAAATTTCTGCTCCCTGAACAACTGCCTTTCCTCAATGCTTGGATTGAATTTTACTCCAAGGATTTTGTTTCCATCGTACAATTCAAAGGAAATTGTTTTTTCCTTTTCAGAAAACCAGTTTACCCTGCCTTTTGCAACCACAGCCAGTCCAGTTTTCTCCCGGGTTATTTCTCCTATTTTCATTTCCTTTGCTTCAAAAATTCCCTGCAAAAAAAACAGAATCAGGATTCCTGAAATTGCTATTGCAATCGAAACACTGCCAAGGCTAATGCCGAGATGCATGAAAAGAAAACGCAAAAAGAGAGAATAAAAAGCAGGCGCCTGTTTCGGCAAAAAACGAAACAAAAAGTTCTAGCAATTATTTTGGTTTGAATTTAATTTTACAAAAACTGTTTGGTATAAATTTTTTTGTCTTATTATCCATGCAATTCCCGCGGCATTGATGTCTGTGCAGCCGACAACCCCGCCGTCCAAGGACTTTGTAGTAATGAGCAGGGTAATCTTGCTGCTTGCAAGGTCTTCTGTATGGACAATTGTGTCTATGACAAAATTTGCGTTCGGGTTTGCGTTTATTGCGAGCAGCGCCGTTGCCCTTGCAAGCCCGATTGCAATAGTCGGATTCTGTATTGCGTTGAAATAGCCGAGTATTGCTGTTGCCATTACAATTACTATGAGCGCAAGGCTGATTGTTTCAATGCTTGCCTGTGCCTTTGAATTCATTTTCTCACGGAACAATTCCTACTGAAATAGCTCCCGCTGTTTTTGAAATGCTCACGTTTGCAAGTGACCTTTCAGTTCCGCCGCCCAAAAAAGCCCCGTTCGGATTAGTGCTGCATGAAAAATCAGTTGCCTGAACTGCAATTCTTCCCCGACATTCAAGTGTTTCTTGCAAGGTTACTGGATTTATTGTTGTTGCACAGCAGTTTGTAGCGCCTGCAGGGCAAGAAGCCGGGTCGTTCGGGTTCCAGGTATTGAGCATTTCAGCGCTGTAATCTATTGAACCGCTTTCGCAGGTTATTGCGCTTTTTTCAGGAAGGAAAACGCTTATTGTTGACTTTGCGCTGTTCGGAGAAAGCCCGACAGAATCAATTGTTCCCGCGATTTTCTGCGCCGCAATCTTTGCGTTCCCCAGCCTTGAGATTTCTTCTGCGGAATTGTTTGAAAAATTCACCATTGGCATTACTACTGCAGTAATATAGATTATTATGAACAGCAATAGGAAAATGAATTCTATTGAAACCTGCCCTCTTGAATTCTTCAAAGCAAAAAAAGCCAGTGCCATAAAAAATCTCCCGCCAAACCCAAAAAAACATATGCAATCAGGACAGCCGGAACAAACGGAACACTTTCGCTGATTGAAACATTTTCCCCAATCTTTTTTTCCTTTGCAAGCGCCTGCAGTTCCTTTATTTCTTCCAAAGACAATCCTGCTGCCCTTGCGCTTGAAACAATTCTCCTGCCCTTCGGATTCAGATAATCCGATAGTTCATGCAATCTATTTTGTTTTAAGTAATTAATAACATTTTTGATTTGAATTTCAGGAGCCTTTGAGACTGTTCCATTGCTTTCAATGAATGTTTCCGAAACAATCATTCCTTCTTCAAGGTTTGAAACATTCACTTTTTTCCTCAGCAGTGTTTTCGACAAAAAATACAATTTGAACAAAAGCCACACGCCCAAAAAGAAAAATAACAGCAGAAAAAGCCATTGCAAAGAAGCAGTCATGTCCTGCAAGAGCGCAAAGGCAAAAACAGCAACCGCGATTCCAACCTGCAGAACTCTTTTTCTCAAAAGCCCGAAAGCAAACAGCAATGGAATGTCAAGCAGCACTGGCAAATTGAAATACATGAGGATAAAACCCATTCCTATTATTGCAAAGCAGTATTCTATTGTCGAAAAAATCTTTTTTCTTGCATCAAGCAGGAAAGCCTTTTTCTGTTCATGATTCTTCTGGAGCTTTACTGCGCTTATGAATGCGCCGTACGGCAGCATTGCAAAAACAGAGAAAATGAAAAGGCTTATTACAAAAATCGGGAGCTGTATGCTCGGGCTTGTTATTCCAAATGCATTAAGGATATTCGGGTTTATGGGATTCAAAGCCGCGATTGCAATCATTAGTTTTACGTCTCCGCCAGCCCATACTCCCGCTTTCCATAAAAGCCATGCAAAGCCGAACGCAATCGCTATTCCCGCAATGCAAAAAGCAACCGGGAGAATGCTTGCTTCAAGGAAACCCTGTGCGACATGCAGTATTATTCCAAGCGCAAGCATTGCATAATTCAGCTTATCGGGAACAATTCTCTGTTTCAAATCAGTAAAGGTTGCTGTGGCAAGGAAAAAAAGTGAAATAAAAAAGAAAAAGAACCGGAACAACAAAAACACCTTTTTGTTGTTCTCAGGAAAGCAGGGAGCCTATTGTTTTGTTCCTGTAATTGAGAATGTCAGACTGCGAAGCAAGCGCCAATCCCCTGATTGAATCAATGAGCAGCGCTGCAGAGGTAGCCAGAATAATCACAAAGCTGGCTAACAGCAAATACTCAAAGGAAACCTGCGCAGTGCACTCCATGAAAAAAACCTTTATGGGAAGCAAGTTCCTGTTCTGCCGCCAATTCCAACGGGTGTTTTGCCAACGCAAACGTTTACTGAGTTTAACGTGCAGTCTCCTTCGTTACACAGCGTGTTTGTTGTTGATGCGTCCGGGTCTTTTCCATTACAAGCGTCTGCTGTGTTTGGTCCTGCGCACAGTCCGTCAAGTATGTTTTGGTTTGTCCTTGATTGTACTGGACCGGTTGTAGACGATATCAGTGCGATTACTATTGCCGCAACCAATACTGCTCCGCCGATTATGAGGAGATACTCAAGCGCTCCTTGTCCTTTTGTATTCATTTAAAAACCTCCATTTATTTTTTTGCAAAAAAATTACAATTTTTATACTTCTTTATTGTTTATTCCTGTTTAAATAACTGCCTTTTTCTTCAAAGCACTATCTCGGCGGCTGGTTAAGCTGGTTTTCAATTGCAGGCTCAAGGTTCCGCGGAATGCTTTTAAGATACAATCCGACTGCGGTTGCAATCGCAATAATGCTTCCAAGCAGAAGCAGATACTCAAGCGAAGTCTGCGCCCTGTTTTCCTTAAACATTTTTTCACAGCTCTTTTTTTCACTTTCAGCCTATCATTAACCCCGATGCGAATCCCGCAACATAGTAGAGAATGAAAGCCAGTAATAAAAGGATTGGGAAGTATATAATGCTTTTGCTCAATTTTCCGTCGCGCATCAAAGCAACCATTGTGCTTGTCGCCAAAACCTCTATCAAAAGATATGCGAGCATGAGCGTGAGAATAAAATCTTTTACGGAAAGCACTTCAAGCCTCTGGGCTTCTGAAACCCCCGCGCTTGCGCCCGCCCTTATGAACAAGGAGATTACTGTCGAAACAAATCCGAAAATCATAGGAGTTATGAATACTCCCGCTGCAACCATGAAAATTACCTGCATCATTACCTGTGCTTTTCTTTCCACTGAAATCCTGTATGCTTCCCTTACATCGTTTGAAATGTCGTCAAGCACATCTGCAAGCCCTGCGCCGGCTTTTATTGTATCGACGATTACTGTAACGCTCCTGCTGATGAGCCTTGAATTAATGTTTTCCGAAAAACTGCGCAGGCTGTCTTCAAGGTTTTCCCCCTCCTCCAGCTTTCTCAAAACCATTTCAATTTCCTTGCTCAAGGGGCCGTACTGCGAGAGCGCAACTTCGCGGAGGGCAAACTCGTATGTTCCGCCTGCTTTCAAAGTATCCGACATCTGTTTCAATGCCTCGGGAAGCGCTTCCTCTATCTGGCTTATTCTTTCCATTGCCTTGAGGTATGGATATCCAAGCATTATGTCGAGCACTCCCAAAAAAGCCGCAAAGCTTGTTATCTGGGAAATCGGAAGCTCAAGCCTTGAAATTAAGAGATAGCAGACAATGAAAGCGAGCGAGGAAAAAGAAGCCGAAATCAGAATCCAGGTTGTAGCCTTGTACCTGAACTGGGCTTCGCGTATTATTCTCTTGTATTTTGTCAGCAAAGCGAATCTGCTTTCTTTTACAACCATTTTTTTTTCACTTTTTTTTATTTTTCTTTTTTTTATACCTTTGGCTGCGAGGATTTTATGTAGATTACAAGCATAAGCAGCAGCGCGGGCAGCACAACCAGATACATGACGCTCATTGTAACGGGAGTCAGCGGCAGCGACTGCAGTGAAACAGTGTTTCCGGTTATTACGCTGTTTCTTATTGCGCCCAGAATTCCCATTATTACAGGAAGCCATATTGCAACGAAAATAAATATTACCCCGAAAAAATTCATTCTCTGTGCAAAGTCACGGGTTTTCATTCTAAGTTCAAAGCCCACATCGTCCGCAATAGTGCTCATTATTTCAGAAAGATTCCCGCCTGTTTTCAATGCGCGTATCATGTGCGTTAAGGAATTTCTCAGCGACTTGTTCTGCGTCCTTAGAGCAAGCCTGCTTAACGCGTCCTTTATTTCAATTCCCTCCTCAACCTCGTTAATTGTTTTTGCAAACTCCTCGCTTAAAACTCCATAATCGGAAACAGCTATTGCCTGCAATGTCCTGTACAATCCCATTCCCGAATGAAGTTCAGTGCTCATGTGCCTTAACGCAAAGGGAAGTTCCATGCTTATCGCGTCTCCGCGCGATTTTGCCTTCTGCTTTGGAACAGCAAAAATAACTATTACGCTCAAAAAGAAAAACCATATCGCAAGGAGAACCGGCGCCAGAATCTTCAGGTAAAGCGGCAGCCAGGACAATCCGATTAATATCCCGGAAATTGCAAATACAACGAGCGCGCAGATTGTCGAAAGAGTAACTGTTATTGCAACATACTGTTTTACTGAATAGCGCATGTTTGCGGAAAACAAAAAATATGAAAGTGTTTCCATCTGCGGCATTCTTATTACTATTTTGCTCAAGGGGGAGAAAATCCTTTTTGCCTTTATGTAAAGCATTCCGATTTTTCTCACTGTGGGCGAGCTTACCTCCTGCAGTTCTTCAACCTTCTGGATTTCAATTTCTTTTGTTTTTCCCTCTGCAATTATTCCTCTCAATTCTCCTAAGCTTCCTTCGAGGCCGCCGTATTCAACGCCTTCCAGCTGGTATTTCCTGCGCATTTTTTGCACAATGCTTTCCACTTTTTCAACGTCCAATCCTTCCAGCTTTTCCTCTTCGTGCCCTGTTTCCTGCGCAGGCTTCTGCAGGGCTTCGCCTTTCTTTTTGTCCTTTTCCTCTATTTTCTTTTTTAGGAAATCCAGAGAAGCCATCAGCTTTCCCTCTTTTTGAGAATAAAAGAATTAGTTGCGTCCTGCACGCTCTTCATGTCGCGGATTCCCTTTTTGCTGAGCCCTCTCAAAAAATCCGCTCTTTCCTTTATTTCAAGTTCAAGATCTTTTTTTGCAAGTCCTGTAAACTCGCCGAGCATCTGAATGTATCTTGCGGAAATGCTGCTTCTTTCAAGCAGGTCTTTTACAGGCTCTCTTGAAAAAACAGGCTGTGTCTGGGCTTTTCCCGCGAGGACTCCGCTCACCTCTGAAATTTCAGTCAATCTTCTTATTGTCCCTTTTTTCTTGTCGTGCAATCTGTGCTCTATCAAAATCAAGTCAAGCCCGCTCAGCATTAATTCCGGAACATTCATTGGCGGGCTTGTTATTCTTACAATTGTTTCCTGCGCGGAATTTGCATGGATTGTTCCCATTGAGCCCACATGCCCTGTGTTCATTGCAGTGAAAAGGCTGAATGCTTCTCTATGACGCACTTCTCCCACAATTATCCTGTCAGGGCGCATTCTCAAGGAGTTTTTTGTGAGAATGTCAAGAGTCAGTTCTCCCTTTCCTTCAAGTCCTGGGGGTCGTGACTCTAATCTTATCCAGTGCTTCAAGGGAAGGTTTAATTCCGCAGTATTGTGGGCAAAAACATTTGAGCAGACAAAGTTTTCGCATTCCGGAACAGATAAATCATAAACAGTTCTTTCGGTTTTTTCCAGTGCAATTATTTTTTCTATCTGGTCCCAGAAAATATCGGCTTCTGCAAGCATTTTGAGTTTTTCATTCGGCTTTTCCTGTGCAATCTTTGCCAGGAATCTCCTTCCGAAGCGGCTTTTTCCGGAATAATATTCGTGCTGAACAGTTATTTGCCCTTTAATTGCTTCCAAAAATGCGGCAGGCAATGGAATAATATCTGAACAATCGTGGGTTGCCGGCTTTTTAAGGGCAGTCTCGCGGATTCTTTCCATTTTTCTTTTTATTATGAATCCCACGATTTCTTCGAACAGCAAAATATTATTGTAACTTGAAATTCTTCCTTTGAACGTCTTGTCTTTTTGATATGTTTTTTTTGCAATCCTGCCGTGTATTCCAAGCCTTAACAGCAATGTCTGGACATCTTCCATAAGTTTTTTTGATGCCGATGTCCATTCTATCTCGTTTTTTCCGACTGTTCCGTCTCCTGAAAAATAACCACTTAAAAATGCAGCGATTTGCCGGTTGTCAAGGCGCATTGTCCAGTCGGGGGCTCTTTTTGTGAAAGCGTTCCCTTTCAAATCAAGCACATCTTTCATTATTGTTTTTAGCAATGCGGAATTTACCATTGTGGAAAACTTGTCACTGTGCATTTTAGTGCTTATGCCAAACCGGGCAGCTACTCTCGTTACAAGCTCTTTAAGCTCTGCTTCGCTTACTGAAAATATTATTGAGTTTTTGTCATAACACCCGTCGGCAAGCCACAGTCCCGTGAGCTCCAGAAATTCCTGGTCGATTTCCAGCATTGCAGGGATTTTAATGCGGCTTCTTCCTGCTTTGAAGCACAGGCCTCTTGCATCCGCATTTGAAAAATAGTTTTTTTCAAGCAGTTCCCTGAAAACCCTTACTGGGATAGAGCCTTTTCTTCTCCACAGGTTTATCATTGCACTTTTGCCGCCTGCGGTTTTTTGGTTAACAAATTCTGAAAGATACTCTTTTGGGATTTTTTTTAAAACACAAGTTATTTTTTCCCCGCATATAAAAAATCTTTCAAGCTTTTCAAGGCAATCCAGCAGATTAACCTCTTTCAGGCCGCTGGCTTCAAAAGGCAGGCTTCTTGGAGTTGCGATAAAATCGTTTTCCTTTAACTCGCCTGTTTTTATTGCAGAAATATTCCCTTCTTCGTCAATGGCAAACAGGGAATGGTCTTCGGTAACTTTAATGCTCTTGCCGCTTTTGAGAATAACTTCAAACATTTTTTTGCATGTTCTGTGCCTTATAAAACACCTGATTCTTTTTTTCACTATTTTTCCGTTTTTGTCAAAGCACAGTACTTCCAAATCTTCAATGTTTCCGCAAATCTCGTGCTTTTCCGCAGAGTAACTGCAACCGTGCGTTTCAATCATTTTTTCAACAATTTCCCCGATTTTAACCCTTCTCGGATTGTTTTTTTCAAAAACAATTATTTCCTCATCCGCATCAACACTGTCTTCAATTGTAATTATTCTTTCTGATTCGGGAATGAAAGCAGCGAGAACATTCAATGTTGTTGTTTTTCCGCTTCCCGCTCCCCCTGAAATTAAAATGTTTGCAGGCCTTGAGCCCATTCCTTCCACTGCAAGCCACAAAAATCCCGCAACCTCTGCGCTCATTGTGTTCAGGTTTATCAAATCCACAATCGAATAAGGATCTTCCCTGAATTTTCTTATTGTTAGAGTGCTTGCTTCAACAGATGCAGGGGGAAAGGTTGCGTTCACTCTGCTTCCGTCAGGGAGACGTGCATCAAGCAATGGGCTGCTGATATCAACTCTTCTTCCGACTTCGCGCGCAATCCTGTTTGTTAAGTCCTGTATTTCCTGTTCGGAAAAAAATTCAATGTTTGTTGTCATCATTCCGTACTGCCTGTGAAAAAGGAAAACAGGCTTTTTCGCGCCTACAACCATTATTTCTTCCAGCTTGTCGTCTCTTACAAGCGGATCAATGATTCCATAGCCCACCATTTCGCGGACAACTGCTTCCGCATAAAAATCAAATCTTCTTTCGGGAATCCTAAGTTCGGGAGCAGAGCGCAGAATTTCAAGGATTTTCTGCTTGTAAATCGCTCTTCTCTGCAGTACGTCCCTTATCCTGTAAGGGCTGATTGTAATCAGCCTTGTCGCTGCCTCCTTGATGGTTGAAACAATTGCCTTTTCAGAGGCAGACGGCCTTGTGACTGGCACCATGTAATAAAGAAGCGGCTTTCCCGGGATCTTGTAAATTTTTACATCGCCATAAGCATCAATCTCGATTTTTTTCCCGACTGCTTCAATTTCACGTTCAGCAGTCGATTTTTCTTCCGGTTTCACTGCCCTTTCTTCCTCGGCCTGCTTCATTGGCTCGCTTATTTCCTGCAGTTTTTTTTTCAGTTCTTCCCCTAGCTCAAACTCTTCCGCTTTTTCGCGCCTTTCGTCGGGCGCTTTTTCAAGGGAAGCCTTTGCGTCTTCAATTGCAGCCTTTGCCTCTTCCTGAGGAGAGGGCTTTGCCTGTTCCTCAGACTTCGCCCTCATAATCAGTTTTTTCAAATAATCAGTCGGCATTGAAACCGATAAGAAAACAGCTTTTTTGAATAAAAACCTTCCGTGCGCCTGAGATGCCTGTTTTCAGAAAAGAACTCATTCCTTTGCTTCGATTTTTTTCAGGGTTTCTTCAATAAAATCAGTTATTTTTTTTGTTTCTGTTTTGCTGCTTCCCCTGTTTCTCACTGTGACAGTGTTTTCCTTTTCTTCCCTGTCTCCCACAACAAGAATGAGCGGGACTTTTTCAAGTTCAGCCTGCCTTACTTTGTGGGAAATTGTTTCCTGTTCCCTGTCGACTTCGGCGCGCAAATTTTTTTCAAGCATTTCTTTTGAAATTTTTTCAGCAAATGCAAAATGCCTGTCTGCAATCGGCAGAATCTTTATCTGGACAGGGCTCAGCCATAATGGAAAGTTTCCCGCAAAATGTTCTATCAGGATTGCCATGAATCTTTCAAGGCTTCCGAAAGGAGCGCGGTGAATCATTACTGGCCGGTGCGGCTTGTCGTCTTCTCCGATATAACTCAAATCAAATCTTTCAGGGAGATTGTAATCAACCTGAATTGTGCCGAGCTGCCATTCTCTCCCCAGGGAATCCTTCACAATAAAATCAAGCTTTGGGCCGTAAAAAGCTGCTTCGCCTTCTTCGGCTGTAAAGGGAAGTTTTGTTTCCTTCAAAACCTGTTCAATGTCTTTTTCGGCTTTTTTCCAGTTTTCATCGCTGCCGATGTATTTTGAGGAATCACCGCGCTTTCCGAATCTTGCCCTGTAATCTGAAAATTTCAGTGCATTGAAAATCATTTTTACAATGTCCATTACTGCCTTGAACTCTGTTTTCAATTGTTCCGGCGTGCAGAAAATATGCGCATCGTCCTGGGTAAAGCCCCGTACTCTCACTAATCCGCTTAACTCTCCCGATTTTTCATATCTGTAAACAGTTCCGAATTCCGCATACTTCAAAGGAAGCTCCTTGTAAGAGCGCCTTTTCATTTTGTAAACCTGTATATGGTGCGGGCAGTTCATCGGCTTGAGCAGAAATTCTTCTTCTTCGATTTTTATCGGGGCATACATGCTTTCCCTGTATGTTTCCAAGTGCCCGGAAGTTTTGTACAAATCTATTTTTGCAATGTGCGGAGTAACAAGAAATTTGTATCCTTCGCGCAACTGCTGTTTTTTCAAAAAAGCTATCAGCTCTTCCCTTATGACTGTTCCTTTCGGAAGCCAGATCGGCAATCCCGCCCCAACTTCTTTTGAAATCAAAAAGAGTTCCTGTTCTTTTCCTATTTTCAAATGGCTTCTCTGTTCGGCCTCTTCGCGCTTTTTCAGCCATTCATCAAGCATTTTCTGTTCGGGAAAAGAAATTCCGTAAATCCTCTGGAGCATTTTATTTTTCTCAGAACCTTTCCAGTATGCTCCCGAGCTTCTCAATAATTTCACTGCCTTTATTGCCTCTGAATTTTCAATGTGCGGCCCTTTGCATAAATCAGTGAAGCTTCCGTTTGTGTAAGTGGAAATTTTTCCCTCTTCAAGCTCGTTAATCAGTTCAATTTTGTAAGGCTCGTTTTTGAAAACCTGAAGCGCGTCTTTTTTTGAAATTTCTTTTTTCACAAATTTTTCTTTTTTCTTTGCGATTTCAAGAATTTTTTTCTCAATCCTTTCAAGGTCCTCGGGAGAAAACGGTTTTTCAACATCAAAATCGTAATAAAAACCCTCTTCAATCGAGGGGCCTATTGCAAGCCTTGCATCCGGAAACAATTCTTTCACTGCTGCGGCTAAAACATGGCTTGAGGAGTGCCAGAATTTTTCCCTGTAAGACGCGTCGTTCCAGTTCGGCATAGTATCACTTCAATCAATAATTCTAATTAAAAAAGGGTTAAAAATTCTGCCGTTTTCCTGCAATCAGCGGAAACCCGCGCGCGAACAGGTTAATTAAATTTTCCAGCAGAAATTGTTTCATGCTGAACAGTTCTTTGTGCATAAAATGCAAGGGCAAATTGTTGTGCGGGCTGAGCCATTGCCCGATACTTGAAAAATACAATTCTTTGCGCAGGACAACCTCGCTGATTTCAGGAAAAGAATTTTCAGGTTCAAGCCCGCCAAGTGTTTTTGTTTCCTGGAAAAATTATCCTAATGTTTCAATCGCCCCCCTTGCTCCGCCTGTCATTGACGAAAAAAACTCTTTTCTGGATTCTCCCGAGCAGTGGTTCGGACTGCCGCTTGAAAAAATTGTTTCAATGCGCGAACAATTGATTCAGAGCAACACAAAGGTTTTCGTTGAAGAAGCCGCAAACCCGAGTTATTCTCTTGTTAACCTGCAGGAAATTGCAATGGCTGCAAAGCCAGTAGAGCTTGAAATTGAACTCAAAAAAAAGCCTGTTCCAAGGCTTTCCTTTCACGAAAGCATTGCGCCAATCGGCCCAGTGGGGGAGCTTGAAAAATTTTCCCTGGTTTCAAATCCCGACATTCCACAGAAAATAGATTATCTTGTTTCCGATACAGCGGTTAAAAGCAATACTGCAGTGCTTGAGCTTTACTCTGCAGGCTTTCCAGTTTCAACTCTTTACAAGCTGCTTTCAGCGGGAACTCTGGGAGTGAAAAAAAACAGAAAATTTGTTCCGACCCGCTGGTCGATTGTTGCTGTCGAAGATAACATTGGAAAAGATTTGATTGTAAAAGTAAAGGAGTTTTCAAAAATTTCCGAATTCCAGCTTTTCCACAGCAATTACCTTGACAATGATTTCTGGGTTCTGCTTCTGCCAAATGCGTGGTCTTTTGAAAACCTCGAATGCTGGCTGCCCGGGGGAATCTGGACAGCAAAGGCAAAAAGATTCCACATTTCACAGGACCACGAGTTTTACAACGGAAGAAAAACCTACGCGAGCAATATAACAGGCGCATATTATTCTGCGCGCCTTGGAGTTCTTGAATACCTGCAGAAAATCCATAAGCAGGCTGCGGCAGTTGTTTTCCGCGAAATCGGAGAAGGCTATTCAATTCCTGTCGGAAGCTGGCAAATTCTTGAAAACGTGCGGCATTCCTTTGATTCAAAGCCGCTTGTTTTCTACGAACTGCCAATGGTTTTCGAGTTTTTGAAAAGAAAATTAAAAGTGCCAATAAAATTTTATTTGAAGGAATCAAAACTGCTTGACAGCGCAATGCACCAGAAAAATCTTTTCCAGTTTTCCTAATGCCTGATTCTTCTTCTTTCTTCAATCAGGTTGACAATCCTCTGAAGCTCTGCTGCGTGTCCCATTATCTCTTCCTTTATGTCGCGCGCGCGTCTTGGAAACTTTGCATGCTCTGCTTCAAACTCTGCAACACGCATGTCAGGCAAGTCCTGAAATCTTTCCGCGGAAGCAATGGCTTTTTTTGCGAATTCCAGCGCAGGGTTTACATAAGCCCAGTCAACTGTTTTTGCATTTGCGTTCACGCGCAGCAATTCCCTGTTGTGCCTGAACTGCTCGCCTGAAAAAAGTTTAACAGTATTTGCAACGGGCTGCATATGCACTTGTTCAAGCACTCCCTGCCTTCTTCTTTGGGGGATTCTTCTCACTTTTGCTCTTGGAACAGCCATTTTTCCGCCTTGGAAATTTTTATTTTTTTGCATACTTCAAAAACTGCGCAAGCAGTGCTTCTAACTGTATTCTTTCGTTTGCTCCCTCTACAATCCGAAAATTGTATTCTCCGATTGTATCAACAAGCTCTATTTTTGTTTTGCTGGGAATTTCTTCTTCGGGAGCATCAATTATTTCCCTGTACAACTGCATCAAAATGTCTTCTCCAGCCATTCCGTGCTCGAACATCAAAGAATCAAGCTTCTGCCTTGCTTCGAGAAAATTTCCTTTCAATGCAAGAGAAATCATTTCCTTTATTTCCTCGGGCTTTGCCCTGCTGCTCACATCGTAAACTGTTTTTTCAGTTATTTTGCTTTCAAGCGAGGCTCCCGACTGCAGGACATTTATTGCCTTTCTCATGTCTCCCATTGAAACATAAATAATTGCGTCAAGTGCTTTTTCCTCTATTTTTACGTTTTCCTTTTCCGCTATTTCCTTCAATCGCGCAATCATTTCCTTTGAGCCGAGAGGTCTGAACCGAAAAACAACGCACCTGCTTTGAATCGGTTCTATTATGCGCGAGGAATAATTGCAGCTCAGAACAAACCTGCATGTGCGCGCAAATTTTTCCATTGTCCTTCTAAGCGCCTGCTGTGCGTCCTGGGTAAGCGCGTCTGATTCGTCCAGAAAAATTATTTTGAAGCCCGAATTGAAAGCGAGCGTTCTTGCAAAATCCTTTATTGTTCCCCGTACAACATCAATTCCTCTTGTATCTGATGCATTCAGTTCGAGGAAGTTTCTTTCGAATTCCTTTCCGAAAAGCTCTCTTGCAAGGGCAACTGCCGCAGAGGTTTTTCCGCTTCCTGCAGGGCCGGAAAAAAGAAGATTGGGAACAAGGTTTTTTTTCACATAGCTTTCAAGCCTGTTTACTATTTCCTTCTGCCCTATTATGTCGCCTAGTTTATTAGGACGGTATTTTTCAATCCAGGGCAATTCTGCTTGTTCTGCCATAAGACTCGAAAAACTTGTGCTCGCAAAACAATAAAAGCTTATAGAAACAGCAGCCAGTTACCTGATTCTGCGCCTGCTTTGAAGCGGTTTCATAGTATGCTGTCCCAATGCTGCTTTTATGGGTCGCCATAATTGTGTAATCCTGCTTTCAGAAACTCCCAGCATTTTCCCTGTTCTTCTCTCGTTTATTCCCGCAAATCTTGCAAGCACTAATGCCTGCTGTTTTTGAGTAAGGCCTTTTTCCTGCAGGAATTTCAGCACCTGCCTTAAGTTCATTTCTCCTGTTCCTTTTGCGGCAATATTTCCCGCAGTGCCTTTTTCTTCTACCCTGCCTGAATCAATTGAAACAGTCCTGGGTTTTCTTTTGGATTTTTTTATTATGTCAAGGCAGGCGCTCTTAACAGCAAAATTGCAATAATTGTCAATAATATTCTTTACCTTCTTTTTGTATCTTGCGGGGTTGAATGTTTCAAGTTTCCATTTCAGCAGATCGCGAATAAAGTCTGCAACCGCTTCCCTGCTTGGCATGGCTGTCCTGATATGCGGGTTTTGCCACAGTGCCCTGCTTCTGTTTTCAATTAGCCTTTCTTTTTGTGCAATAATCTGTTCTATTTGTTCCGCTGTAAAATGGCCTGTTTTTCTTGCAGGGTCTCTTGTAAGGCGCTTTATCACGTGCTTTTTTCCCGTTTGCCTGAAAAGCCAAGCAGAAATGTCGGTTACAACACCGAATGGGACTTTTTCTTCGGCTGCAATTTCCTTGCCGGTTTTTTGCGTGTTTTGCAGTTTTGTTATTATTGCCTGAATTTTTTGTTCTGCATACTTTCCCGTGAGCGGAATTCTTGGCAGCGGCTTAAGCGAATAATCCGGCACAAGGGATGCCCTTCCCTGTATTATCGGAACTGCAAGCCTGCGAAGCTCTGCGATTCTTTCCCTGCTGATTTTGGTTTCATGAACCATATGATCACTAAGAACAACGGCATTTGCTTTTATTAAATTTACCAATCAAAGTGCGGTTTGGCAATTGTTTTTAATCAATACGCATTACTTGTTTTAGCATGGAAGCAAAAAAGCCTGAATTTGAAATGCCCAAGCCACTTGACTCTATGCAGAAGATTCTTGCGATTATTTTCTTTGTTTTTTCCTACGGAATACTCTTCGCGATTGGCTCTGCGAGCTCGCAGATTCAGAATGCTGTTGCAAACATCCCAATCCTCAATCTTATCCTGCCATTGCCAGTGGTTTACGACATCCCGACAAATCCCATATGGAATGTTTCAATGATGTATCTCCTGATGCCGATTGTGGGATTCTGGCTTGTTTTCCTTTCAATTGACTGGATACAGGAATTTTTCGAAACAAAGCACGCGAAGACAATTGTTTTTCCCATAATTTTCACTGTTTTCTGCCTTGCGGCATTGTATGTTGCAGTTTATTGGATGGCTGCAGAAAACGCTGTCCTTTCAGGGCGGGGGACTGTTTCTTTTGATTTCTGGACAGAGCTTAGAGTCTCTGCATTCTATCTTTTCCTTGTTTCCGGCCTCCTGGGATGGGTTTCAAGGATTGCTGTCGAAAAAATAAAAATTTGAATCTTTCCTGAACCTGTTTGCTTATGAAAAAGACTTTTTTCATTGAGGGCTACGGCTGTTCGCTCAACAAAGCCGAAACAGAGCAGATAGCGGGCTTCCTTGAATCAAGCGGCTTTCAGATTGTTTCAAAACCCGAAAAAGCAGGCACAATCATAATCAACACCTGCGCTGTAAAGGAGCCGACTGAAAACAGGATGCTTGCGCGCATAAAGCACCTGAAAAAAATTTCCAAAAAAAATTCAAGGCTCATTGTTTTCGGCTGCCTTTCAAAAATCAATCCGAAAAAAATCTCGGAAATTTCAGGGGACATTATAAAAATCGGGCCTAACCTTGAAGAGCTTGCAAAAGAACTCAACATAAAGGAAACAGCCTTCTCCCCGCGCGTTAAACAGAAGCATTCCTCAAAATTCGTTTCAATTATCCCCATCGCAAGAGGCTGTTTGGGAAACTGCGCTTTCTGCGCCACAAAAAATGCGCGCGGCTCTTTGAAAAGTTATTCTCCTGCTGAACTGAAAAAAAAATTTTTCAGGGAAACAAAAATTCCAAGGGAAATCTGGCTCACTGCGCAGGACACTGCGTGCTACGGCCTTGACATTGGAACAAGCCTTCCAAATCTTCTCAGGCAATTCCTGAAGAGCAAAAAAAATTTCAGGATAAGAATCGGGATGATGAATCCGCACCATGCGCTCTCAATGCTAGAAGATTTTCTTCCCTTGTTTGAGGACAGGCGCATGTACAGGTTTTTTCACATTCCGCTTCAATCAGGGTCTGACAGGATACTGAAAAAAATGAGCCGCCCTTATTCAAAAAAGAATTTTTTCCTGTTAGTAAAAAAAATCCGTGAAAAGCTTCCCGACGCTGTTATTTCAACAGACATCATTGCCGGCTTTCCCGGAGAAACTGAAAACGACTTTCAGGAAACGCTTGATGCAGTGAAAAAAATTTCCCCGGACATAATAAACATTTCGCGCTTCGGTGCGCGCCCCGGAACTGCAGCGGAAAAAATGCCTTTGCAGCTGCACGGGCGCGTAAAAAAGGCGCGCAGCAGGATTCTTTCCGAGGTTCAGAAAAAAATCTCGCTTGAAAAAAACAAAAGGCTCATTGGGAGCGTGCAGGAAATTTTTGTTTCCGAAAAGGGAACAAAGGGAAATTTTGTGGGAAGAGCGGTTTCCTACAAGCCTGTTGTAATTGAAAAGAATCTTCTGGGAAAATTTGCAAAGGCAAGGATTGAAAACGCGTTTGCATGCTTTCTTTTCGGCAAAACACAATAACAGTTGGTTTTTATATTTTTCCAATATAAAAAATAATGCAATATAAAGGGGTTTTTTATGCTCTTGTTCCAGGCTTTAGGCAATGCTTTTTCGGAATATGCCGCGAATTTCAAGACTGCGCTTGTTTTTGTTTTATTGCTTGTTTTTGCGCCTGTGGCGTTTTTCCTCGGAAACTTTTTCATTGGCTCGGGAACAATTCTCCTTGACTACAATCTCTCGCTTGCAAACCCAATGCAGCTTGTGCTCGCGCTTGCATTTTCCATTGTTTATGTGCTGGTTTACTCTTTTTTTATTTCAATAATAATTTTCTCTGTGCGCAAGGATTTGAGCCAGCTGCATTTCCAGTATTACCTGACTGACATGATTCGGAAATTCACTTTCAAGATTTTCTGGTTTTACTTTATTTTTTTCCTTGCATTGTTTTTAATCGGCTCCGCTCTTTTCATGCTCAATGCGCCTGTTGTGCTGATAACGCTTATTCTGCTCCTGTTTTCAGTTGGAGTTCTCTTTGTCCCGCAGGCAATTGTAATCGACGAGGACGACATTCTGAACTCCTTTTACAACAATTTCGAATTCATAGCAAAAAACTTTTCCTCTTTCGTCTATGTAATAATAACCGCAATTGTCCTGCTCGCAATAGTGCAGTTAATTGAATTCCTGCTGGACATTTCCCTCGGAATAGGAAGCTTTGTTTCAATAGTAATAGCGCTTGTTTTCATTGTTCCCTATCTGGAGATACTGAAAACCTATTTGTACATGCTGAAATACAATCTGATAAAACAGCCTGATTTGCTGCACAGGAACAGGTCGAGAAAAAGGCGCGTGCGCTGATTTTTTTTTCCAAATTCCCAAGGCAAAAGTATTTAAATAAAAAAGTTCTATTCTTGCCTGATTTTAAATGCAAAAAGCCAAGGCGCAGGGCGCACTTGAGTATCTGCTTATCATCGGCGGCGCTGTTTTAGTCGGCGCGCTCGTAATCGCCCTCATTATGGGCGCAAGCGGCCCGACCCAGAGCAACACACAACAGCAAATTGTGAATACACTCTGTAATGGCCTGACAAAAGACAAATGCGGTTCGAGCAGCACAACCCCGACAGCGCCTTCAAAAGGATGCGTAGCAGGAGACTGCACTTGGGATTTGGCAAAAAGCCTCTGCACAGGACAGACACAAACAAGCAGAAGCGCAACCTGCTTCGGAGGAACAAGCAATACAGGAACACCCTGTACAGGCACAGAAACCCAGCTCTGTTCAAGTCAGCTTGGAGTTTGTGCGGGTTCCCAGCAAACCTGCACAGGCGGAACTTGGCCCGGATGCAATTATACAACAATAACGGGTTATGAACAAACAGAAACAAATTGTACTGACGGCTTGGATAATGATTGTGATGGCTTAACCGATGCGGGCGACCCAAAATGCACAACAACAGACACATCTTGCACAAGCAACGAAGGAACATGCAGGCTTGAAACAGACGGCTGTCAATCAGGAGAAACAGAAACTTCACTCGGAATAACGCAATGCGAGCCATTAGGACAAATTTGCTGCACCGTAAATACACCGTCATCATGCGGAAATGGTACAACTGAAACAGGCGAAACATGCGGAGAACCTGGTCTGCCGACATGTTCAAGCGGATACACCTGCACTAACTGCCAATGTATACAAAACCAGACAGGAACATTAGTAGTTGCACCGGCAGGCGGATTAACAACTACAGGCCCATTCGGAGGGCCATTCTCTCCAGACACGATTACTTTCACTTTAACAAACACTGGAATAACAAGCATTAATTGGACTGCGGTAAAAACACAAACATGGACAACCTTATCAAGCGCATCAGGCACTCTTGCCGCAGGGGCAAACACAACAGTGACAGTTTCAATAAACGCAGTCGCAAATTCATTGGACGTAGGCCCGAATTCAGATACAGTAACTTTTACAAACACAACTAACGGGCAGGGAAACACAACAAGGCCGGTTTCACTGACAGTAACAGCAGCCTCATTATGCGGAAACCCCCTGAATACTATCCAAGCGCCAGAAGTCTGCGATGGAACAGCTTTGGGAGACGCAACATGCGCAACTCTGGGATTCGCTTCAGGAACCTTGACATGCAATGCGGATTGCTACAGCCTTAACACAAGCGCGTGTGTGCCGACACCAAGCACAGTTGTTAGAAGCTTTTCTTCTACGAGCGTTACGGGCGGCACTACTATGACTGTTAGCTTGACTGCGGCTGCTGCAAATGTAAGATGGTTTTATGCTATTGATGACGCATTCCCAATAGCAACTGGTTGGAAATTAACTACCTGCTCAGAAGGTTCAGTTACCGAGCCTTGTCTCTGCGGCGCTCAGCCCTACAGCTCTAATTTTTGTTGCAGTAACGTGTGCAAGTTTTGCCCAGATACTGCGACAACCTGTTTTAATGCCTGCACAGATGCCGGAGCACAGCTTTGCAGTAGTGATCTTACTCACAAGCATGATCCAGACGAGGCAGGACACGCAAAGTTTATTGCAGTGAGTACGAGTAATCTGCCTACTGCCACTTCTACATACAGGCTTATTGCTCCAAACACAGCTGGAACAGGTACGTTCAGCGGAACATACGTTTTCAACACAGACCGCGTACTAACCGTGTGTAGCAGCGACTCTCAATGCAATGATTCAAATCCTAATACAACAGATTCATGCACAGATCCAGGAACTGTTAATAGCGCCTGCGTGCATATACACACCGTTTTAGGAACAACAACAGTAACAGTGCGCTAAAATCTGGCTTTTTTTCTTTTTTCATTTCTTGAAATTTATCCACGCAATGTTCTCGTCCATGAGCTTGTTGAATGCCGCGCGGCTTTTTGCTTCTCCCTGGAAAAAAAAGCTTTTCTGCAGCCCTGCCTTCATGAGCTGCCTGAAATCGTCGCTTTTTGAATCAACATTGAACTGCTTCTTGTTCTGGGCTTCGAATCTTTTCATTCCAAGCGGATTTTTCAGTTCCACAAAAAGCCATTCTTCCCCGAGAATTTTTTTCATTCCCAAAATTGTTTTCTGGCAGAGCTCGAAAACGCTTTTCTGCGGTTCATTTGGGAGAACTATTTTGCATGCCTGCACAACAGCAAACAGTCCCAGCACGGGAGACATTTTTTCTGTTTCAATTCCCGCTTCCTTGAGATAGTTTCTCTTTGCAAGTTCGCTTTTTTTCAGCTCTGAAAGCTGTTTTGCCTTTTCCGCGAGCACAAGTGTTTTTTTCAGGAATTCTTCCTGGAAGTTTCCAAGCGCCTGCTTGGGAAGATTGATTGCAGTAAAGCAGAGAATCCCGTTTTTTGCGGGAATCCCGTTGAAAGGCAATAAATAATTTTTTTTGCAGTTCACAAAGCTTATTTTGCTGCAGTATTTTTTGTTTAAGAGATTGATTTTGTATTTTGTGTCAATCAGAAAAACAGGCTGGATTTCAATGCTCCTTGACTTTATTTTTTCAAGCAGCTTGTTTGCTGTTACAATCAAGGTTTCGTTGTCAATCTCATATTCAGTGTTTTCAGGCACAAAAAGATTGAGCGCAATGTTTCCCGATGGTTTTTGAGGGAGAGAGCATTCAAGCGCTTCTGAAAAAAAATCCGCTGCCTCTTCGGGAGTTGTTTTTTCCGCAAGCGCAGCAAGCGCAAGGTTTGCTTCTGCAATGTTTATTCCCCAGGAAAAAAATTTCTGCATTGAATTCGCTTTTTTTATGCATTCAAAAACAGTTTTCTGCAGATTTTTCTGCTTTTCCATTCTTACTGCAAAGGCGCAGGGCTTTGTGCTGAAATCCTCTATGTTTGCAATGAAAATATCAGAGGACATGTGCAAATCGCTTATTTCCTTGGGGATTACTTTCAAAAGATTGTATTCAGTGAGCATTTCCTTATTCCCTGCGTATGGCTGTGCAAGTGTTTTCTGCTCTATTTCAAAAACAGGAAGCCCTGCCCTTGCATACTGGTTCCTTATGCTTTCATGCCCGTATTCAAGCAGCTTTACATTCACAAGCTCCCTGATTAAAGCAGTTGTAATGTATGAAATCTGGAGCTCGTTTATCTTGTCCTCGACCTCTCTTCCAATTTTTTCCGCTACTCCGCGCGCAACCCTTGTTTCTTTCAAAAGCGACTTGATTATATTGCCCCTGTCAAAGGGTTCTATTTCCTGTTTTGAATTTCTTACATTCATTCTCTGGAAGGATGCGAAAACGCTTGCGGATTTCTGGTCGTTCTGTCTCAGTATTTCAAGCGCGGCAAGCCGCATTTTTTCGGGGTCCTTGTTTTCAAGCGCATTCAGCTCCTTTACTATCTTTAAAATCAGCCATTTGCTTGCCCCTGATTCTTCGCATTCCTTTGCGATTTTTTCGACTATTTCCTCTATTGGTTTTTCTTCCGAAGCCATTTGAATAGAAAATAGGCAGAAACTAATAAAACAAAATAGCCTTTTTCGAAAAGCAAACTTTTTAATATGTTTTTCTTAAGAATAACTACTAGTGCATTTTGCGCGGTTGGGGGTTTTTTGTGCGCGCTTCTCTTGACAAGATAGACCTGATAATTCTGCAGAAACTGCTTGAGGACGGCAGGGCAAGCTTTTCGAGCATTGCGAAGGACGCAAAGCTCACTGATGTTGCCATAAAAAAGCGCGTTGAAAGCCTTAAGCGCAAGAACGTTATTTCCTCAATTGCAGTTAACCTGAATTACAAGTCTTTAGGATTTGAAAACCCTATTTTTGTCCAAATCCGCAGCGAATCCGCAAAAAACAAGGATTTGATAAAAAAACTTTCCGCGCTTGACTTTATTTCCGAGCTTTATCAGGTGCTTGGAGAATACAATCTTGTCGCAAAAATACTTGTCCAGGACCTTGAATCAGCGGAAAAAACAATCAACAAGCTCGGCACTCTTGACGGAATTCTTGACTTGAAAACACTTGTTGTCCTTTCCGAATTAAAGCACGGCGGAACTCTCCCTGCAGAAGCAATGCAGAAAAAACTCTGAACAATTTTTTCAGTCTCTTTTATCTTTCTATTCTATCTATTTTTTTTCAGGAAATTTTTATGATTCTTATTGTTTCCGAAAAGCCCATTGCGGGAAAGCGAATTGCCGAGATTCTTTCGGACGGGAAGATTGAGCAGAGCTTTGAAAAAAAAGCTGTTTTTTTTGTTTTTGAAAAGGAAAAAAAACAGTTCACAATGGTTCCGCTCAAAGGGCATATTGTTGATGTTGATTTTCCCCTGCAGTACAAAAGCTGGCTAGGGACTGATTTGAAAAGGCTTGTCGACGCGGAAATAAAATACGCGGAAACACAGAAAGAAATAGCTGATTTATTGAAAAAAGTCGCGCCCAACATTGACGAAATAATAATTGCTACAGATGCAGACAAGGAAGGGGAATCAATAGGCCTTGAAGCCCTGAATATTTTGAAACAGCTGAATCCAAAGGCAAAAATAAAAAGAGCGCTTTTTTCCGCAATAACCCCCAAGGACATGCAGAAGGCTTTTTCAAATCTTGGAGAATTCGATTACAACCTTGCTGATTCTGCGGATGCGCGCAGGGAAATAGATTTAATCTGGGGAGCAGTTTTAACAAGATTTTTGTCGCTTGTTTCGGGAAAGCTTGGAAAAGAATTTCTGAGCATGGGAAGAGTCCAGGGGCCGACTCTCGGATTGATTGTTGCAAGGGAAAAGGAAAGAATTGCCTTTCAGATAAAGCCTTTCTGGGAACTGATTGCAACATTCAAAAAAGGCGCGCAGGAATTTTTAGCAGAGCACAAGCACGGAAGATTCTGGAAAAAAGAAGAAGCCCTGAAGGCATTCGACTGCCAGAAACCCCCGATTGGAATAGTAAAAGGAATTGAAAAGAAAAAACGCACAATTGCAAGGCCGATTCCGTTCAACACAACAGGCTTTTTACGCGCGGCAACAGCAATGGGCTTTTCCGCCAGTGTTGCAATGAGCATTGCTGAATCTCTTTACCAGGCGGGATTTATTTCCTATCCGAGGACTGACAATTGCGTTTATCCTCAGACTCTTGATTTGAAGGAAGTTCTGACAGAGCTTGGAAAAGTAAAGGAATTTTCTCCAATGGTAAAAAAGCTTCTTTCAATGCCCAAGCTTGTTCCGAGCGCGGGAAAAGAGGCAAAGGACCATCCGCCAGTGCATCCTGTTTCTGCTGCGCAGAAAACCTTTCTGAGCCCGCAGAACTGGAAAATTTACGAGCTTGTATGCAGGCATTTTTTTGCAACTCTCGCAGAGGATGCAGAAACAGAAAACCTTGCAGTTGAAATTGATCTGAACAAACAGCCTTTTGTGGCGCACGGGCAGATTTTTTTGAAGCTTGGGTGGAAAGAATTTTATCCCTATTCAAAGGCATCAGAAGTAATTCTTCCCGAACTTGCGGTCGGAGACAGGCTTGATTTGTTAAAGCTTGATTTTCTGGAAAAGGCAACAGAGCCTCCCGCGCGCTACAGCCAGGGGGCACTGATAAAGGCGATGTCTGATTTGAATCTCGGAACAAAGGCAACCCGCGCGGAAATAATCCAGAAGCTTTATTACAGGCAGTATATTTCAGGGCAGAAGGCAATTGTTCCGAACAAAATTGCGTTCGCAGTGATTGATTCCCTTGAAAAATACCACGACAAAATAGTAAAGCCTGAAATGACTGCAGAGCTTGAAAAGCAGATGGACCTTGTTGCGGCGGGAACAAAAACAAAGCCGGAAGTTGTGACAGAATCGCGAAAGCTTCTTTCAGTGAGCCTTGACGAATTATTGAAGAACAGGGCAAGCATCGGAAGCCTTTTGCGAGAAGCTTTGCGCGCTGATTCTGTAATCGGAAAATGCAATGCCCCGAACTGCGGCGGCTCTTTGTTAATGAGATTCGGAAAAACAGGAAAAAGATTTTTAGGCTGTTCAAATTACCCGAAATGCACAAACACTTTTCCTCTTCCCCAGAAGGGAAAAATTATTCCCACTGAAAAAACCTGTGCAATCTGCGGCAGCCCTGTAATCCAGGTTTTTGCAAGGCGCAGGTTTGAAATGTGCGTGAACATGAACTGCAGCAGCAAGGACGAATGGAAGCGCAGGAAAGCAGAGGCGGATGCGGAAAAAGCAAAGGAAGTTCCGGCTGAAAAAAATCCTGAAAACCCAGCGGAAAAAATTTTGGAAAAGCCAGCAAAGGAAAAAATAATTCCAAAGCCAAAAGAGCCCAAGTTAAAAGCAGCCAAGGTTCAGAAAGCTCCCAAGGCAAAGAAAGAAAAAAAATCTCGGTCTAAAGTAAAGAAAGATTAAAAATATGGCGAGCAGGAGAGGGGAATGGTTTGAAGGAAGAGGGTTATTTTTAAAAAAAGCAAAGTCAGGTGAGCCTAGCCCTCTTCTCCAAACAAAATAATTGGTTTTGTCCTCCCTAGTGTGTGCTGCTAAACATTAGCAGTAAGTAATACTGCTGTTATAAAATATAAAGATACTTGAATATTGATGTAATAAAAAATACATTTAAAACACTTTTAGTGTGCTATCTTCATAGGTGTGCTTTTGGCTTCGCTTCCCAAGATTGACGATAAGATACGGCTGGCTATTCTCCAGTCTCTGCTCAAGCAGGGGACAGTTGTTCCGAACATACGGCAGATTCAGAAGGCAACAGGCTTTCACAAGGCTACAATAAAAAGTTCTCTCGATTTTTTCAGGAAAGAAGGGCTTCTGCAGGGATTCGGCCCGAAAATCGGGGCAAAGAGATTCGGATATTCGCTTGAGGTTTTTCTGTTCCTTCAGGTTGACACTTCGCAGAAAAAAATTTTTGAAAAGTTTCTGGAGGTAGCGCAGAAAGACCCGCACCTTTACAGGGTTTCCGCTGTAATAGGTTCGGGCAACTGGAATTTATTGCTCAGGTTTATTTACCGCGATGTGGAATCCTTTCACAATGAGCTTCAGAAAAATTATTACGATGCTATTCCCGGCTTTTACGAGATTGTAAAGAGCAGGCAGTTTTTTTACGAAACAGAGCCTAGGCATAAAAGTTCTTCGAGGACTGATTCAATAATCAAAATAATCGGAGAGGAAAAAGGGCTCGGCTGAATGCAAAAGGTTTTTTTTTATGGAACTTGAACTTGATTTTTCCGAGAGCATTGAAAAGAACGCGGCGCGCTTTTTTGAGGAAAGCAAAAAGGCAAAGAAAAAGCTGCCGGGGCTGGAAAAGGCAATGGAGGAAACAAGAAAAAAAATTTCTTCGCTTGAAAAGCAGTCATCTGTGAAAAAGGAAAATCAGCCAGTGAAAAAAAGAAAGCATTCCTGGTTTGAATCATTCCACTGGTTTTTTTCAAGCGACGGTTTTCTTGTTATTGCAGGGAGAAGCGCAAAGCAGAACGAGGAGCTCGTGAAAAAGCATCTTGAAGCAGGGGACTTGTTTTTCCATGCAGACATTCAGGGAGGAGCAGCGACAATAATCAAGGCAGAGGGAAAAAAAATTCCTGAAATAACAATGCTTGAAGCCGCAAACTTTGCAGGGGTTTTTTCAAAGGCATGGCAATCTGGAATGTCGAATGTGGATGTTTATGCTGTTTCAAAGGAGCAGGTTTCAAAAAAGGCAATGAGCGGAGAATCCCTTGCAACAGGCGGCTTCATGATTTACGGCAAAAGAGAATGGTTCAAGGCAGAAATGAAGCTTGCAGTGGGATTGAAAAAAGAAGATGAAAATTTCACAGTAATTTCAGGGCCTTTGAGTGCAGTAAAAAAACAATCTGTTGCTTTTTTAGAAATCCGCCAGGGCTCAATGAAGGCAAGTGATGCAGCAAAAAAAATCCTGAAAATGCTTTCTGCGCAGGCAAAGCAGGAGCTTCAGATTAATCTGGATGAGGCAATAAAAATGCTTCCAAGTTCGGGCATTGGATTTTGAAAAAAACCCAATGCCAATGGTTTTTATTTTTTTGCAATCAAAGGTTATTTGAGAATTGGTTTTGCGCACGAGCTTGCAACCTTTATTTTTTGTTTTTAGCGGGATTTACTCTTAAGTGTTTTTTTATGGCAACAAATGAAGTTGTTTTGAAGGTTGAAGAGCCTGATCCGAGCCATGTCGGCAGGAACATTGTAACTTTAGACATGCAGACAAAGCAATTGCTCGGCATTACTTCCGGAGACATTATAGAGGCTCAGGGAACAAAAAAGACAGCGGCAATTGTCTGGCCCGCGCGCCCAGAAGATGAGGGACGGCAGGTTGTGCGCATGGATTCTTACATCCGGCACAATGCGGGAGCAGGACTTGGCGAAAAAGTTACAATCCGAAAGGCAGATGTGAAGGAGGCGAAAAAAGTAATTCTCGCCCCGACAGAAGAAATCCGCATTATTGCTTCTGGCTATGACAAGATTCTGAAAAAAAGCTTTTTGGGCAGGCCTTTGAATACGGGAGACAGCGTCTGGGTAAGCATCTTTGGTTCAGGGAGGGGATTTGTTTACAAGGTTGTCGAAACAAACCCGCGCGGAATAGTGAAAGTAACTGATTCTACGGATTTTGTTTTGAAGGAAAAGCCCACAAAGGGAGAGTTGGAGGGGCTGCCGAAGGTTGCCTATGAAGACATTGGCGGCCTGGAAGAACAGATAAAGAAAGTCAAAGAAATGATTGAACTACCCCTAAAGCACCCAGAACTTTTTAGAAAGCTTGGAATTGAGCCTCCAAAAGGCGTGTTGCTGCACGGGTATCCCGGAACCGGAAAAACCCTGCTTGCAAAGGCAGTTGCAAACGAAACAAATGCGCATTTTATTTCAGTGAATGCGCCAGCAATAATGTGTGTTAGTGGCGACACAAAGATTTTGACTAATCCAAAGGGCGGGGAAAAAATCAGTGATATTTTTGTAGAAGCCAGTGAAAACGGAAAAATATTAAACAACACTGGCGGAATGACAATAATTGAATTGAAAAAACCAAAAACAGTTTTCTCTTTGGATAAAAATCTTAAAATAAAGAGAGGCAGGATTACTCACATAACAAAAATCAAAGCTCGTTCTTACTATGTTAAAACGTCGCTTGGCACGGGAGTTGTATGCTCGGCAAACCACCCTTTTGCTTGCATGGATTCTTTTGGAAACATTTTTTGGAAAACAGCAAAAGACCTTTCGAAAGGGGATTTAGTGGCGATAGCAAAAACACTTCCGGAAGGCAAATCATTCCGCTTTGATTATTTGAAAGATTTTGATTCCGAAACTTGGATATTGACAAAAAAAGGCATGTTAAAGAAGAGTGATTTCAAAGGTGCTCAAAAAGATGTTATGGGGCTAAAGGTTTCTTCAAGAAGAAAAACCTTGAATGAGCGGGAGTTTATTATGTTGCCGTCCAAAAGTTCTCTGGGGCTTTTGCGTTTTTTGGGCTTGATGTATTCTGAAGGCACATTGCAATATGATGGACTGCAATTTGCCAACAATGAGCAATGCCTAAAACAGGAGTTTGCTTCTCTTGCAAAAAAAATTTTTGGAATTAATGCTAAAATCAAGAAAAACAAGGTCTTTTGTTATTCTGCTGCATTGAGAAACTTTTTTCAAAGAACACTGAAGTTTCCGTTTGGAAAAAAAGGCAATTATTCCCTTCCTGCGTGGATTTTTGGTCTCACAAAAAAAGAAACTGCCGAGTTCGTCGCTGGTTTTTTTGAAGGCGACGGCACTGCAAGCAAAGGGACAGGGGGTTATCCTACAGTTAGGATTTATTCTATAACCAAAAATGTTCTTGAAGATCTTTCGGTTCTTTGCAGAAAAATGGGCATAATTACAAAAATAGAGCCGTGGAAAACAAAATTTTCAAATATGCTGGCCCTTACAGTAATCGGCAACAGGCCAAGAGAAATTTTTGCCGAAGAGATTAAATCCAACACAAAAAAGTTCAAAATAGTGGAATCATGGTATGGTTCAAGGGTAAAAACAGGGGACGATTTAAGAGTTCCGGATATTTCTCCTCTGTTGAAACAAGTAAAAAATAACAAAAATTATGTTTATGGAAAAAATTTGCCTGAAGGACCAACTGAAAGGTATATTTCAGGCAGAGATTATTTAACCCAGAGAAAAATTGAAGAGATATCCAAATTAATGCCTGACAAGAAGCTCAAGGAGCTAGCCACTGCAGAAATAAGCTGGGCTAAAATAGACAGCATAAATGATACTGGAGAACAAGAACTTTTTGATTTAACAATTGAACCGCATTCAAACTTTTTGGCAGCACCGTCTCTTTTTGTAATGCATAATTCGAAATTTGTTGGGGAAGCGGAAGAACGAGTAAGGCAGATTTTCAAGGAAGCGGAAGAAAATGCGCCAAGCATTATTTTTATTGATGAGATCGACGCTATTGCTCCTAAGAGAGAGGAAGTCTTGGGAGAAGTTGAAAGGCGTGTTGTAGCCCAGATTCTCGCTTTGATGGATGGCCTTGAAGCAAGGGGCGGAGTGGTTGTCATAGCGGCTACTAACCGCGTCAATTCTATTGATGAGGCTTTGCGCAGACCTGGAAGATTTGACAGGGAAGTTGAATTGCCGGTTCCAGATAAAAAGGCAAGAAAGCAGATTTTGCAGATTCACACGCGTGGAATGCCATTAGCAGATGATGTGGATTTGGATTATTTTGCAAATATCACTCATGGTTTTGTCGGCGCGGATTTGGCTGCACTTGTAAAAGAGGCTGCTATGAAATCATTGGGCAAATATTTGCCCGAAATGAACCTTGATGATGAAACAATACCGCCGGAACTTTTAGAAAAGCTGCAAGTAAACAACAATGATTTTTTAGATGGCTTGAAACTGGTCCAGCCTTCGGCGCTAAGAGAAATCACAATTGACATTCCCAGCGTGAAATGGGAGGATATTGGCGGGTTAGATGAAATAAAAGAAGAGCTAAAGCAGGCTGTGGAATGGCCTTTGAAGCATCCGGATGCTTTTAAAAAAATGGGAATAAAGCCCCCGAAAGGAATCCTGATTTACGGGCCGCCCGGATGCGGAAAAACTTTGCTTGCAAAGGCTGTTGCAACTGAAAGCGAGGCAAATTTTATTTCAATAAAAGGCCCCGAATTGGTGAGCATGTGGGTTGGTCAGACTGAATTGGGGATAAGAAAAATTTTTAAAAAAGCCAGGCAAGTTGCCCCCTCAATAATTTTTTTTGATGAGATTGATTCAATTGCCGGAATTAGGGGAGTTGACAATGACAGCGGGTTTACCCGCAGGATAGTCAACCAATTGCTTACTGAACTTGACGGAATTCAGGAATTGAATAATGTTGTTTTTATTGCCGCAACAAACATGCCCTGGCTGCTGGACCACGCTCTTTTGAGAGCTGGCAGAATTGACAAGGCGATCAGGATTGAAAGCCCGAATGAGGCAACCCGCTTGGCGATTTTGAAAGTCCATACTTCGGGCATAAAGCTTGCCAAAGATGTTTCTTTGGAAGACTTGGCAAAAAAAACAGAAAATTTTACAGGCGCCGGAATACGGGGGTTGATTTACGAAGCTGCCCTTTTGGCACTGACTGAAAAAGTAGATAAAAAAACTCGGCTAAAAATGCTGAAAGAAGCCCTGGCAGGCTTTGAAGTAGACGCTGTTTTTCCCTTGGAGGATATTGCTGAAAAAATAAACGGTTTTAGCAAAGAAGCAATTCAAAAGCTGTGCGATGATTTTTTGGTTTTTAAAAGGCAAAATGACGCAAAGAAGATAAGTGCAACCCAGATTTCGGGATTAATTTATACTGTTTTAAAAAGTTCAAAAATTACTCCTGTTCCAAAGCCGATTGAGAAAGCCCATTTAGAAGAAATTATTGCAAGGATGCTGAAGGCAGACAAGGCAATTAAAGAAAAAGAAAAGGTCTATGACGACTTTGAAGAAAACATTGACAACTTCAATTATGTCGGCTGATTCTGTTCCGCTTTTTCAAATGAAGATAAATAATATTAATGGAATGAAAAGCGCAATCCAAATTATTGGATTCCACGCAAAAACCTTGCTTCCGTCAAGGGGAGGAACTGGAATCAGATTGAAAAAAGCAAGCCAGAAATTTATGAACATTGCGGGATAAGCAATTGCAACGACAAAGGGGTTTGCGGAAACAAAGCTGAGAAAACCGAAAAACAATCCTGCTGCAATGTTTGTCGCGGGCCCTGCAACTGAAATCAGCCCGTTCTGCCGCCTGTCAATGTTTTCACCGTAAATGTAAACCGCTCCCGGAGCTGCAAACAAAAAATTTCCAAGAGTAATAATCGGGACTGCAATCGCAATTATGAGCCCGAACGGCCAGGCGCGGAATTCAGCGTGCGCCCCGAAATGCTTTGCAACCTGCCTGTGTGCAAGCTCGTGAAGTATAAATCCTGTTCCGACTGCCAGAAAGCTCACAAAGAGTGCAAGCGCAAATCCTCCCGAAATGCTTCCCGCGGTAAAAAATCCCCTGTCAAGGACTATTGCAAATGCCGCGCTTATTGTAAGATAGGCAACAGTCAAATCAACAAGCTCTTTCCTGTTCATAAGAATGTTTTCATTAAAAAGGGTTAAAAACAATCCGATTTTTTTCCTGAAATTTTTCTTTTCTTTCTTTTTGGCAACTTACATTTTTCTTTCTTTTTTCAAAAGAAAGAAAAAGGCAGTTCGTTTTTTGTCGAAGCAATCCAAATCTTTTTAAACCCTCCTTGAAAGCCATTGCTTATGCAGGTTCCAAAATTTTTTTCGGAAAAAAAGGCCCAGATTTCAATAGAACTCATAATTGTCCTTGCCGCAGTCGTTGCATTGGTTTTGCTTTTTGTTTCCCAGCTCCGCACAACAAGCACAAAGGGAACAGAGGCAATCGACAAGAAAACAAAGGAAATCTTCGACGAAATAGACAAAATATAGGTTTTTCCTTGCGCGCGCAAATTTCACTGGAATTCCTTTTGTTGCTGCTTGCTTTCCTCGCATGCTTCGCACTGCTCCTGCCGTTCTATTCCTCTGCGTACAATGCGGGCATTTTTGCGCTCGATTCAATGAACGCAAAAAGGTTTGCGGATTCAGTAAAAAACTCCGTGGAACAGCTGAGATTTCTGGGAAACGGCTCAAGCATTGAAAAAACAGCAAATCCCTCGCTTCAATGGAAAATTTTTTCGGAAAAAAACACGCTTTTTGTTTCAGTGAAAAGCGCTTCCCTTGGAAAGGAAAAAATCTTTTCAGTAATTTTTCCCAATGAAATCTCTTTCAGGGAAACAGAGTTCGATTCTGAAAAAAGCTTTCTGGTAAAAAAATCCTCAGGCCTTGTTTCATTCGAAAACACTGACTGAAATAATTGTGCTTTCTAAATCTGCTCCGAAAAAAACAGTTTCAGAGGCAATTGCCTTCACGCTTTTTTTACTGCGCGGATTTCCCGCAGAAATCCTCTGCATGTTTACTGAAATTTCTCCTGAAACATCGGGAAAAGCGAATTCAAAATCCTTTTTCATTTCCTCCAAAGAAAAATTCCGCTGTTTTGCCCAGATTTTCAGCAAATCGTTTTCCTTCTGGAAAACAGCAAGCTCGTGCAAATCCTTTTCCTGCGCAGGAATCTGCACCAGCAGTATCCCAACCAAAAAAATCAGGCTCAGTGAAGCTTCAAGACTGAAAACAAAACCCTGCTTTTTCAATTGCATCCCTCCAAAACAAGCCTTGCGATTTTTCCCTGCACGAGCACAATCCTTTCGACTGCAAGGCAGTTTTTTTTATCTGTATGCCGTTCAAAAAAAACCCTGTTTGCATCCCTGAAAACAAGCGAAATTTTTTTCAGTTCAAACTCCTTGTTTTCAATTTCAGATGCCTTTTCAAGCAATTGCAAATCAATCTCGTTGCTTTTCACTCTCTGCTTTTCAGAATCAAAAACAGCGCTGCCGAGAACGCTCTGCTCCGGAGAATTGTTTTTCACAATCGCATCCGCAAGGAAAACAGTGTTTTTCCACAGCTCAAAATTTTTTTCAGAGATTATGCTTTCCTTTGTGCTCTGTTCCATTGCAAAAAGCGCAAGGAACAGCACGCCTATTGCAATCGTGAAAGCGATTCCCGCATCAAGGGAAAAAACAAATCCCTTTGCATTAAGGCTTTTTGTAGTGCTCACTTGTTTTTGCCTCCAGAAAACTTTGCTTTCCAATGCGGATTGTGCGGATTTCCTTTGCAATGGAGAAAGCGCTTTTTTCCTTTCCCATGAAAACGCTTTTTATTTCAAAGTCTTTTCCCGAAAAGCAGTTTGCGCTTGATTTTTTCAATGAACTTCCAGTGTTTGAGGAAAGCGCGTTTACTATCAGCGCGCATTCCTGCGCATCAGCCTCCGCTGCAATAGTATCTCCCGCAGAAGCCGCAGCCTCCCTGATATTTTCAAGCACTGAAATTGCAACTGCGAGAAAACCCGCGAGAAAAAGCAGTGCAATCATTGCCTCCAAATGAAGCTGCGCTTTTTTCATTTCAACACCACTGCGTGCTGTACGTAACTTATCGGAAGCTCAAGGCTTTTTTTTGCGTTTTCGGATTCAATCTCTGCTTTCAGGAAATTGTTTTTGAGTATTCCGCCCGTGAAGCTGTATTCCAGGAAAAAAAACCCTTCATAGCTTATCAGGAGCAGGCTTGAGTTTTCATTGAGGAATTCCCGGGATGGATTGTTCTGCAAAAAGCCCAGCTGGAGGGATTTTTCCCTTGCAAGGAATTCTTTTTCCTTTTCAAAAAAAGCGCTTATTTTTTCGTTTGCCTTTTGCTTTATGCTTTCAGTGTCCTGATTGTTGTTCCTTATTTCTTCAGCCATTGCCTGTTCCGCTATAAAATCCGCATTTTCCTCGATGATTGTTCTTGCAAAATCAAGGCTTTCAATTTCAATGCTGAGGCTCCTTGTTTTTTCGAATTTTTCATTTTCCTGCAATGCCTGCGCGTGCATGGCTGCCTGCATTCCCGCAATGCTGATTACAAGAAAAAAGCAGAATAATCCTTTGCTGTTCATTTTCTCTGAAAGAAGCGCGGATTGAAAAAGGCTTTAAAACAGGCGCCTGTTTCGCTTTTCAACGAACAAGTGCAAAAAATCATTTTTTCCTGGTTGCCCTTGCAATAAAGAATCCGAACAGTGCGGACAGAATAATTATTCCTGCAATCCAGACAACCATTGTTTCAAAGCTTATCGGCAAAGGCGATGTTGAAGTGACTGCTTCCTGCAGCGGTGTTGCAGCGCTTGTGACTAAAGGAGCGGAGTTTCCCGCAATTTTTGTTGCTTCGGAAAAATCCCTTGCTGTTTCTATTATCCCGTTCCCAACGAGCCATGAAAGGAAAAAATAAACCGCGCCCGCAAGCACAATGAAGTTTGCCGCTAGCACAATCAGAATGTTTTTCGGCTCTTCGGAGGAAGTTATGTTTTCGCCTTTTCTTGTAAGGCTGTAATATTTCCATTTTCTGCCGTTGTCCATCTGTTGTACAAGTCCCGCCTTTTCAAGTATTTCAAGGTGCTGTTTTACAGTGGGAGCGGAAAGGTTTGTTTTTTTTGAAAGCTCGCTCAGAGTGTAGTTTCTCTGCTGCAGATGCTTGATAATGCTTGTTCTTGTCTCTGAAGCAAGAGCCTTGAATTCGTTTCCCGAAAGAGTTACTGTTTCCATAAAATCACACAACAAAAACCAAAAACAATGCGAACAAAATTATTGCGACTGTCCTGTTATAGTATGCGATAAGCCCGAGAACTGCGGGCGCAATTATAAGGTAAATTCCTATCTGGGGATATGCGGTATAAACAAAGGCACCGAAAAACGCCCCCACTGCAAACAGCAGAAACAAAAAAGCCACAAAATGGCTTATCTGCGCGCTTACGTATCCCGCAAAGGATGAAAATCGCCTTTCAATCCAGTTCAGAGTGTCGTCTTTTGCCGCTGGCTTGTCTGCCATAAAACCCCCCCTAAAACCCCATTGATAACTATAAGTAAAGCCGCTTGGAAGTCATTTAAAAATAATGCGCTTTCCTAAGGCAACTTGTTTTGTATTTCCCTGAGCCTCTGCTCAAGCAGGAGTTTTTGTCCCTTCAGCCTGTTTATTGTGCGGCGTATGCCTGCAGGCCCGCCTTCCAGATAGTTCCTTGTATGCATGTGAATGTCTGCCTCCAGGCCGGAAATCCTGCTGATAATCTTTTCTCTTTTCTCTGCAAGCTCGAACGGCAGCAGAGCCTGCCCTGCATTACCGGGCTTTCTCCTGGCGATTCTTCTTCCCTGCATTTTTTCTCCTCACTTTTTTTCAAAATATTTTTTCATTAAAAGCGCATCATCTTCAAGATTCGGGCTTTCGGAAATAATGCAGCCAGAAACGCCTTTTTCCTTCAGCGCCTCAATGAACCATTTGTAATTGAAGGAATTTGTTTTTTCCTCAAGCTCAAGATGGTTTCTTTCCCCTTTTTCAGAAAAGTTTATTCCCGAGGCATGCATCTGCAGGTCCTGCAGAAACTTTTTCGGGATTTCTTCAATTGCATTTTCAAAATCCTTTTTGCCTTTGAATCTTCCGTTTTCGCGCGCGTGCAGATGCGCAAAATCAACCATTGGCAATAGTTCCTTCAAAGAATCGCACATTGCAATTGTTTCCTGCAGCGATCCCAGCTGAGTAGGCTTTCCCGTTGTTTCGGGCGCGAGCCTTATTTCATATTTCTGCTTTTTCATTTCATCGATTATTTCCCCGATAACTGAAATAACTTTTTCAAGGACTTTTTTCTTTTCTTCTCCCTGGAAAAAAGCGGGGTGGAAAGTGACAATCTTTGCTCCCGCAATAGAGCCTATTTTTGCTGAATCAAGGATTCTTTTTTTGCTTGCCTCGAGCTTTTTTTTGTCGCTCGAATTCAGGTTAATGAAATATGGTGCGTGCACTCTCAGCAGAACATTGTTTTTCAGCGCGGCTTCTTTTGCCTGCAAAGCTGTTTCCTTTCCCATGTGAACTCCGCGCACGAATTCAAGTTCCATTGCATCAAGGCCGAGTTCCCGTACTCTCGCGATTCCCGAAACAGAATCATGCTCCTTTGAAGAGTGCGGCACCCCCGCAGTCCCGAACAGTATTTTTGAAGGCATTTTTATCTCCTTTTTCTTTAAATAATTCTTTCTGCAATTTCTTTTATTGTTGCTGCTTTGCGCCGTGTTTGTTTTGCTGTTGTAATTGAAAGCTGTGTTCCGTAATCCGCCTCGCTTTTATGCGCCATGAGAAAATCATATGCGCTTTTGTATTTTGCAAAGTCGTTTCCAAGAAATTTTGCCAGTTCCAGAAAATAACTTTTGTCGGAATGCTGTTTGTGGCTTGGAATTTTGCTTAAAAATTTCTGGCATAATGCATTGTGAAAATTAATTGCAGAGTTTACAAACAAATGCGCCGCAGTGTGAAAGTGTTCTTCTTCCAATTGTTCTGTTGCTGCCTGATAGCGTTCAATTGCCAAATCCAAGTGCTGTTTGTAAGTGTCCAAGCCATTCACTTCCCTTCAGTATTTTGCCCTCTGTTAAAATATTTTTAATGAACCTGTCTTTTTCGCGCAGCCTTGCTTTTATTTCCGCCTTGTCAAGAAAAACAGGTGAAAACCGTGTGCCTGTTTTTTGCGTTGCTTTTACGAATTCTTCTACAATTTCTTCTGTATTTGCAGAATCTTTTTTTTCAATGCAAATCAAGACATCGAAATCAGATGCGTGCGAAAAATCGTTCCTTGCACGAGAGCCGAAAACAACAATTGCTTTTGCTTCCGGATTTTTAAAGGCAGCCATTTTGCGGAGTTCCTTGAATAAAGGCTTTTGAAAATTGCCTGTTTTTTCAAAAATCTTTTTCAGTTCTGGCAGCAAATAAAACTTTTGGTTTATTCTTACAAGCTTGTTTCTTCCCTGCTGTTCGGCCAAAACCAAGCCGGCTTTTTCCCATGCAATTACAATGCCTGAAACAGTTGCTTTCGGCAATCCCGCCAAGCGCGCCAATTCCGAAACAGAAAAGCTTCCTTGCTTATCCAAAAGCTTTGAAAGCAGCATAACCTTTGCCTTTGAATCAAGCAATTGCTGCACCAGATGCAAAAAAAACCAAGCCCCCCATTTGTTCATTTAACCGAACATATGTTCAGTATTTGGAACATATTTTAAGTATATGCCGTGCGGGGATTATTACAAGGATTTTTTCAGTCATTTTCCTCGCTATTAAATTGTTCAGGAAAAAATTTTAACTGATTGTTCTTACTATTTACTCATGAAAACAAATGTTTTTGACAAAGGTTCCAAAATCCACAGGATTTTCAAGGACGAGCGTTTTCTCTATCCCGAATTTGTGCCTGAGAGGCTGCCGCACAGGGATTCCGAAATTGATGCGCTTGTTTTCGCACTCAAGCCTGTTTCAGAGGGCAGAAAACCGCAGAATGTCTTTTTGTCGGGAGCGCCCGGAACAGGAAAAACAGTCACTGCAAAATTTGTTTTAAAGGAGCTTGAGGAGTTTTCCGACAGGGCAAAATCCCTTTACATTAACTGCTTCAGGACAAACACTCGGCATTCCGCGCTTGCGGAAATCGCGAATTTTCTGGGAAATCCAGTTGCAAGAAGAGGCACTTCTTCTGATGAGGCAATCGACAGCGTTCTGCGCGCATTCAAAAAAATTTCCTTTACTCCCATACTTGTTTTTGACGAGCTTGACCAGATGGTTTTCGAGGGAGAAGCCTCGAAATTATTCTATGATTTGCTCAGGGTTTTTGAATTTTCAAAGGCGCGCTTCGGCCTAGTTTTAATAAGCAACAATCCCATGATTCTTGAAACCCTTGATGCGCGCGTAAAAAGCAGCCTTTCTCCCGAAACAGTTTCTTTTCAAACCTATTCGCCGGCGCAGCTGAAGGACATTCTGCATGAGAGGGCGCAGTTTGCATTTTTCCCTGACGCAGTTGAAGAAGAGGCAATCGGAGTTGCAGCTGCGCATGCCGCAAAGCTTGGGGGAGATGCAAGGATTGCAATCGAATGCCTTTTGAAGGCAGGCAGGCTTGCTGAAAAGCAGAATGCAAAACAGGTTTCTGTTTCCCACCTTAAAGAAGTTTTTTCCTCGATAGAGCAGAGGGCAGTGCAGAAAGCCGCCCCTTTCCTCACTGAACATGAAAAGCTTATTCTTGAACTGCTTCCAAAGCAGGGGGAAATTTCTTCGGGAGCATTGTATAAAAAGTTTTCCGTAAAATCAAATCAAAAAATTTCCCAGAGAAGATTCAGGGCTTTTGTTTCAATGCTTGAAAATAAGGGGCTGGTTGAATGCGCCTTCACTGAAAAGGGTTCGCGCGGAAGGACACGAATGGTTTGCCTCAAGGCAGACAGCAAGCCTTAAAAACACGAATTCTCATTATTTAATTATTCAAAGTGAATCTTATGCCTGCGAAGAAACCAGCAAGAAAAGCAACTACAAAATCTGTTAAATCCCTTGCGAAAAAAACAGCAAAGCAGTCTGCAAGCCTGAAAAAGGCTGCGGCAAGCCTGAAAAAGGAAGACGTAAAGCTGAAAAAGACTAATGCAAGCCTGAAAAAAACAGATGTAAAGCTCAAATCTGATTTGTCAAAATTGAAAACAGAGCTCGGCAAACTGAAGAAAAACCCGAAGGCAAAAAAGCGCGAGCTCAATGAATACAATCTTTTCATGAGAAAGCAATTGCGCGCAGGAAAAAATTTTAAGCAGGCAGCTGTTGCATGGAACCGCTTCAAAAAGCTTCAGACAAAAAGAAAGCCTTCGGCTTACAATTCCTTTATTGCCTCACAGTTGAAGCAGGGAAGAAGCTTTGCACAGGCAGTTGCTTTCTGGAAATCCCAGAAAAAAGGCACAAAGCTCAAGCAGAAAATAAAAATCAAAAGAGTCCTTGTAAAAGCAAAGCCGCAGGTAAAATACAGGACTCGCCTGAAAAGAGTGCTTGTAAGGCAGAAGCCGAAAATCAAATATGTCACAAGGACAAAAATAATTGAAAAGCCTGCTGTAATCGAACTGCCGGCTGAAATAAAGGAGATTCAAATGCCTTCCGCAGAAGCAAAAAAAGTTTCAAAGATTCCCGAACACGGGCTTCCAATTGAAGAAATTTCCTACAGATTATTGACTGTTTATTTCCAGGATTTGGCAAGGCACGGCTTGAAGCGCTCTGTTTCACTGAGCGAGCTTGTGGATGCATACCATTTTTCGCTTCAAAAAGTGGAACAGAAGCTCGGAAGCCAGCAGAAAACTCTTCTGCACGAGGAAGAAATAGCATTCAGGATTGTAAAGCTTTATTTTTTCGAGCTCGCAAGATTCGGGAAAAAGCGGACAACAACTCTTGAAGAGCTTCTTAACGCATACTTCTTTGTTTTATCAAGGCTTGAAAAATAAACTCGTCAGCCCTTGAAAATTATTTCTATTGCGTCCCTGTTTTTCAGGAGATGCTCTTTTCCCACTGCCTGCTTTGTCTTCACATCAATCGCGCGGATAAACCCTTCCCCCATTGTAGTGTGAAGCCTGAAAGCAAAATCAAGCGCTGTAGAATTCGGAGGCAGAAGAAAAACATCGGGCAGAACCCTTCCTTCGGAATCCGCAAGCTTGTGCACTCCCGCAGGAAAAACAGCAATGTATTTCAAAATTTCAAAAACAGTTTTTTCCAGCACATCCTGAATGCCCGTGCTTCCGAATTTGTCAAGAACAATTTTTTGTATTGCGTCAAGCACCTGCTTCTGCTTTTCCCCGAGCTCCTTTATTACAGTAAATGTTTTGCTTCCCGGCTCGTATTCTATAAGGCCCTGTTTCGCTGCTTTTTTCAAAGCAAGTTCCGCAAATCCCGAGCACGCAATAATATGCCTGCCTGGAAATTTTTCCTTCAATCTTTGAAGATTTTTTTCCGCTGTTGGAATGTCGATTTTGTTTGCGGCAATCACAATCGGCTTTGAAATTTCCCTCAAGGCAAAGGCAAATTCTTTTTTGTTTTCCTCTGTCCATTGCTGTGATTTTTTTTCCAGCAAGCCGGATTTTTTCAAAGCATCTTCAATCTGGGTTTCTTTTACTGAAAGCCCGCTCAGCGCCCTTGAAAATGCCTCTAACATTTTTGTTTTTGATTCAGAGGGCTGTTTTGAAATTTTCACCCAGTTTTTTTCCACAATGCCCAAAAACCACAATCCTATTTCGTTTTCAAGGAACTCAACGTCCTTTACAGGGTCGTAGCTTCCTGCCGCAACCGGCTCTCCTGTTTCGTTTGTGCTTCCCGAAGCATCTATTACATGAATCAAAACATCCGCCCTGCTCAAATCGGATAAAAATGCGTTTCCCCTGCCTTTTCCTTCGGAAGCACCCGGAACCAGGCCTGCAACATCAATTAATTCAACGGGAACAAACCTTACATGGTTTTTGCAGTAGCCAGTGCGCGGATTGCACTGCACATTGAATTCCTTGTCAATGCATTCAATCCTCACAAACCCTATTCCCTTGTTGGGCTCGATAGTAGTAAATGGATAGTTTGCAATTGCAACATCAACCAGAGTTGCGGCTGAGAAGAAAGTACTTTTTCCGCTCGAAGGTTTCCCCACTACCCCAATCAGCATTTTAACCAATTATCTTCTGGAGACAAAAAAATATAAATGTTTGACAGGCTCGGTGTTGAGTTAAATCATCATTCTTTCGTCAGACGGTGTTAACCTCGTCATTGCCAATTGTAATGTGTAGGGATTATTCCTTAAATGTTGGCAGTTATTCTGGGTGGCTACACTTTTTTATTTTGTGGTCACCTTTAATTGTTTTTTGAGTTGTTTGTATTCTTCCAACAGCAATTCAATTGTCGGCCTGATGTTGTGGTTGTTTTCGTATTCTTGCAGGGATTGGTAGTATTTTTTGCGGTTTTTCAAGTCAATGTTTACCGGCGGCAAGTTGTGTTTTATGAGAATGTTGTTCATTAGGATTCTGCCAACCCTGCCGTTTCCGTCTTGGAAAGGGTGAATGTTTTCAAACTGGTTGTGGACAACGCTTGCAAGCAATATTGGCAGGTATTTGTTTTTGTATTTGTTGTACCATTCAACAAGCTCTTTTAGCAATTCTGTGACTTTTTCTGATGGCGCGCCCTGGTGCACTGTGTTGCCCAAGCCATCTCTTACCGCTACTTCGACTCCCTTTTCCCTTATTTTTCCCGCGTACGGCTTGGAATTCTCAAATATTATTTTGTGTATTTGTTTAATCAGTTCTGTTGAAATGTGCTCTTTTGTTTGCCTGATGAATTTTATTGCTTCAGTAACGCCGTATGCTTCGGAAATGTCTTCCTTGCTTTTGTCTTTTGGCCACTTGTCTTTTTCCAGTATTTCTTTGACTTCTTTCTGGTTTAATTCCGAACCCTCGATTGCATTGGTATTGTAAGTGAATAGTTCGGAGAATCTTTGCCACTGCTCTTCAGACAAGCGGAATACTTTGAAAGATTTTGCCGCTTGAAGCGCTTTTATTTTCTGGATTTCTTCTTCTGTCAAAACTTCCAGCAATGGGTCGCTTATTTTCTTTAAAATGCTGATTCTATGCAAGACCTGTTGTTCAACAATCTTTCTGGTTTTTTCGAGTTCTTCTTTTCCCAGATTAAGGCCCAGGTAGCGGCGTATTTTTTTGACCTTCTTTCCCTGCCTGAAAGAGTGCACTAAGTAGTATTTTTTCCTGCCTTTTGCTTCCCGAACTTCAACAAACATACTAACAATATAGGTGACTACATTTTTTAAATATATTGTAAAAATTGGCTACATTGGCGTTTTGAATAATGCCTGCTCTTTTAGGCTAACAAAATCCAACAAAGTTGTCAGCCTAAATTATTCTTTTTCCTGTTTCAATCAGGCTTCGATGCCTGCCAACTGCAGGAGACAGAAAAATCAGCGGAATAGGGGAAATTCCGCCTTGCAAAAGGGCTTTAAAAGAAAAAAAAACAAAGCAATAGCGGCTTTCAAAGCAGGGCTGTTTTTGAAGGTCAAATGTTTAAACGCGGGGGGGGATAAAAAATGGCCAGTATCAGCATATGCCTTTTTGGAAAGCCGGAATGGGAGTTCAATGGAAAAATTTCTCCCGAAAAGATAAGGCGCAAAGGCGACGAATTAAAATTGAGGCTGTATGCAATTGCGGACGCCCTGGAAAAGCTTTCCGCACAAAAATGGGAACACGAACTGGCGCTGTACGACGTATTTTTGACCAAGGGCATTTCAAAAAAAGCAGCGGAAAAAGAGCTAAAAAAACTCAGCATAAAAGAAAACGCATGCATCCTGGAAGATGAAGAAGACAGCTAAAACAACAAACCCGGCTCTGTGTTGAGTTAAATCATCATTCTTTCATCAGGCTGTGTTAACCTCATCATTGCCGATTATACAATATAGAAGATGTATTAATAGCGTTTTTGTTTGAAAGCTTCATTATAGATGTTGTCCGAAAGTTCGGACACTGTGTACCAAAATAAGTGGCGTTTTATGTTGCCAGCGAAATATTATTCCCAAATAGGCAATGGTTTCGCTTTACATTTGCCATCTTCGTAAATACAATACTCTTTAGCGCATTTTGATTCTGATACTTCTTCTGGTGTCTTTGGGGGGCATTCTTCCATAGCTCTATAGTCTACTAAAACACAGTCTCCCGCGCAGTAAGAGCAGTAACATTTTGGTGAAGCATCAGATGTTATTATTTCAAAAGTATTCATAATCCTTCTTGCTTCTTCAATTGAATCATTAAATTCTGATGGATCTAATCTATAGTCTAAAATATAGATTTTTTCGTCATGAATAATAATTTTTCCTTCGGTCTGAAAATCTCTAGTGCGATTATACCCGCTGTAAAATCCTGAAAAACTAAATTTTTTATATAATTGAAATTCATCTGAGACAATAGTTATTTTTTCTGTAGAATCCAAAAAGCTTACCTCCGCTAAAAAATTCAATAATGAATCTTTATCTGTTTTTTGAGGTTCAGGACAAACGGTAATTGTTATATAAGTAGAATAAAATTTACACCCATTCTCGCCATGGCGTGGGCTCCCAAAACCCACTCCTTTAGGATATTGTATACGAAATCTATCTTCTGCAGAAGTGTAAACAGTGTACCCGCCCAAAATATTTGGGCGGTCACTAATGTCAGGTATGCCTGTGTATTCAGATCTTTCAGGAGGAGTAAAAGGCAATATAAACCAGCCAGCCACGGTTATAATCAGTATAACTGCAACTAGAATTCCATAGCCCAATTTTTTGTTTTTCATTAGTTACTATTATCTTTAAACCCGACTTAAAACTTTTGTTTGTCCGTCTTTTCGGACAGGTGCCATTTTTTTGGACAAGCCGCTTAATTTTGCATTAGCACACTCTTTTTTTCTTTCAAATTTGGCAATGAAAAACTGGTGCTAACAACTACGCTTTTTCCGTTGTTAACTTCATCATTGCCTACTGTAATGTATAGGGATTAACGCCTTAAAATTAACGGTTTTCTGGCTTGAGCCCGTATACTTTTATGCTTATTAGAGAGTTGAAAATTTATTTCATTCTTATAAACTTGCCTTTTTACTTCCAAATTTTCAACAAGCCCGCAGAAGATGCCACATAAATATTGCCTTTGTCATCAACGGCAACAGACAACGGATCTATAGGCAAGCTATCTGAGAGTAATATTTTTTCTCCATCCCTTGTAATCCTCCATAAGGCCATATGCTGCGATATAACTTCTAGTCCAACGATATAGATCATTCCATCGAAAGGTGCAATTGCAAGATTCCCAGCCGGGTTGAAGTCAGTAATTATTATAGGGCTGCCTTTTTCATCAAATCGAATTATGTTCCTCTCCATGGCGATAGACCCCGTGTCATAGGCTTTCTTATTGTCTTCTATGGCATGCAATGTGCCATCAGTAGCATGATCTAAATAGACAAACAGAGTATCAAAGTTAAATGAGTTAGGGAGTTCGGAAACACTTCCATTTTCATCTATGCTGATTAACTCGCCGTTCCCCTCGTCGTAGGCAATAGCCAACCCGGTTTTAGGGTCCACGCTTATACTCCACAACTTACGCATTCCAGGATTGCGGCTATCCCAAGACGCCAAAGTTTTTGCCTCGCGCTTAGGAGTTATTAAGAGAACGGAGCTGATTTCATATTCCCTTTTTTCTCCAAAATATATTGTAGTGACAAACATATTGCCATTCTGAGCAAAGCTTAGATCAGTTATTGCGTGTAAATTGTCTGCATAAACTTCTACTGAATTATTTGATTGTATGCGCAATATTTTGGAATGGCTAATCGGAAATCCACTGTTGTCTCCGAGATAGACAGCACCATCCGGGCCTACATCCAATGCCCGCGAATTACCTGTTCCTCTAATAACCAACTCTATCTCTTCTTTTTGTAGATCAATACCAAGAATATTATTATGGGTAGGGTCAACAAAGTATGCCTTGCCGCTGGAAAGGAAGGCAAAGTCGGTTGGATGAACACCTTCGGAGCCGCCAAACCAATCAACATTTTTTAAAGCCCCGCTATTCGTGTCAATTTGATGGAATCCTCGATCTTCATTTACATACAGCGTTCCGTCTGGAGTGAATCCTAAATCAATAGGGTCTGTTGCAGCTAGTCCAGAAATAAGCAGTTGCTTTGTGCCATCTGGCTTTACGCGGGTTATCGTGCCCATATCCCAATCTGATACATACAGGTTTCCTTCCTTATCACGAACCAAGTCGAAAATGAAGGAGAAACCTGTAGCAATGGTCTTTGGCTCCTCGTCTTTGCTTTGAAGTACGAGCACATCGGATTTTGTGTATCCGTAAATCTCGCCGTTAGGTCCGAGTGCTGCTGGATTCATGCAATGAGGATAATAAACTGTATAAGTGCCATTTCCGCTAATGTGAACAATTTGACATTTAATTTGCATATAAGCGCCGTCAGCTCCATCAGACAATAAAGCATTCCAGACATTCTGCTCATGGGGCAGATTATAAAGAACATTTATTTCAGCAGTTAAAGGATTTATGCGCAGCAAGCGGTCACCATAATGTTCTGCCACCAGAAGCTGGTCATCGGAAGTCGCGGCAATGAAAAGCGGTGAAAGTAAATCTGGTTTCAGAAGAAACTCTGCATTATAACCTTCAGGCAATCCCAACTCGGCGGCCAGTTCTTCCTCTGGTTTTTTCTCTGGCATTTCTACTGTAATTGTAATGGTTTCATTATCACTCAAACTACCGTCATTTACAGCGAATGTAACTTGATAAGAGCCTTCAGCATAAGTTGGTGTCCAGCTAAATGTTTGTGTAACTGTGTTGAATGTTGCACTGCTTGGCAGGTTTGACGCAAAGTAGGCGAGAGAGTCGTTGTCCGGGTCTGATGCATTGATTGTGAATGTCAATGTGCTTTCTTCGTTAATGGTTTTGTCACCAATCGGCTCCAATACGGGGGGCCTGTTAACGTTTCCAACCGGCTTTTCTACACAGCCGCTGATAAAAACAATCAAAATTAATAAAAGGGCGATAAAAAATAAAATTCTCATAATGAATCATTATGTGCCCTTGTTTAATAATCTTTATTTCCGTACGGGCGAGCCCCTGAATTTCCGCTAACAACTATTACGCGAACATTTTATTCGCTTTACCGCTTGAGTTTTGAGTTATAATAAAGTTTTTGTAAAAATTTATTTAACTTGGTCTTGCGTCGTCATTGCCTGCTGAAATTGGTTTTCACCCCGTCATTGCCAACAGGAATGTATGGAGATTATATACTTTAATTTATGGGTTGGCGTTTTTTTTATTTTTCCCGAAGCCGGTTATTTCCGCAACCTTTTAATATTGTTATATTCATATATTTGAATATATGAAGAATAAACTGTTTGAGTTGCATGCCGAGCTTTGCAAGGCTTTGGCCGACCCGACGCGTTTGGAAATCCTGAACCTGCTCAGCAAGGGGGAAAAGAATGTTTCCGAGCTTGCAGCCCTGATGAAAATCAGGCAGGCTACTTTGTCCCAGCACTTGGCTGTTTTAAGGCAAAGAAAAGTTGTTGTTACAAGAAGGCAGGGCACCACTGTCTCCTATAGAATTGCCAATCCAAAAATGATTAAGGCCTGTAACTTGATTAGAGAGGTCTTATTAGAGCAATTGGAAAATGGAGGAAGGATTGTTAAGGGGACGGTCAAATGAAGAAGCTATTTTTGGTTTTTGGAATACTCCTGCTTGGCATGGCTTTCGCATCTGCCAGCGGGGATCATCAGGCAGTAGCAGAAGATGGCAAAAATTATGCGGGTTATGGCGGAATAATGGATTCTGGAGGCATGGCGGGTATGCTGCCTATGATGATGGGTTTCTCGGATTCATCTCCCGATAATGCCGCAATACAAAGCCAGCAGCAGGAAGAACAGGAAGGCAAATTTTTTTTGGACAGCTTAAACAACAAAACAGTTGTCTGTTCGCAGCTCGAGGATGCAGATTTTGAGAAAATTGGCGAATATTTTATGGGCCAATCCATTGGGGATACTTCGGAGCACATTGCCATGAATGAAATGATGAAATCAATGATGGGAGAACAGGGAGAAGAACAAATGCATATTGCGATGGGCAAGCGAATGAGTAATTGCGAACCTGGCATTCCAATGCCTCAAAATATGATGAATGGCAGTATGATGCCAATGATGATGAACATGATGGGCAGCGGAATGATGGGCGGGCAGAATCCAACGCAAGCCAACCTGGCGCAGGGCATGGGTTCGGGAATGATGGGAAATAATGCCTTTGGCTTTGGAATGCCTTTTTTGAATTATGGTTATTTTAGCGCTTGGAATATTCTTTATGCCTTGCTTTTAGTTGGCCTTGTTGCCCTGGTTTTTCTCGGCGTGTTCAAGCTTTGGAAAGATGTGAACAAAAAAGAGGCAAGAAAATGAAATTGAAAGAAAGCAGTATGCCTGAAGAAAAAATGTGGAAAAAATTTTTTAATCCTGATAATGTGCTAAAAACTCTGGGCATAGACAATAGCATAATTAATATGGCAGATTTTGGTTGTGGTTATGGAATTTTTACGATTCCTGCTGCAAAAATAATAAGGGGCAAAATCTACGCTATTGACATAGAACCAGAAATGATAAAAGTTACGCAAACAAAAGCAAGAAAAAATAAATTGAATAATGTCGAAACAATGCTCCGCGACGTTATGGCAGAGGGCTCGGGCCTTCGGAATGAAAGTGTTGATTATGCAATGCTTTTTAATGTTCTTTATACCACAGAACAACCAAAAAGATTACTTAAAGAAGCGTATAGAATTCTAAAACCAGAAGGGAAACTCGGCATTATACATTGGAATTATGACCCTGCTACACCAAGAGGCCCGCCAATGGACATGAGGCCGAAGCCGGAGCAGTGCATTGAATGGGGAAAATCCTCCGGGTTTGAGCTTCAAAAAAAATACGACCTGAAACCATACCACTATGGAATGGTTTTTAAAAAAAACAAGGCTGGACAGAAAAATGAAACAGAAGGCAACTGATTAGGGCATCTGCAAGGATGGGGGAAAGGAGAGCTTAAAATGAAAAAGGTTGTTTTAGTTGTTTCAAGCAAGCGCTTGAAAGCCGGTTGCCAGACTTGCGAGGCAACAAAAAAGTTTTGGAAAAGGCTGGGAGAAAAGCACAAGTTTGACTATGAAGAAATTGACATTGACACTAGGGAAGGGCGGGAGTTCGCAGAAAAGCATTCTATTCTGAGTGCTCCCACCACAGTGATTGATGGCGAGGTTGCCTTTATTGGGCTTCCAAATAGAGATGAGGCAATAAAAATTATTGAAGAAAATTGAGTCAATGTAATTAGAAAATTGTATGCTTTGTTGAAGCAATAAAGGAATTGGGTGGAGTAAAAAATGACAATGGTTGTTGGGATAATCACGTTGTTGCACATAGTCAGTGCTATTTTTATGGCTTGGCCTTTATACGCGCTTATCTCTGTAAACGAAAGGAAGGCAGTAAAAGCTCCTTTGGGTGATGAAACTGATACCTATATGGAAAACATAATAAAAAAGCAGGCTGGAAGATGTTACATATTCCAAATCACTGCCCTTATTACAGGGCTCTATCTTTGGTCCCGCGGAAACTTTGGGATTGCGTTATCAGTGCCAAATCTTCTAATGCTTGGCAAGTTCTTGGGCTTGTTTATTCTTATGGGGCTGCTTTCTTATGTTGTGTTTGTCATTCAGCCAAAGATAGACAGCCTTTTTGCAGAACTGAAAAAAGAAAACGAAGAAAAAGTAGCAAGCCAATTGAATAAATTAAGGGCAAAAAGAAAAAGATTTGCAGCAACATGCCTTTTTGTTCTGCTGGCGATAATTATTTTTGCAGTTCAAATCAGAGAGCCTTTATCCTTGCTGGTTAATGTTGTTCTTTTAGTTTTAGCCGCACTTTTTTCGTATAGAGTGTATAAATCTAATATTCCCTATGGGTGGGCATAAATGGTGAATTAAAATGGTTAATTTATTGGTCACAATACATGTCATAACTGGAGTACTGGCAATATTTGCCTTTTTGCTAGTGGTTGTAGAACTTTTGGACCCAAAAGAAAAGACAGCCAAGAGAGTAAAAGCCTTTGCGCTTATAGGGACAATTCTGATATTTGTCTCTTGGGTTGTTGGAGGCTATTATTATGTAACATATTATGGCACTGATGTTAAACCGCTGATAAAAGAGGGCGCAAGCCCCTGGATACACAGCGTTGTTATGGAAACAAAAGAACATGTTTTCCTGTTTTTGCCTTTTTTGTCGATTCTTGCCACTGGAATAATTTTTAGTTCTAATGCAGAATTGCTTAAAAACCATAAAACAAAACTGGCAGTACTACTGTTATGCGCATTGATTATTTTGATAGGGCTAGCAATAACTGGAATGGGTTTCCTAATATCCACTGGTGCCAGAGCTGCAGGAGTTGGCTAAAATGAAACTCAACATTAAATCATTGAATTATTCCACAATCTTAACAATCTGGTTGATAGTTGTGCTTACAATTTGGGGTGAGTTATCAAACTCTTTCAAAACATTTCTTGCCGTTAGTACAGGGCATCACTGGATTACCAAAGGCATGTTGTCATTGATATTTTTTGTGGTTGTTTATTTCATGATTTCAAAAATCGTTAAGGACAGGGCAGATTCAACCAATTGGGCAATCAATACAAGTATAGCAACAATTTTAGCTGTAATAATTATTTTTGGGTTTTATTTATGGCATTTTGTGCCTTAGAGAACAGGCAAAATTTGTTTAAATAGCTGAAGAAAAACAAAAGGAAGTGACAAATATGGAAAAAGACCAGAATACTTTGTTGCTGATTCTGATTGCCGCAGTTATCCTGCTGTTTCTTTTCACAGGATTTGGAATGGGCGGCTACGGCATGATGGGATTTGGCATGGGCTTTGGGTTTTTGTTCATGCTGCTTTTCTGGGGAGCTGTAATCTGGCTTGCAGTAACTTTGATTAATTCCACCCAACACAACAAAGAAGGCAATTCAGACCCGCTTGCAATCCTGAAAAAAAGATTTGCCAAAGGAGAGATAACCAAAAAGCAGTTTGAGGAAATGAAAAAAGAAATAAAGGGGTGAAACTATGAATGAAGAAGACTTTGCGTATGTGGTTGAAACGAAAAAATCTTTTGATGAGGCAGTTGTTTCAGTAAGAAAGGCAGTGGAAGACAAGGGCTGGGCAATATTCCAGGTGTATGACTACAAAGAAATATTGGCGGTAAAGGGATTCAAGCAAAAGCCATTGAAGATTATTGAAATTTGCTCCGGAAAATACGCCAACCAATTCTTGAACAAGAACAGGCTAACATCGCTTTGCATGCCCTGTAAAATAAATGTTCTCGAAGAAGCCGGCAAAGTTAAGATAGTGGGGATGAAACCAACAATGATTTCACAATTCTTCCCTGAAATCAGCCAAGAGGAAGCCATGGAGGCTGAAAAAGCCATAAAAGAAATTATAGATAATTCAAAGTAAAATCAAAGTAAAGTAGGTTATATGGTAAAATGAAAGTTGAAGGGCATGGCCTGTCAAGCCATTGCCCCGAGGCGCCTTAACAGCGGAAACTGCAATTTCTTTTTAATAGACAGTTCCCTCAGCCCAAACAACATTGTATGGATAAGGTTTAATTGTTTTCACTGCAGTTTTTTGTCATATGAAGGAATCAGAAACAATGCTTTTTACAGACGCCTTTTTTCCAAAGAATTTTGAGGAATTCATTGGAAATCCCGAGCTTGTGGAAAAGGCAAAGGCCTGGGCGGAAGCATGGCAGAAGGGAAAAAAGCAGAAACCGCTTTTGCTTTACGGTGCAACTGGAACAGGAAAAACCTGCCTGGCACTGCTGATTGCAAAAATGTTTGAATGGCAGTTATTCGAGCTTAACGCGAGCGATCTGCGCAGCAAGGAAATAATTGAAAAATTCGTTTCAGCCGCTGTGCAAAATGCTTCCTTTTCGGGAAGGCCGAGGCTAGTCCTGCTCGATGAGGCAGATGGGCTGCAGGCAAGGGACAGGGGCGGCGCGGGTGCAATAACAAAAATCCTGCGCGAATCCTCAAATCCTGTTATACTTACAGCGAACGACATTTATGCAGACCAGAAATTCGCGCCCATAAGGAGCGAATGCGAATTATTGCAGTTCAAAAAAATAAATTATTTAAGCATTGCAAAGCGCCTGCGCGAAATCTGCTCCCTGAAAGGGATTTCTTTTGACGAGGAGGCAGTAAAGGAGCTTGCAAAAAACTGCGCAGGCGATTTCAGGTCAGCGCTCCTTGATGTGCAGGCGCTTTCACTCTCGGGAGAAATTTCAAAGGAATCTCTGCAGTCTCTCGGTTACAGGGCAAGGCAGGAAAACATTTTCAACACAATTGAAAAAATTTTCAAAGCCAAAAATATTCAGGAGTCGCGCGAGGCAAGGTTCAAGAGTGAAATTTCCGAAGACATGCTTTTGCGTTGGATAGAGGAAAACATTCCACGGCATTTTACAGAAGCAGGAGACATGGCAAACGCCTTCAATGCGCTTTCAAGGGCGGATATTTTCGAGGGAAGGATTTTCAACAGGCAGCATTACGGCTTCAAGGCATACAGCTCAGAACTAATGACTAGCGGAGTTTCCTTGTGCAGAAGCAAAGATTATCACGGCTGGATACAATACCAGTTTCCAAGCCTTTTGAGAAAGTTAAGCTCTGGAAAGGGAACAAGGGAACTGAAAAAATCGCTTGGAAAAAAAATCGGAGAGCAGACACACTCGGGTTCGCGCGAATTCATTGCCAATGACTTGTTTTTTTTCAAAATCTTTTTTGCAAAAAAGCCGGTTGAATTTTCCGCCTCTTTTGATTTGAACGAAAAGGAAATCGCCTTCCTGCTTTCCACAAAGCCTGAAACAAAAAAAGTCCAGAAAATTTTTTCAGAGGCAAAGGAAAAAAGGCAGAAGGAATTCGCTTTGAAAAGAAGGCCTCTTCAGGCGCTCGGGGAAAAAGAGCTTGAAAAAATAGAAAAAAAACTTCCATCCGATGAAGATATTCTGGAAGAGGAAGAAAAAAAATCCTTTGAGGAAGAATCCTCGAAGCAGGCAAAATTATTCTAGCTTTTTTTTGCTTTGGCAGCCGGTTTGGCTTTTGCCCTTATGCGGATTAATTCTTCCATTATCATTCTGAATCTTGCTTCGCGGTTGTCTGCTGCTGCCATTGCCCTATTGTATTCTGTTGTATTGTCCTCTTTATGCGCCTTTTCTGCTTCTTCAAGCGCCTGTTTTCTTTCTTTAAGAGCCCTGTCTGCGCGCTCTATGCGCACTTTTTGCTCATCCGGCAGTTCATTGATTTCCAAAGAAAGCCTTCCGAAGAGGCCTTCGCCGAAAAGAGGCTTTTTCGGGGATTTTTGTTCCATTTCTTTTTTTGCGCTTTCAAGAAGCCCGTTCAGGACTTCTTCTGACTTTTTGCGGTAGGCATCCGGCTTCTGCCCTGTTTCTGTCAGCCTTACGTTCACAACTGCCCAAACACCCAATTTTTTCGGCTGTCTTTTTGTGTCGTATTTTTCGAATGCCTCGATTCTTTCCCTGTTTATCTGTTCCGCAATCTGCCTGTCTGTTTTTCCATCCGCAATGAGCTCTTTTATTCTTTTTATAATGAATGGAGGCGACTGATATTTTGCGGCAGGAATATTTTTTGACTTGCGAAAGGGCCCTAAAATGTTATGGGAAAAGCCAAGGCGCCGTGTTATTCTATTGTCTGAACGCCTTCCCCCTATAATCGGGCGCTTTAAATCTTTGTGCATTCCGCCCGCAACCATTGCTTCCATTATTGCGCGCCGCTTCTCGCGGGGAATCCAGTATTCAGGTTTTCTTGGCTTCATATTTTTTCAGATATTTCAATTTCAATGCACGAGCAAGGCATTTCCAAGCCGAACTCGGATAAAGTTTTTTTGTTAATCTCCCCCAAAAAGCCTTTGCTGTTTCCGATTGAAATTTCTCCCTGCTTTCCCTTTTCCAAAAAAGGCAGCAAAGATTCCTGCAGCGAATATTCCTTTCCGAGGTTTTTGCAGACAGCATCAAGAACTGATTTTATTGCAGTGAATTCTGCATCCTTTCCGCTTGTAACAATGCACAATTTTATCGGCTCGCGCACCTTTGTTTCCCTGCTCTCTTCAATGCAGAAGCATTTTCCCGCCTCGAAAATTTTCTGGGGATAAATGCAGTGCTTGTTTTTTCCCAGAAATTCAAGCAGTTCGGGAAGAATGCTTTTTCTGAAAATTTCAAAGTTTTTTGAAACAGGGTTTGCTATTTCCACAAAATCCTGTTCCTTCATTGAAAGTTTTTTTTCCTGCTTTTCCCTGCTTGTCATTGTAAAGGTAAGCACTTCCTGCAATCCCAAGCCAATGCAGATTTCTTTTGTTTTTTCAATGAGCTTTGCTTCTGAACTTTCCTCTCCCGTGCACGGCAGTTCAATCTTCACTGGAACAATTTTGTTATAGCCCGCGCTGATTATTATGTCCTCTATTGCGTCAACTTCATGGAGAATGTCCTGCCTGTATGCGGGATATTCGCATTCGAAAGCTTTTTTTTTCTGCCTTGCATCGTAGCGCGCTTTGCGCAGCAGTTCAATTATCTGCTTTGGTTTCAAATCAAGCCCCGACAATTTTTTTATGCTTTCAAGTTTTACAAGAATTTTTTTTGCCCCGAAATCAGGCGTTAAAATTGTTTTTCCAGGGTATTTTACTTTTACTGAAAAAACCTCGAAGCCTCTTTCCGCAAGCGCGGAAACCATTACATTTAATGCAGTGTTCACTGTTTCCTGCTGATATCCTGTCACTTCAACAAAAAGCTCTTTTGTTTCTTCGGAAACTTTTCCCGTTAACTGGGAATTTATTATGGGCGGCATTGAGGCAACTGTTCCCTTGCTGTCCATTAAAATCGGGTATTTTTCAAAGCCCTGCAGAAGATTCGCATATTCCTTTCCTTTCGGATGCTCGAGCAGTATTTCTTCAAGGTCCATTTCAACTTTATATTCAAGGGGAATGAATTTTTTTTCTCTAGGTTTGAATGCCTTGTAGTGTATTGGCGCCTTTAATTTTTTCCAGTCGTACAGGCCTATTGCGGCTTCCTTTCTTTTTCTTCCAAAGGTTAGGCAGACTTTTTCCTGCAGCTGAATCATCTGCACAAGGAATTCTTCCGTTACTTTCACTTTCTTCACTATTGCTGCCGCAATGCAGGGCCGTATTCCCGCAACGCTTTTATCAACAATCAAGGAAACATTTGATTTTTTTATTTTGTATTTTGGAACCCCGATGTCTTTTGTGTAATGGCTCCGGATTTCGCGCGCAATTCCTTCAGTGCTTAACAAATCAGGCCTGTTTGTGTCGCTCACTCCGATTGTTAATTTGTCGCCCTCTATCGCATCCAGCTCGCACTTTGCAAACTCCAGCGCCTCTTCGAGCTCTTCCTTTCCTGCAAATTTTTTTTTCGCAAGGAATTCCAAATCCTTTTTGCTTGATTCAAGGGAAGGCATTTTTTTTCACCTACAAATTTTCCACTATTCTGCGGAATTCTGCTTCAAGCATTTTGAATCTTTTGTTGCCTGTCCTTTTTTCCTTTTCAAGGTCAACAAGCCGGTCGCAGATTTCTTCAAATGCCTCTTTGTCCCTATGTTCCAGCCAGGCCTGCCTTGACCTTCTTTTTGCCCAGCCGGCTATGTCGCTGTAACTGAGATTATATTTTTTTTTCGCGCCCAAAATCGCTTTTCCGAAAACTCCCGGAGGGAATTTTTTTATTTGTTCAAACATTTCTGCATTTGTTTTTGGAGCGCCTTTCTGCCGTATTCTCCTTGGAACCGCTGTTCCTGCGTGCTGCCTGCGGGCCTGCGCAAGCATCCGCCTTCTTGCTGTTCTCATTGCACCACCACTCTGCTCTGCCTTAAAAAATTCAGGTCATCTGAAAATAAATGCCTTATGTCCTTTATGCCAAGCCTTACCATTGCAAGCCTGTCTATTCCGATTCCCCATGCAAGCACAGGCTGTTTAATCCCGAGAGGAAGAGTAAGTTCAGGCCGGAAAATTCCGCTTCCCCCAAGTTCAATCCATCCAAGGGAGGGATGCTTTACCTTGAGCTCGCAGCTCGGCTCCGTGAAAGGAAAATAACTCGGGACAAACCTTACTTTTTCAGTTCCCGCAAATTCGACTGCAAACTGCTTGAGCATTCCGAGCAGTTTCCTGAAATTCATTGTTTCGTCAATGATTATTCCTTCCATCTGGTTGAATTCAATCAAATGCGTTGCATCTATAATATCCGGCCTGTAACAGCGCGCAACAGCAAAATATTTTCCTGGAACTTTAACGCCTTTGACAAGCTGCCTTGCTGAATGCGCCGTACAGTGCGAAGCAGGCATTAATCTTTTCGCTATTTCTGTGCTCCATGAATACTGCCATCCTCTGCTTCCTGTTTTCCAGCCGTTTTCATGCGCAGCCTTTACTCTTTCAACTATTTTTTTGTCCGGAAGTTCCCCGAATTTCGGATTCTTCAATTGGTATGTATCGGTTCCCTGCCTTGCGGGATGGCTCTGCGACTGGAACAAAACATCAAAATTGTAAAACTCCTGAACTATTGCAGGGGATTCCATTTCAATAAAGCCAAGCGCAACAAGCTTCTGCCTTGCCTCGTGCAAAAACCCCGCGTAAGGCTGTTTTTTTCCAATGAAAATTTCAGGGACTTTTCCCTGAATATCATAAGAGCGCTGTTTTACTTCTCCCAGCAGTTTGAGAATCTCTTTTCCGTGCGCATTGAGCCTTGTCTTTCTCGATGTTTTTTCTGTTTCCTGCACAAGCCCGCGCTCTTTCAACTCCAAAATTTTTTCTTCGGAAATTTTCTGCTTTTCTGAAATTTTTTCCAGCAGTGCGTGTGTATTTTCGTGCTGGGTTGCCTTTGCAACCTCTGTAAGCTGTATGCGCGGCTTTTCCCCAGGCATTATTACTATAAAATTTTTTTTCTTGTAATAGCCCAATGCAAAATTGAATTCTTCCTTTGAGAGAGAGGATTTTTTTTCCAGTTCCTTAAAATCCGCAGTCCCTCCCATTCCCTCAAGCGCTTTCATGAATCTTTCTTCGGGCAGGCCTTTTTCAAGGTAAGCAGTTCCTTTTTCAGTAAGCGCTGTTTCAGAATGCTTTTCCTCAATTATTTCAAGCAGCTTTTTTTCCTCGAGCCATGCAACCGCCCTTCTCACTGAATCAATCTGCAAACCGCTTCTTGCGCTTATTTCCTCGATGCCTGCAAATTCTTGGCTGAGAGCCTTTAGCGCGCCTTTCTCTATTTCGCTCAGTGCCTCCGCAATTTTTTTCAGTTCCAAAAAAAACACCGTTTTTCTGTTCAGTTTACCTTATTTAATAGAAAGAATTAATTTAATATTAATTGCCATGCAAAGCTTTTTTGCCTTGCACATGAAAAAACTTTTTTTGCTCGACAGTTCAGCAGTCCTGAACGATTTCAATTTTTCATTCGGGAAAGAATCCGAGTATGCCACTACTCCTGAGATTATTGCGGAATTCCGCGATTTGAGAAGCCGCGCCCTTGTTGATTCCGCACTGCAGCAGGGAATTGTTTCGATTCTTTCCCCTGCACAGGAAAACACTGATTTCATTTTAAAGCTTGCTGCCGAGCACGGCTTCCAGAGGCTTAGCAGGCAGGACATTTCACTGCTTTCCCTTGCAGTCCAATTCAAAAACCATAAAAAGCGCTTCACTGTGATTACCGATGATTACAGCATACAGAATTTCTGCAAGCTCCTCAAAATAAATTTTGAGGGAGTGCTGCATGAAAAAATAAAAAAAGTGATTTCCTACAAAACAGTGTGCGCAAACTGCGGAAAGGAATTTCCGAACGATACAAATCTGAAAAAATGCGATGTCTGCAATTCAAGGCTGAAAAAGCTCCGCTGAAAAACCCGCGCTCATCTGATTGCGTAAAGGAGAAGCGCAAAAAGCCCGAATCCAACAAGCGAGATTATTCCGCCGAAGAATTCCCTGCCAAGCAACATTGCGAGCAGGACAAGTGCAATAAAAAGTATAAGCGCATTCCTTAGTGCGTGAAAAATTCTTTTTCCTTCTGATTTTTCTTCAGCCATTTTTCCGCCTCTCAAATAAAGAAAGTGAAAAGAAATGAAAAAACAAAAAAGCTTGCCCACAACAAGCTAGTTTTGTGTTTTTCAATTGCAGTTCCCGCAATAAAAAAATCAATGGCTATGACAAAGGGAATCATGAAAAGGAATGGGGCAAAGCCGATTTTCCAGACTCCGAAAATATCAGTAACAATCCAGAGCGCCCCGACAATGAAAAGAAAATTCCTCAGCAATTTTTTTCCGTCATATGCAATGAAGACATACACGGCAAGAAGAAAAACCCAGAGCAGATTGTTCATTATCAAATCTGCGATCCATGCAAAATCCAGGCTGATTAAATGAGACAAAAATTCAAGGAACATGAAACAATTCGGATTCAAAAAGATTTAAAACATACTCATTAACTGAAAAAGGTTAATTTACTGTTCCTTTTCCTCTTCCACTGCCTCTTCCTTTCCCCCCAATTTGGAGTTTTCAACTATGTAATTTTCTATTTTTTCTGAAATTGTTTTTCTTTTCCTGAGGACAATTGCGATTATTATTATCGCGATTATTACGAACACTATGAAAAGCGGGCTGCCTACAAGAGAGGCAATGCTCTGGCTCAGGTTTATGCTCGCAATCTGCTTTACAATGTGATAATTAAGCTGGAGTACATTGGAACTTTTGTAGCCCTGCCATGTGACAGTGTTTGCGCTTGCCGCAGCCTCTGGCTTTATCGGGGCTTCTATTTCGGAAAAATTCGGCAATTGGACTGATATTGAAGTTCCTTCGGGAATAACGAACACTCCGCCCTGCAGAAACTGCCCGAAAAACTTGCTCAAAAGCGAGAATTCTATTATCCTGCTTGTTTCGACTTTTTTTTCCGCAACAGGCTGGCTCAATGAATATTTTATTTCAAGGTATTTTGAATTGTTTTCAACAAAGCCAACTTCTGCCCTGTTCAATTCGTTTTCATTCCCTATGTGCGGAAAAATCCTGCTGTCAAACGCCTTCCAGGCGTCAAGGCTAATCCCTATTTCCGCGTTTTTCTGCCGGAATTCCTGCAACTGCGCGTCAGTCGGAAACTGCAAAAAGAATTTTTCGCTTATTGCCGCAAAGCCGTACTCGTCTATTTCAAGGTTCATAGTATGCGAAACAATCGAATAATACTGCGCCTGCCCAAAGCCCGCAAAAAAAAACAGTGCAAGCGCGAACGCAATAAGAATTCCTTTTTTCATTCCAAGCAGCCCTTTCAAAGCGGATAATTGTATATTCTATTAAAGCAAAATTGTTTAATAACCTTTTTTTTGCTTCAATTGCCGTTCTGCAAAGGTTCTGTTTATAAAATATCTTTCCGACTATTTCTTTAGTGAGCGCATGGTCGAATTGCAGTATTTCGGGCACTCCTTTTTCAAGGTTTCGTTCGGCAAGCACAACATACTCATAGACCCCTACATAAATTCGGAATGCAAGGACCCCCAGTTCAAAAGGCTCGTTGCCTGCAAGGCACCCCAGGCGCAATTGAAGGACATTTCGCTTATTTTAATTTCGCACGAGCACTTCGACCATTTCGACAAAAAGCTCATAGAGCACGTTGCAGTGCGGGAAAACGCCTGCGTTGTCGCACACGAGGAAATCCTCAACGAGCTCAATCTTCCGAAGCATCTGGGGCATACAATTACAATGAACCAGACTATTTCACTGCGCGACGTGCAGATAACAGCAACTCCCGCGCACCATCCCAACAGCTTCTATCCCCTCGGCTTTTTGATTTCATACAACGGAAAAAAACTTTATCATGCAGGGGACACTGAACTGCTTGACGATTTTTCGCAAATCAAATCAGACATTGCTTTGCTGCCAATCGGCGGAGACCTTACAATGGACTGCGTGGATGCCATCCGCGCAGTGAAAACAATAAAGCCGAAATTCGTTGTGCCCATGCATTACAACACTTTCAAAATGATTCAGCAGGATCCCAAAGAGTTTCAGCAGAAAATTGAACAGAGCGTCCTGAAAACAAAAGTAGTCATAATGAAGCCCGGGCAGAAAAAAAAATTCGCTATTTAACTCCCGCAGGCAGCAGCGCTTTTTCCAATGCGCACTTTTTTATATTCCAAAGCAATATTCTTAACGAGCAGAATGAAAAAAACACTCCTGATTGCACTGATTATTGCTTTGATGATTCTTTCTATTGCCACTGTTTCGGCAGGCTACCCGATCTTTCAGACAGTCGGGCGCACAGGCCACTCCTTTCAGGGATTTGGAAGCACAAGCTGTGCTTTAGCAATGGACTTGGGAAATCTTTCACAGCAAAACAGCACAAGCTGGAATCCCCTTGTAAATTTTGCAGGGCCGTTTGCAGGCGAAGGGGTTCCATTTGCATGGGACAGCACTGCTGACTGCGGCAGCACATGCGAATCTGGATGCGAGCAAAAAACCCGCCAGTACTATGCTTTCGGGGAAGAAAAACAAATCAATACCATAGTGCCGACCGGCGATGCTGTGGCACCAACCGCCGACTATTATTCTATGCATTCATCTGCAAAAAAAACTATTTCAGGCACAGACGAAGTAACCAACTATACCCCTCCACCTTGCGACCCAGAGTACGAGGAATGCACTCCGCCATGCACACAATGGTCAGTCGGTAGTAAGGATTTTGCAGATTATTTCCACATAGGCAACCAAGGAACCCAGCTGAGAGGAGGGGGCTCTGAAAAATGGAATGGCCCAGATCCTTACGACTCATACCCCTACAGTCCTCTAAAAGCCTGTGATGTAACCCAGGTTACTATTCCAAAAACAATTCCTGCAGGAGGGCTCTGCTTTAAAACTCCTGTTCAAATCACTGATTATTCTGTTTACATGTTTCCGGATAGTTTAATCGGCTGGCCCGGCGGGCTTTGTGATGAAATGCCTTATCCCAACAACGGAAGCTATGTGGACACTTACGCAAAAACAAATACATCAGACAATCTTATGGGCGCAAGCGTATGCAGTCTGTCTTCTGCCGACTGTACACTTTCAGACCCGTATGGTCCATATGCTAACTGGACTACCACATTCTGCCGCAAGTACGAATCCATACAACAAAACACAGAACCTCCGGAAACAGAATCTTCCTATGCAAGAACTGTCGAGAGCTTAAGCATTACAGTGGACAAAGAAGGCATCTGCAATAGCACTGATGATCCTTCAGCCACTGATAATGCTTATCAGGCCATAACGAGAAGATGTTCGCTTGACGAAAAGGGATCTCTAACATCAGTTTCCCGCAATGACATCGGCAACTGGCGCTCTTTTGAAAAAAGCTTTGTTTACGAAAGCGGCTGCGCAGAGGGCGAATACTGCAATATTCAAACCGGAGACTGCACAAAATATGATTTCCCGGAAACAGGAAAGCATTTCGGATGCAATGCAAGCCAGCAGTGCGTGCAGATTGACGGGGAAGGAACTGACACATGCAGGGGAAACCAGGACTGCCAGTCAGCGTCGCACACTGTCTGCAATAGTTCCAAGGCATGCGAGTCTGTTCCAGGCGCGGGAATTTCGCTCTGCGGTTCTAATGCCGACTGCCAGACAACGCACACTTCCTGCTTCGGCGGAGCATGCATTCAAATTAACGGCGCGGGCAGCGACGAATGCGCGGAAAATTCCGACTGTACTGCTTCACACACTGAATGCAATGCGCAGAAGCAATGCGAAACAGTTCCCGGAGCAGGAACAAACAAGTGCTTTACAAGCGGCGACTGTGAAAAAACAAGCCACACTGAATGCAGCGGCAACACCTGCCAGCCTGTTTTAGGAGCAGGTGCAGACCAGTGCACTTCAGGCAGTTGTTCTTCAGCACCGCAGCACTTTGCATGCAATTCTTCGGCGAAGAAATGCGAGCTTGTTCCAGGAGAAGGCCCAAACACCTGTTCAACTGATTTGGAATGCGAGAAAACACAGCATCTCGCCTGCCAAGAAGGGCAGTTCTGCAATCTTGTTGAGGGAGATGGTGCGGATGAATGCACAAGCGGTTATGACTGCCTGAAAACAAAACATACAGAATGCAAGAACAATTCCTGCGTATCTGTCGATGGACCGGGCGCGGATTCCTGCTTCAATGACTGGAGCTGCAGCCTGCAGCACACGGAATGCAACGGCCAAAAGCAGTGCGTAAGTGTTCCCGGCATAGGTGGAAACAACTGCGGCAGCAATGCCGACTGCACAGGAGAAACCCACTTGGGATGCGATGGTGAGCAGTGCGTTCCGCTTCCGGGGGGAGGAACAGACAATTGTTTTAATGCTTCAGACTGCGGCGATACCCACACAGAATGCCAGAACAATTCCTGCGTTACAGTTCCTGGGGGTGGCATTGACAAATGCGGTTCGGATCCTGACTGCGCTCCGTATTATACAAAGTGCGACAGGGAGCAGGGAACATGCCTTACAATTGCGGGAACAGGCATAAGCGAATGCGGAACAGATGCTGAGTGCGACTGGCATTTGGGATGCAATGACAACCAGAAATGCGTTCCGGTTGTCGGAGCGGGAGAAGATGTATGCGACAGCGACCGCCAATGCGAACCAGGGCATACTATCTGTCAGGATTATACCTGTGTTGTTGATCCTGAAGACGGGCAGGACGAGTGTGCGGGACCAGCGCAGTGCAATCCCGAAAGTTATCTTGCCTGCAGTAATCAGTCATGCATATGGACTCCAAAAATTAACGGCAATGAAAAAAACGAATGCCTGAGCAGTGCTGACTGCACAAACACCTGCGGCAACGGAAAAGTGCAGCCGCTTTTGGGGGAACAGTGTGATCCTGAAGCTGATTTGACCGGCTGTGCCGCAAACGAAACCTGCAGCACGAGCACCTGCCAGTGTGTCCCCCAAAGAATACAGAAAGCACGCATAGCTTCTTTCAGCATAAACCCCGAAGCAATAACGCAGGGGGATAATGCAACTGACATGACTGCAGTGATTGAAAAGCTTTCAACAGACACGACTGACTGCAAGCTTTCAGTTTATATTTTTGATTCGAAAAATGCGCAGGCCGTGGGCCCTTTTACAAAGCAGAATATCCTTTTTTCCGGCAATCTCGCAACAGTAATCTTTAACGGTACTGCAACCCCCCCTGCAACGCAGCCGGATTTTGATTTTACTGCCCTTGCTGAAGGGGTTTACAACGGAATCGCTTCCCTTAACTGCGATAATGAACAGCAGGGTTCTGCTTCCGATACATTTTCTGTTTTCAGGAAGCGCCTCATGGACGTGCCTGAAACAAATTGGGTTGGAATGCTTGCTGTTTTGTTCGGCACATTGCTTGTAATAGGAATTGCAAATAGAAAAAAATAGTTTTTTTTAATCCTAAAATTCTTTTTCTGCTTTTTCAAGTTCTTCAATTGTTCCAATGTCAAAGCAGTCGCCTTCAAGGGGAAAACAACCCAGCCTGTTTTTTTCAATGAATAATTTTGCACTGTCGGTTATTTCAAATTCTCCTCTCGGGGACTTTTTTGTTTTTTTTATTTCGGAAAAAATTTTGGGGGAAAACCACCACAAGCCCGCGTTAATCAGGCCGGGTTTTTTCTCGCCGGATTTTTCGATTATTTTTTTTACAATTCCCTTTTCCTCGATTATCCGGCCGAACTTTGAAACATCGGAAACCTTTCTCGCTGCGACAACTGCATCGAATCTTTTTTTGTTTTTTTCCGCAAAATAAAAGAATTCTCTTATGAAATAGCTTTCCATTATCACGTCAGCCTGCCCGACCAAAAAATTTTCCTTTCCAGCAAATTTTTCCGCAAGCGAAACCGCGTGCGCTGTCCCCAGCTGTTCATTCTGTTCAATGTATGTTATGGGAATTTCGTGAAAATTTTTTCCGAAAAATTCTTCTATCTGCTGATGCAGGTATCCAACAACAACTGCGATTTCCGAAACTCCCGCTTCCGCAAGGCTTTCAAGGTGCCATTCAAGCAGGGGCTTGTCCTTCAGCAGAACCATTGCCTTCGGCTTTGAATCAGTCAATGGCTTCATTCTCAAGCCCTTTCCCGCTGCCAGAACAATTGCCTTCAAAAAAACACCTTTGGATTACAGCATGCCCCGCACTATTGACATGACTATTGTGTCGAATTCGGCAGGAGGCAAATCTGCATTCGGCTTTACAATCCTGTTCAGGATAAACTGTTTTTTTCCTTCGGAAAGGCCGTGGGCATTTCTCTCAAGCCATTTTTCCACAAGCGCAAGATTCTGCGTTTTGTTGTCAGGAGGTTTCGGTTTTCCGGGAAAGTTTTTTTCCTGTTCTTGTTCGGAAACAGGCACTGCTCCCGCGGGCTTCGAGGCAGCTCTTGGAATTGCAGCCGCCTGCTTTTTAGCAGCCGTTCGCATGCCCGTTGCAGCGGCTGCAATTTTTTTTGCAACAGCCGCGTTCACGGGATAACCTGTTTTGTGCCTTCCGATTACGGGCTCTTCAAGCATTAATCCGTGAGTAGCAGGATTGCCGGTCTTAAGATTCTCAATTATCATTTGCACAACCTCTCTTGAAAGGACTCGCCCATGCTTTGGCGAAAAAGCAAGCCTTGCCCCGCTTATTAAGCCCCTGTCGATTATTTTTTCAAGCTCGCTCCTGTGGAGAGTTGCTCCGCTCCTGCGGATTATCCTTGCAGCTTCAGGGACAGTTACAAAATTTTTTGAAGGGCTTCTTAATGCGAATTCGCGCAAAAACCTTTTGCCTTCTGAAACAGGAAAAATAATTCTGCCTGCCCTGTGTGTTGAATCGTGTTCAGCGCCCCTGATTTCCCCCCTGCTGATTGCGTTTTCAATGTGCGTCCTTGTTGCGCTGGATCCCCTTCTCTTTGCAAGCTGCCAGAGCATTGGAACGCTCATTTTTCCTTGGGGCAAAGGCTTTCTTCTGCTGAGGCGTTTCTGCATCATGCGAACAACTTTTTTTTTACACTTCAATTTCCATCAAATCTTTTGCAACTGTAACATTTGCAAATGCCCTGCGAGCCTCGTTCTCTATTTTTTCGTTGTCCTCGTTGCGCGGGCTCAAATGCGTAAGCACGAGCTGTTTCACTCTTGTCCTTGCCGCAATTTCCGCTGCTTCAAGAGCTGTTGAATGCTTTGTTTCAATTGCCCTTTCCTTCTGCGAATCCAAAAAGCTCGCCTCATGAACTAACAAATCGGATTCTTTTATGTCTTCAAAATAGCTTTCATTGGGCAGAGTGTCCATTACAATTGAAATCTTTTTTCCCTTTCTTCCCTTTGAATAATCCATTACCTGCTGCGGAGTGAAGGTTTTTCCGTCTGCCTTCACTGTTTCGCCTTTCTGCAGTTTGCTCCACAAAGGTCCTTCCGGAATTTCCAGTTCAAGGGCTTTTTTTCTCTGGAATTCCCCCGCCTTGTCTTTTTCCTTAAAAACAAATCCCGCGCAGGGAACGCCGTGCTTCAAGGGAAAGGTTTCCACAAGCATTTTTTCCTCCTCATAAATTTTTCCAGAGCGGACTTCCTTTGCGATTATTTCAAAATCCTTCCTCATCATTGCCAAATCAAGCGCCTTGCGGATTTCTTCTTTTGTGCCTTTCGGTCCGAAAACATAAAGCGGATAGTCTCTTCCGTGCATGCTCATTGTCGCAACCAATCCGGGAAAGCCGAGAAAATGGTCTGCGTGGAAATGCGAGAAAAAAATCGCCTGCACTTTCATGTAGGAAACTCCGCTCTGCATCATCTGCCGTTGCGTTCCTTCAGGGCACTCGAACAAAAACCATTTTCCGTCGAACTGGATTGCGGTTGCACTCAAATTTCTTTCAACAGTGGGATTGCTGCAGCTTGTCCCCAAAAAAACAATTTTCATAAAAACACCTTTTCATTGCCTTGAAAACCACTGCAAAAATAATGCCTGTAAAAGTTTAAATAAGAGAATATTCCACTGTTTGTATTATGCCTCTGGGAAAAAGCGTTTTTTCTGTAAAGCTCGGGGCTGCAGCCTATGAAATAGAATTAAACGGAAGCATGGTAAGGATTTTTTACATGTCAAGGGCAAGGGGCAGGAGAGCAATAGGCAATGCCTCTTTTATGCTTCACGGGCAGAACGCAGTGGCAAGCGGGAACATTACACATGTTTCCCCCAGAGTAGTGCAGGAACTCTGGGAAAAAATCGAAAAAATTTTCAAGGCAAGGCATCCAAAAGTTTCAATCTCAGGGCACATTGTCTGGTTTGCAAAAAAAGGCCCGCCCGTGGGAATAAATCCCGCAGGCCCAAGGCAAAAAATGCCTTCCAGAAAAAGGCAGAGGCATATCGGCAGGAAATGAACGGCCTGATTTTTTTTTAAACGCAATTCAGGTTTTGCGCCGTGCAATTTTCCTGATTCTTTTCAAAATTTCGTGTACTCCTGAAGTCGGAATCTGCAGTTCGCGCGCAATATCCACCTGTCGTTTGCCTTCCAGGAAGCCGTTTATAACCGTTGTTTCTGTCGGAGTCAGAGGCCTGTCGAATTCGATTTCAGGCTGGGCTTCGGCGCGCCGCCCGGGCTTTTCAGAAGCGAAATATTCCGATATTTCCCTAATGCCGCGTTTTTTGTTTTTGCGCGTATACGGGCCTTTGGAGCGGAGGGCATCTATGCGGATGAATTTTATCCGCCTGCTCAAAAAACGCCTCCATGCCTCTTCAAGCCGCATTTTCGGGTGTGGCTGGAAATAAATCGCTTCGCGCTCAAGGCGCCTTAAAATTTCGTCTGTGAGTTCCTCTCTCGGCATTGCTCTTGTGGTAGGAGGGCGCTTTTGCAGGTAATCGTATGCAATGCTGACAAGGCGCTGCCGAGTCTCGGCATCAAGATTGTTTGGCGTGCGGACAGTGTTCAGCCTGCTTCGTATTGCGCGTGTTTGGTCTGCAGTTCTCGGGGCGATTTTTATGATTTGTGCATCGATAGTTACAAGGTGCGGCACCTTAAACCTTTTTGCATGCGCATGCCTGTTGAGCTCTTCCGCTTCCTGCGAAAGAATCTTCTGTATTTCAACCGCAGTGTGGGTCGGCGCGAGCTCAAGCGTTCTTGCGACAGCCCATAATTTCGGGTGCTGCAGCAAGGGGCGTTTTTCCGGATTTTCACTGAAGCGGCGGACAAGCTCGAAAACAGTTCTCTCGCCCGCAGGTTTTCTTTTGTCAGCAAGCTGAATTCTGTATACGGGAACTCCGAAGCGTTCGTGAATTTTTGTCATGGGCGTAAGGGGAAGCAGCCCGATTTTTTTTATGACGCGCTCATGCCTTGGATTAACAGTTCTTTTCCTTCCGCTCATGCAAAGAAATAGCCTTAAGGAATATAAAAATGCTTTGGCGCAGGCACTGCATTCAAGAAATAAAAATCCGCGCTTTCAAAAAAGAAAGCAGTTCATTCGATTTTTCCACCAATCACCTTTTTTAATCCTTTTATTTAATAAGTAATTAATTGCTTTTTTTTTTAAGGGAGGCTCTTTTTTGGATAGGGAAAAGAAAAAAAAGGAATGGAAGTCTACTTCAGAGATTCCTGTATCCAAAAGGCTGATCGACCAGATTGTCGGGCAGGAAAAAAGCGTTGAGCTCGTCAGAAAAGCGGCTTCGCAGAAAAGAAACGTTCTTCTTGTAGGTCTGCCCGGAACGGGAAAAAGCATGCTTGCACAGGCAATGGCGGAAATCCTTCCATTGAGCCAGCTGCAGGACATTCTTGTTTATCCGAATTTTTCCGACCAGAACAATCCGAAAATCGTTTCAGTAAAAGCAGGCGAAGGAAAAAAAATAGTGCACAGGGCGCGGCTTGACGCGCAGAAAGAAGACGACAATTTGCGCTTAATGGGATTTATTCTTCCTTTGGGATGGTTCCTGCTTGCATGGGTTTTCTGGACATTCAAATTTTTCTCGGACATTGTTTTCGGCGCACTTTTGATTCTCGGCGGATTTTTGCTTGTTGGCTTTGCCCTCGGAAACCAGATGAAAACAAGGGAAAGCAAAAAAACTCCCAAGCTGTTGATTGACAATTCCGGAAAAAAAATCGCGCCATTTTTCGAAGCCACGGGGGCAAGAGCAGGCTCATTGCTTGGAGATGTGCGCCACGATCCCCTTCAGTGCCATCTAGGTTTCAATAATTTGTACATCCAAAAGGGAGAAAGCTTTGTTGAAAAGCCATTTGCAGAGCTTTGGAGTGAAATGTATGAAAAATACGGCAAAGAGATTATTCGCAATGAAAAAGGGCATGAAGCAATAATGTTACCGAAAGAAGAAAAGATTTTTACTCTTGGCTACAATGACCGAAAAGTTGTGTTATCAAGAATTTTATCGCTTAACAGGCAGCCATTTAACGGAGAACTCGTAGAACTTAATGCTGGAAACAAAAAAATCACGCTTACTCCTGAACACAAAGTGTTTACTTCAAGCAATAGCAAAGAAGCTTCCGAGATTTCTTTTTGGGACAAGCTTTTGCAGCTTGAAATAAAAGAAAAAATCTTGGCAATTGCGCACAGATAACCTTTTTTTTATTGCAATAAAATCGCCCCCCCAATTTTTTCTGTCGACTCGAATTTTTTCGCTTTAAACCTTTTTACAAATAAATCTTTACTTTGGGTAAAAAGGATTTAATAGCTCCAAAATTCGCAAGACGTCTCAGAAAAAATTTTCGGAGGCGATTTGCGATGAATAAAAAAATTGAAAACGGTTCAGCGGAAACCCGCTGTCTCGAAGCGAATTTAAACAGCAAAAATAGGCATAGTATGGTGCCTATGGAATTGGTAAACGAACAAGACATAATTGATACTTATTCTGAAGAGGATAAAATCTCCTGCCAAAAATACAAGGAATATCAAAAATTGATTCAAGAAAATCCAAAAATTGGCTACAAGCGCTGTGCAAAATCGCTTGGCATTTCTCAGGGCAGCACAAGATGGTGGCACACAAAAGGAACAAAGAAAGCAATTCCTCTGCCTTTGAAAACTGTCGCAAAGCTCAAAGAAGCAAATTTTTTGCCATTCAATACAAATCATAAACATTGTGAAAAAATATTGCGAATTTTGGGAACCTTGTTTGGGGATGGCTGTATTGACAAAAGGCTTAACACAATGGCTTTCATTTCTTCCATAAAAGAAGACGTTGATTTATGGGAAAAAGATTTGCTTGAAATCTTCCCATTTGTTTACAACAAAACGAACCTTGTGGAAGGCGGAGAATACGGGCATTCTTGGAATATGCGGACTTTTGACAGAAATATAATCAGGTTTTTTGTTGCTTTGGGAACCCCCGTTGGAAACAAAGTCTCAACAATTTACACTTTGCCAAAATATGTTTTTGACTTGCCAAGGCATTTGAAAATAGCTTTTTTGGATGGCTTGCTTTCTTCAGAAGTTTCAGTGCCAAATTTTCGCGGAGACAAGCGCTGGAACTGGACGAAACGCTTTACAAATTTTGCCTTGGGCTTAAGCAAGATTGATGCGCTTGAAGAACAGCATAGGAAGCATCTTGCTGATTTGAAGAAACTCTGCGCTTCTGTTGGTTTAACTTGCACGCCAAACACGAGGAAAGACATAAGCAAAATAACCCTGCGAAAAGATGGGCACAAGAGCTGTTGCTACAGAATCTTCTTCCAGACTCACTTTGAAAAAGTAATAAAATTCAACGAAACTTTTCTGCTTCGCTATGCAACAGACAAGAAACAGAGGCTTGAAGAAGAAATAAAAAAAGCGCACGAATACAAAGAAGGCACGACTGCTCGCCCTTTGTAACTACAATAATCTAAAATCAACAACTAAAATCATTGTCAATATTATTCCAAGCAATGCGCTTATTATGAGATATTGTTTAAATTGGAACGAGCTTATTTCAACTGCAAACCATGGCAAACTGTATTTTTTGGAATTGCTTTTTATTGGAAAATAATCAGTTGGCGCATAATTATTTGGCCAAAGAATCTCTTTCCTTTGTTTGAACTCAAATGTTTCGAGCTTGATTTTGATGGCTGCGAAAAAACCAAAAAAACAAAACAGCAGAGGGATGAACGAGAGTATTAATGCACCCGGGATTTTAGGTTGGTAAGCATAAATCAATAGGATTATAAGTATGCTAAGCAGAATTGGAGACATGCCGCGGGTATTGAAAATTATTTGATAGCCCCGCCGCGTTTTCTCATTTTTTTCAAATTTTGCCCATTCGGATTTTTTCCTTAGGTTCGTAAAAAAAGCAAAGGTATTCCCATAACAAAAAGGGAATAAAAATATTAAAATTGCAAAAATGCTGAGCAATAAAACAACAAAAAGCCAAAAAATGCTTTCAATGTTCATATGCAATAAAGAATTCATAACCCCATTTATTAACCTAATCTGTGGTTTGATTAAATGCGAAAAAATCATTTTACAAAGTTTCAATTAATTTTTTTATTAAATCCGCCAGTATCCTTTCAGTAACTATTGGTTCATTCTTCAATTTGCATAATTATTTTAATCTTTTCAATCAAGGTTTTGTTATGCAAGAAAAAATTGTGAAAAAAGTTTCTCCGAAAATTTCTAAAATGCCGTTCAAGGGGCACGTGTATAATGTTACGACTGAAACAGGAAACCTTTTTGTAGAAGACATTCTGGTTCACAATTCCGGAGGCCTTGGAACTCCCGCGCATTTGAGAATAGAGCCGGGCATGATTCACCGCGCTTCAGGAGGAGTTTTGTTCCTTGATGAAATTGCAACTTTGTCTCCGAAAGCACAGCAGGAATTATTGACTGCAATGCAGGAAAAAAAATATTCGATTACAGGGCAGAGCGAGCTTTCAAGCGGTGCAATGACAAGAACAGAGCCTGTTCCATGCGATTTTGTTTTGGTCGGCGCCGGCAATTACGAGGATTTGAAAAAAGTCCATCCCGCCCTGCGTTCAAGAATACGCGGTTATGGATATGAACTTTACATGAACATTGACATGCCTGACACAGAGGAAAATAGGGAAAAGATTGTGCAGTTTATTGCACAGGAAATAACAAAGGACGGGAAAATCCCGCATTTTTCAAAAGCCGCGGTTGAAGAAATTATTTTCGAGGCGCGCAAAAGAGCCCAGAGAAAAGACAAGCTTACTTTGAAGCTGCGCGATTTGGGCGGATTAGTAAGGGCAGCGGGAGATGTTGCAAAGGAAAAAAGCCATTCTCTTGTTTTGCAGGAAGATGTTTTTGAGGCAAAAATATCCGCGAGAACACTCGAACAGCAGATGGTTGACAAAATGATTGAAACAAAAAAGGATTACGAGGTTTATCTGAGCAAAGGAAGCGCAATCGGCAGAGTAAACGGACTTGCAGTAATGACTGATTCTTCAGCGGGAATGGTTCTTCCGATTGAAGCTGAAATCGCGCCCGCGGCAAGCCGCTCGGAAGGAAAATTAATTGCAACGGGAAAGCTCGGAAAAATTGCAAAGGAAGCAGTGCAGAATGTTTCGGCTTTGATAAAAAAGATTTCGGGAAAAGACATAAGCAAATGGGATCTGCACATACAGTTTTTGCAGACCTATGAGGGTGTAGAGGGAGACAGCGCAAGCATTTCAGTTGCAACCGCGGTTGTAAGCGCTCTTGAAGGAATTCCCATAAAGCAGAGCCTTGCAATGACTGGCAGTTTGAGCGTGCGCGGCGAAGTTTTGCCTGTGGGAGGAGTAACTGCAAAAATCCAGGCCGCAATAACAGCGGGCTTCAAGGAAGCGATTATTCCAAAGGCAAATCTCCAAGATATTGTCCTGCCGAAATCAGAGCTTGAAAAAATAAAAATCATTCCAGTAAGCACTCTCAACGATGTTTTGAAGAATGCGTTTGAAAAAAGCGAAAAAAAGAACAAGCTGATTGAATCCCTTGGAAGCATTTTCCGCGAAATTCCCAAGATAAAGGAAAAGATTTCAAAGCCGATAATTGAAGCGCCTTAAAAATAAGAAAAAGAATTCATCCGCTCAGGAGTATTCTTCCTTCGCTTAATTTGAATTTTTCCTTTGCTATTTCTTTTGTTTCCTTTGTCTTGGAATCCGCAAACGCAATAGTGTTTTTTGCCTTGTTTATTTTTTCCACTTTTCCCAGCCATTTCCCTTCCTTGCTGTAAACAGGCAGTCCTATGAGCAGCTTTGAGATTCTTTCCCTTATGTCCATTACTCTCAAGGCACGGAAAGAAACAAGCAGTGCCACAAAGCATCCCAGCAGGGTAATCAAAAACCATGCAAGGTCAGCCTGCCTCAGGAAAACCAAAGTTGCGGAATCAATTATGAACCATATCAATATCGCGGAAATTCCCGTAAGCAGATATCTCCTCAGCAGATAAGCCTTTTTGAAATGTATGACATCAATCATTCTGCCTATTACAATGCTGAGCGCGGCAAGCACTACAAAAACATAGGTTGATTGTATTATTGAAACAGCATCAAGGATTGTGTCTGTAAACTGCGTTGAAGCAAAATTATTGTATGCTGTTATTGCTCCGAAAGCAAGAATGAAAAAAGAGCCTATGTAAAACGGAAAGCTTGCGCGCTGAACCGAAATGCTTGAAGTGATTCTCCGCACATTTGAAAGAATCATTTCTTCTATTCCAAATCCCTTCAGCAGAAGATAGATTCCGACTATTGCCATTAATCCCTGCAGAAACTGCGCCTGCGCACCGTAGAAAACAGTTAGCGCGTAAAAAATAAGAACAATCCCCGGCAATCCGAATGCAATCCTTGCAATGTAAGGGTCTTTCAAAGCCTCTTTTATTGTGAAAAAAGCAGATTCGAATTCCATTGCCTGCTTAATGATTACTACTTCCTTTGAAATTATTTTTGCCCTGCTCTGCAGAATCGGAATTACCTGGTCGTCCTCTGCGCCATCAGTTACAAGCACAAACCCTTCCGCAGGAAATTTTTCAAGTATTGTATCCAGCTGTTCGTTAATTGTTTTGTCTGATTCAAAACCAGATTTTCCCACTCCCGTTAAAGTTGCGATTTCAAGGTTTGCATAATGCGCCTTTAATTCGTCAAATTTTCTCACTGCCGCAAACATGCAGTTTGCATCAGCCTCTGAGGGATCTGCAAGCGCAAGCTTTGAGGCTGCCTTTAAATTATTCTCCCTTCCAATGACAGGCCCCTGGACAGTGGTTTTTCTGCCGAGATCATTGTCCCTGTCAACGCAAACAACCAGAACCTTGTCCATTCAAAACCCTCTTATATAATTAAAATTGTGCAATTAACTATTTATTACTTAACAAAGGCAAAAATGCGCCAAAAAAAGGCTTTTTTGCGCAAATCTTTTCCTGCCCTGCAAAAGAAGCAAAAGCATACAATGTCCCGTTATTCAGTTAATTATAAATAGTTTTTCCTTTAACAATTTATGTATACTTTTAGGTGTGCTTATGAAGCGTTTTTCAGCTGTTGAATCCCACAAAATCAAGCAGGGAATTTTCCTTGTATTGTTTTTCCTCATAATTTCAGTCATCTATCTTGCGTTTACACAGGCATTTGTTTTTTCATTGCTGCTTCTCGGGGTTACTCTTGCATTTGTTGTGGGCTTTATTATCTGGCGCTATGATTTTCTCCTGACTTTGAAGGAATACGAGCGCGCAGTAGTCTACCGCTTTGGAAAAGTCAACAGAGTGGGAGGCCCTGGATGGGCTTTTTTGTTCCCGCTTTTCGAATCATTCAAGATTGTTGATTTGAGAACGCATACAATAGACATTCCGCCCCAGCAGATAATCACTGCTGACAAAATCGTCCTTACAATTGATGCGATTGTTTATCTCTATGTAAAGCCGGACACGCAGTCTGTAATAAACAGCGTAATTGAAGTAAAGGACTATGAAAAGGCTTCCGAGGAATTTGTAAAATCAACAGTGAGGGATGTTGCGGGCAGCCTCACTCTCACAGAGCTCATTACAAACATAGGCGAATTCAACCTGAAGGTTCTGCACGAAATTGAAAAAATTGCGCAGTCCTGGGGAGTTACAGTAGAGGCAGTCCAGATTTCAACAATTACTATTCCAAAGGAACTTGAAGAGGCACTGACAAGGCAGAAGGCTGCAGAACAGCAGAAGCTTTCAAGAGGGCAGCTTGCCGAAGCCCACAAGCTTGAAATAGAGGCAGTGAGAAGCGCTGCAGAGAATCTTTCGGACAAGGCACTTGCATATTATTACATCCGCGCGCTTGAAAAGCTAGGGGAAGGAAAAAGCACAAAATTCTTTTTCCCCCTGGAACTTACAAAGCTTGCTGAAGCAGTCACCGGCTCTTTAGGAAAAGGGCAGAATCCCAGCGCGCTTGAATCATTGTTCAAGAAATACGCTCCCGCACTGAAAAAAGCGCTTGAAAAATAATTCTTTTTATTAAAAAACAGGGAAAACAACGCTTATTTGCCATAACAATATTTTAATATTAGTTTCTGCATAACAATGATTTTATGAAAAAAAAGACAGAGATTAACAGGCTGATAAAATCAGCAAATATTCCGGATGATTTAAGGACTCTTGGTTCTGTTTTTATTTTGAAAAGCTCTAGAAATGAATAGTCATTCGTTTTGTTCAATCTTTTTCAAGCCAAAATGATGCAAAGTAGCTTGGCTTATTCCAGAATCAATGCTGCAAAAGAACATGCAGCAAATGGATTTTGCAAACCCTATGTTTAAAGCGTCTTCAAAATGAATCCTGGTGTCATACTCCATTATTTGGTGTGCAAACTTATCCGCGCCCATATCTATTGTTTCGATTTCAATGCGATACCCTTCTATTAACTCGTTTAATGTTTTCATGCCAAGTTCAGTATCGTATCTCTCATAAAATTTTTCTTCAAAATAATAAATGTTTCTGACTATTTCGCCTAATGTAAAATTTGACAAAATCCCGGTTTTGCCCCTGCCCCTGAACATTCCGAGAAAATCAAGCCACTCTTCTTTTCTGGGCTGGTTAAATAGTATCTCAAGAATGATAGTGGCGTCCAAGAAAAACAACTGTTCGTTTTTCTGCCGTTTCAAAATCTGGCAATATTTCTTCCATTTCATTTATTGAAAACTTGAATCCAAACTATTTAAACTTATTTTATTATTAGTCTATTGTCGAAGTGATGCCATGAAAAGCAATAAGTCGTTGTTTTTGGAGTTTTTCGGTGATTACCCATTAATCAGGATTCTGGATTTTTTGCTTGAGAACAATTTGTTCGATTACAGCAAAAAAGACATCTGCAGGAACGCGAATGTTTCCTGGAACACGCTTGAGACCTTTTGGGGTTCGCTTGAAAAAAAAGGCGTGGTTGTTTTCACGAGAAAAGTCGGCAAGGCCTCCCTGTTCAAGCTCAATGCAAAAAATCCCGTTGTTGCAAAACTCATTGAACTTGACAACTGGCTAATGAAAAAATCAATTGAAAAAATTTCTCCCGAAAAAGAAAAAATCAGGGCAGTTGCCTAAACAGTTTCTTCAGAGCCCCGCGACTATTATCTGTGCTTCAATGAATGCGCCAATTGTAAGGCATGCGAGCGCTATTATTATCAGTATTATTGCGTCCTGCAGAATTGTCTTCATTTCATGCTTGTAATAATGCCTTTTTGTCGCGGCAATTCCTATTATTGCGCCCGCAATCGCGGCAATGAAATATGCGCTTGCCTCAAAAATTCCGTGGGGAAGCAATCCCAATGCATTGTACATTCCGTTTGAAAAAGCGAGTATTCCGTTGAAAAAACCGAACTGCGTATAATTTGCCGCAAGCGAAATAACGTCCTTTCCGATTACAACGCCTATTATGGAAGCGTTCCATGCAATCAAAAAAATTGCCCCCGCCCCGAACAGCAGCGAAAGAACTATTGCAAGGAACAGCACCATTGCATTGTTTGAAAGAATAACCCCGAACCAGCAGAGCGAGTCTTTTCCGCAGGCCGCGGATGCATTGAACATTCCAGTAAGCGAGCTTTTTGTTTCGCTTATTGACTGGAAAGCGCTTTCCTGCGCGGAAAAAATCTCTCCCTTCATGCCGACAGGAAGCACTGTGTACCAGAAAGCATAGCTTACTATTAATCCTATGAAAATCCAGGCATATGCCTGCAGGATATTGGAGTGCCTTGTGAGAAAGCTTGCCGCAAATCCGGGATGTTTTGCCTCTATTTTTTCCTCGTGCTTCAGAAGATTTTCCATTATGGGGATGAGCGCGATTGTAAAAAACGCAATGCTCAGCATGCTTGCGCTTTCCGGAAAAGCAAGATGCGCTATCCAGATTGCAATGCTGCTCAAAACCATTGCGTGCATCATCAAAAGCAGGGGATGCCTGTGCGCTGATTTTGCGCTTAACAGAGTTTCAAGTACCATTTCTTGCGCCTTCAGGAGATTTGATTGCACACCTTTTGTTTAAATACCTTTGCAATTGAAAAATATTATATTAGGATAATTTAACAAGTATAAAAATAAGGCGCTTTTTTTAAATTGTTTTTTCGAGGTTTTCTATATGAAGATTTTTTTGCCGGGAGACTTTCTCGCCACTGAAGAGGAATTTTCAACGGGAGAAAACACTTTCGAGGAAAACGGAAGCATTCTTGCAGATTCGCAGGGAACTCTCCTTGAAGACAAGTCAATGAAGACTGTCTCGATTGCAAAAACAAAAAAAATAACCCCTTTGAAAATCGGCAGCATTATTATCGGGATTGTTTCCTTTGTCAAAACAAATTCTGTTTCAATCGAAATCTCCCCCATGAAAAAAGGGGCTGAAAGGCAGATGGTCGGAGGCTCCTATGCAATGCTTCCCGTGCGCAACGTGGCAGAAGGATATGTGAAGGATTTGCACGCTGAATTCAAAATCGGGGACATTATAAAGGCAAAGATTTCCGAGTTAAAGCCCTGGGGAACAGACCTGCGCACAAACGACAGGAATCTCGGTGTGATAAAGGCTTTCTGCGGGCACTGCAGGCATCCATTGATGCTCTTCGGAAACTCGCTGAAATGCACAGAGTGCGGCAGCACTGAAACAAGAAAATTATCTGATGACTACGGAAAAGCCGAAGGCTTCGAATAAACTTTTTTGAGGTGTTTTTTTTGGAAATAACTGTTCTGGAAAGCAAAAAGGATTCTTTGGAATTTGTCCTGAAAGGGGAAAGGCATACTTTCACTAATCTCCTGCGCGAGGCATTATTGCAGGACCCAAAAGTAGAGTTTGCGGCATACACTCTGAACCATCCCCTTGACAAGGATGCAAAATTCATTGTGAAAACAGACGGCAAAACAGCAGTGAAGGCTCTTTCCGATGCATTGAAACTGATTGATTCAAACCTTGAAGAGTTCGAGGAAGCAGTAAAAAAATCCTTCAAGTAAATAACTGCCGAAAGGCGCATGCATAATGAAACAATTCTGCAGAGTAATCGGCATTGACGACGGTTTTTTCAAGCCCGGGACAAAAACAAAAACCCTCCTTGTGGGAGTAATCTACCGCCTCGGGCATACTGTGGAAGGAATTGTAAGCTCCGAAATAAAAGTCGATTCTTTTGATTCAACAAAGCAGATTGCTTCAATGCTGAACAAAAAAAAGTTTTCTTCCCAAATCTCATTCATAATTTTGAGCGGAGTGAATTTTGCGGGCTTCAACATTGTTGACATTGAAAAACTTTTTGAAAAAACAAAGCTCCCTGTAATTGTTGTTTTTCGGAAAAAACCGCGCTTTGAAAAAATCAAAAACGCGCTGAAAAAAATTCCGCACTTCAAAAAGCGCTGGGCTCTGATTGAAAAAGCGGGAAGGGTTTTTTCATTCAGGAAAATTTTTTTCCAGTTTTACGGCTGTTCGGAACAGGAGGCAAAAGCAGTCCTGCGCAAAACGCTTCTGCACAGCAATCTTCCCGAACCTATAAGGCTTGCGCATCTGATTGCTTCGGGAATAACAATAGGGGAAAGCACGCGCCCATGATTTTTCTCCTGCATTGCTTTTAATTACTGAACTGTGCTAATTTATAAAAATAAAAACAGAAAGTGAAATAACATGGCTTTGAAAGAACTGCGCGAAAAACTCAAATGGCTTGACCCCTTCACTTACGTTGACCTTTATTTGATGCCAAGAATCAATCCCTCAAAAAATGAATATGTTTCAATCGCTGTTTACCTTGTTTCTGCCTTTGTTTTCGCATGGCTGATTTACACTGCTTTGGGTTTTGCATTCGGAACAGGCTCTCCAATGGTTATTGTAATGAGCGGAAGCATGGAGCCGCTATACCACCGTGGAGACGTAATTGTTTTGTTCGGAACAGGGCGCACTGGGGTAAATGCTCCGGAAATCAGCCTGGATGTTCCCTCGCTGAAGGGAGTTTCATTTTCGCAAATAGGGGAGACAATTCCAGGCACCGCGACTTTTGAAAACCCCATTCAGGCAATAAAATTCGGCAACGGCACTGAGATTCCAATCCAGAAAAACGGGAGCATTGTTGTTTATTATTCTTCGCTGACGCAGCAGCCCATTATTCACAGGGCAGTCGCAAAAATTCACGTTTCCGATGGAGATTATCTTCTGACAAAGGGAGATTCAATCTACAATCCCACAATTGACCAGGACTGCGGAAGAATCTCTTCTCTCGGAACTGAAAAGCCGTGCATTACTCTTTATCCTGTTCCAGTAAAACAGGTTCAGGGAATCTCTGTTTTCCAGATTCCTTTTGTGGGCTGCTTCAAGCTCTGGATTTTTGACGACTTGGCAGGTTTGATTGGAAGCGGAAAGCTTCCGGCTGACTTCAAAGGCGTTTGCTGAAGCAACCTTTTTTAAAGGATTAACCAAAACAATATTTTAATATAATATTGGTTAATCATATATTTTATGCGAATCCCATTAAAAAATATTTTAAAGCGCCAAGCCCAAGTCAGGTTGGCAGAGCTGCAAGACGAAGCAGTTGATTTAGTTTATGCTGTTTTTCCCGATGCGGTTTTGCACGGCGGAACAGCAATCTGGCGCTGCTTTCAGGGAAACAGGTTTTCCGAAGACCTTGACTTTTATGCGCTTGTCGGAAAAGACTTTAAGCCGAAACTGGAAGCCGAACTAAAAAAACGCGGATTGTTTCTTGTTAAATTCAAGCAAACAGAGAACGCGGTTTTTGCAAAAATTTCTAATAGCCAGGCTGAAGTTTCCTTGGAAATTTCCGTTAGAAAAAGCCCCGAAAAGGTTTCAGCGGGCTTTGAAAAAACAGACGGTTCTTTCATTGAAATTTTTTCGTTGTCCCCTGAAATCTTTATTGTTGAAAAGGCAAATGCTTATCAAAACAGGCGGCTGGTTCGGGACTTGTATGATGTTTATTTTTTGCTCGGAAAAACCCGCGAGGCTAAAAAATTTGAAAAGGAACTGGAGAAGCTTGTTAAAAATTTTAAGCCGCCATTGGATGAAAAAAACCTGAAAACGCTTGTTTTTTCCGGAATAGCGCCTTCAAGCAAAGTTATGCTTGAAAAAATCCGGCAAAGGTCGTCTTTATGAAGTATGCAAAGGAATTCCGCGAACGTTTTTCGAAAAAAAATGTTTTTTCCGTCAGGGATGTAAGAAACCGTTTTGCTTCAAAAAAAATCAGCCCGGATTATGCCGGTGTTTTGTTGAATCTTTTTTTTAAGCGAAAAGAAATCCACAGGATTGCCAAGGGTTTTTACTCTTTCAAAACCGATCCGAATGTTGTTGCTTTTGCAGTTCAGCCTTCGTATTTTGGCCTGCAGGATGCCCTTTCTTTCCACGGTTTGTGGCAGCAGCAGACAATCCCTGTTTTGATTACCCCGAGAAAAGTCCGAAGCGGCTTTAGAAAGGTTTTGGAAACAAGGGTTTTAATCAGGAGAATTGGCAGAAAACAGTTTTTCGGCTTTCAAATGCTGAAATATTCTGATTTTTGGGTCCCGGTTTCCGACATTGAAAAGACTTTGGTTGATTTTTTTTATTTTAACGAGCCTCTGGAAAAAAAAATCCTGCAAAAAATTTTGAAAAAAACCAACCGCAAAAAGCTTTTGCAATACTTAAAAAAAACCCCGAAAAAAACCAGAAAAAAAATCGAAGAGTTGTTGTAAACAGTTTTTCCGGAACACGGTTTTTGCAGGCGCATGCGATTGGAATAAATACTGTTTTTCGCGTGTTATTTAATTGGCGTGGCAATGGAACTCGAAGAAGAACAATCCTTGAAAAAGGAAGAAACCGTAAGCGTTTCTTTGAATCGTTTTTCTTCCGGAATGTCTTACCGCTTAACAATCGAGGATGCCGAAAATTTTTCTGATGCTATTGAAAAAATTCTGGCGGCAAGAAAGAAGCTTGTCGAAGAACTCGAAAAATCCGGGGAAAAAATCATTTCAGAAACAAAACAGTTTTCAAGAAACTATTGAAATCCGTGGTTCTTGCGAAAACAATTAAAAATCTAACCCAGTGGAATAATCATAGTAATTGAAACAATTGTTTTTTTTTTGTGATTTTTATGAAGCTTGTACTCGAGAATGCCGGCTCTTTTCAGAAATGCATTGATGCTATTTCAGTCCTGATTGACGAGGCGGAATTCGTCCTTGACGAAAACAGGCTTTCCCTCAAGGCAACAGACCCTTCCCAGATTTCAATGATTGATTTTGTGCTTGACAAAAAAGCCTTCAAGGAATACGATGTAAAGGAAAAAACAAAGATCGGCGTTGATTTGAGTTATTTCGGGCAGATAATGAGCCGCGCAAAATCCGACGATACCCTTGTCCTTGAGCTTGATTCAGACAAGAGCGTTCTGAACGTTACTTTTGAGGGGGCTTCCACAAGGCATTTTCAGATTCCATTGATTGACATTTCCACTGCGGAGCTTCCCAATCCAAAAATAGAGTTTGACGCCCAGGTAAAAATAAAGGCAGGCTTATTGCAGGACGCATTGAAGGATGCGGCCCTGATAAGCACGCATGTTTCTCTTGGCGCGCTTTCTGATTATTTTTTTGTAAAGGCGAATTCAAGCAAGGGCAACCTGAACAACCGCACGAAAAAAGACGGAAAAAACCTTATCGAGTTAAAGGCAAAAAAGGATTCCACAAGCATGTTTCCTGCGGATTATTTGCAGGACATGCTGAGGGCGCCTTCCTCTGATTCAGAAGTAGAACTGGAACTCAAAAGCAATGCCCCTGTGCAGATAAAATACAGCATTGGCGCGGCAAAGATAACCTATTTCCTTGCTCCGAGAATTGAAAGCGACTGAATTAAACTTTTTGTTTTCTTTCGGGCTGTTTTTTCCTGCTTTTTCCGGAAGAGGGCTTTTCATCCTGTTTTTGTTTTTTCCGCAAGCGCGTTTTTCTTTGCCCTTGCCCAGCGGAAAAAGCCCAGCATTTTGTGTTCAACAGGAAAGGCAAAAAACCTGTTTTTCCAGCGCCATAAGGCGGTTTCGTGAAAAACCTTGTGCAATAATCCGAGCTGTTTTATGTGCTTTTTTTTGTAATAATCGCATGCATACGGAAAAATAAAGTCCATTAATTGCTGTGCAATCGCATAATTCTTTTTTGAAACCCAGGGCACATTGTTAGCAACTATTTCAAAATTTGCCCATTCCTCGAGGCTGCCCGGGCTTTTGAAGCCGCATTTTTTGCTTGTTTCAAACAGCGGGTTTCCTGGATAGGGCGTGTAAACGAACAAAAGTATTGCATGGTATTTTTTTTCGGGCAGGCTTTTTTCAAGCATTTCAAGGATATCCCGAATTTCTTTTTTTACCCCGGCTTCGGATTTTTTTTTGTCCAGATAATCCGGATGCTTCGGAATGCCGACCATTAAGGAAAAAACAACCTCTATATTGTGTTCCCTTGCAGTATTGCTGAATTTTACTGTGTCTTCCGGAGAAGTGTCTTTTCCAACCAGGTCAAGCATTTCCTGGCTGCCGGATTCCGCGCCTATGAGAATGCTTTTGCAGCCGCTCTTTTCCATCAAAGCCCAGAGTTTTTTGTCAAACATAAGCAATTGCCGGGTTCTGCCGTTTGCATCCCCCCACTGTATTTTCCATTTTTTTTTGATTATTCCCCTGCAGAAGCTGCGCACTCTTTCCCTGTCGACAAAAAAATTGCTGTCATTGAAGCCGAAAAATTCTATGTTGTGCTTTTCAACAAGGTATTCCATCTGCTTCAGCACGCGTTCTGCTTTCAGGCCGAACCATTTTCTCTTTGAAAGAATGGGCTCGACGCAGAAGCCGCACCTGTGCGGGCAGCCGTAGGAGCCGCACAGATTAATGTATCGTTTTCCGTCTTCCGAGATTATTACATGGTTTTCAACGTCAACAAGGGAAAAATCCAGATCGGGAAAATTGTTGATGTCCTCTATTTCACGCGGCGGATTGATTCTTATTTTCCCGCTGCTTTTGTATCCGATGCCTCTGATTCCGCCGAGAGGAGTTTTTTTTGAAAGCGCTTCCACGAGCTCGGCAAAGCTTCTCTGCGCCTGCCCCATTACAACTATGTCTGCAAAATTGCTTTTCAGGGTTTCCTCCGGCAATAAGGAAGCATGGTATCCGCCCCAGGCAATAGGGACAAAGGGGTTTTTTTTCCTTACAACCCTTATTGCTTCAATTGCGTTTTTTATCTGAAAGCCAGTCATTGAGCTTACGCCGAAAACAACAGTATTTTCGTTTACAGCGTTTTCTATTTCCTTTTTGTAGTCTGTTTTCGGGTTTGCGGAAAAAATTTTTATTTCAAATTTTTTTTTGTCAACCAGGGAAACTGCCTGCATCAATCCGAGCGGCAGCCCTAGGTAATAGCCGTATTCGGAAGGGCGCGGCATAAACAGCACTATGTTCTGCTTTTTCATTTTAAAAACCGTTAAAAACAAGTTTTGAAGGGCAAATCTTTGATAAGGAATTTGCAACAGAAACTGTTTAATAATATTTACAAAGCCATTAGTATACGCATTATTTGTCGGGGTTTTATGGCAATTGAACTGAAAAGCATGCTTCCCTGGAAAAAGGCAATTGACGCAATTTCCAGCTTTATTTCCGAAGGAAATTTTCATTTTTCAGATTCGGGAATTTTTTTCAAGGCAATAGACCCGAGCCAGGTTATTTTGGTTGACTTCAGCCTGCCGAAAAGCATTTTTGATTCCTATGAAATAGAGCCCTCTCTTGTAGGGGTTGATTTGGTTGAATTGAGCAAAATAATGAATCGTGCAATGCCGGAAGACAAGCTTTCAATGACTCTTTCTGAATCAGAACTTTTTCTTTCGCTTGAAGGAGAGCTTTCAAGGAATTTTTCTTTGCCCTTGATTGACATTAATGAAGAGGAAATAAACATTCCAGAAGTAAAGTTTGACGCAAGGGTTGAAATCAATTCGCGCATTCTCAAAGAAACCTTGAAGGACGCGGCTTTGTTCGGCAGCAGCGTTGTTTTCAAGATTAAAAACAATTCTTTGGCAATTGAATCAGTCGGCAACGGGGGAACATTGAAAACAACAATTAAGCAGGCAAAGCTTGCCTCGGTAAAAACAAACGCAGAAGTTACAAGCAAATACTCCCTGAATTTTCTGCAGAACATTGTAAAGGAAGCAGACCTTGACAAAAAAATCCTTCTCGAATTAAAAAGCGACGCGCCAATGAAAATCTCCTATGCAATAGGGCCGAGTACAATCCAGTTCAGACTGGCGCACATGATACTTTAAGCGCAGGCTTTTCAATTTGCGGAAACCCACTCCCGAAATTTTTTTAATATCCCTGCGCCTTTAATCCGCTTATTTGTTCAAAATCCTTCAGGTTTTGCGTGAAAAGAGTTTCGTTTGCTGTTATTGCAATTCCTGCAATATACAAATCATTGGTGCCTACGGTCCTGCCTTTTTTTTGCAGTTCAAGCCTTATTTCCGCGCTTTTCTGCATTGACGCAACGCTTGGAAAAATAATTTCAAGTGTTTCCAGAAAAGCGAGCACCTGCGGAGTGGCCTGCTTTTTGCCGAAAGCAAGTTCGCCAAAATAAATCTCGTAATAATTGAAAACAGTTGTTTTAAGTTTTTCTCCGTGAGAAAGCAATTGTTCAATTGCCTTTACTGCGTTCGGCTTGTTTTTCAGGAAATCAATTATTATCGTTGAATCAAGCAAAGCCATTTTATTCAGCCCATTTCTTTTTCAGTTGTTCTGCCCTTTTTTTATCGGCAAGCCTGTCTGTCCGCCGCATTTCAGTTATTTCGGCGCTGCTTCTTTCATTGCCTAAAATGCCAGCAAAGCTCATTATTTTCATGCTTTTTTCATCCATGAGCTCATCAAGAATTTTTGAAAAGCTTTTGCCGTCCTTCAGGGTTTTGAGCCTGTCATAAGTGGAATCAGTAACGCTTATCATGCGAACCATAAAATCACCATAAATAATATTGTAAAAAATGTTTATAAACATTTTGTTTTAATATGTTTATATTATGTTAACTCATCATCGCGATAAATTTTTGCGCAGAATCCAGCAGGAAAAAATGAAGGAATTGTGGGACAACAAGGAAGACGAAGCATGGGAAAAAGCCTGAAGCTTTCTCTGTTGTGATTTGCGGAAACCCGCCTTGCATTTGCTTTTTATTCTTTTTACCCGCATTTTTGTTATGCACTCTTCTATTTCTGAACTCCAGTTTGCCCAGAGATTTCCTTTTTCGAGAGAGGCAAAAAACATTCTGCGCGAAAACAATCTTTCACTCGATGAGCTTCCTGAGGAAGTGCTTGCAAGGGCAGAGGCAATGGCGCTCAATGCGGCAAAGGGAAAGGACTATTACATTGAACTGCGCTCGAGCGAGCTGTTACTGCAGGAGATACTTGCTTTTCCGATTGCAAAAATTCTTGTTTCAATGCAGAAGGATTCAATGCTCAATGACAAGTTTGCATTCATGCTTTCAAAATCCTTCCTCAAATACCTTGACCTTGAAAAAAACAGGAAAGACACTGCGCTTGAGCTTGCAAGGCAGCTCGGCATTGAATTTGAAATTGCCGCAGATTCAGGCGAAGGGTTTTTTGTTTCCATCCCTCTGCAAAACTTTTTGAAAATACATTTTCGGCGCATGTCTTTGAAACTTGTCAACCAGCATGTTGCGCTTGGAAAGGTTTTTCTGCAGGAAAAAAGATTTTTTGATTTTCTCGCGGAAACAATTCTTTCCGCAATTTCCGCCTCTCTTCCCGTTCCCCTTGAAGGAATTCCCAATTCTTTGAAAAATTCCGCAAGGCAGCTGCAGCAGATGCTCCTTGCTTCGAGAAAAGAATTCGAAACAAAAATTTCGGGAAAAATAAACCCGAATCTTTTCTCAGATTGCATGAAAAGCATGTACGCGGATTTGGTTTCAGGAAAGCACATGACTCACATTGCAAGATTTTACATTGCAACCTTTTTGAATTCAATAGGAATGACAAAAGAGCAATTGCTTGAATTGTTCAGCAAGCAGGGCAATTACAATGAAAGAATTGCGCGCTATCACATTGACAGGATTGTAAAGCAGAATCTTTCCCCCCCGGGCTGTGCAAAGGTGCGCGAGGCGGGATTATGCCCTACTGAAAACTGCCAGGTAAGGCATCCAATGAGCTTTTACAGGCGCGAGCTCAAAGCGCTTGAACTGCAGGAAAAAGCAGGGAGGCATTCAAGATGATAAGGGAAGAATCCTTTTTGAGAAAGCATTTTTCCGAGTATTACAAAAAGCATCCAGTGCAGGAGCCTCCTGAAATTTCGCAGAGAGAGTTTGGAATAGGAGAATTCGGAAAAAAAATTACCCAGAGGCATTTGGTTTTTTCCTCTCAGGGAGAATTCAATTCTTTCCTGCAGAACTCTGTGCCGTTTTTTGTTTCATACTCGACAGCGCTTTATGCAAAGCCGGGCGCAAGGCCTATGCAGGCAAAGGAATTTCTTGCAGGGGACATTGTTTACGAGTTTGACGCCGATGATATCAAAACAAATTGCAAGCAATTGCATGATTCCTGGAAATGCCCCAAGTGCAATGCGGAGGGAAAGGGAACAATTGATTTCTGCACAGAGTGCGGCTCTCCAGTGCGCAAGGAGCAGTGGTTCTGCAATGAATGCCTTGGAGAGGCAAAAAAACAGGTCTTTGAACTCAAAGAATTTCTTGAAAACGATTTTTCATTTTCAGAGGGAATATCAATAAATTTTTCAGGTTCCGCAGGCTATCATGTTCACCTGCGCGGAAACGCAATAAAACAGCTTCCCCAAACTGCAAGAATCGAGCTGCTTGATTACCTTACAGGAAATTCGCTTGATTTGGAAAGCATTGGTTTTTTTGAAAAGGAAAAGGCACTGCACTGCCCAAAAGCAGGCTCTCTCGGATGGCCCAAAAAAATTCTTTCAGGGCTGAGGGAAATGATTGAAACACAGCCAATAGAAAAAATCGCGGCAATTGCGGGAGTGCGGCTTACTCCCAACGCAAAAAACTTTTTTGAAAAAAAGCAGGCAATCCTGCAGAACATGGAAAAAGGCGTTTTTCTCCCATTTCCAGGAAAAAAAAGCTCGGAATTCTGGCGCGTTTTGGTTAATTTTGTTTTCGAGCAGAAAAGGCTCGACATTGACAGGCAGACTTCGATTGATCTGAACAAGATAATCAGAGTGCCTGAAACACTGCACGGAGGGACTGGCTTTGTTGCAAAAAAAATTTCTTTCGAAGGATTGAAGGATTTCAATGCTTTTAACGACGCGCTTGCCTCTGAAAGTTCCGAAACAGTAAAGGTTTTAATTGATAAGGCACCAAAATTCCATTTGGGAAGGGAAGGATTCGGCCCGTTCAGAAACTCTGAAGCAGAGCTTCCGTTGAACGCGGCAGTTTTCCTGCTTTCAAAGCAAAAAGCGCAGCTGGTGTAAAAAAATGCAGATTTCCTATGAAGAAATAAGGCGCATTCACAGGCTTGAAAAAAACTCCTCAAGGCTAGTGGAAGTGGAAGAGGATTTTTTTGATTCAATGTCGGAATTTGTGAAACAGCAGAAGGAGGCATACCTTAAAAGCCTCAAGACTTTTTCCGCGACAAAGGCACGGGATTTTGTAAACTTAAAAAAAATGGTCGAAGAAATTTTTTCAATGCGCGAAAAAAAGCTCCTGAACAAGGCTCTTGTTTCAAGCAGGACAGGGGAGATTGTAGAGGAAAAAATCGCAGTGCAGGAAAAAAAAACCTTTACGGCGCTTCTGAAAACACTCAATGCGCACCAGGAAATACTCCAGGACATTTTTTCAGTTGAATCCGAAACAGACAAAAATCCCGAAGAAATCAGGATAAAAATACTTGAGAACATTCCCTCTTTTGTGGGCGCGGATATGAACGAATACGGCCCCTTTGAAAAAGACTCTGTGCTGGAGCTTCCCGAGAAGGTTTCCTCATTGCTTGTTTCAAGGAAGCTCGCGCAGAAGGCATAAGGCACGTTAAAAGTTTCTCGGATTTTCCGAATTTGTGTTGCCTATTAAATCCTTTCGATTTGACAAATATTTATCATTAATAAAAAAACAAAAGGGTGAAAAACTTGAAAGAATCACTGATTCCAATGCCGAAAACAAAGTTTTTGAAGCTGAAATGCAACGGCTGCGGCAACGAGCAGATAGTCTTCAGCGCTCCCGCATCAACTGTCAAATGCCTTGCATGCAACGCAGTGCTTGCCGAAAGCACGGGCGGCAAAATTCTTCTGAAATCAAAAATTTTGAAAGAGCTAGAGTAAAAATGCAGGACACAACCCAGCAGTCAGAACTGCCGAATCCCGGCGAAATAGTAGTCTGCAAAATAATCAAGGTGCTTGATTACGGTGTTTTTGTAGAGCTGCTTGATTTCGACAACACAAAGGGGTTTGTGCACATTTCCCAGGTTGCAAGCGGCTGGATAAAAAACATAAGGAATTTTGTAAAGGAAGGGCAGGTGCGCGCAGCGCAGGTAGTTGCAATAAACGAGCAGAAAAACCAGATTGATTTGAGCTTTACAAAAATTTCCGACCAGGCGCAGAAGGCGCGCTTGGAGGAATGGAAGCAGTTCCAGCGCGCAAAAAAAATTCTTGAAGTTTTGGCAGAGCAGACAAAAAAGCCCTTTGAACAAATCTGGGATTCTGTCGCCGAACCCTTAATCAATGAATACGGCAGCCTGCAGAATGCCTTCCAGCAGATAGTTCTTGAAGGAGAATCAGCTGCCCAGTCGATTAAGGGGCCTTTGCTAAAGCCCTTTGTGGAGCTTGTCCAGAAGAGCATTGAAATTCCTGAAAAGACAGTCAAGGGAACTCTCGATTTAAAGTCTTTTAAGCCTGACGGAGTTGAATTAATCAAGAGCGCAATCGCAAAGGGAATGGATTCCGCAAAGGAAAAAAGAGTCGAAATAGCGTATCTCGGCGCGGGAAAATACCTCGTAAAGGCGACATCCACTGACTTCAAAAAAGCGGAAAAGGCATTGAACAATGTCGTAGAGGCAATCTCAAAGCAGATGAAAACATCTCAAGGTATAGTAAGCTTTGAAAAAGCAGAATGAATTTTATTTTTTTGAAGAGGTTTTTTTATGGCGACAAAAATTGTTCTTTTGAAAAACAAAAAATTTTCAAACGCGACTCTTTTCACAGGCCTTCCCGGAATAGGGCTTGTGGGAAAAATCTGCGTTGACTACTTATTGAAGCAGCTGAAGAATGAAAAAATCGGTGAAATTATTTCCGACAGCTTTCCCCCCGCTGTCCACACAAAGGACGCAATAATCGAGCTTATAAAAGACGAGTTTTTTTCCTACAGTTCAAAGGGAAACGATTTTGTTTTTTTGGCAGGGCCTGTACAGCCGAATCTTGACGCGCGAATGAGCACAGGGCAGGAGCATTACGAGTTTGCGGAAAAAATAGTCGAGGCGGCAAAGGCTCTCGGAGTCAAGAGAATAGTCACTCTCGCGGGAATAAACGTAGGAGACAAAAGAATGGAAACAGAACCAAGGGTAATAAGCGCGGGAACCTCGCAGAAAATCCTCGACGAGTTTTCAGCAGCGGGCGCAGTTCCCGGAAAGGCAGAGGGGCTTGTTTCAGGCGCTGCGGGATTGATTCTTGGCATTGCAAAGGAAAACGGCCTTGAGGGCGCGTGCTTAATGGGAGAGACAAACGTGCGCCTTGTCTACGGAGACCACGGGGCGGCAAAAAAGCTTCTGGAAATTCTTGTAAAAAAATTCGGATTCAAGATTGAAATGGGAAGCATTGAAAAGGAAGCGAAAAGCATTGAGCAGGCATTCAAGCAGCTGGCAAAGCAGTTTGAGGAAGTGGATGAAAAGCCTTCAGAAGAAAGCCCGAGTTATATTAGATAATTATAAATATAAGAAAGAAATCACTAGTATAAATGCCAGCTGAATTTGCCAAGAATTCTCTTCTTATTGTTCTCGGGCTTGTCATTGTTGCAGCAGGATTCATAACTGTTTTCAATCTCACAAGCCAGAATCCGGGCGTATTCACACTGCAGTTCGCAAGCTGTACAACTACTGACAGCGGCTACAATCTTTCCAAAGCAGGCTCATGCACTGATGCAAACGGCACACGTTCAGAAACCTGCGCTGGTTCGCAGCTTGTTGAAAATTACTGCGTAAATAACAGGTGCGCAAGCACGCAGGTTTCATGCCCCCTCGGAGGAGTATGCACAGGCATTGACGGCGGCGGCGCATGCGTCCCGATAAGCGCCTGCGCGGATTCCGACAACGGCAGCAATACAAGCGTTGCAGGAACATGCTCTGATTACAACGGAGCCCATGCAGATTACTGCATTGACTCGACAAGGGTTGCGGAATATGTCTGCGGCGGATATGCCTGCGTAAAAGGCAACGGAATTCCCTGTCCGACAGGAACAAGCTGCGTCAACGGCGCCTGTACAAGCCAGCAGTTTTTGGAAAGTTCCTGGACAACGACAGCCAATCTCAATTCCGCTTCGGGAACTCCGCACGAATTTGTCAGGACACTGTCAAGCAGCGAGATTCCATTCCTGATGAACATCCCAAGAAGCTATGTCTACAATGGAATTACCCAGCCTTCTATTTTAATGAAAGAAAAAATTGTCATTGACGTTGACGCAAAATTCGACAAAACATTTCCTATAAAAGATTTGGGCGCTTATATCGGAACAGGCGGATACAAGCATGTCTTTGAATTCGGCGACGGCAACAAGAATGGAATTCCCGCGGTTGAATCCTTAACAAACAATTCTCAGTTTGTTGACAATGACAATGACAATATTACTATCCCCCTTTTTGGAAAAACTTTTTTAGTGGACGGAATCAACAGGAAATCCTCGCCGGCAATGGTGCGCCTGGTAAAAGAATCTGCAAGAAAAATTTACTATGAAGGAAACGAAATCACTGGGCTTGGAGGAAGAGGGGCGTATGCCGGGCAGAGCATGAAAATAACTGTTCTTTCAATAGCAAGTAGCGGCAATTATTCCGCGGGATTCGAATTATATGATCAAAATGGCACTTTGATACAGACTCTTGCAACTGGGGAAGGTGCAAACCTGGAAGAGCTCTTTATGTATCAGGGCAATTATCTGCTTGGAACGCATGTCAGAGTTACAAGCATAGCAGCGGAGATATCCACAAACAGGGGAATTGTATTCTTCCAGGGCAATGGAGAAAAGTATTACCATTACGAAGGGCAGGAAATACAAAATCTTGACGGCACAGGCGCATATGCGGGACAAAAACTGAAAATAAAAATTGCGTCAATAACTGCCTCTGGGCAGCCGGACACAATAATGGCTGCCTTTGACTTGATTGACAGCCAGGGAAACAGGGTAGATATGCTGACCACAAACGGAAACGAATTTTTGAATGATTTATTCATGCCCAATGGCCAGTATGCCCTCGGCTCTGATGTATTCATCAAGGAAATAACTTCGGAATCCAACACAGGCATTGTATATGCCTACCTTGGGCAGGATGTTGTAAGGCTTTTCGACAATAAGATATATTCCTCAAAATCTTATTCCCAAGATGCAAATTATTGGATAGCGGAACTTGATTTTAACTCAGTGCCTTCAACAAGCCCCGCAGTTGACACTCTGCAGAGAATAACAATAAAGAACAACGTGCAGAGATGGGACAACAACACTGGAAGAAATCCCTTGTTTGCCGGAACACAATCACTGGTTCCAAGCCATCAAAGCCCTGCATTGCAAACCGCAAACTTTTTACAAAACGCCCATGCACAAACAATAGGATTCGGCTTTTCAAGAATAAAGTTTGAAGGATTCGATTTTACACCCGGCTCAATGGCAAACATACAGATTGGCAAAACAGATAACTGCGCAGGCAACGGTTACGGTACAAGCACGGGCTGCATAAAATACAAGGATGCCGGAAACGTTGTAAGGGGAGTTCCTTTCTATCTGGAACTGCCTTTGAATGCAGCAAGCTGGAGCACTTTCAGCATTTCAAGCGCGACATTCTGGTACAGATGCAATACTGCGGATGCTGTGATTTATTTGAGGAGCGACCAGAATAACCAATACTTAAACGGCGCTAGACTTTCATGGTCTACAGATGGAAACTGGAGCTATATTATGACTGATTTAGGCTGGGTTGTCGTTGGGCCGTTCGTGATTGGTACGCCAGTATATATTGGCGGAGTTGAGTATATTGTGCAAGATACCGCGGGGCAGTTCCCTGCATTCCTTACATTGCGTGCTGATGGAAATTGCCAGTTTTCAAGCACAGACCCAAACATATCGCCAACTTATGTTGGAATGGGGGAAGGGCTGCCGTTAAACAACACAATTTATTACAGCGATGACTATGGTGCACGCACAGGGAGAGCATCGTATCCATTGAATTTTACTGCTCATAATTTGACGGACACTTACAGATACGGGCTTGCCGCAAACGAAGAATATAACAAAATGTTCCTGCTCTTGGACAGGACAACAAACTTCAGCAGTGCTTACTCTAATTTCAAAGTAAGCCTTGTGGGTACAGACCTTGTTGAATCCGGCGCAGTTGCAATCAGCCCGGCAGACAACCAGACACAGGTTGCTGCGCGAGGAAAAAACAGGACTCATTATTTGCCGCATCATCCCGCACTGGGAGCTTCTTCATTTTCAGACACACAGTATTACATTGCGCAGTTCGCTGTTGACGCAAACGGCGGAAACAAGGCAGATGCTCTTGTAAACATTGACACTGGAACAGGAAAGCCTGTTGCCTTCCCGAATAACAATCTTTCCTCATGGAGCGTTGATGTAAATGCCGGCAATTTGTGGACTCTGACAACAAGCACATTGTCACAGGTTTATCTGCAGCACGCTTACCTTGATTACGGCTCAAGGTTTGATTTGGATTCAAACAGGGTTTCAATTACAGGTCCCATAAATCAGGCAAATGTAAAATTGACTGTTTATGCGACTATTCCACTGCCATTTGCGCAGGTGTGCGGAAATAATATTGTTGAAGGAACAGAACAATGCGACGGAACAGCCGCGCCATCATGTTCAAGCGGATACATTTGTCAGAGTTGCAAATGCGTATCTGACCAAACAGGAACAGTAACAGTCACGCCCGACACTGGACTGACAACAATCGGGTCCGAGGGCGGACCATTCTATCCGGCAAGCCAGGCATACACCCTGACAAACACTGGAGCAACAAGCATAAGCTGGACTGCGGCAAAAACCCAATCCTGGATAACTCTTTCAAAAACCAGCGGCACTCTTGCAGGCGGAGCAAGCGACACAGTAACTGTTTCAATCAACACAACAGCGGCAAATGCGCTTGAAGCCGGAAACTATTCCGACACACTGACAATTGCTGCTGCAGGCCAAAGCAATATTACACGCGCAATCAGTTTAATGATAAGCTCAACAACGCCAAAACTAATTGTTTCGCCGGCAACTGGAATAATCAGTTCAGGAAATTCAGGCGGGCCGTTCAGCCCAACAAGCCAGGCATACACGCTAATAAACAGCAGCGGATCAGTTATTGGCTGGACTGCGGCAAAAACACAAAACTGGACAACAGTATCAAGCACAAGCGGAAGCCTTAATGCAGGGGCAGACACAACAGTAACTGTTTCAATCAACGCGCAGGCAAACGCTCTGGCAGCGGGAAACTATTCAGACACGATTACTTTTACAAACACATCAACCGGGCAGGGAAACACGACAAGGGCAGTATCGCTGGCAGTTGCAGCTGCCCAATCCTGTTCGAACGGAATATGTTCTGCGGGAGAAAACTGCCCGGCAGATGCGTCATCCTGCCCGGAACTTGCGGTTTGCATTACAGCTACATGCGCAAACGGCTGTGGAGCCCAGTTTATTTCATCGGGGCAGCATGACACAAGCGGCAGCAAATTATGCACTGGGACAACGGGCTGTTACGGAGACGGCTGGCCTGGAAGAAACTGCGCCTGCAACGGAAGCGGCGCATGCGTTGAATGCATAAATGATTCTGGCTGTTCAATTGGCGCTGTGTGCTCTTCTTCGGGAATTTGCGCCCCTATAGATTAGAACCAGCGCATAAAACAAACAGGCATTCAAGGGAGCAATTCTTTTTTTATTTTTTTTCCTGCCATCTTGAAAGATACATTATTGCAATAACGCAGATTACCGTGACTATTATTGCGCTGATTATTTTGTAAAAATATTCCTGCCCTGTAAGCCCAAGCAGGCTTGTAAGGTTTTCAATGCCTGTTTTTATCGCGTCCTGCCAGGACAATGCGATTACAAGCGCGAATGCAGTGGTAATTGCTGTTACAGTTGTCCTGCGCATTTCCCTCCGGAATTCTATTCCCTTTTCAAGTATTCTTTGGGACGCGATCTTTTTTTTCCCTTCAATTTCAGCCAAGCAAGCCACCTCAAATATTCTGGTTTTTTTTTGTTAAAAAACTTTTGCATTTTTTTATTCCTTCAAAAGCGTTTTCCCGAATTTTTCAAACAATTCAATTTCCTTGAGATAAAACTCGCTCATTTTTTTTCTTGCGGTTTTAATTTCAGCCCATTCGAATTCAGTGTGCTCATTGCTCAAAGAAACTTCCTTTGTTTTTGCTTTGCACAAAAAAATTATAAGGGTAATAACCTGTTTGTCAACTCTTGTAAAATGCCTCACACTCAAGGGCATTATTGTTTCAATTTCAAGCCCTGTTTCCTCTTTTACTTCGCGCTGCAATCCCAGAAAGGGATCTTCCCCAAGCTCAAGCCTTCCTCCCGGGAGTTCCCAGATTCCCGGCATCTGCTTTGTGTAATCAGACCTTTTCAGGATCAAAAGCCTTCCATTTTCAACAATGAATCCTTTTGCGGCAAGCCGGAAATCCTGCATTAAAAATCCTCCAGAGTCTTCTGCTTTTTTTCAGCGGGCGGAACTTTCTGTTTTTTTCCTGTTTTTTCGGGAAAGGAAAAATTCAGGTTTTTTTCAATCTCTTTTCCGATGCGTTCACATTCCTCTTCTGTTCTGCAGATAAAAGGCTTTCCATAATCCCCCCCTCCGCCCGGGGCGTATTGCACAAAACCTTTCCTGAAAAGCAAAATGTTTTCCGCAATTTTTTCATCGACTGCAAGCAATTCTTTTTCTTCGGCATCAACAAGCGCTGAAATCTCGTTTCCAAAGGCAGAAACAAATTTTTTCCAGAGCGCCTGCACCTCGTTGTTTTCAACAAGCCTTGCCCCGATTGACAATTGTATTATTTCCGCAAGCGAAAGCAGGTGAAGGTATTTCGGCCTGAATTGCGGATGAGTTTCTTCATTGCTTTTTGCAAGTTCAAGAATCCTGTCATGCACTCCTTTTTTAATCGCGCCTCCACAGCCACATTTCCATTTCAATTGCACTGCCTGTTCCATTGAATATTTTTTGAAGCAGGCATTGCACGCAGTCCGATGGTATTTTCCTTCGCGCGGGTCTAAACCCGCATTCAGCGTAACAAGCGCTTCTTCTTTTTCCCTGAGCGCTTTTTCCAGCTCGCTGAAAGAGGGCTTTTTCATTTTTATTCTTGTAAATTCCCTTCCAATCCTGTGGGGCCAGGGAGAATGGCTGTCGCTGTTTGTAAGGAACTGGTAATTGTGATTGTCCTTTATCAAATCCGCAAAATAGGAATCAGCGCTCAAGCCAAGCTCAATGAAGGGAATTTTTTTTGCAAGCTCGCCGTAACACTTTTCCATTGAATCAAAATGCGCATAAACGCTGTAATATGGAGTGAAGGCATGTGCCGGTCCTGTAAAACCGTGCAAATCAAAAACAATTTCCGCAAGTGTTTTTGAAGAAAGCCGCAGGCGCGGCCGTCCGCAGCCCCAGGAATCCAGTATTCCAAAATTTTTCAGTTTTTCGCGGAGTGTTTCAGCAGAAGCAAGGTCTGGAAGAAAAACAAGGTTGTGCACCAAGTCAGAGCATTGGATTTCTGTCTGCACAATGAAATTTGTTTCCGAGTTTTTTGCCTTAAACACGCCGTTTTCTTCTTCTACGATGTTTTCTTTCACGTGCGCAAGCCATTTTGCATGCGTAATATCCGCTGTCCCGCAGACATCCAAACCCTTCATTTTTGCCTGCTCAGCAATTACAGGAAGAAGCATGTTCTTGCTCACTCCTCCCGAGTAAAGCCCGTGAAAATGCAAATCGCAGTTATACTCTTTCATTTATTTTCCCCTTTCTGCAATCAATCTGTCAAGTATGCGGATTTTTTCCGCAAGGTCTTTGGCGGTTTTTTTTATGCCTATTATTTTTTTTCTTCTGGGGCTGTTCTTGGGATAGCTTCCGGAGAGTTTCAGGGCGGCTTTTGCATCCTGCATTACTATTGCGAAAACAGACCGCATTCTTTTGAGTTCTGCAGTGGGCATGCGTGCGATTTCTCCGGATTCGAATTTTTCGCTGTATTGCCAAAGCTTTGCGTTATATGCCTTTAATTTTGCGGCAATTATAGTCATCTTTGCATGGGTATTGTTCAGTTTTTCCAGGGTTTTGGGCGCTTCGTTTGCAAGAAACTCCTCGACAAGCCTTCTTTGTTCGGGAGTTTTATTTTGCATATAGCTTTCGTAAGCAAGCAGGAATTTTCCGCTTCTTGTTGCGCCGATAAGGTCATTAGCCATTCTTCTAGCGCTTTTCCGCAAAGCGCTTTCTTCATGCCTTACTCCAACAGAGCCCCTTTTCCAGATTCTTTTTCCCATGGGTTTTCCTTCGTTATAATAAAAAGCATTTAGCAACCAAAATTAATATAATATGCAGGACACAAAGGAACAGGAACTGTTCAGGGCGAGTTTTTTCAGGAAGCTTCCAGGCAAAAAGGCCGAGTGCTTTCTGTGCCACAGGAACTGCACAATAGAGGATTCAAAGCGCGGTTTCTGCGGAGTGAGAAAAAACATTGGCGGAGAGCTTTTTTCGCTCGCATACGGGAGGACTGTTTCAATGCAGAAAGATCCCATTGAAAAAAAGCCTTTTTTCCATTTCAGGGCGGGAACAAAATGCCTGACAATTTCCAGTTTCGGATGCAATTTTACCTGCGCGCACTGCCAGAATTATGAGCAGAGCCAGATGCGGCTTGAAGAGCAGATTCTGCGGGTTCCAATTACAATGCCCGAACAAATTGTTTCAGCGGCTGTTTCTGCGGGCACCGAAGGGATTGCATACTCTTATAATGAACCCACTATTTTTGCGGAATATGCCCTTGAAACAATGAAGCTTGCAAAAAAACAAGGCTTGTACAATGCCTGGGTTTCAAACGGATACATGGGAAAAGAATGTGCGGAAAAAATCGCGCCTTTTCTGGACGCAATAAACATTGATTTGAAGGGAGGAAAAAAGTTTTACAAAGAAATCTGCGGAAACATTGATGTTGATTTTGTAAAGCAGAACATTCAGATGCTGCATGGAAAAGGCGTGCACATTGAAATCGCATACCTGATAATTCCCGGGCAGAACGACACTGAAAAGGATTTTAAGGAGGCAGCGGATTTTCTTGCGGGAATAGACAAAAAAATTCCCCTTCATTTTTCAAGGTTTTTTCCAGCATACAAGTTTGCGCATCTCCCTCCCACTGAAATCACAAGATTGCATACTGCAAAGCGCACTGCGGAAAAGGCAGGCATGGAATTTGTTTTTTTGGGGAATGTTTCAGAGGATGAAAGCTCTTTCTGCCCGAAATGCAAATCCCTTTTGATAAAAAGAAGCGGTTTCAATGCCCAAGCTTCAGGGCTTGGCAAAAATGGCAGTTGCGCAAAATGCGGATTTGAAACAAAAATCATTGTTTGAATTCAGCTTTTTTTTCCGCAGGGAACAGCGGAAGCGCGCTTTGAAAATGCTTTAATTAGGTTTGCTGCCTGTTTTTTTTATGGAATTTGAATTAAAGGGAAATGTGCTGAAATTCAACCGTGTTTTGTCCAATCTTGACAAACTTGTGATTAAATTCGCAAAGGTTCTTTCCAGGGAAAAAATCGATTACGTGATAATCTCGGGGTATATCGCGATTCTTTTCGGCAGGAGCAGGAATACTGAAGACATTGATTTGTTTGTCGAAGAAATGCCGTTTGAAAAATTTTTTTCTTTTTGGAATGCGCTTTACGCCAATGGTTTTGAGTGCCTTAACGATTCAAATCCCAAAGAGGCTTTTTTTGAATATATGAAAAACGGTTTGGCTTTGCGCTTTGCATTGAAAGATACTTTTTTGCCGAATTTTGAACTGAAATTTCCGAAAACAGATTTGAATGAATATTCCCTTAAAAACAAAATTGAAGTTCAATTGGGAGAAGAAAAAATTTTCACGTCAAAAATGGAACTGCAAATCGCGTTCAAACTTTATCTGGGTTCTGACAAGGACATTGAAGATGCAATTCACTTATGGCGGGTTTTTAAAAAAACAATTGACAAAGAATTAT